>Ga0208321_1000009_pt1 | contig 540568 bp, 445 predicted proteins | sample June2015DPH_4_15_FD_184692 | JGI IMG/M metagenome (GOLD analysis project Ga0208321, IMG submission 184692) | Peatland microbial communities from SPRUCE experiment site at the Marcell Experimental Forest, Minnesota, USA - June2015DPH_4_150... | ecosystem: Environmental > Terrestrial > Soil >...
ACGGCACGTTGACCACGCTGGCTTCCTTTGCCCAAACCAATGGAGCGTCTCCGTATGCCGCGCTGACGATGGGCAATGACGGCAATTTCTACGGCACGACTTCGCAAGGCGGTAGCGGCAATTATGGGACGGTTTTCAAAGTGACGACCAATGGCACGCTGACCATGCTGGCTTCCTTTGCCCAAACCAATGGAGCGTCTCCGTATGCCGGGCTAACGATGGGCAATGACGGCAATTTCTACGGCACGACTGCTAGAGGCGGTAGCGGGGTAGAAGGCGGTAGCGGGGGTTATGGAACGGTTTTCAAAGTGACGACCAAAGGCACGCTGACCACGCTGGTTTCTTTCAAAGGCACCAATGGAGCGTGGCCGTATGCCGGGCTGACGATGGGCAATGACGGCAATTTCTACGGAACTACTTATGTAGGCGGTAGTATATATGATGATGGCACGGTTTTCAAAATGACGACCAACGGCACGTTGACCACGCTGGCTTCCTTTGCCCAAACCAATGGAGCGTCTCCGTATGCCGCGCTGACGATGGGCAATGACGGCAATTTCTACGGCACGACTCGATACGGCGGTAACACCGCCGGTAATGGTATGGGAACGGTTTTCAAAGTGACGACCAACGGTATGTTGACCACGCTGGCTTCCTTTGCCCAAACCAATGGAGCGTATCCGGATGCCGGGCTAACGCTGGGCAATGACGACAATTTCTACGGCACAACTCAGGAAGGCGGTAGCGGCGGTAACGGATATGGTGCTGGAACCGTGTTCAAAGTGACGACCAACGGAACGCTGACCACGCTGGCTTCCTTTGCCCAAACCAATGGGTTTCTTCCGTATGCCGCGCTGACGATGGGCAATGACGGCAATTTCTACGGCACGACTTCTTACGGCGGTAGCGCTGGTGATGGAACGGTGTTCCGTTTGTTGCTTCCGCCAGTTGTCCGACCGACATTGACATTGCAATTTTCGGCAGGGTGTCCGCAGTTAAATCTGACTGGCATGTTGAGCAACAACTTCGTTGTGCAATACAGCACCAATTTGGCAGGCACCAATTGGATCAATCTGCTTTCCCTGACCAATTTGTCGGCCAGCCCGTATCAGTTCCTTGATCCTGCCGGCGTTGAGCAACCAGCGCGGTTTTATCGGGCGTTTATGCAGTGAACTTGCGGCCGGACTCTGGCCGCAGACAATTTTTCCACCGCACCGTCACGCGAGCGATATACATTGCACGTCAGCCGTTGCCAGTCGCCGGTTTGGGTGTTCCACTTCCTTCCCGCCACTGTTCCCATTGCTCAGCGTCCGATTCGACGGCCTCCAAGCGGACATCGTGCAACCATTTCTCGGCGATGTCGGCAGCCAGTTGACCGCTCGCGCTGGCTTTAATGGATTCAAGGCCGATGGCCAGATCGCTTTCACCCGCGCTCCCGTTTGTGCCAGCACCATCACGCTCCGTCCGGCATTTCAAGTATTTGTTGGCCGTGGTGACGGCGCTTTCAATCGTCCGCCCTGCCGCCGTCAACTCGGCTTCCCAATTCAAAAACAGGATTGGATGCCCGTCGAAGTGCTCACCCTGAATCAATTCGACAGCGGCGCGGTGCGCGTATAAATCCTTGAGCAGCACGGTGAATTCGTGGCTCCACTCTTTGAGCGATGTTTCGTCATTGCCCGCTTCCGTGAGCGCGGCGTCATGTGTTGCCGTGTGCGCCAAGACATCCTCCAGAATCAGGGCGTGAAGCGCGGACAACTGGAGCGCGGCCTGCAAGCCGATGCTCTCGGCTTTGCGCTCCATCGCTTGATTCACCCGGCAAATCAGTAACTTCAAGGTGTAAAACTCATTCCACAGCGCATCCGTCATCCGATGCCTGGCGCGGATGTCTTCCAGCTTCTGTCCGGGGTGCAGTTCGCCGGCCTGTTCTTCAAAGGCGTAATACGGCCGCTGCATGGGCAACTCGTTAATGGGCAATTTGGCCAGAGCCTTCAAGTGGTCAAAGGCGCTGGGATATTTCCGCGCTTCGTCAACCAGCCGGATGGCCCATTCTTTGGGCGTCAGAAACATTTCGAGTTCGTCAAGGCGTTTGTGGGCGGTGGTGGTTGTCATAAATGTTCTCCGGTGAGTTCAAGTTGATGGGCGCCTGCCTTTGAACAGGGATTCCAATTCAGCGAGCCGGCTTTCCAGTTCGCCCTGGCTCGTGGCAGCCAGCACAATGTTCGCCAGGTATCCGACCGCGTTGGCCACACGCGGGTCAATCTCGCCGCGCCGAACCTGATTGATCGTTTCGGAAAGCAATTTCACCACGCCTGCGCTGTCCTCAACCTTCACGTCCGGCGCGTCGGCGGGCAGTGTCGCCATTTTGTTCGCCAGTCCGCCCCGCGATTGCGCCTTCCGTCTCGCGGAGGCTTTTGCAGGATCGTGGAAAAAACAATGGCGTGACCCCGGCAGCGCGGCAGCGCGGCAAGCCGTGCCGTTGCGTTTCGTGGCGGCGCATGATTTTTGGGGCTCGTGCTTCATTCCATGTCTGTCCAGTTGGTTGACAATTGAAACAGTGTCCCGTCAGCTTTTTCGCTGTTTGACAACCCTTCAAGTTTTTGGTTGTTTTCAGTCTCACCGATAGGCGGCTTTACACGATCACCATTATGACAGCACTCGAAGCCATCCCGAAGGTCTCTGCTCTTATCGCTGACCTGATTAAGCGAGCGAAGGACAGAGAGACACAGGCCCTTGTCCAGCAGATACAGGAGCATCAGCTTGTAATACAGCAGGGCTTGATGGACGCGAACGCGAAGATTGCCAAGATGGAGGACGAGCATCCGAAGGCGATAGCGGCACTCAAGGAAGAGCACCGTAAGGCGATAGCGGAGCGAGAAAAACAGATCACTCAATTGAAAACACCATGCCCGCCAAGAAGTGGCAAAATTATTGGCGAGGTGGACTTGAGCACCGATTGATTTAATCAGTTTTCTAACAAGGCACTTTTGGTTTTTTTCAAGCAACCGGATAGGCATAGTTCATTCGTCCTCTGTAATTACTTGAGTAAGCCCCGTATCCCCCTCTCCGGCGGCGGCGTTTAGGTCCGGCAACGGGCCGAAAAGAATACAGCGTCCGGCCTCGCGGCGACGGTCAAAGGCGGCGCGGTCGTTTGCATACAAGTCCGCCATGTCGAGTTCGCCGTGGTGACGCAGCCAACGGATAAACCGGGCGGCTCTGATTTTCTCGACCGCCTGATAATGGCGATTCCATGCCGTGTTCAATGCTTTCCAGTCCGCAGGCGTTTCGGGATGGTCGGGATCAAATTCGTTGGACTCCGGCAAACCTTCGCGCTTTTCGATGGAGCGGATTTTCTCACGCAACCGATTCAGTTCACGATCCGTCTCGAAAATATCCTCCACCGACCTTTCCGCGTGCCAGGAGATGATGAAAAAAGGCAACTCGTCATTCTCGTCGCCGGAGGCGCGTTGAGCTTGTGCAAATTGTAAGGTGTCCTCCGAACTCAACGCCACTTCATCGGCCTGAACTGCGCTACAAAATCGCGCAAGCCGGTCATGCCACGTCGCCAGGTTTTCGAGCCGGCGGGCATGGCCGAGAATCAAATCGGCGAACTGGAGCAAACCAGCCGCGCCGGGTTGGAGTTGGTCTGATGATTTCATGGTCTGTCTTTTCTTTGGTTGCGCGGTTCACAGTTCACCGGCGGCGCGTTGTGGTTTGCGGCCCTTCATTCCACGCCTCCTCGCTGCATTCGCAGGAGCGCAACCTTGACGGAGGGCCAGTCGAACAGGACCAACCTGCCGGGCGTTTTGATGTATGGCAATTTGCCGGATCGCCTCCAATTCTGAATCGTCCCGACGCTACACATCAGGCGGCGCGCCACTTCTTTCATGCTGATGAATCCTTCCGGGGTGCCAGGTAGTGACTCACTCGCCGCCAGCGTAGTTGTGTCCGTGGTGGCATCGGACTTTGAAAGCTTGTGCTTCATGCCGCTAATTGAGCGCCATTACGTGTAGTTTTGCCAAGTGGTTCAAAAGGACAGATTTGGGTCCAAAATGGCCTTTTGCCAGCTTTGCACTCGACCCGGTGTTCCGGTTTGAATGCAGACAGTAGTTGCCGGTCTGGACGATTGGCAAAAGCAAGTCTGCTCGCTTTCGGGCGCTTGGTGGAGTTGAAAGGCTCCGGGTTACAATGGCTCCTGCCACTTGCTTTGACCCTCGTCCAGACCAAGTGCCCGTTCAGTCTCAAGAGAAGGCGGGGCACCATGCGACTGCCGCGCTGCCCCGGCTGGTAATGCTCCAGCCCCGCGAAGGCGGATGTATGAAACGGGCGGACAATCACGGTGCGTGGATTCAATAACCGGCGCACTGAAAAAGCTGGCAGGCTCCTTTTGCTACTTGCTGGCGGCTGTGAATCGTGCGGGCGTAACCGCTAGAGGCTTTGTCTGGTTGACTGTGAGCCGAGAGATTCCAAAAGCTCCGAAGCCCGTCCGAAAGATGCGTGCGCGTTCAAGCAACAGCGAGCCCACGGAAGTGGGTTTGCTGTTTGCAACCGAGCCGAACCGAAGATGCTTGCATTTCAAGATAGTGATGGGAACGGGCGAGCCAGCCCAGGCTGATCCTTGGGCTGTGTGTGATGCTCTGAACTGGCGAGAGACTGGCGGCCACTTTCACGGTCTCGGCATACTCTTCGTCGCAGAGCAGGGCAAATAGGATTTGCTACTGAAATTCCCCTTTGCTCCAACGCCGCCGCACTTTTCTGACGAAGTCAGGCGTCACCGTGATGCCGCGTTCGCTCAAATAGCGCGCAATCTCCTTGTCCTGCACCTGTGCAATGTTGATGAGCTTTATGTGTCGGCGTGGTCCTCCAGTTATATCTCCCACACATTCCGAAATCTGCTTCTCCGTCGTCTTCGGGTAATAGTGCCGGTATTTTTTTCTCACTTCTTCGTTGGACTCAAAGTCCTCCTTCGCAAGCTCCCGAAATGGAATCGGCTTGTTGTGCTTCAGTGCCCAAAGGTCGCTACACTCCAAAACGTCACGGACGGCTTGGGCTCGCGTTGGCCTCATCTTCTTTCGCCAACTCGCCATGATGCGTTGATGAATGAAGCAAAAAACCTCCATCACCAAGAGAGGGTCACGTGCAAGGCATTTTTTGAAGTCACGCGCTTCAACGGGCCACGCTTCGAGCTGCCCCAAGACTTCTGGAATTGCGCCCATGAAAACCAGTGCCGGGAGTTCGGGCGGCGGTTCAACGCCCATTGCCCGAAGGTGCTTCTCCACTTCCGGGAGGAGGACGATGTGGTCGGCTTTTCTCTGGATCGGGATTTTGCGTTGCACAGTGGGTCAGGGTTTCAGCGCAAGTCGAATGACGTTCGAGGCTCCAGCAGTGCGCTTTGGTTTCACCGCAAACCATTTCACGGCTTCGGCTTTCGTGGCCAAGCCCTTGTAGTGCGCGTGTATCATTTGCGGTGAGTTGCCGGCCTGCTGCGCGGTCAGGCTCTCGTTGGCGTGCAAAGCATAGTGGAAGGAGCAGAAGGCGTGGCGCAGTCCGTTGCGCCGGGCGGGGATTCCGAGGGTGCCAAGCAGGGCGTTGAAGTCGTCGTGGAACCTGTCCAGACTTTGGCTCCATACCGGGCCGGAGCAGCCCCGGTAAGGTGCCAGCCATCGCGCCAGAGACGGGCAAGCAGTCACCAGCCGCCGCGAGCGCGTCTTGCTCTTGGCGCTCGAAACTTCGATGTGCCCCTTGACGCGGAACACGTCCTCCCAAGTCAGCCGCACGGCCTCTTGCAGCCGCAGCCCGCCAAGCCCGCAAAGCGCGACCACCGGGAGCAGTCCCGCGAACTCAGCGTTGCCGCTGGCGGCATCGAGCATGGCGCGCAGTTCCTTGGGAGTGTAGAACTCCACCTCGCCGAAATCCTCCGTCTCCTTGGCCATGCCGTCGGCGGCCAGCAGGCGGTGGTTTGCGGGCAAGAAGTCGCGCTCGACACACCATTTCAAAAACATCTTCACCGCGTTCCGCCTGCCGTTGCGCGTCCTCGCCGAAACCTCGCTGTGTCCGCCAACGTAGGCGCTGAGGTGGTTTTTGCCCAAGTCGCAGACGGCGTGCCCTGGAAAAGTGTCCGCGAACTCCCGCAGCCACATGGCCACGATGTAGTGCCAGCCGGGTGAGAGTTGCGGGCGTTTCCCGTCCTTCGCTACCGTCTTCGGCTCCCGGCTCGCAATGAACTGCTCGACCGCCTCTTTCAAGTCCACCCGCTTGACTGTGGCCACGGTGGACAGGAAACCATCCACCGCATCAGCCAGCGTCCGCTCGCCCAACTTCCGGGCGGACTCGCAATACGCGCCAACTGCGAACCGGATGGAAATACGCTTGCCGGTCGTTTGATAGAACCGTTGCAATTCTTCCAGCGCGTTCTGCGCGTCGGCAACCTGCCCCGGCGATAGCCCGGTCGCCTTGCCCTTGGCCAAATCAGAAACCACCTTGTCGCCTTCGCGTTTGGCCTCGGCGTAGGACTTGCAATCCTTCATCCGGCTCTTTGGCTTCCCGTCCACCCGCGCCCGCCAGTAAAGGCGGTAGCAGTCCGGGCGCTTGTAAATCGTCGCCAGAACCTTGCCCTTGCCCCGGTGCCTCAGCCGTTTCGGGAACTTCACGTTCTGCTCGCTTTCGACGGGCAACTCGCCCGAAATGTTGGGGGAATGTTTGGTAAGGCTCTCGGCGCAGTTGCGTTCCGAACTTCCTGAAAGCTCGATTTCGCCAATGTTTTCAAGGTTAATTAAATGGTCGGGGCGGTGAGATTTGAACTCACGACCTCTTGCACCCCAAGCAAGCGCGCTAGCCAAGCTACGCTACGCCCCGAACCATTGGAGCACTGATTCTAGCCTGCCGACCGCCGCTTTCAATCACGAAGATTTTGTTTTGGAGTGCGCCGACATGTCGGCGCTTTGAAAAGCGGTGACATGTCACCGCAGTCCAAACCTTCACCGCCGGCCGCGGGTCGGAATACTCTTGGGACGGATGGGCGGCGGCAGTGGAATTTTTGGCGGCAAGGTCGGTGGTTGCGCTCCGGCGGGCTTCGGCCAGTGCTTTTCGGCATACTCAATCAACTCTTTGGCCACGGCCGCCTTCGTCTCCGGTGTGCCGGGGATTGCCGCTTCAATCTTTTCCATCTTTTGCGACAGCCAGTCCTCTGCCTTCGTCGCCAGTTCGCCGATTTTCGCTTCAGGGAATTTCATCTCGCCGATGTTGAACGCGGCGAACGAGCCGAGCGCCTCGGCCATCGGCCCGGCGCCTTTTATCGCTTCGCTGGGGCTCGGCAATGTCTGCCAGGTTTCGTAGCCATTCACAATCCATTCGAGCTTGCCCGTTTCGATGTCCACCAGAAAACCATGCACCGGGATTTTCGGGCCGATGAGCGGGCTGTGCCGGACGATGTCGCAAGCCTTGATGACGTTCTGCCGTTCGCTGCCGAACATGCCGAAAAACTCGTTGATGTTTTCCGGCAGCAGATGCCGCTCGACGCCCAAGTCCTTCAATTTGTCGAGCAACTGCATCGCCGTCGTCGTGCAAATCTGGCAGTCCGTGTGGCCGATGATGGCGATTTCCTTGCCGCCCTTGACCGCGCAGGCCAGTGCCAGCGACCGCATGGTGCTGCTCAGCGGTCCGGTGATGATGTTCCCCGCATTGCGCAACCAGATGAACTGCTCAGCGGGCAGCGCGAGCGCGTTCGGAAAAATCGCATTCAACCGCGGGTCAACGCACGTCAGCGCGATAACCGGCAACTCATCCTCGAAATCCGCCGGATGCAGACCAGCTTCCTTGTCACCGGCCACCGCCCGGTGGTTCGCGTCAATGATGGCTTCGAAGAGGTGCATAATAGGTTAATTTGAGGACGCCAAACCACAAAGTTCCTTACGTAAATCATCGGTCAATCCCAAGCCTTTTTCCAAAAAAACCACTCCGGGAACCCGCGCGAGACTCTTCTTTAACATGGTCCAATCTGCATTTGGCTGGAAGGTTCGCAATTTTTCATATGTCACCGCATTCTCCTCGGAGGCCAATAACTGTAAAACCTGCGCGCACTCCTCCATTTTAAGATTTCGTGAATGGTACACCTCAAATGCCAGCGATTTGGCTACCAACACCAGACGGGGACCTGTGTATAGAATCTCGGAGACCAAGGTTGCAGACGCTCGCGGATTTGCCAATAACATTGCAGATACGCCAAAATACGGCACCAAAGCCCGTGCACCAGGCAGTGTATTGGTTTCTTCATAATTGCCCCATTCCCACCGAGAGCGGCGAATCCATTCAACAAACAGTGCTGCCAAGAAAAGACCGGAGATCACCATACGCCAGGCATGACTGAGATGGAACTCGCGGTTAAGAAACAATCCCATGACAGCCGAAACACCGTCTTCTCCGATGAAGAGGACAATATACGCCAGCCAGAACGTCAAAAAGAGCACGAATATGCCAGCCAACAAAGCCAGCAGGGCACCACCCCAGCAACCTGCAATGTGCAAGGCAATTCTTCTTTCCAACCAGCGTTGTATCGCTTCGGACGTCATTGGCAATCGCTCTTTTGCAGAGACAAACGGACCATTAGATTCGAACCTACTTAACTCAAAAATGCAGCATCGCTTGTGTGTCACCAGCTACCGCCCAGTGATTCGCATCAATGATGGCTTCAAAAAGGCGCATGGTTTTCAACGCAAAGACGCCAAGGCGCAAAGATGCCAAGGCCCGCACACTTTATTTGCGGCTCCGCGACTTTGCGCCTTTGCGTTAAATTTGTCTTTCACGTCGCCTTCTTCCAAGGCTGCAACGGCGGCGGGTCAAACGGCAGCGGTGCCGGTGGTGCCTTCGGCATCAGAAACCAGAGCGCGAAATAAATAATCACCCCGGCAAAAGCCGTGAAAATGGTTGCCAGCACCCAGACCACCCGCATGCGGAACGGCGACCACCCGAGATGTTCCGCCAGCCCACCGCAAACCCCGGCAATCATCCGATTATTTTGCGAACGACAGACTTTCATAAATTGTGGTAGGGACGCGCGGCCCGCGCGTCCGTTGTTGCGGTCGCCTCGGCGAGGCGACCCTACCTGTTATTTGTCTTTATCGTCACCCTTGCTCATCGCCTTTTTCAGCGCGGGGACCTGCTCCAGCAATTTCTCGAACTTCACGCCGGTCAGGCTCTCCAGCACCGGGGGTAACTGGCTGATGATGGTGGTCACGTCGCCGGTCAGCTTGCTCGCGCCGCCGCCGGGACCGTTGCCGCTGTTGATGATGACCATCTTCTCCATCTTCGCCAGCGGCTCGCTGATCTTGCCCGCCACTTCCGGCAGCACGCGCACAATCATTTCGATGACCGCCGCTTCGTTGTATTGCTTGAAGCTTTCGGCCTTTACACGCATGGCTTCGGCGGTCGCCTTGCCCTGTGCCTCGATGACGGACGCCTCGGCCAGGCCGCGCGCCTTGTTCGCGTCGGCTTCGGCCAGACCCGTGGCTTTCACGACGTCGGCGCCGGCAAAACCGGTCGCTTTCGTCGCGGACGCCGCGCCCGCCGCCTCGGTTTCGAGCTGGAATTTCTTCGCGTTGGCCAGCGTTTCGACTTTGTAACGCTCGGCGTCGGCGGGCTTTTGCACGGTGGCTTCGAGTTCGCGCGATTTGCGCTGGATTTCCTGCTGCTGCAACTCGATTTGCTTTTGCTTCTCGATGATTTGCACCTGGACTTCCTCGGCCTTCACGAGCTGGCCGGTCTTGAATTTCTGCAAATCATACGCCAGGTCGGCCTGCGCCTTCTGCTGGTTCACCGTGGCCTGATATTGCGCGACGTTCGATTGGTAATCGCGTTGCGCCTCGGCGATTTTCGTGTCGGCGGCGAACTGTGCCTCCTGTCCGGCCTGTTTCGCCTGCGCGGAACGAATCTGCGAATCGCGGTCGGCCTCGGCCTGGGCGATGATGGCGTCACGTTTGACCTGGGCGATGCGCGGTTTGCCGAGGGCATCTAGGTAGCCTTGCGTGTCGCGGATGTCGCGAATGGTGAAACTGACGATGCCGAGCCCCATGTTCGCCATGTCGCCGGCGGCCACTTCCTGGACTTTCTGGGCGAACGCGTCGCGGTTCTGGTAGATTTCCTCGACGGTCATGGTGCCGAGAATGGCGCGCAAGTGGCCTTCCAGCGTCTGCGTGGCGATGTTGCGGATTTCATCCGTGGCCTTGCCGAGAAATTGTTCCGCCGAGGTGCGGATGGAAACGTCATCGCCCTTGACCTTCATCTGGGCGACGCCGTCCACCTTTACCGGCACGCCCTTGCTGGTGTAGACCTCTGGCGTCTGCACATCAATGGTCAGCAGTTCCAGCGACAGGATGTCCACCTTCTCAAAAATCGGCCAGACGAACGTGCCGCCGCCCTTGACGATGCGGAAGCCGACCTTCGTGCCATCCTGCTCACGATGCTTCATGCCGGACACCACCAGGACCTGATTCGGCCCGACCTTCGTGTAACGGCTGAACACCATGTAGAGGAGCAGGAACACCACGAAGACGATGACAATCGTGGCAATGATGACGATGCCGCCTTGGGCGAAGTTCAGTTCGGCAAGCAGAAGAGCGAGGTTCATGTGAGTTGATGGTTGATAGTTGAGAGTTGAGGGTTAAATCAGTTGACTGACGTGACGTAAAACTGGGTTCCCACGATGCGGGTGATTTTGACGGTCTTGCCATTGGCCACCGCCACATTGTTTTCCGCGCGGGCTGGCGCCGAATAACGCGTGCCACCCACAACGTAGGCAATTTCGCCCACGCCATTTTCCGGGATGGGAGTTATGACATTGGCCTCCGAACCGATCAGATCGGCCACCTTTGATTCGCTGGAACTTTGGGTATGGCTGAACACGGCGCGCAAAAACACGAGCATCGCCCCCGCCACCACCAGACCACCGACGAGGGAGAGCGGCGCGCTGACCACCGCGCTGCTCGTTTTGGGAAACTGCGTGAAAATGAGGCCGAAACCGCCAAACGCCGTCACGAATGAAGCCATGACCGTGGGGCTGAAAATGGAGATACCCGGCATGTCGCTGGTGTCGGCGCCCGCCTCCGCGTGCCCGCCGCTGCCCGCCACATGGGCGTCATGCCCGCTGAAAAAGTGCCCGGCCAGCACACTGGTTACCGTGAACGCCAAACCCACCATCAGACAGATTGCGTAGATCATCATAATTCCTCGCTGAGTTGTTGTGGGCGCGAGTAGAAACCCAACCCGCTTTCAAAGCAAGTCGGAAAGGCATGCCGGACTTTGCCATTGTGTTTCATGCGTCGCGCCAATCAAACACCACCCTGCCCTTCAGCGCACCTATAATTTGCCGGCAGATTTGTAAACGCAGCGGGACGCACCGGTTTCGGAGCGCGAGTTGTCCCAACTCGCAGCCGATTCCAGTGCAGAGAATGGTTCGAAAACTTCCAACGAAGATTTGCGCTCGTGGCGGCTGCGGCTTGGGACAAGCCGCGCTCCGCCGCTTCACGCTTGCCAACTCCGTCCCGCTTTTCCATTGTCTCGCCATGCATTCCTACGAATTGTTGCGCGAGGTTTTCAACAAAAAAGCCCCCAAACAGGTCGCCGCCGACCTCGGCCTGTCGCTTTCCATGGTTTACAAATGGGCCGAACCGCCGGACCACGCCGCCGGCAGCGGCACCGGCAACCCGCTCGACCGCATCGAAGCCCTGCTGACCAGCACCGGCGACCACCGGCTCGTCCAATGGATTTGCCAGCGCGCCGGCGGCTTTTTCATCCTCAATCCGAAGAACGCGCCGCATCCGCATTTCCTGATTCCGGCCACCAACCAGATTGTCCAGGAATTCGCCGATCTCCTCGCCGTCATCGCCACCGCCACTGCGGACGACAAAATTACGCAGGCGGAGTCCAAGCAAATCCGCGCGCGGTGGGAGGAATTGAAAACGGTGACGGAAGGTTTTGTCGCATGTTGCGAGCAGGGAAATTTTGGCCCGCTCAAAAACGAAGCCGCCAAACGCGCGGCGGCAAGTCAGCAGTGAGAAGGCACGGAACAACAGGTTTCTCCAGCGCCGGAGGTGCGTTAGAAAGTAGCCCACGGTGAAACCGTGGGTAAGACGTTGGAAGAACACAAGCCCCGGATGGGGCGAAAGAACAGCAACGATTTTTTCTGCCGTCCCTACCGGGGCGGGGGTTGTTTTTGCTTCGAATCCCACGGCTGACGCCGTGGGCTACTTTCTTTCACCGCTCCGCGGCTGACTTAATTCCCTGCTTTTTTCTTCGCAATGGTGTGCGTCGCGTGGCCGTAAAATACCTCCGCGCATTCCATGAGCGTCTCCGACAGCGTCGGATGCGGATGCACCGTTAGCGCGATGTCCTCGGCGGTTGCGCCCATTTCCAGCGCCAGTACCGCCTCGGCAATCAATTCACCCGCGCCCGCGCCCACGATGCCCACGCCCAACACCCGGTCGCTTTCGGGATCAATCAACATCTTCGTCAGCCCGTCCGTCCGGTCGAATGACAACGCCCGGCCCGACGCCGACCACGGGAATTTTGCCACTTCATATTTCACGCCTTTGGCCTTCGCCTCGGCTTCGGTCAGCCCGCACCACGCCAGTTCCGGGTCGGTGAACACTACCGCCGGAATGACGATGTTTTCAAACGTGACGTCCTCGCCGTTGAGGTTTTCAACGGCAATGCGCGCTTCCTTGTGCGCCTTGTGCGCCAGCAAAATCCCGCCCGCAATGTCGCCGATGGCGTAAATGTTCGGGTCGCCGGTCTGCTGATGATGGTTGACCTTGACGAAGCCTTTGTCATCCCGCTCGACCTTGGTGTTTTCGAGGCCGAGATCGGCGCTGTTCGGCACGCGACCCACCGCCACGAGCACGCGGTCGTAAAGTTCGGACAACTTCTGGCTGTTGTATTCCATCTCCACCTTGATCTGCTTGCCGGCGGTGGCCATCTTCGTGACCTTGGCCTTGAGCCGGATTTCCTTGAACATCTTCTTCGCGTTCGCCACCACTGGCCGGGCCAGGTCAGGGTCGGCGCCAGTGAGCACGTTGTCGAGTGCCTCGACAAGCGTGATTTTGCTCCCCAACGCGGCATAGACTGTGCCCAGTTCCATTCCGATGTATCCGCCGCCCACAACAAGCAGGCTTCCCGGTATGTCCGCCACTTCGAGCGCCTCGTTGGAGGTCATGATGCGCGGGTTGCCGAGGTCGAACACCTTGGGTAATGCCGGCAGTGAACCGACCGCCAGAATGGCCTTTTCAAACTGAACGAACTGCTGCCCCTGCTCCGTCTCGACGCGCAACGTCTGCGAACCTTCAAAATAACCGCGTCCCCGGATGACCTGCACGCCGCGCATTTTGGCGAGCGTCGCCACGCCGCCACCGAGTTTTTCCAGAATGGATTCCTTCCACGCGCGCAGTTTCGGCAAATCCACCGCCGGTGGCGTAAACGTGATGCCGCGATGCTCGGATTCCTTGGCGGTGGTGATTTGATGCGTCGCGTAGAGCAGCGCCTTCGACGGAATGCAGCCGCAATTCAGGCAGACGCCGCCGAGCCGCTTCTCGCGCTCGACGAGAATGACCTTCATGCCCAGGTCAGCCGCGTAAAAAGCCGCCGCATATCCGCCCGGCCCCGCGCCGACAACCACGATTTGAGTTTTGATTGGGTCCATGGGAAAAATGGAGAGTTGGAGTATTGGAGTTATGGAGTGTTGTTCATTCAACGCCAGCGTAGGCGATGTTGCTTTCTTTCAGGACGAGATGGTCAATCCAGTCACCGGCCATCTCCTTGCGCTCAAGACTTTCCACAAGTTTCAAAAGACCGTTTTCGAGCTTAAACGCCAGTGCGTTCAGCAAATCGAAGTCCGCCGGCTGAAGTTGCCCTGCTTTATGATAAGCAATGAGTCCGGAAACAGACTCGCCAAGTGAGCCGAGCGCGAAATTCAGAAATTGCAGATACTCACGGAGAGAACGCCGACAATAGCCCTCCGCAATATTTCGATGCACCGAATCCGCAGAAGCAATTCCTTGCGATGCAACACGTCGCAAGTCGTAAGGCCACGTCCGGAAAACACGACTGCAAGAAACGTAAAAATCAATCGCATCCTGCCACACCCGCAGTTGCTGGTACCCGCGATTTTTGTTTCGATAATTCGTTTCCATATCTCATCACTCCACTACTCCATCACTCCAATACTCCGTTCACAGTTTTATTGTTTCCTCGCCAAAGTTTTCCATCGTTTTCACGAGATCCACCATGAACCGCGCCGCCGCGCCGCCGTCAATCACCCGATGATCGTACGACAATCCCAATGGCGTCATCAGGCGCACCTCGACCTTGCCGTCGCGCGCCACGGGCTTCATCGCGCCGCGTCCGAGACCGAGGATGGCTACCTCCGGTTTGTTGATGATGGGCGTGAAATGCGCGCCGCCGATGGCTCCTTGATTGGTAATGGTGAACGTGCCGCCTTTCAGCTCCTCCGCTGTCACCTTGCGCTCACGCGCCTTTTGCGCGAGCTGCTCCAGTTCCTTCGCCAAATCGAGCACGCTCTTCCTGTCCGCGTCGCGGACCACCGGCACAATCAAACCCTGCTCGGTGTCCACCGCAATGCCGATGTGAAAATATTCCTTGATGACCACTGCCTGCGCGGCTTCATCGAGACTGGAGTTGAAAATCGGGTGCTTTTTCAACGTCTCGACCAGCGCCTTGAGCACGAGTGGCGTAAGCGTGAGTTTCGCGCCCTTTTTCTCATAAGCCGGCGCGTATTTCTTCCGCAGTTCGTTGAGCCGCGTGAAGTCGGCTTCGTCGAATTGCGTAACGTGCGGGATGGCGTTCCAGTTCTCCCACATCCGCCGCGCGATCACCTGGCGCAGTTGCGACAGCGGCTTCTTGGTCACCGGCCCCCATTTGGAAAAATCAATCGATTCGGCGACCGGTTTGGCCGGTGCCGTGGCGGCCGTCTTGGGTTTTTCCGTCGCCTTCTGCAAACGCGCGATGTAGGCGCGAATGTCACCGATGACGATTCGTCCGCCCGCCTCGCTGCCACGTACCTTGGACAAATCAATACCCAGCTCGCGCGCGAGCCGGCGGACCGACGGCGAGGCGACCGGCGCGGCCACAGGTTTGGGAATCTCCTCTCCGGCCTCGCCTGCGGGTTCTTCAACAAGCATTTCAGGCTCCGGCTCTGGTGCGGCCTGCTTCGCGGCGGGTACGCCGGCGGCAACAGGTTGATCATCACCGCTCAATGAGATAAGGCGCTGGCCGACGCTGATTTTGTCGCCCGATTTGACGTAAATTTTTGCGACGACACCGGCGGCCGTGGACGGGATGGAAGCCACAGCCTTTTCATTTTCCAATTCGAGGATGGCCTGATCCCTGGCAATTGTGTCGCCTTCCTTCACAAAGACATTGACCACGACGCCTGAATCAGCGCCTTCACCAAGTTTAGGAAGTTTAACATCCATAATTAACGGGAGACAAGTTGGCGGAAAACCCCGCATTTTTCCAGTAATAATTTTACGCGCAGCACCGCAGGTTGACTCCTGCCTGCGAAACGGAGCGCGGCTTGTCTCAAGCCGCAGCACACGCGAACGCATTACACGATTCAAAAGTTTTTTCACCTGTCGCCGCACTGGTGGCTGCTGCGAGTTGGGACAACTCGCGCTCCAGCACGGAGACCAAGTCATGCTCAACGCACCTTTTCCCAATTCCGCACTTTGCCGGGAACAATTCCAAACAGCGGATGCGGCGCGGGAATTTTTACCGGCAGAAGATCGCGATACCTTTTCACGTCCCGTCTTTTCAACTTCCACTTCAAGTGCTGCCATTCATAAAGTAGTTGGCCGCGGGTCTCCTTCAATTTACCGCGAAACCGCCACACGCCGATTTTGGCCGCGTCAAATTTATAACCGCGCTGTACAGCTTCTTCATGCACTGCCGCCAGATAACTGGCCAGTGCGGCGGACGGATTGGGGTGTCCGGAAAAACGCCGCAATTGCGGATGATGCCGGTATCCGCGCGTCGCTCCGCGCAAGACCTTTTGCGCCAGCAACGCCTCGCGCCAGAGCGCCACCAGTCCCCGGGCGTCCAGATACTTCGGATGCAACGTCCACAATCGCATGATGGCACGCTAATTTAGACAGGCTTTTTTACTTCGGCAATGCCCGCTATTGGCGGCGGGCGATGTGGACTGCGGCGACATGTCGCCGCTTTGAAAGCGCGGACATGTCCGCGCACTCCATAATTCCCGTCCCAGAGACGCTCGCCCACCCCTTTTGTGAATTCACTTCAAACATTCCGTCAAATCTGGCATCTAATCCGTGTGCGACGCATCGGAACCATTCTGGCAGGCCTGTTTTTTTGCCTCGCGGCCCTCACCGCGCATGCCGCTCACACGCGGGCGCGGCTGATTTTGTCCGCCGACACCGCGAAAGCCGGTGACACCATCTGGGCCGGGGTGGACATGAAAATGGAGCCGGCATGGCACACCTACTGGAAAAATCCCGGCGCCGCCGGTCTGGCCACCAAAATGGTATGGCAGCTTCCCCCCGGCGTCACCGCCGGCGACATCCAGTGGCCCCTGCCGGAAAAGATTCCGCCGCTTGAAGTCGGCACTTACGGCTACAACGACGAGGTTGTCCTGCTGGTGCCGCTTAAGCTCGCCGCCGATTTGAAACCCGGCCCGCTCGATTTGAAGGCCAAGGTCTCCTGGCTCGAATGCAAGGAAGCCTGCATCCCCGGCAGCGGCGATGTTGAAGCCACCCTCAACATCGGCGACCAAACTCAAGACTCCTACGACGACGCGCTCATTGAATCGTGGAAATGGAAAGTACCGACATCCGCTGAAGGCTGGTCAGTCCGTGCGTGGTGGGAAAGAGCCGCAACTGACGATACACGACCATTGCTAATCAAATGCTATCCGACTCTCGTCTGGGAGAGGCTAATGTTTGACTCGGCTGATTTCTTCCCATACGCGAACGAGAATTTTGAAATCCAAGCCACGACTGAAAACGTTCTAGGCCGGGCTTTCGGACCCTGCTTGCGCAAACTCGTAAAAAAATATTCCGGCGACTGGCCGAAGGAAATCAGCGGTGTGATTGTCCTGGAAACCGGCAACAGGCGAATCAGCTTTGAAGTCAAGCTGACGGTCAGCGATAAAACTCTCGCCGGTGATACGATCTCCGCGCAAACGCCACCGGAAAGTAGCACAGGCGTCCCGCCAGTCCGGGCCGGCGAGACGCCTGCGCTACCTTCACAACCGCTCTGGCGAATGCTGCTCTACGCCTTCATCGGCGGATTGATTCTGAACATCATGCCCTGCGTGTTACCGGTTATTGCGCTGAAAATCCTCGGCTTCGTCGGCGAAGCCCGCAGCGACCCGCGTCACGTCCGCAAACTTGGCCTCGTTTATGCACTCGGCGTGCTGGTGTCGTTCGCCGCCCTCGCCGCCGTCGTCATCGGCGTCAAGGCCGCCGGTCACCGCGCCGGCTGGGGCATGCAGTTCAGCAGCCCGGTCTTTGTGGTTTGCCTCACAACATTGGTCACGCTCGTCGCTTTGAATTTGTTTGGTGTGTTTGAAGTCACGCTCGGCGGACGCGCGCTCGACGCGGCGGGCGGACTGGCATCCAAGCATGGCGCAGCAGGCGCATTTTTCAACGGCGTGCTGGCCACAGTGCTGGCCACGCCTTGCACTGCGCCGTTCTTGAGCATCGCACTCGGCTTCGCCTTCGCCCAAAAAGCGCCGGTGATTCTGTTGATGTTTCTCGCTGTCGCTGTGGGGCTGGCCGCGCCGTACTTAGTGCTGAGTTGGGACCCGGCGTGGCTGAAATTTCTGCCGAAGCCCGGTGCGTGGATGGAAAAATTCAAGATCGCCATGGGCTTCCCCATGCTGGCGACCGCCGTGTGGCTGTTCAACCTCGCCGCCGGCAGTTATGGCGGCCGGGTGTTGTGGCTGGGTGTTTTTCTGGTGGTCGTCGCGCTTGCGGCGTGGGTTTTCGGCGAGTTCATCCAGCGTGGCCGTGCCCGCAAAGGCCTGGCGCTCGTGATTGTGCTGATTTTGCTGGTCAGTGGTTACACCTACGCGTTGGAAAGCCAGTTGCACTGGCGCGAACCAATGGCGGCTTCGGACACGTCCGGTTCGCTGAAGGAATCGGCGGACGGAATTGACTGGCAACGCTGGAGTCCTGAAGCCGTGGCGAAAGCGCGCAGTGAAGGTCGCCCGGTTTTGGTGGATTTCACCGCCAATTGGTGCCTCACCTGTCAGGTGAATAAAAAAACCAGCATCGAAATCCCGTCCGTGCGCGCGAAGCTGAAGGAAATCAATGCCGTCGCGTTGCTTGGCGATTACACGCGATTCCCCGACAACATCACGTCGGAACTGAACCGCTTTAACCGTGCCGGTGTGCCACTGGTTTTGGTTTATCCCAAGGATGCCACCGCGCCGCCAATCGTCCTGCCTGAAATTCTGACCCCGGGCATTGTGCTCGACGCCCTTGACCGCAGGTAGTGGTTCAGTTTGGTGGGGCGAGGCTACTGACGAGCCGTCTCCGCTTCGCTTCGCCACCCCAAGACCGGCTCGCGAGTACGCTCGCCCCACCGAAGGCCGCAAAATGTACCACCACTAGACCGCGCCGGGTATTGACATTTTGAACGAAATGGCTACATTGGTGTCTCTTAAACAACTAATTACTAATTCTAACTATATGAAAAAAACGTTTGTTCTATTGACCGCCTTGGCCCTAGCCGCCAGCGCGCTGGCGTTGGAAATTGGAAAACCCGCACCGGATTTCTCGGCCACGGACATCAACGGCAAAACGGTCAAGCTCAGCGATTACGCGGGCAAGATTGTCGTGCTGGAATCCTACAACTCCGACTGCCCGTTTTGTAACAACCAATACAAGACCGGAGCGATGCAGGAGTTGGAAAAAGACCTGGCCGCCAAGGGAGTTGTGTGGCTCATTGTCAATTCCGTCAACCCCAACCATCCCAGCCATCGCACGTCCGAACAGGCCAAACAGGAAATCGCCGACAAGAAAATTGTTGCCACGGCTTGGATCGATGACAGTTCCGGTGCGGTTGGCCATCTTTACGGCATGAAAACCACGCCGCACACGTTCGTCGTGGACAAGAACGGCGTGCTGGTTTACGAGGGCGCGATTGACAACAAACCGGATCCGCAGCATGACCCGCGCACCGCGCGCAACTATGTCCGCGAAGCTGTAGACTCCCTGCTGGCCGGCAAACCGGTGGAAGTCAGCCAGACAAAGCCCTACGGTTGCAGCGTGAAATACGCCAATTAAACTATCAACGACGTGAGACGGCTTTGCCATTTCACGTGCCCGAAGAACTCGGCCGCCACCATATAACCGACGCATCCTGCCGCACCACAGCGGCATGGATGCTCCCGATAGTCTTGCAGGTCGTAGCCGTAGTTGAACGTGATTTCCTCCCCCGCCCGGATGCTGCGTTGCGCCACAATCCAAACACGCCCGCCGTCCGGTTCCGCCTCGCAATTCGGGTCGCAACTGTGATTCAGAAAACGCGCCGGGTTCCACGGCACATTGCCGTCAAGATCGTGCGTGTCGTCCGGCGAGAAAATGTATTCGTTGTTCGACTCGCACCGGCGCAGCGATTCGGCCTTGGTAATCTTTTCGACGACGTACTCGACGACGCGTGTGCCGGCGGCAATGTCCGCCTTCGCAAACCCGCCCATGCCATGAATGGCGGATTGGTGAAAACAAATCAGCGCCGTGTCCTCAACGGTTGAATTGTTCAATGAAGGCTGCATGATTTTGAACCTGTAGCGGCGGTCTATGACCGTCGCTGACCCAATTTACTATTTGGCGGCGGTCGCAGACCGCCGCTACAGCTGTTCGGCATGTCGAATCCATACTCGCGGAGAAATTCTTCCGTCGGCGCTTGAATGTCCACGCGCCGTCGCGTGAACGGGTCCGCATAGGCCAGCCGCACGGCGCGCAAGCCCAGTTCCAGCTTGTTGTCTTCGCGTCCGTAAAGCTCATCACCCACAACTGGACAGCCAGCTTCGGCCAGATGCACGCGGATTTGGTGTGTGCGGCCTGTCATTGGCCTACATTCGATGAGCGTTAACTTGTCAGCCCCCGTTTTAAAAACCTTCGATTGGTGGGGCGAGCGTCCCCGCGAGCCGCTCGTGGACTGCGGTGACATGTCACCGCTTTTCAAAGCGCCGACATGTCGGCGCACTCCAAAATCCGATGACCGGCCGGAAGTCTCGCCACTTCCAGACAAACTTTGCAGTACGCGGAAATGGGTTTCAGCCTCCTTGCCATTGCGGGCATCCACTTTCATGCGCCCGACCCGACGCGGGTCCGGCGCAAGTTTGAGCCGGCAGATCCATTCAACTTCACGCGGTTTGCCGTCCACGACGGCCAGATATGTTTTCTCCATCTTTCGGCACTCAAACAAATCGGAAAACGTCTCAACCGCACCGGGACTTCGGGCGAAAAGCAAAACGCCGCTGGTGTCGCCGTCGAGCCGGTGGACGTAGCGGAGAAATTTGATGCCGCGCGACCGCGCCCAGAAATCACGCGCGGCGATGGATGAATTGATAGCCGCCTGCAGATTGCGCCCGGTATTTTGCCATGAAACCGGCAGGAGCATCCACCCGCGCGGCTTGTCAATGGCGATGACCGACCGATCCTCGTACAAAATCGGAATCGGCTCACAATCCGGCAGTTCGATGAAATTGGTTTTGCCCATGTGTCAATGCCGGCAATGGCGCGCATCCAAACCCGCGCATTATAAACGCAAAACACCGGAAGGCACTGCACCCGTCAATGCCGCTGGCCGCCTCCCGCTATCTGCGGCTTGATCACGCAGGAACCAATGGCCGCCATTTGGGAGCACAATTTCTCATACATGGCTTCGTCCCGGTAGGTGCCAATGATGGCGCCTCCGGATCCGGCAAAATTCGCGCTGGCGCCACACTGCCGGGCAACCTCCACCATTTGAATCTGCCAGGGCGGAAGGTTGTAAATGCCGCGCCGGACATTGAAATTATCATCCATGAGTTCCGCCAACCGCCGGGTGTCGTTTTTTAAAAGAGCTTCACGGCCAAGGTTGGTTATCTCCGCCAGACGCTTCATGGCGCCGACGACTTTGGGCTCGCCATTATTGAAACGCCCGCGGATGTCATTGTGAAATATCTCGGTCGGTTCGCTGAGGGAATTGTGGTACGCAAGATACAGCGGCGGCAAAAGTCCGGGCGACATTGGTTCGTATTTGTAACATTTGAATCCATCCACCACCTGTTCCAGCGCCTGGTCGAAATCCATGTAAACCAAACCTTCATAAACCTGGATGACCCGGTCCTGCAACCCGCCGACGATTCCAAGCTTTTCCTTTTCGATGGACAACACAAAGGAGGGTTGCGCTACGAGGGGGATTTTAATTCCGTAGAATTCCATGAGGCAGCGCATCGTGGCAACGATGATGGCGCTGGAACCGGCCATTCCCACCTGTCGCGGGATATTGGTGTTATAGCGGATGGAAAAATTGCGATCGTGAAGCGTCAGGCGTTGCCCCTGGCAGTATTCCACAAAACGCTTGATCGTCGCCTTGATCAACCGCAGGCCGCCGTAATAACCGTGCAATTCCACATCCCGGGCCAGGTCATGGATGGATTTGAAATTGGCGCGGTCGTCTGCGGAAGCCATGATGTCCAGCGTTTCCCATTCATACAACACAACTTCCGCGCGGAAATTGCGAATGATGACGGAAATCGTCCGGCCATTATATCCGTCGGAAGGGTTGCCCAGCAGCCCGGCGCGGGCATGCGCGTATTTATGAATGATGATCAAGCCATGCCTCCAGATATTTTCGCAGGGCGGGCCCTTGTTGTTCATCCTCGAGCGCAAATTCCACGAAGGCGCGGAAGTAAGCCTGGAAGTTGCCGATGTCGTAACGCCGCTCATCAGCGCGCAAACAAACACCATACGCTTTGCCGCCGTCCTTCATCATCAGGCGGATGGCATCAGTGATTTGAATTTCGCCGCCCTTGCCCGGCGCAGTGCGCTTGATGGCGTCGAAAATCGCCGGCGCGAACACATAACGCGCAGCAATGGCCAGGTTGCTCGGAGCTTCCGATTTGGATGGCTTTTCGATCAGGTCTTCGATTTCAAAGACTTCGCCCTCGTTGGCGGGCTTGGCAATGCCATAACGATGGACCTCATCGTGGGGGACTTTTTCGAACGCGATCACTGCGGATGCCTTCTTCTCCGTGAAACAACATGTCATCCGCTGAACAATGTCGCTCTTGGCGTGCATGCCGATGATGGAATCCCCCAAGGCGGTCACGAACGGCTGATTGCCCACAAACGGCTCCGAGCACTGGATCGCGTGTCCCAGCCCCAGCAGTTGGCGCTGACGGGTGTAAAAGTATTGCAGCGGTGCGCGTTCGTAGTCGAGCGCTTCCAGCATTTCCTCCTTGCCGGTCTCGCGTAACTCCTGAATCAACTCGTCATTCAGGTCAAAATGGTTCTCAATGGAGGTTTTGCCGGGACCGGTGATGAACAAAATGCGCTTCATGTTCATGCGGGTGAGTTCTTCCACCACGTATTGAACCACGGGCTTGCGCCCAACCGGCAGCATTTCTTTGGGCTGGGATTTTGTCGCGGGCAACAGCCGTGTTCCCAATCCAGCCACAGGCACCACTGCAATATTGATGTCCATTGTTTCCTTCCAGTCTAAAGGGTGTATGTCGGCAGGGTTTGTATCCGAATGCCATGATTTTTGCAATCACCGGTTGCAGGAAACCGTCTGACACGAAGCCAGCGCAACCATCCACCCGCGCGGCTTGTCCACGACTCATTGTAGCAGCCGACGTGAGTCGGCTCAAATCTTCGGTAGCACAAACGGAATTAAACCCTCCCTCACCCCGGCCCTCTCCCCACGGAGAGGGAGAATCATCCGTCGCCTCATTGAAACACCTGCGACTGGATTTACCGGAAGGTCATTCGAAAAACAGAAACCTGACTATGTTGTTCCTTCTCACGGGGGAGAAGGCCAGGTTGAGGGCGGGTGTCCCAACCATTCTCAACTCTTCCGCCATTTCTTTTTCGGCGGCTCCGGCAGGCCTTGCGCCCGGAACGCCGTGCGGAAATGGATCTTGGCGATTTTTGGCAGGCTTCCCGCACCCTGCTCCGCCACAAATTTCTTCGCCGCCTCATCCACGGCCGTCGAAGCGCCTTTTGGCAATTCCACGTTGAATTGTTTTCCCAGCTTCACCAGCCCTTTCACAAATCCGTCCCGGGCCAGGATCGAAGCCGCCGCCACCGCCAAGTCTTCTTCGGCACGGTGCTTCTGGACCAGTTCGATTCCCCGGCCCAGCGACATCAGCGCCTTTGCCACCACTTCCTTGCTCGACGCGAATTGGTCGCTGATGGCCTTGACCGGCGCAGGCTTCATCTGATGCCGCAGCGCCATCAGATTTTCAATCACACGCGCATGACCCCACGCCAGGATCGTGTTCACACTTTTCATCCTAGCATAAAGCCGGTTGTAAGCCTCATTGCCAATCGTGACGGTGTTCATTACACAACCGGATGTTTTGCGGATTTTTTCCGCCAGCTCGGAAATTTTCTTGTCGCTGGAAATGTTTTTGGAATCGCGGATGCCGGCACCCTTCCACGCCTTGACGACGTTTTCGTTGATGTAAACCCCGGCAATGCACAATGGCCCGAAGAAATCGCCCTTGCCACTCTCGTCCACGCCGATGCGCGGCAGCAGCAAATCGGGATTCAGCACCGTCTCATAACCCAGCCGCGCCTGTTTCAACACCTCCGGCTCCAGCACGAACTCGATGAATTCCTGCGTGCCTTTCCCCTGCACCACCAGTTTGCCGCTCTCGTAAAAGACCACGTTGATTTTGTCCTTCTCACCGGCGAACCGCGCGTAGGGCACCGCGCGGAACTTGAATCCGCGCGAACTCAGGGCGGTTTCGAGCGCCGACGCCTGTTCGTCGGTGAGCTTGCCCGTGTAGGAAGTCAGCGGTTTCACTGAAAAAGGATAACCACAAAGAACACAAAGAACACAAAGTTTTTTGAAGGCTAGTCAGCCGGTGGGGCGAGCGCCTGTCGCGCCGTAGCCTGGCGAAGGCTGATACTCGCGAGCCGTTATCAAATACCTTTGCCCGAAACGTGGCTCGTCGGTAGCCTCGCCCCACCAAATTGATGTGCGTGCCAGCTCAAAACTAAGAATTCAGAACTCAAAACTGCGCCAGCTCGTTCCGGCTTTGCTCAACTGGTTCTCCGCCAACGCCCGCGACCTGCCTTGGCGGCGCACCCGCGATCCCTACGCCATCTGGGTGTCCGAAATCATTCTTTAGAATACATTTAGACAGACTCAAAAACCCATTGCTTTTTGGGGGTTGCCACTTTGATTATTCTCTTGCGCTGACAATTCGCAGTGATTGAATACCGACATGGAAATCTTTGGGCAAATTATCGGTTTTATCTTCGCTGGTTTTCTTTTTTGGAAGGCATACAAATTTTACGATAATAATAAAAATGCAGCGGGTCATTTATTGGGCGTGATTGCAGCGTTGATTTTCCTGTGTTCAATTCCCGCATTTCAAGGGTTTATCAAGGCATGGATTAATTCTAAAGTAAGCTCCAAACTAGCTGCCCTTGGCCAACAGGTTAATGAAGTTCAGTCAACGACAGGAGAAATGCAGGGTGAATTAAAAAATCACCAAAAGGAGATTGATAAACACCAAAAAGAATTAGACGTGGTTCAAGCCAAGGTTCGGGAAGCGGAATCAAATGTCTTTAGTCAGCAAACAGACATTACAAATCAGTTCCGACAGATTTCAAAGGTTCAATCCGATTTGGCCATGGCCCAAACCAACATTTTTTCCCAACAGGAAAAACTCACAAATGTTGAATCGTTGGTGAACATATTATTTTCAAACACTGAAGATGAAGAATTTTCCGCTTCCGACACAAATAAAGTAATAATCTTGAAACTTGGTGGTGTTCAGATGGTGGTTTTCAGACTAAAATTTGCGCCGATTCCTAATTCCATTCAAGCAATGCTTCTCCAAGGCCATAGCGGCCAAACGCCCCTTTTGCCAACAATGGGTCAATATGTAAACATACTAACCGCAAGATTCTACAATGAAGGCAACCTAAATGGAGTATCATTTCATTTTAGATATATCAAAAATACTCGTGAAAATAACCTGATTAAGAACATGGTTATTGTAAACACAAACACTGTTTCGTTGGATGGTGTTTCATTTCCGTTCTAATAAAATCGCCCTATGAAAATCTATACTAGGGTATGTTGGTAGGTGGTAAGATTCGCCCACCTATTGGGGGTTTTTTTGAATCATAACAGCCATAGCCTTTGCCGTGTTCGGCGTCCTTATGTGGCGGCATTACTGGAGGTAAAAATGACGAGCCAGAACATGCGAAAAATCAACGCCATTGTTTCAAAATTGCTGGATTGGTATCCCAAGAATGCCCGTGATTTACCGTGGAGACACACAAATGACCCCTACGCTCTTGCCGTAGCCGAAATCATGCTCCAGCAGACGCAGGTCAAGACGGTCCTGCCGTATTGGGAACGCTGGATGCGCGAACTGCCCACCATCCAGGCGGCGGCCAGTGCCAGCCCGGACAAAATCCACAAGCTTTGGGAGGGCCTTGGCTATTACACCCGCGCCCGCAATTTGCAAAAGGCGGCGCGGCAAATCGTGGAAAAGCACGATGGCAAATTCCCGGATAATTTCGATGACGTGCTCACGTTGCCGGGCATCGGCCGTTACACCGCCGGCGCGGTTTGCAGCATCGCGTTCAACCAGCCGACGCCGATTCTCGACGGCAACGTCATCCGCGTGCTGACACGGATTTTTGGCGTCGCAGAAAATCCGCGGGAAAAGAAAACCAACGCGCAACTTTGGCAACTGGCGGCAAAACTGGTTTCTCACGCAAAGACGCCAAGTTCGCAAAGAAAAACTTTCTTGAAAAACTTTGCGGCCTTTGCGCCTTTGCGTGAGCGAAATTCCTGTTCTTTCCTCAACCAATCCCTCATGGAACTTGGCGCTTTGATTTGCACGCCACGCCAGCCGCAATGCCCGGTTTGCCCGGTAAAAAAACTTTGCGTCGCTTTCCGGGAAAATCGTGCGGCTGAACTGCCCAACCCCGGCCGGCGTATCACCACCACCGCGCGTCGCTTCATTGCTTTCGTCATTGAACGCAATGGGAAATTCCTTGTCCGGCAACGGCCCGCCGGGATCGTTAACGCGCACTTGTGGGAATTCCCTAACACCGAATTCAACGACGCCAATGCCAAGGACGCCTTCAAATCCATTTTCGGCACCAGCCCGCCTGCTCTCGAACCGCTTTGCACGTTCAAACATTCCATCACCCGTTACCGCATCAAGCTTGAAGCCTGGCGCGTCTCTTTCGGAGGGGCGAGCTCTGCGAGACCCCAGAATAAATCGGGGCGTCGTGGAACTCCGCCCTCCGGAAAATGGCTGACGCCGGCAAAAATGGATTCGCTCGCCCTCACCAGCGCGCACCGGAAAATTTTGGAACGGTTAAACTCAAAAATCACGCAGCCCGCGAACGGCAACGGTTGATGGGTGGTGGTGCAGTTTGCAACTTTCGGTGGGGCGAGGCTACTGACGAGCCGGCCTCGTCGCGGCAAAGCGAAATGGAAACGGCTCTCGTCAGTAGCCTCGCCCCACCAAACTGGGCTGATACGACTGGATTAAGATTGGTTTGGGCGTTATCTTTGTGCAGCTCACCAATGATTTTGAGTCAAAGCGCGAATAAAACGATGAAGGCGACATCCCAAAACTGCCGAAGATGGCTTCCCAGGTTTTCTGGCGTGGTGGTTGTCCTGCTGTTCTTTGTTTTCATCTCCCAAACCATTGCCCAGCCGGTCGCCCATGTCATTCATATCAGCGTAGATGGTTTGCGACCGGACGCCATCACGGCACTGGGGCCGTCGAACCTGCCGAATTTCTACCGATTGCGCACCCAGGGCGCTTTTACCGACAATGCCAGGGCGGATTACGACTACACCGTCACTCTGCCCGACCACATCACCCAGCTTACCGGCCGGGGAGTTCTTGGTTCAACGGGCCACAACTGGACCGATAACAGTGATCCCGAACCGGGAGAAACGCTGGCTTCCAACAAGGGAAGTTATATTGCCGGGGTGTTTGACGTGGTGCACGACAATGGGCTGAGCACCGGCGAATACGCCAGCAAATCGAAATTTTCCCTGTTCGCCACCAGTTGGAATGCCATCAACGGCGCTCCGGATGTCACCGGCCCCGACAACGGCAGAAATAAAATTGATGTTTATGTCAACGACAGCGACACGTCCGAACTGGTAAACACATTGATCACCAACATGTGGAGCCAGCCGTTGGACCATGCCTTTCTCCATCTCATGGACCCGGACGCCGTTGGCCACAGCGATGGCTGGGACATCACACCCGGAAGCAGATACAGCAATGCCATCAAAACGATGGACAACCGTTTGGGGGTGATTTTTGCCCTGATTGATGGTGATCCACAGTTGACCGGCCGCACGGCCATCATCCTCACCGCCGACCACGGTGGCCAAGGCACCGACCATTCCGACCCAACACTGCCCGCAGATTATACCGTGCCGTTTTACGTTTGGGGACCGGGCGTCATGCCGGGAGCAGATCTTTATGCCCTCAATCCAACTTCACGGCTGAACCCCGGTACGGGCCGGCCAAATTATTCTGCTTCCCTCCAGCCGATCCGAAACGGCGAAGCCGCGAACGTTGCTTTAAAGTTGCTGGGGCTGGGACCGGTTCCGGGTTCAACCATAGATACCAATCAAGACCTGGCATTGAGCATTCCATCGCCGGGAGATTTCCGGGTAATTTTTATCGGCACCAACGCCGCACTGGCCTTCACGACCGTCTCCAACGCGCTTTACGATCTTCAGGCGTGTGACAACCTAGGCTCCGGTTCCTGGAGCAACCTCACCACCAACATCATCGGCAATGGTGGGATGACAACCAACCTGGACACCGGAGCGGCGACCTTTTCCACCCGGTTTTACCGGTTGCGGCTTCATTTCTGATAATGTGGTAGCACCCGCCTCCGGCGGGTTCAATTCGGCGTCCCGCCGAATTGCGCCGGCACCGACAAAAAATTTGTTGGGCGGACAAACAACAGCAAACTCAGTCAACAGCCGGTTTCGGGCGTGACGCCCGAAACAACCCGCGGGACGCGGGTGCTACTACAAAAAACTGGCCAGCGACGCCGCCGATTGTATCCTGTCCGGCCGATGATTTATTTCGACCATAACGCCACCGCACCGGTGATGCGCGAGGCGCGCGAAGCCTGGCTCGACGCGACCGAGAACAATCCGGGCAACGCGTCCAGCCCACATCAAATCGGGGGTCGCGCCGGCACTGCGCTCAAGGAAGCACGCGAAAAACTCGCACATTTTCTCGGCTGCCAGCCGGCGGACATCATTTGGACGAGCGGCGCGACCGAGGCCAACAACATGGTCATGCACCATTTTGCGCGAACGCTCGACGCAAAGGGCGAGGTCTGGATTTCCGCCATAGAACATCCCTGCGTCCATGAATCCGCAAAGCATTACTTCGGCAAACGCGCCAGATTGATACCTGTCACCCACGACGGCGTGATTGATCTGGACTGGCTGACGACGGAACTGGCTGACACCCGCCCCGGACTCGTCGGCATCATGGCCGCGAACAACGAGACCGGCGTCATCCAGCCGTGGCGCGAGGCGCTGGCGATTTGCCGTCAATACAAGGTGCCTTTTTTTTCCGACGCCGTGCAATGGCTCGGCAAAATGCCGGCCAAGGGACTGGGCGAATGCGATTATCTGAGCGGCGCGGCGCACAAGTTCGGCGGGCCGCGCGGCGTGGGCTTTTTGAAAGTGCCGCATCGCAGCCAGGTCACTCCCCTGATTCTCGGCGGCAAACAGGAACAAGGCCGCCGGGCGGGAACGGAAAATGTCCCGATTATTTTGTCCATGCTCGCCGCCCTGGAAGTGCGCGAAAAACAGATGGCCCGCAGCGAACACATCCTGCGCGGCGTCTGGCGCGAGAATTTTGAAAGGCAGCTTTTGCACAAACTGCCCGGCACAGTAATCGTCGGCGCGAATTCGCCGCGTCTGTGGAACACGGTTTCGGCGTTGATGCCCGAAGGCGTGCAATTGCGCTGGCTGACGAAACTCGACAGGGCCGGGTTTGCGGTTTCCACCGGCTCCGCCTGCACGACCGGCAAGGAGGAGCCGTCGCACGTGCTGGCGGCGATGAATTTCAAGTCCGCGGAGGCGCATCGCGTGCTACGATTCAGCAGCGGTTGGGAGACGACCGAAGCCGACTGGGACGCGCTGTCCGACGCCCTGGCGAAAGTCCATGCCGAAGTGCATCACGCCAAAGCGTGACGATGTTCAATTTTTTAACCACGGATGAACACGGATGAACACGGATTTGGAATCAGACTTTCACGTGATTGGACTGTGGCATTTGACAACTACATATTTGAACTGATTATTCGTGTAATTTCGGCTGGACAGGCCACATAAAACGAATTAGCGGTATTTTAGATGACCGGAGATATATAACTATTTTGTTGCATACTTACCTGTTAACGCCCAATGAACCCGAAAGTTATTCTCTTACTGGTCGTCGCTCTGGGTCTCGGAGTTGGACACGCGTATGCGAAGCGGGCGGCTCCCAAGGAGGTGCCGCCGGTCACCTTTCAGGGAGTCAAGTACTCGGCGCCACATTGGGGGTTGGCCAACGGGAAAACGCAAAACGGGGGATATATTGAAGCGACCAGTTTGGAGACAGGCAAGTTGCTCTGGGAACTGAGGATTTATGAGGTGAAATACGACCCCAAGCTGGAGGGTGATGTTCAAGATGTTTTCATCACATCTTTGAAGCTCGTGCAAGGGAATCTGGAGATTCTGAACGAAGCGGGGGACAAGTTCGTCGTAGATTTGGCCAAGCGAAAGGTTATAAAGGGCGCAAACCATGTGTACCGTTTCAAAGATACGGGCCGCTAAATCGTTGGAGCCAACGCCGGTTGGCGTCGCTCACCTCCTCTGCGTCGCTACGTGAGTTCAACGCAATGGAAAATCAATTCTGCACCGCACCAAGCATCCGCACTTCGCGTTGCGGGAAGGGAATTTCGATTTTGTTCGCGCGGAATTGCTCGACGATGGCCTGGTAAATTTCCGCCTGTGCCGGGCCGTAATCGGCCACCGCCGTCCACGGTTTGATGGCAACGCTGATGGATGAATCCGCCAGCATCGTCACGCCAACGACGGGCGCGGGTTCTTTGAGCACACGGGAATTGCGGGTCAGCACACCCCGCACGATGACCAGAGCGCCGCTGATGTTTGTGTTGTAGGCAACTCCCACCGACAAATCAAGCTGCCGGATGTGGCCATAGTTGTGCAAAATTTCACCGACAATTTTCCGGTTGGGAATGATTACTTGTGAGTGATCGGCATGAAGCAGCGTGGTCGAGACAAGTTCGATGCTCGTCACCTGCCCCTGCACGCCGGCAATTTCAATATATTCGCCAAAACGAAAGGGTTTCGTGAAAATAATCGTCAGCCCGGCCATGATATTGCTGAGGATGCCTTGCATGGCCAGACCGATTCCCACGCCGGCCACACCGACACCAGCGATCAACGCCGTCACGTCCATGCCCGCCGTGCCCAGCGCCACGACCAAGGCCATGCCAAAGACAAGCAACCTCGCAATGCGCACCAAAAGCATCCGTACCGGCGGTTCCATCGCCTTGCGTGTCAGCCAGCGGTCCAACAGTTTGCCGATCCAACGCGCGGCAATGAAACCAATCACTACCACGACCAGCGCCGAAATGAGCGCGCCAGCGTGCAAGATGATGTAATCAACGATTTTGTCCTGCCAGACTGCCAGATTTCCCGTGCTTCCGGTTTTATTCATGGTCACCTCAAGTTCATGGTCTATTGCCACCATTCGTTAAATCAATTGCCTGCACTTCGTCAATACTTGCTTTTCAATAAATTTATTCACCGCGGTAAACCGCCCGCGCCGTGCAGGTTTCCGCCACGACGACTTCGGCGAGCAACGGCAGCTTCGGCTTCAGCTTTTTCCAGATCCACACGGCGATTTCCTCGCTCGTCGGATTTTCCAGGCCGGCAATGTCGTTCAGATAACGATGGTCGAGCTTCTCCCAAATCGGCTTGAACGCTGCTGTAATGTCCGCGTAATCCATCAGCCAGCCGAGTTTCGCGTCGCACTCGCCCGCCACTACGATGTCCACCTTGAAGCTGTGCCCGTGCAAGCGCCGGCACTTGTGCGCCTTCGGCAAACGCGGCAGCAGATGCGCCGCCTCGAATTGAAACGTTTTGCGCAATTCTATTTTCATGTTTTTTTAGCCACAGATGAAACACAGATTGAACACGGATAAGACTTAAATTGACGGGTAGGGCGGGCAGTCCCCTGCACGCCGTTCGTGCGAACACAAACTGCGGCGCGCACGGAGTGACGCGCCCTACCTACATACAATTTGCCATTTCTGTTTTCCAATCTGTGTTTCATCCGTGTTAATCTGTGGCTGAATTTATTCTTCAAAGTCGGTCCAAGTCACCAAATCACCGAGCGCTGGCCGGCCGTCGTGCCGCCAGGTTAACGGCGGGTTTTGCATCCGGCCGAGCGGACACACCCGGGTCACGCCCCAGCGCGCCAGTTGCGTCGCCAGTTCCTCCAGTTTGTGCTCCAGCACCCCAAGGCCGACCGTCGAGACCTGGCCGCGTACCGTTTCGGCATGGTGCAAAGCTTCCGCCAGATCCCGCACCGGCTTCACATAAATGAACCGGTTCAGGCACGACAGTTGAAACCTGGCGTCCGCCTCATAAACCACCGTCCAGGCCGTCGAATTCCGGCTGCACCAATGCTGCGTTGTCTCCGGTGAATGTGCTGCGCGGACCTCGTAAATCCCGCGACGCGACGCGATGGCCGCCGCATGTCCCGCCGGCAATTCACCGCGCGGTTCGGTTTGTTCGCGCCGCTCCAGTTCGTCCGCGAGCAGCTCCGCGAATTTCTCCGGCGACACTTCACCGCCGGTCTGCACGTAAACCACGTGCGGTGAAAGACAGCCCAGTTGGTTCCACGCCACCACGTCATCCGTGGTGCGCGACACGATTTGCCGGGTGTGCAAACCCGACAAAACCTCATGGGCCACAAAGCCAAAGCTCACGCGGTGGCCGTAGCCGAGAAAACGGGTTTTGACCGGCAGCCGCGCACGTATCGCCGCCAGCGTCTCGTCGCTGCCCGTCGTGGTCACGCAATCGGCCTCGGCGAACAATACCGTCTCCAGATCCGCATTGCCGCCGCGCCATTCGGCAATTTCCAGGCAGGCCCCCAGTTTTGTATCCGCGTCGTAAATTGAGTGCGCAAACAAGCGGGGCAGAAACATTGAACCACTCGCGCATTTCACAAACTGTGCCGAACGGCTCAGCAGGCCGAGCACAATGCTCATCAGCGCCGGGTTCGGGAGATTGCCCGCCGTGATATGCACCAGCAATTCCGGTCCGCGCCAAAAGTGACGCTTGACGCGTGACCGGCCTTCGCTCAGAAGCTTCGGCCCGGCGGGCGAGTGACGCGAGGTGACCGTTTCTCCTGTCACACGACGCACGTCACCTGTCACACTGACGGCGTCGCCCAATTCCTGCATCAGCAGCGCTTGAAAATTTTCCGGCGTGAACTGGTGGAAAAAATTGTCGAGTCCTTTTTGCAGCGTTGCCCGGGAAAACCCGGTTTTTTCCGGCCCGGATTCGAGCGCCAGCCGGCGAAAGGTGTTGTCAGGTTTCAACCAGGCTTCTGCCACGTCGCACAGCACCCCGACCAGGCTGTGTGTCGAACGCTGCGCCAGGTACCGCGCCCGATTGCGCTTCAACGTCCGGCAAGCCTCCGTGACCATCGCCGGCGACAGCGTCGCCTCCGGCGGCAGGTCGGCGAGAAAATAGTTCGGCAGGTTCACAGGATTTACGATGTTCGATTTACGATTTACGAGTTTCAGCCACCATCAACGAACAGCCCCGGGGTTCGGCCAATGCCGCCCGGCCAATCAATTCAAAATGTTCGTCACGGCGAATGCCCAAATCTTCCGTCTGGATGGCCATGACGGAAAAGACATTCGCCAGATCAAACACGCGAATCAAACCCGTTTCACCGTCGGCCACTTCGCGGCCGGTTTCGGGTGAGATGATTTGCACCCGTGCCCAGGGAGGGAATTGGAAAACGCGATGATGGAGGATGGAGGATGGAGGCTGGATGGCCGAATCGTAACCTTGTGAACTCAACTCGCTCATGCCGTATTCGCAGATGATGTTTTCGCGAGGCACACCGAGTCTTTCAGTGATGAGTTGGTGCAGTTCGGTCTTGGGCATCGAACGCGAACGGTTTTTGTAGCCGCCGGTTTCCATGACGCGCGAGCCGGGCGGAAGCTGGAACGACAGATTGTTCTCTGCCAGATAATCCAGCAGGTGAACAAGGGAGAATGCGGTTCCGAGCAAAAGCAAGGCACGGGGCGCGGGGCTTGAGGCGCGAGGTGAAAGCGCGTCAACCACGGCATCGAAATCCACCGTCCAAGAATCGTCGTCCGCAATGTCGCCAAGGAAGGCACGGCTCGCGGGGACGCTCGCCCCACCAGGTTTTTGCCGCACAGTTTCAAACATGTGGACGAGGGACGAATGCGGCGCTTGCGCTGGCGGTGGCGTCAAAATTACCAATCTGAAATCCGAAATCCCATCCTTCGCCCGGAGGCTTCGGAGGGCAGGCCGAAATCCGAAATCAGGCACAACATGCCGGTCAAACCATGGAATCAATGAAGCCTCATATAGTTTCAATGACTCCGTCGAATGGAAGTGCCGGCTGGGCTTTTGTTCCGTCGTGCCGCTGGAATGGAAAACGGCGGTGCGTTCGCCCGGCGCCAGACAGGTCAATTCCAATTCCTTGAACGCCGCCGTCGGGACAGCGGGTATTTGTGTCCAATGTTCGACCACTTTGGGCGTGAGCCTGCAAGCTTCGCAGATTTTCCGGTAGGCGGCGTTGGATTTGAACTGAAGCGCGAAGAGCTCGAGCGCGAGTTCGTTAAACTCATTATCTTGCGCTTGTCGCGCCGTATCCCGCAGGAGTGGGAGAAGGCGGGCGGCAAAGTTTGAAAGCTCGGTTGTCATGCGGTTTTTGTTTGTCGGCTGGTTTTCCGCCACAGCCGAAAGGCATTATACCGCGAAATTGCCCTGCGGCAAGTGTGAACACTTCATCCGGTGGGGCGAGGCTACTGACGAGCCGTGCTTTCGTTGGTCTCCCGGCTCGCGCCTTCGCGGCGACGAAGCCGCTACGGCGGCGCAGGCGCGAGGACGCTCGCCCCACCAAGTCATACTGCATAGCATTGCCATTACCGCCTTTGTCCGCCACACTGTTCGTCCCGATGAACAAGCCGTTTTTCATCACCACCGCCATTGATTACGTCAACGGTCAGCCGCATCTCGGCCATGCCTACGAGAAAATCGTCGCCGACGTCATCGCGCGGTCGCGTCGCAGCCTCGGTCAGGAAACCTTTTTCCTGACCGGCCTCGATGAACACGGGCAGAAGGTCCAGCAGGCCGCGCAGGCCGAGGGCAAATCGCCGCAGGCTTACTGCGACGAGCTGGCAGCGGACTGGCAGGCGTTTGCCAAAAAACTGGAGCTGACCAACGACGACTTCGTCCGCACCACGGATCCCCGGCACAAGGAATTCGTCCAGGCCATCCTCGCGAAGCTTCATGCCGCCGGACATTTTTACAAGGCCGGTTATACAGGCTTTTATTCGGCCAAGGAGGAAACGTTCCTGACGACAAAAGACCGCCGTCCCGACGGGACATTCGATCCATCTTACGGCGAAGTCGTCGAACTGCAGGAGGACAATTATTACTTCAAGCTCAAGGCGCACCAGCAATGGCTGATTGATTATCTGGAGGCGAATCCGTCGTTCGTCCAACCCGATTACCGCCGCAATGAAGTGCTTGGCTTCCTCAAGAACAACGAACTCGAAGACCTGTGCATTACCCGTCCAGCGGCGCGTTTGAACTGGGGCATTCCCCTGCCCTTCGACAAGGATTTTGTCACCTACGTCTGGTTCGATGCGCTGGTGAATTACATCAGCATCCCCGCCGCCCACGGCGATACAACCGTTTTGTCCGCCCTGCCCCCGTCACCGGTCACCTGCCTGCCGGCCGAAGCCTCGGCGAAGGCTGGTCACCCGTCACTTTCCCTGTGGCCTGCAGATATTCACGTCGTCGGCAAGGATATTGTAAAATTTCACGCGGTTTATTGGCCGATCATGCTCAAGGCGATGGGATTGCCGCTGCCGAAACAAATCCTCGTGCACGGCTGGTGGCAGAAGGACGGCGCGAAGATCAGCAAAAGCACCGGCAACATCGTTGACCCAATCGTGGTCATTGACGAATGGGGACTGGACGCCTTCCGGTTTTACGTTCTGCGCGAACTGGACATCGGCCCCGACGGCAACTGGACGGACGCCGGATTCAAGTCACGTTACTCCGCCGAACTGGCCAACGGCTTGGGCAATCTCGTCAACCGCTCGCTTTCGATGCTCAAGCGTTACCGCAACAGCGTGGCGCCGGCGAAGCATGACGAACTCGCCACTGCCGCCGCAAAAGCTGCGGACGAAACGCGCGCCTTGTTCAAGCAAAACCAGCTTCAGGCCGCGCTGCAAAATATTTGGTGTCTTGTTGATCGAGCCAACAAATACGTGGACCAGACCGCGCCATTCAAGCTCGCCAAGGACCCGGCGCAGGCCAAACGGCTCGACGAGGTGCTCTACAACCTGACGGAGACCTGCCGTGTGCTGGCGGTTTTACTCTGGCCGTTTCTGCCCGGCACGGCGGTGAAAATTTACGCGCAACTCGGTTTGTCCGGTGCACCGGACAAATTCGATGCTGCGACTTGGGGCGGTTTGCCCGCCGGCCACAAAATCGGCGAACCGGCGCCCCTGTTTCCGCGGAAGGATGTTTGATTTTTCGTTCTCGTCCTCCTTCTCGTCCGCGTCCTCGATTGCTTGGATTCCGAGAACGAGGACGACGACGAGGACGATTGGATTGCGGCGTCTACCGCGCCGAGTATTTCGTGGTTCCAGTTCAGGTTTCCAAGTTCAGTCAGAAACTCATGGAACCCGCCCCCCTCTGAAAGACATCTTTGCAGGTGGCATGTGTTCTGCTAAATTGTATTTACGAAAATGAACCTCGCCGTGAAATTTTCATTGCCGGTCAGTCTGGCTCTGACCGTCGCGTTTCTCACCGGCTGCGCAACCCCACCACCGGTTGACTGGGACAGCCGCGTTGGGCATTACACCTATGGCCAAGCGCTGACCGAACTCGGTTCGCCGGACCGGCAGGCCAGACTCAGCGATGGCAAAGTCGTGTCCAAATGGTTTGTCCAACCCCCGGTCGCTCCCCACTTCAATAGCGGCATGTCCTATTATGGCAGCACCGGCTTCGGCGCGGGTCAAACTGTCGGAGCCGGCATCAACAGCCAGATGCTCCAATTGACCTTTGACACCGACGGCAAGCTGACCGCGTGGTCGAAGAATTACTAAAAAAGGAAAGGCAGGGTAAGAACTTTGATAGGGCGCGTCATTTCCGCCTTCATCAGATTTCGGCGAGACAAGCCGTGCGCGCCGTTTTGCTTTCAATAAAGAATCTATGAAACCATGAACCGGCTTCGCTTCCGCCTTCTTGATTTCCTGGTTTCCTTATTTAATAATCCGTGCGTGCCCTACCGGCTGCACGAACGAAAAAACCTAATTCAATGCCACGCCGCGGCGGACGTACGTCGGGATGTCAAGGTCTTCCCCCTTGTGAATTGTCGGCTCGCTTTTGTCAAAACGTCCCTTGGAAATGATCGCCAGCGACAACTGCGCCTGGCGCATTTTCGGATTGGATTTTCGCGCACGAGTTCCGGCGTTTTTGGCCATCAACTGTTCGCGCTGCTCAGGTGTCAATGACGACGCTGACGAACCGCAACGCGAACCCGGCCGCGAAACCACGCCACGCGCAGTCACTTGTTCACCTGAATCACCGGACGCCGTGAGGGGAGGCAAGTCCATGGGAATCGGGCCTGGTTTGGCCGCAATCACCGTCACGGACAAACGGTTTTTCAGCGTTTCGTCCACGGCCGCGCCCATGATGATTTGCGCGTGTTCGCATTGACGGCCGATTTGTTCCATCACGCGATTCACCTCGGCCATGGCCAGTTCCTTCCCGCCCATCAGGCTGACCAGCACCGCGCTGGACTCGGCCAGCGCCCGGCCTTCGTCGAGCAGCGGATGCGCCACCAGTTTTTCGACGACCTCGCGCGCGCGCGCCGGACCGGTGGCTTCAACGCAGGCGAACACACTCTCGGAATGGCGGTCGCGCAGCAACACGCACAAATCGTCGAAATGAATCTGGATCAAACCCTTCCGCGTGAGCAAACGCCAGACGCCGCGCACGCTTTCAACGAGCAGCCCGTCAGTGATGCGGAACGTGTCCAGTACGCTGGTGTTTTCATCAATCAATTTGAAGGTCTTCTGGCATGGCAGGCAGATGACGCCGTCGGCAACGGACTTGAGCTGGTCGAGTCCCGACTGTGCCTGCTGCTGGCGGCGGTTGCCCTCGCATGCGAACGGCAGCGTCACAAACGCCAGCACCAGCGCACCGGTTTCCTTCGCCGCGCGCGCGAGCACGGGGCTGATGCCGCTGCCCGCGCCGCCACCCAGACCGGCAATCACAAAAACGACATCCGCCCCTTCGCACGCGGTCTTGAGCGTGGCAAATTGTTCCTCGGCAATGGCGCGGCCGCGTTCCGGGTCGCCACCGGTGCCCAAGCCGCGCAGCAATTTCGTTTCGAGTTGAATTTTGATGGCAGCGGACGACGCCGCCAGCGATGACGTGTCGGTGTTGACCGCCGCAAAACCCGCGCCCGCAAAATCGTCGCCGGTCAACGTGTCGAGCATGGCAACACCGGCGCTGCCCACGCCGAAAATTTTCACCGCCGGGGCCCTGGCCGGCTCGAGCATTGCCGCTGGAGTCTGGGGTTTGGTTTTCATGATGAATTGGATTTAGGAGCGGCGCAATAAACTGGCGATGGTGCCCTTGATTCCCTGCGCCAGGGACGGTTTGCCCTCGCGTTTGCGGGTTTTGAACGAACCGAATTTGACGAGGCCGATGGCGCTGACAAATTCCGGCTGGTCGAGCGCGGATTTCAGGCCGCTGATGGAATTGGTCTGGCCGAGCGACACCGGCATTTGCATCACCTGCTCGGCCAGCGCCGCTATTTGCGGAACGCGGGCACAACCGCCGCACAGAAAAACACCCGTACGCAGATAATCGAAGAGTCCGGCCTGCTCCAAGTCCTGCGCGACCAGCTGGAAGATTTCCTCGAGCCGCAGCGACATGATGCGGCGCAGGTGTTCGACATTGACCGTTTTCAGCGGCAGGCCGAGTTCGTTCGTGATGGTAATTGTCTGACCTTTGATTTCCTTGTCCACCAGCGCCGAGCCATGTTCGAGCTTGAGTTTTTCGGCGCGGCTCAAGGGCACTTTCAGGCCGTAAGCCAGGTCGTTGGAAACATGATCTCCGCCAATCGCCAGCACGCCCGTGTGCCGGATGACGCCATTGGTGTAAACAACGTAGTCCGTCGTGCCACCGCCGATGTCAATGACCAGCGCGCCCAGTTCCTTCTGTTCGTTGGACAGCAGCGCGAGCGACGACGCCAGGCCATTGAAAACAATTTCATCCACTTCCAACTGCAAACCTTTGACAAGGCGGATGGCGTTTTGGAGACGGTTCGTGTTGCCGTGAACGACGTGGACGTCCACTTCGAGCCGCGAACCGAGCATCCCGACGGGATTCGTGACACCGGCCTGGCCGTCCACAAAAAAATGCTGGCGGATGGCGTGAACCACGTTGTTTTCCGTCGGCAAATTGATTGCCTTCGCGTTTTTAACCACGTCCTGCACGTCGTCTTCGGAAATTTCGCGGTCGGCGGAAACCACCGGATGCACGCCGCGATTGTTGAAGCCGCGGATGTGCGCGCCGGTGACGCCGAGATAAACGTTCCGGATTTCCACGTCGGCCATCTGCTCGGCCTCGACGATGGCGTTGCGCACGTCCTCCTCGGCCTGCGTGGTGTCCACGATCTCGCCCTTGCGCACGCCGCGTGAGCGCGCCTGGCCGAGACCGATGACATTCAGTGAGCCGTCGGTGTTTCGCTCGCCGACGACGGCGCAGACTTTGGACGTGCCGATTTCCAAACCGACGATGATGGATGAATCATCAAACATTTTACCTCCGGGTATGTGCGGGGTTAACTGTCCTGGGCGATGCGGACGGCACCGCGACAGCTTCCATCCAGCGAACTGGAACGTTGTTGGAAACCGCCAGATTGAGCGACGCCACCGCTTTGTTCATGCGCTGTCCCAAATCGTAAATTTCACGCCAACGCCGCAATTGTTGCTCCAAATTGTTCAAACCGAAAGTTATTTCGCCGCTCTGACCCGTCGTCGCAACCACGACTCCCGGCAGGGACACATCAACGCGCCGCAAATCCACCAGCCCGGCCATCGGGGAATGGCCGAACGCGCCGATCAATGCCAGCGCCGCCTGCACTTGCGGCGATTCGACGCGATGGCCTGATTGCAATTGATACACATTCAGTCCGGAAATCACCGGCAACTGGCTGTTCACCTGCGCCAGCGGAATCACGCACAACCGCGGGTCCAGCGGTTGCATGACATAGCCGTCGGCATCGAGTTGGAACACCTCCACGGCAATGCCGCCCGCCGCGCCGGCGCGCGGGATGTCCACCTGGGCCACCGGCTCGCGTTCCATCACGCTGATTTTCAACGTGCGCGGCAGGACACGCTCAATGGAGACGGACCCGATGATGGAAACGAGTTCCAGATTCCGCTTCACCGCCGTCAAATCGAGCGCAATCAAATTGTCGCCCAGCTTCACCTTCGACCACCGGCGCAATTGGTCCGGCGCAATCACGCCATCGGTCTTCACCTCGACGTGTTGAATGGCGAATTCGGAGTTTTCGTAAACAAATTTGTCCAGCGCCCACTCGCCCGTGCGCCAGAGCAGATAAAGACCGAACACCGTGCCGAACAGGATGCCCACCGTCAGCACTGCCAGCCGCGTGCGCGTCGCGCGCACCCGGTCGGAACGCAGCTTCACGTCAAGGACATGAAGGCGGTGCAACCGCCGGTTTTTTTGTTCGCGCCTAAACCACATATCCATTTCCCGTAGCCGCGCTTGTAAAAGCGCGGATAAATCTATCCAACGATCCGCGTTCTCACGAACGCGGCTACACCGCCACCACTTTCCGTTTCAACGCCAGGTCCACCATCCGCTGGCAAAGCTGCGCGTAATTCAGCCCCGCCGCCGCCGCCGCCTTCGGCAACAAACTCGTTTCCGTCATCCCGGGCAATGTGTTCACTTCCAGCACCATCGGTTCGCCGCTGGCGCGCACCATCACATCCACGCGCGCATAATCGCGACCGCCAACCGCCTTGAACGCGCCGAGCGCCGCCGACTGAATTCGTTTCGCCGTTGCGGAATCAAAATCTGCCGGACAAAAATACTCCGTGCAACCGGCCGTGTATTTGTTTTTGTAATCGTAACCGCCGGTTTTGGGCCGGACTTCCACCACCGGCAGCGGCTCGCCGCCCAGAATACCGACTGTTGTTTCGCGGCCAACAATTTTTTCCTCAACCAAAACTTCCGAATCAAATTTCAGAACTTCCGCCAGCGCATTCTGCCAATCCTCGACCTGCTCGACGAATTGCAACCCGACACTCGACCCCTGCCGCACCGGTTTCACCACCAACGGCGGCTGCCAGTTTTTCGGCCACGGGGCGGTTTTGGAATTCACGACCAGAAATTTTGCCGTCGGAACTTTGGCTTCCAAGCACCGTTTTTTCGTCAGCACTTTGTCAAATGCGATGCGGCTCGATTCGGCGTCACAGCCGGTGTAAATCGCGCCAAGTTCGTCCAGCCGCTGTTGCACCGTGCCGTCCTCGCCGTAGGTCCCGTGCAACGCGAGAAAAACCACATCGGTCTTTGGCGGCAGACTCCACGACCCGTTGCGCGGATCGAGTTCATGAACTTCGTGTCCCAGCGAGCGCAACGCCTTGGCCACCGCCGCGCCGGAACGCAGTGACACCTCGCGTTCCGCACTCGGCCCGCCTAGCATCACGGTGATTTTTAGTTTGCCACTCATTTCTCGCCGATGATTTCAATCTCCAGCTGCAATTCGATGCCGCGTTCGGCTTTCACGCGTTGTTGCAAAATCGCAATCAATTCCAGAACTTCCCGCGCCGTTGCATTGCCGTCGTTCACAATAAAATTTCCGTGCTCGGCGGAAACCACCGCCCCGCCGACGCGCGTGCCTTTCAATCCCAGCTCGTCAATCAATTTGCCCGCCGGAATTTTTTCAGGATTTTTGAACAGGCAACCAGCGCTCGGCGCGATCGGCTGCGATGCCCACCGTTTCTCGCTGAACGCCTTCATGCGCTTCTCGATTTCCTCGCGTGGCGCGGATTTGCACTTGAATACCGCGCCCAGCGCAATGTGATTTTTCAGCAGTGGACAGCAGCGATATTCCACCGGCATTCCGGCACGACTGCGTTCGTGGATTTTTCCAGCATGATCCATGAACCGCACCGACTCGATGACATCGAACGTCGCGCCGCCCATCGCGCCCGCGTTCATGCGCAGCGCGCCGCCAACGCTGCCAGGAATGCCTTCGAGAAACTCAACGCCGGCCAGGCCGTTTCGTTTTGCCTCGACCGCAACATTTTTTAATTTCGCTCCCGCACCACAACGCAAACGTTCGCCGGCAACCACAATGCGGCTGAAATTCGCCTGTGCCAGACAAATCACCACGCCGCGAACACCGCCGTCGCGCACGAGCAGGTTCGAGCCGCGGCCAATCACGATAAATGGCAGGCTGCGCTCCCGGCAAAACTTCACCACCGCGGCCAGGTCCGTCTCCGATGCCGGCTCGACGTACACGTCCGCCGGCCCGCCAATGCGCAGGGTGGTGTGCTTCACCAGCGGTTCGTCACGGCAAATGTCTGTCGCCAGCGAAACGCGTCCGGCCAGCTCGCCGGCAATTTGCGCCCCGGTTTTCATTGGCCATTTGAAATGGAAACGGTCAACGTCATGCGCCTAGTGACACCGCCTGCTTCATGGATTTGTCAGCACAACCGCAGGAACATTTTGACGCCGGCGCCACTGCCTGCTCTTTTTGCCGCGCAATGGCAGCCAGCATGATTTCCGCGATTTGCTCCGCCGCTTTGGGCGCGTGCCATTGCGCCAGCGCAGCCTGAATTTTTGTGCGGGTGGCCTGGCCTTCAACCAGCTCACACAGCAAAGCAACAAGCTTTTCCGGTGTCGCATTTTTTTGCTCGAGCAATCGCGCCGCGCCGGTGACTTCAAACGCGCGCGCATTGTGAAATTGATGATTGTCCGCCGCAGCCGGAAATGGCACGAGTAACGCCGGCAGGCGCATGGCGGCAATTTCCGCAAGCGACGATGCGCCGGCACGGCTCACGGCCGCGGTCGCCGCGCCGAGAGCCAGATCCATTTTCGCAAAAAAAGGTTTCACAACGGCGTCGAGGCGGCGCTTGTCATAGGCGGATTGTACGAGTTCAAAATCTTTTGCGCCGGCAAGATGCAGCCATTGCCAGTCGCGCCCGTCGAGCAGCGTCAGCGCCGACAAAATCATTTCGTTGATACCACTGGCGCCCTGGCTGCCGCCCATCACCAGAACGGTCGGACGATTTGGTTCAAGTCCGAATGCAGCGCGGCACGGTGCCGGGTAGCCCGGTTGAAATTGCGGGCGGACCGGCGTGCCGGTCGGGGTAACTTTACGGGCGTGCAGACGGTCGGCGGCGTCAGGAAAACCAACGAACACCTCGTCCACAAACCGGGCCAGAAAGCGGTTGGCGCGGCCGGGGACGGTGTTGGATTCGTGCAAAAACGTCAGGGCGCCGAACTTCCGGGCCGCGAGGATGGGCGGCGCGCTGGTGAATCCGCCCATGGCGAGCACGGCGTGCGGCGGATGCGATTTGAATAATTTTCGCGACGCGCGCCACGATTGCCAGAAGCTGCGCGCAAACGAAAGGTAGTTGCGATTTTGCATCGCTACGGCGGGCAGCGTGACGATTTCCATGCCGCGCGCGGATTTCACGGCTTCCTGGTCCACATCCTTGGGCGAAACCAGCAGGGCCACAGTGCAGCCGCGTTTCTGAAGTTGTTCCGCCACCGCCAGACCCGGAAACAGATGCCCGCCGGTGCCGCCGCAGGCGATGGCGACGAAGGGCGTGTTGGCTCCGGGTGAAGTCATGTGATGGCTTTGGCGGCAAAAGGATTCTCGTCGATGACAGGGGCGGTCGTCCGGGCCTTTTCCCGCGCGGGCGCATGACGGGCGATGCTGAACAACAGACCCACGCAAGTGAGCATGGCCAGCAGGTTCGAGCCGCCGTAGCTGATGAATGGCAGCGGCAGGCCTTTGTTCGGCAGCGCGCTGGTGACGACGCCGATGTTGATGGCGGCCTGAAGGCTGATTAAAAACGTGGCCCCGGCCGCCAGCAAACTGCCAAACGGGTCGTGCGCACGGAGCGCAATGTAAATTCCGCAAATGGCGATTACGACAAACGCAAGAACGACGAGCAGCGTTGCGATCAAACCGAGTTCTTCGCCGATGATTGAAAAAATAAAATCGGTGTGATCTTCCGGAACGAAACCGAGCTTTTGTCGTCCGTTGCCAAGACCGAGTCCTGTCCAGCCGCCGGAGCCAAGAGCAATCATGGCCTGATACGCCTGATAACCAACGCCGTCCTTGTGCTGTTCCATGTCCCACCAGCCGAAAATGCGCCGCAGACGCATCGGGTCGTGCAAAATGGAAACTGCCAGGCCGGCCACACCGAGCAGAAAGGGCAGAACAATATATTTCAAACGGACACCGGCGATGAGCAGCATCATGCCGCTGACGGCGGCGAGCAGTATGGTGGTGCCGCGATCTGGTTCAACGAAGACCAAACCGAGCATCAACGCAATGAGGGCGCCGGGAAAAAAGATGCCGCGTTTCCAGGTCTGCATCTGCCGCTGGTAACGGTCGCCATACCACGCGAGCATGGTGATCAGCGCGATTTTTCCGAGTTCGGACGGCTGAAAGCGCACGCCGTGAAAATCAACCCAGCGGCGTGCGCCATTGATTTTTCTGCCGATGTGCGGGACGAGCACCAGCACGAGCAGGAACAGCGTGAGGATGAAAATCGGCCCGGCGAATTTTTTGAGCCATTGACAGTCGAGGGTGGTCGCCGCCACACAGAGGGTAAAGCCAAACGCGCACCAGATGAGTTGCATCATCAGGTAGTGCCCGCCGACTTGCGTCACACTCGAGCTGTAGAGCATCACCAGCCCCAGCGCCAGCAGGGCGGCGACGCAAAATGCCAAAGTTGTGACGGCGACTTTCATTTCTATGCATCAAAATCCCACAAAGCGGGACCAGCCGCTATCAGTCCGGCGCTTATTGGCCGGAAGGTGTGCCGGCAGGCGCGGGCGCAACTGGAGCCGCAGCTTCGGCTTTTGCCGGAATCTTCAGCTTCTGGCCGACCTTGATGTGGTCCGTGTTCAGATTGTTTTCGGCTTTGATCGCCTTGACCGTTGTGCCGTGCGCCTTCGCAATTTTTGTCAGCGAATCGCCGGATTTCACCGTGTAAGTTTCGCCACCCATGCCGGTGTCGGGCGCGACGGAAGCGCCGCTCGCTGCCGGGGCCGTGCCGCCGGCCGGAATGGTCAGTTTCTGTCCGATTTTCAACTTGGTCGGCTCAACGCCGGGGTTGGCCGCTTTAAGCGCACTGAGCGTCACGCCATTCTTCTTTGCAATTTTCCCGAGCGTGTCGCCGTGGACGACGACGTATTCGGTCCCGGGTTGCGCCACGGGCGGCTGCACCACGACCAGCGGCGGCGCCACCGGGGCATTGGACGCTTCCATTGGTGGCGGATTCGTATCCATGACCACCATGTTGGTATCAGCCGATGGCGGCGCTTCGCTGATCTGTTCGCGTTTGCAGCCCTGAATGAGCATGGCGGTCAGGCCGACAACTCCAACCAGGAGCACGCAAAACACGCCGAGTCTCATGTGCAAACGGCGTTTGCTTTGCTGCTCCAACAGGGAGCCTTGGGGTACAAATGGGTTCGGATTATTCATTGATTTGGCGCTGATTGCGTCCTTTCTTCGAGGTGGGTTGATTTTTTCGCAGCGAAATTTTCCCTCGGCAAATTCCACGGCGCGTTAAATTCATTTTGTTCATTGGTGACAGGCCAAAGGCTTCGCAAAATTTCAAACCGGCTGGTAAAACGAACACTCCACCGGCCATTGCGTGTCTGGCCGCTGCCACCAAAGTTATTAACAGCCGGAGGCCGCTTGTGCAAGGAGCAAAGCGCAAATTATTCAATGTCGGTGCCGCTTTCATCTCAGTTTCAAAGTGGCCAAGGCGACGACCGCAAACAGCACGCACAAAATGTAAAATCGCATCACCACTTGTGACTCGTACCAGCCCTTTTTCTCGAAATGATGATGCAGCGGCGCCATCAAAAAAATCCGCCGGCCGGTGCCGTAAAACTTCCGTGTGAAGCGAAACCAGCCGGTCTGCAAAATCACCGAAACGGCTTCCAGCACGAACACGCCGCCGGCAATCACCAGCACGAACGGCTGATGAATCAGCACCGCGATGATGCCGAACGCGCCGCCGAGCGCGAGCGATCCTGTGTCGCCCATGAACACCTGCGCCGGATGGCAGTTGAACCACAAAAAACCCAGCCCGGCGCCCATCAGGGCCGAGCAGAACACCGTCAATTCGCCCGCACCGGGCACATAAGGAATTTGCAAATAGCCCGCCGCCTTGATGTTGCCCGCGACATAAGTGAACACCAGAAAGACGAAGCCGACAATCAACGTGCAGCCAATCGCCAGACCGTCGAGGCCGTCCGTCAAATTCACCGCATTCGAGCTGCCGACAATCGCCAGCACTACAATCAGCAAACCGATCAAGCCTGCGCCCGTTGCCACCGGATGTTTGCAAAACGGAAGCATGACCTCCGAAACCAGTTTGCTCGTCGAAGGTGTCATCAACAAATAGACGCCAATAAACGTTGCCAGCGCAAATTGCGCCACCAACTTGACGCGCGGCGGGGTCCCGCCACCGGTTTGCTGGATGATTTTTGCGTAATCGTCGTAAAATCCCAGCCCCGACAGCACCAGCACCGAGAGCAGCGTCAACAGCACCAGCTTGTTGTCCAATTGCGTCCACAGCACGGTGGAAATAAACAACACCGCCACAATCAAAATGCCGCCCATCGTCGGCGTTCCTTTTTTGCTCAAAACCCGCGCGGCCAGACCGCCGGCCTCCTCGGCCCGGTCCGTATAGTCCTGGCCGAATTTCAACTGTTTCAGCCAGTGAATGATTCTCGGGCCGAGCCACCAGCTCAGCATCAATGCCGTGATCGCCGCGCCCGCGCTCCGCACCGTGATGTAATGAAACAGCCGCAATGCCGAGAGGTGGCCCGCCCAGGGCGTTCCCTTCGACCAATCGAGCAAATGCTGGCTTAAATAATAAAACATTGTTCCGGTTCACGACTTTTCCGACTTTAGCGTCACGGCAATGCGCTCCAAACGCGACGACCGCGACGCTTTCAACAAAACCACATCGCCTGCCTTCAAAAAATCCTTCACCGCCTTCACCGCCGCTTCCACATCCGCAAATTCAATCACCCGATTCAATCCGGCTTCGCGCGCCGCGTGCGCCGTGACCGGCGCCATTTTGCCGATGGCAAACATTTGCCCGATGCCGAGTTCCGCCGCGCGGCGTCCGATCTCCGCGTGCGCCGCCTCGCTGTGCGCGCCCAGCTCGTTCATGTCGCCGAGCACCACCACGCGCCGGCCCTGCAACGGCAGATCGCAAAGCGTTTCGAGCGCCGCGAGCGTCGAATCCGCGTTCGCGTTGTAGGCGTCGTCGAGCACCCGCACGCCGCCCGCTTCCCAAAATTGCAGCCGCATCTTCGGCGGCTGGCATTCGGCCAGGCCGTCCCGCACCGCGGGACGGCCCAGGCCTAGTTCCTCACTGACCGCAGCAGCAAACAAGGCGTTCGTCACCTGATGCCGCCCCAACAAATTGATTCGATACTCACCGCTGAATTCAGCCTTCGGCGCGTCCACGCGAAAGGTCACGCCGTTCCTGTCCAGGCGAATCGAACGCGCACGCCAGTCGTTTTTTTCACCGAGCCCGACGCGCACGACCGTCGCGCGCGTGCGCCGGATGACCGGCTCCGTCCACTCGCTGTCACCGTTGACAAAGAGCCTGCCGTCCGCCGGCAACAATTCCGCGAGCCAGCCTTCCTCCTGCGCCACGCCCGCCAGGTCGCCAAAAAATTCCAGATGCTCGCGGCCGATGTTCGTCAGCACGCCGTATTTCGGCCGGATCATGTTCACCAGCGGCGCGAGTTCGCCCGGATGATTCGTGCCCGCTTCGAGCACAGCGGCCTGGTGCGAATTTTCCAGGCGCAACAACGTCAGCGGCACGCCGATGTCATTGTTGAAACTCGCCTCGCTCCAGACCGTTGCCAGCTGTTGCTGCAACGCCGACGCGATCAATTCCTTCGTCGTCGTTTTGCCGTTGGAGCCGCCAACGGCAATCACCGGCAAATCAAATTCCCGCCGGTACGCCGCGGCGAATTTTCCGAGTGCCGCGCGCGCGTCATCCACGACGAGCACCGCGCATCCCGGCAATGGCGCGGGAACTTTTTTTCGCTCCACGACAACAGCGACGACGCCTTTGGCCGCGACTTCGTTCAAAAAGTCGTGGCCGTCAAAGCGCTCGCCCTTGATGGCGAAAAACAGGTCGCCCGGCTTCGCCTGCCGCGAATCAATGCAGGCGCGTTGAACGGGTGTTTCCGCCGACCCGCGTCTGAGTTCGGCGGCGCAGGCATCGGCGATAAATTTCAAAGAACGTGTTTCCACTGTAAAATTTCACTGGTCGTTCACGGGTTTTGGGCATTCATCGGCATCCGTGAGCCGCCTGCCGCCACGAGCGGCGGCGATGATGCCGCCGGTTGTAAATTTTTGTCCGCCGGAATGTTCAAATAACTTGCGCAACGTTCGGCAATTTCCTTGAAGACCGGTCCACAAACCTGGCCGCCGTAATAACCCTCCTTCGGCTCGTCCATCACGACCGAGATGCAAAGCTCCGGTTTGTCGGCCGGTAAAAATCCGGCGAACGAAGAGTAGAATTTATGTTCGGCGTAGGTGCCATTCTCGACTTTTTGCGCCGTGCCGGTCTTGCCCGCATCGGTGTAATCTTTCATCGCCGCGCCTGGCGCCGTGCCGTCTGGCGTCACGACGGTTTTGAGCGCCTCAACCATTAATTTATCCGTGGATTCGCTGACGACCTGCCGCACGCGCTGCGGCGCGTATTCCTGCACCACGTTCCCATTGCGGTCTTCGAGACGACTCACCAGCATCGGCCGCATGAGCCAGCCGTCATTCGCCAGCGCGCTCATGGCCATGATCATTTGCAACCGCGTCACCGCGATCCCCTGTCCCATGGGAATTTGCGCGATGGAAACCTTGCTCCAATTCTTCACCGGATACAAAATTCCCCTGGCTTCGCCCGGCAGGGAAATGCCCGTGCGCTGGCCAAAACCAAAATTCCGCACGTAATCGTAAAGCCGGTTCTCGCCCAGGCGGATGCCGATCTTTGCCGCGCCGATGTTCGACGATTTCGTGATGATGCTTTCGGTGGTAAGAATTCCAAACGGTTCGTGGTCGTGCAAAACCCGGCCCGCAAAGGCAAAGTGCCCTTGTTCGCAATCAAACGTGTCCGCCCAGCGCACGACGCCTTCGTTCAACGCTCCGGATACGACGACGATTTTGAACGTCGAGCCGGGTTCCATCAAGTCGCTGATGACGCGATTGCGGCGCGCATCAGCGGGCGAAGCACCGGGATTATTCGGATCAAAATTCGGCAGCGTCGCCATCGCCAGAATCTCGCCCGTGCGCGGACGCGTGACGACGGCGGTGATGCTAATGGGTGTGTGTTTTTGCAGCGCGTCGGCCAGCGCGGTTTCCACGATGTGCTGAATCGCCGCGTCAATGGTGAGAACCACGTTCAAGCCGTCGCGCGCCTGCACGTCTTCATCGCGCAACGCGACCAGTTCGCGTTTCTGACGGTCCGTTTGCGTCACCCGCCAGCCCGCCACGCCGCTCAACGCCGGATTTAAAACCAGTTCCACGCCGTCGCGCCCGACCATTTGCGAAACGCGGTTGCTGCCATTCTCCGTTCCCACGAAACCGAGCACGTGCGCCGCCAGCGGACCGTTCGGATACAGGCGCAATTGATCGTCCACCAGGTCGGCGAAAATCGCGTGCTGGCGCAAGTCGCGGAAAAACGCGCGCTGGCTCCTCGGCAACTTGCTTTCGTCCACCCCGAACGACATCCGGCTCATCGTCAGTTGAATTTTTTGCCACGTTTCGTCCGGAACCTTGTGTTGCAGCACGACGTAACGGTTCGTGACCGTTTCTCCCTTTTGATTTTTCAACAGGCGGGGAAGCAGGCGCTGATACAAATCGCCTTCGCTCATTTGCAGCAGCGGTGCGAGCTGGCGGGCGACCACGGCCTGCTGGGTGCCAATCAACACCGGATCGGCACAAACCGTTTTCACAAAAATGCTCGTGGCGAGCAAATTGCCGTGCGCGTCGAGAATGTCGCCTCGGCGCGGCGCCCGCCAGAACTCGCGCTGGGTGTTTTGCTGCGCCTTGGCGGCCAGTTCGTCGTGACGCAACACCTGCAACTCCACGAGGCGGGAACCCAGGCCGGCGAATGCCAGGCACAGCAGCCCCAACAGCGTCAGCACCCGTTTCAATTGCAGCTGTTTGGTCATCGCAAAAAAGGCCAGCCGCCCGTGGCGATCGGTTCCTCACCCGACGGCGTCACGAGCGGCGGCCAAAATTTTCATGTTATTGGGTCATTGCGCCAGCAGGCCTTTCCGCAAACTGACGCGTCAAAATTGTTTTTTCCGGCGGCGCAGACGCAGGTTCCGCCAGCCGCAAAACCTGCATCGGTTGCGCCGGCAAAAGACCGAGATTCAGTTCGCGTACGCGGCGATCCAGCATCGTCGGCGACCGCAAAATTGAAAGCTGGTCACTGAGTTTTCGATCATCGTTTTGCAACCGCGCCAGACGAACCTCGCGCTGCCGGATTTGCTGGCCGAGCTGGTAAATCTGGCTCTTTTGCCAGACGTAACCCACCGCCGAACCGGCAATCAGCAGGCACAAAAACAACGCCTTCAGCGCCGGCCCAAACCGGATTGCTGCTGATTGATTTTTCCGATTTTTTGCCATCTAAATTTTCTCCAGTACCCGCAATTGCGCGCTGCGGCTGCGCGGATTGTCGTTCAATTCATCCGCGCCGGGCTTGATTGCCTTGCGCGTCACCCATTTCAACTCCGGAGCGCGCGGCCGGCGCAATTCCGGCACGTCCACCCCGCCGGTGAACGTGTAATCGCACGTCCGTTCCCGGCCAAATTCCTTCACCACCCGGTCCTCCAGCGAATGAAACGTGATGATCGCCAGCCGTCCGCCCGGTTTCAAAATTTTCACCGCCGCTTCCAACCCGTGTTTCAAAGAACCCATTTCGTCGTTCACCGCGATCCGCAGCGCTTGAAAAATTTTCGTCGCCGGATGCACCTTTTTCCCTCGGCGCGGACTGAGCCGCTCAATCAATTCCGCCAGTTGCCGCGTCGTCTCAAACTTTCGCTGTTCACGGTCATGCACCATCGCCTTTGCAAACCGTCGCGACTCGTGTTCGTCGCCAAATTCCCAAAAAATCTTCGCCAGTTCTTCCGCACCGGCGCCATTCACCAAATCCGCCGCCGTCAGCGTCTGCCGCGTGTCCATCCGCATGTCCAGCGGGCCGTCGTGCTGAAAACTGAATCCACGCTCGGGCGAATCCAGTTGCGGCGAACTCACGCCCAGGTCCAGCAGCACGCCGTCGCATCCTGCCACCGGAATCCATCCGGCCATTTCCGCAAAATTTTCCTGCCGGATCTCAAAACGTCCGGCGAATTTTTCCGCGAGCCGTTTTTTCGCGGCTTCAACCGCGATGCCATCGCGATCGCACCCAAACAGCCATCCGGTCGGCGAACTCACGGCCAAGATGTCCGCTGCGTGCCCAGCCCCACCGAGCGTCCCGTCGGCGTAACGTCCGCCCGGCCTCGGCTTTAGCGCGTCCAGCACCTCCGCCGCCATCACTGTTTTGTGAACGAAATCCGGCACTGCGCATCGTTTTTCCGTTGGTTAGTCCACTGTTGTGTGAAACATCCGCTCCGCCAGAAATTCCCAGGATTTTTCCGGGGGCGGCAGCACCGGCACAGCCACTTCGTCCGCTGTGCGCGATTTGATCGGCACCACCTCCACGTCGGCATCGCTGAGGTCGTTATGCACGACTTTCACGCTGTCCAGCGAAAGTTCGGACTGCACCGGACACGGGGCGCTTGGCGCCGCCGGGGCCGAACCGCGCCACATCGAAATCGGATTCAATTTGCTTGCCCAGGATGTCACGCGCACCGGACGCGGCGGCCAGGGCGGTATTTTTTGCGTCTTGGCGGCGACGGGCGTGACGATTTTTTTGATTGGGGCGGCGATGGTTTCCACTACCGGTTTCGCCGGTTCCGCCAGTTCCGCCTCGTCCGGCGACTTGAATGGATTTTGCGCCAAACCGAATTTTGGCAGATAAACGTGTTTGTTGGCGCGATACAAAATTTCCTCGCTTCCGTTGATGACGCTTTTTCCGGCAACCAATAATTTTGCAAGGTTCATAATTACTCCATCAGTTTGAAGGCTTCGTGCGCCAGCACGGCGTCGGAAGCCTTGACCTTTTCGTAACTCTGCGGATTCCAAATCTCGAAGCGGTCCAGCAACCCGACCAGCATTGCCTCGTCCTTGATGCCCGCCGCGCGCGCCATGCCTTCCGGCAGGCAAATCCGTCCCGCCTTGTCCACGCTCACCTGCACCGACTCGCTGCCGATGAAACGTTTCAAAACCACTTTGTTCGCGTCGCTGTTGGACATCGTGTCAATGGCTTTCACCATCTTCGCCATTTCCGCCGGCGGCAAAACGCGCAAGCACGGACCCTCTTTCGCCTTCGGCCAAAGCATCAGCGTCAGTTCCGTCCCCGGCTTTTCCGGCCGCCACTTGGCCGGGATTTGGACGCGCCGCTTCTCATCCACTCCATGACGATAGAGTGAATTATAATAAGTCGGCTCTTTATTCACCGCGTCCCTCATGTATCCACAATGTTGACCCCAAACTGCCTTTTTCCCCACAACGACCCACTTTTAACCACTTTACCCCACCTCATGTCAACAAAAATTTTGCGATTTATTCAAAAGTTATTCACAACCAAAAAAGCTGGGGTTAAAGGCTTTAAATTGAAATCTTATGGCATGACGGCTTGAAACTTGAAACCTGAAACTTGAAACTCGCCGCGTGCGAACCGCTGATTTCAATTTTGACCTGCCGCCCGGACTGATCGCGCAACATCCCGCGCCACGGCGTGATGAATCACGATTGCTGTTCCTGCATCGCACGAACGGTAATATCGAACACCGTCACTTTCGGGATTTGCCGGGGGTTTTTCGCGCGGGCGACGTGCTGGTTCTCAACAATTCACGCGTGATTCCAGCCCGGCTTCGTGGCGCGAATGCCCGGTCCGGCGGCAAATTTGAAATTCTATTGCTTGAAGAAAAAGCGACCAACGACTGGTGGGTCATGCTGCGCCCCGGCAAAAGCGCCCGCGTCGGAACGCAAATCGTTTTTCATGGCAACCGCCAAATGACCTGGATTGGCGCCACCGTCGTGGAAGTGAACGATGAGGGGCACCGGCGACTGCAATTTTCCGGCACGCCGGACATCAGCCGCGAATTGGATCGGCTGGGCGAAGTTCCACTGCCACCCTATATCACCCGCGCCAATCCAGATGAAATGGGCGAGGACAAGGAGCGTTATCAAACCATTTATGCCCGGACCGACGGTTCGGTCGCGGCACCGACCGCCGGTTTACACTTCACCGGGAAATTACTTGATGAAATCCGCGCGCGCGGCGTGAAAATCTGCTTTGTCACGCTGCATATCGGACCCGGCACGTTTGCGCCGGTGAAAACCGAAACGCTGGCCGCGCACAAAATGCATGAAGAACGATTCGAGCTTGGCGAAGAGACCGCGCACGCCGTAAACGAAGCCAAAAGAACCGGACGCCGCGTCTTTGCCGTCGGCACGACGACCGTGCGCGTGCTTGAAAGCATTGCCGCCAGGAACAACGGAAAACTCAATGTTTACAAGGGTCGGACGCATATTTTCGTTTATCCGCCGTTTCAATTTCAAATTGTGGACGCACTGTTGACAAACTTCCATCTTCCCTGCTCCACCTTGCTGATGCTCGTCAGTGCGTTCGCCACGCCGGGTGAAACGCACGGACGCGAAATGGTCTTGGCCGCCTACGCCGAGGCCATCCGCAAACGTTATCGCTTCTTCAGTTACGGCGATGCGATGCTGATTGTATGAGTCCAAAGTCCAAAGTCCGAAGTCCAAAGCTGCCGTTCGTTTTCGCGAACATGGCGATGACGGCGGACGGAAAAATCGCGACGACGAATCACGCGGTGTCGTCTTTCGGCAGCCTACGCGACCACAGGCACTTGCTGGAATTGCGGGCGACGGCAGACGCGGTGATGGTCGGGGCGCGCACTGTGGATTCGGCGGCCATCAACCTGGGACCGGGTCCGGGCAGATTTCGGCGCTTGCGGCTTAATAACGGGCTGAAGGAGTACAATTTGCGCATCATCGTCAGCGGCAATGGCTCAATCAATCCCGCTGCGGAAGTTTTCAAACATCGCTTCTCGCCCATCATCATCCTTACCACCGAACGAGCATCGAAAGCCAAGTTGCGTCAACTACGGGCTTTAGCGGATGAAGTAAAGGTTTATGGCAAGCGCGAAATCGATTTCCGGAAGGCGTTTCGCTGGTTGCGGGGGAAGTGGGGCGTCAAACGCCTGCTTTGCGAAGGCGGCGGCGGATTGAATGACGCCTTGTTCCGGGCCGGTTTGGTGGACGAACTGCATCTGACGATCTGCCCGAAAATTTTCGGCGGGCGCAATGCGCCTGCCATCGCTGATGGCAGAGGTTTCCGCCGATTGGTGGAAGCCCTACCTCTTCAAATCAAGTCATTTAGGCATATCGGAAACGAGGTTTTTGCCGTGTTTCGGCGGCTAACGCGAAGGTGAGTAAAGCCTAGGTTATTCACAAGGCGTCACTGCTGGCTGTAACCGGTTCATAACAGGGGTGAAACGTCCATGTTCGCCGGTTTAGAGACTGGTTGAACGATAAAGGAACATTCCCGGTAGGGCCGTACTGCTGCGCGGCCACCTGACCCGGCGGCGTAGCAGCGCCGCTCTACCATTGAACCGATTGTTTCGGTATGGGTTTTCCTTTGCCTTACCCAGTTTCGGCTTTCGATTCCACCCAACGTGCGAACAACCACAGCAAATCACTCAGCCGATTGAGATAAATCACAATTTCCGCGTTTTTTAACTCGCCTGCTTCCTTCAACGCGCATACGCGCCGTTCCGCCCGACGGCAAACTGTCCGCGCCAGATCCAACGCCGCTCCCGGCGAGGTCGCTCCCGGCGCCGCCCAGCCCTTGGAACTCACGTTCTGCTCCTCGATTTCGCTCACCAGCGCATCGAGCGTTGCCGTCATTGTCGGCGTGACCAGCGAATAGCCGTCCTTGACATAATGGGACAAATCCTCCGGCTGGACGCACAGTTCGCCCATCAACACAATCAGGTCTTTCTGAATCACCAGCAGGTTGTTGCGCACGAAATCGTGATGCGCCGACACGTGCGCCACACCCATCGCGGCGTTTAATTCATCCACCGCCCCGCACGCCTCAATGCGCGGATGGGTTTTCGGCACCCGCCGGCCATACATCAACACCGTCGTCCCATCATCCCCGCTTTTGGTCGCAATGCTCATTCAGCCTTCAATCTCCCCCCTCGTTCCACCGTGGCTCCGCAACGCGGGGCGAAGGCGGATCGTTCTTTGAAGTTTACTGCATCTGGCTATTTGTCAAAACCTTATTCGTACCCGTCCAGTTGGACGGCGGATTTTTCACCACCGGACGATTGGTTGATGGCAAGGCCGGCAGCGGCGGCGAAACCAATCTTTGATAAGTCAGAATGCCCTTCACCATCGCCTGCGCCATCTGGCGGCGATACGCGGCATCGTAAATCTTTTTGCGCTCAACCGGATGCGTCATGTATCCGCCTTCAATCAGGATGGCCGGCATCGTGGCGTCGCGCAAAACCGCGTAACGCGCCCGGCGCACGCCGCGGTCCGGCACGCGCAGGCTTTGCACCAGCGACTTCTCCATCTGATACGCCAGCAGCAAACTCCTTTGCTCGACGCGATTTGCCGTGGTCGGGCCGTAATTTGCTCCTTCGCCCTGCGCGTCGGTGGAACTGGCGCCGACGGGCGTGATGCAATACGTCTGCGGCCCTTCGACATCGTCTTTCCCGGTTGGCATCGCGTTGAAATGCAGGCTCACGAACAAATCCGCGCCGCGCCGGTTCGCCAGCGCCGGACGGTCAGGCAACTCAACATACGTGTCCCTGCTGCGCGTCAGGATGACATTGAATCCGGCCTTTCGGAGCTGGTCGCGCAATTCCAGCGCCAGCACCAGCGTGTACGTCTTCTCGCTGTGCCAGAACGTGTGGTTGCCCGTGTCCTTGCCGCCGTGACCGGGGTCGAGGCAGATGGTCGTAATGCGTTTGGGATCGGCGAACCGGGACGGGTACATCAGCGGCCGGATGGCCGTGTTGAGATCCATTTGGGCGATGAGCAGCGCGCCGTGGTCCGCAGCCACCGGAAAGGACAGCGCCACATTGATGCCGTTGACCTCCGCCATGCGCGAATACTTTTCAAAAACCAGCCGGGTCGTGCGGTTGGTGGCCACGATTTCATCCCCACGCTTGAGCCAGTAACACCGCAAGCCGTTCGCGCGCGCCCAATCCGCAATCGGCACATAGCTTTGGCCGTTGAAGCCAGCCGCGTGCGCCGGCGACGGGCAGAACGCCAGGCACAACGCGAGCAGCAGCATGAAAAAATTCTTCACGGCGTCGCAAATTGCCCGCCCGCCGCGACGGATTCAAGGGAAATGGGTTGAAACAGCAAAGGCCGAAAAAGCAAGACTGAAGGCTAAATGCTAAATTCAGGTTTCAACCTTCGGCCTTTAGCTTTAAGCATCGCGGCATTGACGGGGATAAAACTTCGGCGCGCTCTCGCAGCCGCCATGCGGCAGCCAGCTTCTATTTGTTTTCGTAAGCCTTCTTTTTCTCGTATCGCTGCCGCAATTCGTCGGAAAGATCGTTAAAATAGATCTTGGTCATCCCAATCCCGCCGCGCGCCAGCGTATAACTGACAATTATTCCGTCCGGCTCCACTTTTTCCACATATACATTTTTGTAGATTGCTCCACTGGCGGTCGCAATTTCATTGGTCGGTTTCGCCTTCACCAGTGGACTTGACGATTTAATCGCAGCGGGTGCCGGGGTTGGCTTGGGTATTGCCGGTGCCGCTGCTGGTTGAGTCTTGGTTGGCGCCGCAACCACTCGAGCGGTGGCAGCAGGAGCGACAACAGCAGGACTTGACGATTTAATCGCAACGGGTACCGGGGTTGGCTTGGGTATTGCCGGTGCCGCTGCCGGTTGAGTCACGGTGGGTGCCGCAACAGCTCGGGCGGTGGCAGCAGGAGCGACAACAGCAGGACTTGACGATTTAATCGCAACGGGTACCGAGGTTGATTTGGGTATTGCCGGTGCCGCTGCTGGTTGAGTCACGGTGGGTGCCGCAACAGCTCGGGCGGTGGCAGCAGGAGCGACAACAGCCGGAGCGGCGGCAGCAGGAACGGTGGCCGCGGAAGCTTCAGTAGTCGGAGCGGCAGCAGCGGGAGCGACAGCAGCAGGAGCTTCAGCAGCGGGAGCAGCCACTGGAGTTGTTGCCGCTGGAGTTTCGGCAGCAGGAGCAACAGCAGCGGGAGCTTCGGTAGCAGGGGCGACAGGAGCCGGAGCGACAACAGCGGGAGCTTCAGCAGTGGGAACGGCAGCAGCGGGCGCTTCAGCAGCGGGAACGGCGGCAGCAGGAACGGTGGCCGCGGGAGCTTCAGTAGTCGGAGCGGCAGCAGCAGGAGCGGCGGCAGCGGGAGCTTCGGCAGCAGGGGCGACAACAGCCGGAGCTTCAGCAGCGGGAACGGCGGCAGCAGGAACGGTGGCCGCGGGAGCTTCGGCAGCAGGGGCGACAACAGCCGGAGCTTCAGCAGCGGGAACGGCGGCAGCAGGAACGGTGGCCGCGGGAGCTTCAGTAGTCGGAGCGACAGTAGCCGGAGCGACAGCAGCCGGAGCGACAACAGCGGGAGCTTCAGCAGTGGGAACGGCAGCAGCAGGAACGGTGGCCGCGGGAGCTTCAGTAGTCGGAGCGACAGCAGCGGGAGCTTCGGCGGCAGGGGCGACAACAGCAGGAGCTTCAATAGCGGGAGCAGCCACTGGAGTTGTTGCCGCCGGAGTTTCGGCAGCAGGAGCGACAACAGCGGGAACGGCGGCAGCAGGAACGGTAGCCGTGGGAGCTTCAGTAGTCGGAGCGACAGTAGTCGGAGCGACGGCGGCAGGAACGACAGCAGCAGGAGCAGCCGCCGGAGTTTCGACAGCCGGAGTTTCGACAGCCGGAGCGACAACAGTGGGAGCTTCAGCAGTGGGAACGGCAGCCGCCGCCGGAGTTTCGACAGCCGGAGCGACAGCAGCGGGAGCTTCGGCAGCAGGGGCGACAACAGCAGGAGCTTCAACAGCGGGAGCAGCTGTTGGAGTTGTTGCCGCCGGAGCGGTTTGTGGAGTCACTGTTTTTGCAGGAATCGTCTCGGTTACGTTGGTTGCGGATTTGCCTAGTTGTTCCACCACGGCCCCGGAAAGTGTGCCCGGGACCAGTGGCGCCGAGGTTTGCGAATTGTCCAGATCGTTCAGCTTTTGTTCCAAAGCCGCGCGGGCGGCGGCCTGGGCCACGGTGTCGTCCGCATGGACGGAAATGAAACTCGCACCAAGGGCAACGCACAAACCAACAAAGATTGTGGTTTTCATGAAATGCCCGTTCTGGGCGGAGTGTAAGGAAATGGCACTCCCCCGCACAAGCTGAATGCTTCGGCGGTTTTTTGAACAAATGATTTTCACGGACATGCGCAATGCTGCCTGACAGCTATTCCAGTGCCACTTGGCTGTAATGTGCGCTCATCCGAAGTCGAATGCGGTCCTGTCTCAAAATAAGATTTTGCAACTGATAGTAAGTCATGCGGAGACGACATCGTTCGGACAAGTCCGGCGACTTCTGGATTGTACTTTTCCTGCCATCCCTCAGCCGTTTGAGAAAATGCTGAAGGCTGAATGCTGAATGCTAAAACGAGATCGCCAAGAGCCGAAATCCGATTCCCCGTCTTCTCTTAAACTTTAGCCTTCGGCCTTTAGCTTTTCTTCTCCCTCGCTCCACCAAACGAGCTACGGCTTGGCCTTCAACTGGCCGGGCGCAACCCATTTCACGATATAATATACCGCGCGGTTGGTGCCGGCGTTCCGAAAGCCATGCATTTCATTCGCCGCACAGAAAATCACCCCGCCGGCCTCCACCCGATTCGTATGGCCGTTCTGCATTACTTCGAGCGTTCCCTCCTTCAAGATGATCACCTCTTCCTCCGGATGCTGGTGCGCGGCGTGCGGTGCTTCGCCCGGATTGAGCGTGGTGATATGGCATTCCAACCGGTCGAGCGTGGCCGTGGGCGAATCGAACACCTGCCGGCGTTCGCCAGACGGCTTCGATTCGGCCTTGAGGCTGCTGAAATTGAACACGGATGAATGCATGACCGGCTTGGTGCCGGATTGAGCCAACGCCACGGCAGCGGCGGCGGCGAGAATTGCTGCGGCGACAACAACAAATATTTTTCGTGTAATCATGCCCCATATCTCGCCGAAAAACTGTTCAAGTCAAGCGCGGAGATGGACAAAAACAACCGCAGAAAAGCAGAGACGCTAAATTGTTAACGCACATTCCACAAAATCATCTGCCGCAAAAATGCACAAAACTAAATTTCGGAGGGCCAATCCTTGTTCACCACCGGTGGCACCAAATGATTTCTACTCCGACCAGCCGGGCAAGGACACGTTTGCGCGGTAGTTGGACTCGTTGTATAACGGGTTGCGTTTTGGCTTGTAAAGTTTTCCCGGTTTCGGGTTGTCGCCCTGCGTGTATATCCAGATTTCCCATGGGTCCCACACGACGATTTCGTCGCGGCAGTCGCCGGTAAGGTCCAGCGCGGCCACACACAGGTCCGGATGGCCGTCCGCCGGAAAGCGCAGCACCCGCCGGCCCCAACCGTCGAACGCGCCGCCGTAAACCGGGTTCGGCGATAGGATCCAGTATTCCTGCCCGTCACCCTTCCAGTTCAACGGCAACATCATGCTGCCATGCTGCGCCGGCTCGAAGTCGTAATATTTTTTCCCGTCCGCGTCGAAGAAGCTCACGATGCCCTGGTTGCCCCAGAAATTGATGGTCACCGTCTCCAGTCCCGGCAGGTCCGGACGGAAGTTCGCGATGGTTGGGTTTTGCACGTGACCAAGCTGCAGGTGTTCGAGCATTTTTCCCTTCAGGTCGGTCAGGAAAAAACCTTCGTCGCTCGCCGCGCAGAGGAACCGGGGTTCGGCGCCGTCCTTGAACGGCAGGATCGCCACGCCGTCGGCATGGTCTTCAAGCTGGTTGTCCAAACTCCAGATGATTTTTCCGTCGTGACTGACGAGCGAATAGCCGATCGCCAGTTCGTCCCGGCCATCGCCGTCCACATCATACGCGTAGGGATAATGTCCCGTGTTCAACGTCAGATGCCACATCGGTTCCAGCTTGTCGGTATAGGCCCAGAGGTTGCGGTAGCGGTCCTTGAGGATGATGTCCCGGTCGGCGCCCAGCCCGCGAAGATCGCAGAAGTAGAAGCTGTCGCCCAGGATGCGCGGGAAACGGTTGGTCTGGCCTGGCATGACGGGCGCTTCCGGGGTCGGCGCCTGGTATTTGGTTTTGCCGGTTGCGCCGTCGGCCACGACAATTTCCATGTCGCGGCAATAAATCACCTCGTTTTTCCCGTCGCCGTCAATGTCATGGATTTGCACGGCCACGTCGCTGGTGAGCTGGTCGTGCCACGCGTCGGGAATCCCGTTTTGCCAGAGTTTTTTTCCATCCAGTGTCATCGCCGTCAGGCACCCCACCTCGCTGTTGCGGTCCTTGGGACCATGGGCGTTCTGCTGCACGATGAGGATGTCAATCCGGCCGTCGCCGTCGAGGTCGCCGAACCGGAGATTGCGTCCGACGCCGAACTCGGGTGTGGAAATTTTTCTCCACAAAACCATCTTTGGATTCTCCGTCTGGAGCCGGGCTTCTTCGGCTTCGCGCGCCCGGCGCGCCTTTTCAAACGAAGTTTTGGCCGACGCTGGACACGTCACGCGCACTTTCGCGTATTTTGCCGGCACATCCGAGGTATAGCCGATTTTGCCCTGCTTGAAGTCGGCATTGTGCGCCTCCAATTTCACCTTGCCCCCGAATTCGGCGGTGAGTTTGTCGCCGTGGGCGGTCACCTTGAGCGTGATATATTCACTTGGTTTCCACGGGAACGGTTTTTCAGCCAGCACGGTTTCGTCCAGTTGATGAAAGGCGCTGCCATTGTTGACCTGCTTCAGGACCACCTTCTGCCCGACGACCCCTGCGAAGTAATAAACCCGGTCCGTGTGGTAGCGAAAAACGATGCCGCTTTGGCCGTGGTCGCTTTCGGGCGCGAAGCGCAGTTCAACCGTGTAGTCGCCCCACAGTTCGTCGCCCGCGATGAGCATCGGGTGCGTGTAAGGCCGCTCGCTTTCCGACGCGGTGTACGACTGCCAGACCAGGCGTTCGCCGTTTTCTTCAATCAGCCGCCACGAGCGTTGCGAAGCCGGCGTGAGAAATGCCGAGACCACCCAATTCCCCTTCGGCGCCGTTTCCAGCAGATAATGATATTCCGCATGCGCCCCGATGACGCCAGTTGAGATCATCCCCGGAGCCATCGCACGATAATCATCGTCCAGCAGCACGGCTGACCGGCTCATCGGGGCTGTTCCCAAGCCGGCGGCAAGTAGCAGAGCACAAAGCATATTTTGCCTCGTCATAAGAGTTCCGTTTCACAACATGTCACCCGCTGAACACATTGAGCAATCCCAATTTTGTGTTTTAGCGAATAAACAGGGCGATTTAGGAAGAATCTACCCAAAATAATTCGCGCCAATTAGCGCAATTAGCGTAAAAACGTTTGGGTTCACACTGGCTTTCTGCTTTAGCCCGGCGCGCACCTGCATTATTTTCGCGCCATGGTTCAACCCTGGCATCTGCCGCTGCTTTTCGGGACGGGTCTCGTCGCCGGATTCGTTGACTCGATTGCCGGCGGCGGCGGCTTGATCACCCTGCCGGTGTTGATGAATCTGGGGATTGACCCCAAGCTCGCGCTTGGCACGAACAAACTTCAGGCCACGTTCGGCTCGGGCAGCGCCTCCTGGCATTACGCCCGCGCCGGCACGGTGTCGCCTTCCGACTGCAAACTTGGGTTCGCCATCACCTTCCTCGGCGCGGCGTTGGGCACATGGCTCGTGCAGCGGTTGCCGCGAGATTTTCTGATGCGCGCCATCCCGGTACTGCTGATCATCGTGGCGGTTTATTTCCTCCTGAAACCGGATCTCGGTGACGCGTCTGCGCGTCCGCGCCTGTCACGGGTGTGGTTCACCGTGAGTTTCGGGTTGCTGCTGGGTTTTTATGATGGTTTTTTCGGGCCCGGCACGGGTACGTTCTGGGCCATGGCTTTCGTGCTCGGCCTGGGCTTCAATCTCGTGAAAGCCACCGGCTACACCAAGGTCATGAATTTCTCCAGCAACCTCAGTTCGCTGCTGTTCTTCCTCCTCGGCGGGAATGTTTTGTTCGTTTCGGGACTGACGATGGGTTTGGGCCAGCTTTTGGGCGCGCGCCTCGGCTCGCGCATGGTGGTGGCCAAAGGCGCAAAATTCATCCGGCCAATTTTTATTTCGATGGTTCTGGCCATCACGGCAAAACTGCTTTACGACATTTATGTGAAGGCCACGTAAAAGGCGTTGCCTCAACGCGGTGGAATACATCGAACCCTGCGTCGCCAAGGCTATGCAAGGCAGGCATCCAACTCCGACTTACGTCGCGAGCAGGCATCCAATATGGAAGGATAGAAAGGGGGTTGGTCCTCACCAGAGGCGGTTAGTCCGCGCGACAAAGCTGGCGCGACAAGCCCTCCGGCCATATCATCCAAAGCCTTGATCCGCCTTGTTGTGGTTCCCGTCGTCGTTGTACTTTGACGCGGCAAGTCGGTGCGATGAGAAAGAGAAATATGAAGACTACCGTGCGAACTCCGGGCATCAGCCGGATTGACCAGCCGGCCAAGCACAACCACGGGTATTTTGTGAGGATGCAACGCCGGGGCAAAACCCATTCCGCATTCTTCACCGACCAAAAGCATGGCGGGCGGAAACGGGCGTTGGCAGCGGCACAAAGGCATCACCGGAAGTTACTGGCGAAATTGGGGCCGCCGATACGGATGCGGCGCCGCTGGTGGGCGGAACTGCGGAGGCGCAAGGGGTCGTCCAGCATCGTCGGCGTGCAGCGGGTGGTGGTGCGGCGCAACGGCGAGGTCCGGAAGTATTGGGCGGCGACCTGGAGTCCGAAACCGTATGTCGTCCTGCGAAAAGCATTTTCGTTTTGGAAATTCGGGTCAAGGAAAGCCAAACGGCTGGCCATTCGCGCCCGGCGTGCGGGTTTGCGGAGCATGCAATCCGCGTAAAAGGCCTTCAGCCTCACGCGGCGGGCCGCGTCAGTTTTCAGCCTGCCCACCGTAGTCCCGCAATGCGTGACAAAGGATGGGTTTTCAGTCTCTGCGCATCTTCCGCCTTTGTTGCATTACGGCGCGACAAGTTGCGGCCAAGATTTCGCGTGGTTTCCGCCGTCGCCGAGGCTTTGGCGGACAGGCGTATATTCGCGATTAAATTCGGTTCTCGGTTCTCGGCTTTCGCAATCGGTCCCTATCCGTGTTCATCCGTGGTAAAAAACTCCGTGTTTTTTGCGCATCTTTGCGGCAAATCAAATCAGCGTTCATCCCTCCTTCGCAAGCTTCGGAGGGCAGGCAGCGGTTATCAGCGGTTAAATACCGGGTGGCAGCCCGGTGGGGTTGGCCGTCTGGCCTCATTTTACTTCGGAATTCCACCCCTCACCAAGCCCAATTCACCCCTCAAATCCCGCAACTTGTCCCTTATTTGTTCATGTTTTAGCCCGTTTTTGTTAAATTATTTGCACGGTGAGTCAGGTCATTCGGGTGGATGACGTGGTGCGAAATTTTGGGATTGGAAGGAGCAAATAATGAATGTGTCATATTCGGGACTGCGGCGTGATACATCGCCGGATCCGCTTGAGGTTTCCCGGCATGGGCCGCAAACCATCAATCAGGCGGGCGGGAACAAAGCTCCAACCACACCGAAGCGTTCCTTGCACATCCTTTGCATTGATGACGACGAGCAGATCCTGGAAATCATGAAAGATTGTCTCTCGCACTACGAGCATCGGGTGAGGGTTGCCTCTGGCGGAAAGTACGGGATAGAATTGTTCCGCACCGCCATACTGAAAAGCGAGCCTTACGAAGTGGTCATAACCGATTTGGGCATGCCGGATATTGATGGCTACCATGTGGCCCGGACGATCAAGGCCGAATCCCCCAACACGCCCATCATCATTTTGACCGGAAGGGACACGATAGCGAAGGAAGGCGGAGCAATGGCTTCGGCAGTGGACGCCGTGGTTGACAAACCACCGCACATAGAGGAACTGAACAACTTGCTCCTCCGGATTGTCAAGCCGGCCAAGCCGTCGTAAAAAAGGCTCCCGTCTTCTCCCGCATTGCGGGATTCGACGCGGCAATCCGTTTTCGTTCACTCCCGTCTTCACCGCGTTACGACGCAGCAAGTCGGCGCGACAATTCGTCTTCGTTTCACTTCCGCCTTCATCGGATTTCGGCGAGACAAGACGACGCGACAAGGGGAAGGCTGAATGCGTTGTAGCGTCGAGCCTGTGGCTCGAACCCATCGGCGCACCCGTCCTCCGTAGCAATACTGCGGAGGGTGGACAGCGCCGACACTACACCACGCCCTCAACTCTCAACTTTCAACCCTCAACCACTTCGTTTGTGTTAAAAGTTTGATTTCCGGTCACAATTGTTTTTAATGCGCCGGGTCAAATTTTGAAATGAACATCCACGAATATCAGGCCAAGCAACTGCTCGCCCGATACGGTGTCGCCGTCCCGCTGGAAATCCCTGCCAAATCGCTCGACGAAGTCCGCGCCGCGGCGGAAAAAATCACCGCCAGCGGCTGCGCCCATGTGGTTGTCAAATCGCAAATCCATGCCGGCGGACGCGGCAAAGGGACTTTCAAGACCGGTTTTCAAGGTGGCGTGAAGGTCGCCGCATCGGTGGACGAGGCGGTGTCGCACGCCAGGAACATGCTCGGCCAGATGCTCGTCACCAAACAGACAGGCCCGGATGGTCGCCGCGTCCAAACTTTGCTCATCGCCAGCGGCGCGAAAATCAAAAGGGAATTTTACCTGGCCGTGCTGCTTGATCGCGCCGTGGGCCGGCCGCTCGTCATGGCCAGCACCGAAGGCGGCATGAACATCGAGGAAGTGGCCGCCAAAACGTCGGAAAAGATTTTCAAGGAATGGATTGATCCCGCCGTGGGCATCATGCCGTTTCAAGCGCGCAAAATCGCCGCCGCGCTCGGCCTCAAGGGCGATTTGTTCAACGCCGCCGCAAAATTCGTCACCGGCGTTTTCAACACGTGGTGGGAATGCGACGCGTCGCTTGTGGAAATCAATCCGATGTGTGTCGTCGAACTCCCCGGCGGTGAGGAAACCGTCGTGGCGCTGGACGCGAAAATTTCGCTCGATGACAACGGGCTTTATCGGCACGCCGACATCCAGGCGATGCGCGATTTGAACGAGGAGGCGCCGCTGGAAATCGAGGCCAGCAAGTTCAATCTCAATTACATCAAGCTCGACGGCAACATCGCCTGCCTCGTCAACGGCGCCGGGCTTGCGATGGCCACCATGGACATCATCCAGCATTTCGGCGGCAAGCCGGCGAACTTCCTCGACGTGGGCGGCGGCGCGAGCCAGGAACAGGTCGCGGCGGCGTTCAAAATCATCCTGCAGGACCCGAACGTGAAGGGCATTCTGGTGAACATTTTCGGCGGCATCATGGATTGCAACGTCATCGCCACCGGCATCGTCGCAGCGGTGAAGGAAACCATCCCGCTTGGCAGGATGCCGCTTGTGGTCCGGCTGGAAGGCAACAACGTCGCCGACGGCAAAAAGACCCTGGCCGAATCCGGCCTGAAACTCATCACCGGCGATTCCATGGCCGACGCAGCGCTGAAGGTGGTGAAGGCCGTTGGAAAATGAGCAATCGTCAATTGCAAATCTAAAATCGAAAATTTTCCCATGTCCATTCTCGTCAAGCCAGACACCAAGGTCCTCGTCCAGGGCATCACCGGCAGCTTTGGCGCGCGGCACGCACGGCTCTCGATTGATTACGGTTCGCAGGTCGTCGCCGGCGTCACGCCCGGCAAGGGCGGCCAGGTCTTTGAGCACGGCGGTAAGAAAATCCCCATTTTCGACACGGTCGCCGAGGCGGTGAAACAAACCGGCGCGACGGCTTCCGCCGTTTTTGTTCCGGCAGCGTTTGCCGCCGACGCAATTCTCGAAGGCGCGGACGCCGGGCTGGAACTGGTGGTTGCCATCACCGAAGGCATTCCCGTGCGTGACATGATTCGCGTGAAGCGCGCGTTGCAAGGCCGCGCGACGCGGCTCATCGGCCCGAATTGTCCCGGCATCGTCACGCCCGGTAAAGGCAGGGATTCCCACGGTGGCTGCCGCATCGGCATCGCGCCCGGTTACATTCACAAGCAAGGCCACATCGGTGTCGTTTCGCGCAGCGGCACGTTGACTTATGAAGCCGTCTGGCAATTCACCACCCGCGGCGCAGGTCAAAGCACGTGCATCGGCATCGGCGGCGACCCGGTTCCCGGGCTCTCGCATCTCGATGTGATCAAGTTGTTCAACGACGATCCGGACACGCACGGCATTCTTATCATCGGCGAGATCGGCGGCAGCGCCGAAGAAGAAGCCGCCCGCTGGATCAGGAAAAATTGCAAAAAACCTGTGGCTGGATTCATCGCCGGGGTGTCGGCGCCGCCCGGACGTCGCATGGGCCACGCGGGCGCCATCATCAGCGGTGGCACAGGCACGGCGGCGGCAAAAATTGCGGCGTTCAAAGCAGCGGGCATCGGCGTGGCCGCCACGCCATCGGAAATGGCGGACACACTGTTGAAGATGATGTGAGCCGTGGTGCGTGGTGCGTCAAGCAGCGACGGATGATCGCTGCTTGACGAAACACGCAACACGTAATACGCATCAAGTTTTCATGGGCCTGATTGACTTCATTTTGAACCTTGCGGGCTTGTTGTTGTGGCTGAACTGGCGTTCGGTCCGCTTCGATCCGCTCGGCAAACGGACGCCGGCGACGTTGATTGGCACACTTCGGCGGGCCGAGCCGCGGCGTTTGCGACGATGGCATTTGCTGGCGGCGCTGGGCGGGCTGTTGCTGCTGCGCGCGGGAATTTACTGGCAGATCGGTTCGGCGGCGAACTGGGCGGGAAAATTGGATTTGGGCATCACCGCGCTTTCGTTTTCCTGCAATTTATCCGGGCCGATGTTGTCGTTCCTACGAATGCTGGCGTTTTCGATTTTCAGCTTCGGGCTGATGCTCGGTGTGTTTTATCTGTGGCTGCTGCTGCTTTCCATCCTGGCCGGGCCGGAACCCCTGCCCTTTCATCAGCTGGTGCGAATGCCCCTGGGCGGTATGGATCGCTGGGCGCGCGGTGTGAAATTTCTTCTGCCGCTGATTGTCACGGCGACGTTTTGGTGGCTGGCCAGCTGGCTGCTGGCCTGGCTGCAAGTCATTCCCGAACCCGTCTCGCCGGCATATCGCCTCGAAGAGGCGCTGATCATCGGGTTGGGCAGTTACCTGGCTTGGAAATACCTCATCGGCGTGCTGCTCGTCCTGCATCTTTTAAACAGTTACATTTACTTCGGCAAACATCCGTTCTGGGCTTATGTGAACGCCGAAGCGCGAACGTTGTTGTCGCCGCTGCGCGTGGTGCCGCTGCGGGCGGGCAAGGTGGATTTCGCGCCGGTCATGGGAATTGTGCTGGTGTTTCTGATGGCTGAACTGGCCGGGCGCGGACTGGTTTCTCTCTGCGAAAAACTGCCGTTTTGAGGTTTTATCGTCCCATCACGCGGGCGTCTCGGTCTTCGCCTTGGGGAATTTGGCTGAGATGACCGCGCCCATGCTCGGCTCGCTTACAATGGAAAGTGTGCCGCCGTGCAAGGCAACGAGCCGCTTGGCGATGACCAGGCCGAGCCCCAACCCTTGTTGCTCCTGCATCGTGCGGTCGAATTGCATATAAGCGCCGACGCGCGTGATTTGCTCGGTGGTGAATCCGCGACCCTGATCACTGATGGAAAGTGTAATGGTGTTGAACGCCTCGTTCAGCGTCAAGCGAACGGACGAGCCGGGATCGGAAAACTTGAAGGCGTTTTGCACAAGTTCATCCACAACCTTGCTGAGATATTCCTCGGCCATCGGAATGGGAATATCCGCCAGCTCGAAGGACAAATCCGCGGAACGATTCGCGAACGCAGCCTGCGCGGCGGCATGCTTCTCCAGCAGCGCAACGGGATGTTCCGTGCAGCCGAGACGCAGGGCGTTGACGTTCTTCGGGTCGGCGGCAATCAATTCAAGCTGCGCGTAAATCAAAAAGTTTTCGATGAGCCGCTCCAGCCGCTTGCCGGACTGGTGAACGACGTGGCCCATTTCAGCAATTTCAGCGGGTTTGAGTTTGGCGGCGTCGGCGGCGAGAATTTCGCCGTAGGCGAGAATGCCGTTGAGCGGCGTGCGCAACTCGTGCGGCAGCATCAGGCTGATGTTGTCACGCAAATGAGCGAGCTTGCGCTCGGCTTCATCGCGCACGGTCTGGGCTTTTTTCAGGCGCGCATCCACGGCGGCGTAAAGCCCATCGGTGGTGAAAGGTTTTGGCAGGTAATCGTCGGCTCCCAATTCCATGCCGTGCCTCATGCCCGCGTTGTCGGCGAGGCCAGTCATAAGGATGAACGGAATGGAGGCCGTGGGCGCTTCCGTGCGCAATGAGGAAAGGGTCAGGTAACCGTCCACTTTTTCCATGTTCACGTCGCAGAGGATGAGGTCGGGCAATTCTTTGCGCGCTTTTTCGATGCCATCCGCGCCATTGACAGCTTCGATGACTTCGAAGCCTTTTTGCTTCAGCGCCAGATAAATCATCTCGCGCAGCCACTCCTCATCGTCTATGACCAAAATTTTCTTCATGGCAATTGTATCCTGAAATGAGCAGGATTTATGCCTTTCCGCAAGCGTTGTTGTTTTCAAATCTTGAAGACAAAATCAGAAAACACAATGCCTATTTACTGTGCATTTACTTGCATTTACTTGCGTTCCGCCATGGGCACGAAATGGTTGAGCGTGCGCCCGGTGTAAATCTGCCGCGGCCGATAGATGCGGCTTTTCGACTCATCCATGATCTCCTTGTAATTCGCAATCCAGCCGGGCATCCGCCCAATCCCAAAAATCACGGGGAACATTTCCGCTGGTATGCCGAGCGCGCGCATGATGATGCCGCTGTAAAAATCCACGTTCGGATACAGCTTCCGTTCGATGAAATACGGATCCTTGAGCGCCGCCGCCTCCAGCAGTTTGGCAATGTCCAACAACGGGTCATTGATGTGCAGCTTGGACAAAACGTCGTCGCAGGCTTTCTTGATGATTTTGGCGCGCGGGTCGTAATTCTTGTAGACGCGGTGGCCAAAGCCCATGAGTTTTTTGCCGCTGTTTTTGTCCTTCGCCACTATGATGAATTTTGAGCCGTCGTCACCTTCGCGATGAATTGCCTCCAGCATTTCAATCACCGCCTGGTTCGCGCCACCGTGCAACGGCCCCCACAGCGCGCACACGCCCGCGGCGCAACTGGCGAACAGATTCGCCTGGCTCGACGCCACCATGCGCACGGTGGATGTGGAGCAATTTTGCTCGTGGTCCGCGTGCAGCAGGAAAATCAAATCCAGCGCCTTGACCACTTCCGGCTTTAATTCGTAGTCCTCATACGGCATCGAAAACAGCATGTGCAGGAAATTGGCCGTGTATTTGTAGGCCCGCTTCGGATAAATCAACGGCAGCCCCCGCGACTTGCGGTAGGAGTAGGCCGCGATGGTGCGCACCTGCGAAAGCAGCTTGGCCACATACAAGTCGAATTGTTTCGCCTTGCCCCATTGCCAGTTCATGAGTTCCTCATCAAAACAACTGGCCGCGTTGATCATCGCCGAAAGGATCGCCATCGGATGCGCCCCCGTCGGGAAACCCTCGAAATGAAATTTCATGTCCTCGTGGAGATATTGATTCTCCGTCAGCAAATCCGAAAAGCGCCGCAACTGACTGTGGTTCGGCAATTCGCCGTAAACGATCAGGTAGGCGGTTTCTATGAAAGTGGATTTCTCCGCCAGCTCTTCAATGGGAATGCCTCGATATTGCAAAATCCCCTTTTCGCCATCAATGAAGGTGATTTTGCTGACGCATGAACCCGTGTTGCCGTAGCCATCGTCCAGCGTGATGTAGCCCGTGTTCGCACGCAGCGATGAAATATCCACCGCCTTTTCACCTTCACTGCCTTCGACCGTCGGCAGCGCATATACTTTTCCATCCAACTCCAGCTTTGCCTCTTTGCTCATGTGCTCCTTTTTTAATGTCGGTATTTAATGCCCGTTTTGGAAAGTTTGGCGTTGGAATGATGATTTTGCAAGCGGCTAAAACCGGATTTTTTAAAAATTCATGCGCCGATTTCACTGGCGTGGTGTTGAACCTGATGGCTGAATTCAGCCATCACATGAAACGCTGGGCCGCACTCATCGTCCTGCTTTACGCCGTTGCGTTGTTGCTGCTGACCGCACCGGTCCTGCTGATTGCCTTCGGCGGATGGGCAAAGAATGGCGTCATGGGATTGCCGGACGCTTTGAAGATTTATTTGAATTGGGGATATTGGCTCTGGCTCGCCGTGCTCGTCGCTGGTCAGGCATTGCTGCTTTTGCTGCCCATCCGCATCGCCGAGCGCCGGCTGCCCGCACGCCGGCCATTGAAAGTTCCCGTCATCGTCACCGGACTTTTTCTGGCTAATCTCTTTTCCGCCGGACTGGCTACGCTGCTCTGCACCGCATTCAGGGAGAATGGTTTAATCGAGGGCGGCGGCCTGGAGATTTTTCAATTCCTGAATCCATTTCCAACCAGCCGGGCGGACAGTGATTGGAGCCTCATTTGGGGGATGTTGACCACCCTTGTCCTTTTCTGGGTGGTCTGGGTTGTCATTTTCCGCAACTTCACAAAATCTGACGACCCCGACTCATTGCTCAAGCGCATCACGCGCTGGCTCCTGCGCGGCAGCATTCTTGAACTCCTGGTCGCCGTTCCCAGCCACGTCTTCGTCCGCCGCCGCGGCGACTGTTGCGCGCCCGTCGGCACGTTCTGGGGCATTGCCACCGGCATCTCCGTCATGCTGCTCTGCTTCGGCCCCGGTGTTTTCTTTCTGTTCGTGGAACGGTTCGAGCGGTTGAAGCCGAGATCGCAAAGCGACGACGAAAATTCAGCCCCATCAGGGGCGAAATCTTTGTAGAGTTAGGAGACCACGCAGAATGTGTTTTGAAATATGAAAACTAAAATCGTACAACTCGTCGCTATTATCATTGTCTGCACCTGTGCTTCCTTCTCAGCGAACTGCCAGACCAACCCAAACGGATTGGCCGTAAGCGCAGAGGCGTCTTTTTTGGCCGATACGAACGCGCCACAACTTTTTTTGATCGTTCATCTTCTCAACACCACAAACCACGATATTGTCGTCCTCACGAAGAACCTCAATTATGATTTTTCTGAGTTTTCTGAGATTGGTGTTCCTCGTGAGAACAAAAAGAATTGGACGCTTGGCTATAATCAGCCTGGAGTAACATACGAAGGGCATTTGGTTGTGCCATCGCTCAATGACTTGTCGCCCGTAACAATTAAACCCAATGAAGAGACAGTAATCACAAAACTTGTTGGCGACCGAAATTTCAATGATTTTTTGAAAAATATCACGAAGGACACTCAAATCACGATCACTTATGCGATTTCTCCAGACTGGGGAAGTCGCTTCGGAACATGGAGCGGTTCAGCTACCTCGAAACCTTTCAAGGTATCTATCAAAAACAAGTGAGATGATTAATTCGTGGCCCAACACCCAGACAGGCAGCACACTGCTTTCGCCAACTTCGTGTCCTTTGCGCAACAAAATTTCTTTTCTTTCCAGCGCCGCGCCTTAACTTGCGCGGACGCAAATGGGATTAAAACTGTTCAACACGCTTTCGTGCTCGATTCAGGAGTTCGCGCCGCTCGACCAGGCGGGCAAAAAGGTCGGCATGTATTGCTGCGGGCCGACGGTTTATGACTTCGCCCATATCGGCAACTGGCGCACTTTCGTCTTTGGCGACCTCGTCCGCCGCTATCTTGAATTCAAGCGTTACGCCGTCACGCATGTGATGAACATCACGGACGTGGAGGACAAAATCATCAAATGCGTCCGGGAAAACAAAACGTCCCTCCGCGAATTCACCGGCAAATATGAAGCGGCGTTTTTCGAAGATTTGAAAACGCTGAATTGTCTTCTGCCCCACCACACGCCACACGCCACCGGGCACATCGCCGATATCATTTTACTCATCGAAAAACTTGTCGCGCGCGGCATCGCCTACAAGGCCAGCGATGGCTCGGTTTATTTCAGCATCGAAAAATACCGCGGCTGCGGCTGCACCTACGGCCGGTTGCTCAAGCTCAACTTCGATGAAATGAAGGCGGGCGAACGCGTCAAGAGCGACGAATATGCCAAGGAATCCGTTGCCGACTTTGCGCTCTGGAAAGCGCGCGTGCCGGAGGACGGCGACGTTTTCTGGCCCAGTCCGTGGGGCGAAGGCCGTCCCGGCTGGCACATCGAGTGCAGCGCGATGAGCATGAAAGTACTCGGCCCGAGCTTTGATTTGCACCTCGGCGGTGAGGACCTGATTTTTCCGCATAACGAGGACGAAATCGCCCAGAGCGAAGGCGCGACCGGCAAGCCGTTTGTCAAACACTGGCTGCACGGCGCGCACCTGCTGGTCGAGGGCAAAAAAATGAGCAAGTCGCTCGGCAATTTTTTCACGCTGCGCGATTTGCTGGCGAAAGGTTTCACCGGGCGTGAAATCCGTTATTCGCTGCTCACCGCGCATTACCGCGAGACGTTCAACTTCACGCTCGAAGGTTTGCAGGGCGCGCGCGCGGCGCTGGCGCGAATCAAAGAATGTCTTGAAAAGCTTCTTGAAGTTGCAGAAACCGTACTTAAACACGAAGAAAGCGTTAATGCCTTGCTGGACCCGGCAATCATCAAAAAATTTACAGCCGTGCTTGACGATGATTTGAACATTTCAAAAGCTTGGGGTGTTATTTTTGGATGGATTCGTGATTTGAACCGCGCTATTGCGGGAGAAAAACTTACTCCAGAGGAAGCAATAGTTGCACTGGTCACTTGGAAAAAACTGGACGAGGTATTGGGATTGAACTTCGATCTCAAGTCCCCGGCGCGCATAACGGACATCACATCATATGCTCAAGGAATTGGCCTTGGTGTAAGTTTTGCAACATCTACAACAGGAGAAGAGAAAATACCCGAAGAAATAACAAATCTATCGGAACAAAGAATACAGGCCCGCAAAGCGAAGGATTTCAAGCGCGCGGACGCCATCCGCGACGAATTGAAGGCCAAGGGCTGGGTCATCGAAGACACGCCCAAAGGCCCGAAGTTGAAGAAGATATGAAAAAACATCGAACATCCAACATCGAACTCCGAACATTGAACTTTTTCCAACTTCGATGTTCGACGTTCAGCGTTCGGTGTTCGATGTTCCCAAAACCGAAATGAAAAGCTTGTTCATCACATTTGAAGGCGCGGAAGGGTGCGGCAAAACCACACAGGTGGAACTGTTGGCCGAACGGCTGCGCGCACTGGGACATCGCGTGCGCGTGTTGCGCGAACCGGGTGGCACACCCATCGGCGAGGAAATCCGCCACACGCTCAAGCACAGCAAGGTGAACGTGACCATGACCTACGAAACCGAATTGCTGTTGATGAATGCCAGCCGGGCGCAACTCGTCCGCGAAACCATCCGCCCCGCCCTGGCCGTCGGCGAAATTGTCTTGTGCGACCGCTTTTACGATTCGACTACGGCGTATCAGGGGTACGGGCGCGGGTTGGATTTGGCGCTGGTCAGGAGTGTGATTGATTTTGCCGTCGGCGACACGCGGCCCAACCTGACCCTGCTGCTCCACGTGCCGCCGGAAGTCAGCGCCGAACGCCTGCAGTCGCGTCAATCCACCCTGCCCTTTGTCCGCGACCGGCTTGAGGAAGGGGACAGATATTTCTTTGAGCGCGTGGCCAAGGGTTACGAGGCCATCGCCGCCGCCGAACCGAATCGCGTGCGCGTGGTGAGCGGCGCGGGCACAATTGAAGTTGTCTGTGAAAACATCTGGGAGCTGGTTCGACCGGTTCTGCCGCGCATCGGACGCTGGTAAACGCACTTGCTGAATTTTCAGCAGCGAATACTTTTACAACATGATCGAAAAAACAATCGGTGATATCGAGGCGAAGATTCGCAGCACGGACGCCGTCAACGAAGAGCGCAAACGTGAACTGCTCCAGTTGCTCGGCACGCTCAAGTCCGAGGTCAGCACGCTGGCGAAAACCCACGACGAACAAGCCAAAAGCATCGCCGGGTTCGCACAGGTTTCCGCCCACGAAGCCACGCGCACCCAGCAAAATCCGCAATCACTCGAACACTCACTTCAGGGATTGCGCTCGTCGGTGGACGGCTTCGAGAAATCGCATCCCAAGCTCGTCCAAATCGTCAACGCCATCAGCAATACCCTGTCGAACCTGGGAATTTAATCGTTCTCGTCCTCCTTCTCGTCCTCGTCCTTGATTTTCTACTTTCGATTACGAGGACGAGGACGAGGAGGATTTTTCAATCCTCGCACGGCTCCAGGCTTGCGATCGCCGCCATGATTTCGTCGGCAATTTCCTGGTAGATTTCTTTGAGCCGCGCCTTGGAACAATTTTTTGCCTCGGCACGTAAAGCTTCAAACTGCATCGGCCGGCCGTATTTCACGACCACCCGTCCGGGCCGGGGAAATTTGACGTGCCGCCCGTAAGCCTCGAACGTTCCAAACGTCCGCACCGGCACGACCGGCGCGTCGGACTTGATCACCACCAGACCGATGCCCGAGCGCGCGGGCTGCAACTGGCCGTCGCGCGTGCGCGTGCCCTCGGGAAACAAAATAATCACGCCGCCGGCGAGCAACCGGTCGAGAATGGCCTTCAACCCTGCCGCGCCGCCGCCATCGCGGTCCACCGGCACGGAATTCCACGAGCGCAGCAACGCGCCGATTCCGGGAAAGCGAAACAGGCTTTCGCGTGCGAGATAATTGATTGGACGGCGCAATCCCGAACCGACCAGCGGCGGGTCCAGAAAACTCGAATGGTTGGAGGCCAGAATGACTGCGCCGGTTTGCGGCACCCGCTCCGCATTGAAGACGCGCCAGCGGAAATAAAACCGGTACAGCGCGCGAAAACCGATCCAGCCGAGGCGATAGGAGAAGTTCATGGGAAATGACTAATTCCTAAACCATAATGACGAAAGAATCCCGAAGCTCGAATAAGCAGCCTGGCAGGCACGTTGGTCATTTGGTCATTTGGAAATTCTTTAGTCATTCGGATTTAAGAATCAGTCATTTCCCCGGCGCCAGCCGTTTGCGGATCTCCGCCAGGATCAAGCCGCTCGTCTGCTCGGAAGTCAGGTTCGAATTGTTGATGACTTTCGCGCCCAGTGCGATCATCAACGGCGCCGTTGCGCGCTGACTGTCGCGCTGGTCGCGCGCCGCGAGATTTTCCTGAACCCCGTCGGCGGCGCGGCGGCGCGAGCGCTCTTCCAAGTGAGCGTCGAGATAAAATTTGAAATCGGTTTCGGGAAAAACATTCGTCCCGATGTCGCGCCCTTCCATGACGAGATTGCCGAATTGGACGCACTCCCGCTGGCGTTTGACCATCCATTTGCGCACCTGGGAAACTGCAGCGACGTGCGGCACGGCGGCGGCGGTTTCGGGCGTGCGGATTTCCTTTTCGGGATAATAACCGTCCACGAGCAACCGCACCCGGGCATCCACGCACACCAGCGATGTTTTCCATTTGCGGCACGCGGCGGCGACAGCTTTGGCGTCATGCACGTCAATTCGCTTCTGCAGGCAATGCCATGCCAGCGTGCGGTACATGGCGCCGGTATCCACATAAACATAGCCGAGTGCTTTGGCAACGAGCTTGGCGTTCGTGCTCTTGCCGCTGGCGCTCGTGCCGTCAATCGCAATGACAATCGGTTGTTGTTTCATTTTTCTCGCTCGTTCTGCATCGTCTCATTAACACCCCGTTTCAACGGGGTGAACCGGCCATCTGAAATCGAGAAAACCGTTTTAACGGTTTGCTCAACTACCTGCAAAACCGTTGAAACGGTTTTACTCTACGGTAGCTCTACCACACCCGGCTGAAGCCGGGTGTTAATAAAAAAACTCCGTTAATCCGCAAACAATTCTTCTTCCTTCAGCTTCCGCCCCGTCTTCGCGTCCAGAATTGTCGCACCCAGCCCTTTCGGCGGCAGGGCGGCCAGTTTCTGGAAAAAATTCGGGAACGTCTTCTTAACGCACGCGGGATTCTTGATTTTTATGCCGGGAACTTTCAATCCCAGAATCGCAAAACACATCGCCATGCGATGGTCATTGCAGGTTTCAATCTCCGCGCCGTGAAGCTTGGACGGGTAAACTGTCAATGTATCGTCTTCCTCGACCACCTTCGCGCCGCATTTGATCAGTTCGGTCCGCAACGCGACCACGCGCTCGGTTTCCTGGACGCGCAAGCGGCCAAGGTCTTTAAACCTAATGGGCTGTACGGCCAAAGGTGCGATTACGATTGCGGTCATAATGCTGTCACCAAGATCGTCGCGACGAGAAACACTCAGATGTTTCACCCCTTCTTGCTTGGTAGCGACAGCGTCATTCCATTTCGAACACAATTCCCGAAACGCATCTTCGGTTGCGCATTCCTGTATAAATGGCGAGTCCCTCATCAAACGAACAAAAACCCAGAAAAAGGCCTCGTCTATTTGGAGCCCCGAATGCCGCAACCCCGAAACCCGAACTGAAAAATTTTCATCCGCGCCGAGCCAGTGTATTTGAGCACCGAGACGTTTCTCCCCGGAAAAATCTACTTTGGTAGCGGCCCATAAATAACTACCGCTCGACGCATCCTTGGTAGCGGCCCAAAAATAACTTCCACTCGACGCATCCGGTTCGATTTGAAACTTTCCACCGTGATGTGGAAACACTTCAATCATTTTTGAAGTCATCGCCACGTAAGGCGATTCTTCCGCGTTTTTACCGACAACTTCGACTTTCCAACTGCCGCGTTTTGCGCAGAGCAGCAATGCCGAGGCAAACTGCGAGCTTTCCTCGATGCTCACCGTGCAGGTGCGGACTGGATTCTGGATTCTGGATTCTGGATTCCCAAAAATTGTTGCCGGCAATTTGTCATCGGGCGAATCCACGCGATAACCCAGCTCGCGCAATGCCTTGAACAAGGCCGCTTGCGGACGCTCGTGCATCCGCGGCACGCCGTGCAGCCGGTAAACACCCTTGCCCAGACACACAAACGCCGCCAGGAACCGCGCCGCCGTGCCCGCGTTGCCCACAAACAATTCCAGCGGATTTTCCGCCGTACCGCCGCTGGGGACTTTTCCGCCTTGCCCGTAAACCGTAATGGTGCGATTGCAAATTTCGTCCGGATCGGGCACGACGTTTACCATGAAGCCAAGTTCCTGCAGACACTCGACCATGATTTGTGTATCCTCGCTCCACAGCGCACCTTCGAGGGTCACTTCGCCGTCCGCCAGTGCCGCGAGGATGAGCGCGCGGTTCGTGATGCTCTTCGAGCCGGGCACGGTGATTTCCGCCCGCACCGGTTTGTCGAGCGGTACGATTTCGATTAAATCAGGCAGCGCCATTTTTATTCAGCCACAGATGAAACACAGATTGAACACAGATTCAAAACGCTCCCCTCACCCGGTCCTGCTTCGCCCGGACCACCCTCTCCCCGCCAAACGGGGAGAGGGCTGGGGCGAGGGGCACGTAATCAATTCGTGTCTGCAAAAAAATCTGTGTTTCATCTGTGAGCATCTGTGGCTGGAATTCATTCGGGTGACGGCGAAGCGCAGCCGGCGCACCAATTGTCGCGGCGTTTTTTGGCCGTTTCAAAAAATGTTGCGATGGTCTTCGCGTTGGCTTTTTTCAGCATGCGCCGGAATCTTTGCAAATCGGCAATGAAAGCAGACAGCGACTTCGCCAGATTCTTCCGATTGGCCAGGGCAATGTCGCGCCACATTTCGGGCGAGCCGGATGCGATGCGCGTCGTGTCGCGAAAACCGTTCGCACAAAGCGCGGCCTGATGTCTGGAATGCGCCAGATTCAAAACATGGCTGGCCAAAGTCGCCGCGATGATGTGCGGCAAATGGCTCGACCGGCTCACGAGTGAGTCATGAATTTCCGGCGTCAATCGCAGCACGCGCGAACCAATCGCCCGCCAAAACTGTTCCACTTTTTTCAGCGCGGCCTGGTTTGTCTTTTTCGTCGGGGTCATGACACAAACGGTGTTGACGAACAAATCCGCGCGCGCGGCGCTTACGCCGGTTTTTTCCGCGCCGGCCATCGGATGACCGCCGACAAAATGCGCGCCAGCTTTGGCCACCAGTGATTCGAGTTCGCGCACGACGCTGGCTTTAACGCTGCCGACGTCGGTGACAATGGCGCCGCGCTTCAAGGCCGGAAGCATTCGTTCAACGACCGGACGCATTTGCGACAGCGGCAAGCACAGGATGACGAGGTCGGCATCCCAAACCGCCGCCAGCAAATCGGTGGTGGCGTAATCCACCGCCCCCGCCCGTTCACAGTCTTTCAGGCTGGCGCGACGGCGGACAAAGCCCACTGTCTGGCGCGCAAGTTTCCGGCGTCTGACGGCCAGCCCGATGGAACCGCCGAGCAGGCCAACACCGATGATGGTTATCTTCCGGAAATGCACGGCATGAGTTTCAAGTTTCAAGTTTCAAGTTTCAAGCGGCAAGTTGTGCCACCTCCATCGCCCGAATCAATTCAACCTGCCGTTCGATGGCCTTGCATGAGTTCGCGTTTTTTTCCGTGCCGTGCCCGGCAATGAAAAGTGTGATGTCCTTTGGCTTGGCTTAGCACTCCCAAAAGCAGAACGCTTGTATCTGAAACTTTTTGACACCTTGGGCGTCCTAAGTTCAAATTGTCCGCGAAATCAACTGAACCTATGAAAATGACTGATTCAATCAAACCCGCCACTATCGCGCTGACGGCCTTGTTCGGGCTGGCCGTTGCTGTCCGGGCCGCCGATACCGGTCCCTTGCCGCCCGCTTCAACGAAAACCGGCGTGACTTTTGCCACCGACATCAAACCTATTTTCGACCAGTCCTGCGTCAAATGTCACAACAATGACAAACCAAAAGCCAAACTGAAGCTGGACAGCCTTGAAAACGCGCTCAAAGGCAGCAAGGACGGCAAGGTTGTCGTCGCCGGCGACAGTGCCAAAAGCCCGCTCATCCGGAGCGTTGCCCACGTGACATCCGACAAAGATACCTGGATGCCCCCGCTGCATAACAAGGCGAAAATCGGGCCGCTCACGCCCGAGCAAATCGGCCTGATCCGTGCCTGGATTGATCAGGGTGCGAAGTAAATAAAATTAGCCGCCAAGAGTCGCAAAACGCGCAAAAACTGTAACTACGGATAAAACGGAGGACCGGGCGCGTTACTCCTTTGCTCGCATCAACCTCGAAAAAGACGTGGAATTGACTGCAGGCGATGTGTAACAATCTTTGAAATAGCTATTACAACAATTGTTACATCAAGAAAACCACACAAGCAGTTGATGGACACACGCCAGCCGTGATCTGGATTTACGGCGCGAAGGTGCGATAGAATCGCCGAGTGCCGTTCGTCGCCTGCGGGTCGGTGAATTGGAACTGGCCGGGTGAAACTTCCACAACCCCACCCAACGTTGTCCAGTTCGTCAACGGCAACGTCAAATTCGTGGTGGCCAGCACGCCGAACAGCGCACCCACACTGTTGGTGAAGGCAAACCGGAATCCGTTGGTCAATTTTTGCGGACTCGTCAGGGTGGGCACCGTCGGGACGGGCACGCTGATGTTGACAACGCTGCTGGTGCTTTGAATGCCGTTGACGAACATCGTGGCGAGCGCATAGCCGGCCGGGAAATTCCACACCGGCAAAGAGGTGAAAGTATTTGTGGACCAGTTTGTAGTCAGCAGGAACGTGGTCTGTTCATTATCCAAGCGACGCAACTGCACCAGCGGATAATCTGTGGATGAATCCTGGGAATTGCCTCCTGAACCTCCGGAGATACCACGGAATTGTGAGCCGGTGATGACTAGGCTGCCACCGAGATTGAGCGGCGAGGTGAACGAATTGATTTGCGGCTGCGCGGTGTTGGTATATCCCAGACCGACATCATACAACTCCCCGCTGGAAAGATAGCCGCTTCCACTTTTGTATCCTCCCGCAACCAGCACCTTCCCATCGCCCAGCAACGTCGCCGTGTGTCCGTAGCGTGCCAGACCCAAGCTGCCCGTGGACGTCCATATACCGGTCGCGGGGTCGTACAACTCCACGCTCGAAAGGTCGTCACCATTAAAGCCCCCCGCGACCAATACCTTCCCATCCGGTAGTAGCGTTGCCGTGTGCTCATAGCGTTTATTGTTCAGCGAGCTGGTCGGGGTCCACATTCCAGTGGCCGAATCGTACAGCTCCGCGTTGGAAAGATGGACGTTGTTGCTATAGCCCCCTGCGACAAGCACCTTCCCATTGGGCAGCAAGGTTGCCGTGTGTTCAAACCCATGTGCGACAATCATCACGCCGGTGTTCGTCCATGTCCCGGTGGCCGGATCGTATAGTTCCGCGCTGGAAAGATAGTTGGTGCCGCCAGCATAGCCGCTCGCGACGAGCACCTTTCCATTGGGTAGCAACGTCGCCGTGTGTAAGTAGCGTGCCACACCCAAGCTGCCCGTGGGCGTCCACATACCGGTAGCGGGATCGTACAACTCCACGCCGGACAGAGCGCCGCCGGCAAAAAAGTTAAAGCCTCCCGCGACGAGCGCCTTCCCATTGGGCAGCAATGTCGCTGTATGACCAGCGCGCGCGGCGTTCATCGAGCCAGTGTTTGTCCAAGTCCCGGTGACTGGATCATAAAGCTTTGCGCCGAAGAGAAAGACGTTGTTGTTACCAAGCCCTCCTGTGACCAGCACCTTCCCATTGGGCAGCAACGTCGCCGTGTGACCATAATGATTGGTGTTCATCGCGGCGGCATTTGTCCACTTCCCGGTGACCGGATCAAAAAGCTCCGTGCTGGAAAGTTTAACGCCGTTAAAGACCCCCCCCGCGACCAGCACTTTCCCGTTTGGTAGTAAGGTCGCCGTGTGATTTGCACGTCCGTTGGTCATCGCGCCGGTATTCGTCCACGTCCCGCTGGCATAATCATACACCTCCGTGCTGGAAAGGGCGTCCTCCTCACCGTTGCCAGTGCCCCCCGCAACCAGTACCTTACCGTTGGGCAGCAAAGTCGCTTGATGCCCGTAGCGTGCGTCAGTTAGCGCACTGGTTGTCGTCCATGTCCCGGCGGTTGGATCGTACAGCTCAGTGCTGGAAAGATCGTTGCTGGTGGAATTCCATCCTCCCGCGACCAGCACTTTCCCATTAGGCAGCAATGTCGCGGTGTGCAGTTCACGTGCAGTGTTCAGCACACCCGTCGCTGACCATGTCCCGCTGACTGGATCGTACAATTCTGTGCTAAAAAAAATACCGCCACCGAATCCACCTGCGGCCAGTACCTTCCCATTGGGTAGCAATGTCGCTGTATGAACGAAGCGCCCGTTGGTCAGCGCGCCAGTCACCGTCCATGTTCCGGCGACCGGATCATACAACTCCGCACTGGAAAGCCAATTGTTGAAATTGGTTGTGCCCCCCGCAACCAGCACCTTCCCATTGGACAACAACGTCGCAGTGTGCATTTGGCGTGCGTTGTTCATGGCGCCGGTTGCCGTCCATGTCCCGCTGGCTGGATTGTACACCTCTGCGCTGGAAAGACATCCGCTGTCGTTATAGCCCCCTGCGACCAGCACCTGACCACTGGGCAGCAACGTTACCGCGTGATCAGAACGTGGGATGGTCAGCGAACCGGTCATTGCCCACAATCCGGTGGCCGGATTGTACAGCTCCGCGCTGGAAAGAAGGTTTAAGTCACTGTCGATACCTCCCGCGACCAGCACCTTCCCGTTGGGCAACAGGGTCGCCTTGTGATAATAGCGTGCGGTGTTCAGCGCGCCGGTAGCAGTCCACCGCCCTGTGGCCGGATCATATAGCTCCGCGCTGGAAAGCATGCCGTTGGAGTAGTTAAAGCCTCCCACGACCAGCACTTTACCATTGGGGAGCAACGTTGTCGTGTGCCACTGACGTGCAGTGTTCATCGGACCGTTGGTGACCCAAGACGCGGCTTGGGCGGGTTGAATGACGGATAGGTTGAGCGCCAGCACGACCAGCGTCAGCGTGAGATGATTTCCTGGATGAGTTTTCATAGACGGTTTGTACCGAATACGGACTGGGTTTCGCTCCGAGAGCAATCTGAATCTGCTAACGCCCTCATACATTGGTCATGGTAACTGCCGGCAGCACAAAAGTCACGTCGAATGATTCTTGCTGACAGTGATATTAGGCAGGCCGTTGCTCGAAATTAGCTGTCATGCCCAAGTGGGCAATCATATCACGTGCTTGCCGCGCCGGAGCACTGCTAAGACGGGTCACTTCAGCGGCGCGCGTTTTTGCTGTCGCAGCTCCTGCTGTTGGCGTAGCAACTCCATGCGGTCGGCCTCGGAAGTTTCCGGCTGGTTCGCGCGCTGGATGGACGCGGCAATCTGGCGGTCGAGAAATTGATTGCGCAATTTCAAAACCACGTCGCCCAGTTGCTGGTCGGGATTGGGAATTTTGCGGTCTTCGGCGACGGCTTCGGTGACGAGACCCCGCATTCCAGCCGATTCGCACTCATCCAAAAACGCGGCGAGGTTTTTCCAGTTCTCACTGGTTTGCGCCGCCAGCCGTCTTTCGACAATTTGCCGTGTGAATGGATGGGAAATCCAATTTACGTCCAGATGCAGCGTGGCCCAAGCTACCAAATCGTCGTGCAGCAACAAAAGTTTCAGCAGCCAGAATTCCTGAGTAGACGGCCGCGACATTTCGGGTTCGGAATCTGGCGCCGGTTCGCCTGATTCCGGCTCCGGAACTTTGAACCCTGAACTCTGAACCCTGAACTTTGCAAATTCGGCGCGCACGGCTTCGGAAGAAACGCCCAGGCGCAGCGCGGTTTTCTGCGCATAGGTGTCAATGAGTACGTTGTTGCCGGTCTTGTGGACGGCCTCGGCCATGCCGCGCAAAATGGCGTTTCGACCTTTGTCGCTGTTCGCGTTGTCCAGCTTACAGAGCCGGTTTAAATAGTAATCAAAAAATCCTTCGGCATTTTCAACAAGCCGACGGAACGCTTCGCCGCCGTTGGCCTTGATGAAACTGTCCGGGTCGTGCGGCGCGGGCACCACGGCCACCCGCACTGCCAGTCCGGACGCGAGCAGATGGTCAAGCGAACGCACGGCGGCGTTTTGGCCGGCTTCGTCCGAATCAAAACAGAGCACCACCTCGTCCACGTAACGTTTGATGATGCGCGCGTGGTCGGCGGTAAAGGCGGTGCCTTGCGGCGCGACGACGTTTTGCACGCCAGCCATGAAACACGCAATCAAATCAAGCTGGCCTTCGCAGATAATGGCAAACCCGGCGTCGAGCAACGCACGCTTGGATTTGTTGAGGCCGAAGAAGACCCGGCTCTTGGTGAAGATAGGCGTTTCCGGCGAGTTGACGTATTTGGCCATTTTTTCATCGCCAGACAAAACGCGACCACTGAAGCCAATCACCCTGCCCTGCTCGTCGCAAATCGGGAACATCAGCCGTCCGCGAAACCGGTCGTAGTAATTTCGGAGTTCAGAGGTCGGAGTTCGGAGTTGGGGAGCACGCGTGTTCTCGCGCGTTGCCGCCGACGCCTCGTCGCCGGCCTTTGCAGTTGACGAGGCGTCAACCGCCGCACCCGGGGCGGGCGCGTTTCCCGCTTTTTGAATGATGAGTCCGGCCTTTTCGACGAGGGCGAGGTCGTGGCTTTTGCTTTTGGCCCAGTTGACGGTGTCGTCCCAGGCATCTGGCGCATAGCCGAGACGAAAGAGTTTCACCGCTTCCGGCGACACGCCGCGTTTGGTCAGATAATCGCGGGCGATCTGGCCGCCGGCTTCATTGAGCAGCGCGTTTTGCCAGCGTTGCGTGATTTGCTCGTGGAGCTGGAGCAACTGGTCCTTGATGTGGCGTGATTGCTGTTCGCCGGGGGTCTGGTCGAATTCCAGGGGAATTTTCGCGCGCTCGGCGAGCCGGCGGACGGCGTCCATAAACCCGATGTTTTCGTATTCCTTGACGAAGGTGAACACGTCGCCGCCTTTGTGGCAGCCGAAGCAGTGAAAAATCTGGCGGTGCGGATTGACGTTGAAGCTGGGCGTCTTTTCCTTGTGAAAGGGGCAGAGAGCGACAAAGTTGGCGCCGGCCTTTTTCAGCGGCAGATACGAGCCGATGATGTCCACGATGTCGCTGGCGGCGCGGATGCGTTCGCGGGTTGCGGGGGAAAGCGTGCCGGCCATGCTTGTTTGGCGACGCGATGCCTACTTCTTAATGTTAACCACCGCCGGTTTTTTCTCCGGCTTGGCCTCCGGCGGCGGAGCGACTTCAATCAGCAGCGGGCCTAGGTAATCTTTGACGTAAGGCCCGGTGAAGGATTTGTTGAAGACGTGCTCCTGCACGGTGTGCAAACTGGGAAAATAGTCGCCGCTATACAATCCGCCGCCGAACCAACGCTTCACGTAGGCGTCGTGTTTTTTAATTTCCGCCGACGTGTAATAAGGCGCGCTCAGCAAAGCAAGCACGGCCAGCAGCATGCAGGCAAACCGAATCATGCCTGACAACATCCCCAAATAGTATTCGCCACCTCCGAATAAATTGTTCTCGGCCACGTGATTAACCAGAAGCCATTTGAGAAACATAAACACGAGAACAACCACGAACGCCAGAAGCAGATAACCAAAAATGCAACTGGGCACTTTGCTCAACGAAGCGGTGTTGACCAACAGTTGGGCGGCCATCGGATACCAGAGCCCGCACACCAGGACCAGCGACACCCATTTCAACAACAGCAGGAATTCCTTTGACATGCCGCGCTTGCGCCCGCGGAACAATCCGATGATCAACATTCCCAGAACCACCCCGTCGAACCAATTGACCGGCAGATTATCGAGGGCCAGGTTTGGTATTTCCGCACCAATCATAACCATGAGATTAAATTCTCCAATTTAGAATGCCAATTAAATTATAGCCTGTTTCGTGCCAATTTCGTCTGCCGCAGCACGGTTTGCGCGGAGTTTTTCATCCGGCAAACTTCCATCAAGGCGGATTCGATGAAAGCCAGAACTGAATGTCCGGCGCCTGCGGATTGCGTGGATCCAGTGCCAAAACCTTCGAGTAATGCTGCCGCGCCAGCGCCAGGTCGTACAATTGCTGCGCGTAAAGATTCCCCAGCGCCAGATGTGCACGCACCTCGTCCGGATTTGCTGCCAGAATCTTTTTCAATTCATTCACCGCGTCGGTCACATAACCCGCCGCCTTGAGCGCCAGCGCGAAATTATAACGCGCGTCCACTGAATCCGGCTGGATCGCCAGCGCCATTTCGTAAGCGGCGAGCGATTGATTGAAGTTCCGCAGCCGAAAGGCGATCACGCCGTAATTGTATTGCGCCTCGAACCACCCCGGATCCAGTTCCGTCGCCTGACGATACGATTGCAACGCGTCCAGCCAGCTCGAATTCTGCTCAAACTCCCGCGCCCGTGTGAACGCACCCGATGCCGTCCGCCGGTCACCCGCCTTCGGTTTGCGCGGCGAAAGATACAAGTAACGCGGAAACAGCGGCGGCGCGGGCTGAACAATTTTAACCGGCTTCGGCGCAATAACCGGCGCCGGCGCCGGCGCGGATGCAGTTTGCATTGGGGTGCTGGAATTTGCCGGCGACAACGGCGTGACGCCGACACGGTTGTTGTTCGCCACCAGTGGCGGCAGGGATGTCACTACTGTGACTTCACTTTTTTCCGGCGTGGAAGAACGAAACCAGTTCAGCGGATTCAATTTGTTCAAGGCACCCGTCTTTCCCGTTGACGCTTCGAGCGGCGTTTCTGCCACGGGCGTCCCAACAATCACCGGTTGCGGCTGCACTTTCACCACTCGCGGTGAAGTCGTTGCCGGGCGTGGAGGATTCAGGTTGGCCCGGGCGACCGCCTGCGTTCGTGACGACCCGGCCGGGCGGACCGCGCTGACGGCCGGCGGCATTTTGGTCTCCGGCGCCGGCGTTTGACTTTCATTGGCCTTGGCGACTGTTCCCGGCAGTTCCAGGCTGCTCACGATGTCGTTTACCACGTCCCAATCCGCCGGGCGCGGCGTCAGCGCCAGATACGCGCGATAATTTTGCAACGCCAGCGCGTTGTCGTGCAAATGCTGCTGCGCCACCGTCGCCAGGTTCAGCAAGGCCGGCGCGTAATCCGGCTGTTCCTTTGCCGCCGCCGCAAAAAATTGCGCCGCTTCGCGCGGATGTCCGCGTTCGACCCGCGCAAGTCCCAAACCGTTCAATGCCTCGGCGTTATTCGGACTTAGATAAAGCGCGGTGCTGAAACTTTTTTCCGCCGGCGTGACATCATGCGCTTGGAGTTGGGCGAGGCCGAGCTTGAGCCAGCCTTCCGGCGCCTTGCTGCGGCGCAACGTGTAGGCAGTAAACTCGCTTCCGGCCGCGTCGGGTTTGTTTTGCTCCAGCCACAAACAGCCGAGATTATAATGCGCCTCCATCAAATCACGGTCGAGCGCCAGTGCGCGCTGGTAAGCCGCCACGGCATCGGTTGGCTGGCCGGCATACTGGCACGCAACGCCAAGGTAATTCCACGCCTGCGCGTTCGTGGCCAGGAGCGACGTGGCCGTTTTGAACTGCGCCACTGCGCCGGCGTAATCGCCGCGTTCCAGAAGTTTTTTGCCCTTGAGCAACGCGCGCGGACCGGACGGCGTACACCCCGCAATGAACAGGGCAAGCGCCAGGAAGAGCAACAAACGATGATGGATGATGGATGATGGATGATGGAAAACGGCGGGCCGACAAAAAAATCCATCTTCCATTCTCCATCCTCTACCCTCGTTTCCGTTTTTGGTGGCCAGCATCGGCGCTGGTGGTAGCATCCACGCCCAAAAGTGTCAAGAAACGCGCAAACTCAATTCGGGCAAGCGGTCCGGCGACTGGCAATGGCGGCGGCCGTCGGACTAGCGTGTTGGCCGGGCCGGGCCGGCGATTCGTTTGCCGGCCATTCCACCAACGCCATCGCGCGGGTCGTCACCGTTGAAAATGCAAACGCCACTTCTGATTTTCAGCCCGACACTGCCCGGGTGCAGGTGATGCTGAATCGCGGTCTTACGAATTTCACCGGCCAGGCCACGGTCGCTGCCGCCTGGCGCAGCCTTGTCTCGACGCAGGACGTCATCGGCATCAAGGTTTTCTCCACCGCCGGAATGCTCAGCGGCACGCGGCCCGCCGTCGTCGCGTCGGCGATTCACGGGTTGCTTGACGCGGGCGTGCCGCCGCAACACATCGTCATCTGGGACAAGCACAACGACAATTTGCACGCCGCCGGATTTTTCAAGCTCGGCGCGCAACTCGGCGTGCGCGTGGCCGGTTGCGTGGAAGCGGGCTACGATCCAACGAACTTTTATCAGCCCGACACCGCCATCATCGGCAACCTGGTTTATGGGGATCTGGAATTCGGCAAAAAGGGCGAAGGCGTTGGACGAAAATCCTTCGTCTCCATGCTGGTCAGCCGGCAGATCACCAAAATCATCAGCATCGCGCCGCTGCTGAACCAGGAAAATGCCGGCGTTTGCGGACATCTTTACGGCCTGGCGATGGGCAGCGTGGACAACACGCGGCGTTTTGCGGACGACCCCGGCCGGCTGGCGGTTGCCGTGCCGGAAATTTACGCCCTGCCCGTGCTGGGCGACCGCGTGGTGCTAAACATCACCGATGCGCTCATCGGCCAATACGAAGGCGGTTCGCACGGTCTGCTGCATTATTCCTCGGTATTGAACCAACTGTGGTTCAGCCGCGACCCCGTGGCGCTCGACACGCTGGCCATCAAGGAACTCGACCGCGAACGGCGCGCGCTCGATGCGCCGGAATTCAAACCGAATCTGGTGCTTTATGCCAACGCTGCCCTGCTCCAGCTCGGCGTGAACGACCCCGCGAAAATCCAGGTGGAAAAGCTGCGCTGAAAGAACGGTGGAACAGGCTTCCAGTCTGTTTCAATTGACAAGAGAGAATAAGGAGACGGGCGGGACGCCCGTCCCACGGGTCTTCAGAACGGCCAGTTGATACCGGCGGAAATATAAACCTGTCCGCCCAGTTTCAGTCTAGCTTCCCGGCCCCCGCCGCTGAAGGTGGCGTCCCCCATCGGCATGTATTGCACGCCCACGTAAAAGTCGCCGTTCTCCGTCGCGTGATACATCAACGTCGCGTTCACATACCCGCCATAAACCAGGTCGGTCGTTCCAAATCGTCCCGAATTGGGGGCGCGGGTGGTGCCGTTGATCGTTGTCGCAGTAATCGTCTCGTCGTATTTGTAATCGCCGGAGACGATGCCGAGGGCCGGGCCGGCGCTGGCCGACACGCCGATATATTTATTCACATCCCAATAAACCGACGGTCCGAGCCTCACGGTGTAGAGCATCACGTCCAGCGTACGCGAGCCGGTGACGTTGCCACTGCTGGCCGAAAGCGTCTGGTTGTTGACGGACGGATTGTTTGTCACCACCCACGAACTGCCGCTGAAATTGCCGTAGTAGGGCGCATCAGGGTACCCCGGGCCAACATTAAAAGTATATTTTGTCTGGCTGATTGACGTCACCGACATGGGACGGCTGTCCTTGATGTTGATCGGCATAAGGCTGAATCCCAAATCCCAACCGATCCGGGCACGGCCCAGATAAAAGAGATTGCCGCCGTAGGCCATGTCGAATCCCGGATACACCGAGCCACTTTGTTCCCCGCCGCCGCTGGTGGTGAATTGCGTCGTGTTATGCATGACCAGCGTCTGGCCGTTGTATTGTGACTGGTTATCGTAGCCCCAATAAGTTGTGCCGCCCCCGACATCTCCCGTGCTATCCACATGCACGTAGCCGTCATCGTAAACTCCTGCGGCATGGTTGACAGGGAACGTGCCATTCATGTTGAAGCTGGCTTTGATATTCATCCCCACCACGGCCCCGATGCGAAAATGGCGCGTCCAATCGTCATCATTGGAAACCTTTTGAATCCCAAAAAAATCAGCCCAATGGTCGCTGGATAATTGCGGTTGGACGCCGGGTTGCGGTTGAGCCGGGATGTCCGGGAGTATCACGACAGGACCATTTGAATTCGGATTTTGGCCGGGTGATTGTGTTTGTGCCGAAGCAACCATGGCAACCCCCACGAACCAACATGACAGGCACTGCACGGCCAAATGGTGAAAACAGTAGCTTCTCATGGAATAAATGGTGATGTCGGCTCGTTATCTCATGGGTTAAGGTAAATCCGATAAAAGCGGTTGCTGCTGTTCGGCGGCGCGCTCACCGTTGTGGGTGGGCCGTAATCAATCCACGGTGTCTGATTCGCAGGGGCGACGACGGACGGCGGGGCAATCATGGCGTTCGAAAACAAAACGTTGTCGCTGTAAACCACCGTGTAAATCTGACCCGGCGTGGATGGCCAGATAAGCAACATCCTGCCGTCGGACCGTCGCACGATGTGTGAGATGTTGACATTCGTGCTCACCGCCGCCGCTGCCGGCGGAGCCAGATTGAGGTTGGTCACCGCGAACGCGTGCAACTGTCCATTGGTAAACGGAAAATAGCTCCTGGGATAATATTGTAGCAGCAGATTCACGCTCTGGTTCGGGTTTAGCGCAGCATTGTAAACCACGAAAGGATTGCCGTTATTCATTCCCACGGCGTTAAACAACTGGTTCGTCAAACCAGTCACCACCACCCGCACCGCGGCGACGGACGATAGCCCCGCATTCGACACCGTTATGGTTTGCTCCGTCAACGCGTTTTGGAAATCGATAATCTGCGCGGAATTGGTGAAAGCCACCAAACTGGCGGGAAAGTAATTATTGATGGTGATATTGGTGGTAGCCGTGTTGTTGGCGAGGTTGGGATCGGTCACACTGGTCGAGTTGATAAACGACGAAAACGGCAGGACTCCCGCGTTGGTGGGCTGGACGGTTAGTTGGAAATTTATGAAAGCCCCGCTTGCCAAGGTGCCCAAGCTGAAAATGACATTGCTGCCAATGATGGTGTAAACCGTGCTCGAAGGCGAAACGCTTATATATCCCACGCCAGTCGGCAGCGTGTTGGTCAGCATGACATTGGACGCAGCGCTTGGCCCAAAGTTCGTTACGTTCACGCCATAAACCATCCAATCGTTGGTGAAAACCGCCGAAGCAGGCACCGTCATCCCAACCGCCAGGTCGGCCTGCGGCACCACTGTGTTGGTGACTTGAGTGATAATGTTGGTGGAGGCGTTGAAGGCGGGAGTGGTTGAAACCATGACCACTGAATTGGTGATGAATCCACCTGCCGCCCCCGCCGTTGGTGTGGCCGTCACGGTCATTTGTGCAATTAAGCCATTGGGGACCGTAAGAATGAACGTAAAGGTGTTCCCGTTGGTAATAACGATGGGTGAGGTGACTGGTTGAGGGGGAACAAGACCTTGGAATTGTGTCAAAGCGGGCAGCGTGTTGGTCACTATAACCGGTTGTGCCGAACCGGTCGCATTGGTCACGTTGATGGTGTAAGTCAGGGCGGTGCCCAATCCAATGGGATTTGCCGAACCCGCGGCAGAAAGACTTAAAGCCTGCGCCTCGGCCCGTGTGCCGATGGCCATCAACGCGACCACTAACATCGCCAACATCCGAAATTTGGAGAAAAACTTCATGCTGATGACAAAACTCATGCGTTTCCGAACTTAAACAGCGGCAAAGTGCGAAAGTTTCAAGGATTTGGCAATGTTTGTGTCCGGTGACAGTCCAATAAGTGGCAACCCTTATTTTTTCTTCTCAAAAACCAATTCCCCATCATGCCCGGAAAAAGAAGTTTCTGTTGAAAATATCATGCAGATTCAACTGGACAAAATGCTTTCCTGGTCAAGACTGGTCTCGCTGACAAAAGATGTGCCCAACTTCAAACCCGAACCCAAAAATTGATATGAAAAACTCTTTATTGCTGCGAACTTTGACCATCCTGACCAGCGTCGCTCTGGTGGTCGCCGCACGCACGGCGGAGGCGAGGTTGACGGTCGGCGATCCGGCGCCAAAACTCCGGGTCGCCAAATGGGTGCAGGGCGACCCGGTGAAGGCGTTCGACACTAACCACGTTTACATCGTCGAGTTCTGGGCCACTTGGCACGGCCCCTGCCGCGCGTCCATTCCGCATCTCAATGAATTATCGCAAAAATTCAAGGACCGGGGACTCATCGCCATCGGTCAGGACGTTGGGGAGGATAACGACAGCAGTATGGCGGCATTCGTCAAAAAAATGGGCAAGCAAATGACCTATCGCGTCGCGCTCGACGACCGGCGCCGGGAAACCAACGGCATCATGGCCGTCACGTGGATGAAAGCGGCGGACCAGAACAACATTCCCACCGCCTTCGTGATCAACAAACAGGGTCGGATTGCCTGGATCGGACATCCGATGGGGTTGGATGAAAAAATCCTTGAGGAGATATTGGCGGACAAATACGACATTGGCGGATTCGCGGTCGAATACGAACGGAAGAGGGAGGTGCAGGAGCAACGCGATGCACTCTACAAAAACCTGCGGGATGCCATGCGCGAGAAAAATTGGGACGCCGCCGACGCCGCCGTGGCTGAATTGGAGAAAACCGTGCCCGAGCAAATGCGGTTTCACTACGGCAACGCTCGTCTGCAAATTTTGCTCAGCCGGAAAAATTACACCGATGCCTACAAACTTGCCGAATCCCTGAGTGACACGCACCCGGACAACGCAATAATGCAGAATTCCCTCGCTTGGACCATCGCCACACAGCCAGGACTGGAGAAGCGCGACCTGGCGCTCGCCGAAAAAATGGCCGTGCGGGCAAACGAAGCCACCAAGGGCAAGGAATCCGCCATTTTGGACACGCTCGCCCGGATCCAGTTCATGAACGGCAAGAAAACGGAAGCCATCGCCAGCGAACAAAAAGCGGTCAATGCCGCTGTGGACGAACGCGAAAAAAGCACCCTGGAAAAAATGCTGGCGGACTACCAGCAGGGCAAACTGCCGGTGATAAAGGAGTAATTGCTTTTTCTCAAACCACCGCTCCCGGTCCCGCGCCGACCTTAACCCGGTTGCGCCCCGTTTCATCGTACAATTTCAGCTTTCGGTGGGGCGAACGCCTGTCGCGCCGTAGCCTGGCGAAGGCTGATCCTCGCGAGCCGCTCGGAGTTCGTTTCCCGGATTTGGAGTGCGGTGACATGTCACCGTCCCGCACTGCGGGACGCACGACGTGTCGGCGCAGTCCAAAACTTCCGGCTCGCCAGGAGTCTCGCCCCACCACACGTGACCACTGCCCATTTCTGCTTCTCAATCACCACCGGCTCCGGCAACCTGCACACCCATGCGCATCCTGATTGCCACCGTCACGGCCGGGGGCGGACACATCGCCGCCGCCGCCGCCTTGGAGGAAGCCTGGCGCGCGTTGCGCCCGGACGACGCCGTTGAACGGCTCGACCTCATCAAGTACTTCTCGCCGCTCCACAAAAAAGTCCACGAGGACGGCTATGTGAAACTGGTCGAACGCGCGCCGGAACTCTGGGGCATGTTGTTCGGCAAGACCGACAATCCCAAGGTCGCCCGGCGCTTGAGCAAACTGCGCCGCGCGTTTCCCAGCAACTCGCGCAAACGCTTCATGCGCCACATCAAACAGTTCAGACCCGACGCCGTTTTGTGCACGCATTATCTCCCGCTCGAAACCCTCGGCTTGCTCCGCCAAAAACCTGTAGCGGCGGTCTATGACCGTCGCACTTCAACCCCTTCTGAAATGGCGACGCTCACAGAGCGCCGCTACAAACATCCTTTCGTCGTCAGCATCGTGACGGATTTCGAGGCGCACGCGCTGTGGATGGACGCGTGCGTGGACTTGTATTGCGTCGCCGCCGAGGAAACCAAGGCGCGGCTGGTCGCCCGCGGCGCCACGGCGGCCAACGCCGTCGCCACCGGCATCCCCATTGCCGCGAAATTTCTATCCAAGCCCGATCCGCGTGCCGTCCGCAAAAATTACGGCCTGCGCGACGACCAGCCGGTGTTGCTTGTGCTGGGCGGCGGCTTCGGCATGGGACCGGTCGCGGAAATCCTGGCCGAACTCGACAAGGTGCCGGGCCAGTTTCAGACCCTCGTCGTCACCGGCCGCAACGAGGAATTACGCCGCAAACTCGCCACGCAGACCCGCAAGCATCCGACGCACGTGCTGGGCTTTTCGACCAACATGCACGAGCTGATGGCTGTGGCCGACCTCATCATCACCAAGCCCGGCGGGTTGACCACGTCCGAGGCCTTGGCGCTGGGCAAACCGCTGTTCATCCTCAACCCGATACCCGGTCAGGAAGCGGCCAACAGCGATTTCCTGCTCGAACGTGGCGCGGCGGCCAAGGCCAACCGCGTCGAAGACCTGCCCTTCCGCATTGAAAAACTGCTCGGCTCGAAGAAACTCGCCGAAATGGCCCGGGCTGCTAAATCCCTGGGCCGACCGCAATCAGCCAAGGCCGTCTGCCAGGAGGTTTTGAAACGGCTGTCACCCCGCTGAAGGTTTTTTCACGCAAAGCCGCAAAGCCGCAAAGTTTTGACACGAATTTTCGCGAAGCCAACTTGTCGCGCCGAAGCGAAGCGAAGGCGGAACCAAAGCCCCATCGGGGCGAAAGATAATAGCCCGGGGTAAGCGAGTCGGCGAGCGCCACCCGGGGAAAACATCCCACAAAATTAATTCCCTCGCCCGTGGGAACGAGAGAGGGTGGTTGAGCGACAGCAAAACCGGGTGAGGGTAGTGGGGCGGAATCAAACCTTGGCGGAAGACCGGACGTGGTGTCATTCCGCTTGCAGCGTGGTCGAAAAATGATTACAGGAATTGACCGTGTGCCTGACCATTTCTGTCGGAAAGAATCGAATATGAAAAATGTAATCGCCCTATCGTGTCTGCTGATTGCCATTGCCGGGTTTTCATTGCTGGTTGCCGGCTGCACCTCAACCAATTCCCTCGCCGTGCAACAGGCCAGCTATCCGAAAGACAAGGTGGACGCCCCGGGGCTGTTCAAGGAAAACTGCGCCACCTGCCACAGCCGGGACGGACGGGCCCGGACATTTCATGGCCGGCTTCTGGGCGCGCAGAATTTTACCGACACCCGCTGGCAGACAGCCACTTCGGATGACGAAATAATCCGCGCGATCAAAACCGGACCCAAAGCGATGCCGGCCTTCCAGAAAAAATTATCCACCGCGGAGATTGAGGCGCTGGCGGCGTATGTGCGCACCTTCGGTCCCGCGTCGTGAGACAAAGACGAACGCGGATTCATCTCACGCAAAGGCGCAAAGGCGCAGGACGGAGAAGTTTCTACAGAAGGAAACCAAGGAAACAAAGGTTGGAAACAACCTGCCGCGTGAGGCAAGGCCTTTTACGCGGCTTCGTTCCCTTCGCTTGCTTCTGTGATTCAAAACCGCGCTGCCGGGTCACCTCGTAAAGGAATATTCCCAAGCCGCTCAAGTCGCCTTAGAGCAGGCGCAGGGGTAGCCGGTTACCAACTTGACAAGATTTCTTTTCATTTGTTGAATCGTCCCGCCGTGAAATGTCTTTCAAGACTGGCAAAATCATTCGTTTGGAGGAGCACCTGTTCCGGGTTGCTTTTGTCAGTCCTGGTGCTGACAAATCCAGCATCTGCTCTGGCGCAAGAGGTCACTTGTGTTCTGGTTTCACCCTCCCAGCCGCTGACCGCCGGCACCCGGGGCGTTGTCTGGCTTTACTGCCTGAACAACTCGTCCAACGAGGTCCGCCGGACCTTCGAGCCGAATCTCGATGGCATGCTCACCTCGGGCTCCAACTCGTTCAAAACCGTTCTGGTGCTGACCAACCGCAGCGGGATTGAGGCAACGATTGCCCCCGGCAGCTTCGTGAAACAGGAATATCTGTTCGACGTTCCTCCAACCCTCAGCGGCCAGGTGACATTGGACGCAAGCAATTACAATCAGGTGGTCATCCTGGTGAAAAACAACTCTGCCGGGGCTCCCGAGACCCTGGCAACGCCGGCGACGTCGCCCGCAGCTGATGCAGCGCCGCGTTCCTCGCTCATGGAGTTTCTCGGCAGACATATTTATGGTTACGAGCCGATTTATTTCCTCCTGGGCCAGTACCCCGGCGCCGAATTTCAGTTCAGCCTGAAATACAAACTGTTTGATCTCACGAGCGATTGGAATCCCCTGGCACATTCGTATTTTGCCTACACGCAGACGTCGTTCTGGGACCTGTTCTCCCGGGACCCGTCCTTCTACGATACCAGCTACAAACCGTCGGCGTTTCTTTATTATCCCGATGTGTTGCACAAAAAAATTGAAAACAGCTTCCAACTCGATCTGCAAGGCGGTTACGAGCATGAATCCAATGGCCGGGGCGGGTCTATGGAACGCAGTTTAAACACGGTTTACCTGCAACCCACCGCCCGGTTTGACCTGCCAGCCCATTTCCAGCTTACCTTCCAAACGCGCGCCTGGTACTACCTCACCTTGGGCAACAACAACCCGGACCTGCCTGACTACCGCGGTTACGCCGATCTGCTCAGCGCCCTGGCCTGGACCAATCCCCAGGGTGGAGAAAAAATTCAATTCGCCACCAAATTTCGCATCGGCGACGAAGGCAGCCATGCCGGCCTGCTGTTCGATTTGAGATTCAATCTGCCGCATGGTTTCCATTTCAACCCGGCCATTCAATTGCAATACTTTACCGGCTACGGCCAGACCTTGCGTCAATACGACCAGACCAGTCACGCCTTTCGCGCCGGTCTGTGCATATGGTATTGACGCGGTGCCTTGGCAGGAATGCCTGATGGCAGGGAAGGCGCGTTTCGGGCTTGCAGCCCTTTTGAATCAGCGAACATCAGCGTTTATCAGCGGTTAAAATTCATGGCGGCTTTGCGCCTTTGCGCCTTCGCGTTAAAAAGTTTTCGCGTATTTCGTGGTCTAAATTCTTTCACTTCTTCTCAAACACCAGTTCATCGCCTTCCGACTTCGCGAACGCTTCGGCGCGACAAGCCAGGCTTGAATTCTTGACCGAATACGATATGCCTGATGCAAATTCATCATGGTAACGATTCCAAGTTCAATCATCATCGGTTGCTGGACAATCTATCTTGCCTACTTCTTTCTTGCCTGGCGGTTTATCAGCGCGCAGCGGGTGAAGGCGACGGCGGAACGGCAAAGCTGGTCATCCACTCTTGCATATCGGATTCCCGTGGCACTGGGTTGTTTGCTGCTTTTAAATCCGGGCTTGCCGCCGCCGCTGAATCTGGTGTTGACCCCGCACGCGGATTGGGCGCGGGTCATCGGCGTCATGGTTTGCGGGTTCGGGTTGTTCGTGACGATATGGGCGCGCCGGACGCTGGCCGGGAATTGGAGCAGCGATGTCACGTTCAAGCAGGGGCATGAGTTGGTGAAAGCGGGACCTTATCATTTCGTACGGCATCCCATCTACACCGGCATTCTGCTGATGTGCGTTGGATCGGCCTTTGCGGTGGCCCGCCTGTGCTGCTGGCTTGGCGTGGTGCTGGTGGGCGCAGGATTTTGGATCAAGCTCAAACAGGAGGAATCGCTGATGCTGCAACATTTTCCCGACGAATATCCTGCTTATCGCAAGCAAGTGAAGGCGCTGGTGCCGTTTGTGATTTAAACAGTTGAGGGTTGAAAGCCTGCTCGCGATTTATCGGAGTTGAGAGTTGAGAGCCGGGCTTCAATTCGTATCAGCGTGAATCAGCGTTCATCTGCGGTTAAAGCTCTCGTCTCTGCGACTCTGCGTTAAAAAGTTTTCGATTCGTGTTCAGCCACCACCTGTCGTGTACAGCCACGGTGTTCGGGCCCAATACCACTCCGATGCTCTTTTTATTTCCACATGACCGTCCGTCATGCCAACCGCACTTCTTCCGTTATTATGGCGAAGCTCCGGCCCGCACCAGTCGGTGTTGACGGGTGAAATCACCAAAGAGTTGGGCTGGGTATCCGCCGGGTCGTTGAGCACAAAACTGCCGGCTTTCTGGGGAGATTCCGGAGTGACGCAAAGAGCCGGATCGGTGGTGTTCACTGCCACCGTGCCGCTGTCGGCCAGGAGAACGGTCGCGGAGGGATTTCGAATGGCGCTCAAACGTGCGGGTGGATAGGTGGACTCCGGCCAGATGTCCGGCCAGTCGAAGCCGCCGACGTGAAAGTTCAATCCGTAATTTGGAAAGGCCGCGTCCTCCGGCGCCGTGGGGTAGTAGCCGCCCACAACCGCGTGTGCTTTGATTCGAAATGCAGGACAAAGCAGCAGATTTGTGGTTCCCGTGTAGGGCGAAATCAGATTGTACCAGGCCCGGCGGACCACGTTATCACCACGGACAACGGACGTGTCACAAAACTTGTCCTCATTGTCCGTCAGGTAGAGATGGCAGGCAAAACCGAGTTGCCGGCAATTGTTCACGCAGTAAATCGTCCGGGCGCGGTCTTTCGCCCTGGCCAGAACGGGCAGCAAGAGCGCCGCCAAAATCGCAATGATGGCAATGACCACGAGGAGTTCAATCAGCGTGAAAGCACGATGTGATGAATTCCCGGTCATAGACTTTTAATCTTAGACTTTCAAATCCATGCCATGTTCATAATCAAGACCCTCACCGGTTGGATGTGGCGAATCATTTCAGGCTGGTGCTGTGCTGTACCAGCCAGGCCACGTCGCGGTCGGTGGGAGAAGTCGGTTTTGAACCGCCCGGCAGGTGTTGACCCGCCACCAGAGGCGGATTGGTTGTCGGTTCCACCCATTTGTGATAGTCGGTGTGACCGTCGGCAAATGAAAGGCAGGCGCCCCCATTGTGGTAGCTGGATGGATAATCGATGATGGCGTAGTGCGCCCCGGGATCGACGGCGAAGAGACCGTCGTTGATGGAGTCTTCCCGCTCGTCAATGAAAACGAAGGCATCGCTGGGACCGGGGGCGATGATCTGGGCCAGTTTCAAGAAATTCCGGAATTGGCCGCCTCCGCCATCCGGGCGCTCGCCCATATACCCATTCATGGACATGCTGCGCACCCGGGGCACAACCGCGCCGGCAACGGTCACGGTGCTCCGATCTCCCGGACAATGATAGACCGCCGGATTTTTGACGTAGCCGCCGATGGAACCGAAGATCGCGTACTTTTCCCCGACAAGCAGATCGGTGTTGATGCTTTCAGCCACGTCATACCCTTCGGAATCAAACCACATGTCACCCGCCACCCAACCCGGATTTTCAATCGTCTGACCATGATCCAACAACGCGGCGTTGGGAGGCAGGTCGTCATTGTTATCAGCCGCGAACAGGAGCCAGCCAAGTTGAAGCTGCCGGACGTTGTTTGAACAGTAGGTCTGCCAGGCCTTCTGCTTGGATTTGCTCAAAACCGGCAACAACAAGGCCGCAAGAATGGAAATGACCGCCATGACCACCAGCAGTTCGAGCAGGGTGAATCCCGGTGGCCCATTGTCCTTTCCCCTGCGATTTGATTTTCTGCGGCTCATTTCACGGAACGGGTTTCATCTCTTCCGGTACGGGTAATAGGAAACATTCCCCCGATTTGTTCGCTGCGATTTCACGACCGTAATCGTAATGATGATCAGCATGATCCCCAAACCGGCAAAAACCACGAGCAACGTCAGGCCCAGTCGGGAGACGGTCGTCACCGAGAAATCATCAAACTGCCCGCTCCCCGATGTCCAGGGTACGAAGATGTTCGCCGTCACCCAGACGTCGGCCATCCGGGCCCGTTTGGGCGCGCGGATGTCGGTAAAGGTCATCGTTTTGTAATTGGACATGTTCGAGCTGCCGGTGTTGAACCCGACCCGAAAAATTTTCTGGCCCAGAAAGTTCGTGCCCGCTGCATCGTAGAAGCGCAAATACACCTGCATGTCTTCCCGCCCGTTGATTTTGCCCGGGAACTTGCAGGCAAACGAAAAAGTGATCGGTCGGGCGCCTTTGGCCGCAGGTCCCAGCGGGAAAATCCGGGAACGCCAGTCCGCACGGTTCTGATCGCCGGCAGTCTTGTTCCCAAGGATGAAATCATGCTCCCCCGTGGCCGGGTCCGTATCGTCAACGGACACCCAGGCTTCACCGTTCATCCCGTGGTACCAACTATCGAACCCATGTTCAGCTCCCGGATCGGGCGGCCCGAGCATAATCTGCTTTGTCATTGCCCTGGCAGGTGCCGCCAGAACAGCGATGACCACCAGCAACTCAATCAAGGTGAACGCCCCGAACTTTGACTTCACAGTTCTTATGACATCGGAATGACAGATTAGTTTAAAATTATCTGACGATTTCACGTGCCGGTAAATTTCATAGCATCTAATTCTATGACGCGCCGCCGGCCAATATTTGTCCCGCTTAATTTGCCTTTTCCACCACCAGCATCTCGATGGGCATATTGGTGGGAACCAGTTCGAGGCCGAGTGGATCGAGCGCCTGGTTCACCTTGTCCCAATTCCGATTTTCCAAGTCGGCTTGACTGCATTTCAAATCAAAATCGTAAAGGTTGGTGAGGCCGGTCCCGTCAATAACGGGAACATTTGCCTCGTTCTCGAAACAGGCAATAAGGCCAATTATTGCTTCATTAAATCCCCGGTACGACTCACTTGAAACGGGCTCAATGCCGCTACCCTGTTTAGGCCAGGCACCTCCAGTATTGAGTTTCAAGCCCGGGGCATTTGTAAGTTTTACTTTGAGAAGCAAAACGTCCGCAGCGCGGATTTCGGTTTTGCCCACGACTCCAAATTTTCGCCTTACTTCCTCCTGCAACGCTTTTTCATTTACAGTTTGTCCGCCGGGCAAAGTGGCGATGTAATCATACTTGCGTGCCGGCAGTTCGGCATGGGAAATGACTCTTGCCGAAGAAAAAGAGCCGCTATAAGCGGCAGCGATAATTTCTTCGGCGCCAAGTCCCGTTCCGACCATTTTACCGACAATGCCCTCGGCGTGTTTGTGAAATTTGCTGGGTAGAATCCGAACCTGCGGCGGCTGGTTAAGCTGAAATCCGGTAATCTCACCTTCATTGATTTGCCACGGCTGAGTCCGGTACTCCTGAATTTCTTTGACCGTCACGGTTGTTGTTCCAGCGGCAAGCAATACAACCACGCCGCTGACGATGGCCGTTTTCGCTTTTGTCCAAGCCATAATTTTCAATGCTCCTTTGATGAGGGTTAAGGTTGAACTGCTCGCCGCCGCGCCTTTGGCAATCGCCACGACCGTGGCTGTGCTGGCGAGCGCCGCCGGTGCGGCTTGAACGGAGTTGGCTGCAATCGCACCGGCGATGCTTTCGGTGGTCGAAGCGATGCCGCGCTTGACGAAAAATTGTCGCAGCTTTTCCACCGCGCGGTTCACACGCGTCTTGGCGGCGTCTTCGCTCCCGCCCAGGACCGCCCCAACTTCCCGCATGCTCATACCGTCAAAAAATCGCAGCACGATCGCGTGGCGGTCCTTTTCATTCAGCCTGGCCATCGCCGTGTCCAGCAGCGGGCCGATTTGCGTCCAGACGTCAGATTCAGTTTCGTTCGACAAGGTTTGCATCTGGGCCTCCTGTTCACGCCGGGCGCGCCGGATTTCGCTGCGGATGAAGGTCACCGACGCCAGCCGTGCGGTTTGATAAAGCCAGCCGGAAAGGACCACGCCCCGGCCCAATTGACGGGATTTCTTCGCCAGAATGACGAAGACGGCCTGGGTGATTTCCTCGGCCTGATGCGGGTTGCGGGTATGGCGCAGCGCGACCGAATAGACCTTGTTGACGTGCCGCGTGACCAACGTGGCAAAGGCTTCTTCGGAATCGCGATCCGCGTATTCCCGCAACAGTGCGATGTCATCCCATTCCTGCATCCATATCTAAATGCCGCCGATGAAGGAAAGGTAACAGTCTTTTTTTGCGGCCGGTTGGGGTGTTTGACGCGAATTTCACGAACTAGCACCAATTCAAATACGCTGAAGGCGTTACGGAAATTAGCCCAGGGTTGGAACGCAGTGACTACTCTGGGTAATCGTCCCATAAATAATTCCTTCTCCCATCCGATGGGAGAAGGTGGCCGGAGGCCGGATAAGGGCGCAATAAAAGTTCGTAAATATCTTTAAAAAATAACTTGCAATATGTTGCAATAGCATTTTCAATAATAACCGTTATGCCAAAAGCGCACATCACAACCGCATACGGAACAAAAATAATAATTGAAGGCGACACGGCCGAAGTTGTCGCAGTGGTCAATCAAATCCAAGCCCTCCATCCGCCACCAAAGCGAGGAGGGGGGCGCATCAGCAAGGCGAACGAAGAAAAACGCGAACGCAAAAAACAAGATAGCGCAAAAGATCATATTGTGTCGCTCAAAGAAGAGGGGTTTTTCGATAAGCCAAAATCTTTGTCCGAGGTGGCAAAAAAGTTGGAAGAATCGGGCCACCTTTATCCCGTGACGACATTATCGGGCGTTGTGCTTGGCTTAGTTCAAAAACGGTTGTTGGCGCGCGTAAAACGAGACAGCAAATGGATGTATGGCAAACGTTGAACTTTATTATGAAGATTCGTATTGAAGTTGTAACTGATGACGGAACTTTTTTTCAAGGCGACGCGGTGTTGGCGCGAGTCGCAAAAGCGAGAACGCCCACTACCCCCGTTAAACCGGTAAAAACCAAAGTCAAATGCCCAGAGGCGATAAAACGACTTTGGCAAGCAGGCCAATTCAAATCGCCATTATCTTTTGCTGACATTAAGACTGGATTGTCCCAGGAAGGATATAATTTCCCCAACAATACTTTGATGATGGCTCTTACCAATGCGAACTACTTGACCAAGCGCGGCGGCAAGGGTTCATATCAATGGTTGCAGCGTCATCCTTACAATGGGTAAGCGACAAAAATCCTACTATGAGGGAGAAGCCGTGATGAATTTTAATCACCCCGCTTTTGAGAAAGATTTGCGTGAAGCGCAACTAAATTCCAAATTTCCAAATCAGCGGCAGCTACAAACACCACTGGATGAAGTGTTGTGGATTTTATGGGTGTTGCGTGATCACTTTGAACATCGGATTCCAGCATATGCTTCAGAAATTGCTCATGCATTAGAAGTTAGGGGTGTAGCATTGGACGAAGTACAAGTGGAACGCACTCTTGCCCGAGCAGCGAGGCGAGTCATCAAAAGGAAGTTCGATAAAACAGACACCAAGTCTGCCTACGCGATTTCAGAGAAGGGCGTTGCCTACTTAGAAAGTAAGTATGCGATTTCAGGAATAAAAGCACTGGTCGTTGATGGTTCAAAACCGTGGACAGATCGTCACCTTACTCTGCCAGAAATTGCGTCCGAACTTAAAGGACGTATTTGTGTGGTAGATAAGTTTTACGGCAGCAGCAGTCTAGCCATCTTGCATCATTTCAAGCATGGTCGTCCGCTCCAATTTCTCACCGGCAAAACTAATGAGAGTGCCACTGTGTTTAGTCGAGAATTGAGAGATTTTCAAAAAGAGGTTCCGTCGATGGAAGCGCGCATTTATTCAGCTCACCACGACCTACACGACCGTTATATCATTTCCATCAACGCACTTGTAATTATTGGGCATGGAATAAAAGACATCGGTAGCAAAGAATCGTTTTTAATTTTACTCAAGGGCGACACTACCGCTGATCTCCGCAAAACACTTTTGGACAAATTTGATAGTCGTTGGAAAATCGCTTCTCCATTGGTTTAAGTGTAGGCTTTTGTTTTATCTTGCCTTGAAGACCAAGCCGTCACCGTCAGTTGTAACTTTAATCTTATCGCCGGGCTTAAACTCGCCTTCAAGCAGGCGCATTGACAGCGGGTTGAGTATATGCTCCTGCACCGCGCGTTTGAGCGGGCGGGCGCCGAATTGCGGGTCGTAACCTTCCTTCGCCAGCAGCTTCTTCGCGGCAGCGTCCACGTCGAGCGTGAGTTGCTGTTGCGCCAGCCGTATCTTCAGTTTCTCCAGTTGGATGTCCACGATGCGCGACAGGTCCTCCTCGTCGAGGCTCTGGAAAATAATCACGTCGTCCACGCGGTTCAGGAATTCCGGCCGGAAATGACGTTTTAATTCCATCATGATGCGGTCGTGCAGTTCGTCAGGAGCGCGGACAGCTTTGTCCGCGAGCTCATTTTTATCAAGACGCGGACGAGGCCGTCCGCGCTCCTCATAAAATTCTTGAATGATGGGTGATCCAATGTTGCTGGTCATGATGATGATGGTGTTCTTGAAATCCACCGTCCGCCCCTGCCCGTCCGTGAGCCGGCCATCATCAAGCACCTGCAACAGCACGTTGAACACGTCGTGATGCGCCTTCTCAATCTCGTCGAACAGCACCACTGAATACGGCCGCCGCCGCACGGCTTCGCTCAATTGCCCGCCTTCCTCGTAACCGACGTAGCCCGGCGGCGCGCCGATGAGCCGTGCGACGGTGTGTTTCTCCATGTATTCGCTCATGTCTATTCGGATCATGGCGTTTTCGTCGTCGAACAAAAATTCCGCCAGCGCCCGGGCCGTCTCGGTCTTGCCGACACCGGTCGGGCCGAGAAAGATGAACGAGCCGATGGGCCGGTTCGGGTCCTGCAAGCCGCTACGGGCGCGGCGCACGGCATCGGACACGGCCTTGATGGCCTCCTTTTGCCCGACCACGCGCTGCGCGAGCCGTTCCTCCATCTTCACCAGCTTCTGCCGCTCGCCTTCCAGCATCCGGCTCACCGGGATGTGCGTCCACGACGCCACGACCTTGGCAATGTCTTCGTCGGTGACTTCCTGGCGCAAAAGGGTTGAGCGTTGATGGTTGAGGGTTGATTGTTTTTCAATGGATGCCAGCTTCTTTTCCAAATCGGGAATCTTGCCGTACTGGATTTCGGCAGACTTGGTCAAATCCCCGCGCCGCTGGGCTTGTTCCAATTCCAGTTTTGCCTGTTCGAGTTGGGTTTGCACCACGCTGACGGCATTCACAGCGGCTTTTTCATTCTGCCACTGGGCGGTGAGCGCCTTGGATTTGCCCTTGAGGTTGGCAGTTTCCTTGTCAATGAGCTTGAGCCGTTCCTTGCTTGCGGCGTCCTTTTCCTTGGCCAGCGACGTGCGTTCGATTTCCAGTTGCAAAATCTGCCGATCCAACTGGTCCAGTTCCGTCGGCTTGGAATCCAGTTCCATCTTGATGCGCGACGCCGCCTCGTCCACCAGGTCAATCGCCTTGTCCGGCAGAAACCGGTCGGTGATGTAGCGATGCGACAACGTCGCCGCTGCCACGAGCGCCGAATCCTGGATGCGCACGCCGTGATGGACTTCATAGCGTTCCTTCAACCCGCGCAAAATCGCAATGGTCGCCTCCACGGTCGGCTCGGCAACCTGCACCGGCTGGAACCGGCGTTCCAGCGCCGGGTCTTTTTCGATGTACTTGCGGTATTCGTCGAGCGTGGTCGCGCCCACGCAGCGGAGTTCGCCGCGGGCAAGCTGCGGTTTCATGATGTTCGCCGCGTCCGTCGCGCCTTCCGCCGCGCCCGTGCCAACCAGCGTGTGCAATTCGTCAATAAACAAAATGATTTTGCCTTCGCTGGCGGCTATTTCCTTGAGGAACGCCTTGAGCCGGTCCTCGAATTCGCCGCGATATTTCGCGCCGGCAATCATCGCGCTCAGATCCATCGCCACGAGCCGTTTGTTCTTGAGTGATTCGGGAATGTCGCCGCTGACGATGCGCCGGGCCAGGCCTTCGGCAATGGCCGTCTTGCCCACGCCGGGTTCGCCGATGAGCACCGGATTGTTCTTGGTGCGGCGCGTGAGCACCTGCATGACGCGGCGGATTTCCTCGTCGCGCCCGATGACCGGGTCAATCTTCCCCTGCCGCGCCAGCGCGGTGAGATCGCGTCCGTATTTGTCGAGCGCCTGAAATTTGGCTTCGGGATTTTCGTCCGTCACACGCTGGTTGCCGCGCAAATCGGCGAGCGCCTTAAGCACCGTGTCGCGCTTGAGACCGGCGGCCGAGAGCATCTTCTTCAGCGACGAACCGCCATCGGCCAGCAGGCCGAGCAGCAGATGTTCGGTGCTGACGTAATCGTCCTTGAGCCTGGTGGCCTCGGACTGTGCGGCGTCGAGCGCCTTGTGCAGGGTCGGGCTGGCATAAACTTCTGCGCCGCCTTCAACCTTATGGCGGCGGGACAAATCGCGTTCGAGTTCGGACTGCAGTTTCGCGGGCGCGACGCCGATTTTCTGGAGCAGTTCGGGCACGAGGCTTTCCGACTGGCCGAGCAGGGCCAGCAGCAGATGTTCGCCGTCCATTTCCTGGTGCGACATTTCGCGCGCGAGGCGTTGCGCCTCCGACAGCGCCTCCTGCGATTTGAGGGTCAATTTCTCCGGTTGCATAATCCGCGGCTGAATTTAACGCAAAGACGCCAAGACGCAAAGATGGGAAATTTTTAGCCACAGATGGACACGGATGGAACACGGATCAATCGCCAAGATGCAAAGACGCGAACTATGATTTAAGACACTGCCTTGATAGAAGCAGCCTTCTTAACTGCGTCTTTAAGGCCAAAAAAATCCACATCCTGAACTTTTAATTCTTCCTTCTCTGATTTCAGCGAATTGAGCGTGATGGATTGTTGGCTGCGTTTTCGATTGTTCAAAGTCGCTGTTGGCACAACACAAAATTTCCATTGGTCGAGATTGAGCGGGTCCACTTTTGATTTGTCCTTTTCAGCCAACAAGGCGAATACATAAACCTTTGCTACCCGTCGCGGTTTGCCGCGGTATCCGCCCTTTTTATTGTCGAGAGGGGTGGTTTTTTCGATATCGAATTTAATGATTGAGAAATTGTCCTGACTCCAACTTTGAAGATAGGCGGCGGATTTAACTTCAACTTTGATTCTCTCTGGTTTTGGTGTTCGAAGGTCGAACGGAGCCCACGCAATCCGCACGCCATCAGCCGCGTTTAATGCTTGGGCCACGATAAACTCTGCCACAAGTCCACGAGTAACATTGATGACAAGGTCAGAAGTGCTCCAGCTCCAAAAATCATTCAATTTAAAGTTCTGTTTTTTCCCTCGATGCCGGAAGGGCTCGTTGCCAGTCTTTCGTTTTACCTTAATTGGTCCGAAGTGTTTTTTCATGGTCTAGGTGCTTAGTCGTTCACGGATTTGCACTTTGCTCCAGCACATCCAGTATGTCCAGCGCAGGAATCTGTGTTTCATCCGTGTCCATCTGTGGCTGAAAATCAATTTCTGTTCCGTCAAGTCCGCCTTGCTCCCCCGGCGGTTTTGCGTTAGTTTGGGCACGCTATGGACATGGAAACACCACCTTTGCCGCCCAGCGCCGTGCCGCCACCGTTGACGCCGCCGCCGTTGACGCCGCCGCCGATCATCACGCCACCACCGCCGGCCAAACCGCGCAAGAGCCGGGGCTGGATGATTGTTGCGATCATTCTCCTCGTGTTACTGGCGTTCAGCCTGTTGGGGAATTTCACGCAATTTGTCTCACGCGCGTTAAGCTCCGGATTCAGCCGGGGCGGCTTTCGCACCAGCCTGGCGCGCGAAGTCGGCCCGCGGCTCGAGGAATGTCTGCTCAAAGACAACGACGCGCGCAGCAAAATAGCCGTGATCACCGTGGATGGCATCATCACCGATAACGCCAGGGACCAGGCCGGCAACAGCATGGTGGACGTCATCAAGGCGCAGCTTGCCCGGGCGAAGGACGATGAGCGGGTCAAGGCGGTGATCCTCAAGGTGGATTCACCCGGCGGGGAGGTGATGGCCTCTGACGAAATCAGCAAAGCCATCGCGAATTTCCAAAAAGACGATCCGGCTGAACCGGGCAAGCCCGTAAAAAGGGGCAAACCGGTGGTCTGTTCGATGGGCAGTCTGGCGGCATCCGGCGGTTATTACATTTCCGTGCCGAGCCGTTGGATTGTGGCGGACGACTTGACCATCACCGGCAGCATCGGCGTGCTTTTGCACACATGGAATTATCGTGGGCTGATGGACAAGGTCGGCCTCGCACCGGTAACTTACAAGAGCGGGAAATTCAAGGACATGCTCAACGGTGACCGCAGCACGAATGAAATCCCGGCGGAGGAACGGGTAATGGTACAGGGCTTGATTGACGAGACGTATCTAAAATTCAAGAACGTCATCGCCGATGGCCGGAGATACGCGCATGAGAAAAACAAGACCGAAGGCCACGCGCTCGTCAACAATTGGACCAATTACGCCGACGGCCGCGTGCTTTCCGGAACGCAAGCGTACGAGTACGGCTTTGTGGACCAACTCGGCAATTTTGACGACGCCGTGAAAACCACGAAAAAAATCGCCGGCATTCCCAAGGCCAACCTGATCGAATACCGCGAGCGCTACGACATTTCCGAGTTTCTACGCCTCTTCGGGCAGAGCGGAGCGGCGCACGACATCAAGCTCGACCTCGGCCTGGAGATGCCCAAGTTGCAGGCCGGGCAGCTTTACTTCCTGTCGCCCACCTTTGTGAATTGACGTGAAAGGTGTCACCGTCATTGCGCACCCGCTGGTGCAGCACAACCTCACCCGGTTGCGCGACAAACGGACGCAGCCCCAGGAATTCCGCCGCCTGCTGGGCGAAATTGCCTCGCTCATGGTTTACGAGGCCACCCGCTCGTTCGCCACCAGTCCCACTTCCGTGCAAACGCCGCTCGCGCCCGCCCGCGGCTTCCGGATCAAACGCGATGTCGTTCTCGTGCCCGTGCTCCGCGCCGGCCTCGGCATGCTCGATTCCATTTTGCAACTGATTCCCAACGCCCGCGTCGGTTTCATCGGCCTCAAACGCGAGGAAACAACCTTGTGCGCGCAATTTTACCACAAAAGCCTGCCGAAAAACCTGAGCCGGTTTGAAGTCATTTTGATTGATCCCATGCTGGCGACCGGCGGCAGCGCCGTGGCCGCGCTGGATTTGCTCGCCGAACAGGGCGCGAAACAGGTGCGGCTCGTGAACCTGGTCGCCGCGCCCGAAGGCATCCGCCGCGTGCGGAAAAGTTACCCGCAACTGCCGATTTTCACCGCCGCCATTGACCGGCGGCTGAACAATAAAGGTTATATTTTGCCCGGCCTCGGCGACGTGGGCGACCGGCTTTTTGGAACGTAATCGTGGGAGGGACGGCGCTCGCCTCGGCGAAGCCTGGGTGCCGCCGTCCCCGATAATTTGGGTCGCCGACACGGCAACCCTCCCTTTTACAATGACCAAGCATGAAAATTTATTGATGGTCGCGGACAGCGAACACGACGCGAACATGCTTTACGCCGTCGGCACGTTTGTGCCCGACCCGTTCATTTACCTTAGCACCAGCGGCCGTCCCCTCATTGTGATGAGTGATTTGGAAATTGACCGCGCCCGCGCCCAAGCCCCGCACTGCCGTGTCGCGTCACTCGGCCAATATCAGCAAAAACTCCGCGCCCAGGGAATCCTGCGGCCCGGCTTCGCCCACGTCGTCCGGCAAATTTTGCGTGAAAAAGGAATCCGCCGCGTCACCGTGCCGGATAATTTTCCGCTCGGCCTGGCGACGGACCTGGAAAAACTCGGCATCCCGGTCAAAGCCCGTCCGGGCAATTTTTTCCCGGAGCGCGAAATCAAATCCGCCGCCGAAGTCAGAAAAATTTCCGCCGCGCTGGTGATGGCCGAGGTCGGCATGGCCGAGGCGATGCAGGTCCTGCGCACGGCCAAAATTGGGCGCGATCACAGACTGCTTTATCACAACGTCCCGCTGACTTCGGAAAAATTGCGCTCGGTCATTGACTGCGCGATCCTGCAGGCCAGCGGGCTGGCCGCCAATACCATCGTCGCCGGCGGACGGCAGGCGTGCGACCCGCACGAACGCGGCTACGGTCCGCTGCGCGCGCACGAGCCGATCATCATTGATATTTTCCCGCGCTCGCAAAAAACCGGTTACTTCGGCGACATTACCCGCACCGTCGTGCGCGGACGCGCCAGCGAGGCGGTTGGCAAACTTTACGACACCGTGCTGCGCGGACAAAACATCGCGTTCCGAAAAATCCGCGCGAATGTCCCAACCGGCGACGCTCATCGCGCCGTGCAGGAATTTTTTGAGCAGCAAGGTTACAAAACCCGCCGCCACAACGGGCGCATGGAAGGTTTCTTTCACGGCACGGGCCACGGACTCGGTCTGGAAATCCACGAATCACCGCGCGTGGGCGCAAATTCCACCGGCAAACTCCGCCCCGGCCACGTCGTGACCGTCGAGCCGGGACTTTATTATCCGGAAATCGGCGGCGTAAGACTGGAAGACGTCGCGCTCGTGACGACCAACGGCGCGCGCAATCTGACGCGATTTGAAAAAGTGCTGGAAATTTGAACTTGTTATTGGGAGGGACGGTGCTCGCCTCGGCGAAGCCTGGGTGTTGCCGTCCCAAAAATAAATCAGGGTCGCCGACACGGCGACCTTCCCAAATGAAAACTGTGCCAATTTGCGTGTCCCAACTGAGCCGTACTGGCGCAAAAAAAATCTTTCAACCAACTCAAAGGTTTGTAAATTCAAGGAAATTGATTTGGCACGCGGCTGGCTGGTTGAATGAAAACAGCTACATACTGTCAATTTGATTGGTAAAAATATGTTTTATTTCGATCCATTGTATCTTTTGTTCGCCCTGCCGGGTTTGCTCATCGGCATCTGGGCCCAGATCAAATTGTCCTCGGCCTACGGCAAATACAGCCAGGTGGGCGTCGAGTCCGGCATGACCGGCGCGGAGGCCGCGCGCGAAATCCTCGACCAGGCCGGACTCACCAATGTGCCGGTGGAGGAAATCCCCGGCCACCTGAGCGATCATTACGATCCGACCAAACGCGCGCTGTTCCTTTCGTCTGAAAATTTTCACGGCCAGACCGTCGCCGCGGTGGGTGTAGCCGCACATGAATCCGGCCACGCGCTCCAGCATCAGGCCGCTTACGGCCTGTTCAAAGCACGCATGGCATTGGTGCCGGCTACGAATTTCGCCAGTACAGCCTGCTTTGCCATTATATTTCTTGGCTTTGTGCTCCGGTTGGCGATTTTTGTGAAGCTGCTTTGGCTGGCTGTCGCGCTTTTCGCCGTTACAACGCTGTTCCAACTCGTCACGTTGCCGGTGGAATACGACGCCAGCAATCGGGCCAAGGAACAATTGTTCCGGCTGGGCCTTGTACATGAGCAGGAACGTGCGGGGGTGAGCAAGGTTTTGGACGCCGCCGCGCTCACTTACGTGGCCGCATTGGTCACCAGCATACTGACGTTGCTTTACTACATCACCCTCGTGCGTGACAGCCGGCGATAGCTAATTTTCTTGCAGGCCGGAATTTAGGCCGTAACGTTTCTTCCGTTGTATGTCGGGCAAGAAGCAAAAACGCAAAGCAGCCAAAGCCAAACGGCGCGCAACCCGACCCTTGATTGCCGTGCGCCGCGCAAAAGTTTCCGCGCGCGCGGCCGTTGCGCCTGCCGTTCCCGCGCCCGCACCGCCGAAACCGGCCGGTGAAAGTGATACCACTGCATTCATCCGGCGGGAAAGCATGCGTTACGACGGCGACACGGCCATCAAACTTTACCTGCGCGAAATCGGGCAGGTGAAATTGCTCACGCCGCAGGAGGAAATCCAACTGGCCGCGCGCATTAAAAAGGGCGACAAAAAAGCACGCGAGCTGATGATCAAGGCCAACCTCCGCCTGGTCGTAAAAATCGCGCGCGATTACGATGGTATCGGACTGCCGCTGCTGGATTTGATCAGCGAAGGCAACATCGGCTTGATGAAGGCCGTCGAGCGGTTCGACCCCAAAAAAGGCGGCAAGCTTTCGACCTACGGTTCGTGGTGGATCAAGCAGTCCATCAAACGCGCGCTCGCCAATCAATCCAAGACCATCCGCCTGCCGGTGCATCTCGTGGATAAAATTTCCAAGATGCGCCGCCTCGCGATGCGTTTGCAGGAGGAACTGGGCCGCGAGCCAACCGATGAGGAGTTGGCCGAGGAACTCGACATCACCGCCGCCCGCGTGCGGCAAATGCGGCTGGCGGCCATCCGCCCCGCGTCGCTGGACGCGCCCATCGGCGATGACGAGTCGAATTTTTTTTCCGACGTTGTCGAGGATGAAAACGCCACCTCGCCCTACGAAAATCTGAAAGACAAAACCGTCACCGGCATGTTGCAGGACATGGTCAAGCACCTCGATCCGCGCGAAGCGACAATTTTGCGCTACCGCTTCGGCCTCGACGGCGGCACGGAAAAAACCCTGGAGGAAGTCGGCGAGAAATTCGGCGTCACGCGCGAGCGCGTCCGCCAAATTCAAAATCTCGCGTTGAGAAAACTGCGCAAAATGATCGAAAAACTCGAAGCCTCCAAAAACAAGGAAAACTGACGCCACGGCCGTTTTGCAGAATCTCGAATCACTAAACCTGAATGACGAAAGAATTCCCAATGACCAATCCCAAAATATACCGACGCGCGGCTGAATCTGTTTTGTCATTCGAGCTTTGTTATTCTTTAGTCATTGGTGCTTCGTCATTCGTCATTCTCCGACCCCCTTTTACCAAAACGGCCAGAAACAAAAAATAATACCATGTCCCCCATCACCCCTGCTGACATCGAACGCGCCATCCGCAACGTCCCCGACTTTCCCAAGCCGGGCATCCAGTTCAAGGACATCACGCCTGTGCTGGCCAACGCCCGGTTGTTTTCCGGCGCGATTGATTTGCTCACGGAAAAATTCAAACCCGGTTCGGTGGACGCGGTGGTGGGAATTGACGCGCGGGGATTTATTTTTGCCGCCGCCGCCGCCGTGAAATTGCGCGCCGGGTTCATCCCCGTCCGCAAAAAAGGCAAGCTGCCCCACAAAACCATCGAACAGGATTTCGCGCTCGAATACGGCTCGGCGACCGTCGCCATGCACGTGGATGCACTCAAGCCGGGCGCGCGCGTGGTGTTGATTGATGATCTGCTGGCAACCGGCGGCACGTCCGCCGCCGCCGCCGCGCTCGTGAAAAAACTCGGCGCCAACATCCTTGAAATCGGTTTCCTCATCGAACTGAAATTCCTGAACGGCCGCGAGAAATTGAAGGATTATCCGGTGCGCTCCATCATCGCTTTTTGAACTGCGCAGTCGCGGGAGCTGCCCTGAAAGTTTTCGGGGTCGGCGTCTGTCGCAAATTCCCACCGCGAAACAAGCGCAACTCGTAATAATCGGTTGCACACCAGCAGTACAATTTTTGAAATAGCTATTACACTTATTGTACATTTTGTGCTTTTCGCGGTTTAATTCCCCCAATCCCGGCCGGTTGAAACTCGAACTCCAACCGACTGCGCAATTGAGTTTTCAACTTCCCATTTTCCGTTACATTGTCGCCGATGCACTGGCTGCAAGCGCTCGATAACAGACTGTTTGACTTCATCAACCAGTCGTTGGCCAATCCGTTCTTTGATTGGCTCATGCCGATCCTGAGCGGCAGCAATGGGGTGAAAAATGAATTCATCGTGCTGGCGGTTGCAGTTGGCGTCGCCCTGCTCTGCTTCGGCAAACTGCGTGCGCGGCTGTGTGTGTTACTTCTAATCCTCATCGTGGCAACCAACGATGGATTGATTTGCAACACCATCAAACACGCGGTGGCCCGTCCGCGCCCGTTCGTCACACTGCCGGAGGCGCGGGTCTTTGGCACTGTCGGCAAAGGCTACGTCCTGCCGGAGATGAATGAATACGGCGTGGACACGTCAGTCAACAAAGGCAGCCGCACCAGCATGCCTTCGTCGCACGCGGGCAATTGGTTTGCCGCCACCATGATTCTCTTCATTTATTACCGGCGAAGTCTTTGGTTCATGCTGCCAATGGCGCTCGCCGTTTCGTTTTCGCGCGTCTATAACGGCGTTCATTATCCCAGTGACGTGCTGGTCGGCGCGATTTTGGGCGCGGGCTACGCGGCAGCAGGAGCGATTGCGCTGCAAGCGGCGTGGCGATGGATCGGAAAAAAATGGTTCCCGGTCTGGCACGCGCAATTGCCCTCGCTCTTGAATGCAGAATGCAAAATGCAAAATGCAGAAACACAAAATCCAAAACCCTCAACCCTCAACTCCTTGGCGCGGCGAAGCGGAGCGGAGACGGCTCAACCTTCAACTTCAGACACGCAGTGGCTTCACCTCGGTTACATCGTGATTTTCGTCATGCTCATCGCGCGCTGGCTTTACATCGCCAGCGGCATGATTGAGTTGGAAAAGGACGAAGCTTATCAATGGCTTTGGTCGAAACACCTCGCGCTGTCGTATTACAGCAAGCCGATGGGCATCGCGCTGATTCATTTCCTGGGCACTTCGCTGTGGGGTGACACGGCATTTGGCATCCGGTTTTTCCCGCCGTTGTTCGCCGCCATTTTGAGCGTGATGGTGCTGCGCTTCTTTGCGCGCGAAGTCAGCGCACCGGCGGGGTTTTGGCTGTTGCTCATTGTCACCGCCGTGCCGCTGCTGGGCATCGGCACGATTTTGATGACGATTGACCCGCCGCTCGTGCTGTGTTGGACGTGGGCGATGATTGCCGGCTGGCGCGCGGCGCAACCGGACGGACAAACCCGCCACTGGCTCATGGTCGGCCTGGCCATGGGACTCGGTTTTCTCTGCAAATACACCGCCGTCTGCCAGATTGCCTGCTGGGCGATTTTTTTCGCGCTTTGGCCGGCGACACGCGCACATCTGCGACGGCCCGGCCCGTGGCTGGCGTTGCTGATTTTCCTGGTTTGCACCACACCGGTCATCATCTGGAATGCGCAACACGGCTGGATCACCGTCCATCACGTCGCGGGCAATGCCGGGCTGAATAAACAGTGGCATCCGACGTTACGGTATTTTGGGGAATTCCTTGCCCTCGAAGCGTTGTTGTTGAACCCGATTTTTTTCGTCGGCGCGCTGTGGGCAATGCTGGCCTTTTGGAAACAGCCACGACACAAGATGTCGGGGCTATGGCTTTACTTTTTCTGCATGGGCGCGCCGCTGTTCCTGGGCTATTGGCTTTACTCGTTTCATTCACGGATTTTGCCGAACTGGATTGCGCCCGCCATCCTGCCGATGTTTTGTCTGATGGTTGCGTATTGGAATGAGCGGCGGCGCGTCGCCCAACCTTTTTTGGTCATTGGCCTTGCTTTGGGCTTTTTCGCCGTTGCGATCCTGTTCCAGAGCAATCTCGTTGGCAAAGTCGCCGGCCAATTATTGCCCGGTGAAATAGACCCCTTGCGACGCGTGCGCGCTTGGAAGCAAACCACCGCGCTCGTCGAAAACGCGCGGGAAAGTCTGGAAGCCGAAGGCAAGCCGGCGTTCATCATCGCCGATCATTACGGCATAACCGGGTTGTTTACTTTTTATTTGCCGCAGGCAAAGGCCGCATTGCAATCCAAACCGCTCGTTTATTGCGCCGATTCGGATGAACCGAAAAACCAATTTTATTTTTGGCCGGACTACGACTACCGCGCCCAGCGCCAGGGTCAAAACGCCATTTACGTCAGCGAACTTGACCCCTACCCGCTCGAACCTGGCTGGCTTTGGAAGTGGCTGACGCATCAAACGGTCGGTTATGCCGGCTCGCCGGCACCGCCTTTTCCCATGCCGCTGCGAATGCTTCAGGAATTCGAGTCCGCCACCGACCTTGGCGAATTCGAAATCAAAATCGGCGACCGCGTCTTCCGTCGCGTGCATCTCTGGGCGTGTTACAATTTGAAATGAATTTTAAATCACGAAACACACGAAAGGTAGGGCGGGCAGTCCCTTGCCCGCCGCCGGCAGCCAATGAACATTCTTGAACTTGCACCAACGGCGCGCACGGAGTGGCGCGCCCTACCTGTGTAATTTTTCATTTCGTGGTTCCTGAAAAAATGTCTTCAGTCATAAAGCCGGCAACGGAAATTTTTCTGCCCGTCCGCGATTATGATCTGGCCGCGACGCTGGACTCCGGCCAGGTCTTCCGCTGGCATCCCTGCAATGATTCCTGGGTGGGCGTCATCGGCCAACTTTGGGTGCGCTTGACACAAATGCGCGACGGCATTCGCGCCGAAACCGCCGGGCCGGTCGCCGACTGGCGGTGGTTGCACGACTATTTGCAAACCGAAGTGGATTTGGACACCGTGCTCAAAACTTTTCCCGATGACGCGCCCATGCGCGATGCGGTTACCGCGTGCCGCGGTTTGCGCGTGTTGCGGCAGGACCCGTGGGAATGTCTCGCGTCGTTTATTTTGTCTTCGACCAAACAAATCGTCCAAATCCGGCAAATCGTCGCCCTGCTCTGCAAACGATTCGGAGATCCCCTCACCCGTCCTGCGGACACCCTCTCCCCGCCCGGCGGGGAGAGGGACGGGGCGAGGGGCACGTTCACTTCGGGCGAAAATCATCTGCTCCATTCTTTTCCCACTGCCGAACGGCTCGCCAGCGTCACCGAAGCCGAACTCCGCACGTGCAAAATGGGTTTTCGCGCTCCGCACCTGCTCGCTGCCGCTCGTCGGATTGCCGATGGCAAATTCGATTTGGAACGGCTGCGGCATCTAACCCTGGCGGAAGCGCGCGGGGAATTGATGACCATGCGTGGTGTCGGCGGCAAAATTGCCGATTGCGTCCTGCTCTTCGCCTATGGTTTTGACGGCGCCTTTCCCGTGGACGTTTGGGTCGAGCGTGCGTTGCGTGAACTCTATTTCCCGCGCCGCCGGGTTGGCGACAAACGGCTTCGGCACTTTGCCGCGACGCATTTCGGGCCTCACGCCGGCTACGCGCAGCAATACCTCTTTCATTACATGCGGAAGAAATTAAAATAGCTTTCCCTTGATGAAATTCGCCGGGCAGCTTTCACAAGCCCACGATGAAAGCTGTAGATAAGGAAAACAAGCACAGCTTCTGAAAACCCAAACGGCCCCAACTTGGTGGTCCGGGTTTGGAATGGCGGCGACCAGCCATCTCATTTTGGGACATTAGCTGGCACCGGAAACGGATGAATCCTGACGGTCTTGCGATAATCTCGATTTATTGGAATTGGTCCGTAAAAATTGAATCAACCTTCGGATTTCAAAGTAAGCCACGTTGCCAGCCGCGAAGATTTGCACTCCGACAAGAATTTTACACATCATTGAGTCCATAAAGTCCGGTATAAGCTTGTTCCTTGCCAACTTGCGAAGAAAAGGTGGTGTAGGAGCGGATTGCGCTTTATGCGAAAGTGGGTGGCCAGATTGTGCAAGCCCGTTTGAGTAGTGTATCAGTTTAAACGTTATTCTTTATCCCGCGATGATTGAAGTGATTTTTTTAGATACATTCCCAAAATGCCCCCAATGGTTCCATGAAACAAAAAATCGTCCATGTTTCTAACCTGTTCATCTGTCAACCATCTACAACCCGATGGAAGGACAAAATAAGCCATTCTGACGGCAAAAATTACTGTTACAATAACGGCGGCAGTGCGAACGAAACAAATAATCCCCCAATGAAGTGCCTGTTTGGTTTCTTCCGCTCGCCTTTCATCGCCTGAAAACTTCGTTTTTAATTCCTGCCTAGCTAAATCGTCAGGCAAACCTCGGACTTCCGATATTTCAGATCCTATTGTAGCCAAGTGTTCGGAAACGATATTGATTACGCGACCGAACAAAAGATGTTCAGCACACGCAAGCCAGTTGGCGCGGCACGATTTTTCCCGCTTCGTTTGACCGGCATTAAAAAGAGCCGCTGCATCGGCAATCCATACATGAAGCTGATTACAACCAGCCATTGCGAGCGCACAAACCTGTCTGTGCGGCTTTTCAACCGCCGGTTTACGCGCTTGACCTTGGGCTATTCAAAGACGCTGGAAAACTTGCGCTACGCGGTTGCGCTTTTTGTGGCGCATTTTGATTTCTGTCGCGTCCATTCGGCACTTGGAATGATACCCGCGCAAGCGGCGGGACTGACAGACCACACTTGGACAATTGCCGAACTGCTGCAAAGCGCAATCTGACGGAACACGACCGAAGAAAACGACGGCCCGGACCCAAGGCAGACACCGGAGGTCACCGGACGGACGGGACGAGATCGGGTTTCGAGATTTTCGTTGTGCTGACAATCCTTGATGGAAATTTGCAGGTCTGCTTTCATAAGCTCACGATGAAGGCCGTAGATGGAAAAGTCAGTCATGCACAGAGCCGTGCATGCTCTGCGGCATAATAATAATGTTAGACGTCATGAGATCGCGCGGCAAGACCCTGATATTTGCATTCGTTTTCGGTGTGCTTTTGACCGTATGCCTAGATCGCATTGCCGAGTTCGTAGATCAGCGCGGCGCAGAGAGTGTAGCGAGGGTCCTGTCTTGGCCCAACACGTTCTTACAGGGTTTAGTCCCGGGCAACAATATCGGATCTCCCGAGCGCCCTCTGTACGAAGGGACGCCATTAAATTCGTTGGCTTACGTCGTGAGTTTTCCTTTGGCTATTGTGGTATACACTTCGCTGGCATATGGCTTCATTCGCTGGAGATCAGCCAATGCCGTCTAACGAAATCGCTGGAGCCAACGCCGGTTGGTGCTCTCAGTTTACCGGGAAGTCACAGGTTGTCCTGAGTTCTCGACCCGGCGTGGTTTACCTCTACGTTAGACTGAAAAACTTTTTCACCGCCTTGCGTCCTTCGCGCCACATAAAATGAAAATTGATGCCGTTCTTTCACCGGCGGAACTGCCTGCACTGGCCAGACGCGATTTGCGCGACGCCACCTGCGTCGTGTTCGACGTGCTGCGCGCCACGAGCACGTTTGTGACCGCGCTGCACCACGGCGCCAAGGCCATCGTGCCCGTCTCCGAAATCGCCGAGGCCCTGGCCCTCCGCCAAAAACAGCCGGACATCCTCCTCGGCGGCGAACGGGACGGCGTGAGAATCCGCGCCGGCCAAACCGGCGGCATTGATTTCGACCTTGGCAACTCGCCGCGCGAATACACGCCGGAAAAGGTCCGTGGCAAAACGATTGTTTCGACGACGACGAATGGCACCCGTGCGCTGCGCGCGTGCACGGGTGCGCCCACGATTTTGGCCGCTTCGTTTTTAAATCTTACGGCCACCGCACAATTCATCCGCCAACTTCACCCGGCGCAAATCGTGCTCGTGTGCGCGGGTACGCGTGAAAACATTGCCATCGAGGACATGCTGGCGGCGGGCGCGCTGGGCGAAATGTTGAATCGGTGGGGCGAGACTACTGGCGAGCCGAAAGGGGAACAAAATCCGCAGCGTTCCGGCTCGCGAGGACGCTCGCCCCACCTAAACGCAGTCTACGAACTTTCGAATTCCGTCGAAACCGCCCACAACGCCTGGCGGAAGGCGAAGGGCAACCTGCTCGAAGTTGTTTCGGAGGCGGAAAATGCGCGGCGGTTGCTGGCGATTCCTGAATTGCGTGATGACGTGGCATTTTGTCTGCGACAAGATGTTAATAATTTGATCGCTGCGCTTGGCCATGACGGCGCAATTCGAATTTTAGTTTGAGATTTGTGCGCCCAGCGTCTGCAATTTCGCCTTGATTTGGGGGTCGCCGGGCTTGAGCCGCAACGCCTCTTGATAACACCGCACCGCTTCGACCGTTTGTCCCTGCTTCACCAGGGCATCGCCGAGGTTGCTGTAAATCTGGGGGTTGTCGGGCGTGATGCGGAGGGCTTCGCGGAAATGCCGGACGGCCTCATCGAATCTTTTCTGGATGAACAAAACCGTGGCCAGATTATTGTGCGCGTCGGCGTAATCCGGTTTCAATTTTAACGCCGCCTCGAAACACGCAATGGCGTCGGCAAATTGTTTCTCCGCCGCCAGTGCAAAGCCCAGATTGTTCAGGATGTCGGCCTGGTCCAGGGTGAATTGCAGGGCGTGACGATAGCTACGGATCGCGTTGTCCCAGTCACCCCGTTGGGCGAAGGCATTGCCCTGGTCATACAGGACGTCCGGGTCGTTGGGGTTGATTTGGAGTGCGCGGGCGTAATAATCCATGGCTTCGGTCATGCGTCCCTGGCGGGAGTAGAAGGAGCCGAGTTTGTTGCAGGCAACGATGTTGTTCTGGGTCACGGCCGTCGTGTGTTGAAAGAGCGTTTCAGTGTTTTGCCAGTAACCCACCTGGATTCTGGTCCGCCATGCGCCAGCCGCCAGCAGCAACCCGGCCGCCAGGACAATGAATGGCTTGGGCCAACACCGCCGCAACCACAACTCCCCTCCGCCCCATGCCAGAATCACGAACAACCCGACCAACGGCAGGTAACTGTACCGGTCAGCCATGGATTGGCCACCCACTTGCACCAGACCAATTACTGGAATCAATGTTCCGACGAACCAAAACCAGCCCACGGGCACAAAAGGCAGTTTGCGTCCCAGCCACAAGGCGGCAACGGACAAACCGATGACCAGCACCGCGGAAAAAACAACCAATCCGGCCGCCCAATGTCCCGGATGTGGATAGGGATTGCCCAACGCCACCGGCCAGAAGGTTTTGCCCAGATAGCGGGCGTAGGAAACAAAGACGTTTTCAATCCGGCCAGCCAGTGAAATTCTCACCAGCGCAACCAGCGCACCGCCTTTTTGCTGCACCAAGAGCGTCACCACACACGAGATTGCGCTCAACACGAAGAATGGCAGCTTTTCCAGCAGTAACCGGAATGGTGGAGTGATGGAGTGATGGAGTGATGGAGTATAGCGTAAACCGTGAAGCGTGAATCTTTCCAAGGGCCAATAATCCAGCAACAACATCAGAAACGGCCACGTCACCAGCATCGGCTTGCTCATCAAACCCAAGGCGAAAAACAACAACGCCAGACTGTAAAAAAGTGACGGGTGACACGTGACACGTGACAAGACAGACGCAGGATTGACTTTTTCCGGTCTTGTCACCTGACACCTGCCGCCTGTCACACGCCGGGCGTAGCCGGCATAAAAAAACAGCGCCAACAGTCCAAAGAACGTACTCAAAACGTCTTTGCGCTCCGAAATCCAGGCCACCGATTCCACGTGCAGGGGATGCAAAGCAAACAGCGCCGCCACGAACGCGCTCCGCCACGTCATTGCCGTCAGACGCCGGAGCAACAGAAAGAGCAGCCCCGTGTTGGCCAGGTGAAACAACAGGTTGGTGACGTGCGAACCGGTTGGTCCCTGGCCAAACAAATCCACGTCGAGCATCAGCGACAGCCAGGTCAGCGGATGCCAGTTGCTGGTGTCCCAGGTGGTAAACGCCCAGGCGATATTGCCCGGCGTCAGGCCGGCCAGGACGTGGGTGTTGGACGTGAAATAATCCGTGTCGTCGTAATTGACGAAATCGCAATGGATGACCGGCCAGTAAACCGCCAGGGTCATCGCCGCCAGCAACAGGCAAAGACAGACGGGGTTGGCAAGCGTACGGGTCAATTTGAATCCCAGACCCGCACTATTTGGTTGCTCAGGCAAATTCATTGGATTCAACTCATCAAACCACAAATTCCAGTTCCGGCTGGCGTGGAATCAATCCGCGCTCGAACGCCTGCCCCAAAAACCGGCGGATGGATTCCCTGCCCCGCTCGCCGTAATCCAGCGTCCAGTGGTTCACATACATCCCCACAAATTTGTCGGCGAGGTCGCGCCCCATGTCGCGCGCGTATTGCAACGCGTGCTGCACCGCCTCAGCCCGATGGTCGAGACTGAATTGGATGCTCGCGGTGAGAATGTCGGAAATTTTCCGGCGCGTGACCGGATCGAATTTCTTGTGGATGACGTTTCCTCCCAGCGGCAGCGGCAGGCCATCGTTTTGGCGGTTCCACCAAACGCCCAAATCTTCGCAAACCACCAGGCCTTCCTTTTGATACGTCAACTGGCCTTCATGGATGATAAGTCCCACGTCCGCCGCGCCGGAGCGGACGGCCTGAAAAATTTGATCAAAAGGTACGACGAAGTAGTTGAAGTGTGAAACCGGACATTGGGAGTTGGATGTTCGATGTCGAATGTTGGAAGTTTGCGGATTTAAAGCACCAGGTAAACCAAGCCAGAGCTGCAATGCCAAAAAGGCGCTGGTCATGGTGCCGGGCACGGCGATTTTCTTCCGGGCGATTTCGGCTTTGGAAAACTTCTGTTTGGCTACGAGCACCGGGCCGTAACCATCGCCCATGCTCGCGCCGCTGGGCAGCAACGCGTATTTATCGCTCACGTGGGCGTAGGCGTGGATGCTGACGGCGGTGATGTCGAGTTCGCCGCGCGTGGCGCGTTCGTTCAGCGTCTGGATGTCCTGCAAAATGTGCTCGAACCGGAAGCCGTGCGTCGGGATCAAACCCTTCGCCAGCGCGTAAAACATGAAGGCGTCGTCGGGGTCGGGCGAGTGGCCCAGTGTCAAGGTCATTTGCCGCATGGATGAAGGCTAAGCCACGCGGCATTGGCTGTCACGATGAGAACGAGTGTGGCGTGCTTACGGAACGGTCTTCGCCTCCTGATGGTATGCCCGACCGGATTTGTAGAGTTTCAGCAATTGCTCGTTTCTTTCCGCTATGACTTTTTCTCCGCACGCCGAGGCCAGCATACGGGCCTTTTGGGCGGCGGCAACGGCATCATTCCATCGCCCGGCTTCGGCGTAGGCAGCAGCGAGGGTTCCAATCATCACAGCCTCCTTATATCGTGTTAATTGACAGGCTCGTTCGCCAAGACGCACGGCTTCGTCGCCGTTGCGCAAATGGGGGTCGGAAGCCGTCGCCAGCGACCATGCAAGATTGTTGTTAGCAGTGGCCAGCAACCGGACAATATAGCCATTGCTGGTGTTCAAATGCATCTCCAGGCTGAGAACCGTACGGTAGTGGCCCATGGCTTCCGAATTCCTCTCCTTGGTTTCCAAAAAACTGGCAAATTTAAACTCTGCATTGGCATACCCGGCTGCGAACCAGTCAAGCTCAGTGGCAAGATTGCCGACACTTCCTTCACTATTCAACCCGCTGTCCGGTTTTAACATTGCATCGACATACCCATTTTGAAACCATGCACATGCAGTCTCAAGACGGCTGGTGTTCCTTCTGCTTATAAGTCTATTATTTACAAGTTCAATGCTGTCCAGATTTTTCAAAACAACAAGATAACGCCAGGCAACGACAGTGGTGGACAGCACCATCAGCACAATGGCTGTTGAGAGAAAGACCGGAAACATTTCGCGCACCGCCCAGCCGGGGGCGAATGCTTCCGGAGATTTTTTCGTCGGGCTGCAGCCTTTCCCTTCTTTGGTTTCCCGCGATGCAGACTCGGGAGACAATTCTGCAACTGCACCTGATCCGGCATAATCCCGCCATCGTTCGCTCAACAGGATCAGGCTTAAGGGCAGGATTTGCATGAAAATGCGAAATTCAAGGAAAGCGCCATACATGACCTGCCCGGCCAGAAATGCCAGAATCAACACCATGTATGGCAAAAAACGCCTGCGCCAGCCCAGCACCAGCACCGCTGCCATGCTTCCGGCATTGGCGAAAATGACGTAGATGGCGAGCGGCGAAAAAAGCACCTTGAGGTTTTCAATGAGAATCCTTGGACTCATCAAGCCAGCCCAATTCGTCGCATCGTTCATGGACAACACGGCCGCCTTGATGTGCAAATGGTTCAACAATAATTTCTTCCCCAGCACATACACGGCAACCATGCCTGCAAACGCCAGAATCCGCTTCCACCATTTCCACTGACCGGCGAACAACACGAGCAGGGCACAGACCAGGACTGTTTCCTTGAAAAAACATCCCACGCAAGTTGCCGCCGCCATCAGTAATATTTGCCGCCGCTCAAAAAGAAGGACGGCCAGGGTGAAAAACAAGGTGGCAGGGATGTCCCAAGGATAAAAATACAAACCGGAGGCAGGCAGAAAATTATACATCAACCCTGCAAAGATGCCGAGATTTATAAACAATGAATGACGCAGGGCAAGGATCACAACCAGAAACAGGAGGAACAGCCACAGACCATGATACAATCCGAAGATGCTGCGGTATTGATCAATGTTGCCGGTGCTGTGGTTTACCAGAAAATCAAACAGTTGTCCGGACAATAACAAACCCGACAATCGGCCTATCCAAACATCATAAAGACCATCTAGTTGAAAATTTGAAAGCGAGCACGAGGTAAACACTTCGCCGTTGGTCATGTTGCCCGGAACACCCACTGCATAATTTTTTACGAAGAAGAAGTAGGCCGCGCTTAACGACAGGGCGATAAACAATTCAAAAACGAGCAGACGCGATGGCGGGCCATCCTTCCGGCGGCCAAAGATGCCGCCCGTTGCAAGCCATCGGTTCAAAAGCGTCATTTAACAGAGTTGAATTGGGAGTTTGTCAATCAAACTGCGTTGCCGTGTGTTCGCGACCGTTAAGAATGCCAGAACTTCCGAATTTTTGGAAGATTAAGTTCAATGCATGTTTATCGGGACTGGTTGCCAATTCCGGTAATCCCCGGTTTACTACGTCATGCTGTTTGAACGAATTTTCGGATCCGAGACGCACCCGGCCTTCGCTGCGCCGCCGTTCCTGGGCTTCGGTCGGCACCCGCACCAGTGCCAGCGCGTGCGGATTGCCCCCCACGAACCGGTCCAGCGCGTTCAACATCGCCCGCGCGTCGGTCCGGTCGGTCTTCACCCACTGGTGTTGGTCATCCCAGTTCCGCGGCCGGATCACGTAATTGGTCACCCCCAGCGCCGTCAGCTGCCGGTGCAAAACGTAGCCGAAGGGCCCGGCTTCGTAGCAGGTGATGACACGCCAGCCTTGGGCCATCTGCTTTTCTACCCACCCCAGCAGTTCCTTCGGATGGAACCGCTGCGGCGGCTTGGGACTGCTGCCGTCGTATTGCATGGCCACGACGTGCTGGAGCAGATGCACATCCAACGCCAGCTTGAGCGTGCCCGTTTGAACTGGGTGATTTACCGGTTGCTTTGCCGCAACCGCCGGAGTAGAAGGAATTGTATGTTTCATACGGGCAGACATTGTGGAATGCGTGTGCGCCCCGTGTCTGCCCTCATGTTTTCTAACCAGAGCGCTGCAGCGAACCGCCGCCCCGCTGGGCAGTCGGACGGTTCGCGTAACTTTCAACGTGGCCATTGCCGCCGGAGCGCGTCCCCGGCGGCGGTCGCTGAACTCGGTCGTTCAATGCTGTCCAGATTTTTCAAAACAACAAAATAGCGCCAAGCAACGACAGCGGTGGACAGCACCATCAGCACAATGGCTGTTGAGAGAAAGACCGGAAACATTTCGCGCACTGCCCAGCCGGAGGCGAATGCTTCCGGAGATTTTTTCGTCGGGCTGCCGCCTTTCCCTTCTTTGGTTTCCCGCGATGCAGATTCGGGAGACAATTCTGCAACTGCACCTGACCCGGCATAATCCCGCCATCGTTCGCTCAACAGGATCAGGCTTAAGGGCAGGATTTCCATGAAAATGCGAAATTCAAGAAAGACGCCATACATGACCTGCCCGGCCAGAAATGCCAGAATCAACACCATGTATGGCAAAAAACGCCTGCGCCAGCCCAGCACCAGCACTGCTGCCATGCTTCCGGCATTGGCGAAAATGACGTAGATGGCGAACGGCGAAAAAAGCACTTTGAGGTTTTCAATGAGAATCCTTGGACTCATCAAGCCAGCCCAATTCGTCGCATTGTTCATGGACAACGCGGCTACCGCGACGTTCAAATGGCTCAACAAAAATTTCTTCCCCAGCACATACACGGCAACCATGCCTGCAAACGCCAGAATCCGCCTCCACCATTTCCACTGACCGGCGAACAACACGAGCAGGGCACATACCAGAACTGTTTCCTTGAAAAAACATCCGACGCAGGTTGCCGCCGCCATCAGCAATATTTGCCGGCGCTCAAAAAGAAGGACGGCCAGAGTGAAAAACAAGATGGCAGGGATGTCCCAGGGATAAAAATACAAACCGGAGGCAGGCAGAAAATTATACATCAAACCCGCAAAGATGCCGAGATTGATCAATAACGAATGACGCAGGGCAAGGATCACAACCAGAAACAGGAGGAACAGCCACAGACTTTGATACAACCCAAAGATGCTGCTGTATTGATCGATGTTGCCGGTGCTGTGGTTTACCAGAATATCAAACAGATATCCGGATAATAACAATCCCGATAATCGGCCTTTCCAAGCATTGTGAAGATAATCCAGTTGAAAATTTGAAAGCGAGCACGAGGTAAACACTACGCCGTTGGTCATGTTGCCCGGAACACCCACTGCATAATTTTTTACGAAGAAGAAGTAGGCCGCGCTTAACGACAGGGCAATAAACAATTCAAAAACGAGCAGACGTGATGGCGGGCCATCCTTCCGGCGGCCAAAGATGCTGCCCGTTGCAAGCCATCGGTTCAAAAGCGTCATTTAACAGAGTTGAATTGAAAGATTGCCAATCAAACTGCGCTGCCGTGTGTTCGCGGCCGTCAAGAATGCCAGAACTTCCGAATTTTTGGAAGATTAAGTTCAATGCATGTTTATCGGGACTGGTTGCCAATTCCGGCAATCCCCGGTTTACTACGTCATGCTGTTTGAACGAATTTTCGGATCCAGGACGCACCCGGCCTCACCGGTTGTCCACCTGTCGGTGGGGCCGCAACCGTTGCCGCTCCTGATGGTGCGCAATCCGCGCGCACGCCGCTATCTGCTCCGGTTGCGTCCCGATGGCACCGCCCGCGTTACGATCCCCCGCGGCGGCTCGCCAGCGGTGGCCCGGCAGTTTGTCGAACGCCATGCCGCGTGGCTGGAACGCGAGCTTCAGCGGCTCCAGGCACAACCCCGGAAACCGGCGGCTTGGCAGATTGGGACGGAGATTCTCCTGCGCGGCGACGCGATCCGCATTGAAGCCGGGTTTAACGGTGAAGACAAAGATATCGAGGACGAGGACGAGAACGATGCGACAAGGGAAGCTGAAACCGTCCGCTTCGGCGGCGAATCGGTCCGGGTCCCGGATCCGGCCGCCGATTTGCGCCCCGCCATCGAAGGCCATCTTTGCCAACTGGCAACGCGGGAATTGCCACCGCGCGTGCTGGAGCTGGCCGCCCGGCACGGATTGGCAGTGCACCGAATTATAGTACGCAGCCAGAAATCGCGTTGGGGTTCCTGTTCGCGGCGCGGCACGATTTCCCTGAACTGGCGGCTCATTCAGACACCCGCTTTCGTCAGTGACTACATCTGCCTGCACGAACTGGTGCATTTGAAGCAAATGAATCATTCGCCCCGGTTCTGGCGGGAAATGGAGCGCGTTTGTCCCGATTACCGGATGGCCAAACGTTGGTTGAAGGAACACTCCGGTCTGTTGCGGTAACTGGCGGTAGACGTTGCGCGTGACGCCAGCGCTGGAGGTGGGCACTGCTGACCATGTTTGGAGCTTGGAAGAAATCATGGCTTTGATTACAAATTAGTGGCGTGAAGCGTAAGCGAAAAAAGGGCCAATCAGGTAACGTTTGCGACGTTTCGATGAATGCCGAATCAGAACCTGTGCCTCTGAATAAATCCTGGATGGCAACGCATCCCCGCATCGTAATCGGTTTCATTTTGGTCGTGTGTCTGGGACCGTTTATCAACAAGGCCATCCATGTGGATGACGTGCTCTTCGTCTGGGCGGGGGAATGGATTCAGCATCATCCAACGGACTTTTTCGGTTCCGAAGTGAATATTTGGGACTCAATTATTCCCATGTGGAAGGCCAACTGTAATCCGCCGTTGATGTCCTACTTTCTGGCGGGGGTGGCCTCCTTGTTTGGCTGGAACGAAAACGTTTTGCACCTGGCCTGTCTGGCCGTCGCCTTCGCCGCCGCGCTGGGCATTTATTCCCTGGCGCGGATATGGTGTGAGCGGCCGCTGTTGGCGACGCTGATAGGCATCCTCACGCCGGTGTTTCTGGTGTCGAGCACGACGCTGATGTGCGACGTGCTGATGCTGGCCTTCTGGATCTGGGCGCTGGTGGTTTGGGAGCGTGCGTTGGGGGATGAGCGAAGGGGGTGGTGGTTTGTGGTGGCGGGAGTGCTGGCGGGTCTGGCGGTGCTGACCAAATACAGCGCGTTAACCCTGCTGCCCGTCTTGGCCCTGTTGAGCCTGTTGCGGACCCGGAAGTTGGGGGTCTGGTGGTTGGTGGGCTTGACGGTGCCGATGCTGATGGTGGCGGGTTACGAGTGGATGACGGCCCGGATGTATGGCGGGGGGCTTTTATTTGCCGCGGTACACTTTGCGCAAAAGTATCGGATCGGGTTTTCCGGGGGTTGGCTGGCGAAAGGGATCATTGGTCTGGCGTTTGGGGGTGGCAGCCTGCTGCCATTGCTGTTCTTCGCGCCGTGGTTGTGGCGGCGGCGGACGTTGTTGGCAATGGGGGTCATCATTTTCGGGACATTACTGGCGGTGTTTCAGCTGTGTGGCAACCTTGGACTGATCCTCCCTCGAGAAAATATCAAGCTGATGGACCACTGGGACTTCCTGTTGCAGGTGATGATATTGACAGCGGGTGGGTTGCTGCTGGTGCTGTTGGTGGCGACCGAAGCGTGGCAGCGGCGGGACATCATTACTGTGATTCTCGTGTTCTGGACACTGAGCGGGTTGTTCTTTGCGATCATGCTGAACTGGACGATAAGTGCCCGGAGTTTTCTTCCGATTGTTCCGGCGGTGGTGATATTGCTGGTGCGGCGGATGGGGCGACAGCAACCTTTAATCAGGAATGTTTGGTTGTTGGGACCATTAATCCCGGCGGCGGTGATCACGATGAGCGTTGCGGTGGCTGACTACCGACTGGCCAATTCGAGGAGAACGGCGGCGGAACAAATTGCCGCGAAATACAAACCTGCAGACCACCAGCTGTGGTTTATGGGAGGGTATTGGACGTTCCAATATTACATGGAAAAACTCGGCGGCCAACGGATGAATTTGGAGCAGTCAATGTTGCTGCCGGGAGATGTTGTCGTTATTCCAGCGCTCAACGACTGCCAGGTTGCACTTCCGCCAGGCAGCGTAGGATGGGTCGGGCATTTGGAATACCGCCCACGTTCGTGGGTGAATCTCATGAAGAGTGATGAACATAGCGCGGCGGGATTCTATGGGGCGGATTGGGGACCTGTCCCTTTTGCTGTCGGAGGACTCCCCAATCATCTTTACTATGTCGTAAAGGTTTTTTCCCGGGTGCAATTCAAATCGCAACCCGTCAACCCACAAGAAGTGCGGGCCGGCGATGTGCCGAACTTTTTGCAATTTTCTTGCACAGCGGACAATAAAACAACCTTCCCAATGAAATCAGAGGTCGCCATGCACCTTCGACTAGCCAGCCAACTTGAAGGCGAGGGAAAGATTGAAGAAGCCATTCAAACCTATCGCCAAGCCCTGGCTGTGGATTCCAACAACCCGGTGGTATTGAATAATCTGGCTTGGACTCTTGCAACGGCCAGCAAGCCAGAATTGCGTGATGGCCAGGAAGCGGTGAGGCTTGCCACCAAGGCCGTTGAATTGACCGACCGCACAGAACCAATCATGATCGCGACGCTCGCCGCCGCCTACGCCAAAGCCGGCCAGTTTACGAATGCGGTTGAAATGGCCAACATTGCGGTGGTCTTGGCCACATTTACGGGCCAAAAAGATGTAGCCGCGAAAAGTGACAAGCTGCGGAGCCTCTGCGAGGCGGGCATGACGTTAAGCACAGCGCCGGCTCCGTAATGCAGCACAGGCTCTTTGATGGCTTCGTGTCCGTCCGCTCAAACTTCCGAAGATTGCCTGGAGGTTGATTCGTTGGTAACGTTTGCGGCGTTTCGATGAATGCTGAATCAGAACCTGTGCCTCGGAATAAGTCCTGGCTGGCAACGCATCCCCGCATTGTAATCGGTTTCATTTTGGTCGTGTGTCTGGGTCCGTTTATCAACAAGGCCATCCATGTGGATGACGCGCTCTTCGTTTGGGCGGGGGAATGGATTCAGCATCATCCAACGGACTTTTTCGGTTCCGAAGTGAACATTTGGCAATCAACCATCCCCATGTGGAAGGCCAACTGTAATCCGCCATTGATGTCCTACTTTCTGGCGGGGGTGGCCTCCTTGTTTGGCTGGAACGAAAACGTTTTGCACCTGGCCTGTCTGGCCGTCGCCTTCGCCGCCGCGCTGGGCCTTTATTCCCTGGCGCGGCTGTGGTGTGGGCGGCCGCTGTTGGCAACGCTAATAGGCATCCTCACGCCGGTGTTTCTGGTGTCGAGCACGACGCTGATGTGCGACGTGCTGATGCTGGCCTTCTGGATGTGGGCGCTGGTGGTATGGGAGCGTGCGTTGGGGGATGAGCGAAGGGGGTGGTGGTTTGTGGTGGCGGGAGTGCTGGCGGGTCTGGCGGTGCTGACGAAATACAGCGCGTTAACCTTGCTACCCCTCTTGCCCTTCTTGAGCCTGCTGCGGACCCGCAAGTTTGGGGCCTGGTGGTTGGTGGGCTTGGCGGTGCCGATGCTGATGGTGGCGGGTTACGAGTGGATGACGGCCCGGATGTATGGCCGGGGGCTTTTATTTGCCGCGGCACACTTTGCGCAAACGCATCGGGTTGGGTTTTCCGGGAGTTGGCTGGCGAAAGGGATCATTGGTCTGTCATTTGCGGGTGGCAGCCTGTTGCCATTGATGTTCTTTTCGCCATGGCTGTGGCGGCGGCGGACATTGTTGGCAATGGGTGTCATCATTTTCGGGGCATTGCTGGCGGTGTTTCGGCCGTGTGGCAACCTTGGGCTGATCCACCCTTGGGCATATCCCGAACTAATGAACCACTGGGACTTCCAGTTGCAGGTGATCCTATTGACTGCGGGTGGGTTGCTGCTGGTGCTGTTGGTGGCGACCGAAGCGTGGCAGCGGCGGGACTTGGTGACTGTGACTCTGGCCCTCTGGATCATCAGCGGATTGTTCTTTGCGATCGTGCTGAACTGGACGGTGAGTGCCCGGAGTTATCTTCCAATGGTTCCGGCGGTGGTGATATTGCTGGTGCGGCGGCTGGGGCGACAGCAACCTTTAATCGGGGATGTTTGGTTGTTGGGGCCATTAATCCCGGCGGCGGTGATTGCGATGAGCGTTGCGGTGGCTGACTACCGACTGGCCAATTCGGATAGAACGGCGGCGAAACAAATTGCCGCGAAATGCAAACCTGCAGACCACCAGCTGTGGTTTGAGGGAGGATTTTCGACATTCCAATATTACATGGAAAAGCTCGGCGGTAAACGGATAGATGTGGAGCAGTCAATACTGCAACCGGGAGATGTTGTCGTTATGCCAGAGTTCAATGACGCCTGTATCGCACTTCCGGCAGGGAACGTGGGATGGGATGGATATTTGAAATCGCAGCCGCGTTGGTGGATGAATCCCGTTGGGAGCGAGGAACACAGTTCGGCGGGATTCTATGGGGCGGATTGGGGACCTGTCCCCTTTGCTGTCGGAGGACTTCCCGGTCAACTTTACTGTGTCGTAAAGGTTTTTTCCCGGGTGCAATTCACATCGCAACCTGTCAACCCACAAGCAGTGCGGGCTGGCGATGTGCCGAGCTTTTCGCTCATTCCATTCAAAGTGGACGATAAAACAACCTTCCCAACGAAATCAGAGGTCACCATGCATCTTCAACGAGCCAGCCAGCTTGCCGGTGAGGGAAAGATTGAAGCAGCCATTCAAACCTATCGCCAAGCCCTGGCTGTGGATTCCAACAACCCGGTGGTATTGAACGATCTGGCATGGATTCTTACAGCGGCTAACAAGCCGGAATTACGTGATGGGCAGGAAGCGGTGAGGCTTGCCACCAAGGCCGTTGAATTGACCGACCGCACAGAACCAATCATGATCGGGACGCTTGCTGCTGCCTACGCCGAAACCGGCCAGTTTACGAATGCGGTCGAATTGGCCAATATTGCGTTTGCCTTGGCCTCAATAACGGGCCAGGAAGATGTAGCCGCGAAAATTAACAAACTGCGGAGCCTGTATGCGGCGGGCATGACGTTAAGCACAGCGCCGACTCCGTAATGCAGCACAGGCTGGCCGTTGATCACGCAAAAGTTCGCGCTTTCATTTGTCGGAATTCACGACTAGCGTTTTAAGCAACCGCCGGTGTGGCGAAATGGCAGACGCACAGGACTTAAAATCCTGGGACCGTAAAAAGTCGTGTGAGTTCGAGTCTCACCACCGGCACCAACCTTCGCTCGCTGCGCGAGCTACGGTTGGCAGGCCAGCCTTCAAGTCATCATAGAACGAGCTATGGTTGGCAGGCCGGTCTTCGCTTTCGCTGCGCTTCAAATCAGGCTGGCTTGCCGGGGCGAAGCTGGAAGCGAAGACTGGCTTAGGGACGGACCTGCACCCGAAACATATGGGCGTTGCGATCGAAGCCGAAGTTGGTTGCTGTATAGGACATCGGGCTGCCTGAGGCTTGAATCCAATCGGTGAGTGGCGCCCAGGAAACATTGTTGGTCAAGGTCTGGAGCTGATAAACCCGGCCGGGAACGGCTGTCCATTGCATTTGGACGTATCGGTTGCTCTGGATTGTCACCAGCGGGGGAACGAAAACCAGCTTGGAGGCCGTATTGGTCGGATTGGTCCCGGCGATGAACTCGGCGTAATCCGACATCCCGTCCCCGTCCGTGTCGGTGAATTGCGTCCGGTTGGTGGTAACGGAGCCGAAGTGGTCCATTTCCCAGGCGTCGGATATGCCGTTGTGGTTCACGTCTAGGAAAGTGTAGTTGCCGGCGAAATTTACCGTGCCGCTGGCGGTCAGCGTGTTCGTTTGGTCGGCGGGAGTTTGATAATACGGCACGTCGCCAAATTGCACGACGTATTGTCCGGCAGCCACATTGCTGATGGTGACGGACAGCGCGCCGCCGGATTGGACCGGGACGAGACCGATGGCTGAGAGCGAGGACAGCGACCAGGTCCCTTGACTGAGATTTTTTGTGATGCTGACATTTCCGCCCGCTGCGACGCCGGTGATGCTGACGTCGTCAATGAGCCAACCGTTCAATGTGGAAAAGACAGAGAACCCCGCGTAATACCACACAACCTGGATGGTTTTGCCAGCAAAAGGAGTGAGATCCACGGTTTCTTGTTCCCAACCACCGGATGCGTCGCCGGTGAAGCTCACCAAGGTGGGTATCGAAGCTGGTGGCGTGCTGCTGTTCGTGCTGACGCCCAACTCTCCAATTTCAAGCCCGGAAGTCAAATCATAACTATTCCAGAAGGTGAGAGTCACCTGACTCATGCCCGAAAGGTCAATCACCGGGCTGTAGAGAAATGAACTCTCAATTTCAAAGGACTGGCGTTTCAAATTGCTGCCCCAGGCATTCGTGCCGGAATGGGCGCTGGTCTCCAAACCGTTGGTAGGAGTGCCCAACGTCCAGTTGATGTCGGAGCCGAGCGACGTATCAGGAACAACGCTCCAGCCTGGCGCGCCGCTTTCCAGATTGTCGAACCACGGCGGCGTCGGCGCCTTGAGGGTCTGGAATGTGTAAAGGTTTCCGTTGTTGTCATCCACGGTCGTGTTGCCGGCTTGGTCGCGGCTGACGACCTGGTAATAATAAGTCCGGTTCGCTGAAAGTCCGCTGACGGTGACCGCGTGATTGGTGACGAGCGTGCTCACGTAGGACGCATGGTCGGGCAATGGCGACACGCCGTATTGCACAGATGAATCCGCCGGTTTCGACGTGAGCCACGTCACTTTCGCGTTGGAATAATCCGTGGTCGCCGCCACCTGCGAAATGACCGGCGGCACCGTGTCAATGCTCGCCGTGGCGGTGACATTGCTGTTGTTCGACGAATCAAAATACGTCGCCGTGATGGTGTCGCCATTTTGAACGCGCAGTTGATTGGTTGCCGCCACGCCACCGACGAGCGTGATGCTGCCCTCGAACAATCCCGGATGCGTCGTCTCAAACAACGTGACCGTCGTGCGATTAGTGCGCGAACTGGCGATAAAGCTGACCTGCGTCTGGCCCGTGCCCGCCAAATCCGAATCGCCGACCTCCACCGTCACCACGTCGTTGGTCGTGTAAACCGGGCTGTCGAGGAAAACCACCCCGGCCCCGTTCGCGCCGGGCGCGAGGAACTTGATGATGTTCCGCAGCAGCGTCACCGCGTTGTTCGGCGCCGCGCCATTCGTCGGCACGGCGTCAAACGGGAACGAGAGGAAGACAACGCGGCCCGGACTGTCCACGCCGATGTTCGGATAGCTCATCCCGCATGGTTTGCCGGACACCGACTCGAACGTGACCGCCGTGGCGTCGGACGAGGGCGTGAACGTGTCGGAAAAGTCCGGCCCAAGGAAAAACTCCTCGAAATCAATCGACGGATAGCTGCTGTAATCCAGCGTCACGTACATGCCGCTGGCGACGGATGCCGGCGCGCCGAGAATAGCCGGCACGCCAAAATCCTCGTCACAGTCCGAGCACGCGACGGGTGGGTCGGGATTCTGTTTGAACCCGGCTACCTGCAGCACGTTTCGCCGGAACGGCGCGCCGCCCAATTGCGACAGGATGCCCATCGAAGCCATGAAGAACGAACCGCCGCCGTTCAGGTAGCTCTGGATCATGAATTGCTGCTGGGCATTGAGCGTATTGTTGGTGGCGGTGGGATCGGGCAGGCCATCGGCGTCAACTCCGTAGTTGATGATGTCATCGGTTATCCGCCAGATGACCACCGGGAACGGCTTCAGGTCGGCGAGCTGCGGATAACCGCGCGCGTTCACTTTCCAAAATCCATAACTGACACCAGCCGACGCCAGCACGTTGGTGTAGGCGCCATCAGGAATCACCGTCGAACCATTCGCCTCTTCCGCCGCAGTGTCATAAGCGTCCACCAGCAGCACCGTCGGCGTTGCCACGCCGGTGAACGTGTAATACGCGCCGGAGTTGTTGTTCGTGGTGGTGTTCCCGGCGGCATCGGAGGAAACAATGAGAAAATAATACGTCTTGCCGGGAATAAGTTTGGTCAGCTTTACGACGTGGCTCGTCACCAGCGCCAGATTGGTCACGCCGAGATTCAAATTGGAACTGTTCGTGCCGTAGCGGACGATGGATGTCGCTGGCTCGCTCGTCTGCCAGGTGATGGTGAGCACGCCGACATCGGTGCTGGATGCGACGGAGCTGATGACCGGCGACCCGAGATCGGCCACGGCGGTCGCAATGCGTTTCGCCCCGCCCGCATCAAAATAATCCGCCTCCAGATTGTCGCCGTTGGCGATCTGGATTTGTCCCGCGCCCGCCGTGCCGGTGACGGTGGCGACCGCACCGGTGAACGCGCCGTAATTCCCAGTCGCGTGCAACAGATTGGTGACCGATTTGTGCGCGGTGAGATTGGTCACCAGCACGCTCACGGTGTTGCTGGCGGCGCGGGCGGCATCGAACACCTCGATTTGCATGACACCCGGCGCGGTGTAACTGGGGCGGTCCAGCAAAATGAAGCCCGCGCCTGGCCGCGCGAGATTGCCGGACGACACCAGCGCGAAATCCTGGTCAATGACACCGGGCGTGTTGGTGATGGCGTCCTGCACAATTTTGCTGCCGCGCACCCGCACGAGATAATCGCCCGGCGCCGGCTGCGAGAGATAAACGCCTTCCACGTTGTTGAGCTTGTCCGGCGTCGGCGCGTTCGGCACCGATTCGCCCGCGCAGAATTGATTGCCGCGATAGAGTGTTCCGGCCGGCGCGATGACTTCCAAATCCAGATCGTTCACCAGCGCGGGAATCGCCCCCGGAAATCCCGGCACGTCCGTGTAGGCCAGCGTGATTTTCAACGGCTCATCCGAACCTTGCACAAAAATGTGCTGCGCATAAACCTGGCTGTTGGTCAGCAGCACCGTTTGATCCAGATACTGGTAGTAACGCGGCGCAGAATTGATGTTGGTGACGACGATATTGGCCAGATTGATTCGTCCCCAGCCTTCGTCGTTGTTGGGAATCGGGCCGGGACCGCCGTTGGCCTGGTCCAGTGCATCGGCTGAATTGATCAAAGCCGCCTTTACCAGCGCCGGCGAAGGCACCGCATTCGTGTGCAGGCTTTTGTAATACTGCACAAAAACTGCTGCGGCACCCGCGGCATGCGGTCCGGACATGCTCGTCCCACCCATGAACACGTAAAAATCATCAATCGGTGACCAAGCAATTGCGTCCTCGTTCGGGGCCGCAGCCGATGCCGCCGAGGCGATCCACGTTCCGGGAGCCACCAGGTCCGGTTTGATGCGGCCGTCTGCGCAGGGACCGCGGCTCGAAAAATCCGCCATGGTGTCCGGACCGTCGGCATAAAGTCCGTACGTCAGCGCCAGGGTTCCCGGCACATTTTCCGATGCGCCGGTGGCAATCACATTTTTTGCCGAAGCCGGGCTGTCCATCGTTTCGTAGTCCGGCCCGGCGTTGCCCGCCGAAAATTCCAGGATGTAAGGCTGGTCGCCGGGAGTCGAGGGGTCCGCGTCCCGGACCAGTTCGTCAAATTGCACGGCATCGGCGTCGTATTCGCCCTGGACGTCGTTGCCCCAACTGTTCGCGCCGATTTGGGCGCCGGCACGAACGGCATCGCGCGTGAGGTCCGCGTCGGCGGGCGCCGGGCTGACCTCGCTCGCATCGGCGTCAAAGAGCCGCTCAATGAACAGGCTGGCGTGCGACGCGACGCCCAGACCATAGAGCGTCCCGGTGTCCGGATCGGTTTCACCCGTGGCGGCGTTGCCGGCGACAATGCCCGCGACATGCGTGCCGTGGCCGTATCCATCCGAACCATCCGTCAGGGAACCGTAATATTTGAAGCCCGTCACCCGCCCCCGTAAATCCAGGTGCATCGTGTTCGTATTGCCCGTATCAAGTCCCGTGTCCGCCACACACACCGTCACCCCTGCTCCGCCGTAACCCAACTGCTGCGTGAGCGTGGGCGTCCCGACATTGCCGTCGTCGCCGCCAACAACCTTTGAGGCGGGTTCTTCAATCAATTTCCGTTTCGGCGCGCGCTCGATCCAAAGCACGGACCCGGATTGCGCCAGCGCCTGTAATTGGGCGGGGTCCAGGCTGCCGCGCAAAATGGTGCCCTGACGCAGATGGTTCTCGTGCTGAACGGACGAAAGCAAAGCCCGCACCCCGGCGATTTCCGCCGGCGCGGTGCCCGGCGATAGCATGACATTTACGGTGACGGACTGGTTCGTTATTGCTCGCACGGTCGCGGACAGCCGTGGTTGAATTTTGTAATCCGGGAGGTAAGGCCCCAACCAGCGAACGTAATTCAACGCCCCGACCTTGTCCGAAGAAACATTGTTGAACCGGGCGACGAAGGCGTCTTCGGGCACGTATTTGAGAAGTTCCACCCCTAACTCGCGCAGTTCCGCACGTTCGGCTGATGTCAATGTGTCTTCAAACTGGACCAGGAACAGGCCGGTGGCCGGTGTTTTGGCGGAAAGTCCTTGAGCCTGAAGCCGCGCGGCTGTGGCCACCTTCGCAGCAGGTGTGGTGGTGATGGTTTCGTTGCGCAGCCGGATTTGTTTGGTCTGGCCGGCAGCGATGAAAGATGGAAAGAGCACACCCGCTGCGAGCAGGATGCAACATGTTCGCGACAAACATCGGAACTTCACCGAACAATAGTAAGCTCACAAAGGACTTTGAGCAAGCGGTGCAGCAAGGGCCGATGATCATGATGGTGCGGGACCATCGCGCGAGCGGGGCATTCCACTTGTTTTTAATTGCGGCTGGGGTTAAATGCGCGGCATGCAAGTGAATGGTTGCAAAATCGGGATGGACAATTTCTTTCGAAATAAAATCACCGGCAGGATTTATCGCTCTGCTGCTTTAACAAAAAGGAAAAACGAGGGTTAAGAACCCGTGAACACCGAACACATCATGCATCGGGAGACGGCGCACCGGCTGGCGCGCCGGGCTTTGTTCAGCTTCATCCTGACGTTTGTCCTGTCGCGGGTGGCGGTGTTCCTCATCATGGCCGGTGAGATGCCGAACCTTTATTTCTTCCTTCACGGCACCCACGTTCATCATTTGAACTACGGTATTTTTTTGCTGGCGGCGGTCGGTGGTTACAGCGTTTTTCGCCGGCCCACCGGTCGCACGGCGGAAATCACGGCATTGTTATATGGAGTGGCGATGGGTCTCACGTTCGATGAGTTCGGAATGTGGCTGCACCTGGGCGGCAGTTACTGGCAACGGGCGAGCGTGGATGCGGTGATTGTGGTGACCGCGTTGTTTGGGTTGGTCGCTTTCGCGCGTTCTTTGAAGCGTTTTGAAGCGCGCCACTTTTGGGCGTTCATCGTTTTGCTGGCCGTGCTGATGGGTTTTGGCGTGGTTTTATACATGACGGGCAACCGCCTTGCGATGTGATGGGACCAACGCTCCACGATCTGGAAGCCGCTTCTTCACCATAGCCATTGCGGAAGTCCGGCCCAACATCCATGGGAACCAGAAACCCGATTCGAGAAGAAACCTCGAATCGGGTTGTCGGATCATTTGCCGGAACGCCCCGGCCAACCCGGGTTGATTTAATTTGAGTTTCCTTTGGTGGAAACCCGCACGCAATCAAGCCCGCCGATTATTTGGACTTCCTGGCCTTTCTCCTGGCCCAAATCATTTTCATCTTGGCCGAGAGTTTGGCTTTGGCCGCTGCACTCATTTTCCTTTTGCCTTTTCTGGCCCGTTTCACTGATGGCTTTGGCCCTTTCAGTTTCGCCCATCTTGCTTTGGCACCAGCACTGATCCTGGCCCTGGCCGCTTTGCTCATCTTATACTTCTTCCTCGGAGCTGCCTGAGCGGCAGGTTGGGTTGAAGAACCCAATAGCCGGCCAAGCTCTTTTTCCAGCGATTGGATTTTCTCTTTGAGTGTGGCTGCTTTGCGTAATTGTTGAACCGATAGACTGCTTAATAGTGTACTCATAGGAATGGAATTAAGGTTTTTGACAGGAAAAGTCAATGGTTGTCACGGTGGCGTCAAGTAATAAGAAGCTTTACGAATCTGATAAGTTCGAGGATGCTTCAGCTTCATGTCGGCAATCAAGCGATTCTGGCGCTATTGGTGCGGGAATTTCGAAACCGCAAAGGGAGGATTCGACATAAGCGCCTTGATTGTCACGGTCATGCTTGCGGCAAGTTGCGTGCTGTGCAAGCTGGTCAATTTTCACGGCCCAATCAATGGTTTTATTGCCAATTACAAATTGGCCGATGGTTGCGAAATGGCTGCCATCATTGTTTTTCTGGGCTGGTGTTTTCTTTGGCTTCCGTTCCGCAGCCATGAAGCGCAACAAAAAGCACACAAGGCAGAAAAACGCATTCTCATCTCCCAGGTTCAACAGGCGGAAGCGCTTTTTAATACGGTAGCCGAACATAAAGACAAACCGGCTGAAGCCGCCGGCCCAAAACAAAAAATCAAGGATTCGTTGGGAGCTTATCTTGGTCAGCTGGAAGATCGTATTCTAGCGATAAAAAAGATGACTTTATTGGAGTACAACAAAAGTCTTCAAGATGAGGAGGATAAAGAGTCCATTGACCTGTTGAATGAAATCTATTTTTTCCTGGATTTAAACCTGGGCAAAACCGAGTCTGCTTATTTCAAGAGTCGGACAGGCATCACTTTCGCCTCGGTAAATGATTGGGGACAGTCCGCATTTAAGGCGGAGAAATGGCAGGGCATGATTGATAGCTTGGATCATTACGCGAGCCAGCTGAAGCAGATAATCGAAAAACAGGATTGAATTCCCATGCACCTTCAACGAAACCAACCCGTATGCGAAGGGGATAATTCCGCAAAAGATTATTTCGCGGACGAAATTTTATTTCGCAATCGCCATTTCGGAGGCTGGCTCGCTGGTTTCCGCCAACGGCGCGGTTTCCCCACCCTTGTGAAATTTCACGCTGACAATCTTGCTCACGTCATAAAGCACGTCAGTCATGCTGATGGTGCGTTTGTTGTAAGTAATGATGACAAACTGCGAGTGCGCCAAGAACCATTGTAGAATGTGGATAAGGCGGTTGATGTTCGACTCGTCGAGCGGCGCGTCCAATTCGTCCAGCACACAAAACGGACTGGGCCGGACCTGATAAATGGAAAACCAAACCCGGCCGGTTGCCTTCCGGATTACTTTCTAAGCCAGACTTGATGGGAGCCGATTTGCCGCACGAGCTTGTATCGTTCCAGGAATTCCCGACGCAGCACGTACTTTCCGGTGACCGAATCACGGTCAAACAGAACATTCTTGTAAAATAATACAAAAAAACCCAGCACCACTGCCTTCGGTTCCCCCTGCCGGATGGCAGCGGTCAATTCCGCATTGCTGGCAACATGGAGACGGCGCAATTGATCATCCGGCAACTGACCCGCTATCACCCGGGCGATAAAATTCTCATTGCCAGGCAGATCCCGCCGCCTAGCGAAGAAGGTAAAGCCCTGCCACGTGGTGAACACCGGGTCGTTGGGGTTGGTCACCTCGGCCAGCGTCTGCGAGATTTCACGGACGTCCGCGAGCCTCAATTCCCGGGGAAGACGGGGGAAGACCCACTCCCGGTGATTGAAAAGTTCGATGCTGTCGTTCCATGGTGTTCCGCCATACAACGCCAGTAGAACCGGGACGCCGAAGATGCCAACCGGCTTGCGGGCGCGCAGCAAAACGCACCAGAATGGCAAACCCGCCAGAATAAAGAACATCAGCGGCACCATGAAGTACTGATGGAACGTTTGCGCCGGCAAGAGTGCGAGGACTGCCGCGCCCACGCCGAAGATCGTAAGCCACGCAGGAATTAATGCCGGCAAGGAGCACGGGAAAGTCCAAACCGCCTGCTTACTTTGCGCAAGGGGACGATGTGAAGTCTGGCTGAAATAATGCACAACATCCCAGAAGCTGACAGCCCATGCGATCGCCAGCATCACGGGAAACTGGCCCTGGTAAAACATTTCAGCCAGTTCCGCTCTCACGGACTGCCAGGTGCCGAAGGTGCCGAGACGGCCCGAACGGATTGCATGAAAACCTAAAACGTCGAAATAGAACACCCATGGATGGGGCAGCACGCTGCGCAGAATGAGCAATCCCGGCGGCAGCGTTCCAAGCAAAAAGCCAGCCAAGCCACACCAGGCCATACTTGAACGTGGCTGCGCGATGACGCGCGCCAGTATCCAACTTCCGGCCATCACTGCGAAAGGCAAAGCCAGCAAGCGTGTGCCGACAGACCCCATCGCCGCAAAACCGGCCAGAGCAGCCCACCAGAACGTTGGCCCTTTTGATTTGCAGCAGCGTGACGCGGAGTAAAGGGCCAATACACCCAGGAATAGAGGCAGGGCATGGTTCTTGACGGTGGGTGTCCAAAACAGGATGGGCGCGTTGAGCATTACCAGACACCAGCCGACCCACCCGGCCGATACTCCACCCCCATGGCGCGCAAACCAGGCCGACGTCACCACCGCCAACCCGGCGCCGCTGAGCACCGACACCCAGATGCACGGCTCATAGCCGTAGCCGAAGATCCACATCGCGGCCGCGTAAGGATACGGAAACAACGGCATCTGCTGGAAGAAGAAGTCCCGGCAGGGAGCAAGGCCGTCATAGACGCAACGAACCGCGCTGAGAAAATGCCCTTCATCCACATCCATCAACCGGTAAAGCCCCATCACACGAAATGCCACGACGGAGAATATGAATTGCAGCAGGAACGACACGAACGCGGCCTTGGTCACGGAGCTCTCTGACGGGAATGCAGCTTGGGAAGGCGTGTCTTCAACCGAATGCTTGTCGTTGCCATGAGTTGAATGCACAGGAAACCTTTTCTTGGTATGGGATTAAGCTTTTGATCCGGGACAGCGTTTATCCGCCTGCTATCTTGTTGAGGCGAACTGTCTGATGAACTGAAATTGACAGAATTTCGTTTTCATTTGCACCCGAGAAAGGGAGGATATCCGCTCCACAGACCCAGTCAACCCTCCTCTCGCGGCGGTAGTGTCTTGATTTTGTTGTAGTGTCGGCGCTGTGTGCCGATTTGGTCGAGCCGCAGGCTCGACGCTACACGAAATTAGGACATTACCCTCGCGGCCCTGACGTACAGTGCGCACAGTTTGTCCCCGGCCCCTGAATCTTTGTGCGGACGAAATTTTATCTCATCATCGCCATTTCGGCGTCCGGTTCGTCAATTTCCGCCGACGGCGCGGTCCCGCCGGTCTTGTGAAATTTCACGCTGACAATCTTGCTCACGCCGCGTTCCTCCATCGTCACACCGTAAAGCACGTCGGCCATGCCGATGGTGCGTTTGTTGTGGGTAATGATTACAAACTGTGAGTGCATCAGGAACCGCTGCAGGATGCGGACAAAGCGGTTGATGTTCGACTCGTCGAGCGGCGCGTCCAGTTCGTCCAGCACACAAAACGGACTGGGCCGGACCTGATAAATTGAGAATAACAGCGCCACGGCGGTCATCGTCTGCTCCCCGCCGGACAGCAGCGAAATGCTTTGCAATTGTTTGCCCGGCGGGCGTGCCATGATTTCAATACCGCTCTCAAGCACGTCGTTTTGATCCGATAAGATCAGGTCCGCCTTGCCGCCGCCGAAGACCTCGGTGAACATCGTGCGGAAATTCTCGCGGATCTTTTCAAATGTTTCGGTGAACATCTGCCGCGTCTGCACGTTGATGCGGTTGATGACCTCAAGCAGTTGCGCCCGGGCCTGCACCAAATCGTCGTTCTGCTTCGTCAGAAATTGATAACGCTGCTCGGTTTCCTCGTATTCCTCGATGGCCACGAGATTCACCGGGCCGATTTCGTCGAGCCGTTTCTGCAAGGCCTCAATCTGCTGCGCGACGGCGTTCCAATCCGTGGACGCACCCGCGGCAGCCATTTCTTCCGGCGTCATCACGTGCACTTTCGCCGCGCCTTCGTCGGCGAACGTGATGGTGATGCACTCGCTGCGCACGTCGTCGAGATTGACATGATATTTCTGCTGGATCCGTTCGCGCAGGTTTTGGACGGACATGTTTTTCTGCGCCAGTTCAACATCCAGGGCGCCGCGCTGTTCCTGTAATCGGGTCAATTGCCGCCGCCGCTCGCTCAAATTTTCTTCGCGCGCAACGACGTCCCCTTCCTGCGATTGTTTCCGCGCCAGCAATTCGGCGGTTTGAGTGTTCACCTGCTCGCGCTCGTGCTGCAAGCGCCCGATTTGCGACCGTGAATCCTGTATTTCCGACTCCGCCTGCTCTTTGCGGCCAATAAAGGATGACACTTCGTTGCGACGCTGCTCGAGCAACTGGGTTAACTCACGGATGCGCTGTTCCAAGGATTGCTGCTGCTGGCGGAATGACGCCAGGAGCTGCTCCTCCGCTGCGAGTGCCACCTTGCTCTCGGTGAGCGCGGCATGGGCGGCATCGCGCTGCTGGCGCAGATTTTCCAGTTCAGCCGTGAGCGCGGCGACTTGTTCCTGTCCGGCGCGTTCGCGGGCTTCAAGCTCGTTCAACCGGGCCGCCAGCGCGCCGCGCTTTTGCGAACCTTCCTGCTCCTGCGCAGCGAGACTTTGAACTTCAAAAATCACCGTCTCGATTTTCTGGTGCAGCAGACGGTTTGAATTCTGCAACGCGTTGAACTCGCCTTCGCGCGTGGCAATGGCGACTTCCTGCTCGCGCAATTCCATCTGTGCCTGTTGCAAGCCGGCCTGCAGCTCCGTTTGCTCGCCCAGGAGTGCGCCGCGTTTGCGGCTCATTTGAGCCACGCGGGCCTGGACTTCCGTCAGTTCACCTTGCAGTTCGTTGATCTGGTTTTTGCGTCCCAGAATCGAAGCCGGCGCCTTGGGGTTACCGTTGCCGTTCAAATAGCCGCCGGTGTAAATGCCGTGCCGACTGAGCAGATCGCCGGTCAACGTGACGAAATCGCAACCGGCGCGGCCGTTTTGAATCTGGGCCGTGGCCGTGGCGAGGTCGGACGCAATGAAGGTGCGGCCCAACAACGCCTTCAGGAGTTTTTCCACCGACGGCTCGCCCTGAACCACGCTCAAAGCATGAATGATTTGACCCTTTTGCAATCCGTCTTGGATCGCATCAAGACCGCTGCCCGGCGCCATTTCGCCCTCAAAAAACAATTGCTTGTCGCTGGCGTATTCGATTGACAGCGCAGCGACGCTGGCGCGCCCGACCTTGTTGGCGCTGAGGTCGGCGAGAATCTGCTGCGCGGATTCCGGCCGCTCGGTCAAAACGAGCTGCAGGTGGTGGCCGAGCGCGTTCTCGATGGCGACGACATACGAATCCGGCACGCGAATGCGGTCGGCGAGCGAGCCGATGACCTTGCGTGACTGGCGCAAGGCGGCCTGGGTGCCCGCGCTGAAACCTTCGTGCGAACCTTCGAGCTGCTCGAGCACATTCAGGCGCGAACGTTTCTCGGCTTGTGCCTGTAAAAACTGGTCCTGCTCGGCGGACGATGCCTGTAGTTCCACCTGGAGCTCGTGCAACCGGTTTTGCCGCTGCTCGACCGAGCCGCGCTTGGTCTGTGCGTTCAGCTTCTCAACCTCGACGCTCGCGGTGAATTCCTGCAGGCGCGCTTCGAGCCGGGTGCGTTCCTCTTCGAGTTGCACTTTTTCGGCGGAAAGCTTTTCCAGCCGGATGCTGTTGCCCTGCTTCTGCAAATCGAGCGCGGTGATTTCGTTGCGGATGCGCGTCAAATCCTGCGCCGCAGTAAATGCCTCGGACTGCGCCTGACGCAACGTTTCCTGTCGCCGGCGCAAGTCTTCCTCAACTGTGTTCAACGCCCGCTGTTTCTGTTCCAGCGTCAGGCGATGCTGCCGGACCGCGTTTCCCGAAGCGGTCAACCGCTCCACCACCGCCTTCAATTCGCTGGACGCGGCGAGGTGGCGTTCCTCGGCCTGGTTGATTTCGGTTAGTGCCCGGGTGTTTTGCGACGCGAGTTCGCGCAAACGTTCCTCGTTGAATTGAACCCGGCTTTCGTGCCGGTCCGTTTCGCCCTTTAATTCCAGACCGCGCTGCTGTTTTTCGGCCACTTTATGTTCCAGTTCCGAAAGCCGTTCGCGGAGTTGCTTGATTTCGTCTTCACAGCGCAAAATGTCGGCGGAGCCGGTTCCAATCTCGCCGCGCAGTTTTTCGGCAGCGGTTTGCTTTTCGCCGATCTCGGCCTGCAACACGTCGAATTGATGGCGCGCCAGTTGCGTGGCGAGGTGCTGGAGTTCATGGGAAATTTGTTTGTAGCGGCGCGCTTTGCCGGCCTGGCGCTGGAGCGAACCGATTTGCCGCTTCACTTCGCGGATGAGATCGGCGATGCGCAAAAGGTTCTGGTCGGTGTATTCCAGTTTGTGAAGCGATTCCTTCTTCTGGCTCTTGTATTTCGTGATGCCGGCGGCTTCCTCGAAAATGAGGCGGCGGTCTTCGGGTTTGCTCGAAAGAATTTGCGTGATGTGGCCCTGCGCCAGAATGCTGTAACTGGTGCGGCCCACGCCCGTGCCCATGAACAGTTGCTGGATGTCCTTGAGCCGGCAGGAGGTGCGATTGATGAAATACTCGCTGCCGCCGTCGCGGAAAATCCGGCGTGTGATGGTGACCTCATTGTAAGCCACCTCGACACCTGCTGCGCGCAGATGGTTCTCGTCCATGTCGCCCAGTGTCAGCGACACCTCGGCCATGCCCATCGGTTTGCGTCCGTCCGTGCCGGTGAAAATCACATCGGCCATTTCGCCACCGCGCAAAGCCTTGGCCGATTGCTCACCGAGCACCCAGCGGATGGCATCGGAGACGTTGGATTTGCCGCAGCCGTTGGGACCGACGATGGCGGTGACGCCGGGTTGGAAATTCAACGCGGTCTTGTCCGCGAAGGACTTAAAGCCAAAAACCGTCAGATTCTTGAGATACATGACTTTTGTTCAGCCAATCACAATTGTCGGTTCAAGTAAAGTGAAAACCACAATATACGGCACACAATCCCACTTGTGGCACAACTAATTGGTGAGGAACCAGGATTTGCTTTGTGCCACTAACTGCTACTTCAAATTTTCCATCAAACTACTTCGCTCTTATACGACTGGAAGGCGATTTCGTCAACTGATTTTCTGCATTGAAAAATTAGTTGACAGAATTTCATCATTGAATCAGCTTATCCGCATCCGTTGATATAACGGACTCATGAAGAGTGGCTGAGGGACTGGCCCGATGACGCCACGGCAACCGGTTGAAATGCAAGTTCAACGACCAGGTGCCAAATCCAGCCCCGACGGGTGTCGGGGAAAAATGAGAGGAGCGCACAAGTTTTATCAGCCCCTTCTCTCCATGAGTCGGGGCTTTTTGTTTGCCCGAAACAAAAATACAAAAGGTAGGGCTGGCTCTCCGAGCCAGCCGCGGCGCGTTCGGAGAACGCGCCCTACCTGCAAAGAAAATTTATGAGTGAACATCACGGTTTTATGAAGGCGCTCAAGTGCCGCGAGTGCGGGCGGGAATATCCGCTCACCGCCACACACGTCTGCGAATTCGACTTCGGCCCGCTCGAAGTGGTTTATGATTACGACCGCATCAAAAAGTCGCTGACCAGGGCGGCCATCCAGTCGCGTCCCCAGACGATGTGGCGTTACCGCGAACTGTTGCCGGTGGCTAACGATCCGACCGTCGGTTTGCAGGTCGGTTTCACGCCACTCGTCAAGGCCGACCGGCTGGCCAAAAAGCTCGGCATCCGCGAACTGTGGATCAAAAACGACACGGTCAACTATCCCACCCTGTCATTCAAGGACCGCGTCGTGAGCGTGGCGTTGAGCCGTGCGTGCGAACTGGATTTCGACACCGTCGCCTGCGCCTCGACCGGCAACCTGGCCAATTCCGTCGCCGCCAATGCCGCGTCCGCCGGATTGAAGTCCTACGTTTTCATCCCGTCGGATTTGGAGCAGGGTAAAATTATCAACTCGCTCATTTACGGCGCGCACGTCATTGGCATCAGAGGTCATTACGACGAGGTGAACCGCCTTTGCGCCGAGATCGCGGGCAAATTCAACTGGGCGTTTGTGAACGTGAACATGCGGCCGTATTACGCCGAGGGTTCCAAGAGCATGGCGTATGAAATCGCCGAGCAACTCGGATGGCGATTGCCGCAGCACACGGTTGTGCCGATGGCGTCCGGCTCATTGCTGACGAAAATCCAGAAAGGCTACCAGGAATTGGTGAAGCTCGGCCTCGTGGCGGAAAGCGAGACGGCCATTCACGGTGCGCAGGCGACGGGTTGTTCGCCCATTTCCACCGCGCAAAAGGCAGGCATGGATTTCTTTAAGCCGGTCAAGCCGAATACGATTGCCAAGTCGCTGGCCATCGGCACGCCGGCGGATGGTTTCTACGCGCTCAAGGTGATGAAGGACACCGGCGCGGCGGCGGACGATGTGACCGACGACGAAATCCGCGACGCCATCAAGCTGCTGGCGGAGACGGAAGGCATTTTTGCCGAGACCGCCGGGGGCGTGACGGTGGGTGTAGCCAAGAAACTGATTGATTCAGGCAAAATTCCGCGGAATGATTCCGCCGTCCTTTGCGTCACCGGCAATGGATTGAAGACGCTCGACGCCGTGAATGGCCATTGCGGCAAGCCGCGCGAAATCAAGCCCAGTCTGCGCGAGTTCGAAGCCCTGCTGGCGCATGAAGAAAAAGTGAATGCGTAAAACAATTCAAACGTGAACGTCATCCGATTTCCATTTTGGATTTTGTTGGGAGCTTTTATCTGGGCTGCCGGGTGCGCCACGCCAAACCCTCTTGCGAACTGGAGACGAGCTTCCGCAAACCCCAATCAGACAATTGTCAACGACTATCAAAATTACATTCAAAAACTTCCGGCCGAAGAAAGAAAATATGCTGGCCCGATTGAATGTTTTGAAGACGGGACAGGGCAATATGCCATCTTGATATACATAGGCTTAAACGGAACGGTGTGGCAGCACGTCTTGATATACGACAAAGAAAATAAGCGAATTAAGACAATCAAATATTCAAGCGGTGGCTATCGTTCTTAAAATTGCAAAGACATTTTTTGCCGATTCGACGATTCTAATTAAAAATTAAATTTATGCCAAAAAAAGTACGAATCCCGACCCCGCTCCGCAAGTTGACCAACAACGAGGAGCTGGTCGAAGTCAACGCCGCCACCATCGGCGAGGCGATTGTCGAATTGCAGACGCGCTTCCCCGGCATCCAGGAACGACTCGTGGATGAAAAAGGCGAGGTGCGCCGCTTCGTAAACGTGTATGTGAACGAGGAAGACATCCGCTTCCTGAAAAACCGGGAAACGCCGTTGAAAGACGGCGATGAAATCAGCATCATCCCGGCAATCGCCGGTGGCTAAAATCAACCAATGAAATTCAAATCCCCCTCTCCCGGTCTCCGACCACCCTCTCCCCGCCAGGCGGGGAGAGGGACGGGGCGAGGGGCACCAATTCAATTGATTTGTTAACCCTGTTCCAACCTTAAATATTTCCAATATGGCCAAAGCATTTAAAAAACCTGCACTGACACAGTCGAGTTCGCCCACACAAAGGCGCTTGTGGCTGATGTTCCCGCCCAAGCTCATCAAGAAGCCGCTCATTTGGGAAGTCGGCCACAAGTTCAAAGTCGTCACCAACATCCGCCAGGCCAGCGTCACCGACGAGATTGGCATCGTGTGTCTGGAATTGGATGGCAAGCGCGACGAAGTCAAGGCCGCCATTCAATGGCTGGAAAAACAGGGTGTCAGCGTCGAGCCGGTGGAAATAAGCGTGGTGGAAAGCTAAACGGCACAGGCCGAACCTGCTCTGGTTATTTCCCGGGCTTTGACTTTCCGGCGTACCGCCTCGTTTTGATCGCCTCCTGGCCGGACCTCGGCCGGCTTTACCGGTTGTTGAACCGTGCAGGTGGAGCATTGGTGCGCATCAACCCGCAGAGGAAGACATCTATTTTCTCCGCCGCCAAGGCGTTGGCAAATTCGTTTGGATGGGCGTCGTAACGATTCACGGTGATTTTCCTGGGTGGCAGATCACGGAAAACCGGCAGCAGATCCAGGTGCGGCACATTCAACTCCTTCCAGAATGCGTCCAATTGATCGTGGATGAATTGGTATTCGTAATTATTCTGTCCCAAGGCGTGCATGAACGGGAACGTGACCACGGCGAAATGGGCGCCATGGGTTTCCACCAAATCCCGGGCCTGTCGCAATCGCTTCTTTTGTTGCTCCCAAAGCGGACCGGCATAGCCTGTCTTCACGAAGTCAAAATACTTCGCCATATCCGGATTGCGCGATATCCGCCAACGATAGCTGAGGATGTTGACGAAGTAGCTGTTGCGCTCCAGCCAACTTTGCTTATCGGCACCCACATCGAGCGATTCGAGCACCCGCTCCCACTCGGGCATGATGTCGGAGATGTCGTTCAAGTTGTAAACCAGAACCACCTGGTCGAATTCGTAATCCTTTTCAATGCAGTTTTCGATCACATAGATCTCCTCGCCAGTATCCGCACCGTAGATGGCCAGCAGGTGAACCTCCCACTCTGGATGCAAGCGGCGGAGACGGTTGGCAAAGCGGTCCCGAATATCTTTGATGCCATGTCCAGCCGTGAAGGAGTCGCCGACAAAACTAACCCGGCGTTTACCGTCAGCAATATTGAATGAGTACGCGATATCGTCCCGAACACCACTTACGCTTTCACGGTAATGCCGCTCCATCCAACGTTTCGCTCCCTTGGTATTGGTATGATTCACCGTCACCGGAACAGTCGAGTCATCGAAGAATCGAAAATACAACTCGCCAGCCAACGGAATTAACGTCAGCAGGAAAATCAGCACGAGGAAGTTTCCGGCGATCAGTTTTCCCCAGCCCGGCGATGACCGATGCCGGAGGTGAAAGTGAAAGAAGAACCATAACGCCCCACCCGCGGCGACGGGCAAGAACAGAAACAAGATGAGCACCAAGTTCTCTTCCATATACCAGAACGCCCCGCCCAACGCATTGGTCAAGCTTTAGAGAATAGATTTTGGATGAACTGCGGCAGTTTCGTCAAATAAAAATGGCCCGGACCAACAACGCGCCGTTCTGATTTCAAAATATCCGTTAGGCTACTTCCGCCGCCGGCGTTTGACTCTGAGCTGGATCGTGGCGTGAACAAGTGCGGCTTGAATACGCGCGGCCTCCTCGTCGGTGATTTTTTCCTTGAGCCGCGACTCGGCGCGCAGTCGGGCCTCCTCGGCCCTGGCTTCATCAATGTTTTCGGCGCGAATCGCCATGTCGGTAAGAATGGCCACGTGGTCGCCGGTCACCTGCACGAAGCCGTCGCCGACGGCTAGAAAAATTGTGTCCGCGCCCTTGCGCGCGACGATTTCACCCGCGACAAGCTGCGTCATCAATGGCACGTGGTGCGGGTAGATGCCCATCTCGCCTTCGACGCCGGTCAGCGTGATCATGTCCACGTCGCCGGAGAAAATCTTCGCGTCCGGTGTGACGATTTCGAGTTTCAGCGTGTTGGCCATTGGTTAGCGGGAGGGTCGCCGTGCCGGCGATCCATAATTTGGGGACGGCGACACGCCATCCTTCCCGTTGTCATTCTTTAATCTCTTCAATGCCGCCTTTCATGTAAAAATTCTGCTCCGGCACGTCGTCGTGCTTGCCGTCCAGGATTTCCTTAAATCCGCGGACGGTATCGGCCACCGGCACCTGCCTGCCGGCCCGTCCGGTGAACACCTCCGCCACTGAGAACGGCTGGCTGAGGAACCGTTGAATCTTGCGCGCGCGATACACGGTGATTTTGTCGTCGGGCGACAGTTCGTCCATGCCGAGAATCGCGATGATGTCCTGCAAATCCTTGTATCGCTGCAAAACTTTTTGCACGCCGCGGGCAACCTTGTAGTGTTCCTGCCCCACAATTTCCGGCGCGAGTGCACGGCTCGTCGAGGCCAGCGGGTCCACGGCGGGATAAATGCCGAGTTCCTGAATGGCGCGTTCAAGCACGATGGTTGAGTCAAGGTGTGCGAACGTCGTTGCCGGCGCCGGATCGGTCAGGTCATCGGCCGGCACATACACGGCCTGGAAGGAGGTGATGGAGCCTTTCTTCGTCGAGGTGATGCGCTCCTGCAGGTCACCCATTTCGGCGGCCAGCGTCGGCTGGTAGCCAACGGCGCTCGGCGTCCGGCCCAGCAGCGCGGAGACTTCCGAACCGGCCTGCGAGAACCTGAAAATGTTGTCAATGAACAGCAGCACGTCCTGGTTTTTTTCGTCGCGGAAATATTCCGTGATGGCCAGGCCCGACAAGCCAACACGCAACCGGGCACCCGGCGGCTCGTTCATCTGGCCATAGACGAGTGCGATTTTGGATTTGCCGAGGTCTTTCTGGTTGATGACGCCGGCTTCGGACATCTCGGTGTAAAGGTCGTTGCCTTCGCGTGAGCGTTCGCCCACACCCGCGAACACGGACACGCCGCCGTGCAGTTTGGCTATGTTGTTGATCAATTCCATGATGATGATGGTTTTGCCGACGCCCGCGCCGCCGAACGCGCCGACCTTGCCACCCTTCAAAAACGGGCAGATGAGGTCAATGACCTTGATGCCAGTCATGAGCACCTGCGGTGAAGTGGACTGGTCCGCCAGCGCCGGCGCGGGGCGGTGAATGGGATAAAATTTTTCCGCCTTGACCGGCCCGCGCTCGTCCACCGTCTCGCCGACGACGTTGAACACGCGGCCCAGCACGCAGTCGCCGACGGGCATGGAAATGGGGCCGCCGGTGTCGGTGACTTCGTAACCGCGCTTCATACCCTCGGTCGAGCCCATGCAAACGCAGCGCACCCAGTTGTCGCCGAGGTGCTGTTCGATTTCGAGCGTCCGCTTCGCGCGGCCCTGGCCGGGCACGTCGAATTCGATGGTCAACGCGTTGTAAATGGCGGGAGGCTGGCCGGGAAATTCCACGTCCACGACCGGTCCGATGACTTGAATGATTTTGCCTTTGTTCATGCGATTGATTGATTAGCCCACCGCCATTTGCGCAGTGGCGATTTCCAAAAGTTCCTTGGTGATGTTTGACTGGCGCAGCTTGTTGTACTGGAGCGTCAGGTCCCGGATAAGCTGTTGGGCGTTGTCGGTGGCGTTCTTCATTGCCACCATGCGCGCGCTGTGTTCGCTGGCCCTGGCCTCCAGCAGGATTTGGTAAACCCGGAAATTCAAGTAGTGCGGCAGGAGTTCGCCCAGCACGGTTTCCGCCGACGGCTCGAACAGAAATTCCAACCCGCTGCCCGCCGGCAGTTCCTCCGCCAACGCCCTGCCCTCGAAACCGGCGGACACCGTCTTGATCCGGCCCACCGGCAGGAACGGCACGACCTCCGGCCGCTGGTTCAGCGTCGAAATGAAGTTCGTGAACAGGACATCCACCTCGTCCACTTCGCCCTTGATGAACAGGTCCTGTGCGAACCTAGAGATGGCGCGTGCCTCGCCGAATTGCGGCGTGTCCTTGTAGGTGAACTCCGCCGCCAGCGTACGCTTCGTGCGCGCGATGAATTGCGACGCCTTGCGTCCCGCCGTAAGGTAAAGGGGCGTGTCCCGGTCGAATTTCACTGCTTCGCGGAACAAATTGCCGTTGAGCGCGCCGCATAAACCGCGGTCCGTGCTCACGAGAACGACCGCCCGCCTTCGCACGTCACGGGTTTCCAGGAGTGGATGCGTGAAATCCATTGTGCGCGCCGTTGTTTCGGCCAGCACCTCGTTCATCAACGCCGCATAAGGCCGGCCGGCCAAGGCGGCCTGCTGGGCCTTGCGCATCCTGGCCGCCGCCACCATCTGCATCGCCTTTGTGATTTGGGCGGTGTTCCTGACCGACTTGATGCGTCGGCGGATGTCGCGGGTGGTGGGCATGAATTATTTATAAGTCTGCTTGAACTCTGGTACCGCCGCCTTCAATTCATCAACCGTCAAGCTTCTTAACGTTTTTTCCTTCGCGATGCGCGCCATCAATTCCGGCTTCCGGATCGTCATGAAATCCGTGAGCTTGTGCTGAAAATCCTTGATTTTGGCCACCGGCACGTCGTCCACAAATCCGTTCTGCGCCGTCCACAAAACGACGGCCTGCACTTCGACCGGCAGCGGGTGGTATTGAACCTGGTTAAACAATTCCACGATGCGTTTGCCGCGTTCAAGCTGCGCCTGAGTCTTGGAATCGAGTTCAGAACCAAATTGAGCAAATGCGGCCAGCTCGCGGAACTGCGCAAGGTCGCCCTTGATGCGTCCGGCAACTTTTCTTATCGCCTCAACCTGCGCCGCCGAACCGACGCGCGACACGGACAGGCCAACCGAAATCGCCGGGCGGATGCCCTGGTAAAACAAATCCGTTTCCAAGTAAATCTGGCCGTCCGTGATTGAAATCACGTTGGTGGGAATGTAGGCCGAAACATCGCCCGCCTGCGTTTCGATGATGGGTAGCGCCGTGAGCGAGCCGTTGCCGTGTTTTTCGTTCAGACGCGCGGCGCGTTCGAGCAAACGGCTGTGCAGATAAAACACGTCGCCCGGATATGCCTCGCGGCCCGACGGACGCTTGAGCACGAGCGAAACCTGGCGATACGCCACCGCGTGCTTGGACAAATCATCATAAATAATCAGCGCATCCATGCCGTTGTCCATGAACCATTCGCCCATGGCGCAGCCGGCGAACGGCGCAAGATACTGATTGGTGGCTGAATCGGATGCCGCGGCCACCACAACCATCGTGTAGGGCATGGCCCCCGCCTCTTCGAGCACGGAAATGACGCGCGCCACGTTTGACTGTTTCTGGCCGATGGCAACGTAAATGCAATACAGCGGGCGGTAATTTTTGTCTCCCGCCTGTTGTGCCGCAAGGTTCAGCTGTGCATTGTTGATAATGGTGTCAATGCAAATGGTCGTCTTGCCCGTCGAACGGTCGCCGATGATCAATTCGCGCTGGCCCCGGCCTATCGGAATCATCGCGTCAATCGCCATGATGCCCGTTTGCACCGGCTGATTGACCGAACGGCGTTTGATGATGCCTGGCGCGATTTTTTCGACCGGATAAGTGGTCTCATTTTTTACCGGTCCCTTGCGGTCGAGCGGCTGGCCGAGGGCGTTGACGACGCGGCCCAGCAGGCCTTTGCCCGCGGGCACCTGCAATAGCTTGCCGGTGGTGCGGACTTCCTGGCCTTCCTTGATTCCCGTGTAATCGCCCAGAATGATTGCGCCCACCTCGGTCTCTTCGAGGTTCAACGCCAGGCCGGTGACGCCGTTGCCGAAGTCGAGCATCTCGTTGAGCATTGCGTCGGTCAAGCCCTCGATCCTCGCCACGCCGTCGCCGATTTCGCGGACAACGCCGACATTTTGTTTGGCCATCGCGGCCTTCGCGCCCGCGATTTGGTCTTCAATTTCCTGCAGTAGATTGCTCATAAATTTTCCATCCGGGAGGGTCGCCGTGCCGGCGACCCATTATTTGGGGACGGCGACATACCGTCCCTCCCATGTTTAAAAACTCTCCGCCAGCCTGTTCAAACGCGCCTGGATGCTGCCGTCGTAAACGTCGCTGCCCACCTTGATGCGCAGACCGCCGATCAATGCCGGGTTTCGGTCGAACGCCAGGCTTACTCCTTCGCCGTAAATTTTTTTTATCCGGTTTGCCACGTTTAGTTGCAAATCGGCGGGCAGCGGCGCCGCACTTTCGACACGCGCGGCGAGGCGCTCCAAATTCAGTTTTACCAGCCGGCACAGACGCGACAAAATCTCATGGTAACGGCGCGGTTTCTGAGCCAGCACCAGCGCGACCGCCTGCCGGACGCGGCTTTCGTCCAGCAAACCGTTGACCTGGCAACTGCGGAACAGTTGCCGGGCGTCGTGTTGCGCTCGTTTGGATATTTTCATTTCACAATTTCAGGTAGGGTCGCCTCGCCGAGGCAATCGGACGGCTTGGCGAGCCATCCCTACCAATAAAATTTACGACGTCAATTGCCTCTCCGTTTCCTCCGCCAGCCGACGTTGATCGTCTGGCGTCAGGATTTTGCCGGTGACGGTCGCCGTGGTTTGCACCACCAGCCGGCCGACCTCGCGTTTCAACCCGGCGAGCATCCGCTCATGGTCCTGCGCGGCGGCCTCACGCGCCCTGGCCATGATTTGTTCCGCGGCGGCGACGGCTTTTTGCGTTTCCCGTTCGCGCACGCGCGCGGCGGCGGCGCGGGCTTCTTCGATCAACTGGTTGGCCAGATCATTGGTCTGGTCGAGAATTTTCCGGCGCGCAGCCTCGGTTTTGGCGAGTTCCGCCTTGATTTTCTCGGCATCCGCCAGACCTTCGGCAATGCGCCGGCGGCGTTCTTCCAGCACGTTCAGGATCGGCTGGTAGGCAAACTTGTAGAGCAAGCCGGCAACAATGAGGAAGCTGATGATCTGCGCGAAGAAATGCGGGGCGTCCAACCCGAATTTTTCCGCCGTATTTTTGGCGGTTTGAGCCAGGTCGCCGCCGATGCCCGCCAACAAAATAAACTGGTTCATAAACTCGATCTGTTAATGCGGGGCGCGGAGCCTGAACAGCTCCGCGCCCAAGAGTGCTACTTGGCCGCCTCCTTCACGAGGAAGAGGGCGTAGAACACGATGGCTTCCGCAAACGCGATGGCCAAGATGGATTGAACCAGAATCTTCGTCGCCGCGCCGGGGTTGCGCCCGACCGCTTCCGAAGCCTTGGCTCCGATCAGACCCACACCGATGGCCGCCGCCAGGCAGGCCAAACCGACGTGCAGGTTGCCACTCAATTCTGCCAACATGGGCGTTAACATACTATTTTTTCCTTTCGTTTTTCCCAGCGGCCCCCGCGATTGAACACGGTCCAGCCGCCGAAATTCTCAAATTCAATGGTGCGCGCCTTCGTCTCCTTCCTCGTGCAGGCAAATCAGCATCGTGAACACCGCCGTCAACAGCATGAATACCAGCGCCTGGACCAGGCCGACCAGCAATTCCATGAAGTAAAACGGCACCGGCAGCAGCCAGCCCAGCCCGGGCATCAGGTTGGCCATCGCCTCCAGCATGTTTTCGCCCGCGAAAATGTTGCCGTAGAGGCGGAAACTCAAAGACACCGGGCGGAACAGGATCGAAAACACCTCCAGAAAACCAACCAGGAAAAAGATCACCACCAGCAGCCATTTGAGCAAGCCGGTGGCGTCGCCTTTCGGCCCGAATAAATGGAGGAAGAAACCTTTCACGCCGTTGGCCTGCAACGCCCAGACCGTCCAAAGGCCGAAGAAGGTCATGGCCATGGCCAGGGTCATGTTCAGGTCGGCATTGCCGCCGCGCAGCAGCGGGCGCGTGACTTCAAAACCATGTTCCCCCGGCACGCCCCAGCCAATCGTGCCGATTCCCGGAATCAGCCCGAACCAGTTCGTCGCGAGGATGAAGATGAAAATCGTCGCGAAGAACCAGAACGTCTTCTTCACCAGTTTCGGTCCGATGATGCCTTCCAGAAAACCGTAAAGTTCTTCCACCAGCCATTCCCAGAAGTTCTGCGCGCCCGATGGCACTTCCTGAATTTTTCGTGTGGCGAACCGGGCAAACAAAATCACGCCCACCGCCACAATCCACGTCACCAGCATGGAATTGGTGACAAAACCGCCTTTATGCCCGAGAGACTGGGCACTCTGAGGAAGGCCATGTTCCGTGGAAACGGCCGGCGACGCGCCGGATGCCGCCAAAGCGGCGGGCTTGGTGGCAGCAGGAGCGGCTTCGCCCGGTGCCGCATTCAGCGCGGCGAACGGGGCGCAGATAAAAAAGGCGCCAGCGATTATCAGTCTGAGTGATTGCATCTGACCTCAGCAAATCCATCCGCCGAACTCGACCTCTTTGTTCTCCCGCAGTTCCGGTCGGAAGCTAAAAGACACTGCCGAAACGCGGGAAAATCACAAGCACTTTTTGGGCAATTCCCACACGAATTTTGCGCGAATGAAACGCCAAAGTCAAAATCGGCGCAGTGATTCCGGCGTTTCCCCCCGCTCGCGGAGCGTCCGCAGGCTCAGCGCGTCGTGGCGCTTGGCCAGCCGCTTTCCTTTTTCGTCCAGCATCAGCGCGCAGTGGTAAAACGCCGGCGGCATCAAACCCAGCGCCCGGTAAAGCAGAATCTGCCGCGCCGTGCTCAACAGCAAATCCGCCCCGCGCACGACCTCGGTGATTTGCATCGCCGCATCGTCCACCACACACGCCAGTTGATACGCCGGCACGTCGTCGCCGCGCCATACGACGAAATCGCCGAAATCTTTTCCGGCCACAAATTGCTGCGGCCCGCAATTGCCATCCACGAACGAAACCGTCTGGCCATCAGGAACACGGAAACGCCAGGAGAAGCGGGTTGAGAGTTGAGGGCTGGGGGTTGAGAAATTTTTGTTGCGGCACGTGCCGGGATAGATGGGCCCTTCATCGTCGCCGGCATTTGGCGCGCTGGCGGCATCGCGGATGTCCTTGCGTGAACAGGTGCAGGGATAAATAAAGCCACCCGCGCGGAGTTTTCCCAGCGCGGCAGCGTAGAACGGCCGCCGTTCACTTTGCGAATACGGCCCAAAAGCCCCGCCGCAATCCGGCCCTTCCTGCCATTCAAAGCCGAACCAGCGCAGGTCCTCGATCATTTGCGGGACGAACTCCAGCTTGAAGCGCGTGGAGTCAATGTCTTCATTGCGCAAAACCAGTGTACCGCCGTTCGCCCGCGCCCGTTCCTGTGCCACCCAAAACGTGCGCGCATGACCGAGATGCAAAAGCCCCGTCGGCGACGGCGCCAAGCGGCCCCGATATTGCGGATTGCACCCGCCTTCGCTCCGCTTCGGCGCGGCAAGGATTTCGGATTGCGGATTCACGAGATGGAATTAACAACAAAGCAATCAAACAACAAAGATTTCTTCGTCGCTTCGTGTCCCGGTTGTTCAAAACGTATGCGTTGAGCGGTCATGCTTGGTTTTCGACACCGGTTTATGAAACGTGGCGGCATGAACTTTTCAATAATCTGAAGGATTTGTTAACGTGCTTGCCAGCGGCCAAAATCATTCAGATCAGTTTTTTAGTTTCTTTCCCTCGCTATCCGGCAACCGCGCCAGGTGGTGGATAACAGCCGTCACTTCTCCTTTGGCATTCTTGATGAAGGTCAATTGCGCGCCATTGAACTTGATGAAGAAATTCGTTTCCGATTCGGGATAAATATCGAAAGCGCCAGGGGGGACATTCTTGCCCCAGTATTGCCCGATCAACCGACCTCTTTTTCGCCAGATCGCCAGTTTCATTCCAGCGGGAAACACAGTGTTCGTCGCAAACTCATATTTGCTCACACAAGCATCAAGAAGTTTAGGGTCCAGCTTGATGGGGATATGTGGTTTGGGTGAATCGAGAGCATCGAGAGCTTCGGCCGGCTGATCGGAGATTTTCTCATAAAAAAACGCATTGCCTTGGTAGTGCATGGTTAAGCCGGCCACCTTGCCCCGATCATCCCGGGAAAAGGTCGCGGGCATGCCGCTCAGCCTTTCAAAAAAGCGGGTTTCCGATTCCGGCGAGAGTTCACCCGCGCCAGGGGGTAATATTGCGTTAACCGGCCATGAACTTGAGCCTGTGGCTTGGGCGAAGAGCCGATCACCTTCCCGGCGAATGCCGATGGCGGGCTGTGAAGGCCTGCCGATCACGTTACTCGACATTTGCGGCGCAACATCGGGTAAAACCTGGTATTGCCCCACATATGAACCATAAACCTCACTGTTGTTTTTTTTCTCCTTTGGCCGTTGGTCCGATTGCCATTCGCTTTCGAGTAAAAAATAACCTATGGCGGGAACGTATTGATCTTCAGAATTGGACAGGACCACCACACCACGACGTCGCGTCATGTCGAGAGCGGCAAATGTGATGAAACCGAGCGTGCCTCCGCCATGTAAAACGAGTTTTGCCCCCTGCAGGTTGTGCCTGATCACCCAAGCCAGCCCGATTTGGGAATGCGTTGTCATGTTAAAATGAGCGACGTGCGTTTTTTCCATGAGTGGCGTCAGGCTGGACGGCGTCAGGCCGAGATTGGCCGACAGGTATTTCAACATGTCATTGGCCGTCGAACGCAGCGCGTCTGCGCCAGCCAGAGCTGGAAGATCTATCCTTGGTTGCGGGTTTCCGAATTGGTTGTACCCGGTGGCGAACCGGGAGTTCAGTTCGGGTGTCAGCGTGATCCGCGTGCTGTCCATCTTTAATGGCCGGCAAATCCGATCCACCACCACCGATTCGTAGTTCGTCCCGGCTTTCAAGGCGATGGCCTGACCAAGCAATGCCATCCCCACGCCGGAATATTTATACTTCGTTCCCGGGTCACGTATCAGTTGATAGCCGGACACGAAGGCATACAAGTTCTCGACGGTATATTCAGCATAGGCATTATCCGCCCGTTTGGGGTCAATATCGAATTCAGGCACGTTTGGAAGCCCGGAGGTATGCGTAGCCAGATGGAGCAAGGTGATTTCCTTGCCGTTGTGAGTCGGCATTTTGACCGACTTGGGCAAATATTTGGCCACAGGGTCATCCAACTTCATCTCCCCGCGTTCGAGCATGTCTTGCAGCAGCAACGCGGTAAATGTCTTCGTGATGGAAGCGATCTCAAACAGTGTGTCGCCATTCACTTCCTGGCCGGTGCCGTTATCCATTTTCCCGTAACTGACAATGCTGCTGCCATGCTCGTCCACAATGCCGACCACGATGCCAACGTTTATCTTTTCAGCCTCGACGTACTGTTGCAGATAGGCGTGGATGGCATTGGTAAAATCCTCTGCTGCAGCGCGAAAGGAAAGCGCCGATAACAGTGTCGTGAAACAAATGACTCGGAAGGCAGTGATCATTTTTTTGCACCTTAACAAATCATCGGAAGGCGACAAGAATTGTTCCGATCCGGTTTTTGAAGAATCCGTGCCCAATGGTTTCACAATCTGACGCTGGAAACCAGACGTGCTCCGTCAGCCGGATACCTCAGAACGGTTCATGGGGATTTGCCGCGAGCCATTCGCCCAAGCCCGGCAGCGGCACGGACAACACCTTCTGGATTTTGGCGATGTTCAACGATGTGTCCAGCGCGCGCGGCGGCCCGGGGAAATTTTTCGCCGAGCCCGGCGTGATTTTTGGATTAAGCTGCGGCCAGCGCGCCGCAATGAGCTGGCCGATTTGCCAGCGCGAAAGTTTTTCCGCGCCCGCGACGTGAAAAAGCCCGGTGCGTCTTTGGTTCACCAGTTCCCAAACCGCGCGCGCCGTCTCGCCGGCGAAAATCGGGCAGCGAAATTCATCCGTGAACAGGTCCATCCCCTTCCCTTTTTGCCAGAGCAACCTCAGTTCCTCGTTGAAACCGCGATTGCCGGCGCGCGAAATGCCACCGTTGAGCGACGTGCGCACAATGGTGTGGTGCGGATTGCGCAAAACGATTTGCTCGGCGGCGAGTTTCGTCTCGCCATAGACATGAATCGGATTCACCGCGTCGGCTTCGGCGTAATTCCCTTTGCGCCCATCGAAAACCAAATCCGAGGAAAAGAAAACGAACGGAATGTCCGCCGCGAGTCCGGCCAAAAGCGCGGTCATGTCAACATTCACGCGCCGCGCCAAATCTGGATTCGATTGTACAGCGGCAATGGTGCTGATGGCAGCGCAATGAATGATGAGTAGTGGCGAATCACTTTGGAATGAGCGGCGGACGGCATCGAAATCGGTAAGATCAAGCTGGTCGCGCGTCAGCGCGCGCACGCGCCAGTGCGGGGCAAATCGCGCCGCGGTCTGGATAAGATAATTTCCAATCAGCCCATTCGCGCCGGTGATCCAAGCGAGTTTCATGCAGCGGATTTTACCGTTCGCAAACCCGTTTGCAAATGTTCGCGTGTTTGGCTAGATTCCAGCTATGAAACGCAACTTTACCGCGGTCGTCAAACAGGACGAAGGCTGGTGGATCGGCTGGGTGGAAGAAATTCCCGGCGTGAATTCGCAGGGCAAAACCCGCGCCGAACTTTTGAAGAATCTGCGTTCGGCTTTGAAAGAAGCATTGGAGTTCAACCGGGAATCGTGAACCGCTCTTACCGCAGCGACAAAGACGCGGCTCAAGTGGCGGCGAAGGCGAAACTGGAAATACCGAAATGAATTCTAAGAGCGTTTCACAATTTTCGGTTTACCAGAATTTGCCAAAGTTTGGAAAACAGCGCGACGAAGCGATGCAGGCAATGTATTTCTTCTCTGGCTTGCAAAACTATCTCACTGTGAAAGGGGTAAATTTTGGGGCAGACCCACCCGATTTTGTTGTCAAAACTACAAACGCGAGGATCGGCATAGAACTCACACGATCAATTCCGACACCGTCAAGTGCTGGCGGTTTTCCCAAAATTGGTGAATTCAAACGCTGGGAAAAACATCGGGAACAAAATCAAATTACAGATCAAGTGACTTTTTTGTGGGGCAAATACTCGTTGAGAGAATCACTCGACGCTTTCAGGTCGCAGCTTAAAGATAAAGCCAAACGAGCAGAAAACTATCAAAAACACTACGACGAAACTTGGTTAGTCTTCGATACAGACGAAGGAAGTCCGGCAACGATATTTATGGTCGGCCAGTGGATTTCCAACGGCGCAAAAGATGAAGCAGTGCAGGATTTCCGAGGAAAATTTTTCTACGAGATGAACCGCATTTGCTGTGCGGCACAACCATTCGACTACGTCATATTTTTTCACGGGCCGAATCTGCTTGCCTTTCCGACGGGTGAGAACTGATATGGATTTCCCACCCCGCCCGCAGGATTGATTGAACGCGGATCAAAAGCACCCGAAACTTTCCTTGATTGGAAGCAGAATTTGAAGTCGTCTCGCGGCCCGGTGGTCACTTACGAATTTCCAACGCACACGTAATCTAACGCAGTTCACTCAAATCTGCGTTAATCATGCAAAGGCATCCGTTAGGACAAGTGCATCGGTCAAAGGGCACATTTGGCACTTTGTCGAGACGATACGTCTTTCCGGCGTGCTTCTTGCATTCAGGACATTGGTCCGAATCGTTGGCTAAAACCACGACTCTATGAAATCCAGCCGCTCTGAGTTCTTCAATCCTTTGATAATGTTGTGCGAGAAATAAAAACATGCGGGTTGCAATCTCCGGCGTCCAGAGTTCGCCTTCCAATTGGAGATTGTTCAACCACGGAGTTGCATCACTGACTCCCCAGATGTGTAGCATCCCAGCCGCCGCACGAAGGATGCTTAGTTTGTCGGCAGGCAGATTCTGAAAACGCGCCGGGCAACAGGCAAAAATTAATTCCAACAAACGCATTTCCGAACCTCGACCATAATTTTTCCAATCCATTCCAAGTCCTCTTGGAAAAACTTGTTGAGATTCGTAATGACTCACGACAAAGCAAGCATCACGAAGTTTTCCAAGTTGCAGAGCAGCTAAACTCGCCGTCTCTGCATCTTGTTTCGCTTGTGCGTTTGCAGACGCGAATCTTTCCACGGCTACCTGACCAGCCTCAGTGCAAACAAAAAAATGCCGATTACCGAGCAGCTTTGTCATGCCGTCTGCATCTGCGCCTACCAGTCTTTGAGCAAGAGCTTTTTTAGTTCCGGAAACCGGAAGCCCTCTTTCTTTAGCTAAAACTTTTAATTGGTTGCCATTGAAGCCGGACTGGATGCTCGTTTCAAGGTCTGCGAGTTGCAAAAGGCCATTTGCAGAAAATTTGCGAACTGCCTTGGCAGGTGAGGTACGTAAAACTCTGGCCCAATCATCAGGTCTCGAAATTCCATCTACAGTTGCGGCAAACTTAAACTTGGAAAGAAATAAAAGTTTGGCAGGAGATTTTACGTCTGTTTTGTCAGCAATCAAAGGTGGCGCAGAATTTTGTTCATTGCCGAGTATGCGATTTAGAAAACCAGTGAAAATCTGGAACACGGATTAAAGATTGAGCCTCTGGCAAGAAGGTGTCAATTCTCATGCTTGAAAGCCACAAGCAGCTCTTGTCGGCGGGATGGCTTCGGTCGTGATGACGGACAATCTTGCGACGGTATTGGATAAGGCCATTGCCGGGAAACTTGGACGCGTGAAAAACATGGCGCGCGTGGATGCGGCGTTGCGACGCACGCTGGGTTTGTAAATCAATCTACAAACCGTTTCGTCAGGTTGCCATAAGCATCAATCCGGCGGTCGCGCAGGAACGGCCAGTGCGTGCGCGTGTCGTCCACCTGTGCCAAATTCACCGGCACGATTAAAATTTCCTCCCGGTCCACGCCGGCTTTGGCAAGGATTTCGCCGCTGGTGCCAGCCACGAAGCTTTGGCCCCAGAATTCAATGCCTTTGCCCGCGAGTTTTTCGTGCCCGATGCGATTGACCACGGCCACGTAACAGCCGTTGGCGATGGCATGGCTGCGCTGGATGGTTTCCCACGAGTTGTGCTGGCGCTCGCCGTATTTTTTCTTTTCGCCCGGATGCCAGCCGATGGCGGTCGGGTAAAACAGGATTTGCGCGCCTTGCAAGACGGTGAGCCGCGCGGCTTCCGGATACCATTGGTCCCAGCAAATCAGCACGCCGATTTTGCCGTAACGCGTTTGCCAGGCCTTGAAGCCGAGGTCGCCGGGTGTGAAATAGAATTTTTCGTAGTAAAGCGGGTCGTCGGGAATGTGCATCTTTCGATAGCAGCCCAGCAGCGATCCATCGGCGTCAATGATCGCGGCGGTGTTGTGATAAACGCCGGCGGCGCGTTTCTCAAAAAGCGACGCGATGACGACCACTTTGTGTTTCCGGGCCAGTTTGCAGAAAGCATCGGTGGTGGGGCCGGGGATGGGCTCGGCAAGCTTGAAATTTTTGTGGTCTTCGCTTTGGCAAAAATACTGCGAGCGGAACAGTTCCTGCGTGCAGATGATTTGCGCGCCGCGTTGGGCCGCGCGGCCGGCGAGCGCAAGTGTTCTTTTCAGGTTCGCGTCCGGGTCGGCAGAACAAGTAGTTTGAATCAGCCCAAGTTTGACGGTTTGGGCGGAAGCGCGTTTCATTTATTTGGCGCGTTCGTGGAGCCGCGCGGTTTCTTCGAGGATGATGGCTTTAACGTGCGTTTCCTCGGCCAGGTGGGGAGCGGTCTGGCCGAACAGTTCGCGGATGAATTTGCCGAGCGTCTCGTTGGTCGGGCCGTAACCACTGTGGTAGATGTAGTATTCGAGGTCGTACATCAACTGGTCGGCGGTCGCGTAACGGCGGGTCAAATCACGCGCGAGGCAGTGATGCAGAATGTCGTTTAGTCTGTCGTCAATCCGCGGGTCGAGCGCGCAAAAATCAGGAATCGGCTGGTTCAGGATGCGGTTTCGCGATTCCGTGGAGTTTTCGCCTTTGAACAAATTCCGCCCCAGCAACAGGTGCGCCAGCACGACCCCGGCGGAAAAAAGATCGGAACGTTTGTCGGTAACTTGAAAATCGGCCTGTTCGGGACTCATGTAATCGGCCTTGCCGGCGATGACTTCCCCCTCCTGATCGGTCAGAAAGCCGCGCGCCTTGGCGACGCCGAAATCGGTCAGCTTCACGTCGCCCTCAAAGGCGATCATGATGTTTTTGAAACTCACGTCGCGGTGAACGATGCCCAGCGGCTTGCCGTCCTTGTCGGTTTTGGCGTGCGCGTAGGCCAGGCCGCGCGCGACCCGGCTGGTGATGAACACGGCGAGTTCCTTCGGCAACACGCGCCGTTTATCATTCAACTGGCGGGTGAATTGCTCCAGATTCACGCCGCGCAGCAATTCCATGGCGATGAAATATACACCGTTGGCTTCGCCGAGATGGTAGGTCTGGACGATGTTCGTATGGATCAAATCGGCGACGAGCTTGGCCTCACCGATGAAATTCTCGATGAACATCTTCTGGCTCGCGTAATTGGTGCGGATGATCTTGATGGCGACGCGCTTGACGAAATTACGCGCGCCTTTCTGCTCGGCTTCATAGACAATTCCCATGCCGCCCTCAAAAATTTTGCGGACGACTTCGTAGTGAAACTCGCTTTGAATTGTGAAGAGCGGCACGGGCGGATGGTGTGAAAATGTTCCGCAAAGTCAAGTCCGGGTCTCAGGCGGTGAAAAGAAAGCCCTTATTTTTTGTGTTTTTTTGCTTGCACAACACGGGTAAACTTCTTTAATTCCTCCCAAGTCAAATGACTTTTTAACCAAAACTGTAAAACCGCAAAACAACAACCATCAAGGACACGATATGGCAAACGCACTCTCGAAATCCCAACTCGCCGCCGCAATTGCTGAAAAAGCTGAAATCTCCAAGAAGCAAGCGGTGGAAATCCTCGAACACATCGCCACCCTTGCCTACAAGCACGCGAAGGACACCTTCACACTGCCCGGCATCGGCAAGCTCGTGCTGAAAAACCGCGCCGCCCGCATGGGCCGCAACCCCAAGACCGGCGAAACCATTTCGATCCCGGCCAAGCGAGTCGTGAAGTTCCGCGTCGCCAAAGCCGCGAAGGACGCCATCCTCGGCGGCAAGTAATTTTACCCGCTTTCAAGAGCGCTCTGGATTTTCAGGGCGCTCTTTTTTGTTTTCCAATCCGAGGGAGGGACGGCATGTTGCCGCCCCTGAAATTGGGGACGCCGGGACGGCGTCCCTCCCAACCCATATGAAAATTGCCGTTGTCGGTTGCGGGGCAGTGGGGAGCTACTACGGCGCCAGGTTCTGTCGCGCCGGGCAGGATGTTCATTTCCTGCTCCGCTCCGGCCACGACGTTGTGCGGCAAAGCGGCGTGACCGTTCGCAGTGTCGAAGGCGACTTTCACGTTCAACCCAAATGCGCAAGGACGCCGGATGAAATCGGCGTGTGCGACGTTGTGTTGATCGGACTCAAAACGACCGCCAACGATCAATTCCCGAAATTACTGCCTCCCTTGGTCGGGCCACGGACTGCCGTGGTCACGCTGCAAAATGGTTTGGGCAACACGGAACAATTGGCGCGGCTCTTTCCGCCGGAACAGGTCCTCAACGGACTCTGCTTTGTCTGCCTCAACCGCCTCGAACCGGGAGTCATCCATCACATGGACTACGGACTGATTGTGCTTGGCGAGTATCAGCGCCGGGCCGGGCCGCGCACGCACGAGCTGGCGGCAATGTTTCGCGATGCCGGCATGCCCTGCAAGGTCACGGACAACCTGGCACAGGCGCAATGGGAAAAACTGGTCTGGAACATTCCTTTCAACGGACTCGGCGTCGCCGGCACGGCCGGTTATGACGCTCTCACCACCCGTCACCCGTCACCTGCCTGCCGGCCGAAGCCTCGGCGAAGGCTGGTCACCCGTCACTCTCCCGGCCCCGTTTTGACAACCGACAAACTGCTCGCCGACCCGCGCTGGGAAAAACTCCTGCGCGAATTGATGTTGGAGGTCATCGCCACCGCCGGTGCGTTGGGGTTTGAGATTCCCGCTTCCTGTGCCGAAGAACAAATTGAACGCACACAGACGATGGGCGCTTACAAGGCATCCACGCTCCTGGATTTCGAACATGGCCGGCCGCTGGAACTGGAAAGCATGTTTCTCGAACCGCTGCGCCGGGCGCAAGCGGCCGGCGTGCCTGTGCCGCGGCTGGCCGTACTCTGTAACGTGTTGCAACAGTTGGATCAAACGCATTAATACCCAATTAAACCCTGAATTTTATCCGCGTATAGCGGCGTGGCCGCCACGCGGCTTTACGCCGTGTTCATCCATCCTCTCCACCCTCCGCAGTGCTGCTACGGAGGACGGGCGCAGTGTTGCTACGGAGGACAGGTCCGTGGTTAAATCCAATCCATGAAACCTCGTGTTCGTTTCGCTCCCTCGCCGACCGGTTACCTGCACATCGGCGGCGCACGCACCGCGCTCTTCAACTGGCTTTACGCCCGCCACACCGGCGGCACGTTCATTCTCCGCATCGAGGACACCGACGCCGCGCGCAATTCGCAGGAGGCCGTGGACGTCATCCTCAACGGCCTGCGCTGGCTCGGCCTTGACTGGGACGAAGGCCCGCTCACCGGCGACGCCACCGGCCCGGGCAAGGGCAATTTCGGCCCCTATTTCCAAAGCCAGCGGAAGGAAAATTACCAGCGCCGCGTCGAGGCGCTCCTGTCGCGCGGCCTCGCCTATGAACATGAAGGCGCGGTCAAATTCAAAATGCAGCGCGAGCCCATCACTATTCACGACCTCGTCGTCGGCGAAGTCGTCCGTAAATTCACCGACCGCGAGGAAGAAGACCCCGATTTCGTAATTCAGCGTTCGGACGGCCAGCCGGTGTTTCATCTCGTAAACGTCGTTGACGATTTGGAAATGGATGTCACGCATGTCATCCGCGGCGAGGACCATTTGAGCAACACCTCCAAACACATCGCACTCTTCCAGGCGTTTGGCGTGAAGCCGCCGCATTACGCGCACATCCCGCTCATCCTGAACGGCGACGGCACCAAGATGAGCAAACGCGACACCGGCGCATCACTCACGGCTTACACCGAGGGAGGCTTTTTGCCCGAAGCCGTCGTGAATTATCTCTGCCTGCTCGGGTGGTCGCCCAAGGACAACCGCGAAAAACTGTCGCGTGACGAGGTCGTCGAGCGTTTCGATTTGCCGCAAATCCTCCGGCACAATGCGCGGTTCGACTACGAAAAACTGCTCTGGTTACAGGGCGAATACGCCCGCGAACTCGGCGACGACCGTTTTTACGAACTGGCTGTCCACGCCTTCGCCAAGGCCGGGGTAAACACGAATGCCTTTCCCCTGCCCTACGTCAAGGCCGCGCTCGACACCTGCAAGGGCAAGTTCAAGCTATTCAGCGAGCTGCCCGCCTACGCCGGTTTTTATTTCACGGACAAAATTGAATACGACACCGGGGCGGCAAAGAAGGATTTCGTTCCCGAGAACAAGCCGCGCCTGGAAAAACTCCGGGATGCCTTTGCCGCCGCGCCCGCGTTCAACGCCGGGACGCTCGAAGTTGCGCTCAAGGAAACCACCAAGGCGCTGGGCGTGAAGGCCGGCGTGCTGGTGCATCCCTGCCGTCTCGCCGTCACCGGCAAACCCGCTGGCCCCAGCCTGTATCATCTGCTTGAAGTATTGGGGAAAGATAAGGTGATGCAGCGGATTGAAAAGGCGCTGGCGGTGATGGGAAACTAATTTTAGCCACAGATGAAACACAGATTGAACACAGATTTATGAGTATAGTGGCTATTCGCGACAGGCTGGTTGAACGGGGAAAAACAGAAAAGTCGGATCCATTCACTGGAAATCCCGAGGCCGATGCGCTGCTTAATGACTTAGACAAACATCCTCATGCTTTCGTTCTCGCTTGTGTGATGGATCGTCAAACTAAGGCAGAAAAGGCATGGATTATCCCTCATTGCTTTCAGAAGGCACTACAAGGCGACTTTTCGATGAACCGGTTGAAACAATTGTCGCTACCAGAAGTTAGAAACATCATGTCGCCTCCAAAACCAGCTAAATCGCTTCATCGCTTAGTTAAACAAATGAGCAAGAATTTTCACTCAGCGATTCAACGAATTAGCAACCAATACGCGGATGATGCCAGCCGCATCTGGAAAGGAAATCCTTCAAGCGCAGAAGTGGTTTATCGTTTTCTGGAATTCGATGGAGTCGGCCCCAAAATTGCGACGATGGCTGCCAATATCCTCGCCCGTGATTTCAAAATTCCATTTGCTGACCATTACTCAATTGACATCTCGGCTGACTTGCATATCCGCAAAGTTTTCAGACGACTCGGACTCATAGACGACGATTCTTCCACGGAGCGGGCTACAAAAATGACAATCTATAAAGCACGGGCGCTTTATCCGAAATATCCGGGAATTATGGATTTGTTGTGTTGGAAGATTGGGCGAGACTGGTGCAAGCCAAACGAGGCTGACTTGATGTGCGAGAAATGTTATATGGAAGATTTGTGTCCCACGGCAGCACGTCGCCCAGCCCCGTCAGGGGCGAAATCTTTATAGAACCCAGGCCAAAATTAATTTCCCAGCTCCGTCAGGAGCGGCATCTTCCGCGAACGATTACATTTCCAATCCGTCACCGAATGATTTCCGGAATATGTCGCCCCTGACGGGGCTTTTACTTTTTGCGGGCGGTGTTCTACAGAGATTTCGCGCCTACGGCGCTGGCAAAAAGCCGCGCGTCACCTTTGAACCCGCGTTCCATCCGTGTTTCATCTGTGTTTAATCTGTGGCTAAAAGATAGCTTTCAGGTTTGTATCGCGCCCGGAAATCGCTTCCCTTAAACTCCGTCGTTGTGCTGAATCCCTACATTCACTGGATTGAAGCCAAAGGGCCTTACGCGCCGTGGCTGTTTCTGGCGCTGTTCCTCGTCGCGTCGCTGCTGATGCTCTGGCGGCTCGAAGTGATGAGCAAAAGCGGCTTCGAAGGCACGGTGCTCGGCACGCTGGTCATGCCGTATTGCTCCGGCATGGGCAACCTCATCTTCGCCTTCATCCTCGGCCGCAGCGGCGGCTCCGGCGCGGATGTGATGACAAATTCACTGGTCAACAACGTCACCAACATGACGCTCGTGCTCGGCCTGCCTGCGATTTTCTGGCGGATGAGTGTGCTGCCAAAACAAAAGAAAAACGGCAAAACGGGCAGCAAGGCGCATGAACTCAACCGGCTTTCGCTGCTGCTCACGTTGCTGGCCGTCCTGTTTTTCACCGGCGCGGTCTGGGCGCTCGGGCGCAAGGGCGAATTGAATTTCAACGACGGCTTGGTGCTGGTGGGGCTGTTTTTATTCTGGCAATGCTTCCACTTTTTTGAAGTGCTCAAGGCCAACGTGCGGCAGGGCAAATCTCTGGGCTGGACGCTGCCGTTTGACCTGGTCATTCTGGCCGTCGGCGCGTATGGCATTTACATCAGCACCGGCTGGCTGGTGAACTGGATTTCCGGCATTCACACCGGTTTCATCAGCGCCAAATATCTCGGCTGGCTCAGCGGCTGGCTGATGGTGCTGCCCAATGGCATGCTCGCGTTTTACTATGCTTGGCGCGGCCACCCGGAAACGGTTTATGCCTCGCAGGTCGGCGATTCGCACATCTCTATCCCGCTGTGCCTCGGCATTTACGCGTTGTACCACACGATGACCATGCCGCCGTTTTTTCAACTGGGAATGTTCATCCTGTTGGGAGCGACGCTGGTGCATCTTTTCTTCGTCGCCCTGTTCGGACAATTGCCGCGTCTCATCGGCTGGGTGCTGATCGCGGCTTACGGTTATTTTCTATACCGGGGCCTGCTGGGCTGAGACCTGCCGCGCTGTTACAGGGGCTTTTTGAAGAACTGTGTGTCCCCGGAAACCATCAGCGGATTGTCCCGCACTCTGTCGCTCAACTCGGCAAACGGCACCTGGGCGTTGAGCCAGCGCGGATTTTTCGCGATGGACTCCATGGATTCGGCGGTGTTGTTGCAGATGAGGTAGGCGCCGGCGCCCAAAACCATGAACGACTCGAAACCCGTGCCGGCGCCATACCGCGCAAATTCAAAGTCGCCCACGCCGTACCTCCCGCCAACCAACTCCGCGCGCAAGGTGCCCAAATCCCTCACGAAATTCTTCAGGAAATCGTCGTTGCGCGGGCCGTAGTAAACCAGCACCCGCGCCTTGTTTTCCGCGAGCGACACCACCGCCCATTCGTCAAAAACGGTCCGGCCGTAGCGCGAGTTCATCTGGTTCGCGCAGGTCCTGATGAAACTTTTGACTTCGTCCAGCGTCATGGTGCGGATTCTTTGAGCCCAGAGCAAAGCACGTTTGCCGCCGGGAAACAAGAAAATTTGGAATTCCGTTTTGCGTCCGGTGGTGGGATGGCCTTAAAAATTTAACTGCACTGGCAGCGGCAAATTCATACGCTGTTTGATAGATGCAACCGCCCACTTTGCCTGAAAACCAGCCGGCAGCCACGCGCGCTGAAAAAAAGAAAGCGTGGTTTCACCGGCTGTTTGCCGTCCTGCTCGCCGCCGCCTTCGCGCTGGTGCTGGCGGCAAATGGCCTGTCGCTGGACCTGCCCGGCCAACCCGGCTGGCCGGAGGCGCTGCTGCTGTTGCTGGCCACGGTGGGTACGATCACCGCGCTCGCACGGCAGCTGGCGCTGCAAAATGTCTTGCTCGCCGCGTTCGTCATCGCGCTCATGGGCGGCGCGGTCCATGCGCTCGGCGTGACAATGGGAATTCCGTTTGGTCCGTTTATATTTGGCGGGGAAGCCGGACCGCAATTATTCAAGACGCTGCCGTGGGCGATGCCGTTGATCTGGGTCATCGCGATTTTGAATTCGCGGGGCGTGGTGCGGTTGATTTTGCGTCCGTGGCGAAAAATCCGAAGCTATGGCTTCTGGCTCATCGGGCTGACGGCGGTGCTGACGATGTTGTTCGACCTCACATTCGACCCGTTCGCCTCGCAGGTGAAACATTACTGGCTTTGGATGCCGACTAAATTCCCGCTGACCTGGCAGGGCGCGCCGCTGGTAAACTTTTTTAGCTGGGCGGTCGTGGCGCTGCTGATGCTGGCGTTTGTCACCCCGGCGCTCATCAACAAAAATCCCGCCCGCCGGGTGCCGGATTTTCATCCGCTCGCCGTATGGCTTGGCGCGATTTTGCTTTTCGGGCTCGCGTCCGCTTTGCACGGGATGTGGGTGGTCGTAGCGCTGGATGGGACCATTGCCGTTCTGGCGGCAATGTTTGCCATTCGCGGTGGGCGGTGGTAGGGCTGCGCTGGAGTTTCCCCCGTTAGATTTCCGGGCTTCCCGGCACGGTGTGTTTGGTGATCTTCAAGCGAGACACGCGCGGCCCGTCCATCTCCTCGACGCGCAATTCGCAAGCGCCAATCGTCAGCGCGTCACCGGCCTTCGGAAAACCGCCGAGTCTCTGCGTCATCCAGCCGCTCGCGGTGGCAACCGTTTCCTCGGGTTGCGTTTCACCGATGATTTTTTCCAATTCACGCAACGGCAGCGTCCCGGCGGCCTCCCAAATGTTTTCACCCACGACCGTCAATTCGGACTTTTCCTGGTCGAATTCGTCCTGGATCTGGCCGACGAGCGATTCGAGCACGTTTTCCAGCGTGACGATGCCGACCGTCCCACCGTATTCATCCACGACGATGGCCAGGTGTAATCTCCGTTCGAGAAACAATGGCAGCAGTTTTTCGAGGCGTGCGGTTTCCGGCACGTAAATCAACGGGCGCGCCACCGGCAGCAAATCCGCCGCCGTTCGTCCCGCCGGAGCGGGATCACGCAAAGCGGGATAAAGGTCCTTGATGTGCACGACCCCGCGCGTTTTGTCCAAATCGCTGCCCTCGCAAAGCGGAAAGCGCGAATAGCGCGTCTTTTCCGCCAGCGCAAGACATTCGGCCAGGCTGGCGTCGGTGTCGAACGCGATGATTTCGTGGCGCGGGCGCATGACCTCGCGCACGACGCGGTGGCGCAAATCGAGCGCGTTGAGAATGATGTTGCGACCCACCGCCGTGCCTTGCGCCGACGTGATCAAGAGACGCAATTCTTCCTCCGATTGTGCGCGGTCCGTTGCGCCGTCGGGCTCAATGCCGATTCTTTCCAAGAGCCAGCGGGCCGTGCAGTTCAGCAACCGGTTGAACGGATAAAACGTCTGGTAAAACCAGCGCAACGGATACGCCGCCCCCAACGCGATGGGCAACGGTTTTTGAATCGTCAGCCATTTCGGCGCGAGTTCGCCAACCGTGATGTGCAGAAACGTCAACGCGCTGAAACCAACGGCAAAGGAAATGGAATGCTGCCAGACTTCTGATTGGACGCCGAGCGGATTGAGCAGTGGTTCAAGCAAGGTGGTGAATACCGGCTGGCCAATCCAGCCCAGGCCGAGACTCGCCATCGTGATGCCGAGTTGCGTCGCGCTCAGATAGGAATTCAGATTACGGACGATATGCTGCGCCATTTTCGCCCGCCGCCAGCCTTTGGCCACAAGGACGTCCAGTTGCGTTTCGCGGATGCGGACGAGCGCGAACTCGGCGGCGACGAAAAATCCGTTCAGCAGCACCAGCGTTAGCACTGCCAGAATTTTCAGCACATTCAAAATGGCCGTATCCCAGTTCATGAAAATTGAATGACCAATGACGAAGCCCTAATGACTAAAGAATGAGCAAGTCCCAATGACCAAACACAGCAAAAACGCGCGAAAATGTTTCGGGATTTTGTCATTGGGAGTTCGTTGGTCATTAGGATTTGGGAATTGGTCGTTTTTACAGTTTCATTTCGCCGAACATCAGTTTCAGAATGTCTTCCAGGCTCACAATGCCCATTTCGCTTCCGCCGTGCGCGAGCACGATGGCCAACCGCTCGCCGGCGCGCTGCATCCGGCGCAACGCGACTTCCAACCGTGTGTCCTCGCCGAGAAAGAACGCCGGCGTCATGTGCGCGGCGGCGGGCTTTTGCAGATCGAGATCATCGCGGAACAGCAGCGGACCAAGCATGAGCAATCCGGCGATGCATGGGCGTCCATCGCGCGTTTCCCAAACCGGCAGGCGTGATAATTTCCGTTCACGGGCCAGCGCCAGCGCCCCGGCGATGGGCATTTGCGTCTGGATGGTCACCGTTTGCGCGAGCGGCGTGGCAATCTGGCGGACGGTGAAAGTTTGCAAATCGAGCACCCGGTTGATCATCGCCCGTTCGTCGGTCGTCAACGCCTGCGCGGATTCCTGCATGACCGCGAGCATTTCCTCACGATTGCCGAAAAGCCGCCCGGTCAACGCCCGCCCGCCCGTCCAGCGCAGCATTGTCCGGGACACGTCGGCCACGATTGACACGAGCGGGCTGAGCACAAAATGAATGGGCCGGAAAGGATTCGCCGCCGACAGGCACAGTTGATTGGGATACGCGCGGAACAGCATTTTCGGCAGCAAATCGAACAGCGCGTAAAACAAAAAAACGACAACCGCGAAAACGATGATGTTCCAGGCGCGATAACCCAAAAACCATTCGTGCAGCTTGACCACCGTCCAGCCGAGGATGAGAAAATTGGCGAGCGTGTTGCCGACGAGAATCGTCCACATGAATTTTTCCGGATTTTCAAGAAAGCCATGGAGCAGTTTCGCCGAGGGCTTGCCTGCGCGCGCCAGCCTCCGCACCCGCAGCCGGTTCAGCGCGAACACGCCAGCCTCCATGCCGGACAGCAAAAACGACGGCCCCAGGCACGCAGCAAAAACGAGCCAGATGAGGATGTTTGTGTTCATTTATTTCACCCGTTGAACTATCAACTTGCGCACGCGCCGTTCGTCGGCGGCCTCCGCGGTGAGCTTCAAACCGCGAAACGTTGCCGACCCGCCCGCCGCCGGCACGACGCCGAGCAAATGCGCCAGCAACCCGCCCATCGTTTCCACCTCGCCCACGTCGCCGAGCGCGGGAAATTCGCGGCGAAAATCGTCCAGCCGCATTGTGCCGCTCACGCGCCAGCGGCCCGGCGCGAGTTTTTCCATCACCAAACCTTCTGTCTGCGTCTCCGTGTGGATTTTGCCGACAAGCTGGCCAAGAATGTCCTCCATCGTCACCAGGCCCGCCGTGCCGCCGAATTCGTCGAGCACGATGGCCAGGCCGCGCTGCTGTTTTTGCAGGCTCTTGAACAGGTGCAGCAGGTTCATCGTCTCCGGCACAAACGATGGAAATTCAATCGCGTCGGCCAGGTCAATGGTCGGATCCAGCAGCAGCGCGCGCGTGTTGAGAATGCCCACGATGGTGTCCGGCGTTTCGTCGTAAATCGGCAGGCGGCGGTGTTTGAATTTTTTTGCCGCCGCAATCATTTCCCCCACCGTCGCGTCGTCCGAAATGCACGCCATGCCCGCGCGCGGGCGCATCACGTCGCGCGCCGTGCGCTGGTCGAGGTTGATGATTTGCAGGATGATTTCCTTTTCCGATTCATCGAGCGTGCCCTGATGGTAGGCCATCTCGAGCAGTTCCTGATACTCGGCGTCCGTCAACGCCCCGACACCTTGTGGAGGGGCGGTTTGCGGCGTGATTATTTTCAAAATGGCGGCGTCGAGTCGCTGGGCCACGCGATGCAACGGCGCCGTGATTTTTTCAAAAATCAACAGCAGCCACGCGACCCGCAACGCCCAGCGTTCCGGTTGCCGCACGGCCAGTGTCTTGGGCAAAACCTCGCAACCCAGGAGCGTCAACACCAGCAACGTCAGCATCGTCAGCGCCAGCGCCCAGTGCTCATTGAAGACCATCCGCAGCGCCACCGCGAGCATGGCGGCGTTGGCGAACGTGTTGCCCAGCGCCAGCGTCGCCAGCAAATCCTGCGGGCGTTCGAGCAGTTGCGCGACGATTTTGCCCGCGCCCGGATGCCGTTCGGCCAGTTGCCGCGCCTGCCATTTGCTCAGGGAAAACAACGCCGTTTCCGCCAGCGCGAAAAAGAAACTTGCGCCCGCGAAAATCAGAATCGCCACCACCGCCGTCGCCATGCGCGTAGTTTGAAGCAAATTGCCCGCCAAAAAAAGCAGAAAGGAGCGACACGAATTACATCTCGTCCTCGTCCTCGTCCTCGATCTCGTAATCGAAAATAAGGCCACCGAGGACGAGGACGAGGACGAGAAGGATTACGATAAAGATGATGGCAGTTGCCAGGCAGACAATCCGCGGTTCACCCTTCCAAAACCGCCGTCGCCGCCGCGTAGTTTGCCGTATGACTCAGGCTGACGAGCAATCGTTTTGCGCGGCATGACTTGAATAATTTTTTCCCCTTGCCGTGTAGGACCACAAACGGCTTGCCGGAATCCTCGCGCCGGATTTCCATGTCCTGCCAGCCCAGTTGTGCGCTAATGCCGGTGCCGAACGCCTTGGAAATCGCCTCCTTGGCCGCAAACCGCGCGGCGATGAACGGCGCGGGATTTTTATGCGACAGGCAGTAGGCAATTTCGTCCGCGTGCAAAACCCGGTTCACAAACCGCTCGCCGAATTTTTCGTAAGACGATGCGATGCGCGCCACTTCGATGATGTCAATGCCAATGCCGAGAATCATGCGATTTACGATTTACGATTTGCGATTGACGCGCAAGCAAACTCGAAACAGTGCTTCAATACCCGCGATAATTTTTCATCAAGCGCAGCATATCTTGGACAGCCTTTTTCAGCCCGACATTCACCGCGCGGCTGACGATGCTGTGGCCAATGTTCAATTCCACCAAGTGCGGCACCCGGCAGAGTGCGGGCAGGTTCACGTAATTCAATCCGTGCCCGGCGTTCACCTTCAAACCGAGCGCGTGCGCCTGCTGCGCCCCGGAAATCAAACGCTGTAGTTCGGAATCTTTTGGACTGCGCCGACATGTCGGCGCTTTAGAAAGCGGTGACATGTCACCGCACTCCAAAAACTGCTCCGCAAACGCGCCGGTGTGTAATTCAATGAACTGGCTGCCGGTGCGCTTAGCGGCTTCGATCTGTTTTTCATCCGGCACGATGAACAGACTCACTTCGATGCCCGCGTCATTCATTTTCTTGCGGGTATCGGTGATGGCCTTTTCCTGCGCCACCACATCGAGTCCACCTTCGGTGGTCACTTCCAGCCGTCGTTCGGGCACGATGCAGACGATGTCCGGTTTTAATTTCAGCGCAATGCCGATGATTTCCGGCACGATGGCCATTTCCAAATTCAGCCGTGTCTTGACGACTTCGCGCAGTTTCCAAACGTCGCGGTCCTGGATGTGGCGGCGGTCCTCACGCAAATGCGCAGTGATGCCGTGCGCGCCCGCGGCTTCGCAAAGCTGTGCGGCCTTGACGGGATCGGGTTCACCGAATCCGCGTCCACGATAGCGTGCCTCGCGGAGCGTTGCGACGTGATCAATGTTGACGCCGAGTTTGAGCATGTTAATGCGTCGGCGCCGGTGCGGCAGGTGAAACTGCGGGGGTTTGCGCGGGCTGTGCGCCGGGCATTTTCGCGGGCGGGCGTTTAACTTTCAACGGGTGCAGCGGCGGCGGCAAACGCCGCAAATCGCAGCCCGGAAAATTCGTCGCCTCGAGCCAGTTCGCCAGGGCGGTGAGTTCAAACGCCGTGAGCCCACCGGGCGCTTTGCGCGTGAACGACAACTCATTCGGCGCGGTTTGCGTGACTTCGGTCACCGTGTTGCTGAGTGTCGGGCCGACCTGGTTCAACCATTTGCCCGCGGCGGATTGCACGTTGAGCTGCCGGTGCCGTGTAACCATCAGTGTGAGTTGCGTCAGTTGGGGCAACAGTTTCAGTCGTTCACCGGTGATTTCCCAGTCATAATAGGCCAAATTGGTCCGGTCGAGTTGCGCGAACAGTTCCGGCGGCAGCGGCTTGGTTTTTGGCCCGTTTGGAAAAACTCCGGCGAACAAAAAGTCACCGGACGGCTCATGCAAAGCCCGCAGGTTCGGCGCAACAAACGGGATTCCCCGCCAGGAAATCTGGTTGTTGGTCATCGCCATGGTGACCGGCATCATGAAATGGCTTTGCCAGTTGGTGTGGGCAGACATCTTTTGTTCAAGCTCCTTGAGGGCCTTCTTCCCGTCCGGCACCGGCACGGCGGCAAAAGTCTGGAGCGGCAGCGCCGCCAAAGCCCAGATGAACACCTGGTTCGGCACCGGCGAAATTTCATACGGCTGCGCCCAATTTTGTTTTTCCAGCCACGGTGCGATGCCGCGCGCCGCGGTGAAACTGACAAGTGGCTGGTGAATCGTGTTCGTCGGCATCCGCCATTTTTCAAGTGTCAGCGCCAGCGGCTGCGGGAAAATCAGCCTGCCATCCAGATGCAAATTGCCATCGCGTCCGACGGCCTGCCATCGCGTCTCCGGCAAATCAACCACGCTCAACGATGGAAACCAACGCGCCAAACGCGGCCAATCCAAATTCGCGGTCAACCAATTGGTTTCTGCGACGACAAGTCTGGTTTTTAAAAACGGTTCGAGAATTTCATCGCGCAACAATAATTCATTTTGTCCGCAATCAATCACCACCCAATCACCGTGCCGCTCAAAACTAATTAAATTGGGCGGAAGGTGTTTTTTTAACTCCCAATTGCCGGGCTGGCCTTGAGCAACTGGAATGCCCGACCACATTTGCATAACGGTTGCGAGATTTGTCCTCCAAAGTTGCGCGCGGTCAGCATTTAGCCGAATCGCTAGCGCGTATTCCGGCGAGCCGTTCGTCGTGTCGCGCACCTCAAAAATCCATTCCGCTCTCAGCAAATCATTCAGCAGCGGGCGCAATTGTGCCGCGCCGTCACCCGCGCCAGCGATGATTTTCGATTTAAGCCACGCGCCAGGCGCACGCGAAAGCTTGTCGAGCGTTTGCTCGCGAAGCGTCTGCGCCTCGGGTGAACACCAAAGATTTGTGAACGCAACGGCATCGGTGTCGGCGGAAATCCGTTCGGCGCCCGTGAAATGAATTCGCGCAATCAAATCCGGCACCGGTGGCGACGCCTGGGTCACAACCGCAGCCATCATTGACGCCCAAAACAAAAATGTTAAAAACTTGTTCATAGACATGTATTTCTGTGCCAAATGCGCCACGCCTTGGCAAATCCAATCATATTCTGGTTGCCCCGCGCGCTGAATCCGGTTTTGATTCGCCGTGCTCAAACTCCGCCCGTTCTTCAAATACTGGCTGCCGGTGCTGCTTTGGATGGCGCTGATTTTTTCAGCGTCGAGCGACGTAAATTCCTTTGCGCATTCCTCGCGCATCATCGCGCCGTTATTGCACTGGTTGTTTCCGCAAATGCCGGATGACACCATGTATTTCATCGTCCTCCTCGTCCGCAAATGTGCGCACTTGACTGAATATGCCGTGTTTGCGCTACTACTCTGGCGCGCGCTGCGAAAACCAGTGAAAAATGATCCGCGTCCGTGGATCTGGCGCGAAGCACGCCTCGCATTATTGATGGTCGCACTCTACGCCGCCAGCGATGAATTCCATCAAAATTTCGTGTCGACGCGAACGGGTTTGGTATCGGACGTTTTTGTTGACACCGCAGGTGGCGCAGCGGGGTTGTTCGCGCTTTGGGCCTTTGGCCGCCGGCAAAAACACTGGTGATCCGGAGCCATGAAACGCCCGCTTGTCGCCGTCATTTGTTGTTACGCAACCGGGCTGTTTCTCACAGAAATTTTCCGACCTCCGCTCGTCGCGCTTTTTGGAATCGCCTTTGTCGTTCTCGTCCTCGCCCTCGTCCTCGAAAAACTTCGCCCTCTGTTGATATGGCTGCTCATTGCGTTTGTCGGCTGGACGAATCTCGCCAGCCGAACGGCCATTGTTTCACCCAACGACTTGCGCGCGTTGCTCGGCGATACCAACTCCATCGTGACTGTGCGCGGGACTTTGATCGAAACACCGCACTTGCGCATCACCGAACGCGACGGCCAGCAAACCGAACGCTCGGTCGCACAAGTCCAGGTCACCGCGTTGCGCCGCGACGCAAACTGGCGACCGGCTGCCGGTTCAATTATTGTGACGACGCCCGGCGCGCTTGCCGGTGATTTTTTCGCCGGTCAGCCGGTTGAAGTCAGCGGTGTCATCAGCCAGCCGGCGTCGCCTTTGGCCGAGGGACTTTTTGATTACCGCGATTACCTCCAAATGCGCGGAATATTCTACCAGCTCAAAACCAGTTCCACGAACGACTGGCAACCCGGTTCCCCGTCGTTGTCCAATCCTCCGCTAACCGACCGTTTTTTGAATTGGTCGCAACGCACGCTCGCACTTGGTCTGCCGGTGGAAGACCAGCCGCTGCGTTTGCTTTGGGCGATGACGCTCGGCTGGCGAACCGCATTGACGGCTGACATCAGCGAACCATTTTTGCGCGCGGGCACAATGCACCTCTTTGCGATTGACGGCCTGCGCATCGCGCTTATTTCCGGGATGCTCGTCGCGCTGTTGCGCCTGTTGCAGGCCTCGCGAGCGTGGTGTGGCATCGTGGCGATTCCAGCCATCTGGTTTTACACCGCCGCGACCGGCTGGGAATCCTCCGCCATCCGCGCGTCGGTGATGATGACCATCGTCCTCGGCGGCTGGGCGTTGAAACGGCCGGGCGACACGGTCAACTCGCTCGCCGCCGCCGCGTTCATTATTTTGCTGTGGGAACCGCGGCAGCTTTTTGAAGCCAGCTTTCAACTTTCTTTTTTCGTCGTGCTCGTCATCGCGCTGATGCTGCCACCGCTGAATAAAATTTCCGACCGGCTCTGGCAAAGCGATCCTTTGCTCCCCGGCGAATTGCTTCCGCGCTGGCGGCGGGCGCTCATCGCGACACTGCGAATGTTGTCGCGTTACTTTGCGCTCTCGTTCGCGGCCTGGGTCGGCTCGATTCCGCTAGCGGCAAAGTATTTTCACCTGTTCAGCCCCGTTTCAACGCCTGCGAACATCGTCGCCGTGCCGCTGGGCACGTTCGCGCTGATGGGCAATCTTGGCAGCCTTGTCTGTGGAACGTGGTTCCCGTGGGCGACGGAATTGTTCAATCACAGCGCGTGGTTTTTCATGTCGGCGATGACGGCGGTGAGCGAATTCTCGACAAAAATTCCCGGCGCATTTTTCTACGTGCCTGCGCCATCCTGGCTGGAAATCGGAACTTACTACGCAGTGCTCGTCGGCGCCTTGAGTGGCTGGTTGTTCGCGCCAAAACAAAGGATCTGGAGCGCGACGGCGCTGGTTTTGATTGTCACCGGTTTTGCCTGGCACTGGCAAACGACACGCGGCGAAACCAGATTGACCGTCCTTCCGCTCAATGGCGGTCACGTGGTTTTCGTGGATGCCGCCGGACGAAAAAACGACTGGCTCGTGAATTGTGGCGACGAAAATGCCGTGAACTTCACCCTCAAACCGTTTCTCCGCGCGCAGGGCGTGAACCACGTTCAAAGACTCGTGCTGACACATGGTGATTTGCGAAGCGGCGGCGGAGCAGAATCGCTCAACAAACTTTTCGGCATCGGTGAAATTTACACCAGCCCGGCGCGTTTTCGCTCGATGGCGTATCGCGAAATCGTTGCGGAATTCGAAAAGCAACCCCGGCGGCACCGAATCATCAGCCGCGGCGACACGACCGGTTGCTGGCAGGTTTTCGCTCCCGACGCCACGGATAATTTTGAGCGCGCTGATGACGCATCGCTGGTGCTGTTGGGAAATTTTTACGGCACGCGCGTCCTGCTACTGTCCGATTTGGGCCGCGAAGGACAAAGCGCCCTGCTCTCACGCACGAACAATCTGCGCGCGGACATTGTGATTGCCGGTTTGCCCGACGAAGGCGAACCACTTTGCGATGCGTTGCTCGATACGGCACGGCCAAAAGCCATTGTCATTGCCGATTCAGAATTTCCGGCGACCCGCCGGGCCGGCCCAAAACTGCGCGCCCGACTGGAGCAAAGGGGGATTCCGGTTATTTACACGCGCACGGCGGGCGCGGTGACAATTTTGTTGCGACCGGACGGTTGGGATTTGCGCACGATGGACGGGCAAAAAAATTCATATCGAACCGCGACCGGGAATTGAGCCGGATCACTACCACCGCTGCCACCACCACAATGGCCGCTTGTAGCTTTCGGGTAAAAGCCGCTGTTTCGTGAGGCTTACGGAAACATAACGGGCCTCCGGAACCGAAAATTTTTTCACTTCTACCGTCACGCTTTCGGGGTGGAATTCCAATATAATTTTGTCGGCAACGTCCGTTGCCACGGACTCTATCAGCCTCCAGCTTCGCGTTTCGCCAAGTTTCAACAGCCGTTGGGCAACCTCATAATAATCTATCGTCCGCCCGATGCGGCCACTTATAGCGGCCGATGAAAAATCGAATTTGATATCCAACGTCAGCAACAAGCGTTGCGGCTTGGCGCGTTCCTCGTCAGAAATGCCGACACGATAAAAAACTTCCAGGTCAACAATAGTGATAAAAGACATGACGATTCTTCTGAATTATTTTGCGTCTGCGACTGAACATTTTTATTTCCCGCTTTTTGTTTTTTCCCTTCCCCGCCGTTTCATCACGGCGTTAATCAGGACCCGCGTCGGCATATTAAGTTGCATTTTGCAGGCTTCGGCAAGCGTAACCCAGCGGGATTCGCGGGCTTCGGCGTTGAGCTTCACCCGCGGCCGGCCGTTGCAGCGGCAGGTGTAATTCAGCAGGACGAAGTGCGCGTCGCGGTAAAACTCCCGGGAGTGGATGCAATCCTGCACGAGTATAAATTCAATGTCCGTCACATCAAGACCGGTTTCCTCCTTGATTTCGCGGCGGAGCGCGTCCTCGGATGGCTCGCCCCATTTGATTTTACCGCCGGGAATGCCCCAAAGATTCGACCATTTGTGTGTGCGGATCATCAGCACTTCGCCCGCGCGGTTGAAAATCAGGGCGCCGACGGTGGCAAGCGGCGGATGGGTTTCCTCAAATTTTTTCGCCGCCGGTTTGAGGTGGAAATTGTTCTGCTCCAAAACGCGGCGCAATTCGCCGAGATGCTCGACAATCAAATCCGGCTGCGCCGCGCGCAATTGCTCCAGCGTATTGTAGCCGGTGAGCACGGCGCAGGAATGCACGCCGCCGTGATGCGCGGTTTCGATGTCGTGCTGCATGTCGCCGATGAACAGCGTTTCGCCCGCGCGCAAATGATTTTCGGCGAGGATTTCGTGAATTTTTTCCCGCTTGTCCCAAACGTCCGTGTAGGGCTTGTCGAGGTAGGCATCGAATCCGGTGACCTGGCATTGCACCATGAAATGATCGCGTTGCACCGTGCTCAAAAGAAAAGTCTGTAACTTCTTCGCGCGGCAAAATTCGAGGAAATCGCGCGCATACGGCAGCTCGTTGACGGAATCCTGTGCCTGCTTGAAACTGGTGTGGAACCAGTTTTCGAGCTGCGGCAACGGCACGTGCGGCGTGTGGCGGTCGTAAAAATTCTTGAACGGCAGGGAAAACTCGGCGCGAAATTCGTCCAGCGACATTTCGGGCCGGTCAGCCTGGTTGAGCACAAAATTTGTTGCCTTCCAAACGGCGGGCAAATCGTCCACGAGCGTGCCTGACCAGTCGAAGATGATATTGCGAATCACGCGCGAAATTTTACCGCCAAGACGCCAAGACGCCAAGACAAAGAAAAATTTTCCTTTGCGTTCTTGGCGACTTGGCGGTTAAAAACGGCGGTGCTCATCGCATTCAACAAACCTTACGGCGTTGTTTCGCAATTCTCTCCCGCCGGCGCGGACAAAGCCCCGACACCCGTGTCGGGGCGAAGGCCGGTTGGCCTGCCCAATCGCACACTCGCGGAATTCGATTTTCCGAAAAACGTTTATCCCCTTGGCCGGCTCGACGCGGATTCCGAGGGCTTGTTGCTGTTGAGCGACGAACCGGAATGGAATGAGCGCCTGTTGCATCCTTGCCATGCCCACGAACGCGAGTATTGGGCGCAGGTCGAACGCATCCCGGCGCCGGAAGCTTTGAAAAAACTGGAACGAGGCGTTTTGATCCAAGGCCGGAAAACGTTGCCCTGCCGCGCGTGGATACTGGAGCCGCAACCGGAGGTAGGGGCATCTCGCCGAGATGCCCGTGACGGACGGCTCGGCGAGCCGTCCCTACCCAAAATTCCGCCGCGCGACCCACCCATCCGTTTCCGCAAAACCGTGCCCACCTGCTGGATTGGTCTGGAATTGATTGAAGGCAAAAACCGGCAGGTGCGCCGCATGACCGCCGTCATTGGCCATCCGACATTGCGGCTGATACGCGTGCGCATCGGGAAATTTTGGTTGGGCAATCTGCCGCCGGGGCAGTGGCGGATACTTAAAGAAGAAGAGCGCAAGTTGGTTGTGAAGAGTGGCACAGGCCTCCGGCCTGTGTGCTGAATCTCACAGGCGAGGACGCCTGTGCCACACTACTGAAATTGACGCTACCGGTTAGCGGCGGTAACTTCCTCCCATGATTGACGTTGCGGAAATCCATCCGCGGGAAGCAATGGCGAAAAGCCGGTTTGAACCGCTGGCGAAGGAGATTTTTGCGCTCAAGAAACAACTGAACGCCGTCATCCTCGCGCACAATTACCAGGTGCCGGAAATTCAGGACGTGGCGGATTTCGTGGGCGATTCGCTCGGACTTTCCCAACAGGCCGCCAAAACCGACGCCGATGTCATCGTTTTCTGCGGCGTGCATTTCATGGCCGAGACGGCAAAGATTTTGAACCCGAAGAAAATTGTCGTGCTGCCGGACAAGGACGCCGGTTGTTCACTGGAAGAAGGCTGCCCTGCCGACAAACTCGCCGAATTGCAAAAAACGAATCCGAACTTCTGGACCGTCACCTACATCAATTGCAGCGCGGCGGTGAAGGCATTGAGCGACGTGATTTGCACCAGCAGCAACGCGGTGAAAATCGTCGAGGCCGCGCCGAAGGACAAGGATTTGCTGTTCGTGCCGGACGAAAATCTCGGTCAATGGGTGATGGAACAGACCGGCCGGCCGATGACGCTTTGGCGCGGCGATTGTTATGCGCACGTGGAGTTCAAGCGCGATCAAGTGCTGCGATTGCGTGAAAAATTCCCCGACGCCAAGGTTGTCGTTCATCCGGAAAGTCTGCGGGAGGTGCGCGACCTGGCCGACGCGGTCTGCTCGACGGAGAAAATGATTACCTACTGCAAGACCAGTCCGGCGAAACGATTCGTGATTGTGACCGAGTCGGGCATCATCCACCGGATGCAGAAGGAATGTCCGGGCAAGGAATTTCTGTGCGCACCGGTGTTTGACGTGATGCGGATGCCGTCGGACAACTGCCGTTGCAGCGAGTGCAAATACATGAAGTTGAACACGCTGGAAAAGCTGCGTGACTGCATGAAAAAACTCGCCCCGCGCATCGAATTGCCGGAGGAAATTTTGAGACGCGCCCGCCTGCCGATTGAGCGGATGCTGGAGATTTCGGCACAGTAAGGGCGCGTTCTCCGAAAGCGGCCTTCGTCCTCGTCCTCTTTCTCATCCTCGGAAAGCCCGGCAAATCGAGGACGATTCTCCCGCGCGACGCGCATTTTCAGACGCACTCTTACAGAACCGAATTTTTGTCACCGAAATGTAACCATCCCGCCGCATGGTTGTAACAGCGTTGTTCCAGTGTGTCATTGGAATTTGAACCAATGACCATGAAAAAACTAAAAAAACAAAATCACACGAAAGTTGCCCTGTTTGCCGGAGCCGCGGCGCTCATGGCTCTCACTCCGAACTCTCACGCGCAATCGTCCGTGGACGCGCTGCTCAACAAGCTCGAGCAGAAAGGCATCCTCACGGTGGACGAAGCGAAGCAACTGAAGTCAGAAAACCAACAGAGTTCCGCCGCCGATTTCAACAAGGCGTTCGGTTCCAAATTCCAAATGCCCGACTGGGTGACGGGTTACAAACTGTACGGCGATTTCCGCGGACGGTTTGATGATACAACCACGGACAGCTCCGGCGACAACGCAGGCGGCGCCCAAGACCGCATCCGCCTGCGCTACCGGTTGCGCGTGGGTATGTTGGTCAATATGAAGGATGACCTGCAGGTGGGTTTCCGGCTGGGGTCCGGTGATGGCGGCGCGTTGTCCAACAACTCGACCTTGGAAAACAACGGCACCAAGAAGCCGATCTGGGTGGATGCGGCCTTTGGCAAGTGGACACCAATCAATGACGGAACCTGGCTGTTGGCGGCTACCATCGGCAAAATGGACGAGCCATTCCAAGTTTCGCAGATGGTGTTTGACGCCGACTACACGCCAGAAGGCGGGGCGCTGCAAGGCTCCTATAAAATCAACGATAACCATTCACTGGCGCTCAACAGCGCGGCATTTGTATTGGACGAATTGCAATATTCGGGCCGGGATCCGTTCATTTATGGCGGGCAATTGATTTGGAACGCCAAATGGACGCCCAAGGTCGAAAGCTCACTCGGCCTGGCGATGTTTAACATTGTCAACCGGGAAGCCCTCGGCCTTGGCGGTCTCAACAACAGCCCCGTGCCAAACAACAATCAAGGCAATACCCGCGACAACTTCGGGGACTTGGCTTACAACTACAATCCCATCGTTGTGAGTGCCAGCGCCACCTACACCTTGGACAGCTTCCCGCTTTATAAAGGCAAGTTTCCCGTCAAACTCGCCGGCGAATACATGAACAACCCTGGAGCCGATCCCGCAGTTGGCCCTGCCAACAACGAGGGCTTTTGGGCCGGCATTACGCTCGGCAAGTCCGGCAAAAAGGGCACCTGGGATGTTTCCTACCGTTACCAATACCTCGAAGCGGATGCCTGGTATGACGAAATGGTGGACGATGACAACGTCGTCTTCTATGACAACAAACCCACGTGGGGTTCGTCGAGTGGGAAAACCGGCTGGGTCAGCGGCACCAACGTCAAAGGCCACCTGATCAAGTTCAACTACTCGCTCGCCGACTCCTTGACCTTGTCCTTCACCGCCTACCTCAACGATCTGATCAACCCCGCTCTGAACTCCGGCGGGGTGGGTGAACCCAAAAACCACTCCCTGCACATGATGGCTGACCTGATGTGGAAATTTTAACCCGAACGTAACGTGATTGATTGACCCAAACTGATTAAATTCCAAACATGAAAAAACTCATCCTCTCCCTTCTCGGCGGCGGCTGTTTGTTCGCCGCGCAAACCGGCGCGCAGGCGCAAATGCTCATCAACGGCGCGGGCGCGACATTCCCGTATCCAATCTACTCGAAGTGGTTCGACGAATACACGAAGGTGGACCCGTCGGTCCGTTTCAATTACCAATCCATCGGTTCCGGCGGCGGCCAGAAACAAATTCTGGAGCAGACCGTGGATTTCGGCGCTTCCGACGGCCCGATGAGCGATGAAAATCTCGCCAAGGCGAAAGGCAAAATCCTGCACATTCCCACCGTTGCCGGCGCGGATGTCATCACTTATAACCTGTCGGGCAATCCGAAGCTCAAATTGGACGGCGATACCGTCGTCAACATTTTTCTCGGCAACATCACCAGGTGGAACGACGCCAAAATCGCCGCGCTCAATCCGGGCGTGGAACTGCCTGCCATCGGCATCATCCCGGTTCACCGTTCCGACGGCAGCGGCACTACCTTCATCTTCACTGATTATCTTGGCAGCATCAGCCCGGTCTGGGCGGATTCGGTTGGCAAAGGCACCTCGGTGAAATGGCCGGCCAGCATCGGCATTGGCGCCAAAGGCAACGAAGGCGTCGCCGGCATGGTCAAACAGTTGTCGGGAGCAGTCGGCTACGTTGAACTGATCTACGCCAAACAAAACCAGATGCCTTACGCGGACATAAAGAACGCGGCGGGCAATTTCATCACGCCCACGATTGAATCGGTCACCGCGGCGCTGGCCACCGCGAAAATTCCCGACGATTTCCGGTTCTCGATGGTCAACGCGCCCGGCGACAAGACGTATCCCATCGCCGGTACGACCTGGCTGTTGGTTTATGAAAGCCAAAAGGACGCTGCCAAGGGCAAAAAGCTGGTCGAGTTTTTGAACTGGGCGCTGACCAAAGGTGAAGGCATGGCCTCATCACTGGATTATGCGTCCCTGCCGGAAAACGTGCAACAGCGCGTGCTGGAGCGGATCAAAACAATAAAATACTGACTTCACTCCCCCGCCCTATCATCTTATGGGCGCGAGCCGGACGAAGAGCGTTGTTCCTCCCGCTCTTCGTCCTTTTGACTTTTTATGGAGATGAATGAACGGAGTATTGGAGTGTTGGAATGTTGGAGTGCTGAATCATCACTCCATTACTCCATCACTCCGTTGCAGTTAAAAACACTTTGAACCCATCATCCGCCATGCTGCCAGCCGCGACCGTGCGACCGCGCGGCGGCTTCCACTTCGGCGACCACGCCTTCAAATGGCTCACGCTGCTCATGGCGCTCACGGTCTTCGCGTTGATTGCGCTCATCGGCTACGAGTTGACGCAAGGCTCCGGCATCGCCTTGCGCCGGTTCGGCTGGCATTTCCTCGTCAACAGCGACTGGAACCCGGTCAACGAACAATTCGGCGCGGTGCCATTCATCTTCGGCACGCTGGTTTCGTCCGCCATTGCGCTGCTCATCGCCGTGCCCATCAGCATTGCCACCGCCGTTTATCTCACCGAACTCGCCCCGCTCTGGCTGCGCCAGCCGTTGATCATGTTCATCGAACTGCTCGCCGCTGTGCCGAGCGTCATTCTCGGTCTGTGGGGAATCTTCGTAATGGTTCCGTGGCTGCACGAGCATTTGTTTCCGTGGCTGCAAAAGGCATTCGGCTTCCTGCCGCTGTTCCAGGGGCCAATCTACGGTATCAGCATGCTGGCCGGCGGCATCATTGTCGCCATCATGATCGTCCCAATCATCACGTCGGTTTCGCGCGAAATCCTGCGCTCCGTGCCCGGTTTGCAACGCGAGGCCGCCTACGCGCTCGGTGCCACCCGCTGGGAAGTCACGCGTATCGCCGTTTTAAGCTACGCCAAAAAAGGCCTGTTCGGCGCGGTCATCCTCGGACTCGGCCGCGCCCTCGGTGAAACGATGGCCGTAACCATGGTCATCGGCAACCGTCCCGAAATTGCCAAGTCACTTTTCGCGCCCGGTTACACGCTGGCCAGTGTTATCGCCAACGAATTCACCGAAGCGACGACCGACACTTATTTGAGCGCGCTGTTTGAAATCGGCCTCGTGCTGCTCGGCGTGACCGTGCTGGTCAACGCACTGGCGCAATTGCTTTTGAAAACATTCGCCGGACCGGGCGCGAAACCACAACAATGAAAACAAATTGGAGTATTGGAATGATGGAGCAATGGAGTGCTGGATTCCATTGCCCCAATACTCCACCATTCCATCACCCCATTTTTTAGATGACCGCCCCCAACCATCGCTGGCGCAAGTTCCAGAATGCTTTGATGCAGGCGGTTACGCTCGTGTGCGCAATTCTGGTCATCACGCCGCTGGTGCTGGTCTTTTACCATCTGGCGAAGGAAGGCTTCAGTTCGGTGAACTGGGCTTTCTTCACCCAATTGCCAAAACCCGTCGGTGAACCCGGCGGCGGTATGGCCAACGCCATCGTTGGCACGTTTATTTTGCTGGGACAGGCCGCCGTGCTCGGCGTGCCCATCGGTGTGCTCGGCGGCGTATTCCTTTCCGAATACGGCTCATCACGCCTTAACTGGTGGATTCGCTTCGCGGCGGACGTTCTCAATGGTGTGCCATCCATCACCTGGGGCATGGTTGTCTATGCCCTCGTCGTCGTGTCGATGAAGGGATTCTCCGCGCTGGCCGGAGGCATCGTGCTCGGCATGATGATGATTCCACTCGTGATGCGAACGACCGAGGAGGTTTTGCAATTGGTGCCCAGCGGTTACCGCGAAGCCGCGCTCGCGCTGGGCATTGCCAAATGGCGCGCCATCGTCCAAATCGTCATGCGCACCGCGCTCAAAGGCATCGTCACCGGCGTCCTGCTCGCGCTGGCGCGCGTGGCGGGCGAAACCGCGCCGCTGCTGTTCACCGCGTTCGGCAACCACTTTTGGACGCACAAGCTGACCGACCCCATCTCCGCCATGCCACTGCAAATTTTCGCCTACGCCATTTCGCCCTACGACGACTGGCACCGGCAGGCGTGGGCGGGAGCACTGGTGCTGCTCCTGCTTGTTTTGTTCCTCAACACCGGGGTGCGCGTGCTCACGCGCGACCGGTTCCAACGCAATGTTTGATTTTCCCATGGCCGCCATCGCAAACAATTTAGCGACCGCACCGACAACGCCAATCGCCGCGAACGTCACGGCTTTGAACGTGCGCAATCTCTCGGTTTTCTTCGGCGATAATCACGTGCTCAAGAATGTCTCGCTCGACATCGCCGCCCGGGCTGTCACCGCCATCATCGGTCCCAGCGGCTGCGGCAAATCCACTTTTCTCCGCGCCCTGAACCGGATGCACGAATTGGTGCCCGAAGCGCGGATGACCGGAGAGATTCGCCTGTTCGGCGACGACATTTACGCGCCTGGTATTGAGCCGGTCATCGTCCGCCGCCGCGTCGGTATGGTCTTCCAGAAATCGAACCCGTTCCCGACGATGTCCATCACCGACAACGTCACGGTCGGTCTCCGCCTGAACGGCTTGCGCGACCGCAAGCTGCTCGCCGAGCGCACGGAACAATCGCTGCGCATGGCTGCGCTTTGGGACGAGGTTAAAGACCGCCTGCACGCCCCGGCCATCAGCCTTTCGGGCGGCCAGCAGCAGCGGCTGTGCATCGCCCGCGCGCTCGCCGTGCAGCCGGAGGTGCTGCTCATGGACGAACCGGCCTCGGCGCTCGACCCGCTGGCCACGTCGAAAATCGAGGACTTGATTCTGGAGTTGAAAAAGGATTACACGATTGTGATCGTGACCCACAATATGCAGCAGGCTGCGCGCATGTCAGATTTCACCGCGTTCCTTTATCTGGGCGAACTGGTGGAATTTGACGTGACCAGGAAGATTTTCACCAGCCCGGCGAAGAAGCAAACGGAAGATTATGTGACAGGCCGGTTTGGTTAAACTATTATCACCTTATGGAACATCATTTCGACACCGAGCTGGACGTTCTGAAGCAAAAGCTGCTGACGATGGCGAGCCACGCCGAGACAGCGGTGAACCAAGCGCTCCAGGCGCTTACCCAACGCGACCGCGACCTCGCCCTGCGCGTCAAGGACAACGACCGTGTCATTGACCAGTTTGAAGTGGAGATTGACGAACTGGTCATCCAGTTGCTCACCAAGGCGCCGCTGGCCGGCAATTTACGTCTCGTAACCACGGCGATGAAAATTTCCCAGAACCTCGAACGCATTGGCGATGAAGCCACCAAAATCGCCAAGCGTGCCCGCGACCTGTCACAGGAACCCCCCGTGAAAATCATCCTCGACCTGCCGCGCATGGCCGGCCTCGCGCTCGACATGCTAAAGACCGCACTCGACGCATTTGTGAACCTGGATCCCGCCGCCGCCCGCGCCCTGATTCCACGCGACAAGGAAGTGGATGCGCTCAACAAACAAATCCACAACGCCCTCGTGCAGCACATGGTCGAAAACCCGGACACCATTGGCCGCTGCCTGCATTTGATGGTGGTTTCCAAAAGCATCGAACGCATCGCCGACCACGCAACGAACGTGGCGGAAGACGTCGTTTATCTCTGCGAAGCGCAGGACATCCGGCACACCGGCATGAAAAGCCAGGCCGCGCCCCCGGCTGGCGCTTAACTATTAATCCGTTTTTTGCGACAAGATTGTCACCTTTCCGTAACCTGCCTGTCACTGTTTTGTTGCCCGGTTTGCATTGTCCAACAGCCGGCAGCATGATATTTCCATACCTGTGAAACAGCGGGTCCTAGTCGTGGACGATGAGCCGGAAGCGGTCGAACTGGTGGAGTTTAACCTCAAGCAGGCCGGCTATGCCGTAACCACCGCCGCCGATGGCGCGGAGGCGCTGAAAAAGGCGCGGTCGCAAACGCCGGATTTGATCGTGCTCGACGTGATGCTGCCGGAAATGAACGGCTTTGAGATTTGCAAGGCGCTGCGGCTCGACCCGGCCACCGCCAAAACCCCCATCATCATGCTCACGGCCAAGGCCGCGGAGATTGACCGTGTGCTCGGCCTCGAACTGGGCGCGGATGATTATCTGACCAAGCCCTTCAGCCCGCGCGAACTTCTGCTTCGCATCAAAAAAATTCTTTCGCGCGGCGAAACCATTGAAAAACCGCGCGACCAGATGCGCTTCGGAGATTTGCTGATTGACGTGCCGAAACATCTGGTGACGTGGCGTGGCAAACCAATTGATGATCTGACCGCCACCGAATTCAAGCTGCTCACCACCCTCGCGCAACGCTCCGGCCGCGTGCAATCCCGGGACGCTTTGCTTCGGGACGTGTGGGAATACGACAGCCTCATTGACACGCGCACCGTGGACACGCACATGCGCCGCCTGCGCGAAAAATTCGGCCCGGCGTCAAAGCATTTGGACACCGTCCGCGGCGTCGGCTACCGGTTTGTGGAATAATCAGCCACGGATTGAACACGGAATAAACACGGATGAAAAAATTTCTTTGAGCGGGTTTCTTTTGGAAAAATCTGTGTTTCATCCGTGTTCCATCTGTGGCTAAATTAATTTTGTGTGGCTAGCCATTGCAATTGCAGCCGTTGCCGCCGCCGTCGGAATTCATCTCTGGTGGCGGCATAAATTTCTCCATCAACAGCGGCAGGCGCAGGCCGAAATGGAGGAACTTCAACGGCGGTACCAGCAAACGACGATTGACGCCAAGGCGCAGCAACAGGTCCTGTTCAACAGCATGCTGGAGGGACTGCTGTTGCTGGATCGCAACCGCCGGATTTACCTCGCCAACCGCGCCTTCAAAAATCTTTTCGGCCTGAAAACCGAGCTGCGCGGCAAAACCATCATGGAAGCATTGCGCATACACGAACTCGCCGCGCTGGTCGAACGCGCCGAAAGCGACGGGCAGGTTTTCGATTACGAACTGAAGCTGCCGGAATTGAGCGAACGCTGGCTGCAGGTCAACGCCGCCGCCATTTCCAACTCCGCCGGCGAGCGCGAAGGCACGATTCTCGTTTTTCACGATCTGACCCGGCTCAAGCAACTGGAACGCACCCGCGAGGAATTTGTCGCCAACGTCAGCCACGAACTGCGCACGCCGCTCTCGCTCATCAAAGGCTACGTCGAAACGCTGCTGGAGGGCGCCAAGGACAATCCCGAAGTGGCCACGAAGTTTTTGCAGACCATCGAGCGCAACGCCCGGCGGCTGGATTTGCTGATTCAGGATTTGCTCGCCATTTCAGAGCTGGAATCCGGACGGATCTCCTTGAATTTGCAGCCCGTCCCGCTGCGTCCGCTCGCCGAAAAGGTTCTGGCCGACCTCAAAGCGCGCACCAACGCGAAGAGCGTGAAACTTGTCAACGATTTGCCCGAACTCACCGTGACCGCGGACGCGAACCGGCTCGAACAAGTCCTTGCCAATCTCGTGGACAACGCCATCAAATATGGCCGTGCGGATGGCACCGTCATCATCGGCGGACAAAAAGCTGACGCAGACAAAATTGAGATTTATGTGCAGGACAACGGGCCGGGCATTCCGCCGGAATCACTTGACCGGATATTCGAGCGGTTTTACCGCGTGGACAAGGCGCGGTCGCGCGAGCAGGGCGGCACGGGACTCGGTTTGTCCATCGTCAAGCACATCGTGCAAACCCACGGCGGCAAGGTCTGGGCGAAAAGCGAGCCCGGCAAGGGCGCGACGTTCTTTTTTACCCTGCCGCTGGCGCGGTAAGGTTGCGACCGCCATTCCACCGCGGTTCACCCGGATAAAATATTTCTTGCGCCGCACAGCATCTCGTGCGATTCTCATTTCGTTGTTTGACGAAATAACAATTTATGCGTGAATTCATGGCCATTACGAAGGCGCTGTCCGACCCCAGCCGTGTGCGGATTCTCCTGGCACTCCGACGCCGGGAACTGTGCGTCTGCCAGATCACGGAACTGTTCGGCTTCGCGCCGTCCACCATGTCCAAACACCTCTCCATCCTCCATCACGCGGGCTTGATCCAGTCCCGCAAGACCGAGCGCTGGGTTCATTACCGTCTGCCCAACCAATCCGTGCCGGCGGCGGTCCGCCAAGCGCTGGATTGGGTGCACCAGTCGCTCGCCAAGACCACCGAGGCCAAAACCGACGCCCAACGACTGGGCAAAATTTTGAAGATGAACTTGAAAACCATTTGCCGCCGCCAATGCTGCCAGCGTAGATGTTGAAAAATTTATGAACCCAACATTGACCGAAGATAAAAACGAAGCCGTGCGCCGGATGGTACGCGAAGGTTACGCCAAAATCGCCCAGGACACCTCCACCAGCTGCTGCGGACCGGGTGTCTCGTGCTGCGGTTCCGCGCCGCAGGACGCCGACAAACTTGCCCGTGAACTTGGTTATTCGGTCGAGGAACTCAAATCTCTGCCCGACGGCGCGAACATGGGGCTTTCCTGCGGCAATCCCGCCGCGCTCGCCGCATTGAAACCCGGCGAAGTCGTGCTTGACCTCGGCAGCGGCGGCGGCTTTGACGTGTTCATCGCCGGCCGCAAGGTTGGCGCCACCGGCCGCGCCATCGGCGTGGACATGACGCCGGAAATGCTGGCCAAGGCGCGCTGCAATACCGCCAGTTACCACAAGGAAACCGGCCTGGACAACGTGGAATTTCGTCTCGGCGAAATCGAACATTTGCCGGTGGCGGACAACAGCGTGGACGCCATCATCTCGAACTGCGTCATCAATCTTTCGCCGGCCAAACCGCAGGTCTGGCGCGAAATGGCGCGCGTGCTCAAACCGGGCGGTCGCGTGGCGGTGTCGGACATCGCGCTGCTCAAGCCGTTGCCGCCGGAAGTGCTCAAAACAGTCGAGGCGCTCGTGGGTTGTATCGCCGGCGCGGCACTCGTGAGCGACACCGAACGCATGGCGCGTGAAGCCGGATTGACGGACATTGTTCTCAAAACCAAACCCGGATACGTCGAGGCGATGACCGACTGGGAAGACCCGCTTTATCAGAAAATTATTGAACATCTGCCGGCGGGAACCAAACCGGCGGATTACATCACCAGCCTGGAAGTGCAGGCACGAAAATCAAACCAATAAAATTATGAACCACAATCCAGATCAGACCGCTCAACGCAGCGGTGAACTTTTTGAACAAGGACTCTGTTGCTCGGAAAGCGTCCTCCAAGCTATCGCCGAAAGCTACGATATCCGGTCAGATTTGATTCCACGCATCGCCACCGGTCTATGCGCCGGCATCTCGCGAACCGGCGGGATTTGCGGCGCGGTAAGCGGCGGCGTGCTTGCCATCAGCATGGTTACCGGACGATCCAGTGCCAGCGCTTCACGTGAAGAGAATCATCGGCTGACCCGGACATTTTTAAGCGAATTTGAAGCAAAATTCAGCTCCAACAATTGCGAAAAGCTCATCGGCTGCCGGCTTGATACACCCGAAGGCCAGCAATTTTTCAAAGAAAACAACCTTCGCAAAAAATGCATTGGCTTCACGCGAGAAGCGGCACGCATGGCTTCCGCGTTGCTGGAGCAACACATTTCCTCCCAACCACCCAAATGAGTTGGAAGGGTCGCATGGATGACAGGTGAAATTCCAATCACCCCGAAACGCCTCGCGTTTTTCGAACGTTACCTGACTGTCTGGGTTTTCCTTTGCATGGTCGGCGGCGTTGTTATAGGCAAGGCGTTGCCGGATTTGACTGCGACGTTGAGCCAGCTTCAATTTGGCCAAGGCTCTCAAGTCAACATCCCCATTGCCGTGCTCATCTGGCTGATGATTTATCCGATGATGCTCAAGGTGGACTTCACCGCCCTCGGCGGCATTGCGCGCAAACCCAAAGGCCTCGCGGTGACGCTGTTCATCAACTGGCTGGTCAAGCCGTTCAGCATGGCATTCCTGGCCTGGCTGTTCATGCAACACGTTTTTGCCGCATGGATCGAGCCGGAGACGGCCAAAAATTACACCGCCGGTCTCATCATCCTCGCCGCCGCGCCCTGCACCGCAATGGTCTTTGTGTGGTCGTATCTGACCGATGGCGACCCGGTTTACACGCTGGTGCAAGTGGCGGTGAACGACCTCATCATGCTCGTCGCGTTCGCGCCCATCGTGATGTTTCTGTGTGGCGTGGCCAACGTGATCGTGCCATCGAAGGTACTCATCACGTCGGTCGTCGTATTCATCGTGATTCCGCTGGCGGCGGGCTGGCTCACTCGCACGGCATTGCTCAAATCGCACGGCCAGAATTGGTTTGAACAAAATTTCCTGCCAAAATTTCATCCGGTGACCATCGCGGCGTTGCTGCTGACGCTGGTGCTCATCTTCGCGTTCCAGTCGGAAAACCTCACGACGCGCTGGCTGGCGGTGCTGCTGCTGGCCGTGCCGATTGTCATCCAGGTCTATTTCAATTCCACGCTCGCCTACCTGCTGATGCGGCGATTGCGCGTGCCCCACAACGTCGCGTCACCCGGCGCGCTCATCGGCGCGAGCAATTTCTTTGAGCTGGCCGTGGCGGTGGCCATCACCCTCTTCGGTCCTGGCTCCGGCGCGGCATTGGCCACGGTCGTCGGCGTGCTTGTCGAAGTGCCGGTGATGCTTTCGGTCTGCAAAATTTGCAACCAATCTCGCGGATGGTATCAAACCCGGATTGCCGAGGGTTCAACCACGAATTGACACGAATGAACACAAATTCCAAGCCCACCATTCTGATCCTCTGCATCGGCAATTCCTGTCGCAGCCAGATGGCCGAGGGATTTTTACGCGCAGCGGCGGGTGAACTGGTGAATGTCCAGAGCGCCGGCTCGCAGCCGGCCGGTTTTGTCCATCCGCTCGCCATCAAGGTCATAGCCGAGGCGGGCATTGACATTTCCGGTCATCGCTCGAAACACCTGAAGGAATTTCTGGAACAGCCGATCCACACCGTCATCACCGTCTGCGGCAACGCGGACCAAGCGTGCCCGATTTTCCCCGGCCAGGTGAACCGCCATCACTGGCCGTTTGACGATCCGGCCAAAGCCACTGGCAGCGAGGACGAAATTCTGGCCTGCTTCCGCCGCGTCCGCGATGAGATGCGCCGTGTGTTTGAAGCTTACGCGGCGGGGTTGAGGGATGCAGTAAGGTAGGGCGCAGTCTCCGCACTGCGCCGGGCGGCTCGCTCGGAGAGCGAGCCCTACCTTTCAAATCTCCCGCCGTGCCGCCGTCCCAAAATTTGGGTCGCCGGGACACGGCGACTCTCCCTAAATCTGCGCACCAGCTTTCAATTGAAATCCGGCGAGGAATTGTTCCGCTGTCACGCGCTTGCCACTTTCGCGCTGCAATTCCAGAATCCGCAGCGCGTTTTGTCCGCAGCCGACGACGATTCCGTTTTTGTCCGCCTGCAAAATTTCTCCGGCGTTGCCAGAACGTTCCACCACGTCCGCCTTCCAAATTTTCAGCAATTGTGGTTTCGGCTGGCCGGGTAAAAACGTAAACGCGCCGGGCCAGGGCGTGAAGGCGCGCAGCCGGTTCCAAATTTCCCGCGCTGGCCGGTTCCAATCAATCCGGCCATCTTCCTTTTTGATTTTGGCGGCGTAACTCATGCCGGCGGCTGGTTGCGGGACCGCCTGGATTTTTCCGGCAATATAATCCGGAATGGTCTGCACGAGCAGTTCCGCGCTGATTTGCGCAAGCCGGTCGTGCAGCGTGGCCGAGTCATCCTCCGGACGGATGGGTGTGCGCCGTTGCGCAACAATGTCGCCGGTATCGAGTCCGGCATCGATGCGCATGAGCGTGACACCGGTCTCGGTGTCGCCGTTGGCAATGGCCCACTGAATCGGCGCCGCACCGCGATATTTCGGAAGCAGCGAAGTATGCACGTTCAAACAGCCATGCCGCGGCAACTCCAGGATCGCCGGCGGCAAAATCTGTCCGTAAGCCACGACGATAATGAGGTCAGGCTGTAAAGCACGAAGTCCGGCGATGAATTTTTCGTCGCGGGCGCGTTCGGGTTGCAACACGGGCAGACCAAGCCGCAGCGCGAGCGACTTGACGGGTGATGGTTGCGGTTTAAGCTCGCGGCCCTTGGGACGGTCGGGTTGCGTGACGACGGTGGCGATTTGAAATTTTGCATCGCCCGCCAACGCCTGGAGACTGGCGCAGGACAATTCCGCCGTGCCCAGGAAGATGATTCGCAACGCCGTCATGCGGACAGCGAAAGGGAAATTGCGCGCGGGTGAAAGGAAAAAGTCGAGCGAGCAATGTTGGACGGCCATGCGCAAAATGTCGGCGAGATCTCTGGCCGGCGTCTGGTCCGCGCCGGTTTCACGCGCTTTGGGGTTTGATTTGAACCTCCACGATTTCAGCGAACGGCACCATGAGTTCCTGTTTTCCCGCGCCCTGGACGACCTCCACATGCATTTCATTGGTGGCGATGCGCGTGATGCGCTCGACTACGAATAGCGCGCGCCCCGTTTTCACGGTCAGCACCAGATTTTTTTCAGATTCGCGCCGGAGCATTGCGAAGAAACCGGATAACTTCGTCTCAAAAAAACGGCGGTTGAACGTGAATTGTCCGCGCTGAAAAATCTGCGGCGCGCCCGGCCCGGCGGCCGGCGCATCCTTCTGCCACGAAGCCTCAACGATCTGAATTCCAGCCGCCACGGGCTGGACGGTGCCCGGCACGGCAAAAGTGTGCGGAGCGGCTTCGGGTCGCGGCGCAGCCGCCCGGGAGGGTTCAACGCGCGCGGGTATCGCAAGAAAAATAATCGGCCCCAAAATCGGCAGCACCACCGCCACGCCCATTACCAGCAGAATTGGCTGCGACCTCACCACGGCAATCTCATAGCCCGCGAAAACGTTCGCCGCGTAAATCAGCATCAGCACGACCAGCCCGACCGACGACGAAAACAGGGCGCCGAACAGGGATTGTTTCGGCGGCAATTCCAGGCGCGACACTTCATGAACCTTCACCTCCGTCTTTTTCGTCCGCTCCACCGCCGGCGCAGTTTCAATGAACGGCTCGGCCAGCGGCCTGATTTTCGGGTTGCTCGCCAGCAGCTTCAGCGCGTCCTGGGAAAATTTCGTCCACGGCACGCGTGGGACATATTTATCCCCCTCCAGCCGGAAAAGGACGCCTCTGTCGTCGTACGAAATCACATCGCCGTTCAACGTTGTGCCGTCGGTCAAAGGATACGTGTCCATGCCAGCGGCGACAAACAGTCCGCAAAGCCAGAGACCGGAAATTGTCCAACAGATTCTGCGCACGAAAAGTTTTTAACAAATACCAGCGTGGCGCGAAAGCAAATTTGTTGCGGCAAACGGACGGGCGCGTTGCTGGTTGACACCCCCGTGGACGGGCGTAGCATCGCCTCACAGCCTGTAATCAGGAAAATGGGTATGAAAATGATTGGTCTTCAGGGCAAAATTCGTTTCTCAAATTCAGCCCTTGGCTACCTGCTCGCGCGTAGCGGAGTTGGTCATTGGCGATTCGCCGGAGGTGCTGCCGCAGGCGTGGTGCGAGCGGTGAATTCTGAAATCAAGGAACAGTTATGAATCGAATCTATCAAGGCAAAGTAACTGCCGTTGAAATCCTCGACGGCAAAGATGAACAAGGCAAACTCAAGTGGAAAAAACTCGACGACTGGCAATCCACACTCTGGCAGCACCATGAATTTTTTCAGGACGGGGTGAATTATTACACGCTCGCACTGGCAGCGATGGCTGCTGGCGTTGAAGGGGATTCAGAACAGGCTCACGCTTTACGCGGTTGGGCAGCGAAAGTGAAAGAAACTTGGGCGAACGCGAGTCGAAAGGCAGAGACGTTTGCTGGGCCGCAAGCACGGCTTGCTCTGATTCTCAAACTTGAGCGAGACAAATCAGACTTTGAAGCAGCGTCCAGCCGTGTGCTACATTCCAGCCGCGCAACACCCGCACAACGTTCCGCCGCGTTGCTACAATTACTCTCTGACAAGGGCGACCTGAATCAAATTTGCGTCGCGCGTCTGCCGTGGCTTGCTACCGCCGCCGGGAAATTCACCGCCACAAGCAAAGCCGCAACGTCCTCGCAAGAAGCCAAACGCCAGCAGGCAGTCAGGAATTTTTCCCAATGGCCAGACAAAGAAGCGTTAAACCAATCGACCACTCTCGATCTTGGTTTATTTCTAACGCAGCCGCCTAAAGATTTTGTTGAAGGCGAGGCCGGCGCAAAGATGCTCCGCGACTATTTTACAAAGGCATCTAAAAAATTCCCCGCACTTGAGACGGTGAAAGTCTCGTTTGACAAATTTGTCACCAGCCAGACAGACGTCCTCAAAATCCCTTCACCTGGACGGAAGCCCAGCGGACTTTATCCGGTGGCCGCAGTATTCAAGTTCTTCCCCGCGCCGGAAACCTTGGCTGCGTTCCGTGCAGCGACGAAGTCATTGGCTGAAGCCAAAGACAAGGAACTTGTTTCGGATGCGGTGGCGGACTCGCGCGTAGCAGACCAGCCACATTTTGATTATTTCACCAACCTAGCACTTGTCAGCGGAGATGGTGACGACGAGCGCGACACACGTGCAGTGTGGTTCGAGTTTGATTTAGCAGCATTCATCGAGGCTATCAAAGCTCCACGTCGTTATTTTGAAGACACGATGAAGCGAGAAGCTTCTGCGGATCGCTTTCGCCAGCAAATCACCGCAATGGAAGGCAAGGGGCGCGAAGCATCCAGCACCGAGGAAGATAGTGAACCGCTTCCGGGGTTTGATAGTGATGAACGTGTCCGATTGCTAAAGATCATCGTCCAAGACAAACTAAAATGGGTTGCGGAAGCCGAAGGCGATGCGAGCGAGACAGGCCCAAAAGAATACGCAATCCGCGAGCGCACGGTGAGAGGCTTTAGTGAAATCAAGCGCCGCTGGCGCAATGCCGTTGAATCCAGCAACGCCACAGAAAAACGCCTTCTGGAAATTCTTGCCGAGGAACAGACGACGCACCGGGATGACTTTGGCAGCGCGACACTTTACCAACAACTTGCCAAGCCTGAATTTCATGCCATCTGGCGCAATGAGGGAACCCAACCGTGGCATGCAGAAGACCCGCTTACAGCATGGCTGCAATACAAAGAACTCCAAGCTGACTTGGCTGACAAAGAACGTGCGATACGCTTCACTCCGGCACATCCAAAATACTCGCCACGCTTCTTTATTTTTCCAAAGAAAAGCGAAGCACAGCCAAAGACCGCAAATCATCACCACACCAAACCCGGATTGCTCTCACGCCACGACCCAGGACAGTTAAGTTTCACGGGCGGAGTTATTTTGCGCACGGAACACGGGCTTGCGCCAACTATCGTTCGGATTCATTACGCCGCGCCGCGTATTTGCCGCGATCAACTTCGTTCAAGCGGCGACACCAATCTTTACGAAGCGCCTTGGTTGCAACCGATGATGGCGGCACTTGGATTGGATAAGTCTCCCGAACGAGTTAATTTCGCAAATTGCCGCATCACACTTCAGCCTACCAATGAATCAGACATCCACTTAACTTTTCCCATCGAAGTGAATTCAGAAAAGATTAAAGCAGGTGTGTCTCGTGAAACTGTTTGGGAAAATCAGTTCAATTTGTATCCTGATGGCGAAAATTTTTACAACGCTTCACTCCGATGGCCGCACGAAAAGCAGCGCGCCAAACCACCTTTGCCGTGGCACGAGCAGTTGGATTCCTTCCGTTGCATCGCCACTGATTTAGGACAGCGCGACGCTGGGGCATTTGCCCGCATGTCGGTTCTTGGCGGCAGCGATTTTGACAAACGGCCATCACGTTTCATCGGCGAAGCGGGCGGCAAAAAATGGAGAGCGGCGTTAGAGCGGTCGGGATTGTTTCGCCTGCCAGGTGAAGATGCCCAAGTCTGGCGCGAAAAGAGCAGTAAGGATGAAAAAAATCCTGAAGACTCTGGTAAACCATTTGACTTCCGTGAGGAACTTTGGGGCGAACGTGGACGACCGGCGCGAAGTTGGGAAGCAGATGATACCGCAGAATTGATGCGACTGTTAGAAGTTCCACCGGATGCCAAAGAGCTTTCACTTTTGGCCGAAGGCTGGAGAAGTTTGTTAAGCTTCCCGGAGCAAAACGACAAGTTGCTTGTTGCCATGCGTCGTTATCAATCACGCATCGCCCGATTGCATCGCTGGTGCTGGTTTTTGAAAGGTGATGATAAGCAACAGAAGTCAGCCTGGGACGAAATCGCTGACTGCGAGGACACACGCCTGATTTCAGGTGAGCAAATCGCCCAGGCGAAAAAGCATGACCCGCGCCTGCAAACCGAACTGGCATCACAACTGCAAAAACGATTAGAACTCGCACCTGTGCTGCTTGTTCGTATCGCCAACCGCATTCTGCCATTGTGTAGTCGTTCGTGGCATTGGGAAAAACATCCAGCCTCGAAAGCGCAAAATACGTTGCATCATCTTACGCAGAATGGGCCGAAGCTCGACAGCAAAGAACGCCCAGTCTGGCTTCGCGGCCAGCGTGGTTTGTCTTTGGAACGCATTGAGCAGGTTGAAGAACTGCGAAAACGATTCCAATCTTTGAACCAGACACTTCGACGCGAAGTCGGTGGCAAACCACCCATCCGCCGCGACGAATCTGTTCCCGATCCATGCCGTGACTTGCTGGACAAGCTGGATAATCTCAAAGAGCAGCGGGTGAATCAGACCGCACACATGATATTGGCAGAAGCACTTGGCTTGTGTCTCGCGCCACCACCCGCTGACAAAAAAACACTGCGTCAGCAACGCGACCTGCATGGCACTTACGAGAAAATCACCGACAAGTCCGGCAAGTGGATTGGCCCGGTAGCTTTCATCATAATTGAAGACTTGTCCCGTTACCGCGCCTCGCAAGGTCGTGCGCCACGCGAAAACTCTCGCTTGATGAAATGGTGTCATCGTGCCGTGCGCGACAAGCTCAAGCAGCTTTGCGAAATCTTTGGGATCCCGGTTGTGGAAACGCCCGCTGCCTATTCGTCGCGCTTTTGCTCACGCAGCGGCATTCCTGGATTCCGCGCTGAAGAAATCGCGCCCGGATTTGAAAAAACTGCTCCGTGGAGTTGGATCAAAGAGAAAAAAGATGACCGCGGCCAGCCCACCACTGAAGCCGCGCACATCCAAGAGCTAATTCAACAGATGGCCGAGGCGCAAAAAATTCCGACGCGTTCCGATAAACCATTAGCAAAACCGCGCACGTTGTTTGCGCCTCTTGCAGGCGGGCCGGTTTTTATTCCAATCGTAGATTCGATTCCAGGCGCAGAGCTCGCTCCCAAATTGGTCCAGGCAGACATCAATGCCGCCATTAATCTAGCCCTTCGAGCAATCGCCGACCCGAGGCTTTGGACAATTCATCCACGTTTGCGTACGCAACGTGAAGGTGGAAATAAGCCCGGCAAAGCAAAAAACCAGAAGACTCAACAAACGGCATCAGGCACGCCAACGGAAGTTAAATTGCTGACGCGCGAGAAACGCAAGTTTGGTGAATTAGGCAAGCCGCTTGTGATAAAACGCGCAAGCAGCGCCAAGCCTGACGACACGCGACAACCAAACTTCTTTGCTGACTTGGCTGGACTTAATGAACTCGCGGAGCAATTAGCGAAGAAAAATCCACGCGAATACAGTTGGTTGACAAAAGAATGGACTTCCGCCGAAATCTCCGGGGGAAATACCACTCCACCGTTGGTTCACGGCAAATCATTCTGGGGGACGGTAAAAGCAAAACAATGGGACCGCATCCGGGCGATTAACTCAGCGCGGCTCGCCGCTTGGCGTAGTAAGGGAGACGACGTTTCCATGTGAACAAACATGAGTGAGTCCACGTTGCGCACAGATGGGTCGTTGGAAGCCCAACCGCGCATGGGCGTGCGCAACTTGCACAACTTCATCTATTGCCCGCGCCTGTTTTATTTCCAGTGGGTTGAAAACATTTTTCAGGAGAACGCGGACACGGTGGCCGGCAGTCATGTTCACCGCAACGTGGACGCGCCGTCCAAGCTGGATAATCCAAAGGAGCTTGGTCTGCCGGAAGGCGCGAAGCTCCGCAGTCTGCGCCTGGAAAGTGAATCGCTCGGTCTCATCGGCGTAGTGGACATCGTGGAAGGCGGGCCGGAGGGCGCGGAAATCATTGATTACAAACGCGGCTCGGCCCGGCGCGATGCCGAAGGTGACCGTGTGGCCAAGGAACCGGATGCCATGCAGGTGGCCGCACACGCCCTGCTCTTGCGCGAGCATGGCGTCAACGCCGTTCGCGGCGCGATTTATTACGCCACCGACAAACGCCGCGTGCTGGTGGATTTCAGCGAGGAATTATTTTCTAAAGTTCGCAAGGCGATTGAAGACGCACGGGCCGTCGCTGCCAGTGGACAGTGCCCGCCGCCGTTGAAGAATGATGCGCGGTGTCTTTACTGTTCCGCGTATCCGATTTGTCTGCCGAACGAATCGCTTTGGTGGTCAAAACGGCGCAAAACAACCGATCCGGAAGCACAGCTCCAGTTTGGTTTCGCAGGTCAATCGCCAGACGCCGTCCGCGACCGGATTCTTGAGGCGTTGGATTTCGCCGCTGAATCCACGGACAAGGAACCCACGTTGCAACCACCGCGACCCGGCGGTGATGACGGTGAGGTGCTGGTGGTGCAGACGCCCGGCGCGCAAATCGGCCAGCGCGGCGATGAATTGATCGTCAGCGTCAAAGGCGAGGACGCCCGCAAAATTCCCGGCCAGCAGGTACGGGCAATTTATTGTTACGGCGCGGTGCAGATAACGGCGCAGGCGGTTTCAACGTGCCTAGAGCTGGGAATTGATGTCGCTTATTTTTCACCAGCCGGACGATTTCTCGGCATGTTGGGCGGGTTGCCGGCCAGCGGCGTGGACGCGCGGCGCGGACAGTATCGGCTGTTTGAACTGCCGGGCGTGCGGCTGCAACTCGCCCGCGAGGTCATCCGCGCCAAAATCCATAACCAACGCGTCATGCTCATGCGCAACGGCGACGTGCCGGACCGCGTGACAAGTTTGATGGCGAACTTCCGCGATTCCACAGAATCAGCGCGCGACCTGACGGCGTTGCTGGGCATCGAAGGCAGCGCGGCGGCGCTTTATTTCGAGCAATTCGAGTCCATGCTCAAACAGCGGGACGACTGGAAATTTGACTGGCGTGGACGCAATCGCCGTCCGCCGCGCGACCCGGTCAATGCGCTGATTTCACTTGGCTATTCCATGTTGGCGAAGGAACTCACGGGAGTCTGTTATTCCGTCGGGCTTGACCCATTTCTCGGCTTCATGCACCAGCCGCGTTATGGCCGCCCTGCCCTGGCGTTGGATTTGATGGAGGAATTTCGTCCGCTCATCGCGGACAGCGTGGCCATCAGCCTCATCAATCGCGGTGAACTTGGCCCGGAGGATTTTATCCGCAGCGCGAACGGGACTTTCCTAAACGACAAAGGGCGAAAGCCATTTTGGGAAGCATGGTTTCGGCGGCTGGACGCGGAAGTGAGCCACCCGGAATTCAGTTACAAGATGGCGTATCGCCGGATGCTGGAAGTGCAGGCGCGGCAGTTGTGGCGTTTCGTCCGCGGCGAGGCGCTGACCTACCACGGCTTCGTCACCCGATGAGCCGGATTCGTTACCTCGTCAGCTACGACATCAGCGACCCGAAACGGTTGCGGAAGGTTGCCCGGTCCTTGGAAGGTTTTGGCGTGCGACTGCAATACTCCGTCTTTGAATGTCCACTGGACGATTTGCGTCTGGCAAAATTGAAGGCCGAACTTCAGCCATTGCTTAACCACGAAGAAGACCAGGTGTTGTTTGTGTCGCTCGGTTCGAGCACGAACGACGCCAGCCTGATTATTGACGCAATGGGGTTGCCCTACGAAGTGCGTTCGCGCGTGACAATTATTTGATTTTCAGGCTTGCAACTTGTTCCGAAAGGCGTTGAATAAATCCGGCTAAGGCCACCGACCACCTTTCTTCCGCCATTGGAAAGGCACGTTTTTTGAAATCGCGAACGACTGCGCCTGATCGCGGCGACGCGGCGCGAGCGTGGTAGTGCTGATGCTCGCCCGCAGGGACGCTCGCAATAGAAAGTTGACGCGGAAATACAGGTGAATTCTGCAATGCCTACTTACAGTTCCAAACGAATGTCAGGTGAAAAGCCATCGCGCTCGCAATTATGCGGGCGGATGGCTGCGGCAGAGCGAGTTAGGAAGAGTGGACCGCAGTCACCGCGACTTCAGGAATCGTGAGGCGGTCGACGCCGGCAACGTTGTCTTGGTGCAAAAGCTACCGCAGTCACCGCGACTTCAGGAATCGTGAGGCGGTGCTTCTGCTTGTCAGTGATGTCGTGGCCGCAAGTACCGCAGTCACCGCGACTTCAGGAATCGTGAGGCGGAGCCATACAACCTCCTCTTAATCCTAGCCGCGGCCACCGCAGTCACCGCGACTTCAGGAATCGTGAGGCGGAACTTTGCCGAGTTAAACGCTTCGGCGTTCTGGATACCGCAGTCACCGCGACTTCAGGAATCGTGAGGCGGTCATCGCCGGCCTGGGGCATGTATATCGGCAGAGTGACCGCAGTCACCGCGACTTCAGGAATCGTGAGGCGGCGTTTCTTGGCATCGGCTCAAAAGCAACTATGTGACACCGCAGTCACCGCGACTTCAGGAATCGTGAGGCGGTGTTGCCGCTTGGCTCAATATCGTTGCTTTGTTTGACCGCAGTCACCGCGACTTCAGGAATCGTGAGGCGGTAAAATGGAATCCGAAGCTGGACCTAAGTCAATTACCGCAGTCACCGCGACTTCAGGAATCGTGAGGCGGTTGTCGGCGTTGGCGGGCACGTTGGCGGCGTCGGACCGCAGTCACCGCGACTTCAGGAATCGTGAGGCGGTGCAGCATCGGGGCCGGAGCCTTGCCCGCCGCGAGACCGCAGTCACCGCGACTTCAGGAATCGTGAGGCGGTTCGGATTTCGTTTGAGCAGATCGGCACTCCATCACCGCAGTCACCGCGACTTCAGGAATCGTGAGGCGGAACTAGCGGCGGGTTGGCGTGTGCGGCTCGATTCAAGGTTATCGCCAGTTTTTTACATTTGCCCGCCGCACACGCCAACCCGCCGCTAATTCGGCTCCGCCGCCTGCCGGCTTCAAAATGGTTTCGCCGTAACGAAAGAGGTGCAGCCGTGCCATGCCTATTGAATTCAGCGCGCCTTGCCCAGGTCACTAATCAAATCTGCAATGACCCAGTTTGCACGGCTCGCTTGCAGCGCATCCGCCGCTGCGCCGTGCTGCCAGACGGCAAAACGAATCAATTTGCCGATGTCGGCATGCAACGGTCGCTGCGCGAGCAATCCCGCGAGGTAACCCGCCAGCACGTCGCCACCGCCGCCCTGCGCCAGATGTGGATTGCCGGAAGAGTTCACAAAAATTTCCCCGTCGCTCCGGCCCACGAGCGTCTGGTGCCCCTTCAACACCACCCAGCAATTGCCGTAACGCCGCGAGATTTCGCGCAATACCTTCAGACGGTTCGCCTGGACTTGCTGCTTGGTCATGTTCAGCAACCGCGACGCTTCGCCGGGATGGGGGGTGAGAACGCGGATGGCATTTCTGGCCGACGCCCCCAGGGGCAGCCAGTCCAGGGCGCTGGCGTCCACGACCACCGGCAATACCGACTCACGCCAGATCCGTCGCGTGGTCGGCGGGGACATGACGTCAGCCAACCCGGGCGCTGCCAGGCCGGGACCAACCAGAATTGCGCTCACCGTGGCGGGCAGTTTCAGGTCGGGCGTCCACAAGTTCACCATGGCCGCCTGCAATTGTGCCGCCACTTCATGATAAACGGATTCCTGGGTATAAACAGTGATCAGGCCGGGTTGCGCGCGTTGTGCGGCGCGCGCGGCCAAAACCGCCGCGCCGTGAAAGCCAAAACTGCCCGCGATGATTCCCAAATGCCCAAACGTGCCCTTGTGCACGGCCGCGGAACGGGGGGGAGGAAAATCTTGAAAATCTTCCGGCAACGTCCAGTTCAACTCACTCGCATGCGGACACGGAACCAGGCCGACGTCGTCCGCGACTTCGAGCCGGCCGACGAACGGCCACGCGTTGTACGCGAGCAAACCGGTTTTCGGCGCGCCGATGGTCAACGTGACCGCCGCTTCAATCGCCACGTCCGGCGATATGGGGTCGCCGGTGTCGGCGTTCAGACCGGACGGCACGTCCACCGCCAAAACTGGAATTCCCGACTCGTTGATCGTCATGATGATTTTTTTCCAATCATCGGTCAGCGGCCGGTCCAGCCCGATGCCAAACAAACCATCAATGATCAGCGCCGGTTTTTGGGACAGCGCTTGTTCCAGTTCCGGCAAATTGCTTTCGGGCGCGGCAACGTCGAGCTTTTCGACGCGGCGATCGGTAAAAAATCCCTGCGTGGCGCGGGCGTCATCGCCATTGTGGCCCTTGCCGGCAAGAATCAAAATCGCGTCACCGGGCCGCGTGAGTTGCAACGCGCGTTGCGCGATTTTTCCGCCTACGCGATGGATGACTGCGGCCTCGGTCTGGCCGGTCTCCCACGTGGCGCTTTCCCATTCGCGCATTTGGGCGATGCTGATGACCGGAAGTGACATGATGCGAGCCTAGCAAAATTTCAAGCGGGGGCGAAAGTGGAAAACGACGACGGGCGCAACCTGGGGGCGTTTTGCCCAAAACGGATGATGGCAGGGCGCGCACTCCGTACGCGCCACAGAACCTGAAAACACCCGTAATTTCGGGGCGCGACGTTTTTCTTCACACTGCCGGCGGGAGAGAAATAGTCTTGGTCGGCAGGCGCGCCGGTTTTATAGTCGGGCATGATTCACGTTGGCATTGGCTATGACGTTCACGCGCTGGTCGCGGGACGCAAACTCATCCTCGGCGGCGTCGAGATCCCGCACCCCAAGGGCCTGGACGGCCATTCGGACGCCGACGCGCTCATGCACGCGATTTGCGACGCGCTCCTTGGCGCGCTTGGCGAACCGGACATTGGCCATTTGTTCCCGAACACCGACCCGCGCTGGAAAGGCGCGCCCAGCAAGGTGTTCCTGGCAGAAGCCGCCAAACAGGTTGCGAAGCGCAAAGGCAAAATCGTGAACGTGGATGCGACCATCATCGCGCAGGAGCCCAAAATTTATCCGCATATTGCCGAAATGAAGAAGCGCATTGCCGTCGCGCTCGGTGTTTCCGAAAAACAAATCGGCGTGAAAGCCACCACGAACGAGAAGATGGGGTTCATCGGACGCGAGGAAGGCATCGCTGCGATGGCCGTGGCGAGCGTGGACTTACCTGAAAAATTTTCAGCCACAGATTGACACAGATGAAACACAGATGGAGAAAAAAATGTCTTTGGTAATTTCTGCTGTTTTGTCTGTGAAAATCTGTGTTCATCTGTGGCAAAATAAACCATGCCCAAGGCTGAAATCAGTTGGAAACGGGTGACCGACGACGGCGTGAAGCTGCAGGTTTATGCCCGACGCGTGAGCCGGGAATGGCTTTTTTTCCAGCGCGAAAGGCGTTTCGATCAATGGCAATCCGTGCCGGAACCGCCGCTGGAGGATTGGCTGGAACTGCTCGACGCGGTGCAGCGGTTCATCACCCGCCGACGTTATCAACCGGCCGACGAAGAGCATCTCCGCCGCCGGATCCGCGAGCGCTTTCCCGAGGTGAAAATTTAGTGTGAGTGGGGCTTGGCGTATCCGGCCATGCCGGTAATATCAATCACCACGACCGGGTCATCGCCCACGACCCACGCGTCGTGACCCGGCGGGATCAGTGAAATTTCACCCGGCCCGAACTCCGCCTGGCTGCCGTCGTCCATCACAACGGCAATCCGTCCCGAGACATGATATTGCAGGTGCGGGGCCTCGCAACTTTTGGTTTTCATCAACGCCTTGAGCGACGTTGACCATTTCCAGCCCGGCTGGAGTGTGGCGCGACCGAAGGTGACCCCGCCGAGCGTGATGAGTTCGAGTTTGCCCTTGTCGAACGTGCGAAGTTCATCGGGTTGCGACAGGTTTTTGCTTTGCATTTTGACCATAATTTCCTCTCATTTTGTTCTTTAGATGTGCTGGTCAAACATAAGCCGGTAAAGTTGTTTTGCAAGCACTTTTCTGATGTGGAAATTGAACGGCGACGGGAAGTCACGCCCGTTGCCGAAGCGCCCGTTGCCAATGGCCGGCCACCGTTCGCCGATGGCGGTACTTAAGCCCAACCTAGAATCAGTCGAACCAAGGACACCACTCCCAATAACAGGACAACTACAACCACCGAACCAAAAGCGTCCAATTCGGCTTTCGATGCATGATTGACAGGGGTTACCGTGTTGATCAGATAGTAAACGCCACTTCGATTCACTTTACCCATATCCAGTTTCATACCGGGCCTTAAGCATGAACCAAGCCAGACTTTTGAGAAGGTTGCAACTCGGCTCGTGACAAGGAGTTGCGGAGACTGAGATTCATTTTCTCCTGACAAAACAACCCTGTCACCGTACATTCCACGCGATGGCCAAACTGCCTTTGATTATCGTTTCGCCGAGCATTGAAAAACGGGGTGTCGAATTTCATGACCTTTCCGTCAGCCTTTCGGTCAAATACGAAAACGCCGTGCTCCAGGCGGGGGGCATTCCCGTCACCACGCCAACGACGAATGACCGGCAAACGCTCGCTGAAATCGTCCGCCGCGCGGACGGGTTGCTGTTGACCGGCGGTGACGACATCAATCCCGACCTTTACGACAAAAACCTTCCGCGGGCCGTCCGCAAAGCCGTCGGCCTGACGCCCGATGGCGGCGGGCGTGATTTGCGGGAACTGGTTTTAATTGACGAAATCTTTCGCCAGCACAAACCGCTTCTGGCAATTTGCCGCGGGCATCAATTGTTGAACGTCGCGCTCGGCGGCGGGTTGATTGCGGACATTCGCCGCCAGATGCCCGGCGCGCTGAACCATTGGCGCATGGACAAAGCGGGTGAATTAGTGCATGAAGTGCCATTGACATCGGGTTCGTTACTGGCCAAAATGGTGGGGAAACGGATTTTGGGTGTGAACAGCACGCATCATCAGGCCGTTTTGAAACCGGCGGAACCGTTAATGGGCGTGGCGCGAACGCGCGATGGAATAGTTGAAGCGATGGAATTGAAACCGGACACGGCGCGGGCAATGCCGTTTTTGTTGAGTGTGCAATTTCATCCCGAACGGTTGAGTGAACGATATGCTGAACACCGGGCGATTTTTCGCCGGTTTGTCGAAGCATGCAGTCGGAGACGTTAAACATGAAAGCCAAAATTCTCATCGTGGACGACGAGGCGGATTTGCGGAATTTACTCACCTCGGTGCTCGAAGATCAGTACGAAGTCGCCCAGGCGGTCAATGGCGCGGCCCTGCAAAAGGCCTTTTCCCAGCCCCCGCCCGACGTGGTGCTGCTCGACGTGAAACTGCCGGACGCCGACGGCCTGGAATTGCTGCCGCAGATCAAAAAGCGCTGGGCCGACACCGAAGTCATCGTGCTCACCGGACACGGCACCATCAGCATGGCCGTTGAAGCCGGACGCGGCGGCGCTTATAACTTTCTCTCCAAGCCGTTTGAAAACGAAAAGTTGCTGGCCGACGTCAAGTGTGCCGTCGAACGCAAGGAGCAAAACCAGGAAAACAGCACGCTCCGGCGCGCGCTGGAAACGATGAGCGGCACGGCGTCGCCGATTTTCCGCAGCGCCTCCATGCAGGAGGTCGTGCGCACCATTGAACGCATTGCCCCCAGCGACGTCACCGTGCTCATCACCGGCGAGAGCGGCACCGGCAAGGAAGTTATCGCCGACCTCCTCCACGCGCTCAGTCCGCGCAGCAAGAACAAAATCATCAAAATCAATTGCGCCGCCCTGCCCCGCGAATTGATCGAAAGCGAATTGTTCGGCTCGGTCAAAGGCGCGTTCACAGGCGCGCACACCGACCGCGAAGGGCTTTTCCGCCAGTCGGAAGGCGGCACGCTGATGCTCGATGAAATCTCCGAAATGCCCATCGACACGCAAAGCAAGCTGCTGCGCGTCCTGCAGGACAATGAAGTCCGCCCCGTTGGCGGCAAGACCAGCTACAAGACCAACTGCCGCGTCATCGCCTCCACCAACCGCAAGCCGGAAGACGCCCTCAAAGAGGGTAAATTGCGCGAGGACCTTTATTACCGCATCAGCGCCATCTCGGTCCATCTGCCGCCGCTGCGCGAACGCCGCGAAGACATCATGCCGCTGGCCAACGCCTTCTTGAAACGTTTTGCGGCACAGGCCAATCACGTCATTTCGGGCTTCACGCCAGGGGCGATTGAGCGGCTCACCGCCTTTGACTGGCCGGGCAACGTCCGGCAACTACAAAACGAAGTCCAGCGCGCCGTCCTCCTGAACGAAGGCCACGAAGTGGACGTGGCTGATCTTTCCGTCACCAACGCCAAAGTCGGCTCGGCTGACGGCACCGACACGAGTTTCACCCTGCTTGAAGGTGTGGAACGCAACGCCATCATCCAGACCCTCAAGGAAACCGGCGGGAACAAGCTCGAAACCGCCAAACGCCTCGGCATCGGCCGCCAGACCCTCTACAACAAGATCAAGGCGTACGGCATCGAAGTGTAAATATCGAACGAGATAGGCTGCAAACAACGCCGCCTATTCGCTGTTAGGCGGCTTTTAGATTTATGCGCAAGCTCGGATACATTCTGCTCGTTTTAGGATTTGTTTGGGTGACTTTTGTTGCGGTGGAAGTTGGGCCGGTGGCACGCGCCATGAGGAACCTCCATCAACAGAAGGTTTATGAGCAGCAGTCTTATACTCGTAAGGATGTTGAGGTTGCATTTCAAGAAGCTGCATATGGAGTTGCCCACTTTGCCCAGCCGAGTTTCATTGGCGGTTTGCTCATGCTCGCTGGTGGCCTTATCTTGGGCAAAGCAGGGAGACGGAATTCAGCCGCTAAAATACCGCCCGTTTTGTCTAGTTAACATGAGACACGAACAGCCGAATAATATCTAGACAGGCTGCAAATTTTCTTCAGGTTCAAAGTTTTTCCAGTTCTTCCCGAAGTAATTTCGTCAGCGGTTGAATGGTCTTCGCGCTGAATTCAACCCCGTAGGACAGGCGTCCCGCCTGTCTCCATTTTCCCAACCAAATTGATCCCGAATCAAGTTAGAGACAGGCAAGATGCCTGTCCTACAATTTCTTCAATTCTTCCCGCGCCAGTCGAATTAGCGGCCTGATGGCGGCGGCATCAAATTGAAATTTACAGCCGGCGGCGGAAAACAATTCCGGCAGCGGCCGCGAACCGCCGAGCGCGAGCGATTTTTTGTAGTCGGCCAGCGTCTTTGCCTTGTCCCGTTTTGAATTCGCCCAGACCTGCAGCGCGCCGAGTTGCGCGATGCCGTATTCGATGTAGTAAAACGGGTGGAGGAAAATGTGAAGCTGCCGGTGCCAGAGATTGGCCCGCGCCGCTTCGTACCCGCTCCAATCCACGTCGCCGCCAAAACGGTCCATCAATTCCAGCCACGCGACGGCGCGTTCAGCGCGGCTGTGGCCGGGATGAGTGTAAATCCAGTGCTGGAATTCATCCACTGTGGCAATCCACGGGAAAACCCCGATGACACCTTCCAAATGAACCCGCCGCGCGCGGTTCGCGTCGGAACTGGTAGGGACGCCTCGTCCACCCTCCGCAGTACTGCTACGGAGGACGGGCCGAGGCGTCCGGTCGGCTCGGCGAGCCGACCCCACCTCATTTTCATCCGGCGGGTAAAATTCCTCGATGAATTCGTTGCCGAGCAGCTCCATGCTCATCGAGGCGACCTCGCAGAATTCGATGGGCGGGTTGTTGCGATAGGCATGCAAATCCTCGTCGCGCGCGGCCAGCGCATGAAACGCATGGCCCGCCTCGTGCAGAATCGTCTCCACGTCGCGCTGCTGGCCGACTGCATTCATGAAAATGAACGGCACGCGCGCCTCGGCCAGGGTCTGTTGGTACCCGCCCGGCGCTTTGCCTTTGCGATTGTCGAGGTCGAGCAGGCGCAGGTCCTGCATCTGCCGGAAACCACCCGCAAGTTCGCCGTCCAGCCGGTCGAAAATTTTCTGCGTGCGCGAAACCATTTCGTCCACCTGCCCGAACGGTTTCAACGGCGGACGATTCTGCGGGTCAACCGCCAAATCCCACGGACGCAGGTGGCCCGGATGCAATTTGTCGAGGCCCAGTTGGTGGCGGCGGGCGGCATGGAGTTCGCGCATAGCGGGCATGACTTCCCTGGCGACCGCGTCGTGAAAACGCGTGCAATCTTCCGGCATGTAATCGAACCGGCCGAGCCGGCGGAAGGCGTAATCACGATAATTTTTGAACCCGGCATTCCGGGCGGTTCGCTGGCGGAGTTCGATGAGCCGGTCGAAAATTTCGTCAAAATTGTCCACCTCCTGCAAACGCCGTCTGGCCACCAGTTCCCAGGCTTCCTGGCGCAACGCGCGGTCCGGCTCTTCCAGATAGCGGCCCATCTGGACGAGCGTTCTATCCTCGCCGCGAAAGTTCACCGTGAGCGAGCCGGTCAATTTTTGGTATTGCTGGCAGAGCTTGGCGTCTTCGGTTTCGAGCGCGACGTTTTCCGGCCGGAACAATTCCACGTGATTTTTCACATCGCGGTCAAAAACTTCGTAACGCCGGAACGCCGAGCACCCGCTCGGCAATGAACTGTCGTGTCGTGCCGAGACGGTGCTCGGCGCTCCAATCGCAAGCAGTTTTTCCCGTTGCGGATGGGCGACGCAGATTTTTTCGAGCGCGAACTGGCGCGGCTTGAGTTGCGGCTCGACATTTTCGACAAAATGCAGGTAGGCCTTTTCCGCCTCGACATTGTCCGTATGGCAGGTCATGGCGATGTAACGGCGGGACGATTCCTCGTCCAGCGCGGCGGTGAGTTCGCTCCAGTCGAGCAGCCAGCATTCGAGGTCGGCGGCGGACTTGCATTGCGCGGCGCGAGTTTCCAACTGGCCGAACAGCGGCGCGATTTGCGGCCAGTCGCCGAGGTCAATGATTTGCGGAACAAAGGAGCGCGGCTTGTACGCGGGCAATTTCCCAGACGGCAACAAATTCATGCGCCCGAAGGATAAGCAAAGTCGCCGCGAGGGAAATAAATTTTGCGCCTTAGAACCTGGTTCTGACACCGCACGCGCGCACGACACACCAGCGCGCCACGGCCTCAAAAAGGGCGAACAATCCCGCCCCCACGAAAATCAGCCCCCATAACGAATAGTCACCGGCAATGACAATCCCAGCCACGAGACACAGCGTGCCGATGACGCCGCGCGCCATGCGTCCGCGGAAATTAAGGTTGGGCTGAAAGAATCGGCTCACAGTGAAAAGTTAGCACGAAATGTGCCGAAAACCAACAAGTTCATTGCCGGAGACGCTGGCCGGCGGCGGCAGGTTTCGGCATAATGACGGAGCGTGGATTTGCTCAATGAATATCATCTCTGGGCGTCGTTTATTGGCTGTCAAAACAGGGTAATTAAAAATCGGAAGCCAGCCGCCCAGCTTCCGGCTTTGAATCCGTTGGTAGGGCGCGTCACTTCCGCCTTCGTCCCGCATCGCGGGACTACAGCGAGACAAGCCGTGCGCGCCGCAGTCCGGCTCGCAAAGGACTGCGAGCCCTACCGTTGTTACCGCCCCTTCGGCAACGCGCTCGTGCCGGCGTAAACGGCGTTCTTGCCGAGCAACTGTTCGATGCGCAGCAGTTGATTGTATTTGGCCAAGCGATCCGTGCGGCTCAAGCTGCTGGTCTTGATCTGGCCGCAATTCGTCGCCTACGATGTTGGTTTTCGATTAATGTTCACAAGAAGCGGAACTTCAACCAAATTTCAGTTCAAGCGAAAGCTTGCACTGATCGGGGCGGGGTAGATAAGTTTTGGAAATCAGATTGGAATAATTCAACGCAGGGTTGAAATGTGAGAACACTACTCAGGATGCTTCTGTTGCTGGCCGGATTGACCAACTTCTTTACGGGCAACTGTCTCCTCGCTCAATCGAACAAGGCCACGCCCGACGGAGAACAATTCCACCCCACACGCATTATCGCCAAGTTCAAGGCCGGCGAAAAAGCCGGCTTGCAGCCCGCAGCATTGAAACAGCAAGGGTTGAAGGTTAGCCACCAGTTCAACCTGCTGCCGCAAGTAGTCGTGCTGGATCTCGAAGACGAGGCCCAAGTCAAGGTTGTGCAAGCCTTGCAGCCGCAAGCCCGCGCCAAGGGTTTGAGAAACCGAATTGCAGCGCTGCAAGCGACCGGACGTTTCGAATACGTCGAACCAGATTATATCCGCCAGATCAATGTCGCGCCAACGGATGCCGCCTACACAAACGGCACGCTCTGGGCACTCCATAACATCGGTCAGGATGGCGGCATGCCGGGGGCCGATATCGGTGTCCTGCCAGCTTGGGACATCACTACCGGATCGACCAATGTGATCGTTGCAATTGTTGATACCGGCATCCGATATACCCACGACGACTTGGCAGCACAAATGTGGCATAATCCGGATGAAATTCCGGACAACAACCTTGATGACGATGGCAATGGATACACGAACGATGTGTTTGGTATCAACGCAATTACCAGCTCGGGAGATCCGATGGACGATAATGGCCACGGCACACACGTGGCCGGCATCATTGGCGCGGCGGCCAATGACGGCAATCCAAATGTCGGTGTCACTTGGAATGTCCGGTTGATGGCGTGCAAGTTTCTCGCTGCGGATGGCCATGGCTACTTCAGTGACGAGATTGAATGCCTTGATTATGCGCGCTCGAAAGGTGCGCGGATTATCAACGCAAGTTTCGGCAGCCCCTTTTTCTCACTGGCAGAGTATGAAGCTATCAAAGCTCTCAGCGACGCAGGAGTGTTATTGGTGGCGGCGGCGGGAAATCAAAACAACTTCGCGCCTCCTGGTTATCCAGCGGCGTACAATCTCCGCAACGTAATTGCGGTAGTCGCCTTGGATCGGAACGACAATCTCGCGCAATTTTCGAATATTGGCAGAAATGTTTCCGACGAGCTTGGCGCGCCGGGCGTGGACATTTATTCGTGCTGGTGCCGCTCGGATGCTGATTACGTGATCGACAGTGGCACCAGCATGGCAGCGCCCTACGTTACGGGAGCAGCTGCCCTTGTTCTGTCACAATACCCAAATGCCACACTGACCGAACTGCGACGCCGCCTGCTTGATGGGGTTGTGCAAATCCCAGCCCTTACCAACTACACGGCCGCAGGTGGCAGGCTCAACGTCTATAATTCGTTGACCGCCACTCCCACAAGCAGCCTTCAAGTGGAGTCCTTTCCCAGTTCGGGAGAATCGCTGGTCGGGGGGCAAGTTGCCACGCTGCTGGCCGTGGTAAGCGACATCGTGCCAGTGACCAACGCGGTGGTTACAGCCGGCATTCCCGGCTTCACCAACCTTACCTTCTTGGACAATGGTGTTTCACCCGATGCTATTTTGAGCGACGGTGTTTACACGGCGAATTTCGTCGTGCCCACGAACCTTCAAGCACTGAATCTGAATCTGCAAGTGTCGGCCCCCGGTCGGCCGAATTACACAAACCAGCTAACGTATGCGGTGGTTTTTCCTCCGCCCAACGACAATTTTTTAGATCGTATTCCGATCACCGACTGTCCGGGTGTAGTCACCGGTTCATGCCTCGGTGCCTCCATCGAACCCGGCGAGCCGTTTATTGGCGAGCTGCCTGCGGGGGGCTCAGTATGGTGGAGTTGGACGGCACCGACAAACGAGCCTGTCATGATTTCAGCGTCGGGCTCTTACGCCATTGAAATGGCGGTTTACACTGGGCAGTCGGTTTCGAACCTGAATCTGGTCGCGGCCGACACCGAGTTTGGGAGAGCTGGGGTTTCCTTCAACGCTGTGGCTGGAGCCGAGTACGAGATTGGTGTTGCCGGCATCACATATAATGTCTCACTCATCGTTGCTCCGCTAGCTTCTTCGGTATCATTGGCGGATGCGTTGGACTGTGCCGCTCTGTCATGGTCTGGCGACTGGCTCGGACAGACATGCGTCACGCATGACGGTGTGGCCGCGGCACGGAGCCGACCGACGCTTTGGCTTTGGGAGGGGGACTCCGTGCTAAACAGCACAGTAGTGGGGCCGGGCAGATTAAGTTTTTGGTGGAAGGTCTCGACGTCGGGCGGGAACAATCTGGGTTTTTGGCTCAATGGCTTGGAGACTGCAACAATATGGCTGGAGTCCGACTGGCAGCAAGTAAACTGCCTCCTGGCGAGCGGCACAAACAACCTTCAGTGGGTCTATAGTAAAACGATTTTGCAAACCTCGGGTGCGGACGCGGGATGGGTGGACGAGGTGAGTTGGGTGCCGGGTGGTACCGCGCCGAGCATCACGAATCAGCCCGTGGGGCTGCTGATCAATCCTGGAAATGACGCCAACTTCAGTGTGGGCGCAACGGGGACGCCGCCGCTTCAATACCAGTGGCGGTTGAACGGAGTAGCCCTGACCGATGCGACCAACACGACGTTGGTGGTGACGAACGTGCATGTCGCGCAGACTGGGGACTATTCGGTGGTTGTGAGTAATGACTATGGGTCGGTGACCAGCGCGGTGGCGGTTTTAAGCGTGATGCCAGACCACATCACGATTACGTGTGACGATGAGTATGATTTGTACTTGAATGGCGTTTTCATCGGAAATGGTAACAACTGGCAACAAGCACAGACCTACACCAACTTGCCGTTGCACAGTGGCACGAACATTGTCGCCGTCCACGGCGTTGACATGCTCGGACTCGCTAGTTTGCTTGCTGACATGATATTGAATGGGCAGCGCGTGGGGAGCAGTGTGCAGTGGAAGGTTTCCTTGGTGGAGTCGAATGGGTGGAACCAAGTCGCCTTTGACGACAGCTCTTGGCTATCGGCCACTGAGTACGGCGCGTATGGCGTCTCGCCGTGGTATCGATGGGTTGCCGGCATGCCAACGGACACACTAGGTCGCTGGATTTGGTCAGCGAATAACGACGCTGATAACGCCGTTTATTTCCGTTACACCTTTGAGGTGAATTTTCTGCCAGCACTTCGATTGACAGCAGGGCTGACGAACGGTTTGCTCTGCCTCCAGATTTACAGTGCAAATGGCCAATCGGTTGACCCACAGCGGGTGCCGGGAATCGAGGTTTACGCAACGACCAACTTGTCTTTGAACATGAGCAACTGGGTTCGACTCACCAACAGCCTCGTCCTGACCAACGGTGTTTTGTTGTTGGCTGACCCAGAGGCTGCCCTTTTGCAGCAACGGTTCTACCGAACCTTGGAAAGACCGTAGGACGAGTATTTGCCACAGTTCAGATTAAAATCCTGCCCACAAAAAACCGGAAGCCAGTTGCCTGACGTCCGGTTTTGAATTTGTTGGTAGGGACGCGCTGCCGCGCGTCCGGCGGACCGGCAGGTCCGCCCTACCTGTTTACCGCCCTTTCGGCAATGCGCTGGTGCCGGCATAGACCGCGTTCTTACCGAGCAATTGCTCGATGCGCAGGAGCTGGTTGTATTTTGCCAGACGATCCGTGCGGCTCAAGCTGCCGGTCTTGATCTGGCCGCAGTTCGTCGCCACGGCGATGTCCGCGATGGTCGCGTCCTCGGTCTCGCCGGAGCGATGCGAGATGACGGCGGTGTATTTGTTGAACTGGGCGAGCTGGACGGCGTCGAGTGTTTCGGTAAGTGAGCCGATCTGGTTCACCTTCACCAGAATCGAATTGGCCGTGCCGGTATCAATGCCCTTCTGGAGAAATTTCACGTTGGTCACGAACAAATCGTCACCGACGAGCTGGACCTTGTCGCCGATTTTATCGGTGAGCTTCTTCCAAGTCGCCCAGTCGCTTTCGCCGCAGCCGTCTTCGATGCTCACGATGGGATATTTATTGACGAGCTTCGCGTAAAAACTGACGAGGTCGTCACCGGTTATCGTTTCGCCCGTGCTCTTTTTGAAGGTGTATTTCGAGTTGCCCACATAGAATTCGGATGCCGCCGGGTCGAGCGTGAGATAGATGTCCTTGCCCGGCTTGTAACCCGCGTCTTTGATGGCCTGAATAATGGTTTCCAGCGCGTCTTCCACGCTCTTGAGCTTGGGCGCGAACCCGCCTTCGTCGCCGACGGCAGTGCTGAAGCCACGTTTCTTGAGCACGCCTTTGAGCGCGTGAAACGTCTCGGTGATGGCGCGCAGACCTTCGCTGAACGTTGGCAGGCCGAGCGGCATAATCATGAATTCCTGAAAATCAATCGGCGCGTCCGAGTGCGCCCCGCCGTTGATAACATTGGCCATGGGAACGGGCAGGACTTTCGCGTTCGGCCCGCCGAGGTAACGGAACAACGGCTGGTTCAGCCCGGCGGCGGCGGCCTTGGCATTCGCGAGCGAAACGGCGAGGATGGCGTTCGCGCCGAGGTTTGATTTCGTTTCCGTGCCGTCGAGCTTGAGCATGGTGGCGTCCACGGTCAGTTGATCGAACGGGTCAAGGCCGATGAGCTTGGGCGCGATGACGTCGGTGACATTTTTGACGGCTTTCTGCACGCCCTTGCCGAGGAACCGTTTCTTGTCGCCGTCGCGGAGTTCGATGGCTTCGTGTTCGCCGGTGCTCGCGCCACTGGGCACTGCCGCGCGCCCGAACGCGCCGCAGCACAACGTCACATCAACTTCCACCGTGGGATTACCGCGCGAGTCGAGAATTTCGCGCGCCTGGATATCAACAATTTTGCTCATAATTATTTTTTTAATTCCCCAACTTCAAAATCTGAAGCAGCCATCATAAAAGTTGCGCGCGGCGAGTCAAGGAAGCGTTGACCCGCAAGCCTTGATTTATAATCCACCGTTCATTCGTGATTATGCCTTCCTGTCCGTCCCCCGATTGGGAGTTGTGGCTCGTTACAATTTCCATTCCAAAATATACTTCCCCGCCCGTCCGGAGTGGAATAAGGTCTGATACCGATGAACCCGATTCAACCCATAACAACGCCAACCCGGGAAATCAGCGTGGTCGAACCGGTCAGCCCGGCGTTGGAGCGGGTGAAGCGCGTGTTGTTCCAGCCGTTCGACCTCGGCAAATGGTTCATCATCGGCTTTTGCGCCTGGCTGGCTTTTTTGGGGGAACACGGAGGCGGAGGGTTTAATTTCCACGTGCCGTGCGGCGGCAACAATCATGGCTGCGCCGAATTTCGCCACGATTTCGAGCAGGCCAAAAATTATGTCCTCGGCAATCTTGAATGGATCATCCCCCTGGCCGTCTTCCTGGTGGTCATCTGTTTGGGACTTGGGCTGCTTATTCTCTGGCTCAACAGCCGGGGCAAGTTCATGTTCCTGCACTGCGTGGCGCTCGACAAGGCGGAGGTCTCAAAACCGTGGAGCCAGTTCGCGCACGAGGGAAACAGCCTGTTCCTGTTCCGGCTCGGCCTGGGGCTGATCGGGTGGGTGCTTACCCTGCCACTGGTGGCGCTGATTGTCATGATGATTTTCAGGATGGTGCAACTCGGCGAGCTTGACGTCGGCGGCATACTCGGTGCGGTTGGCCTTGGGCTGGTACTGATTGTGGTGGCCATTGTGTTTGCAGTGATCGGCAAGCTCACAACGGATTTCGTGGTCCCGATCATGTTTCTGCGGCGCAACCGGTGCTTGAAAGCCTGGCGGGAATTTTGGGCGCTGCTCTCAGCCAACGCGGGCCAGTTCATCCTGTATTTCCTGTTCTCGATCGTGCTGGCGATGGCCATTGGCTTGATGGTCGTGGTGGTCATGTTCGCGACATGCTGTTGCTGTTGTTTGATGCTCCTGCCGTACGTGGGCACGGTGCTGCTGCTGCCGGTCCTGATGTTCAAACGATGCTATTCGCTCTGCTTTCTGGCGCAATTTGGCCCGGAGTATGACGTGTTCCCGCCAGCCGCGCCGCCAGTGATGTAAAACGGCTTTGCGGTTGCCAAATCGTTGGACTGAATATGGTGGCGCACCTCACTTCACTCAAACCATGCCAGCTTTGACTTGTTGGTGAAGTAGAGCAGGCCCAGCAATCGCATCTCAACGGTGATCCCATAGAGGCTGATGAAGGTGCCGATGACGGTGGGCAGGATAGGAATGTCGGTCCATACCAGAAACTTCTGGATGCCACCCACCAGGGCAATGATCACGAGGAAAATCCCGCAGGTGGTCAGATACGGCAAAGGAACTTTGCCAATGCCGGAAAAAATGATGAGGGGATTGAACCCCATTATGCTGTCGGCCATGGCAACGGTCAGGATGGCCATCGGCAGGCAGAAAATCCCCAGAAACAGCATCGGCACCCCGGCGAGCGGCGAGACGAACAACATGACTGCGATGCCGGGTCCCAGACAGAGAATCCAGATGCAGGTGAATTGAAAAAAAGGAACCACCATGTCATCCCAAAAGGCCGAGATTTCCGGCCAGTCGGGCATGGCCTGCTCTCCGCGCGCCGAGGACTGGATGATGCCTTGCATGGAGGTAAACAGATAGCCGACGCTCATCACGACGCAGAGGAAGAAGGTCGCCCAGAAAGACGCTCCCAGAAATCCCATGGACTTGACTCCGGTCCACAAGACCCAACGGGCACCCGCCAGAAAGCTAAAGACCACCGTGCCGCAAACCAGCAGAATCGCGCCATCCTTTTTGAGGGGATAGGAAAATGCCTCCCGCCAAAGGGCAAAGAAATTGGTGGGAACCGGGGTCACAAGGCGGGTATATTCGGCAACGCTCACACAACTGCCGCCGCACTTGGGGCACGCGCGAAAAAACTGTCCGCCCACCCGGGTGGTTTTCACACAAGCCGTGCAAAACGGCGTCCCGCATTTGACGCAACACCACTTGGCCGCGGACTGGGGATGCTGGATGCAGAAATCCAGGTTGCCGGCCGCCACCGCGGCCAAACTGGCGGCAACGTTTGCCGGGTCCACCATCGGATCCTCCTGGCAGATCATGGACACCGTTCCCAGGCACAAAACCTGACCGGGATGAAGTTCCGCCTGCTTAATGGGTTGCCCGTCGATCGAGGTGCCGTTGGTGGAGTCCAGGTCCCATACGGTGATGATGCCATCCTTTACTTCAATCTGACAGTGATGGCTGGAAATGGAATTGTCGTCGATTTGAAAATCATTGTCCGCGACCCGGCCCAGACGGTTCAATCCCGGTTTGAGCAGGATTTCCTGCAAGCCGTGCGGACTTCCTTCCATGCGCAGTCGCACCATAAATCCAGTGGATTGAATTTATCTGATGGTTGACCTTCGACTTTCAAAACAAGGCTAAAGAACCAAACCGTTGCGGTCAATTCGTTTTGACAATCCCCGGCGCCTTTGTTACACGGGCGCTCTGTGATCGCACCGCTGGTCATCTACGACGGATTCGCTTTCCGGGAAGATGAAGAAGAGCAGGCGATTCCCGGCCGCTTCCGGTTCACCCTGGTCAACCTCCAATTTGAACACGCGGACGGCACCCTGGAACTACCCCTGTCCCGCCTGACCCTCGACGAGAATTCCGCCGGCAACCCGGTTTTTCACGATGCCGGAACCGGCTGGTGGATTGAATCCGCGGACGGGCGGATTCTGAATGACAATTTTCTTTTCCGGCAGACGCACCTCCGCGCCCAGGCGCGTGAATTACGCGAACGACGCGAAGGAAGTCGAAGTCTCAAATACGCGCTGATATTTTTGGCCGGTTTTGCCGGGTTTTTTTTCATCGGGTGGTTGCTGGCAAAGGCCGCCGCCAATTCCCTGGCCAATCACGCCCCGGTTGCGTGGGAGGAACACCTGACGGACAAGATCATCGCCGATCATCCGAAATTGTTCGTCACTGACACGAATGATGCCCGCATTACCGTCGTCACCCAGTTGGTGGCGCGCCTGGCCGCCGCCCTGCCGCCGGCGGAGCGGCACTACCAGTTCCGGGCGGTCATCCTCGACCGTTATATCGCCAATGCCTTCGCCCTGCCGGGCGGACGGATTTTCGTCTTCAAAGGTTTGCTGGATCGCGTTCAAAAACCGGAGGAACTGGCCGGCGTGCTCGCGCACGAAATGGCCCATGTCACGCAACGGCATGGCCTGCGAAAACTCATCACCGGCGGCGGACCTTATTATATCCTGCGGCTGTTCGTCAGCGACGAGCAGGGAGTCTTGTCTGTCATCAGCGCCGGCTCCCAGTTGCTGGTCAACCAGTATTATTCGCGGGACGTGGAACGCGAGGCGGACACCATCGGATGGCATTATTTGATGGCGGCCAACATTGACCCGCGCGGCCTGGCCGATTTCTTCCGTCAACCAGCGGAGATGAATGTGGCGGATTACCTTCCCGAAATGTTTCGCAGCCATCCCGCCACCGGCGAACGCATCACTTCCCTGAACCAGCTCTGGGAAAAGAGCGAACGGAAAAACGGGTTTGTCCAATTGCCGGCCATGACCAACGCCCCCCTTACAGCCCTTTAGGAGCGGGTTCTTCGCTTATTCAACCCGCCAACAGTGACCAACCACCCTTGATTTGAAGCGGCACGCCTGTCATCAATGTCTTAGGTTCGTTCGCCATCAAATTCGTGGACAGCGAGGAAAAATCAACGCCTTCCTGCCCGTGCTCGATGGAATGATGGGCGGCGGCCTCGTGACGTTGGAAAAAGTCAAGGTGTTGTATTATTGTTCTGGACCGGAAACCGCCACGTAATTGGCGCTTGCGAAAATTGTTTCGGAGGGGCGAGCTCTGTGAGTCCCCATTCCATCGAAATATCAGGAACTCGCCCCTCCGATTCAACGATTCAACGTTTTCGCGGTCTAACACATTTATGAAAGTTCGCGACAGTGGAATGCCGGAGAAGCTGATGTGGGAGAGTTTCTTCGACGTACCCCACATCCTCCGGCAACTTGGCTTCGGCGAGGTTGACGGCGACGCGGTGGAGTTCGGTTGCGGCTACGGCACGTTCACTGTGGCTGCGGCCACCATGACCCGCGGCACGGTGCATGCCCTGGACATCGAGCCGGAAATGACCGGGGCGACCGCGCTCAAAGCGCAAGAATTGGGCCTCCGAAACGTGCGGGTGGTGTTGCGCGATTTCGTGGCCGAAGGCACAGGACTACCGGACGGCGCGGCGGACTTCGCGATGCTGTTCAACATTCTCCACGCCGAGGACCCGCTGGGGTTGCTGCGGGAGGCGTTCCGTGCACTGCGACCGGGCGGCAGGGTTGGTGTCATACATTGGATTTACGACGCCTCAACCCCGCGCGGCCCCGACCTGAGCATCCGTCCCCGGCCGGAACAATGCCAGCACTGGCTGCGCGAAACCGGCTTTGAATTGGCCGGCCCTATCACGGCCCTGCCGCCCTACCACTACGGGATGGCGGGACGCAAACCTGCTGAAGAAAAGACACCATGAACATTCTCGCCAAGCTTGCTGACACCAAAGCGCCTGACGCCGCCGTGCTTATCCGGCTGATGGTCGGCGGCGTGTTTTTCGTAGAGGGCATCCTGAAATTTTTATATCCGGCCGCCTTGGGCGCGGGGCGGTTCGCTAAAATCGGCATTCCAGTCCCCGAAGTGATGGGGCCGTTCGTGGGCAGCGTGGAAATTGTCTGCGGCGCATTAGTGTTAATCGGTTTGCTGACCCGCCTCGCGGCAATTCCCCTGCTCATCAATATTTCGGTAGCCATTCTCTCTACCAAAATTCCCATTCTGTTGGGACACGGCTTCTGGATGTTCACGCTGCCCGACCTGCCGCGTTACGGATTCCTGAGCATGATGCATGAGGCACGCACGGATTTTTCCATGGTTCTTGGCCTGATTTTCCTGATCTGCACCGGGGCCGGCCGATGGTCGGTGGACGCACGACTGGCGGCAACAAGCAAAGAAACGGTGAAATGAAAATCTCCCGCCTCCCGCAAAATTCACCCTCTCCCCGCGAGGCACGAGCGGGGAGAGAGCCGGAGAAAGGGGCTGCCAGAAAACCAACGCACCTCCTCTCCCCGGCCCTCTCCTCCATCCCGGATGGAGGAGAGGGGGTCCCCCGCTTCAATCCCGTTTTTTTGGCGGTGTTGCTTCTGCTTACACCCGGTAAACTCCTCGCCGGCCCGCCGTTTGTCACCGACGACCCGGAACCGGTGGATTATCAGCATTGGGAATTTTACCTCGCCTCACAACACACCCAAACGTCGGACGGCTGGTCCGGCACCACCCCGCACTTCGAACTGAATTACGGAGTCATCACCAACGTGCAACTCCACCTCATCGCGCCGCTCGCGTATGACGCCCCGAAAAACGGCGCGGCGCAATACGGCTATGGTGACACGGAACTCGGCGTCAAATTCCGGTTCCTCCAGGAAACATCCCTGCTCCCGCAAGCCGGGGTGTTCCCCCTGTTCGAAGCCCCGACCGGCGACAGCTCGCGCGGCCTGGGCAGTGGACAATGGCAGGCATTCCTGCCGCTGTGGCTACAGAAAAGCTTCGGCAACTGGACGATTTACGGCGGCGGTGGCTACGGCATCAACCCGGGCGCGGGAAATGAAAACTGGGGCTATGGCGGCGCGGTGCTCCAGTGCCAGGTCCGGGACAACGTCCTGATCGGCGGCGAAATTTACCATCGCACCGCCATGCAGACTGATGGCCGGGACGACACCGCGTTCAACGTGGGAACGGTCATTGATTTCACAGAACATCAGCATCTGCTCTTCTCCGCCGGCCGTTCGATTGACGGCCCGACGGATTTTCAGGTTTACATCGCCTGGCAATTCACCTTCGGCCCGGAATTCTTTCATTCGATTGCCAGTCCATTTCGTAGCGGCGCCTCGGCAGAGCGCCGCATCTCTCCGGCAAATTGAAAAGTGCGGCTCTCTGCCGAGAAGCCGCTACGCCGGTTTTTCTTTGATGCTTTGTTTCTTTGTTGTTCAATGGATTTGTGAACGCTCCGGCGACAGAAAAACAACCGCAACGCTGGCTCAACCGCACCGTCCTCGGCATCGGGCTGGCGTCGCTGCTCAGCGATTGGTCGCACGAAATCGCCACGACGGTCCTGCCCGCGTTCCTCGCGTCCATGGGCGCGGCCGCCGCCTGGCTCGGCGTGATTGAAGGCGTCGCCGACGGCCTGTCGAGCTTCGCCAAGATGGCGTCGGGTTTTTACACGGACAAATTCCGACGCCGCAAACCCATCGCCGTCGTTGGCTATCTCGTCACCGCGCTGAGCACGGCGTCATTCGGACTGGCCACCGCAGCGTGGCACATCCTGATTTCGCGGTCGCTCGCGTGGCTCGGACGCGGCGTGCGCACGCCGGTGCGCAAGGCGCTGCTCGCCGCTGCCGTCACGCGCGAAACCTACGGTCGCGCCTTCGGCTTCGAACGGATGATGGACACCATCGGTGCGATTGTCGGCCCGGCCACGGTTTTTGTTTTGCTCGCCGCGCTGCACCACAATTACCGCCGTGTTTTCTTGCTGACGCTCATTCCCGGCCTTTGCGCCGCCGGACTGATCGCGTTTTTCGTCCGGGAAAAGGAACGCAAACCCGTATCGCACGTCTCGTTCGGCGAAAGGCTGCGCTTGCTGCCGCGGCCTTACCGGAAATTTCTCGTTGCCGTCGGAATTTTCGGCGCGGGCGATTTCGCCCCCACGCTGTTGATCCTGCTGGCGACGCAAAAGCTCACGCCGGCGCTGGGCCCGGCTGTGGCCGCCAGTGTCGCGGTCGGGTTTTACGTGTTGCGAAACATTTATTACGCCGGGTTCGCCTACGTGGCGGGCGGGCTCGCGGATCGCTTCAAAAAACAGTACGTACTCGCATCCGGTTACGCGCTGGCGGCGGTGATGGCTGTGTTGATTGTGGCCGCGCCGATGACGATCTGGCTGCTTGGCATTATTTTTATTTTCAGCGGCATGTATGTGGCGATTGAAGAAACCTTGGAAGACTCGTTCTGCGCCGAGCTGGTGGGTGAGGAACACCACGGCATGGCGTTCGGCGTGCTGGCCACCGTGAACGGCATCGGTGATTTCCTCTCGAGCATCATCGTCGGCGCGTTGTGGACGGCGGCAGGCACGAGCGTGGCGTTCGGTTACAGCGCGGTATTGTTTTCCCTCGGCGCGCTGCTGGTTTTACGGACACGACCGGCAAAGCCGGCGAATTGACGTTGTATCTTTTAGTATTACTTTCGGCAGTGTCGCTCCGTGGAAGACGGGTTGTTGTGCCCAAAATGTTATTTTCAGCTTAGACAGTATTTGTCCTATCGCCTGCAATACGATTTGCGCTGAACTGCGAGGTACAAAAGAAGTTGAACTTTGATTTGAGTGTGGCCGGAAAATTGATTATCCAAAGCACTGAAGAAAATGATCGCCGAACAAGCAATTCCACCGAATTTGCCTCTTTCCAAGGGAAAGACAAACGATTCTTTGGTTCTCCGGCGTGGGACTGCCGGGGCGGAACGAGAAGATAACAAACTCAAGCTTGGCGACCGTGCCGCGCATCAATGGTATCGCTTTGTGCTTTCATTCCCTCCTCATCTGGTTCGGGAATACGTTGCCAAATTCGGGCTGGAATCGCATCACCAAGTATTGGATCCATTTTGCGGAACCGGAACGACACTGGTTGAGTGCCAAAAGCTCGGCATCTCCGTCGTTGGGTTGGAATCGAACCCGATGGCCTGTTTCGCCAGCCAAACGAAGCTCCAGTGGGACATTGACCCACAAAAGCTTCTGCGGCACGCCCTGAAGGTTGCTGAAACGGCAAATCGGCGGCTGGAACAAGATGGCTTTTTTGACGATGACACTTATCGCCTTCTTGAACGTCCGGTTGAAACAAATGGCAAATTACGCACGCTGCCGGACGAAGTTTCTGATCTGTTATTGACGAATTCAATCAGTCCAATTCCGCTGCACAAGACACTTGTTCTGCTCGAAGCTTTGGCGGAAAATCTTGACGACCGTTTCAGCAATCATGAGCGCCTCGCGTTGGCCACAGCGCTTGTGAACGAAATCAGCAACCTACATTTCGGCCCTGAAGTTGGGGTGGGGCCTGCCAAGGCCGACGCTCCCGTTGTTTCTCTTTGGCTGGACGGCGTCCGGGCAATGGTTCAAGACTTGGAAAACCTGCCCAAAACGAAAGCGGTAAAAGCGGTAGTCTATCAAGCGGATGCACGCGATGGCGCACCCATGTTGCCCGGCAATTCAGTGGATGCGGTTATCACTTCACCGCCTTATCCCAACGAAAAGGATTATACCCGCACGACCCGCTTGGAAGCGGTGTTGCTTGGATTTATCCAATCCAAGCAGAACTTGCGCGATCTCAAGAAACAAATGGTTCGCTCCAACACGCGCAGCGTTTACAAGGCTGATACGGACGATCTTCTCGTGGCAGGGCACCCGCAAATTGAAAGCATTGCCGCTGCGATTGAGAAACGACGCATCGAATTGAACAAGGATTCCGGTTTTGAGCGGCTTTATGCACGGGTGACCAAGCTCTATTTTGGCGGTATGACCCGGCATCTTGCCGAGTTGCGGCGCGTGCTCCGTCCTGGAGCACAACTGGCTTACGTGGTGGGCGATCAGGCGTCCTATCTACGGGTGATGATTCGCACGGGACAACTGCTGGCCGGCATCGCGGAATCGCTCGGTTATGAAGTCGTCAGCTTGGATTTGTTCCGTACCCGCTTGGCAACCGCCACCAAAGAACAGTTGCGCGAAGAAGTCGTGGTCCTCCGTTGGCCCGGCATCAAGCGTGGCAAAAAGTGAGGGATATGAAACGAAAGAACCGCTACTCCGCCATCATCGAAAAAATCTTCACCTCCAAGTTCAAGCCCGGAATGAAACAGGTGGATTTTGTACGGGAGGAATTTGAAACTGTTGCGCGCCAGCTCCGAATTAAACTGCCGAAGAACCTTGGCGACTTGGTTTACAGTTTTCGATACCGGGCTGACTTGCCCGCAAAAATTCAAGCAGTGGCGGGTAAGGGCGAAACTTGGATCATCCGGCCCATTGGGAAGGCACGTTATCGGCTCGCATTGGTTGCTGATCGTCCAATACAGCCGAACGTGAACCTGGCGATTACAAAAGTTCCTGACGCGACACCGGGCATCGTCACAAAATACGCATTCGACGATGAGCAGGCTTTGCTGGCGCGGCTTCGCTACAATCGCCTGATTGACGTCTTTACGGGCGTAACCTGTTACTCGTTGCAAAATCATTTGCGAACCACCGTTCCAGACATGGGGCAGGTCGAGACGGATGAACTCTATGTGGGGCTGGACAAAAAGGGCGCGCACTACATTTTCCCAATTCAGGCGAAAGGTGGCAGCGATAAATTGAACGTGGTTCAGATTGAGCAGGACTTTGCTGTTTGCGCGAACAAATTTCCCGGCCTGATTTGTCGGCCCATCGGAGCACAATTCATGACTGGCGGAGTAATCGCGCTGTTTGAATTTGAAGAGGCCTATGGGACTGTCAGGATCAGCGCTGAAAAGCATTACAAACTGGTCCCGCCAGATGAAGTTACAAAAGAAGACCTGGAAAGCTATCGGCAGCGAATCGCCGATTAACGGGGATAGGTTTCTCTTGCGCCTTTTGCGCCTTTTTGCGGCAAAGATTTCGTGTGCTTCGTGTATTTCGTGGTTTCCGTCTTCGCTGCGCTTCGACGCGACAAGTAACATGCCGTTCTTCCCAAAGTAATTCGCGCCAATTCGTGAAATTCGCGTCAAAGAAATCCGTGTTTATCCGCGTTCATCTGTGGCTAAAATTGAATTGTCCCCTGCTCCATTTCACGGCAAACTTATGGTTCCTATGCGACACGTAAACCTTGGCATGATCGGCGGTGGCACCGTGGGCAGCGGCGTGTTTCACGCGCTCCAGCTCAACGGCGGCCTCATGGCCTCGCGCATCGGCGTGAAAGTCGCCGTCCGCAAGGTCGCCGTGAAGGCGTTCAACGAACCGCGGCCATATCCAATCCCGCGTTCGCTCATGACCACCGACTGGCAAGGCGTCATCGCCGACCCGCAGGTGGACATCGTCTCCGAATTCGTCGGCGGCACGGGCATTGCCCGGACGATGGTTCTCGCCGCGCTCAAGCTCGGCAAACCGGTCGTCACGGCCAACAAGGCATTGCTGTCCGCGCACGGCGAGGAGCTGTTTGCCGCGGCCAAAAAATACGGCACGAATCTTTACTACGAAGCCAGCGTTTGCGGCGGCATTCCCATCATCAAATCGCTGCGCGAAGGGTTTGTCGGCAACCGCATCAACGCGCTGTACGGCATTGTCAACGGCACCTGCAATTACATCCTCACCCGGATGAAATTGGAAGGCGCGGACTTCGCCGACGTGCTCGCCGACGCGCAAAAGCATGGCTTCGCCGAAACGCCGCCCGACTTGGACATTGATGGCCATGACGCCGCGCACAAGATCGGCATTCTTGCGTCGCTCGCGCATGGCTTTTGGGTGAACCCAAAGAAAATCCACGTCGAAGGCATCCGGCATATCAGCTCGCTCGACATCAAGTTTGCAGGCGAACTGGGCTACACAATCAAACTTTTGGGAGTCATCAAGAAAATTGGCGGCGGTTGTCGCATTCAGGTTTCGGTTTATCCAACCCTGGTGCCGAACGCGCATGTTCTCGCCAGTGTGAACCACGTGTTCAACGCCGTGTTCGTGCGCGGCGACATCGTCGGCGACACGCTGTTTTACGGTCGCGGCGCAGGTAAGGACGCCACGGCCAGCGCGGTGTTGAGCGATCTGGCGGACGCGGCGCTCGATTTGAAATCGGGCAGCAAACAGCGCGTGCCGCCGTTTGTGCCGCACGAATGCGCCGGGGCGGTTGTGCCGATCGAAGATGCCGTCTCGCAGTATTTTCTCCGGCTCAACGTCGTGGATCAGCCGGGTGTGCTGGCGAAAATCGCCGCCATTTTCGGCGCGGCGAAAATCGGCATTTCGTCCGTCATCCAGCCGGAAGGCCATGAAGGCAAGAGTGTGCCGCTGATTTTCATGCTGCATTACGCGACCAACGGCGCGGTCAACGGCGCGTTGAAAAAAATCAGCCGGTTGCCGGTCGTCAAAGGCAAGCCGGTGATGATTCGCGTCGAGAATTTTGAGTAACTCTGAATTCTGACTCCCATGGCGTTGATTGTTCAAAAATACGGCGGCACTTCGGTGGGCAACCCGGAGCGCATCAAAAACGTCGCGGCCCGTGTGGCCAAATACCGCGCGCAGGGCGACCAAATCGTCGTCGTCGTTTCGGCGATGAGCGGCGTGACGGATAATTTGATCAAGCTGGCCAAGGAAATCATGCCGCTGCCCAGCGAGCGTGAAATGGACGTCCTGCTCGCCACCGGAGAACAGCAAACCATCGCGCTCACGGCCATTGCGCTGCACGCATTGAATGTGCCGGCCGTATCGCTCACCGGTCCGCAAGCGGGCATCGTAACCGACGTGGTCCACACCAAGGCGCGGATCCACAACATCACGCCGAAGAAAATCCACGAGCTTTTGAATCAGGGCAATGTCGTCATCGTCGCCGGTTTCCAGGGCGAAACGCCGGAGGGCCAGATCACCACGCTGGGCCGCGGCGGTTCGGATTTGACGGCCATCGCGCTGGCGGCGGCGGTGAAAGCCGATCTTTGCCAGATTTACACGGACGTGGACGGCGTCTATACCGCCGACCCGCGCATCGTGCCGAACGCGAAGAAGCTGCAGGAAATTTCCTACGACGAAATGCTCGAACTGGCGAGCCTCGGCGCGAAGGTGATGCAGAGTCGCTCGGTTGAATTTGCCAAAAAATTCGGAGTGGTCTTTGAAGTCCGCTCCAGCTTGAATGAAAACCCCGGAACCATTGTGAAAGAAGAAACCAAAAGCATGGAAGGCGTCGTCGTGCGCGGCGTCTCGCTCGACAAAAACCAGGCCAAAATCACACTCGTCGGTGTGCCCGACAAGCCCGGCGTGGCCGCGCGCATTTTCAAGGCGCTCGGCGACGCGAACGTCAACGTGGACATGATCGTGCAAAACATCAGCCACGGCACCGGCACGCCCCAGACGGACATTTCCTTCACGGCGGACAAGCCGGATTTGCTCAAGGCGCAGAAGGTCATTGACGGGTTGAAAAAAGAACTCGGCTTCCGCGATGTGCTGACCACCGAAAAAATCGGCAAGCTGTCCATCGTCGGCGTCGGCATGAAGAGCCACACGGGCGTGGCTGGAAAACTGTTTGAAACGCTAGCCAAGGAAGGCGTGAACATTGACATGATTTCCACCAGCGAAATCAAAATTTCCGTCGTAATTGACCTAGCTAAGGGCGAAGCCGCGATGAAGGCCGTTCACGCGGCGTTTATTGGCTGACACAATTGCGTGAACAATTGACCCGTTTACTCGGGTAACTTGTAGTTTTTCAGATACTCCGGCGTCGCCTGACGCTCCCAATTCGGCCAGTCCCGGCCGTAGAAGAAAAGCATGCGTTCGCGCATGGTGGAATCGGTGACGCGAACTTTTGCGGGGATGCCATACGTGATTGAACGCGCCGGTAGTTGCTGGTCCGCATAGGTCACGGCGCCGTTCAGCAGCAATGCTTCCCGGCCAATCCGGCTTCCAAACGAAGCGCCGGCTCCAATGTTGCAAAGTGAGAAGTCTTCCATCTGTGCCCCTTGCAGAGAGATCATATGATTAATCCATGAAAAGGCGCCGATGTGCGGCGTATCCGCGACCGGCGAACCGGCGATGGCCGTGCGGCCGTCCGCAATCATCGCCTGGTCGTAAATGTGCGTGTGGTCGCCGATGTTAAGATTCGTGGAAACGATCATCACGCCGACGAACGCCTTCACCTGTTTGCCAAAGTGAACGTTGCCTTCCACGTAGCAGCCCGCATAAACCCGCGCGCCTTCGTCCAGGCTGACGTTGCCGACAACAATTGCGCCCGGGTCAATCTGGGCTTTGGGATTAACAATTCCTTTGTTGGTGTGTTCCCAATCCGCCAGCGGCGCATCGTACGTTTCGGTTTTTTCCAGGGCCGGCCCATTTACCTCGACGAGCCAGCGTTTCGGCAGGAAACCGAGAAGTTGCAAGCGCAACGAGTCGGAGACGCCCGGGTCCTTGTCCACCATCCCGGGACTGCCGCGGAACACCGTATCGTCACGGACATTGGTGTCGTGGAGCGCCGAGGCACCGCTCAAGAACACAACGTTGCTGTGCACACAGCAGCCGTAGTCGGTCAGGGCGTGCGCACCGTAATAGACGCCTTCGTCAACCTTGGTGGCATGCACGACCGAGCCCGGACTGATGTAAGTGTCGTCCTTGATCCAAAGCGGATTGTCGAAACCGCCGTCGCGGGCCGAGCCTATGTGCACCCGTTCGCCGATCAGGCAGTAGTTTCCGATGTCGGTATCCGCACGGATATTTGAATTGGCGCGAATATCGCAGTGATGGCCGATGACGGCGCGCGCAATGACGACGTTCGGGCCGACGCGGGTATGCGCGCCGATGGTCGTGTTGAGCAGGATTGCGGTGGGATGAATCTGCGCCGTGGGGTCCACTTTCGCGCCCTTCCAGAATGGCCGGCCGTCAATGCCGGCATAGCTGTTCCGGACTTTCAGCGGATTCCGGTCAATCTCACGGGCCATCTGGTCGTTCTCGGAGTGAATCCACTTCGCCGGAACGACGCCGAAAATTTTCTGGCGGTCTTTGTCGGTAATCGCTTTTCGCGTAACCGCTGCCGGACAACCTTCCGCCAGGCTGTCGGCAGGAATCACCATGTCGTGCCGGGTTACCGCTCCGGGCGCCAACGCCGCGCCGCGCTCCAGATGCGTGTTGAAGTCGGCCACGGCCCGCATGCCGACAACCGACCCTTCCTCCATGCGCACGCCGCGCAAGGTGGCGTTCATTCCCACCCAGCAATTGTCTTTGATATAGGTTTGGTCCGCCACGGTGTTGGCCGTGATGTCTGGAACCGCCGGCCGGCCGGCGACGATGCGCGAACCGTAATCAATCCTCACGTAGTTGCCAATCGTCGCCTTGTCCACGTTGATGACCGTTTCCCCGAGGATGTTTACGTGGTGACCGATGGCGACGTCGCCCTGAATGACCACTTTGGGCCCAATCCTGGTATAAGCCCCGACGGTGACGTTTCCCATCAGGACGGCGGTCGGATGGATGTCCGCTTTGGGGTCAATATTGTGGGCACAGACCGGGTGTCCCGCCAGCACGGCGAACACACCGAGACAGAGCAAGATTCGATATTTAATCTGCATGATGTTTGGTTCCTTTCCGGTGGGATGGATGTCTTGACTTGGTTGTTTTCCACGATTGCGCGATCCGCGTTGCCAGTCGTTCCAGCCAATACGCTGGTTCTGCCTTTGCCTGCGCGACCGCCGTCAACTTAGTCAAGGCATGAGTTTGGGTGAATAGTTTGCGGTTCCCGGCGTCCGTGCTGACATAACCGGCCAGCGCAACGCAGGGGATGCCCTGCCTGCGGCAGCGCGCGGCAATCTGGCCGACGCCCTTGCCCATGAAAGTGGAGGAATCAATCGCCCCTTCGCCAATGATCACAAGATCCGCCGAGCGCAGATGCCGTTCGACTGCTGCCTGGCGGGCAAACAAATCGAATCCCGGTTCCAACTGCGCGCCTAGAAACGCCAGCAAGCCAAAGCCCAACCCACCGGCCCCACCGGCGCCAGGTATCCGCGCCAAATCGCGCCCGAAATCTTTCTTAATCACCTCCGCCAGTTGACGAAGACAACGTTCGGCACGCACAAAATCACCTGAGCGCAGGCCTTTTTGCGGCCCGTAAACCCGCGTGGCGCCGCGTGGACCCAGCAATAAGTTTTGCACGTCCACCGCCACCAACACCCGGCGCAAACGGCGTCGGGGCGAGGGAGCGTGAATCTTTGCCAGCTTGTCCAAACCCGTCCATTGTTCAATCAGGTCGCCGTTGCGGTCCAGAAATTGCCAGCCGAGCGAGCAGGCCAGACCGAATCCGCCATCGTTGGTGGCGCTCCCGCCAATGCCCATCAGGCAGCGCCTTGCGCCTTTTGCCGCCGCCGCCCGGATGACCGCGCCCAGACCAAAAGTGTCCAGTTCGAACGGATGAAATCGTCCGGGCGGCAACATGGCCAGTCCGATGATTGCAGCCGATTCAATGACGGCGGTTTTCGTCCGCGGCTCCCACCACCACCGGGCGGAGCACGGGCGATGCGCCGCATCGACAGTTTCCAGATGTTGGACCCGGGCGCGCAGCAAACTGCTGATGACTTCGCCAAACCCGTCGCCGCCATCGGTCATGGGCAGCAAGTCGAGCGAGTCCTGCCGCCGCGCTTTGTGCCAGCCTTTCGCGATGGCCTGCGCGGCCGCTCCCGCCGCGAGCGTGCCTTTGAATTTGTCGGGGATGATCAGAATTCTCAGCGGCATGATTCAGTCCAAAGTCCAAAGTCCAAGGCACAAAGTCAACGGCAGACAGGTTTCGAGCATTTGCGAAAGCAGTCGTCACGACGGCATTGACGTCATTACTTCACCGAAGCACACTTGTTTCCACTATGCCGTCCGGGTTTGAAAAAGCCTCCGCAAATGCCACGTCATTCGCCACGAAGACTCGGAGAAAAGCGCAGTCAAATGAACCTTGAAACAGCCAGTTCCGACTTAATTCCGTTACATGGCGGCTACCGGAAGTTGAAAAGTTTCCAGGTGGCGCAACTGGTTTATGATGTCACAGTTCGTTTTTGCGACCGATATATCGAGAAACGCAGCCGCACGCGCGATCAGATGGTGCAGGCGGCGCGTTCGGGCGTGCAGAACATCGCGGAGGGCAGCCAAGCGAGCGGCACATCCAAGAAAACGGAACTCAAGCTTACGAACGTGGCGCGAGCCAGCCTGGAAGAATTGCGGCTGGACTATGAGGATTTTCTGCGGCAACGCGGGCTAAGGCAGTGGCCGCGCGAAGACGCGCGTCGAGCGGAACTTATAACCCGGCGACCTGCCACCGGTGATAACGTGGCCGCATGGGCGCGGGATGTGCGAAATGGACAGCATGGACAGAATGGACCGCGTGGACAGGGCAAAGCAGGACAAAAGTCCATCCCGTCCACGGCGTCCACCACGTCCACTTATTCTGAAATCTCAGCCAACGGCGTGTTGGCGCTCATCACGGTAGCGTGCTACTTGCTCGACCGCCAGATAGCTGCGCAGGGGAAAGCTTTCGTGGAAGAAGGCGGTTTCACGGAACGGTTCTACCGCGTTCGAAGCGTGCGGAAAAAATGAACTTTGGTAGCCTTTACCATATGATTTGAAATACAATTGAACGCATGAAACAAGACTATTTCAAGATTTCCAAAACGACCCGAAGCAAAGCCGTCGTATCCGGTCCGAACCGCGCCGGTCATCGCGCCCATTTGCGCTCGCTAGGACTGACGGATGATGATTTCGAAAGGCCGTTCATCGGCATTGCCAATTCCTGGAACGAAATGCATCCGGGCCACGCGCACCTGAAATCGCTGGCCGAGGAAGTGAAGAAGGGCGTCTGGCAGGCGGGCGGTATTCCCTGGGAATTTAACACCATCGCGCTCTGTGACGGCCTGGTGCATGGGCATCCGGGAATGCGATTTACGCTCCCCAGCCGCGATTTCATCGCCGACAGCATTGAAATCATGGTTCAGGGGCAACAACTGGATGGAATCGTCTGCCTCTGTTCCTGCGACAAAATCATCCCCGGCATGATGATGGCGATGACACGGCTCAACGTTCCGGCCATCATGGTGACCGGCGGGCCCATGATGCCCGGAACGTTCAAGGGCAAAGCGGTGGCCATCCCCGACATGCGCGAAGCGGTCGGCAAATGGGTGAAGGGTGAATACACGGACGCAGAGGCAATGGAGCTTGAATGTTCCGTCTGTCCCGGCGCCGGTTCCTGCGCCATGGCCGGAACCGCCAACACTATGTCGTGTGTGGTGGAGGTTCTGGGACTGAGTCTGCCGGGGTGCGGCACGGCCCATGCCATCACCTCGTTGAAGAAACGCATCGCCAAACAGAGCGGACAGGAGATTGTGCGGCTGGTAAAGGAAGACATAAAACCTTCCGACCTGTTAAACAAAAAGAGTTTTGAAAATGCATTAATCCTGACCGCGGCCATCGGCGGTTCCAGCAACGCGGCCATCCACATTCCGGCCATAGCAAGGGAAATGGGAATCCGTGTCACGCTGGATGACGTCGAGAGAACCAGCCGGCGGACGCCGCACATTGCCAACCTGAAAAGCTCCGGCCCGTATACGTTCTGGGACCTCGAACAAGCCGGCGGCGTCCCGGCTCTCGTCAAGGAACTGCGGATATTGCTGCATGCTGAAGCGAAAACATGTTCCGGCCTGACCCTGAACCAGATTGCTGACAAAGCTGTGAACCGAAACAAGGAAGTGATCTGTTCCCTGAACAATCCGGTTCATGCGGAAGGGAGCTTTGCAATCTTGAAAGGGAATCTCGCTCCGCACGGTTGCATCACGAAACAAACGGGGGTTGATCCCGCCATGATGGAACACACCGGCCCGGCCCGGGTATTCGATTCCGAAGATGAAGCGGAGAAGGCGATCTATGACGGTAAAATCAAGCCGGGCGATGTGATTGTGATTCGGTACGAAGGCCCCAAAGGCGCGCCCGGCATGCCGGAAATGTTCTCAGCGACGTCCGCGCTCATGGGCGTTGGCCTAGGGAAAACGAGTGCGCTTGTCACCGATGGCCGTTTCTCCGGCGCCACCCGGGGACCGTGCATCGGTCATGTCGCACCGGAAGCTGCCGCCGGAGGCCTGATTGCCTATGTCAAGGAAGGGGATCAGATACAAATCAGCATTCCTAAACGAACGTTGCAGCTCGCCGTCAGCAAACAGGAGCTTGAGGGCCGCAAACGCAAAATGAAGCTCAAGCAACGGGAGATATCCAGCCCGGTGTTGCGACGTTATGTCAAATTAGTCGGCGACGTGTCGGAAGGCGCGGTGTTGGAGTGAGGACTTTGAGTCCGATTGAACATGGATGCGAAGGCGGACTTTGGTAAATGCCAACCCAACAGATTCTCCGCGGAGCAACATTCGCTATCTGATGCTGACCGTGTTGTTCGTAGTCACGACCGTGACATTTGCGGACCGGGCAACACTCTCCATGGCCGCCCCGGCCATGGGCAAAGACCTTGGACTTGACCCGGTGGCGATGGGCTATGCCTTCTCCGCCTTCGGCTGGTCCTACGCCGCGCTGCAAATTCCCGGCGGCTGGCTTCTGGATCGTTTTGGCTCGCGGTTGGTATACGGCGTGGGACTTTTTTTTCGGTCGCTCTTTTCGTTTCTACAGGGCGCGGTGGGTTGCTTTGCGGGCACCGCCGCCTTTGTCTCGCTCTTTTCCCTCCGTTTCGGGATGGGCATCGGTGAAGCCCCGGCGTTTCCCGCCAACAGCCGGATCACGGCCATGTGGTTCCCAACTCACGAGCGGGGTTTTGCCTCGGCCGTTTTCAATTCGGCGCAATATTTTGCCCTGGCGCTTTTTTGTCCCTTGCTGGGCTGGATTCTGGCCGTCTTTGGCTGGCAGCATGTTTTTTACGTCATGGGCCTCGCGGGCATGCTGCTGGCATTATTATGGTGGAAAGTCATTCGTTCTCCGCGAAATCACCCGGGAGTGAACCGGGCGGAACTGGAATATATCAAAGGGGGCGGCGGACTGGCGGGCATGGAAGCCAGGAAGACGGCCATAAAATGGTCTCAGGTGCGCGCGCTCATCTCGAACCGGATGATGATCGGCGTTTGCATCGGTCAGTTTTGCCTCAACACGATTACCTGGTTCTTTCTGACCTGGTTCCCCACCTACCTGGTTCATGCCAAAGGGCTGACCATCCTGAAAGTCGGCATGATCGCATCCATTCCCGCCCTGGCCGGTTTCGCGGGTGGACTCCTCGGTGGTTGGGTGTCGGACTTGATGCTCAAGCGTGGAACGACGCTGACCGCGGCCCGCAAGACACCCATCATCCTGGGATTGATTCTCTCCGGCAGCATCATCCTGGCAAATTACGTGAGCGCTCAATGGGCCATCATCGCCATCATGTCGCTGGCGTTTTTTTCAAAAGGCTTTGGCGCCCTCGGCTGGGTGGTGATCAGTGATGCCTCGCCCAAGGAAATGGTCGGCTTGAGCGGCGGAATATTCAATTTCGCCGGCAATCTGGCAAGCATCGTCACCCCCATCGTCATCGGCTATATTCTGGAAAAAACCGGCTCATTCAACGACGCGTTGATCTTTGTTGGCAGCATGGGGATTTTGGGAGCATTGTCTTATTTGTTCATTGTCGGCAAAATTGAACGATTGGAACTGGCAGCCTGATGAAAATTTGATATGAGCCATACGATGAATGCAGATTTTATACACGGCGTGGTCACACCGCTCATTACTCCGGTGGACACGAAAGAACGGGTGGACGAATCCGGCCTGCGCAACGTGATTGAGCACGTGCTGTGCGGCGGTGTGCATGGCGTTTTCGTCGCCGGCAGCACCGGCGAATTCTATGGCCTCGATTACGACGAGAAAAAACGGGCTACAGAAATCACCGTCAATCAAGTTAAGGGACGGGTTCCGGTCTATGTCGGCGCCAGCGCCATAACCACCCGGGAGTGCATCAAGCTCTCGAAGATGGCGGAGGAGGCGGGCGCACAAGCGGTCACGATTCTCACGCCGATGTTCATCAGCCCTTCCGAGGAGGAACTGTACAAACATTTCCGGACCATAGCCGAATCAACCGCCCTGCCGGTCCTGGTTTACAACAACCCGGATCGGACCGGAATCAACATGTCGGCAAACCTCATCGAGCGGCTGGCCGAAATCCCGAACCTCGTCGGGGCGAAGGAGAGCAGCGGAGATTTGACGTTGACCTCGGAATACATCCGCCGCACCCGGAGCAAGGGTTTCAAAATCCTGGCCGGGAGGGACACCATGATACTCGCCACGCTGGTGTATGGCGGCGTCGGCGCTGTTGCCGCCACTTCCAACATGGCGCCGGCACTGGTCGTGGAAATTTACAACAAGTTCAAGGCCGGAGATATTCCTGGAGCGTTGGAGGCGCAATATAAACTTGCCCCGCTGCGCATCGCTTTTGGCCTGGGCAGCTTCCCGGTGGTCATGAAGGACGCGTTGAATCTGATGGGGATAAACGTCGGTGATCCAATCAAACCGGTAGACCATTGCACACCGGCCAACCTGGCAAAACTCAAGGAAATTTTGGCCCAAATGGGATTGATTCGCTAAACCGCCATGCGCATCGCGCTGTTCATTCCGTGTTTCGTTGACCAGCTTTACCCCGAGGTCGGGAAAGCCATGGTGACGGTGTTGCGACGCGTGGGAATTGAACCTTTCTTTCCCACCGGTCAAACCTGCTGCGGACAGCCAGCCTTCAACACCGGTTATTGGGACGAAGCGCGCAGCCTGGCAAAACGTTATTGCGAAATCTTTGCCGACGCCGGGGCGATCGTCAGCCCTTCCGGCTCCTGCACGGCCATGGTGCGCAATTACTACCCTATGCTGCTCGGCGAGACGCCGCACGCCGCGGCCAACACCTTCGAGTTCGCGGAGTTTCTGGTGAAAAAGCTTGGCGTGACGGACGTGGGCGCGAAGTTTGCAGCGAACGTGACCTATCACGACGCCTGCCACACGTTGCGCGAACTGCGGCTCAAAAACGAACCGCGCCAACTCCTCGCCAAGGTGCGGGATTTGAAACTGGTCGAGATGGATGAGGCCGAGACGTGCTGCGGGTTTGGCGGCACGTTCGCAGTGAAGTTCCCGATGATCTCCGCCGCCATGGACAAGGTCAAAGTCGAGTCAATCCTCAAGACCGGCGCGCAGTACGTCGTTTCGACCGACTCGAGCTGTCTCATGCAAATTGACGGATACCTCAAACGCCACCAGATACCCGTCCAAACGCTGCATCTGGCCGAAGTGCTGGCCCGTACGTGAGCGCAACATGACACCGACCCTCCAGCGATTCCAGAGCGCCGCGACGGCCAAATCGGCCGATGCGAAACATCGCTCTGTCGTCCGGCGCAACATGGCCACCTATCACCGCTCCGTCGAACGCGGCTTGGCGCGGTTCCTCGACTGGGAAGAAGCTCGGGCGCGCGCGGCCCAGGCAAAGTGGGAGGTCGTCAATCATCTCGACCGGTATCTCGAGCAGTTCGAACGGAACGTGACGAGCAACGGCGGCCACGTCCACTGGGCCGAGACCGCCGACGAAGCCCGCGCCATCTTCCTCGACCTGGCCCGGCGCCACAATGTCCGCAAGGTGGTCAAGGCAAAGTCCATGGTCACTGAGGAAATTCATCTCAACGAGGCGTTCGCCGCCGCCGGCATTCAGTCCGTGGAAACCGACCTCGGCGAATTCATCTGTCAGCTCCGCGGCGAGCCGCCTTATCATCTGCTCACACCGGCCATGCATCTTTCGAAAGCCGATTACACCCGTGAGTTCCACGAAAAGCTCGGCGCGCCGCAAACGGACGATCCGCAGGAGTTGACCATGATCGCCCGGCAATGGCTGCGGAAGGATTTCCTGTCGGCGGACATGGGTGTCACCGGAGCCAACTTCGCCGTGGCCGACCTCGGCATGATCGCGCTCACGGAAAACGAGGGAAACATCCGCCTGAGCTTCTCGCTGCCGCGCGTGCACGTAGCCCTGGTCGGCATCGAAAAACTCATCCCGCGCCTGGAAGACCTCGCCCTGCTCTGGCCGGTTCTCGCGACGATGGGCACCGGGCAGGCCCTCACCAGCTACAGCTCGCTCGTCGGCGGCCCGCGCGCCGCCGACGAGCAGGATGGGCCTGAGGAATTCCATGTGGTGCTGCTCGACAACGGCCGCACCCGGCTGCTCGCCGACGTCGAGCAGCGCGACGCGCTCCAGTGCATCCGCTGCGGTGCCTGCCTCAATTCCTGCCCCATCTACGAAAGTATCGGCGGCCACGCCTACGGCACGACCTACCAGGGTCCCATTGGCTCGGTCATCACACCGCACCTGCGCGGCATGCAGGATTGGTCTCATCTGCCGTATGCCAGCGCGCTGTGCGGCGCTTGTACCTCCGTGTGCCCCGTGCACGTGGACCTCCATCATCATCTTTTCCACAACCGCCGCAATGCCGTGCAGCAGCGGCTCGATCCCTGGTTCCAGCGCCTCGCCTTCCGCATGTGGCGGTGGGCCATGGAAGATTCGAAACGGTATGCGCTGGCCGGGAAACTCGGCCGGTTCGCCTTGCGGCTCGGAGTGGCGCGCCCGTTCCTCAAACCGTGGACGAAGACCCGTGAATTCCCGCCCGCACCGGCGCAATCTTTCCGCGATTGGTGGGCCAGCCAGACCCCCGCTCAACCCGGGGACAAAACGCAACCGCCAAAATCATCGGAGGGCCACAACACATGAACGGAGCCCGCGAGAAAATCTTGAACCGCATTCGCGACGCCATGCGCACACCGGCGCCACGTACCGTTGCACCGACCGGCGCGCCCGTATTTGCTCCCATCGCGAATCCGGAGCAGCGTTTCCGCGATGAATTTCTCGCTCTCAAAGGCGAAATCATTGAATCGCCGGAGAAATTGCGCGGGTTCCTCGCGGGTTTCTCCAAAATTGCCACGGACGGCAGCGACCTCGTCAAACAGGCGGTCGGCGCGGGCAACGCTGGTGTGCGCGAGGCCGATCTCGGCGTCACGGCCTGCGACTGCCTGATCGCGCAGATGGGAGCCATCGTCGTCACGCCGAAGTCCGCTGGCGGTCGCGCGCTCTCGGTGCTGCCACCCGTCCATCTCGTAATCGCCCGACGCGACCAGCTCCTGCCCGACCTCGCCACGGCGCTCACGTTCATCCGCCGGCGCTACGACGGTCAATGGCCCAGCACGCTGTCAATCATCACCGGCCCCAGCCGCACCGGCGACATCGAGAAGGTCCTCGTCCTCGGCGCCCACGGCCCCAAACGCCTGGCTGTATTTTTTGTAGAATGATTTTGGTAGGGCGGGCAGTCCCTTGCCCGCCGCTCGTAGCAATGACAATCCAACGGCGCGCACGGAGTGACGCGCCCTACCCAAAATCTGTGTTCATCTGTGTTCATCTGTGGCTGAATTGAATAGGTGCAGCCGGGCTTGCTATTGGGAGTGGCGGGTGATTTTATGAACCAACATGCGCGCAGCGCTCTTTATCTCGTGTTTCATCGCCATTTTTTCCGTGTTCCTGTCGGCCTCGCCCGGCGCTGCCGTCCCTGCCGGCGCAATCTACGTCTCGGATTTTCAGCACCTGGATGAAGCGGTTCGGGCAATGTCCGGCTCGCCTAAAGGAGGCACGGTCATTCTCAAGGCAGGCCGATACCTCTGCACACAGTCCTTGCTTTTGAACCGGACCCTTGGCAAAGCCCAATCGGGCAGCAACGGAACGATCAACATTTGGGCCGAACCGGGCAAGGAGGTCGTCCTCGATTTCTCGGCCTTGCGCGACATCGACACTCCTGGGAGCGCCGGCGTCCCGCCGGCTTCCATCGACAATACCTCCGGCCAGGGAATCACGATCCCCAGACCCCAGACCCGAGACCCTAGACCCCAGATTACCTCCGGTCAGGGAATCACCATCACCGGCGATGAATATCATCTCAAGGGCCTGACGGTTGAGAAGGCCGGGAATTTCGGGATACACGTCCGGGGAAGCCGGAATGTCATCGAGAACTGCGTCACCCGGTACAACGGGAACACCGGCCTGCAGATCGGCCTTTTGAGCGGCGCCACGAATTCAGGAAATCTTGCCAGCGATAATTCTATCCTGAATTGCGATTCGTATCGGAACTTCGATCCCTACTCGCTCCGCGCGGACACCGGAAAGCCGGCACCCGGCAATGACGCCGACGGTTTCGGTTGCCGCTCGAACCCCGGACCGGGAAACCGGTTTGAGGGATGCCGCTCCTGGGAAAATGCGGATGACGGATGGGATTTCTTCAAATCCAATGTGGGTGTCGAGGTGACCGACTGCTGGTCGTGGCACCAAGGCGATCCCAGGGTCTTCACCGGCGAGTACGACCGGGAGAGCGGGAATCCGAAAGACACCAACCTGTTCGACCTGAACAAACCACATCTGAAGGTTGAAGGCACGACGGTCGCGCAACACATGACCAACTGGGCTGGAAACGGCTGTGGCTTCAAACTCGGCGGCGCGAACAGCAAAGGTCGGCATACGGTGAAGAACTGCATCGCGTTCGACCACAACTACGGCCAGAAAGGCCAGAAAGGATTCGACGAAAACGACAATCGGGACAAAATTGTCCTCGTCGATTGCACCGCCTTCAACAACAAAAAGAATTATTCCTTCCCCTACGCCAGCCGCGTGGCGCAGCTTTACGCGGCCTCGACCAATGCCGGGTTGCTCGTTTTCACGAACAACATCGGTTTCGGTTCACAGATTGGAGACGACCTGAACCAATTTACCAACCGGGTTATCGTCCCCTCGGCGGAAAAGCAAAAGCAACTGGCGGACGCTGTCTGGAAAGCCGCTCGCGCTCCACGTAAACCCGACGGCAGCCTGCCCGATCTCGTCATTCGCAGATAAGCCGCGACGCGGCACCGGTGTATCCGCGTCCGGCAGTAGCTTACCGCGTGGTGAAGTTTTACGCCGTCACAATTCTAGCAGATGGCAGTTCAGCACAGGTGTTTGACCTCGATTCTACCCCATTTGGCATTGAGGTACTCGGCCACCAGCCGGCGATGGCAATGATGCGGCAGGTGTTCGCTACAGAGCAGGCACCCCTGTTGAAGCAGTTCCGGATTGATCTTCTTTTCGATTTCGCGGTGCGCCATGAGATCCAGAAATTTTTTCTCGTAAACGCTCCAGTCGCCTTTGCGCTTCTTGTATGCGTCCAAAATATCTTGAGTCGGCGCCAGTTCCGGCAGATGCACGTACTCGATTCCACCAATCTCCTTCAAAAAATAGGGAAGATCATCCTTCTTGGAAAACCCGGCCAGTTGCGAATTGTTGTTCAGCCGGACATCCACCACCCGCTTCACGCCGGCGTTCTTCAGCGCCGTGAAAAATTCCCGCGCCGACTTCTGCGTAAAACCGATGGTGAACAGTTTAATCTCCATACTTACGCGGCTCTTCCCGCAGGGCCAAGGCATCCTCTTCATACGCGATTTTCTCGCCTTGAAGGCGATAAGCCTCGGCAACGAGTTCGTCAGGTGCCCCGAACAACTCAAGTTCCGCACGATTGAACATTTGCGCCAGACGGTGTTCCGCCTGTTCCTGGCTTTCCAAAGTGCCGTCACCGTGAATGTGCTGAACGTTGATCCCCCGTTCTTTCAGCCGCGGCGACACAAGAATGCAACGATGGCAATCCAGCGGGTCTTTTTCAGCGCACATGATGGCGATGCGCATCTTTGCCGCGCCTTGGACGAGCCGGTCAAGGCCGCGAATGAACGACGACGTTCGAGCAATGAGTGAGTAATCCACCCGGCCGTTGACGTAACATTCCGGCTCTGACCTTCGTGCCCCCAACTCCTCTCCCAGAAACACATAAGAGATGCCCTGTTGACGCAACGCAAGCTGGAGCGGTTCCCGGTTGAAGTGCGGATTGTACTGACTGTAAGGCGAAGAGCGCACGTCCGCCACCGCCTCAATGCGATGCTGCCGAAGCAACTCAAGGAATTTTTCCCAGGAGTGCGTCGAGTGGCCGATGGTAAAAAGTTCAGGCATCACGGCTCAAAGATTGTCGCACAAATTTTATAATGGTAGCGATTGAAATCTGGTGGCGTCAATTTTGTAAGGCTTAGGCAGAAAAACGCATTGGGCAAATCTCGCGCTGTAATGGTTTGTGATTGACTGGTTGCTTTATCATAAATTTTGTGACGCGAGGTGAAAGCGGTGTCAGTCACCGAAAATTCATGCGTCTGGTTGGCATATGAAAAGGTCAATTTTCGTTGGGTCGTATCTTTTCCTTTAAATGTGTTCCATTCGTTCCAGTAAGCAAAAACCCAATTGTCAGGAGCTTTAATCAGATAAAGTGTAGCGGGCGAGCCTTGCATGTGGCGCACATAGCCTGCCGCAACAGCATTATTTTGTGCCCCGTCATGCCAAATAGAATCAGGTGTATCGGCAATGCTGGAAAGATTCTTTGGGTCAAATCGAGCTGCAAATTCCCAGCGTTGACTCGGATCATAATTCCAATCTTCAGGATGATCCTCATCGTTACATTTTGCATCAAGAACGACTTGTACAATGTCGAGGGGACGAACTGAACCGTGGTTTGGACAGATAGTGTTAATGTAGGGAACTGCCCCTTCTGGTTCATTCGGGCAATTCAAACGTATCCATTGCTGGCACACGTCGAATTTGCTATCCCCGCGTGGAATTACAAATTTGCCTGCCACACAATGTTTTCCCGCACGGGCCGAATTTGCTAATATCAAGATGTGTTTCGTTTCAGCCATATTAACCCCAATCCATCTAGTTATCGCTCAAAACGTCAATCTGGCGGTTAAGGCAGTCGCTGCGATACACCGGGGAAGTGGAAATTTCTCGTTAGCCCGAAAAACCGCTACAAGCTCTTTACCCGTTCTCCAAACCCGGAAGACATGGGGGCGATTCTGCGCCGTTCCGGCGCGCGCGTCAAATCAAAGGCTAAAGGCTAAAGGCTGAAGGCTGAAACGAGATCGCCAAGAGTTGAAATCTGGTTTTGCGCTTTGTCATTAACTTTAGCATTCAGCATTCAGCCTTTAGCATTTTCTCAAACGGATACGTTTCAAGGGATGATCCAAGGGATGACGTAGGCATAGATTGTCGTCACGATGCCGATCAGGCAGACGAGCAGGACGCTGTGCCAGAAGGTAAACCGGAAGAGTTGGGATTCTTCGGACGGTTTCATACCGGTGGCGGCGGCGGCGACGGCGATGCTTTGAACGCTGATCATTTTGCCCATCACGCCACCGGCGGAATTAGCGGCGGCCGTGAGGATCGGATTCAGGCCGACCTGTCTGGCGGCCGTCGTCTGCAGGTTGCCGAAGATGAAATTGCTGGAGGCATCGGAGCCGGTCAGGAACACGCCCATCCATCCCAGCAGCGGGCTGAAGAAGGAGAAGAACGCCCCCGTAACCGCAAACGCGAGCCCAAGCGTGGAGGTCGCGCCGGAATAATTCATCAGCCCGCCCAGTCCCACGATCGCAGCAATGGTCACCAGCGGCAGGAACATCTGTTTGAGCGTGGTTCCGAACACGCCCAAGAAACGGCGTGGGGATAGGCGGGCGAACACTGCGGTCAGCACGCAGGCGATCAGGCATGCCGTGCCGGGACTGGCAAGCCAGTCGAAACTGTACCGGGCGTCGTAGGGAGTCGCCACGGGAACGACCGGCGGCATCCGCATGACGAGCCGATGGAGCGACGGCCATTCGATGATGATGCTCGTCTTGAGCAGAACCCGGTTGATGATGGGCGTGCCCCAGCACAGGACGCAGGCAGCCAGAAGGACATAGGGCAGCCAGGCCCAGATGATGGTCGAGACGCGATAATGAGCGGACGGCACGGCGGTGGTCTCACCGGCGTAGAGCTTGCTTGCGGAGAGATTCTGTTTCGGTTGCCACATCCGGAACAAAAGCACCAGGCAGATGATGGCGGCGATGGCAGCCAGTATGTCGGTCAGCTGCGGCCCGACAAGATTGGAGACAGTCACTTGCACGACGGCAAACGTCACGCCGCAAGCAATGGCAGCCGGAAGCACGCCGCGCAACCCCGACCAGCCCGCGACCAGCACGACCATGTAGGCAGGCACGCACAGCGAGAGCGGGGCGCTGATGCGACCGGTGGCGGCGCTGAGGGTCATCAAATTCAGTCCCGTGGATTTCTGGAGCATGATAATGGGCAGACCGATGGCGCCGAATGCCACGGGGGCGGTGTTCGCCAACAGACAGATTCCCGCAGCTTTAAGCCGGTTGAAACCCATCCCGGTGAGCATGGCGGCGCAGACGGCAACGGGAACGCCGGAACCAGCCGCCCCTTCGATGAATGCGCCGAAAGCGAATGCAATCAACAAGGCTTGCAGCCGGCAATCGCTGGTCAACCTGGCCAGGGAATTCTTGATCACCTCGAACTGTCCGGTCTCCAGCGTGAGCCGGTAGAGAAGAATCGCATTGAACGTGATCCAGCCGGTCGGGAGCAGGCCGTGCGCGATGCCGAAGAGCGTTGCGGAAAAGATTTTTCCCGTCGGCATCCGATAGACCAGCCAGACCATCAGGATGGCCGTGACCAGGCTGGTGATGGCCGATATCCACGCCGGCTTCCGCATGATTGCCAGCAAAAACAGAAGCACGAACAGCGGCAGAGCGGCGCACAGAGCCGACCAGCCGATGCTGTGCGCGACCGGCATGTAATCATGTTGCCACATGGGGATCGTCAGCGGTATGAATCCGCGCAGCGTCCAAAATCAAAGCTCCAAAGTCAACTATAGGCGAGATAAGGTGTTTCCCTGATTTTGTCGAGCGAGCATCACGAGCACCTTCCAGACTTGTTGAAAGGCGACGGTTTGAGTACACTTCACGGCCATGGCAAAGACAGAGGCAAAACCGGACCAGTTGCCGCTATGGGTCATCCTTTGCTGGTGCGTGATTTTCCCTGGCGCGTTCTTGATAACGGCGCGTTTCGTGTATGAGCAGACCTTTCTAACGTGGGCAAGCGGCGCCCAAATGGTGGGGTTTACGCTGGCGCACCAACAGATTCTTTTCCTGCTGTGGGGTTCTGTCTCAATGGTCGCCGCTCACCTCTGGCTTTTCGCCGTGGCGGTGATCCTCGTCAAAAGAAGGTTGACGCGCATCGGTTGGTGGCAGTGGACAGCAGTCGGTTTGACCGCTATCACACTGGGGTTGAACTATGTCCCCTACGCCGCGTGGGAGCTCTGGATGTCCAAAATTCCGGGGTCAAAGGTCACCCGGGAGGAGGCCGTTTCCACGGCGGCTTTCAGTGGGCAACTTTTCCTGGTAAAGATGCTGCTGCCAAAGGAAGCCGGCAAGGATCAGTTGAACGAAATCTTATTCACCGCCGCGAACGGTAATCAACCGAAGTTGATTGAATATATGCTGTCCAAGGGAGCGACCATCAATTCAAGTGACAAAGACGGTTGCACGCCCTTGAGCGCGGCGGCACAAGCAGGCTACTCAAATGCGGTCACGATCCTAATGGTTCACGGAGCTGATGCGAACATAGCAGATAAACGGGGCAGGACGCCCTTGGATTACGCGATTGAGTTCGAACATCCAGAAACGGCTGATCTGCTACGAAGCCAAGGCGGCGCGAAGGGCAAAGGAACGATTTTCAATGCTGCGCAGTCATGTGACACGGCAAAAGTGAAGGCGTTTCTGGAGGAGAATCCCAAACTGCTGAATTCGCAGGACACTTGGGGAGCAGCCGGTGGCAGGACACCACTCCATTATGCAGTAGAACACGGTTGTACAGATGTTGTTCGATTTCTTCTGCAGGCCGGGGCAAATGTCAGTCTCGTAACTGCTGGGGAAGGTCATACACCGCTGCACTACGCGGTCTTTAAAGGTGACAAAGGCATGGTGGAACTCCTTTTAGCGTATGGGGCCGATGTGAACGTCAAGGACTCCCTCAGGAACTCTCCCTTGGCCACCGCTTCCCGAGAACACCGGGACGACATCGCCGAACTGCTGCGCCAGCACGGGGCAAAGGAATAAAGTGAGCGGAGTCATTTCTTGAAACTTGAAAAGCCTCTGAAGCGGCACAGGCATACAGTGGCAGCAAGCGGGCTATCCACCCTACGTTGCGAGCAATCGCATTGCTTCGGACTCGATGCGTTCGACGGAAATTCCGTACTTGCGCAGGAGCGCGCCGTAATCGCCCGATTCGGTAAATTTGTCTTCAATACCAATCATGCCCATTTTCGCCGGGGCATGCTGCGACAACACTTCCGCAACCGCGCTTCCCAGGCCACCGTGGATGGTGTGTTCCTCGACGGTTAAAACCTTGCCGGTCTTGCGGGCTGACACCACCAGTGCCTCGGCGTCAATCGGCTTGATCGTCGAAACTTCCAGCAAGTCCACCGCAATGCCACGCTTCGCGAGGTGGTCGGCGGCTTCGATGGCCATGCTCGTCGGGATGCCACAAACGGCGATTGTGATCTGCTTACCGTCCCTGAGCTTTCGAATTTTTCCGATTTCGAGCGGTGGCGCATCGGCAAAAAGCACCGGCGTGGGATTCCGGCAGATGCGGAGGTAAACGGGGCCAGCGCGGCGCAAGGCGGCGGTGAGCGCCTGGCGCAATTCGACCCCATCGGCAGGAACGACAACCGTCAGGTTTGGCATCGCCCGCATGATCGCAAGGTCGAGGATTGATTGGTGGCTGGCTCCGTCATAGGAATCCGAAAGCCCGGCGTAGTTGCCTGCGAGGATGACCGGCAGTTTGTTGTAGCAAACGATGTTTCGCACCTGATCGGCAGCCTTAAGGGTCAGGAACAGGGCAAAGGTGTTGACGACGGGCCGCAAGCCGCACGTTGCCATGCCCGCCGCGATGTCCACCATGTTTGCTTCCGCAACTCCGACATTGAAGAACCGGTCCGGGTGGCGTTTGCCAAACGCCGCCGTGCGCGTGCTCGTGGACACGTCGGCGTCGAGCACAACCATCTCGGGAAAATCCGGCGCCAGCGCGAGCAGCGCCTCGCCGAACGCGTCACGCATGGCCACTGGCGCAGCCGTCATGGCAGTTCCTCCAGCGTTTGGAGCAATTCCTGGCGCGCTTTGGCGTGGGTTGCGTCATCAATTGGCGCCCCGTGCCAGTGGGCGTTGTCCTCCATGAACGACACGCCGCGGCCCTTGTGCGTCTTATAAATCACGGCCACCGGCCATTGGCTTTGCTTTTTGACCCAATCGAAAGATTCCAACACGGCAGCGACGCTGTGCCCATCGTAAACGACGGGCGCGACGTTCCAGTTGAAGGCGCGCAATTTTTCCGGCAACGGGTCCATTGGCATGATTTGATCGCTCGGACCGTCGAGTTGAACTTTGTTGTAATCCACAAGCGCTACCAGCCGTTCGGGTTTGAATTTCGCCGCGGCCATGATGGCTTCCCAAGTCTGTCCCTCATTCAGGTCGCCGTCGCCCAGCAGCACGTAAGTCCAGTATTTTTTTCCGAGCAGCCGCGCAGCGAGCGCCATGCCCAGCGCCACGGACGTGCCGTGTCCCAAAGCGCCGGTGGACATCTCGACGCCGGGCGTTTTCATCATGCACGGATGCCCCTGCAACCGGCTGTCGATCTGGCGAAAAGTTTTCAGTTCTTCGATCGGGAAGTAACCGCGGTGGGCCAGCACGGTGTAAAGCATGCAGGAGGCATGACCTTTGCTGACCACCAGCCGGTCGCGGTCCGGCCATTTCGGCTCGTCGGGCCGGATTTTCATCGCATCAAAATAGAGCGCTGTCAAAAGCTCGGCCGCCGACGCCGCCCCGCCCCAATGGCCGGTGCCCTTTTCGTGCAGGATGTCGAGCACCGTGATGCGAAATTCCTGTGCCAGCCGCTGGAGCATTGCCGCCTTCCGTTTGCGGTCCTTTTCTTGAAGCACCGCTTCGAGATTGCCCGGAGAGCTGGCAGCGTTTTGTGCCATGAAACGGTTTTAATTGACAACGTTGACGGGTTTACCGGCGATGAAGGCGGCCACATTCCCAGCCGTGATTTGCGTCAAGCGGCGGCGCGCGGCCAACGCTGCCCAGGCAACGTGCGGCGTGATGGTAACATTAGGCGCTTTCAACAGCGGATTGTCCGAAGGTATGGGCTCGGTCGTGACGACGTCGAGCGCCGCGCCGGCGATTTTATGCTGCTGCAACGCCTCGGCGAGGTCGGCGTCTTTCACGAGCGGGCCGCGCGAGGTGTTGATGAGGTAAGCCGTGGGTTTCATGCGCTTCAGCAGGGTCTGGTTCACCATACCGGCGTTTTCCGGCGTCAGGTTGCAGTGCAGCGTCACCACATCGGATTCGGCAAACAACTCCGGCACCTCGCGCCACGCGAAGGGATACAACGGCGGATTGGTGCGGGCGATGTCGTTGGCCAGGACTTTCATTTTGAAGGCTGCGGCAATTTCCCCGACACGCCGGCCGATGCGCCCGAAACCGACGATGCCGATGGTCTGGCCGGCCACTTCGGTCAGCGGTGTGTTCCAGAAACACCATTCGCGCTTCGCCCACTCGCCTTGTTTGATGAGGTCGCTGTGCAACTGCGGCTGGCGATAAAAATTCAGCAGCAGGGCGAAGACGTACTCGGCCACGGCGTCGGTGGCGTAGCTTGGCACGTTGGCCACGGCGACACCGCGCGCCCGGGCCGCCTTCACGTCCACAACATTGTAGCCGGTGGCCAGCACGCTGATTAATTTCAGCTTCGGCAGCTTGGCAAGCGTGTCGGCGGAGAGCGGCGTTTTGTTGGTAAGGATGATGTCGGCGTCCTTCGCGCGTTCGAGGATGAGGTCAGCCGACGTGCGATCGTGGCAGACAAACGTGCCGAGCTTTGCGACTTCATCCCACGGATTGTCACCGGGATTCGTGGTGTAGCCATCGAGGACAACAATTTTCATAAAGGAAGGTGCGGCAGCAGCATTTATTCAATATCCATGTTTACACAACGAGCTTCGCCCATGCTTCGAGCAGTTTGCGTTTGGCGGCGGCGAGCATGACGGTGGAATCCTCGTCGCCCACGGGTTTGATCTCGAAGGACACGGCGCCGCGCCGTGTGCCGTCGGTCCGGAGATAACCGATGGCGAAAAGTTCGCGCAGAAAAGCAACGATCTCCGGTACGTCGTTGGCGCTGCCCGGATAACCGAAGCGCGGATGCTGGTCGCCCCAAGCCGGGTCCTGCCGATCCTTGAAATAAGCATTGCCGATGTGAATATGGGCGACGTGATCGCGCACCGGTTGGAGGGCCTGGGCCGGCGATTCGCCCAGCAGCGGGATGTGGCTCAGGTCAACCATGAGGCCGAAATTCTTCGGGCATGAGCGTTTGACGCGTTCCGCGATTTCGCGGGCCACGTTCGCAGGGCCGATCAGGCATTTCTTGTCAATGTCGCGATCAAAAACTTCCAGCACGATGTTGCAGCCGAACTTTGCGGCGTGACGGCAAAGCTGCACCAAGGAATTCTCCAGCCGGTCCATCGCGGCCGGACGTTCGGCAGGTGCGACGTCGGAACCGCTGAGGAGTCCGACGTCACGGATGCCGAGTTCGGCGGCTTCCTCGACGGCGCGTTTGATTTCGTCAATGGCACGTTGGCGCATCGTCTCGTCGGCGCTGTTCAGGTCGAGTTTTTGCGAGAGCAGCCGGGGCTGGCCGCCGTGCTTGGCTTCGACGCCGGCGCTGGCCAGCATCGCCTTCACTTTCGCGCGCGCCGCCGGATCCTTGACCCAGCTTATCTCGATCACTTCGAAGAAATTATCCGCGAGAATCTGGCGGCAGGTTTCGAGAATCGGGCCTTCGCCCTTCATCGTGGCTGGAAAGGCCATGAAATGGACAATGCCCGGCCGGATGACATGGTGGAGTGGAATATTCATCAGATGCAATGGGTTGGAGACGCAAACATTAGCGTAGTATTTTTGCTCGATTACATACTCAACCTCGAGACGACTCAAGCACTATCTCCGAGTGTGGATGAAGTAGATGATGAATTTCCACGGTGTTGCATTCGCGCTGGTGATTTTGTAGCCTTTGCCTATAACTCAGACCCCGGCGCCGCACCGGCCGACGATTGAATGCCTATGAATACGAACCAAAAACACGCCGCTCGTCCAATCTCACTTGTTCTCCTGCTCGCAATCGCCGCATTGTCAGCTAATGCCGCCGATATGTATGTTTATTTCGGGACGCACCGGTCCGGGCCCGGCATCGGGTTTTCTCTGGCGCATTTCGATACCGACACCGGCACATTGACGAAGCCGCAATTCATCATGGAGGCCGTGGAACCGGCATTCTTCGTCATTCATACCGACGGCAAACATTTGTACACCTGCAACTCGGGCAAGACGACGGGGTCGGTCAGCGCGTATGTGATCGACCCGAAGACCGGCAAGCTGACTCTGCTCAACCGGAAACCGGCCGGCGGCGCCGATCCGAGTTACATCACCCTCGACAAGACGGAGCACTACGCGCTCGTGGCCAATTATCAGGGCGGCAACATTGCCGTCCTGACGATCAACCCCGACCATTCGTTGGGCGAAAAGACCGGGTTTGCGCAACACACCGGCCACAGCGTGAATCCGGAACGCCAGACGCGCCCGTTCGCCCACTCGATCATCGTGGACCCGAGCAACCGGTTCGCGCTTGTCGCCGATCTCGGCCTCGACAAGGTGTTTGTGTACCGGTTCAACGAGCAGGATGGCTCGCTCACGCCGAATGACCCGCCGTTCGCCGCCGTCAAACCCGGCTCCGGACCGCGTCACGTCAAGTTTCATCCCAACGGCAAATGGGTCTACGTGATCAACGAGATGGGTTGCACCGTCACCGGTTTCAAATGGAACGAGGCGAAGGGTTCCCTGACCGAATTCCAAACCGTTTCCACGCTGCCCGAGGGTTTCAAGGGCACGAACACCTGCGCCGAGCTGGTGATTCATCCCAATGGCAGGTTCCTCTACGGTTCCAATCGCGGGCACGACAGCATCGCTGTGTTCGCCATCGATCAGGCGACGGGAAAGCTCACGCTGGTGGAGCGCGTTTCCTCGCAGGGCAAATGGCCGCGCAACTTCACGTTCGACCCGACGGGCAAGTGGATCCTTTGCAGCAATCACAACAGCGACAACGCGGTGGTGTTCCGCGTTGACGAAAACACCGGCAAACTGACGCAGGTCGGCCAGCCCGTCGAGGTTCCCTATCCCTTCTGCGAACGGTTCCTGCCCGTGCCGTGACCATCAGTCTATTTCGGCTCGATGGCAATCACCCACAGGTCCGTCTTGCCCAGGTTGTGGCCGACGTGGGTCGTGGCGAGGCGCCAGGCGATCTCGCCCGTTTTCAAGGTGGCGGTTTCCTTCCGGCCATCCGGCAGGATGTGCTCCAGTTCCGCTCCCGAGAGACAAATCACGACGCGATCATGATGGCTGTGCAGCGGTTCGCTCTTTCCCGCCGCCATTTGAATGTCGTAAACCCGCCCATACTGGTTCTCGAAGATTACCCTGTAATTCGGAGCAAGGCCGGCAGGACCCCATGTCTCCGAACTGCCCTTCCCGAGGTATTCGGTCCATACGACCCGCAAGGCCACCGAACCGGCGTTCTTCACGGTTCCGGCTTGGGGTGGTTGAAACACAGCCTCTCCACGCTTTACGGTTTCGGTCCGGGGCTTTTCCTGGGGCGGCGCTATTTCAACCGATCCGGCGTCGAGATAGATCACGACGCCGGCGCGGTCACCTGGCAAAGACATGGTCTCGCCCGGCGCCAGGGTCTGCTCCACAACCAACACCTTGTCATTACGAACCTTTTCGGTCTGAACGCCGGCCATCACACCAGGAACGGGAAGCAGGGTCAGGGTAAGTCCGCATAACCAGCTTCGAAAAGTTTGGGATGCCCGGGTTCTCATGCGGCGAGGTTAGTGAACCTGGACGCCTTCGTCGAGCATGGCTTTCCGGACGGGAAGGTGTAGCGTCGAGCCTGTGGCTCGATCAAATCGGCGTACAGCGCCGACACTACAACCCGGATTAAAAACCATTTGACGTGACCGGGAGTGATTGCTACGTTGTCATTGTGAATTGCAATTTGAATCTGAATCTGTTGCTGAACGCGCTGCTGTTGTGCCGCGCGGCGGTTGGGTTCTGATTCGTTCACAAGAATTATTGAACCCCACTGCCAGCCGGCGGTGGGGTTTTCGTTTTGCCCTGTAGCGGCGCTCTGCGAGCATCGCTAAAAAACATGAAATTAATGATAGAAAAAGATTTCCGGCGGTCACAGACCGCCGCTACATATTAGGAACAACATGCATAAAAAACCGTCGAAAAAATATCGTCCGTTCCCGCCGATCAGCCTGCCCGACCGGCAGTGGCCGAACCGCGTTCTCAAGCACGCGCCCATCTGGTGCAGTGTGGATTTGCGCGACGGCAATCAGGCGCTCGCCGTGCCGATGAACGTCGGCCAGAAACTTGAGCTGTTCCAGACGCTCGTGAAATGCGGTTTCAAGGAAATTGAAGTCGGTTTCCCATCGGCATCGAATACCGAGTTCTCGTTCAACCGCCGGCTCATCGAGGAAAAACGCGCGCCGGACGACGTGTGGCTCCAGGTGCTCGTGCAGGCGCGCGAAGATTTGATCGAGCGCACCGTCGAATCGCTGATCGGCGCGAAAAAGGCCATTATTCATCTTTACAACTCGACTTCCCCTGCCCAACGCCGCGTCGTGTTCGGCAAATCGAAGGAGGAAATCGTCGGGGTCGCCGTGCGCGGTGCGCAATGGATCAAAGACCGGTTGCCGCGCCTCAAAGGCACGGAAGTCATGCTCCAGTATTCGCCGGAAAGTTTCAGCGCAACGGAAGTTGAATTCGCGAAGGAAATTTCCGAAGCGGTCATGGATGTCTGGCGGCCGACACCGAAGCGGAAGATGATTTTGAATCTGCCGGACACCGTCGAGGTGGCGATGCCAAATGTTTACGCCGATCAAATCGAATGGATGTGCCGGAACATCGAAAACCGCGAGTCGCTCATCATCAGTCTCCACGCGCACAATGACCGCAACACGGGCGTCGCGGCGACGGAACTCGGCCTGCTCGCGGGCGCGGACCGTGTCGAAGGCACGCTCTTCGGCAACGGCGAGCGCACGGGCAATCTCGACATCGTCACCGTGGCATTGAACCTTTACCAGCACGGCATTGATCCGAAGCTGGATTTCACGGACCTCAATTCCATCATCGAGGTTTACGAACGTTGCACGGGCATGACCGTGCCGCCCCGCCAGCCTTACGCGGGCGAACTGGTTTTCACCGCGTTCAGCGGCTCGCACCAAGATGCCATTCGCAAGGGTTTGAACGAATGGAAGAGCGACCGGCACGAACATTGGGACGTGCCGTATCTGACGATTGATCCTACGGACATCGGTCGTGAATACCGCGAGGTTATCCGCGTCAACAGCCAGTCCGGCAAGGGCGGCGTGGCGTATTTGCTCGAAAGCGAATTCGGCATCGAATTGCCCAAGGACATGCAGCGCGAGTTTGGGCCGATTGCCAACGACGAGGTGGACAAGCTTGGACGCGAAGTCAGCGGCGCCGAGTTGAAAAAGATGTTCTGGCGCGAATACATCGAACGCGCCAAGCCGTGGCAGCTCAAGCGTTTTGAAACCGAGAGCAAGAACGGCATTGTCCGTTGCCGCGCAAAACTTTTGCGCGAAGGCAAGCCGGTCGAACTTTCCGGCGAAGGCAACGGCCCCCTCGCCGCGCTCGTCCACAGTTTCAACAAGGCCGGGATGCCGCGCTTCGAAATCGTCAATTACAGCGAGCACGCCCTGAGTTCCGGTGAAGAGGCGGCGGCGATTGCCTACATTCAAATCAAGCACGCCGATGGGCGCACGCGCTGGGGCGCGGGCGTGGACACGAACATCGAGCTTGCTTCGGTGCGGGCCGTGCTGAGCGCGTTGAACCGGTCGTAAATTGTTTTGAACCAAAACATTTCCGGCCCGTCAAATAGGGACGAATGGTTTGGTTTCCATATCCAACTATGAAATTACGGCGCATTTTTGTTTGTGGAATCACGGGCATCGTCCTTGCCGGCGCGAGGCTATTTGCAGCAGACAGCAATCCCACCAACGTAGTGGCGGCCACCGCGGCGGTTTATGTGCCGGACACCTCGCATCAAAATGACCCGTTGCCCGATGGCGTTCTGGCTTGGAACAGCCTAGAACAGGGGACCACGGTGGCGGCAGATGTCACCAATGCCCTTTTTACTTTCAGCTTTACCAACGTTTCCCCCGGCAACGTGGCCATTCTGGAGGTTCATTCATCCTGCGGCTGCACCACGGCACAACTACCGCCGTTGCCCTGGATCATTCCCCCCGGCACCAACGGACAGCTTGGCCTCACAGTCAACCTGGCTGGAAGAACCGGAATGCAGGTCAAGACGGTCGATGTCAAGACCGACAGGGGCTCCGCACAGCTCATCCTCAAAATCAACATTCTACCGCCGGTGGCCCCGAGCCAATCCGAGGCCAATCGCGCGCGCGCTTTGGAGATGGCCAAGGCCGACCGGCAGGCGGTTTTTCACGGTGATTGCGCAGCCTGCCACGTCAAACTCGGCGAGGGCAAATACGGCAAACCGCTTTATTTCGCCGTCTGTGCCAACTGCCACGAATCCAAAACGCGCGCCAGCATGGTGCCGGATTTGCATAATATCAAAACACCGACCAGTGTGGATTTCTGGCAAACCTGGATAGCGCATGGCAAGGCCGGCTCGCTCATGCCCGCCTTTTCCACCGCCGATGGCGGTCCGCTCTCGGAAATGCAAATCACCTCCCTCGCCGGTTATTTGAACGCGACGATTCCATCGCAGCCCGCGCCGCCGCCCGACCCGTTGCCCGATGGCATACTGGCTTGGAACAGCCTGACGCAGGAGACCACGGTGGCGGCAGATGCCGGCAATGCCATTTTTACTTTCAGCTTTACCAACGTTTCTCCCGGCAACGTGACCATTCTGGAGGTCCATTCGTCCTGCGGCTGCACCACGGCACAATTACCGCCGTTGCCCTGGATCATTCCAGCCGGCACCAATGGACAGTTTGGTCTCACAGTCAACGTGGCTGGACAAGGCGGAATGCAAGTCAAGACGGTCAATGTCAAGACTGACAAGGGCTTCGCACAGCTCATCCTCAAAATCAACATCCTACCGTCTGTGTCGCCGAGCCGATCCGGTGCCAATCGCGCGCGCTTTGATGATGGCTTAGACCGGCCGGCCGGCCGTCATTCACGGTGATTGCGCAGTCTGCCACGTCAAACCCGGCTAGGACAAATACGGCCAACTGCTTTGCGTCGTCCATGCCATCTGTCACGAATCCAAGACACGCGCCAGCACGGTGCCGGATTTGCACAACATCAAAACACCGACCAATATGGATTTCCGGCAAACCTGGATAGCACTGGGCAAGGCCGGCTCGCTCATGCCCGCGTTTTCCACCGCCGATGGCAAAACCCGCTGTGGCACGGGCGTGGACACAAACATCGAGCTGGCTTCCGTGCGGGCCGTGTTGAGCACGCTGAACTGGTCGTGAATTGCTTTGAACCAAAACATTTTCGGCTCGTCAAATGGGGGTTGACTGTTTAATCTCCATGGCCATGAAATTACGGCGCGTTTTGATTTTTGGAATTGCCGGCATCGTTCTTGCCAGCGCGAGGCTTTTTGCAGCGGACAGCAATCCCACCAACGCGGTGGCGGCCACCGCGGCGGTTTATGTGCCGGACACCTCGCATCAAAATGATCCGTTGCCCGATGGCGTTCTGGCTTGGAACAGCCTAGAACAGGAGACCACGGTGGCGGCAGATGCCGGCAATGCCATTCTTGCTTTCAGCTTTACCAACATCGCAACGGTTCATGAAACCACCTTGATCACCAACGTCACGACCATCACCAACATCACGGCGGTTACCAATTCGTATTTTTTCTGGTTCAAAAAAAATTCATTCGTCACCAACTTTTCCACGGCCACCAGCATCACGACTAACAACGTTACCAAGCCGGTTCCCGTGGCCATTCTGGATGTTCATCCGTCCTGCGGCTGCACCACGGCACAATTGCCGCCGTTGCCTTGGATCATTTCCCCCGGCACCAACGGACAGTTTGGCTTCACAGTCAACCTGGCTGGAAAAAGCGGAACGCAGGTCAAGACGGTCAATGTCAAGACCGACAAGGGCTGCAAATGGCTCATCCTCAAAATCAACATTCTGCCACCTGTGGCCCCGAACCAATCCGAGGCCGATCGCGCGCGCGCTTTGGAGATGGCCAAGGCCGACCGGCAGGCGGTTTTTCACGGTGATTGCGCAGCCTGTCACGTCAAACCCGGCGAGGGCAAATACGGCAAACCGCTTTATATCGCCATCTGTGCCAACTGCCACGAATCCAAAACACGCGCCAGCATGGTGCCAGATTTGCATAATATCAAAACACCGACCAATGTGGATTTCTGGCAAACCTGGATAGCGCATGGCAAAGCCGGCTCGCTCATGCCCGCATTTTCCGCCGCCGATGGCGGTCCGCTCTCAGACATGCAAATCGCCTCTCTCACCAGTTATCTGAACGTAACGTTTCCATCCCAACTTCCTGCAAATAAATAACTAAGCTCAGATTCCGGCGGGGAATTTGAATTTTTTTATTGCCAAGCTGGACATTATTGTCTATATTCTAGACAGTTTGTAGCCAAAAATCAGTTTTTACGATGTAAAATGTAGGAATGGAAGCTTATGGCTGTTTCAGCGCAATTCCGATCACAAGCCATTCCGAGGCTTTATTTTGTCAAGGGTTATGTCTTCCAGATATCGTGGTCCTGGCTTTTACGGCAATGCTGGACCCTGATAGTTTTGGCCAGCTTGGGAACATTGAGCTATCTGCTGATCACCCGCTATATCGTCCAATCCGTTCAGGTGGAAGGCTCCAGCATGTATCCCACCCTGACCGACTCGGGACGTTATTGGTTGAACCGGTTCTCCTATGTCATCAGCGAGCCGCGACAAAACGACATCGTCGCCCTGAAAGACCCGCGCGATAATACGCTCGAGGTCAAACGCATCATCGCCATGCCGGGACAATCAGTCTATCTCAAAGACGGCAGGGTTTATGTCAATGGCAAACTGTTGAACGAACCCTATCTCCTGGCCAATACACCAACCTATGCCTACGAAAGGAATGCGAGCGAGTTCATTTGCATCGGCAATGACAAATTTTTCGTCATGGGCGACAACCGCAACAACAGCACCGACAGCCGCACGTTCGGGGCGGTCCCGCGCCAAAACATCCTCGGCAAGGTGATCGAATAAAACCCTGCCTTCACCGTCGTTTTCACGCCAGGTCCACCCAGCCGCCAAAAGCCGCTTGCGGAATTTGATGCGCGTAGTATGCTGTCAACCATGATGGCGAGACAGCTTGACGCAAACAACCGCCCGTGCATTGCCAAACTCGGCGAACGGGTTTTGCACGGCGGGCAAATCAACCGCGGCGAGGCGCTAGGGTTGTTTAATCTCGAAAACTCCGCTGATATTTTCGATCTGCTGGCCTGGGCAAATCGCATCCGCGAACATTTCAAGGGCAATAAAATCCATCTCTGCTCCATCGTCAACGCCAAGGCCGGCGCGTGCTCGGAAAACTGCAGTTTTTGCGCACAGTCGTCGTTTTACCAGACCGGCTCGCCCAAATACGGTTTTGTGGACCCCGAACCGGTCCAGGAAGCCGACGACGAAGCCAGCCGAAACCGTGTGACCGCCGTCGGCCTCGTCGCCGCGTGGAAAGGCCTCAACGAAGGCCCGCTGCTGGACGAAGTCTGCGCCCGTGTGCACGAGTTGAAAGCCGGCGGCAAAACGCGTCCGGACGTCTCGCTCGGCATCATCAAAAGCCAGCGCGTGGCCGACCGGCTCAAGGAAGCTGGCGTTGAATGCTATAACCACAATCTCGAAAGCTCGCGCCGTTTTTTCCCGCAGACCTGCACCACACACACCTACGACGACCGCCTGGAGACCATCGGCCATCTGAAAAAGGCCGGCATCAAGATTTGTTCCGGCGGCATCATCGGCATGGGCGAAACGCGTGAAGACCGCTGCGACCTCGCGTTTTCCCTGAAGGAAATCGGCGCGAACGTTGTGCCCATCAACATTCTCAACCCGATTCCCGGCACGCCGTTTGAAAAAAACGAGCCCCTGCCCGTCCTGGAAATTTTAAAAACCATTGCCTGCTTCCGGTTTATTTTGCCGCGGCAGGAAATCTTGATCGCCGGCGGCCGCACGGTGAACCTGCACGACGCTCAAAGCATGATTTTCATGGCCGGCTGCAGTGCGCTCATGGTCGGCAATTACCTCACCACGCTGAACCAGCCCGTCGAGAAAGACCTGCAAATGCTCAAAGACCTCGGCCTCGATCCGAGTTGGGATAACCACGGTTTCAGCGACCAGGAAGAAGGCAGCTGCGGCTGTGGAAAAGAAAATTGCGAAGTGGAAACCGCAACTGTCTGACCTCACGCAAAGTCGCAAAGCCGCCAAGTTAAGAAAAATCTTTGCGTCTTTGCGTCTTTGCGTGAAATTCTCCACGTGGAAAGACTCGGCAAAAATCATGGTGGTTACCATGGCGAGACAATTGACATCCGTGCCATCTTGCGCGATGTCGAAGTCGCCGCGCGGCAGCACGGCTGGATTTTGGAAATTTTTCACGAGAGCGGCGAATTCAAATTGCTCGCCCTCCATCGCCCGCCACTTTCAATCCACAATCCCATCCTCCGCCCCAAGGCTACGGAGGGCAGGCCGCAATCCGCAATCCGCATTTACTTAAGCTCCGGCATTCATGGCGACGAACCCGCCGGGCCGCTCGCCGCGGTGCGCCTGGTTCAGGAAAACCGGTGGCCGGCGAACGCGGAACTTTGGTTTTGCCCGTGCCTGAATCCGATGGGTTTCGTTCTGAACCGGCGTGAAAACGCTGGCGGCAGGGATTTGAACCGTGATTACCGGCACCTGGAGACTGCCGAAGTCCGGGCACACATCGCTTGGCTGGAGCGACAGCCGCAGTTCGACCTCTGCCTCTGCCTGCACGAAGACTGGGAATCCCACGGATTTTACGTTTACGAATTGAATCCGGAAAACCGCCCCTCGCTGGCCAAAACCATGATTGCGCGCATCGCGGAAACCTGTCCCATTAACCACTCCGAAATCATCGAAGACCGCCCGGCGCAGAACGGCATCATCCGTCCGAACCTTGATCCACAGAAGCGACCGCAATGGGCTGAGGCGTTTTATTTGATCGTCAACAAAACACGATTGTCCTACACACTCGAAGCGCCCTCGGATTTTCCGTTAATCACTCGCGTCAACGCGCTCGTCGCCGGTGTGAACGCCGTGTTGGCAAGCTAGAACAGGCCTCCTGCCTGTCTCATACCAATTCTCGGAGACATTCGGCACATCTCTTGCGTTGGTAGGGATGTGGGTCCGCGCGTCCGCTTCGGTCGCCTCGGCGATGTGACCCTACCTTTGCACCGATTATCATCGGGAATTGGTATCACATCAGGCTTCAAGCCGACTCCGCGTTCCTTTGCTTCATCCAAACCTTGCCAAGTTCGGCCAGCGTTTCGTCTTTCATCACCTGCTCGGCCAGCGGGAAAACAATCCGTTCCTCGCGGTCAAAGTGTGTACGTGACGCGGTCACTGCCTGCAGCAACAACTGTCGCGCTTCGGGCAGTCGCTTGGCGGCTTTCACTTTGAGCAGGCTGATGTCAATTTCCTGATGTTCGTGTTCAAAACTGTCGCGCTGTCCAAGCTGTTCCAGGTAATGATTCAGCGGAGCGAACACCAAATCCTCCTCGGTCTTGCCGTGGGCGAGCAGCAGCCCTTCCATCAATCCCGCCCATCCTTTCACCTCGGCCAGCGTTTCCATTTTCGGCAGGACGTGTTCGATATGGTCGAAAATATTGTGGAACACAACGTGTTCCGCCAAAAGTGCATCGGTGATTTTCATGTCACGGAAGTTTACATCAAGGAACGTAAGTGTCCATACCTGCGCACGTGCAAACCGGATTGCGGTCGCCATAGACATTGTCCACGCGGCCGACAGCAGGCCAGAATTTGTAATCGCGCAGTGATTTGACCGGGAACGCCGCCGATTCGCGCGGGTAAGGCCGGTCCCAATTGTCCGCTGCGACCACGTCCGCCGTGTGCGGCGCGTTTTTCAGCAGGTTGTTCTGCTTGTCCGCCGCGCCGGATTCAATCGCCTGCATTTCCCCGTGAATGGAAATCATCGCGTCGCAAAAACGGTCGAGTTCGAGCTTCGATTCGCTCTCGGTCGGTTCGACCATGAGTGTGCCGGCGACTGGCCAGGACAGCGTCGGCGCGTGAAAGCCGTAATCCATCAGCCGCTTGGCCACGTCCTCGGCAGTGACGCTTTTGACAGTAATGTAGCGCAGGCGTCCCGCCTGCTCGTCATCACTTTCATTCTTGTTTGAGGCGGCAGGCGAGACGCCTGCCACGATGCGCCGCAAATCCAGAATGCACTCATGCGCGACCAGGTTGCCATGGCCGCGGTATAACGTCGGGAAATAATTCTCCAGCCGTTTGGCGATGTAATTTGCGTTCAAGATGGCAAACTTCGTCGCCTCAGTCAGGCCGTCCGCGCCCATCATGGCGATATACATCCACGAAATCGGCAAAATGCCCGCGCTGCCCCACGGCGCAGCAGCCACCGGACCGATGTGTTGGAGTTCAACCTTTAGGTTGTTCCCGGCACCTGAACACGCTGAAGCGTGAACTCCAACAACGCTGTGTCCCGGCAGGAATGGCACCAAGTGTTTCGCCACACCAATCGGCCCGACGCCCGGTCCGCCGCCGCCGTGCGGAATGCAAAACGTTTTGTGCAGGTTCAAATGACAAATGTCCGCACCGATGTCCGCTGGCCGGCACAGGCCGACCTGCGCGTTCATGTTCGCCCCGTCCATATAAACCTGTCCGCCGTTGGCGTGGGTGATTTCGCAAATCTCCTTGATTGTCTCCTCGAACACACCGTGCGTGGACGGATACGTGACCATCAGGCACGCAAGGTCCTTCTTGTACGCTTCAGCCTTCGCCCGCAAATCGGCCACGTCAATGTTGCCGTCCTTGTCGCAGGCGACGGCAACGACTTTCAGCCCGGCCATGACGGCGCTGGCGGGGTTCGTGCCGTGCGCGGAGGTCGGGATGAGACAGACATTACGGTGCGCTTCGCCCCGGCTTTCGTGCCAGGCGCGGATGACGAGCTGGCCGGCGTATTCGCCTTGGGAACCGGCGTTGGGTTGCAATGAGATTCCTGCAAAGCCGGTGATTTCCGCGAGCCAATCTTCGAGGTTTTGGAAAAGGATTTGATAACCCCGCGCCTGCTTCAATGGCGCGAAAGGATGAAGCCTGGCAAACTCCGGCCAGGAAATCGGAAGCATCTCCGCCGCAGCATTCAGCTTCATCGTGCAGGAGCCGAGCGGAATCATTGAGGCAGTCAGCGACAGGTCGCGCGATTCGAGCCGCTTGAGGTAACGCAGCATCTCCGTTTCGGAGTGGTATGAATTAAAGACTTTATGAGCCAGAAACGGCGAAGTGCGGACGAAGTGTGACATAATTCCACTCTCATTAGCACCGGGCTTCAGCCCGGTGTTTGAGATGGGGGAAATTGAAACCGTTTTAACGGTTTCGCGCGCGGACGAGGAAGCCGTTGAAACGGCTGGCTTGCCGTCGTTTTTTTTCACACCGGCCTGAAGCCCGGTGTTAATGAGATCCGCGGCAACGTCCGCCAGCGTGAAACCGATGGCCTTGTTACCTTTGAAAACCTGCCAGATTTCAACCACATCGCTCTCGCTGGTCGCTTCGTCGAGCGAGATGCCGAGTGTGTGGTCGTCAATCAATCGGAAATTCATCCGATGCGCCTCGGCAATTTTTAAAACGTCCGCCGCCAGCTTATTGCCGAGATTAACGACGATGGTGTCGAAAAAGTAGCGCGGGCGTCCCGCCTGCTCGTTGGACTTTTCATTTCCCTCTTGCCCGTGCAGCCGAGACGGCTGCGCTACGATAAAACCAAGCTTCTCCAAACCGGCGGCGAGCGCTTTCGTCAGTGCGTGAACCCGCTGTGCAATCTTCTTCAAACCTTCCGGCCCGTGATAAACGGCATACATTGACGCCATGCTCGCGAGCAATGCCTGCGCGGTGCAGATGTTGCTGGTGGCCTTCTCGCGGCGGATGTGTTGTTCGCGCGTGCCGAGCGCGAGGCGCAGCGCGGGTTTGCCGCGCGAGTCCTTGGAAACGCCGACGAGGCGGCCGGGCATCTGGCGCTTGAATTCGTCGCGCGTGGCGAAGAACGCGGCATGCGGGCCACCGTAACCCAACGGCACACCGAAGCGTTGCGCGCTGCCGACGGCGATGTCCGCGCCGAATTCACCGGGCGGTTTGATGAGCGTGAGCGCGAGCAAATCCGTGGCGACGGTGAGCAGCGCGCCGGCAGCGTGGGCTTTTTCCGCAAACCCAGCGTAATCGTGAATCGCGCCGAATGTGTCGGGATATTGCACCAGCGCGCCAAATACCTTTTCGGTGAACGAAAAACGTTCGTGGCTGCCGACGACAATTTCGAAGCCGAGCGCTTTTGCGCGGGTCTTGATGACATCGATGTTTTGCGGATGGCAGGTTTCGGAGACGAAGAAAACGTTGCGTACGTCCTTGAGCCGGTGGCACATCGTCATGGCCTCGGCGCAGGCGGTGGCTTCGTCGAGCAGCGACGCATTGGCGATGTCGAGACCGGTAAGATCGGCAACCATCGTCTGGAAATTCAGGAGCGCTTCGAGGCGGCCCTGGGAAATTTCTGCCTGATAAGGCGTGTATTGCGTGTACCAGCCGGGATTTTCCAAAACGTTGCGCTGAATCACCGCCGGGGTGATGCAATCGTAAAAGCCCATGCCGATGAACGAGCGGCAGACCTGGTTTTGCGATGCGATTTCCTTCAGTGCGGCGAGCGCCTCATGTTCATTGCGCGCGGCGGGCAACTGAAGCGGACGGGTGAGTCGAATCGGTTTTGGAACGGCGGCGGCAATCATCGCGTCAAGGCTCGCGTAGCCGAGTTGCTTGAGCATTTCACCGACATCGGCGGGACGCGGCCCGATGTGGCGGCGAACAAACCGGTCGTAATGCGGCGCGTTTTCGACGGGCTTCAAAATTTCGTTCTGCGTTTCGGGAAAAGCCATGCGCGGAAACTAAAGTTGCTGCGCGGCAATGCAAGCGGGATTTGCTGTAAAATGATGCCGAAGCCGGGCGTTTTTCCATCTCGAACCCGGCGACTGCGGATTATCATGGATTCACGCGGATGCATGGAAGAACCGCGCCAGCGTTGCATGATTGTATTGAAAGCCCGAATGGGCGGTACCGTATCGACAGACGTAGTTTTGGTGGATCTTCACCAGCCGATGTGGTATACTCCGCATCAGTTTTAGTACCAGAGAGACCCGATTTATGCGAATCAGGAAGACATTTGATCAACGAAACGACGTAACGTTATTTCACGGAGACTGCTTGAGGCTTCTCCAGAAGTTACCGGACGGCGCGGCACAACTCGTGGTCACATCGCCTCCGTACAACGTGGGGAAGGAGTACGAAAAAAATCTCGGCATCGAAGATTATATCGAATTCCAGAGGCGCGTTATCCAGGAATCGGTGCGTATCACGCGCCCCGGTGGGAGCATCTGTTGGCAAGTGGGAAACCATGTAAACGGCCACGGGCAGATGATCCCACTGGACATCTTGCTTCATCCCCTTTTTGCCGCGTTCGCGGAGACGGTAGAATTGCGACTTAGGAACAGGATCGTGTGGCACTTCGAGCATGGCTTGCACTGCAAAAGGCGCTTTTCCGGACGCCACGAGAGCATTCTCTGGTACACCAAGGGTGATAACTACATCTTCAATCTTGATGCCGTACGAGTGCCTCAGAAGTACCCCGGTAAGCAGGCGTACCGGGGCGAGCGCCGTGGCCAGTATACCTGCAACCCTCTAGGTAAGAACCCCGGCGATGTGTGGATTATCCCAAACGTAAAGAGCAACCATGTTGAGAAAACAGATCATCCCTGTCAGTTCCCAATTGAAATTCCAGAGCGACTCATTCTGGCATTTACCAACGAAGGAGACTTGGTAGTCGATCCTTTTCTCGGAGCCGGAACCACAGCCGTTGCGGCGGTCCTTCATAAGAGACGAGTGGCAGGGGCAGATATCAAGAAAGAGTATTTGGCAGTCGCCCGCCAACGCGTCACCGCTGCGGTTGCGGGGCGGCTGAAGCGACGACCCTTTGGCAAACCCGTTTACCAGCCTGAGCCAAACACTCGGCTGACAACTTCACCATTCAATCGGTGCGCAGTTGAAACACTCTATTTGACCAGCGCCCTATAAACGTCCACGGCTGAGGTGAACTTGTATTTGTCAACCTGTTCGTGAATGGCGCCAACTTCTTGCCTTTCTGGCAAATGTAGCTTGTTGTCGTCGCGTAGCTGCTGTAGAGCACGGAATGAGGCTTCCTCCAGCAAGATGGAAGCAAGACGCTGTTGCGCCTTGGGATCGTCACTGAGCCGGCGGTCGAATTTTTTGCGGGCTTCCTCCTTGGTCGCGCCACTTCCGAAAACCAGCTTGTTCAGGGAATCCAACGTGTTGATGGTGATCACTCCGGCCGCGAATTTGCTGGGTGCTTGATCATCAAGCTCGTCGTATTCCACACGCTGGAAGAACCCAGCGTTGTTTAGGTCAGGTTCGTCGAGACGGATTTGCCCGATTGAGATGAGGTGGTCGGGACCGACTTTGACTCGAGCCTCAAGAGTCGCATGTTGGTTCCACGCGGTGCCCCTCCAAGGGACAAGGACACGAAGCACCTTCTGCCCAGCCACGCCATGTCGGTCTGAATCGAGCTTTACGTCGAACTGCTGGACAGCCGTGGCAGCTTCATCAAGCAAATCCACGCCACCCAATCGCTTGACAATGGCGAATCGAATGTAGTGCCCAGCCGTGACGACCGCTGGGTTCACGTAGAGGACCATGTTGTTCCGCCGATTCGGCCGCCCCATTGAAGTCTGCGGTCTGAATTCCATCGTCGCTGGCGGGGAGATGACTGGTTCTTCCAAGACATCCTCAACTTGGAGAACCGCCGGTACGGTTTGGTCATCAACACACTCGACTAACGCGGTGACCGATCCGTGCAAGCCCACCGTTATAGCGGTCACTGTGAACGTGAAGCAGAAGTAGTTTGGGTGTGGCGTCCAACGAGGACTTTGTTTCCTGTAAATCCTCTCCGTTTCTGGCTCCACCGTGATGCCGTCGGTGGCCGTGGCAATGATCTCGCACCCGTCCTTGACCACATCGTCTTTCACAAGCAGGAGAACCTTGCGAGGATGACCAGCGGTCAGCTTGGTCGAGCTGGGGAAAAAAGACACGGGTTCGGTTGGAGCTTCAGGACGGGGCCCCTTGCCGCCCTCACCTGGGCCTGTCTTTTCGGTTATCTCTTGGAAATACTTGTTGAGGTGCTTCAGGGCGTCTTCGATTCTTCTGCGGGTTTGCTCAGAGAACTTGCTCTTCTCGCGTTCTTCCTGGCGTTTCCGCTCTCGATCGTAACACGGGCGAAGTTCCTGCGCGAGGAATTCCAGCAGGGCTTTGCTGAATTCGTGTTCACGATTGAAGCCCTCCCGATCCACTCGGAGTGGAGACGTGAAATCTTTGTTGAGGTGATACTCCAGAACGGCACGAAGCCCATGCACGCGAACGACGCCAAAAACATGGCGAAGGAACTCAGCCTTTTCGTAATCGGGATCGACAAATGTCAGGTCGTAAACGGCGTCGAGATCATCCACGATGAGCAAGCCGTTCTCGCGAGCTTCGCGATCGGCTCCCAGTCCTTCCAGCTTCCGATCTGAGCGCACCAGCATGAGATCGATCTTGAGCGGGTCAAACCCGCCGCCTGGGTGGAACGTCCGGGAAAAGGACTCGATGACTGGGCCCACGGGGAAGTCGAACGTAACGGGATCTGTCTGCACCCCAGCGGCTCGATACTGCCGCAGGATCAGCTCGACATTGGGGTCTGCGGCAATCAGCCGCAGCATGAAGAAATTCGCAAGTTTCGAGACGATGTAAGGCGGGTCTGGTATCCGACATCTCTTGTCTCCGAGCACAAACCGGACAGCGGTCCCTGAAGTCGCTGGGCAGAGAAAGGTGTTCTTGAAGTCCTTTGTCTGAGGTTTGTCCCAGTAATCGTGCGTGATGGTCCATTTCTCATTCTTGACCCACTCACCACCCGCGCTCGACAATTCTCTGCCATTGAACGTCTGAACGACGGCTCCTTGATGAGCGCGCAGTACGTCGGACAGGCCGCGACCAAAGAGATTCCTGCCCGCCATGCCACCGGATAGATCTGTGCGGTCGCCGCCAATGTCCTCCAGCGCCGTCCTTAACTCCTGTGCCCCCATTCCTTGGGCTTCGTCCATCACGACGATCTCACGAGGAGTGCGCCCATGACTCCTAGCAGTCACCACGTCGATGATTATCTTGCGTTTCGGATGCTTTCCGGCGAGCTGGGTCTTGAGTGCGGCTGTGTTTAGATGGTTTCCTTTGGGCTCTCGGAACATCAAATCAACCAAGCCGCTAGTTTGTGGCAATTTGTGTTTCCGTTTTGCACTGGAGTCGCTGTTCGTAATCAACTCTGCGATAGTCTTGCAGAAACTGCGCCCCAATGCTTCGTTGGCCTGCCGACGCTCCTCACGGAAGGCTGTTTTGGGATAAAACGTATCACTCTTCATCTTCACCTGTTTATTTTGCATCGGCCCTGTTCAAGTACGCGGAGAATCGTTCCTCAACCCGGTCGAGGAACGTCAAGAATTCTTTGTCTCCTGTGGCCAGCGCATCTTTCCGCAGTTGCCGGAATGCTTTCTGGACTTCCGATGGCGGAGTGTGATCGTAAAGCGAAACAAGTCCGAGAAAGTGGACTATCTCGGTTTCTTCAAATCTTCCCTCGCTGAATCGTTTGTAAAGAAGCTTGGTCTTGCAGTCCGCAATAATTTGGGTTGGATTGCGCGTATGCTGTTTGTCTTTCGGCATGCCACGGTCATCGTGAATTACGTTTTGTTTAATGCGCTTGCCATCGAAAGTTGGCATCCCAATGGCTTCAAGAACCTTAGCTGCAACTTCGCGCCCTTTCTCGGTTAGGAAAACCCCCTTCCTGGGATCTGATGTGGCGAACCCTCGGTACTTCGGCCGCATTTGCAGTATCGATCTTAATGTACGAGTTGAATCTGGAAATTCCGGAAAGCCCGGTAGGCCGAACTCCGGTGGAAATAAGCGACCGTTCAACACGCTAATGTTCTCGTAGGTTGTCGGAATTTCCCAAACCGTCAGCCAGTGAATCGAATATGCGGTGAGATGAGCCAGTGAAAACTGGAATTTCTCGTAATGGCTTTGATCCATAGGATCAACTTTTAGCACGTCTCTGGCGTCTTTGGGTTGCATACTTGCTCTACTTGTCTGTAACGCGTTCCTATTGCAGCCAACAAATCTTGACCTCTTTCTCGATCTCTTTGAACTCCACATCGCCCGTAACAAGTTCAGCATTCCTGATTTTGGCGAGCGCACCGGCGAAGCAGTCAGCGTACGCCATTTTCTTTACGGCCTTGAGTTTTGCAGCTTCACGGACTAGTTGGAGGTCGTCGGCTACCGGCACAAGCTCAATCGCTAGTGTCCCGAGGTCGGCGGCCTTTTGCTCGGCGACGGCCTCGCCTTCGGCACGGGCGATGGAGTAATAGATTTCGCCCCAGTTCACCACGCAGAGTAGCAGCTTATGTTTATCTTCTGCCGCCTTGAGCAGCAGCTTCTCCACTTCCTCGGCCGCCGGCTCATCGTGAAGGAACGCCATCAGCGCCCAACTATCCAGTACTTTGGTGGCCATATTAGAGATCCCGTTCCTTTCTGCGCTCGCTCATGAACACGTTCATCGCCTTGCTACCCTTGAGAGACCCTCGAATGCTCCGAATGTGTTTCGCTGTAATTGGCTTGATGAGGATGCCCTCGGGCGTAGCCATCACATGGGCGCGGGTTCCTTCCTCGATTTCGAACTCGCGGCGGAGCCATCGCGGAATGACAACTTGCCCTTTGATGGAAAAGTAAACCGTATCTGTCTTTGTTGGTTGCAACATAAGAAAAGAATACTTGTTGTTTAAAGTAAGTCAATAACTTTTTTGTAGGATTTTATCCTAGCAGACATACATGGGTCGAATTCATTTTAAGAAGCGGCTGGCTACTCAGCGTTCCAAGTGCGAGACATCAACTCCTGATTGGGCTTCAAATCCGCAAATTTGGCGGGTAAAAAACAAGGTTTTCCGCTTCGCGCTGCACCCCAATAAGTAGGATAGCGGGGTTTGAACAGCCACAATTCATTGTGTTTTTGGGCGTTTTTTCGACCAAATAAAGGTTGTGCTAAATCGCTAAATTTTCTATACTTTTTAAGCTTTCACGGACCCGGTAAAAACGACCGTAAAAGTGAGCTTTTTATGCCGAAAACCAAAGAAGATATCGCTGAAGAAACCAGCAAAACCAGACCGTCTGCGACCGAAAAATACGACGCTTCAAAAATAGATAAACTCGAAGGTCTGGAAGCCGTTCGCAAGCGGCCCGGCATGTATATCGGCGATCCGGACGAGCGCGGTTTGCATCACAGCGTGTTCGAGGTGCTCGACAATTCGATTGATGAACATCTGGCGGGTTATTGCAACAAAATCGAAGTGACGATTCACGTGGACGGCTCGGTTTCGATCCGGGATGACGGACGCGGCATCCCGGTGGACACGCATCCGAAATGGAAAATGCCTGCCGTGGAACTGGTGCTGACGAATCTGCACGCGGGCGGAAAATTCGGGCAGGGCGCCTACAAATATTCCGGCGGTCTGCACGGCGTCGGCGCGAAATGTGTCAATGCGCTTTCCGACTGGTTCAAGGTCGAGGTCTCGCGCGATGAAAAAGTTTATTCGATGGAATTCGAGCGCGGTAAAACGACTCAGAAACTCAAAATCATCGGCAAATCCAAAAAAACGGGAACGTTGATCACGTTCAAGCCCGACCCGACGATTTTCACCCTCACGACGGAATTCAAGTTCGACATCCTGGCGAACCGTCTGCGCGAACTCGCGTTTTTGAATCCGGGCATCGAAATTGTGCTCAAGGACGAGCGCGACGAGAAGACGGAGACATTTTTTTACCGCGACGGCATCGAGCAGTTCGTCCGCCAGCTGGGCCGCAATAAGCAAGTCATTCACCCGAAGCCCATCGCGATTTCGGGCAAACGGCCCAGCAAAATTGACGGCAAGGACGAAGACGTGTTTGTGGATTGTGTGCTGCAATACAACGATGGCTACAATGACATGATTCTTTGCTTCGCCAACTCCATTGCCAACACCGACGGCGGCACGCACCTCACTGGTTTGCGTAGCGCGCTGACCCGCGCCATCAACCAATACGCAAAGCAAGGCGAATTGCTGAAGGAAAAGGACCCGACGATTTCCGGCGATGACGTGCGCGAAGGTCTGGTCTGCGTGCTCAGCGTGAAATTGCCGAACCCGCGCTTCGAATCGCAGACGAAGGTGAAGCTGGTGAACACGGAAATTGACGGCATTGTTGCGTCGGTTGTCTATGACGGGTTGATGACGCACTTCGACGCGAATCCCGGTGTTGCAAAAAAGATTATCGAAAAGGGGTTGGTCGCGGCGCGCGCGCGTGAGGCCGCCCGCAAAGCACGAGAGACGGTCCGCAAAGGCGCGCTGACCGGCGGCGGTCTGCCCGGCAAACTGGCCGATTGTTCCGATCGCGACCCGGAGAACACCGAGCTGTTCATCGTGGAAGGTGACTCGGCCGGCGGTTCGGCCAAGCAGGGACGCGACCGGAAGTTCCAGGCGATCCTGCCGATTCGCGGCAAATTGATCAACGTGATCAAAGCGTCGGATGATAAAGTGCTTAATAATACTGAAATCCGGACGATGATTACTGCTGTTGGCACGGGCATCGGCAAAGGTGGAGATGAAAAAGACGAGGGCGCGTTTAACATTGGGAGGCTCCGCTATCACAAAGTCATCATTATGACCGATGCGGACGTGGACGGTTCACACATCCGCACACTGCTGCTGACGTTTTTCTACCGCCAGATGCCAGAATTGATCAAACGCGGTTTTGTCTATATTGCGCAGCCGCCGCTTTACCAGATCGCGCGCAAAAAGCGCGTTGATTACGTTGAAGACGATGCAAAGCTGAACAAGATTTTGATCGAACTTGGCACGGAAGAGGTGCGTTTGAAGAATCTTTCCGACAAAAAGGAGCTTTCGCACAAGCAGCTCGCGGAAATATTGGAGCTGCTCGAATCGCTCGACAAATACGCCAATTCCCTGAAACGTCACGGCGGCGATTTTGCGGAATACGTCGAGCGTCGCCAAAAGAAGACCGGCGATTTGCCGAGGCATCTGATCAAGGTGCGCGAAGGCAATGACGAAACGATACATTATTTTCACACCGAGGACGAACTGGCAAAGTTCGGCGAGAAGAATGCCGATCTGAAATTGTTCGGCGGCGATGAGGAAGGCGACACGACCACCATCGAGAAGAAGAACGGTTCGACCCGGCGCGCGCGGCACGTCGAGCTGCACGAGAGCAAGGCGGTTGCCGAACTGCTGGCAAAGCTCGACAAAAAAGGTTTCAGCATCGAGCACTACGCCGGACAGGACAAACCGTTGTTTGAATTGATTGAAGGCGAGGGCGAGCGCGAGACGGTCAAGCCGCTGTTTTCCATTCCTGAAATTCTGGCCGGAGTGAAAGAGGTCGGGAAGCGCGGGCTGTCCATCAAGCGGTTCAAGGGCCTCGGTGAAATGAATGCGAAGGAGCTGTTTGAAACGACGATGGACCCGACGCGGCGCAAATTGCTGCGCATTGATCTCACCGATGCGGTCGAGGCCGAAGAAATGTTTACCACACTGATGGGCGAGGAAGTTACACCTCGCAAGCAGTTCATCGAAGACAATGCACTCAACGTGCGGAACCTGGACATTTAATTTTTGTTGCGGAATTTTTTATGGCTGAATCCAAACGATCGAATGATTTGCCGGTGATCAACACGCCGTTGTTCGCCTCCGGAGAAATTATCGCCAAGATCAACGTCGCCGATGAAATCAAGAACTCATTTCTAGATTACTCGATGTCGGTGATCATTTCCCGCGCGCTGCCGGATGCGCGCGATGGCCTGAAACCTTCGCAACGGCGCATTCTGCTGGCGATGCACGATCTCTCGTTGTTTCCGAACCGCCAGCATCGTAAGTGCGCCAAAATTTGCGGCGACACCAGCGGTAATTACCATCCGCATGGGGAAGCGGTGATTTATCCGACGCTCGTTCACATGGCGCAGCCGTGGGCCATGCGCGAACGGCTCGTGGATGGCCAGGGCAATTTCGGTTCCGTGGAAGGCGACCCGCCCGCCGCCATGCGTTACACCGAGGCGCGCATGACCCACCTCGGCGCCGCGCTGATGGAGGACATGGACCAGGACACGGTGGATTTCGTTCCCAACTACGACGAAACCCGCACCGAGCCGACCGTTTTCCCCGCCGCGTTTCCCAACCTGCTCGTCAATGGCGGCACGGGCATCGCCGTCGGCATGGCCACGAACATGGCGCCGCACAATCTGGGCGAAATCATTGACGGCGTCTGCGCGCAGATTGACGACCCGGACATCAGCATCAAGGGCCTGATGAAATTCGTCAAAGGTCCGGATTTCCCGACCGGTTGCATGGTGTGCGGGCTGGAAGTCATCAAGGAATATTTCACGAGCGGCCACGGCAGCATCAAGGTCCGCGGCAAGGTCGGCGTCGAACAACTCAAGGGCGGCAAGGAACAGATCGTCATCACGGAAATTCCTTACAACGTCAACCGCGCGGTGCTCGTCGAGCGGGTGGCCGAACTGGTGAACGAAAAAACGCCGGGCTTCACCGACATCACGGCCATTCGCGATGAATCGGACGAAAACACGCGCGTGGTCGTTGAACTCAAGCGCGACGCCATCGCCAAGGTCGTCATCAACAATCTTTACAAGCAGACCGCGCTGGAATCGAGCTTCGGCGTCAACATGCTGGCGATTGACCATGGCCGGCCCAAAACGCTCGGGCTGAAGGCACTCATCAATTGCTACATCGAGCACCGCCGCGAGGTCGTGTTGCGCCGCACGCGGTTCCAATTGAAGAAGGCCGAGGAACGAGCGGAAATTCTCGAAGGTTATCTCATCGCGCTGGCCAACCTCGACGATTTCATCAAAATCATCCGCGGCAGCAAGACGCGCGAGGAAGCCCGGGTCAAGCTGCTCGCCTTCGAGTGGACGCAGAAGCAGGTTGAGCGCTGGAGCATTTTGATTCGCAACGAGTCACGCCTGACCAAGGGCCGGTATGCGCTGACCGAACGGCAGGTGGACGCCATTCTGGAATTGCGCCTGTACCAGTTGACCGGCCTGGAAATTGACAAGGTTGAAGGCGAATACAAGGAACTGCTCAAGCGCATCGAGGATTTGATGGACATTCTGGCGAAGGAAGCCCGTGTGCTCACCATCATCAAGAATGAATTGAAGGCGATCAAAGAGAGATACGCCACCCCGCGCCTGACCGACCTCATGCCCGATGAAGGCGAGATCAACATCGAAGACCTCATCGCCAACGAAGGCGTCATCATCACGCTCACGCACAACGGCCTTCTCAAGCGCACGAACATTTCGAGCTATCGTGCCCAGCGCCGCGGCGGCAAAGGCGTCATCGGCATGACGACGAAAGAGGGTGCAACAGATGAGGACAATGATTTCATCGAGCACCTTTTCACCGCCAGCACGCACGACTACCTCATGTTCTTCACAAACACCGGCCGCGTTTATGTCGAGCGGGTGCATGAAATTCCCGACATGGGCCGCGCCGCCAAGGGCCGGAGCATCGCCAATTTGCTCGAATTGAAGGCGGGCGAGACCATCGCCGCGCTCATCCGCGTTCTTTCCAAGACCAACGCGAACAAGGAAGACGTGACTTGGGAACAGCCGGGCTTTGTGCTTTTCTCGACCAAACAGGGCACAGTGAAAAAAACCGCGCTCGCGGATTTCGCCAACGTCCGCAAAGGCGGCATCATTGCCATCGGCATTGATCCGGGCGACACGTTGATTGACGTGAAGCTGACGACCGGCCAGAACGAAGCCGTGCTCATCACCCGCGACGGCATGAGCATTCGCTTCAACGAGGAGGACGCGCGCCCGATGGGCCGTCCCGCAGGTGGTGTGCGCGGCATTAAATTGGAAAAACGCGATGAAGTCGTCGCGCTGGCCATTGTTGTGCCGGACGCCAAACTGCTGGTCGCCGGCGAAAACGGCATCGGCAAACGCACCGATTTTGAGGAGTACCGGGTTCAATCGCGCGGTGGCAAGGGCATCATCACGATGAAGACCACCGAGAAGACCGGCGCTGTCGTCGGCGCGCTCACCGTGCGCGATGCGGATGAAATCATGCTCATCACCGTCAAGGGCCAGATGGTGCGCACGTTTGTAAAGGACATCCGCGAAGCCGGCCGCAACACGCAGGGCGTGAAGCTCATCGAGTTGGAGTCCGGCGACAAGCTGCAGGCCATTGCGCCAGTCATCGGTGAGGACAAGGAAGATTCCGGCGGCGAAGACGAGCCGGTGAAATAATTTTCAAACGCCCCTTGCCGGGCAGGTAAGGATGATGATGTGAAGCTTGTCAGCGGCCTGGTTTATATGTTCCAGTACCGGTTGCACAACGCCGGTAGATTCATCATCAGGAATTGATTGACAAAGGATTGGCTAAGACCAACTTTTTCTTTGACTGAAACGTTTTTAAAAATAAAACCGCGTCCGGAAAATATCCGTCTCGTATGTCCAAGCTTGTAGTCATCACTCCGGGATTGACCGGCTTGTCGCATGAGCTGGGAGCGCGCTGGGTCACGATTGGGCGCGGAGACAAGAATGCGTTTCAAATCGTTGACACATCGGTCTCCAGCCAGCATTGCGAAGTGTTGCTGCGCGGCAACGAACTCATCATTCGCGATCTGCGCTCAACCAATGGCACGTTTATCGATGACAAGACCATTACCGAGGGCGTCCTGCAAGCCGGGCAAACCTTGCGCCTGGGCGAGGTGGAATTGCGTCTCGAAATCACCGCGTCCGTTCCCGCCGCAACGCCCCCCGCGCCCGCGACGGCCCCGGTAAAAAAACGTGAAGCCACCGGCGGCGCCCCGAAACAATATCGCGTGCTTTTCGTGGACGACAGCATGGCCTTCCTCGAAATGATCACCGATCTGTTTGGTGCCCGGAAGGATATAACCTGGGAAATTCTGACGGCCACCTCCCCGGACAAGGCGCTGGCCATCCTGCAACAAAAGCTGATTGACCTGGTCGTGCTGGACATCGGCATGCCGCTGCTGGACGGCATCCAGTTGCTTGGCCTCATCCACCAACAATATCCCAACATCAAAAAAGTTGTTCTGACCGGCGAAAGTGACGACCGCCACCGCGCCGCCTGCCTGGCCGCCGGAGCGGAACTTTTTCTTTTAAAACCGGCCGACGAGGACGGGTGGAGGCTCATTTTCAACCTGCTGACCAGCCTCCTGCGGTGGGAGGACAGCGACGATTTTGTCAGCACCTTGAGCGAGACTGGATTGTACAATGTCATCCAACTGGAATGCGTGGGCGGCAACTCCTCGCTCCTTGAAGTCCGGAACCAGCAAACCGCCGGCGAGATTTACATTGAAGGTGGCGCCATTGTTCATGCCGCGGCCGGAAAGCTGGTCGGAGAAAAGGCCTTCCACCAATTGTTGTCTTTGACCGACGGTGAATTTCGCCTGGTACCATTCCGGGCGCCCCCCGCACGCACCGTGAAACGCCAGTGGGAATCGCTGCTCGCGGAAGCCGTCCGCATGCGGGATGAAGAAAAGTATTCAGACGACGACGACGGGACCATCCTGATCACAAAAAAAAGACGTGCCACCCAACCGCCGCCAACCGCCCGGTCCGTGCCCACACCCGAGGCGAAAGAACCGCCGTCCAAACCAATCCCAGGCGAACCGCCCAAACCCGAGGCTGCGCCATCCACGTCGGGCATGAATATTATCACGTTGGAAGAAATGGTGGGAGCGGATACCACCTTGATTCCCAAGCCGGGCAGTAAAGGGCATCCGCCTGCCGGTCCAAAGAAATGACCGGTTGCCCGCTGTTCGGTTCACGGCAACAGCCGTTCCAGCTTCCACGAATTGTCGGCCTGGCGGGTGTAACAAAAACGGTCGTGCAACCGGTTCAACCGGCCCTGCCAGAATTCAATGCGCTCCGGCTTCAAAACATAACCGCCCCAATTCGGCGGCAGCGGCACGTCGCCGGGAAATTTCGCCGCCATTTCGTTCCACTTCGCGTCGAGCGCCGCCCGGTCGGCCACCGGACCGCGTTGATTCGACGCCCACGCCGCCAGCCGGCTGCCACGCGGGCGGCTTTTGAAGTACGCCTCCGATTCCGCTTGCGACAATTTGCTCACCGTGCCCGCCACGCAGACCTGCCGTTCCAGGTCAGTCCAGTAAAACGTCAGGGCCGCATTCGGATTTTCAGCCAGCTCAAGTCCCTTGCGGCTGTCGTAATTCGTATAAAAAACAAAACCGCGCTCGTCCACGTCTTTGAGCAGGACATTGCGGGTGGAAGGCCGGCCGGCCTTGTCCACCGTGGCCAGCACCATCGCGTTCACGTCAATCGGCGTATGGCCGAGCAGGGCGTGCCAGAGTTTGTAGAGCGCGATACCGATTTTCCGCCAGCGGCTGCCGCCCGACGCCTGCGCAAACCACCGATTGAACTGCGCGAGTGGATTCGCGTCCAAATCCGCGCGATTCAAGCCGCCGAGCGAGTATTCCCGTCTGTTGTCCGCAATGGCCATAAATTGTGCGAACCATATAACATCAATGGATTTTCAGCGACTCAATTTTGGCCCGACAAATTCCAGCACCGGAGGCGCGTTGGAGTTCGAGCTTCAGCCGTATCCATCTAATTAAACCACGGATGGACACGGATGGACACGGATGTGAAAAGGACTTCAACTGTACAAACGAATTCGCCAAAGTGACCTTTTGCCTTGTCTTAATCCGTGTTTACCCGTGTCCATCCGTGGTTAAAAAATTGATGGACTTTTCGCGCGTTTCCTAGAACCTAAACGCACCATGTTTTCGCTTCAAATGCTCTTCGGAAGCGGTGACCGGTTTTATCAATTGCTGGAGGACGCCGCCAGCGAGGCCCACGAAAGCGTCCGGCTGGTCATCGAAATGTTCAAGGCGCCGGATTCCACCAAAAATCTCGACGACCTCGCGCTCACGCGCCGCAAGGAGAAAAAAATCGGCGAACAAATCACCGCCGAACTGGTAAAGACCTTTGTGACCGGACTGGAACGCGAGGACATCGAGGCGCTGGCGCTGGCGCTGCGCAAAATTCCCAAGACGGTCGAGAAGCTGGCCGAACGCATCAACCTGGGCCATCAACATCTCGTCGGGGTGGATTTCACCCGCCAGATTGAAATCCTGGAACAATCCACCGACGTGGTGCTGGCCATGGTCAAGCAACTGCGCGACATGCGGCATCTGGAAAAAATCCATGAATTGAACACCAAGCTGCAATATCTCGAAAATGAGGCGGACAAGCTGATGACGGACCTGCTGAAGGAACTTTACAGCGGGCGCTACGAAGCCACAAAGGCCATGGTCATCCGCGACCTTTATGAGTTGATGGAAAAGGCCATTGACCGCTGCCGTGACGCCGGCAATGTGGTCATGCACATCGTGCTGAAAAATTCCTGACCAGCGCGATGACCCTCATCTTCCTCGTCATTCTGGCGGCGTTGGTGTTCGAATACATCAACGGCTTCCACGACACGGCCAATTCCATCGCCACCATCGTTGCCACCAAGGTGTTGACACCGCGCCAGGCCGTGGCGCTGGCCGCTACCACCAATTTGTTCGGCGCCTTCATGGGCACCGCCGTTGCCACCACCATCGCCTCGGGATTGGTGGACCCGAAAGTCGCCACGTCCGAAGTCCTGATTTGCGCCCTGCTGGCCGCCATTGTCTGGAACCTGTTGACCTGGTGGTTCGGACTGCCGTCGAGTTCGTCGCACGCGCTCATCGGTGGTTTGTGTGGAGCGTGCCTGGCGGCCGCCCACAACAATTGGCATGTCCTGGTCTGGTCCATCTCCAATCACGAACATTGGTGGAAAGGCAAGGGACTGCTATGGAAGGTCATCATACCGATGGTCTCGTCGCCCGTCTGCGGATTGGTGTTCGGTTTTCTGCTCATGGGCCTGCTCTATTTTCTATTGCGCAACTGGCGTCCAGCCGCCGTCAACAAAACCTTCGGCAAGCTGCAACTCCTCAGTTCGGCCTACATGGGTTTCAGCCACGGCACCAACGACGCGCAAAAAACCATGGGCATTATCGCCCTGGCATTGCTAACCGGGACTAACAGCGGCATGTTTGATCATCTCCCCGGCTGGTTGTCTTTTTTGCGCACCGCTCCACCGGAGGGGAACCAACCGCTGGGAATCGCCACCTGGATCAAAGTGCTCTGCGCCCTGACGATGTGCGCCGGCACCGCCGTGGGCGGCTGGCGCATCATCAAGACCATCGGCCACAAAATGGTCCGTTTGCATCCGGTTCACGGTTTCGCCGCCGAAACCACCGCCGCCACCATACTGGTCACCGCCGCCCATTTCGGAATGCCCGTGTCCACCACCCACGCCGTCACCACCTCCATCATGGGTGTCGGCTGCGCGAAGGGATTCAATTACCTCAAGCTGGAAGTGGTCGAACGCATCATTTGGGCGTGGATAATGACGCTGCCCGCCAGCGGCATCGTGGCGTACCTGCTGGTGAAGCTGGCGCAAGTCGCCGGGTGGATTCCGTAATGTCCGTGAGAAATTGAAAGCCCGTCAGGGCTGGCATATTTGTAGTTTGGCAATTCTAATCAGACCAAGCTCCAGCGGAGCGGCATCTTCAGCGGGGAACGAATGAAATATGTCGCTCCGATGGAGCTGGATTTGTTTCGGGGGTTGTGATTCTACAGAGATGTCGCGCCCACGGCGCTTTGGAGTGTGGTGACATGTCCGAACGCTAACTGCCGCCCGACGGCGCGCACGGAGTGACGCGCCCTACCTGGAAAAATCTGCGCCAATCTGCGCAATCTGCGGACTTTCGGGATTACTTGCGGCTATAACGTGGGTCGGGGATGCCGAGGCTTTTTTTGATCTTGAGCAGGTCCTGGAGTTGCGCGGGCGAAATGGTGTTCGGCGTCCGGCTCAATTGCGAAGCGACGAGGATGGTGCGGCAGTAGGATTCGAGAATTTCCATCTTGAAGTAGGCGTCCTCCACGTTGTTGTGGCTCCACGAAACGACGCCGTGATTGGCCATGAGAATGACGTTGTGTTTGTCCACCAGGCCGGCAATCCGCCGGCCCAACTCCGGTGTGCCGGGCGTGCGATACGGCGCGATGGCGGCGGAAACGAACACTTCAAATTCCGGAATCAGGCACGTGGGCGGGACAATCCCCGCCACCGCAAAGCCCGTGGCATGCGGCGGATGGCAATGCACCGTGGCCACCGCGCGCGGCTGGCGTTTCATGATCTGCAGGTGCATGAGAATTTCGCTGGTGAGCCGTTTTGCGCCAAAAAGCTGGTTGCCTTTGAAATCCACCAGGCACAGGTCTTCGGGTTTCATGAATCCCTTGCTCACGAGAGTGGGTGTGCAAAGCGCGATGTCCTTGCCGACGCGGATGGCGATATTGCCGCCGTTGCCGTCCACATAGGCCCGTTGCCAGAGACGGCGGCCGATGTCGCAGATTTGCAGTTTCAATCCGTGAATTTGCGGCGAGTTGAAAAAGGCTTCGAGTTCCGGTTTTGCGCGATGTCGTGACAGATTGCTTGCATCCATGTTACCTACATTTTAGGCCGGGAATTGAAGGAAAATCAATGGAAATCGCGCAAAGGATTTTGATGAGGCGTGACTTGGCACTGCCATCGACTCCCTCGCCCCGCCCGGTGGGGAGAGGGTTGGGGCGAGGGGATTTGAATTTGAAACTGTCCACGCGCCACCTCACCCCGGCCCTCTCCCCCAACTTTGTTGGCGGAGAGGGAGAAAATAAGGCGCTGGTGTCAAGTATTACCCTTGCCGCCGCCACTCACCAGCTTGCGCAATTCGTTCATCACTTTTTCCACGCTGATTGCCCGCACACCGGTAATTTCCTTCAAAACGACCAATCGTTCGCCCTGTGGCCGCCAAACTTCCTCCAGCGTGTCCGCCCACAGGACAACACACGGCAATCCCACCGCCGCCGCCAGATGCGTGATGCCCGAATCGTGACCCACAAAAGCCGCACCGGATTGGATTCGTTGTGCCAGTTCGGCAAGCGGCAGGCCTTGCGCGATCGAACATCGCGCCGGCGGCAATGTGGCCGCCAGCCGGCGCAGGCGCTCGCCCTCCGCCTCGCCGCCAATCAGCAGCAGGTCCCAGTTGGTCGTCGCCATGATTTGTTGAATCAATCCGGCCCATTTGGCTTCCGGCCAGTTTTTCTTTTCGCTCCCGCTGCCGGGATGAAGGACAAGGATTCCGTCGAGGGTCGAGCCGTCTTCACTTCGCTTCGCCGCGCCAAGGGGTCGAGGGACGAGAGCCAGACGCGGCACATTGTCCGCACCGAAGATTGCCAGCCTTTCCAAGGGTTTCAAATAGACTTGTGTGGCATGGGTTCGTTCCGTTTCGTCCGGGCGGTGCGGGCCAACGATGAATTGTCCAACCAGGCAGCGGCAGATGTTGGTTTTGAAAATTTCGTCCGGGTCGTAAAGATACGAAATGACCAGGTCAAACTCGGAGAAGTAATCCATCAAATCCGGCTCAAGGGCGCCGCCGCGGGCGAAAAAACCCGCCAACCCGCGCGCCTCAATCGGTTGCACCCGGTCCGCCAAACCACCCGCCAACGCCAGTTGGGCGATATGCGGATAACCGAGCACCTCGAGGTGCGCCTGGGGAAACTGGCGGCGCAAGGCGGCAATGGCCGGCAACGTGAGAATGAAATCGCCAATGGCTCCGCCGCGAATGACCAGGATCTTGGGTTTGATTGCGCTCACATCGCCCGGAAGGCGGTCAGGCCGAGAAGCATCACGAACACCGCGAACGCCAGACGGATGGTGCTGCCGATGCGGATGCGTTCTTCCGTCGCCGTCGCCCAATTTAAAATGTCGCGCAGTTTCCACGGCGTTATCGTGAACCAGATGCCCGCGACGACGAGCAGGTAGGCCCAAATTTGAATCACCAGCACAAATGGCGATTCGCTCAGATGCGGACGCCCGGTATCCACCATCAATTTCGCCAGCAGCAACATCAGAACGGCCAGGCCGCGCACAGCCAGAAAGTCCTGCACAAAAATGCACGCCAAAATTCCCACCGCCACAAACCCGGCAATCATATACGGTTTAAAAACCGAGAAATCCGCGATGGGCTCGACGTTCACGTTCCATACAAACCACGCCGTGGCCAGCAGCATCAATATGCAGCCAATCGGCAGCGAACGCGGAAACTTGTGCGCCGCGGCGGCGAATTGCACCGGCTTGGTGAGGCCGTAAATCTGCGGCACGCTCATGCCCGCACCGAGCAGGATGGACAAAATTGACAGCTTCATTATGAAAATCTAACCACGAATGGACACAAAAGGACATGAAAAATTCAATCTGGACAGTCTGGCATGGCTACAGGTTCACAATCGCCGGGTCGCCGTAGAGGGTGAAGGAGCCGGCGCGGGTGATTTTCACGTCCAAGAGCTGACCGCGATGCCGTTCCGAGCCATCGAACACCACAATCTTGTTGCAGCGCGTCCGGCCGGTCATTCGCGCCGGATTTTTTTTACTCGGCCCTTCGACGAGAATTTGCGTCCGTTGCCCGATGAACGCATCGTATTTGCGCTTGCCGATGGCATTGACCGTTTCAAGCAGGCGATGATTGCGTTCCTCGCGGATTTTTAGCGGCACCTGCCCGGGCATTTCCGCGGCGGGCGTGTCGCGGCGCTGCGAGTATTTGAAAATGTACGCGTTGTCAAATTGCACCTCGCGCGCGAGCGAAAGGGTCTGATCGAAGTCCTCCTCAGTCTCACCGGGAAAGCCGACAATGATGTCCGTCGTGATGCCGATGTCCGGTTTCACGCGGCGCAATTTTCTGACGATGCCGAGGAAGCGTTCGCGCGTGTAGCCGCGGTGCATCAATTTCAAAACGCGGTCGCTGCCGCTCTGGACGGGCAGGTGCGCGCTCTCAACGAGCTTGGGCAGCCGGGCGTAGGCCTCAATCAAATCGTCACCGTAACCCTTGGGATGCGGGGCGGTGAAACGGATGCGTTCCAGCCCTTCAATTTCATGAACGGCGTCAAGGAGTTGGACGAAGGGCGTCTTGCCGTCATCTGTTCGGTAGGGCGCGATATCCTCATCGCGCCGGACAATTTCCAAATTCCAAACCGGCTCGCTCGGAGAGCGAGCCCTACCTGCTGTCGCAACACCAACCGATCGTCTCCGTCCATAGCTCGTCACAATCTGCCCGAGCAGCGTGATTTCCTTCACGCCCTGTGACACGAGCTGGCGACACTCGGCCACGATATCGGGAATGCTGCGGCTGCGTTCCTCACCGCGCGTGTCCGGCACAATGCAGAAGGTGCAACGTTGGTTGCAGCCCTGCATGATGCTGACAAACGCGGTGATGGACTTTTTTCCGCTGCCGTTGAGCAGGTGTTCGTGAATTGTCGCCTCGCTCCCCTGCTCCTCCGCCACGTCCACGATTTTATCGCGGCGGCCGGCCAAGATTTCGTCGAGGTAATCCGCCGCGTGATGAAACTTCTGCGTGCCCAAGACAAGGTCCACGTCCGGCAGACGGTCAATGAGTTCCTGTCCGCGGCTTTGCGCCATGCAACCCAGGAAACCCAGCACGACATCCGGACGGTTTTTGCGCACATCCGCCGCGAGGTTTTGCATTTTGCCGATGGCTTTTTTTTCCGCGAAATCGCGCACGCTGCAAGTGTTCAGCAAAATCACATCCGCAGCCGCCTCGGAGGGCGCGAGGGTGTAACCCTTGGCCACGAGCTGGGCGGCGACGGCTTCGCTGTCGCGCTCGTTCATCTGGCAGCCATAGGTTTTGATGAAAACACTGGGCATGATGTTTCAGATAAGCAGGATACTTTGCGGTGATGGGGTTGGAAAGTCGAATCCGACCGGCGATGGTGAGACCAGTGCATTTTGACACACGTACCAAACGGAAATAACTCCCTCGCCCCGCTTGGCGGGGAGAGGGCTGGGGCGAGGGGATTTGAGCTTGAAAATAAACGGCCTCCTCACCCTCCACCCTCCGCAGTACTGCTACGGAGGACGGGCGCTCCTCTCCTCCACTGCGCGGAAGAGAGGGAGAAAATGTCACGCTGCACCCTGATGAAACCCGCTGGTGTGTCCGGCTATTCGGACAGGATTTTAATGGAACGGCTTTTCTCGGAACGTTTTCTGGCCGTTCCATCCAGAATCTTCTTTCGCAACCGCAGATTTTTCGGCGTCGCTTCCACGTATTCGTCCACGTCAATGTATTCCAACGCGCGTTCGAGGCTTAATTTTAACGGCGCGGTGAGCTGGATGCCCTTGCCTTCGCCCACCGACCGCATGTTGGTCAATTTTTTCGCCTTGCAGGGATTCACCGGGATGTCGTTTTCGCGCGCGTTTTCGCCCACAATCATGCCGGCGTAAATGGCGTCGCCCGGCTCGATCATCAGGCGGCCGCGTTCCTGAATCATGTTCAGGGCGTAGGACATCGCCACGCCGCTCTCCATACTGACGAGCGAACCGTTTTTGCGCGCGGCGATTTCTCCGCGGTCGGGGCCGTATTCGTGGAAGAGATGGCTCATCACGCCCAGGCCGCGCGTCTGGTTCACCAGGTCGGTCTCGAACCCAATCAGGCCGCGCATGGGAATCAGCGCCTCAATGGTCACCTGGTCGCCGTGATGGTTCATGCTGGTGATTTCGGCCTTGCGGCTGGAAAGATTTTCCATGACGACACCCATGAATTCCTGCGGGATTTCGAGGTACAATTTTTCAATTGGCTCCAGCATGTTGCCGTTGTCGTCCTTTTTGTAGAGCACTTCGGGACGCGAAACCAAAACTTCGTAGCCTTCGCGCCGCATCTGCTCGACGAGGATGGCGATCTGCATTTCGCCGCGGCCCTCGACTTCAAATATTTTCGGATCGGCGGTCTGCTTGATGCGCAACGCGACGTTGGTGCGGATTTCCTTTTGCAGCCGCTCCCAGATGTGGCGCGCGGTGACGAGTTTGCCGTCCTGGCCGGCCAGCGGGCTGTCGTTGACGGCAAATTCCATCTGAATCGTCGGCGGATCAATCGGAATGTAAGGCAGCGCGCCGCGCTCCGGCTTGTCGGCAATGGTCTCGCCGATGAACACATCCTCAAAACCGGTGATGCCGACGATGTCGCCCGCGTGCGCCTCCGGCACTTCAATGCGTTTCAGGCCTTCGAAGTGGTAAATCATTGTGATTTTACCCTGGGTGATCTTGCCGTGGCCGTGCAAACAGCAGGCCGGCTCGCCGGTTTTGACCTTGCCCGCGAGAATTTTCCCGAAGGCGATGCGGCCGAGGTAATCGCTGTAATCGAGGTTAGCGACGAGAACCTGGAAGCCGTCGCCCGCCTTGGCGCGCGGTGGCGGGATGTATTTCACAATGGCGTCGAACAGCGGCCCCATCGTGTCGCTGGCGTGCGCGAGGTCGAGTCTCGCATAGCCGGCCTTGGCCGAGCAATAGACGAACGGAAAGTCCAGTTGCTCGTCCGTGGCATTCAGCGAAATGAAAAGTTCGAAAACCTCGTCGAGCACCTTTTTCGGGTTCGCATTCTCGCGGTCAATTTTGTTGATGACGACGATCGCCTTGGCGCCGGCCTCGAGCGCCTTGCGGAGGACGAAGCGGGTTTGCGCCTGCGGGCCTTCGGCGGCGTCCACCACGAGCAGCACGCCGTCAATCATGTTCATGATGCGCTCGACTTCGCCGCCGAAATCGGCGTGGCCGGGCGTGTCCACGATGTTGATGTGGTAATCCTTGTATTGGAAGGCGGCGTTTTTGGCGCGGATGGTAATGCCCTTTTCCTTTTCCAAATCCATCGAATCCATCAGGCGCTCTTCCTGCGACTCATGCTGGTTGGCGCGGAAGGTGCCGGACTGCTTGAGCAGGCAGTCCACAAGCGTCGTCTTGCCGTGGTCAACGTGCGCGATGATGGCGATGTTTCGAATGTGTTGCATGAATCGTAATCCGCAATAGGCGAGTATAGCAAAACGTTGGCGGTTGAACAGCGGTAAAAACGTGGTTGAATCCGTACAAACAGGCAAAACGTCTCCCGCAAACAGGTCAAGAGCAGTTCCGCTTCCTTAAACCAGCTTTTTTAACTTTGTATCCTCGGCGAGTTTCCGGACCAGTTCCTTGACCTTTTGCGCCTGGCTTTTGTGCGCCAGCAACACCGCATCATCGGTCTGGACCAGAATGGAATCGCGCAAACCCACCACGGCAATCGGCGTGCGATTTTTTATACGCGCGTCGAAGATGATGTTCCGTGCCGCGTCCACGTGGATGAAATCCGCCACGGCGCAATTGCCTTCCGGGTCAGCCTTGAGATGCCGTGCCAGAGCCGTCCATGAACCCAAGTCGTCCCACTCGAATGCGCCATCGGCCACAATCACATTTTGTGCGTGCTCCATCAGCGCGTAATCAATTGAGATTTTTTTGATGTCGGGATATTCCTTCGCCAGCACCTTCACGAGTTTGGCAGGTTTGTTTGCCACCTTGAACCAGCGCTGGCAGGCGGCATACATTTCCGGCTGATGTTTCTGCAAACCTTCCGTGATGGTCACAAACGACCAGACGAACATCCCCGCGTTCCAGCGATACCGGCCGCTGTTGACGTATTCGAGCGCGCGATCAAAATGTGGCTTCTCAACGAACTGTTCCGCCCGGAAAAACGTGGTTTTGGTTTTTTTTGCGCCGGTCGCCGGCGGCAACGCTTCGCCAACGTGAATGTAGCCGTAACCCGTGTCCGGCCCGGTCGGCTTGATGCCGATGGTCACAATCGCCTGCCCGCGACTGGCGAGGTCGAAGGAGTCATTCAAAACCTGTTGGAATTTTTTCCCGTCGGGAATGACGTGGTCGGCGGGCAAAACCGCCATGACGCCGGTCGTCGAACGCGCGCCCACCAGCGCCGCGCCGAGCGTGACTGCGGCGCAGGTATCGCGCCCAACCGGTTCGGCAATCAGATTTTGTCTGGGGATTTTCGGGAGCTGTTTGCGGACCTCCGGCAATTGCACTTCGTTGGTGATGACGAAAATATTTTTGACCGGCACCAGCGGCAGCACGCGGTCAACGGCCTGCTGGAGAAACGAGCGTTTGCCCAGCAGCGGGAGGAGTTGCTTGGGCATTTTCTCGCGGCTCACCGGCCAGAACCGCTCGCCGCGCCCGCCCGCCATGATGATGACAAATCGGTTTTTGGTATCGGTCTTAGTTTTCATACTTTATTTAGCCACGGATTGAACACGGATGAAACACGAAAAAAAGTTTTCAAAATCTGTGTTCAATCTGTGCTTCATCCGTGGCTTAAATTGATTTCACCGCATCCGCCAGCGATTTTACGAATTGGCTGACTGTGGCAACAAGGTCTGTTGATTTGCCGTGCTCGGCAATTTGATTCACCACGGCGCTGCCCACGACGACGGCGTCCGACGACGACGCGACAAGTTTCGCCTGTTCAGAATTCGAGATGCCAAAACCGACGGCCACCGGCAACGGCGTATGCGCGCGGATTTTACCGACTTGTTGCGCCAGATTCGCCGCGACCTGTGCCTGCATGCCCGTCACACCTTCACGCGAAATGTAATAAATGAACCCGGCGCCGCGTTTCACGATAAACTCAATCCGGTTTTCCGGCGTCGTCGGCGCGACGAGATAAATGTGGCACAAGCCGGCCCGGCGCATCAGCGATTCGTAATTGTCCGATTCCTCCGGCGGCAAATCCAGCACCAGCATACCGTCCACGCCCGCCCGCGCCGCGTCTTTGATGAATTGCTCCAGCCCGACGCGATGGATGAGGTTGAAATAAATGTAGAGGACGATTGGGATTTGCGAATCGCGCCGGATCGCCGCCACGGTTTTCAAAACCTTCGGCGGTGTGGCGCCGGATTCCAAACCGCGCTGCGCGGCGAGCTGATTCACCAAACCGTCGGCGAGCGGATCGCTGAACGGCACGCCCAGTTCCAGCACGTCCACACCTGCCCGGTCAAACGCGAGCGCGAGCCGTCGCGTGACCTCCAAATCCGGGTCACCCGCGCCGATATAGACAATGAAACCCTTTTTGCCTCCGCGCTTCAGGCGCGCAAAACGTTCCACAATGCGGTTCATGCGATGGAGTGTCAGGTTTCAAGTTTCAAGTTTCAAGTTTGGAAAACGTTGTAGCCGCGTTTGTCAAAATGCGGATTTCCGGCCTGTCACTCGCCTCACCGCGCTTTCACAAGCGCGGCTACGCGAGCTGCATTGACCGTGACGTGTTTTTTTAGCACAATTACTGCATGGCCAGCACCTTCGGGCAACTGTTCCGCATCACGACGTGGGGCGAATCCCACGGCGGTGGCGTGGGTGTGGTTGTGGACGGCTGCCCGCCGCGCCTCAAACTCACCGAGGCAGACATTCAGCCCGATCTGGACCGGCGCCGGCCCGGACAATCCAAAATTGTTTCGCCGCGTCAGGAGTCCGACACGGTGCAAATTCTTTCCGGCACGTTTGGCGGCAAAACGCTCGGCACACCGATTTGTCTGTGGGTCAAAAACGAGGACGCCCGACCCGAAGCCTATGCCGAAATGAAGACGAAGTTCCGCCCGTCACATGCGGATTTCACTTATTTTGCCAAATACGGCATTCGCAACTGGCAGGGCGGTGGCCGCGCCAGCGCGCGCGAAACGGTTGGCCGCGTCGCCGCCGGCGCGATTGCGAAGAAAATTTTACGCGAACAGTTCGACGTCGAGACTCTGGCCTACGTCAAACAAGTCCAGCGGCTTGTTGCCGACGTAAATCCGGACAAAGTCGAACTCAAGGACGTCGAGTCGAATATTGTCCGTTGTCCCGATCAGACGGCGGCGGAAAAAATGGTCCGGCTCATCGAAAAAATGCGCCGCGCAGGCGACACCGTCGGCGGCATCGTCGAAGGTATTGCGCGCGGCGTTCCCGCCGGCTGGGGTGAACCGGTGTTCGACAAACTCGAAGCGGATCTGGCAAAAGCGATGTTGAGCCTGCCCGCGTCCAAGGCATTTGAAATCGGCTCCGGCTTCAGTGGTATCACGCTCACCGGACGCGAGCACAATGATCCGTTCCGCGCAAAGCACGGAAAGGTTTTTACGACGACGAATTTTTCCGGAGGAATTCAGGGCGGCATTTCCAACGGGCAGACGATTTTCTTTCGCGTCGCATTCAAACCGGTAGCTACCGTCATGCACGAGCAGGACACGGTGGATGTGCAATTTCGCAACACAACACTGAAAGGCCGCGGCCGTCATGACCCGTGCGTGTTGCCTCGCGCGGTGCCGATGGTGGAAGCGATGACCGCGTTGGTGCTCGTGGATCACGCCCTGCGGCACAAGGCGCAATGCAGTTGACCTCGAAGGCGTTCGGAGTTGATTTTTACGGCGGCAGAAGCAATTTTATTCAACCAAGCAAATAATATGGCAGAGAAAAGCATCAACGAAATTCCGCGCGAACCGCGTTTGTTGTTTGTCAAGGCCACCGAAGCCGCACAACGGGAAAATCTGGATTACGCCATCACGCTGTTCAATCAGGTGCTGGAAAAAGAGCCGGCGTTTTTTGATTGCCGCAAGGCGCTGCGCGCGGCGCAGTTCCAAAAATCCGGCGGTCGCGGCGGATTCTTCAAGAAAATGTGGAGTGGCGCCGGCTCCCAGCCTCAGCTCGCCAAGGCCAAAATGGCATTGAGCAAAAATCCCGGCGAGGCCATGGCCATTGCCGAGCAGATTTTGAACGGCGACCCGAACAGTTCCGCCGCGCACCGAATCATCGTCGATGCTGCAACCGCATTGGAATTGCCGCATACAGCGGTTTTGTCCTATGAAACGCTGTCGAATAATTCGCCGAAGGACAAGGATTTGGCGATTGCATTTGCCCGTGCGCTCGCAGCGGCGGGTGACGTCAGCGAGGGAGAACAAAACCGCGGGGAACAAATCCTGATGGCCCTTTTGCGCGAGATGCCCAACGACGGCGAGTTGAATCAGGCGCTCAAGGATTTGTCCGCGCGCAAGACGCTGGACCAGGGCGGCTACGCCGCGCTCGAAGGCGGTCAGGGTTCCTACCGCGACATTTTGAAGGACAAAAAGGAGGCCACCTCGCTGGAGCAGGAAAAGCGCGTCGTGAAGACTGAAGATGTGACCGAACGGCTCATCGGCGAATACGAGGCGCGGCTGCAGACCGAGCCGAATAATCTCAAGCTGGTGCGCCAGCTCGCGGAACTTTACGCGCAGAAAAAACAGTTTGAACGCTCACTTGAGCTTTACGACCGCGTCAAAAATTCGGAGATGGGCAACGATCCGTCACTCGAACGCTCCATGGCCGACACCATCGTGCGCCGGTTTGATTATCAGTTGGAGCAACTCGATCCTGCCGCGCCGGATTACACCGAACAGTCGGCGAGGCTCCAGGCGGAGAAGCTGAATTTCCAGGTCACCGAATGCCAGAAGCGCGTGGAAAAATACCCGACGGACCTGGCGATCCGGTTTGAAATGGGACAGCTTTATTTTCAAAAGGGCAAAATCAACGAGGCGATTGCAGAATTTCAAAAGGCACAGCAAAATCCGCACAAGCGGCTTGTCGCCATGAGCTGTCTCGCGCAATGTTTTGCCAAAAAGAAAATGTTCGATCTCGCCGCCCGCACGTTGCAAAACGCCATCAAGGAAAAAATTGTTTTCGACGACGAAAAAAAGGATCTCATCTACAATCTTGGCTCCGTGCTCGAAAGCATGGGCAAAAAAGAGGAAGCCATCGAACAGTTCAAACTGATTTACGAAATTGACGCAGGTTACAAAGACGTTTCGTCCAAAATGGACGCCTTCTACTCCGGGCAGTAATAATACTTTCCGGCGTCAAATTCGCTTTTCGTCCGCGTCAATGTAATCCACAAACGTCTTGATGTCGTCACGGTGGGCGATGCCGGACTGTTCCTTGCGCATCTTGAGCCGCGCCACGGCTTCCGCGTCGCCGGCCGGCGGGCGGCTCAACATGTCCTTCGCGTGCGCGGCCTTTTCGGCCGGGGATTTTTTTACGTTGCTCCGCACCCAGTCGCACACCTCGCCATCGGTGACGGAATGCTTCACCACCTCGATCATCCGTTCGTGCGTGACGCCGGCGTACTTGAGCCACATGCTGTCAAAGCCTTTGCCCAGATTCTCCTGATAATCGGCGTGCAGTTTGCCGGCGAGGTGCAGGCGGATTTTGTCAATGTAACGCGGCAGATAACTCCAGCCGTCCATCGTTTCGCGCGGGCTGCGCGGGTAAATGATGCTGCTCATGGTGGAAAAATGAAAGGGTCCGGCACGCATCGCAATTCAAAAATTGAAACATTTGAATTTGAAAATTCCGTCCGTCAGCCCATTTTCAAGCCATGCAAAAGTATGATTACGACGTGGCTGTTCTTGGCGGCGGCAGCGCCGGTTACGCAGCGGCGCGGACAGCAGCAGGCGCAGGTTTGAAAACGGCTGTCATCGAGGGCGGGGAAGCAGTCGGTGGATTGTGCATCCTGCGCGGGTGCATGCCCACGAAGGCGCTGCTTTACGCCGCCGAAGTCATGCACCTGGCCAGCCACGCCGGGCCATGGGGCATCCGCGCCGAAAATGCAAGCTTCGATTTCGCGAAGGTGATGGCGCGCAAGGACGCGCTCATCAGGGATTTTGCGGATTATCGCCGGCAACAACTTGCTGGTGGCAAATTCAAATTCATTCGCGCCAGTGCAAGTTTCGTGGATGAGCACACAGTGACGCTGACAAATTTGACCGAGATGGATTTGGCGCGACAGCGTCTTGGACTGCGGCAGTCCTCTGCCGCTTTGGCATCGGATGCAGCGCGGGGAAAAGCGCCAGAGGGCTGGCGCACTCCAAAACCTGGCGGAAATTTTCTGACTGCGAAACATTTCATCATCGCCACCGGCTCGCGTGTTTCACCGTCACCGCTGCCACAATTGAACAACGTTGGCTTCATCACCAGCGACGATGCGCTGGCGCTCAAGCGGTTGCCGAAGTCGCTCATTGTGCTGGGCGGCGGGCCGATTGCATGCGAATTCGCCCAATTTTTCGCGCGGTTCGGCGTCAAGGTCACGCTCATCCAGCGCAGCGGGCACATTCTGCGCGAGTTTGACACGGACGCCGGAATTGAAATGGAAAAGGTATTCCGGCGCGAAGGCATTCAGGTCTTCACAGGCACGAGGCTGGTTGAAGCACGGCACAAAGGGAAATTGAAAACGGTTTCCTTTGAGCATGACAACCAAACCGTTTCCGTCTCCGCCGAGGAAATCCTGTTCGCGCTGGGCCGCGTGCCCAATACGGCTTCGCTCGACCTCGCCAAAGCCGGTGTCGCCACCGATGGCGGACGCATAAAATCCAACGACTTCATGCAGACGAGTGCGCCGCATATTTACGCGGCGGGCGACTGCACCGGACCGCACGAAATCGTCCACCTGGCCGTTCAGCAGGGGGAAATTGCGGCATATAACATTGCCCATTCCAACGCGCCGCGGCGGATGGATTACCGGCTGCTCATCGCGGTCGTGTTCACCGAACCCCAGGTGGCGTTTGCCGGCCTGACCGAAAAGGAAGCGAAGACACGCGGCATTTCATACCTGGCGGCGAGTCATCCGTTCAACGACCACGGCAAATCGCTCATTATGGAAGCCAGGGACGGTTTCGTGAAATTACTGGCGGAGCCGAAGTCCGGCGAAATTCTCGGCGGCGCGTGCGTCGGGCCGTTCGGCGGTGAATTGATTCACGAAATCGTCACGGCGATGACGAAGCACATGACCGTTCACGAACTGGCAGCGATGCCGCATTATCATCCGACCCTCGCAGAAATTTGGACTTACCCGGCGGAGGAACTGGCCGCGCAGATTACTGACGTGTCGGCCACCTGGCATGGCGCGCCAGAATGAGTTGCGAAACATTCTTAATTATCTTCAAGTTGATTGCCCAGCCAGAACCAGCGCAGATTTGAGTTTTATCGGCGGCAAAACCGGCCGCCATTTACCGCCCTGGCAGCCGCTCCCACGCCATGCCCCGTGGATGACGAGGGGTTCAGGTTCCCACTGGCTGCTTCATCCGGGCGCGCATCATCTCGGTGTCACCATTAGCCCGGGCAGAAACAGCCTGGAGCCGGTCTTTGGGAGTGCCATCAAGGGTCTCCCGAATCAGTTGGGCCACTTGGTTCGGTTGATAGGGTTTCGCCAGAAAGATGTTTTCGCCTTGAGTAAATTCTTTTCCCGTCAGCGCGGAACTATAACCGCTGGCGTAGATCACTTTGAGTCCGGGCTTTCGCCTTTTCAATTCTGCGGCCAAGTCAGTGCCCGTCATGCCGCCGGGCATAATCATGTCGGTCAGGAGCAAATCAATCTGGCCGTTGCACTCGTCCCAAACCCGCAAAGCCTCAACCCCCGAGGAAGCGATCAAAACACGGTATTGATATTGCTGGAGAATCTCCCGCACCAGTTCCAACAGTCCAATTTCATCCTCGACGAGCAGAATGGTTTCTTTGCCTCCCCGCACGTTTTCGGATTTAACGGACGGATCGGTGGGTGCATCGCCGGCCTTACCGGCCACCGGAATAAAAACTTTGAAGGTGGTGCCGGCGCCAACTTCGCTTTGGACTTCGATCCATCCGTGATGTTGTTTAACGACGCCATAAACGGTGGCCAGTCCCAATCCTGTTCCTTTGCCGACTTCCTTGGTCGTGAAAAATGGTTCAAAAATCCGCTGCAACACCTTGCGCTCCATGCCGCAACCAGTATCCGTCACGGTCAAGCAGACGAATGAACCCACATGGGCTTCGGGGTGTTGTCGCAAGTAGGCGGCGTCAATTTCAGCGGCAGAAGTCGTAATGGTGAGTTTGCCGCCCTTGGGCATGGCGTCACGCGAGTTGACCGCCAGATTCATCACGATCTGCTCCACCATCCCGGTGTCCGCCTGGATGCACGGCAGGTCCGGCTGACAGTGGGTTTCCAACGTGATGTCCTCACCGATCAGCCGTGGAAGCATCCCTTTCAGATTGTGAAGCACCGCATTCAAATCGAGAATCTTCGATCGAAAAATCTGCTTGCGACTGAACGTGAGCAATTGCCGGATGAAACTGGCCGCGCGCTCCGCTGCCGCGGAAATTTGCTTTATTGATCTTGTCGAGTCGGCGCTCGGCGGAACGGCGTTGAGCAACAACCCCGCGTGTCCCTGAATGACGGTCAGAATATTGTTGATGTCATGCGCCACCCCGGCGGCCAACTGGCCCACCGACTCCATTTTCTGTGATTGCCGCAGTTGCGCTTCCAGCATCAGCCGCTCGGTAATGTCTTCAACCGTAATGACCATTCCGTTAATCTCGCCAGCGGCATCGAAAAACGGCGTGGCATTGGTCGAAAGCAACGTGCGGCGGCCGTCGGGACGGTCAATTGCATGATGGACGTCTTGCACCGGCTGGCCGGTTTCGAGGACTTGTTTCAATGGCAGCGTCTGGCCCGGAAGCGGGTGGCCCTCCGGATCAGTCATCCGCCAGTCCAGAACGCTGGAAGTTCCACCGGTAATGGCGTCCTTGGACAGGCCGAGAACTTCTTCTGCCTGGTGGTTGGCAAAGGTAATTTTCCCAGCTTGGTTGGCGACGACGATGCCCACGGGGCTGGTTTCCATGATGCGGCTGATGAGATCCCGGTCACGGCGGAGGTTTTCTTCGGCATGCTTGCCTTTGATGGCATAGCGGATGGCGCGGTCAAGAATGTCAGCGTTGAGCTGGCCTTTGACCAGGTAATCTGCAGCCCCGGCCTTCATGGCCTGCATATCAACCTCCTGGTCGCCCTGGCCCGTCAGCAAAATCATTGGCGCCCGGGCATTGAACTGTTGTGATTCGCGCAACAATTCCAGTCCGGTCCGTTCGCCGAGGCGATAGTCCAGCAGATAGACATCGTGCTCACGGCGCTGGATGGCATCCAACGCGCCATTATAATTGTTGACCCAGTCGAGATGATAGCGGCCCGCGATTCGTAAAATCAGATCGCGCGTGATGATATAATCATCCTCATCATCGTCCACCAATAGGACTTTGACCGGGGCATCGGACATAAAGCGTTCAATTCTCGCCCGGTGGAAGTTCGACCACTTCGAACCAATATCGGCCGAGGACCTTGATCAATTCCACCAGCGATTTGAACGTCACGGGTTTGGTCACGTAGGAATTTACGCCCAGATCGTAGGTGCGCAAAATGTCTTCCTCCGCTTTGGAGGTGGTAAGGACGACGATGGGAATCCGGCGCAGTTCCGGATCTGCCTTGATTTCCTTGAGCGCCTCGCGCCCGTCTTTGCGCGGCATGTTCAGATCCAGCAAAATCAGCCCGGGCAATGGCGCATTCTTTTGATCGGTGTAACGGCCTTGACGGCGCAAGTATTCCATCAATTCTTCGCCGTCTTCCACGCAATGGAGCACATTTACCAGACGGTTCTCCACAAACGCGTCTTGTGTCAGTTTACGGTCGTCCGGATCGTCGTCCGCCAGTAGAATTGTAATCATTTTTCCTTCGGCTTTCATGGTTTGTTTTCCTTGTTCGTGGTGGTTTCCTTGTTCGTGGTGGTTTCCGTATTTTCGTCTCGTGCTTCTTTGTGATGAACCACAGGCAACGTCAAGATAAAAGTGGCGCCCTGCCCCAGTTTGCTTTTTGCGGTGATGTCGCCGCCGTGATATAATGCAATCTTGCGAACAATGGCCAGTCCCATGCCTGTGCCTTCGTATTCATTGCGAGTGTGCAACCGCTGGAACACATTGAATATCCGATCCAGATATTTCTCGTCAAAGCCAATGCCGTTGTCACTGATTGTTAATTGGCAAAGTTTCTTCGTGGGCGTGTCGGAAGTGGAGATAATCTGCGCTTCGACTTTAACCACGGGCGGCTCGTCCGGGCGGCGGAATTTAAGCGCGTTGCCAATCAGGTTTTGCAACACCTGGCGTATTTGCAACGCCTCCGCGTCAATGACCGGAAGCGCCCCCAATTCGACGCGTCCTTTGACCAGTTCGATCCGTCCCTCCAAATCATTCACCACTTCGCCGGCGATTTCGGCCAGATTAACCGGCTCAAAAGGATGTGCCTTGGTTGTGACGCGTGAAAAAGTCAGCAGATCGTTGATCAGAATCTGCATCCGCGCGGCTGCTTTCTGCATCCGATCCAGATAATCAAGCGCTTCCGGCCCCAAGCCTTCACTGTTCTTTTCCTTGAGCCGTTCGCCAAAGACCACGATTTTTCGTAATGGCTCCTGCAAGTCATGCGAAGCCACATAGGCAAAATCCTGCAGCTCGCGATTGCTGCGCTCCAATTGCACGGTGAACTGGCGCAACTTTTCCTCGCTGGAGCGCAACGCGTTCTCGGTCGCTTTCAAATCGGTGATATCGGTGGTAATGCCGAAGAGTTGCCACCGGTTTTCCGCCAGCTTGTGGACGGTCACGAACTGCTGCATCCAGTGCTCGACTCCGTGCTTGTCCCTACAGCGAAACTGGTTGCGATAAAACGGGGAGTCGTGGAGGAATGCCCCCCCGGAGACCTGATTCATCTGGATGAAGTCATCGGGGTGGCGACTGTTGCTCCAGACTTGCTGGTATTGCTGGTCCGGCAGCAGGTCGAGCGGAAGTACTTCCTGCGCCGCCTCCACATTGACAACGGGAAAATTCCAGCGGAACGGCGAAACCGGATCCAGCGCATGTTCCCGCCATCCCTCCGGCGCTTCCACTTCACCGAAATTCAAGATGCAACGCGTTCGCCGCATGACTTCACGCAGTCGTTCCTCACTTTGACGCAGGGCTTCCTGCGCAAGTTTCATCTCATGAATGTCACGGGTGACTCCGACGGTGCCCAAAACCGCATCCTGGTCGTCGCGCCAAAGCACCTTGGTGCTGACCGACCAGCGTTTTTGACCCGATTTGTCACCGCGCTTGCATTTGTACTGTTCCTGATTAATGACTGGCGTGCCGGTTTCAATGATTTTCTGCTCATCGTCGTGAAATTGCTGAGCCAGTTCGGGAGGGAAGAAATCGAAGTCGCTCTTGCCCAGCATTTCCTGGGGAGTAACACCGAATGACTTTGCGTGCGCCACATTGTTCAGCACGAAGTGCCCCTGCTTGTCCTTCGCGTAAATGAAGTCCGGCAGGTTGTCAATCACTGCGCGCAACAGGAGGCGTTCCCGATCCAACGATTCCTCCGCCTCCTTGAGATTTGTCACATCCTTGGAAGCGCCAAAAGTGCCGATGATATGCCCCTCTTTGTCACGCCAAGGCAATTTGGTCGAGAGCAACCAAGTGATCCCGCCATCAGGGAGGGGCACTTTTTGGAGTTTGCCAATGACAGGCTGGCCAGTGCGGATGATTTCCTGCTCATCCTCAAAAGCGACGCGGGCATGCTCCTCCAGGAAGGTATCGAAATCAGTCTTGCCGATCAACCAGTCGGCGAATTGCTTGGTCCCGGCCAAATGGGGAGGCCAGTCGTCCGGCTTGTCGTTTGGATGGGCGGCGCGATGGCTCTTGCGGACGGTTTGCAGCGTCGATTCCGCCTTTGCCCGGCTCACCCGCACAAAACGGGATTCCAAGTCCTTGAAATAGATGCTGTCGGGCGTGGTTTCCAGCAGTGCCTGGAACAACTGCTGTTCGTACGCCAGCTTGGCTTCCGCCCGTTTTTGTTCCGTGGTGTCCCGCGAAATGCCCACCGTTCCCAAAACCTTGCCTTGGGCGTCATGCCACAGCACTTTGCTGCTGACCGACCAGTATTTTTTGCCTGATTTATCGTTGGGCCTGCACTTGTACTGCTCCTGATTAATTATTGGCTCGCCGGTTTCAATGATTTTCTTTTCGTCGGCGTAAAACTGCGCGGCCAATTCGGGAGGATGAAAATCAAAGTCACTTTTGCCCTTCATTTCCGCTGGTGAATTTAACCCGAGACTGCGGGCATGAGCTATATTGTTCAACACAAACCGTCCCTGCTTGTCTTTCGCGTAAACGAAGTCCGGCAAATTATCAATCACCATCCGCAGCAAATCTCGTTCTTGCACGAGTTCTGCGTTTTCCTGCCCCAGCTTTGCGTTTTCCTGCGCCAGTTGCGCGTTGAGTTCCACGCCTCTTGAGCTTTCCATACCACCCGTCGAATGCCCGTTTTCTGAGCCAGGGGCAGCTTCGGCTGATGGCATTTCAACGTCGTGATTGGTTATATTCATGGATAAACGTTCCGCAGATGAAAAGCAGTTTAAGTGCCCTTACCCTCCGATAACGCCAGTTTATAGTTTAATTGTCATCCAGTCTGTCAGTCCAATTCCTTGCCCCAAAATGGGACAGCCTGAGCGCGAAAACGATACATCTCCTAGGCAGGCCGGCATGGAATTGATTGAGGCGACGCCACATTTTCATCCAACACTCGCGGAAATTTAGACGTATCCGGCGGAAAAATTGGCGGCACGGATTTTTCGGCCAATGATCACCTGGCACAGCGATGAACTTGGTTCTGGTCGTCATCATAACACTGCATGAGTGGCAAGTGGAGCGGGGAAGTTGACAGAAAAATCAATCCGCTGTTGATTCCAAAAGCTTTTGAAACACTTCTGCCGGGGCGAAGCCGTGGAGTTTGACCACCTTGTGCCGCGACTTGCAACCACGCACCAATTCGACACGACCACGGGCGCAATCCAACCTGTCAACGAGCAGTTGAATCAGGGCTTCGTTCGCCGCGGCATCCACGGGTGGCGCGGTGACTCTGATTCGCAGTTCGGCACCGATCCCGGCATGCGGGACGATTTGGTTGGTGGAAGCGCGCGGTTGCAGCTTCACCGAGAGCAGCGTTCCATCAGTTTGCGCGCGGAGAAAATCGGGCATCACCATGGCTGTTGCGATTTTGGCAACTGCAAATTATACGTCGTCGGGATTGATGCCCCGGAAGGTGAACGCCGCGAGCGCACCTGCGGCAAGATTGGCAGCGAGATAAATCCACAGGTTCGATACCTTGGCGAGGTGCATGACGGTGATGCCAACGGCGACAGCGGGATTGAAGGCGCCGCCGGAAATGCCGCCGAGCGCAAACGCCATTGTCGTTACCGTGAAACCAATGGCGAGGCCATAATATGAATTGCCAGATGTGGCTTTGGCCGTGGCCACGTTCAGCACGACGTAAGCGAGCGCGAAGGTTCCGACCAATTCCGCAACCAGTGCGGGAAAAACTGTTATTCCCTTTGGCGTCACCGTTGGATCGCCTTTGAGATAAAGCACAAGCATCGCCGCCACGCCACCGCCCAATATTTGTGAAACCAGGTAGCCCGGCACGTCCGCCTTGGAACAACGCCCGCGCAACCAGACGGCCACTGTAACCGCCGGGTTGTAGTGGCCGCCCGACACGTGACCGCCGGCATAGACCATGATCATCAGCGCCGAGCCGATGGCCAGCGGGGCCATGTCGCCGGCGGCCCCGGGTTCAATGACCGTCATGCCGACGGTAAGCACCAGAAAGAATGTGCCGATGAATTCAACGAGATATTTTTTCATAAGCAGCATAAGTATGGGTGAACGGGGGATTGTTTCAATCGTTTCCTGCCGGCAAAACGGGCGGCCGCCGTTTCAGGATTTGCAGCTCGAAAAAGGGTTGCTCTTGGGGTGCGGATTTCCCGACCGGGTCTGGCGCCGGATAAACCCGGTCGTAATGAGCCTCAATCCATCGCATCAGTTCCATCCCATTTCGCGGGTCGTAGCCGAAAAATCTCACCCCGAATTCGGAGGCGCTCCGGGCAATGATCAGGACATAATCGGGACTGTTTTTCTCAAAAGCAGCGGTCATGTTGGTTTGACCGAACACCGCCATCAACGGTGGGACCCAGACGAGGTGGCGGGTCGGATTCACTCGCCGGCTCAGATAATTAATCATGGCCCCTTCGGGCAGAACCGCCACCGTCGCGTCCGCAGGGACGTTTTTCCCAATCCAAGACAGCGCCTTCTCAACAGTGCCATGAAATGGATCCACTGAAGAATTGTAGGCCATGATTTTATCTCCACCGCTTCCCACGGGCAAATTCTTCCGGAGATAATACGATTCCGAGAGCAGAAACAGATGAACAAACCCGGCTGTCAGCGCCAGACAGGCGATCACACGAAACCAATGGGAGCGGACGCGGTATTTTTGTTCCAATCGCAACGGCAGAAGCCAGACGAACAAGTATATCGCTCCCGCAAACGCCGGCATGGCCAGCGCAAATCCGTACTGCCAAATCCGTGCGAAAAGCCCCAGCTTGGCCAGCAATGCCAGGCCAAACACATTCCAAAGCAACGGAAAGATCGCCGCCGGTTCGGCCGCGATTTTCCTGCAGCTCAAACCCAGCAACACACAGGCGGACAAACCCAGGAGGGGCAATGACCGGCCGCAATCAATCCAATTCCAGACGATGGCCAAAATCAAAAGTGGCGCAATCAACAACGGCCCAACCATCCAGGACGATTTCACCCATTTGAATCTTGATTCCATCCCGTACCGGAAGGCCAGCGCGTAAATCGTGATTATCATCACGATGAAAATAAAATGCGTCGCCATCTTTTCGAGATTAAGAAATGGCAGGTCCAATCCCAGGCACCATTGGTAAAACGGGTCCCGGGTAATGGACGTATGCCACAACGGCACCCACGCCGAAACCACCGAACGCATGCTCATCCGCCAGTCTTCCACCCGGAGGAAAAGCGCAAAAAAGGCGAGCAAGGGGACCAGCCCGGAAAGCGAGAACGCCATCAGCGATTTGGCCGCGAAGCCGGTACGCCGATGAAAAAAAACACCGACAAAAAAAGCCGTGACCACGCAGACAAACAACGCCACGAAAACGTCCGGTTTGGTCAGAAACACCAGGCCGGAGCCAAAGCCGGCCGCCGCGGCAAATTGAATTCGCTCCTTTTCAACCCAATCCGACAACCACATCACCACCACGAGGGAAAGCACCAACCCATGAAATATCTCGTGGCAATAAGGCGTAACATAGTTGTAGTTGCCAACCGGGACGAAATGCTGAAACACAAACACCAGCACAATCGCCAGACAAATCATGGTTGCCGTTAACCGGTCCGCCGCCGCCAGAAAACGGCGGTAAATCAAAACCAACATCCCCGCCGTGATGGTCAGGTTGGCTAAAAAAAGTGTCCGAAACGAAACGCCAAAAATCTTGAAGAGCAGCGCATTGAAATATTGGGACAGCGGGCCGCCGGTCAGATACATCATGTCGCGGTAGAGCACGTCTCCTTGGGAAATCCGCCACGGCAGGTAAAGTTGTATCCCGAAGTCAACCAGGATGTCCGGCCACCGGCGCCAGGAAAGGGCCGCGGCCAGCGCAAACACACACCCGACCAGCACCAAGCCCGCCCATTTTGAGTGGCTCCATTCAAGGATTTGCGCCCGTCTGCCCGTCAAATTCTTCATTCAGGAATCTTCCGAAGCGGGAACGTCCCGGTCAACCTTCAAACATTTGCTCCCAGTTGCAGCCGGGAATCTGATTCCAGGATGCTTTTGAGATTTGCCCAGTTGGCTTCGTTCATGTCGTTGAATGCGTTCAGATAAACCGCCACGGCTTCGGGCGGATATTTCGCTAGCAGCGTTTCAATCGCGGATTTTAATTTCACGTCGTCCATGCTCTCCGGCAAATTTTCAACCACGCCCTCCTCGTTTTTAATACCCAGGGTGCTCAAAAAATCCACGAGCATGGCCTTGTGCTTTTTCAGCAACCAGGTGCGAATCAGGCTACCCGCGACCAAATCCAGCGCGGGCCTTGCCAGGGTTGCGATCATGGCCGCGTGCCGCTGGGTTTTGGGCTGGCGCTCAAGGAAAACCGGGCGCAGGTGCCGCGCGGCGGCAACGGCGTTGAGCGTGGCGCGGTAAATCGGTTTGTCCGATTCAAAAGTGAACGTGATGATTTCGCCGGCCAGGTTTGGCGACATGAAACCAAAGAGTTCGTGGGAAGTGAGCATGGAAATCAGAAGTTGGGAGTTGTGGAATAAAAGTCGTGGAATTTAATCAATGGTTGTCACGGAGATTTTATTTTTTTTTGCCAGTTGCCCACAGGCCTCCTGTTCCAGCAACAAAGTTTTCCCAGCTTCCAGTGCCAGCACGGAAATTCCAGCGTGAGCGCAGGTTTCCAGTGTCTGCAAGCCGACGCAAGGAATGTCGAACCGCATGTCATGATTGACCTTCGCCACCTTGACCGCCACTGCGCCGCCGTCCTTGCCGGCGAGTTCCCCGCCGCGCGCAAGACATTTGTCCGTGCCTTCAAAACCTTCGACCGCCAGCACCGCGCCTTTTTTTACGACCACGGTCTGCCCGATTTCCAAACGGGAAACCTCCCGGGCGATGCGAAAACCAAATTCGACGTCCGCACGTTGTTCATCCGACAATTCCGGACCGAGATGAAAACCGGCTTGCGGCATGAGCGGTTTCAGCCACGGCGTCGCGTCAATCAATTCAACGCCGTCTTTTTTCAATTCATCCGCAATCGCGCCAAAAATCGTGTGGGCGTTTCTCTCCTTCAGCCGGAATAACAGCGACATCGCGCGCAAATCGGGTCGCAAATCATAAAGATTTTTCGGCGCGATTTGGCCGACCATGACACATCGCTTCACCCCGCGGTCGGCAAACGCGGAAATCATTTTTGAAAGCTGGCCGACTTTGAGCCAGACGATCTCATCCACCAGTCCGGCCAGCGCGGGATTGGTCTCATTTTCAAACGCAACGGCGATGAGCCGTTTGACTCCGGCGGCGCGCGCCTGCCGGGCAAATTCCAGCGGCAAGGAGCGGTTGCCGGCTATGAGGCCGAGAGCTGCGGGCGCGGTATTCATCCGTGATTCCGGGCTCAGGATAACGAATCGGCAAAAAGAAGCCAGCCTGCGATTTACACACGCAAAAGTTTCTGTCCTGCTTCGGAACAGGATGTCTCATTCAATAATTAACTTTAAAACGCGTGATGAAATCGGGCCGGCGCAGTGCCCGTAAAATTAAGCTTCTCCGCGTCTAAAAATCTGGCGCACAAGGTGCTGTACGTAACGGCGATGTCATCACTGGAAAATATCTACAAAAAAATGGCCGAGGCAGCGGCTGGCGCGGATGCCCTGCACGAAACCACCCAAAATTCGACACCGCACGTCTCTCCTGCGGTCGCGCACGAATTGAACAATATCATTGCCATTATTCGAGGCTACGCTGACCGCTTGTTGTTCAAGCACGGCGAAAATCCCGCGCTCGAACCGCACCTCAAGCTCATCTCCGAAGCGGCCAAACGCGCGGCAATCATCGTTCACGATGCCCTGCCGCCAAATCCAAGCCCGGCAGTCCGACAAAATCCGCCGCCGTCGCAACAGCCCACCACGTAACAGCGGTTTCTTCCTGACCTGAAATATCGGCGATTCGTTTTGACGCTTTGCGTTTCATCGCGTAGCGTTTTGCTTCTATTTTCAACTGACTATTTGGGTTCACTGTGAATTTTTTGAAATGGATTTTCGGGTCGAAGAATGACCGCGAACTGAAGAAACTCTGGCCGCTCGTCCATCGGATTAATGAGATGGAGGCCGGACTCCAAAAGCTTTCCGACGACGAGCTGCGCCAGAAAACCGCCGATTGGAAGGCGCGGCTCTCGCAAATTCAGGACAAAACGGAGTTGGCCAGGACGCTCAATGAGATCCTGCCCGAAGCGTTCGCCGTCGTCAAAAACGCCTGCCGCCGTCTCACCGAACGCAAGACGGAAATCATCGTGCGCGAGCATCCATTGCTCTGGGAGATGATTCCGTTCGATGTGCAACTCATCGGCGGCTACGGGCTGCACAGCGGTCGCATTGCCGAAATGGCCACCGGCGAAGGCAAAACGCTCGTCGCCACCCTGCCCATTTATCTCAACGCGCTCACCGGACGCGGCGTCCATCTCGTGACGGTCAACGACTACCTTGCCGCGCGCGACTCCGAATGGATGGGCGCGATTTACAAATTTCTTGGCCTGACCGTCGGTTGCATTTTGCACGACCAGCCACCACGCATCCGTCGCGAGCAATACAATTGTGACATCACCTATGGCACGAACGCCGAGTTCGGTTTTGATTATCTTCGCGACAACGGCATGGCTGCACGCAAAGAAGAACAGGTCCAGCGCGGCCATTACTACGCCATCGTGGACGAAGTGGACTCCATCCTCATTGATGAAGCCCGCACGCCGCTCATCATCAGCGGCCCGTCCGTTCACACTTACGACGAGCAATACGGTCAGTGGAAGCCGCTCGTCGAATCGCTCGTCCGGGCACAGCAACGTTTGTGCGCGCGTTTTCTGTCCGAGGCCGAAGCGCTCATTAAGAAGCTGCATCCGGCCGATGGCTCAAGCCCACAAAATCCCGAAGCCCTCGAGCATGAAATCGGCCTGCTTTTGTTCCGCGTCAAAACCGGCCAACCGAAATCCGAGGGCCTGATGAAACTGCTGGAAGACCCGGAAAATCTCAAGTTGATGAATCAAGCCGAACTGGATTTGCACAAGGACCAAAAGAAAGTTGACCTGTACCGGGAGAAGGAGGAATTGCTTTTTGCCATTGATGAGAAAGGTTTCGAGGCCGATTTGACCGAAAAAGGCCGCAATTTTGTCAGCCCGAAAGACCCGGAGGCTTTTGTGCTGCCCGAACTCACAACATTGCTGCATGAAATTGATGCCGGGCCGGAACCCGATGCGCGCAAGCGCATGGAAGCAAAGACGAAGGTGCAGCAGGACTTCGAGACCAAGGCGCAAAAGATTCACGCCATCTCGCAATTGCTCAAGGCTTACAGCCTGTACCAGCTCGACGTGGAATATGTCATTCAGGAGAACAAGGTCATCATCGTTGACCAGCACACGGGCCGTCTCATGCCCGGTCGCCGCTGGAGTGACGGCTTGCACCAGGCCGTCGAAGCCAAGGAAGGTGTCGAGATCGAGCACGAAACACAGACGCTCGCCACAATCACGATTCAAAATTATTTCCGTCTCTACGAAAAGCTGGCCGGCATGACCGGCACGGCGGAAACGGAGGCGTCCGAATTTTTCGACATTTACAAACTCGGCGTCCTCGTCATCCCGACGAACGAACCTTGCGTCCGCAAAGACGCCAATGATGCGGTCTATAAAACCCGGCGGGAAAAATTCAACACCGTCCTCAACGAGATCAAGCAGATCCACGCCCAGGGCCGGCCGATTCTGGTCGGCACGATTTCCGTTGAAGTCAGCGAGCAGCTTTCCCGCATGCTCAAGCGCGAAGGCATCATTCATTCCGTCCTCAACGCGAAATATCACCAGCAGGAGGCCGAAATCATCATGCGCGCCGGCCAGCGCGGCGCGGTGACCATTGCCACAAACATGGCCGGCCGCGGCACGGACATCAAACTCGGCCCCGGCGTCGCCGAACTCGGCGGACTGCACGTCATGGGCACGGAACGCCACGAAGCGCGCCGCATTGACCGCCAGTTGCGCGGACGCTGCGCGCGCCAGGGTGACCCCGGTTCGTCACACTTTTTCATCTCGCTCGAAGACGATTTGATGCGGCTGTTCGGCTCCGACCGCATTGTGAAAATGATGGAACGAATGGGGCTTGAAGAAGGCCAGGAACTGACGCATCCGTGGCTGAATCGTTCCATTCAGCAGGCGCAAAAGCGCGTCGAGCAGCACAATTTCCAAATCCGCAAACGCACGCTCGAATTCGACGACGTGATGAACAAGCAGCGCGAGGTCATTTACGGCTTCCGCAACGAAATCATCCACGGCGAAGACGTGCGCGACCGGCTCATGGACATCATGGAAGAGGTCGTCGTGGACAAGGTCGCGCAACACACGACGGCGGAGGACACCAGCGAATGGAAGGTGCGCCCGCTGGCGGATTGGGTGAACCTGAATTTCCCCATCGGCCTGCCGGAGGCCGAAATCGTCAAGGCCGCCGATGCCGGCAAGGAACCGCCCGTGGCGGGTTCGCTGTTTGATGGACTCAGCCCGGCGCAATTCGCCGTATGCAATTTTATTTCCGACGCCGTTCGCAAGGCTTACGATCTCAAAATCAGCTTTGAAAACCCTGACGCGCTGAAGGAAGTCGAGCGCTTCACCATCCTCAGCGCGATTGACCGCCTGTGGCAGGAACACCTCTACGAAATGGACAGCCTGCGCTACAGTATCGGCCTGCGCGGTTACGGCCAGCGCGACCCGCTCATTGAATACAAAGCCGAAGCGTTCAAGATTTTCGACGAGCTGATGGTCAATGTGAAGACCGAGATTTGCCACAACATCTTCCGCAGCGCGTCGAGCATGCTGGCGTTTGAAAATTTCCTGAAGAACGTCCCGCAACAAACCCTGCACCAGGCCGCAAGCGCTTTCGGCGGCACGAGCACGGCCAGTTCAGGCGGCGCGCAGGCCAAGCCCAGCGACGTCGTCAGCGAGGCCGCGGCGGCGGTGGCGGAAAAAGCCAAGCCGGTCCGCACCGGCCCGAAAGTCGGCCGCAACGACCCCTGCCCTTGTGGCAGCGGCAAGAAATACAAGCACTGCTGCGGACGGTAATTTAATCTGCGTTGCCCGAAATTACTTGCCGGCGGCGTGTCCTTTGCTATATTGCAAATAGTTTGCAATTTAAGAGGAAACATCTTTGCCGGTTCAGCAGGTCGTTCGTTGCCACCTTGCTGGTGGGGCTGGTTTTGTTCATGGCCGCGCTGGCCTCCAACGAGACCCTGCACAAGCTGATCCATCACGACGCGGATGAAGCCGGCCATGAATGTGTGGTCACCTTGTTTGCGCACGGGCACGTTGAATCGGCGTCTTGCGATGTCCCCGTCATTGCACCGGCAACATTTGTTGAAGCAACTCCCCGCATAGAATTTTCCGTTGTTAGTCCGACCATTGGGAATCTCCCTCCCGGGCGCGCTCCTCCGTCAGTTGTTTCTCCCCTCGTGTAGGTCGGTCGGCTTCGGCTGATCGAATTCCGTTGTGAATTGGCGTGCACGCCCGGTGCGTGGCGCCTGAATTGGAGAAGCAATATGAAACTGAAAACGATATTAGGGTGGTCCTCCGCCCTTTGCCTGAGCGCGATGATCGCCCAAGCCCAAGAAACAAATGAAGTGGAGCAGTTGAAACAGCAACTGCGGCAGACGCAGGAAAATTTTGAGAAGGCCCAGCGCGAGCAAAAAGAGCAAATCGAGGCGTTGACGCATAAACTTGATGAACTGACGAAACAGCAGGCGGCGGCGGCGGAAAAGAAAAAACTCGAAGAGCAGTTGGCGGCCGAACTACAACCAGACCGGACGAATGCGCCGTCGCCCGCCCCAGCGCGGTCGTGGTCGCCGACGCAGCCTTTGACGTTGGCGCGCGCCGGTTCCGCCTACATGAACATCAGCTTTGATGTGTTGATGGCGGCGGGCGGTTCGACGGTTTCCGACCCGTCAGCGCAACTGGAGCTGGGTGACCACGACCCGATCAAAAACGGATTTTCCCTTCGCAACGCGGAAATCGCCGTGGATGGAGCAGTGGACCCTTATTTCAAGGGGTTCGGCAATATTGTTTTCAAGCTCGACAAAAACAATCAAACCGACATCGAACTGGAAGAAGCTTATGCGCAATCCACCTCGCTGCCAGCCAATCTGCAGGTGAAGGCCGGCCAGTTTTTTGCCGCGTTCGGACGCCAGAATGCGCAGCACCCGCATCAGTGGGCATTCGTGGATGCGCCAATCATTTTGACCCGCGCCTTCGGCCCGGACGGCCTGCGGAACGTTGGCGCACAAGCGTCGTGGCTTGCGCCCACTCCGTTTTACACCGAGGCGACTCTCGGCGTGTTTGATGGACAAGGTTCGACGGCGTTTGGTTTTCGCAATCCCGGCGATCCGGACGCCCTGGGCGTGGACCGGTTCCACGGTCGCGCCACGTTTGACCGCACGCTGCGCGGCCCCGGCGATTTGCTTTACGTGCCGCGCATCGCGTCATCGTTTGATTTGACCGATCAACAAACACTGGTTGTCGGCGCTTCCGCCGCCTTCGGACCGAACGACACCGGTCCGGAAAACCGCACGGAAATCTACGGCGTGGATTTTTATTGGAAATGGAAGGCGCCGAACGCTGACGCGGGTTTTCCATTTGTATCGTGGCAAACCGAGGCGCTTTACGAGCGTTTTAAGGCCGGCGCCGATCCGGCCACCCCAACACCGCTGCCCGCCGAGACGCTGCGTGACTGGGGTTGTTACTCGCAGGTCTTGTGGGGCTTCAAACCGCGCTGGGTGGCCGGCCTGCGCGGCGAATACGCCAACGGCAATGACGGCGCGTTTGATTCCCAGGACGTCTTTCGCGGCGAGCGCACCCGCATCTCGCCCGCATTGACGTTTTATCCGAGCGAATTTTGCAAGCTGCGCCTGCAATACAACTACGACCATGGCGAATCGTTTGGCGACGCCCACTCGGTCTGGCTGCAATTGGAATTCATGCTCGGAGCGCACGGCGCGCACAAGTTTTGACCACGGATGAAATTCAACGAATAAAATTATGAAAAAGTTTCTGTCACAATTGTTTGCCCTGACGCTGCTGCTGCCCGCGGCGAACGCCAAATTGAACGTTGTCGCCACCACTCCCGACCTTGGCGCAATCGCCAAGGAAATCGGGGGTGATCATATTGAACTCGCCACGCTGGCAAAGCCGACGGAAGACCCGCATTTCGTGGATGCCAAGCCAAGTTTCATCGCAAAACTCAACCGCGCTGACGTGCTCATTGAAGGCGGAGCCGAGTTGGAAATCGGCTGGCTGCCGGCGCTGCTGGACCAGGCGCGCAACCAGAAAATCGTTTCGGGCGCGCCCGGCCACGTCTTTTGCGCCAGGGGAATCCAATTGCTCGACGTGCCGGCCACACTCGACCGCTCGCGCGGCGACATTCATGCCGCAGGCAATCCCCATTATGTCGTCAGCCCGTCAAACGCGAAAATCGTCGCGCAGAACATCGCGGAATCGCTCTGCCAGAATGACCCGGCGTCAGAAGGGATTTACCACGCCAACTTGAAAAAATTCACCGACGCGATTGATGCGAGGCTCATCGAATGGCAAAAGGCGCTCGCGCCATTCAAAGGACAGCGCATCGTTGCCTATCACGACTCCTGGCCTTATTTCGCAAGGGATTTCGGGTTGAAGATTGATTTGTTTCTCGAACCCAAGCCCGGCATTCCACCCACGCCCGCCCATCTCGCCAACGTCATCATGAAAATGAAAACGGAAAACGTTCACGTCATCATCGTGGATCCGTATCTGAACCGGAAGACGGCGGAAACCGTTGCGCGCGACACCGGCGCGACCGTTGTGGACGTGACGCAATTCCCCGGCGGCGTGAAAGGAACGGAAGGCGGCTATATTCAATTGGTGGATTGCCTTGTCAAGGCGATGGCCAAGGCGCTGGCGGAAAATAAATGAATGCGGTGTCACCGCCAATCCAACCGGACAATTTATGAGCGAAGCCTTCACCGTGATGGAATGGCCGCTGATTGCGTGCCTGCTGCTGCCGGGAATTCTGGTTTATCTCGGCCTTCACATCGTGCGGCGCGAGGTGATTTTTGTTGACCTCGCGCTGGCACAGGTGGCCACGCTGGGCACGTGCCTCAGTCTGCTGCTCGGCCACGAACCCCAGGACCTGCAAACCTATCTTTGGTCTTTTGGTTTTACGCTCACCGGCGCCGCCATCTTCGCCCTGACGCGCGTGAAGAACCATCGCCATGTGCCGCAGGAGGCCTTGATTGGGATTGTCTATGTCGTCGCAGCAGCGGCGGGCATTTTGCTATTGAGCCGCACGGCGGAAGGCAATGAAGAATTGCGCCGCACCTTAATCGGCGACGTGCTGCTGGTCAGCCCGAAAAATGTCATCAAGACGTTTCTGATTTACCTCGGCATTGGCGCGGTCCATGTCGTGTTCCGAAAAAAATTCCTGATGATATCCTTCGACCCAGACCGCGCCGTGGCGGAGGGCCTGGCGGTGCGCTGGTGGGATTTTCTTTTTTACGCCCTGTTCGGATTGGTGGTGACCAGCTTTGTGCAAATCGGCGGTGTGTTGCTGGTGTTTTCATACCTCATCGTGCCGGCGGTCTGCGCCAACTTCCTCGCCACCCGCCTCACCACCCTGCTAGCGATTGGCTGGATTACCGCGACCCTGTCAAGCATGCTCGGTTTGTACGCCGCCTACCGATTCGATTTCCCGACCGGTGCAGCCATCATCTGCATGCTGGGCGTGGCACTGTTGCTGTGTGGTTTTGCGGTTTCACTCTCGAAAAATAAAAACTGCCGGCAACCACCCGACCCGTCCGCCCACTGACAAAACCATCACATGTGTGCGATGATGTTGTCGCCGAACTGGGAGCATTTGATCTCCGTCGCGCCATCCATCAGGCGGGCGAAGTCGTAGGTGACGCGTTTGCTGGCAATTGCACCATTCAGGCCTTTCAAGATCAAATCCGCCGCTTCCGTCCAGCCGAGATAGCGGAACATCATTTCGCCGCTCAACACGACCGAACCGGGATTCACCACGTCCTTGTTTGCGTATTTTGGAGCGGTGCCGTGCGTGGCCTCGAAGATGGCGTGGCCGGTGATGTAATTGATGTTCCCGCCAGGCGCAATGCCTATGCCCCCCACCTGCGCCGCCAGCGCGTCGCTCAGGTAATCGCCGTTCAGGTTGAGCGTGGCAATGACATCAAAATCCGTCGGGCGCGTGAGCACCTGCTGGAGCGTGATGTCAGCGATGGCGTCTTTGATGACGAGGCCCGCGCCGGGTTTGCCCTCGGGAATTTTGCACCATCCCGGCTGGCCGGGATCAATTTCCACCGCGCCGAAAAGGTCTTTCGCGATTTTGTAGCCCCAATCACGGAACGCACCTTCCGTAAATTTCATGATGTTCCCCTTGTGGACAATCGTGACACTCTTGCGCTTATTCTCAATGGCGTACTTGATGGCGGACACGATGAGCCGCATGGAGCCGACCATGCTGACGGGCTTGATGCCGATGCCGACCTGGGTGGTCATCGGCTTGTCAGGCGGAATCGGAACGCCGGCGGCATTCAAAAATTCAACGGCCTTCTCCGCCGTGCCGAAGCGGATTTTCTTGAAGTCCTTGGGGAATTCCTTCGCTACAAAATCCAGAATCTTCTGCGCTTCCGGTGTGCCGGCGGCGTATTCGATGCCCGCGTAAATGTCCTCGGTGTTCTCGCGGAAGATGACCATGTTTACCTTCTCCGGGTGCTTCACGGGCGACGACACACCGGTGAACCATTGCACGGGGCGCAGGCAGACATAGAGGTCGAGCATCTGGCGCAACGCCACGTTGAGCGAGCGGATGCCGCCGCCGACGGGCGTGGTGAGCGGGCCTTTGATGCCAACGAGATATTCCTTGAACGCCTCGACCGTGTCGTCTGGCAGCCAGTTATCGAACTTGTTCTTGGCGGCTTCTCCGGCAAACACTTCAAACCAGGAAATCTTGCGCTTGCCGCCGTAGGCTTTCTGCACCGCCGAGTCGAACACGCGCACGCTCGCCGCCCAGATGTCCGGGCCGGTGCCGTCGCCGCGAATAAACGGGAGGATGGGATTTTCAGGAACGGTGAGCTTGCCGTTCTTGATTGAAATTTTTCCACCCGCGGGCGGGGTCACGTCCTTGTAAGCCATAATTCAGTTTAAAGTTTCAAATTGCAGACGAGAGGAAAAGGCCGAACGGAAGGGAAATCAAGGAAAGAAAGCTGATTTGATCAAATTGGCTTCGATTCGACGCCGGGTTTTACTTTTGCGGACTGCGGGTTTCAATTAGGTTTTGGCCATCGCTCACCGTTTAACAGATGGAGACGCTGACACAAACGCCACGGCACAACCCGCAGTCCGCCAGCAGGCTTTTCATCCTGCTGACCCGGCCCCTTTGGGTATGTGTCCTGCTCGCGGTTTCCACGGCGGTCGTTTATTGGCCGGCGGTTGGCTTCGATTATGTCACTTATGACGACCCGGAGTTTATCACCACCAATCCGCACGTCCTGGGCGGATTGACGTGGGAGAACGTCCGGTGGGCATTTGGCACGGGGCTGGACGGCAACTGGATTCCGCTGACCTGGCTGACGTACATGCTGGACGTGGAGTGGTTCGGACCAACGGCGGCGGGGCTGCACCTGACAAACATTTTATTGCACGCGGCAAACACGGTCCTGGTCTTCCTGCTTTTCCGACGGCTCACCGGGGCGCATTGGCCCAGCGCCCTCCTCGCCGGACTGTTTGGATTGCATCCCCTGCACGTGGAATCCGTGGCCTGGGTGGCGGAACGGAAGGATGTTTTGAGCACCCTGTTTTGGTTGCTGGCCGTCTGGATGTATGCCCGATACACACAGAAACTGGTCGCCGGTTCCAGACATTGGTCAAGCGAGTATTTCCTGTCCCTGATTTTTTTTGCGTTGGGTTTGATGTGCAAGCCCATGGTGGTGACCCTGCCATTTGTTCTGTTGCTGCTGGACTATTGGCCGCTACGACGCACCAAACCGGGAGAATTTTTCGCCCACCGCGCCATGCTGTCCCGGTTGCTTGGTGAGAAAATCCCATTTTTCCTGCTCGCCGCCATCGCTGGAGCGTTGACGTTTTCCCTTCAACTGCAAAACAAAGCCATGGAATCATTGGCAAGCCGCCCGGTCGGCATGCGAATCGCAAATGCCCTGGTTGCTTATGCGCGCTACCTGGGGAAAACCTTCTGGCCGGTTAACCTGACCAATCCCTATCCGCTGACCAGGCATTGGCCGTGGAGTCAGGTGCTCGCTGCAGGCGCGTTGGTGATGGGACTGTCGGTCCTGGCAATGCTAACGGCGCGGAAGCGGCCGTACGGTCTGGTCGGATGGCTATGGTTTTTGGGAACGATGTTCCCTGTGATCGGGCTGGTTCAGGTGGGGGTCCAATCCATGGCGGATCGCTACACCTACATCCCCTTGCTGGGTGTGTTCTGGATTGCGGTGTGGGCGGCCACCGACTTGATCACGCGCTGTCAGCTCTCCGGCAGGGTTGCTGCACTTGCCGCTTTGTTGGTTCTGGGAACTTGCGCGGCGCGGACACGTGTTCAACTGGATTATTGGCGGGATGGCGAATCACTTTTTCGCCACGCCATCGCCCTGACGGAAAACAATTTCATCGCCTTCGACAGTCTCGGCCAGGCGCTTTATAACAAAGGGCGGTTGAACGAAGCGGTGTTTTATTATTTCAAAGCTCTTGAGATCAGACCCCGCTACGAAAATGCACTCACGAACTTGAACTGTGCGCTGATCCACATCGATGTACTCAATATGACCACCAACAGCCCGCACGCGCTGGAGCGGCGAGCCGGGGTTGATTACGCCAACGCTCACAACACCCTCGGCCTGGGGCTGGCCATGAACGGAAAGCTGGACGACGCGATCCCGCACTTTCGGAAGGCCTTGTTTTACGACCCGGACCACGTGAACGCCCGGGGCAACCTGGGTTATGCCCTGGCTTTACAAGGCAAGCTGGATGAAGCCATCGGGCAATGCGAACAAGTTCTGCGCCTGTCACCTCACCACCCGAAAGCCAACAACATTCTGGGCTTCGCACTCCTGAAACAAGGGCGATGGGATGAGGCTGTGGCGCATCTGCGCGAAGCATTGCAATACGAGCCGGATAACGCGGAAGCCCATGGCAATCTCGGGCAGGCACTGGCCGCGCTGGGCCAACGTGACGAGGCCATCGCCCATTTCAAGGAAGCGTTGCGGCTCAACCCAAATCATCGGGACGCACGGGAACATTTGAACAAACTGGAAGGCCTGCCCAAATAAACCTCCGTCCGTTGGTGCAATACCCAGAACGAAACTGGTAATGCCTCAAGCCACCTCAATCAGCTTCGACGTCACGGGGGCCGCGGCTTCCGCAAATTGCGCCTTCACCCTGGCCACGGTGTTCTCGACGGTCAGGCCGTATTTTTGGCGGAGGTCGTCCTGCGTGGTGGCGTGCTCGATGAACTGGTCCGGCCAGCCAATGCGCACCACGGGCGTGGTCACGCCTTTTTCGCTGAACAGTTCGAGCACCGCCGAGCCGTAACCACCCATCAGCGCGTGGTCTTCCAGCGTCACGATCACATCGGCCGCCTTGCCAAAAAATTCGTGCGACCCGGCGTCGAGCGGTTTGGTGAAACGCGGGTTGATGACGGCCACATCGAAACCTTCGGCCGCAAGTTGCACGGCGGCCCGGCAGGCGAGCGTGTTCATGGGACCGAGGCCGAACAGTGCGACCTTGTGCCGCTTTGCAGCATTGCTGGAAAAGTTCTGGATAACTTCCGCCTTGCCGATTTCGAGCAGCCTGGGCTGATCCTTGATGGGCACACCTTCCGCCGCGCCGCGCGGATAACGAATGAACGTCGGATGCTGTTGGTGCGTGGCGGTGAACATCATGTCCACCAGTTCGTCCTCATCCTTCGGCGCCATGGCGATGACATTCGGCAGGCAGCGCAGATAGGAAATGTCGAACAGGCCGTGATGCGTTGGGCCGTCGTTCGCCGAAAGACCGGCACGATCCATGCAGAAAATCACCGGCAAATCCTGCAAACAAACGTCGTGCTGAATGCAGTCGTAGGCCCGTTGCAGGAAGGTGGAATAAATTGCGCAAACCGGGTGGAAGCCCATCGTCGCCATGCCGGCGGCAAAAATGACGGCGTGTTCCTCGGCAATGCCCACGTCGTAGTAACGGTCGGGCATGGCCTTTTCCAAATGCTTCAGGCCGGTGCCGCTGGGCATCGCGGCGGTGATGCCGACGATGGTGTTGTCCTTTTGACAGAGCTTCACCATGGTCTGTCCCATCACGTCCTGATAATTCGGCGGCGCACCCGCCTTGACCGGCAATGAATCGCCGGTCTTCACGTCGTAGGGTCCGGTGCCGTGGAATTTTTCCGGCGACTTGAGCGCAGCCTCGAAGCCCTTGCCCTTTTGGGTGAGGATGTGGATGACAATCGGATGGTCGCACGTCCTGGCAAATTCCAGCGTGCTGATGAGCAACGGCAAATCGTGTCCATCAATCGGGCCAAGGTAGCGCAGCCCCATTTCCTCGAAGAAAACCGGGCTGCCGTAGCCGCCGCGACCGTCCGTATCCACCAGGCTGCCGGTTTGCCGCAGCCCGACGTCGGTGATGGCGCCCTTGAAACCTTCCTCAGCTTTGTGTGCGAGCTTCAACGCCAGTTCGCCCTTGGGCAGGCGGCGCACAAAGTTTACAAAGTCCTTCGCCAGTTTGTTGTAATGCGGATTCGTGATGAGCTTGTTGAGATAGTTGGAAATCGCGCCGACGTTTTTGGCGATGCTCCACTCGTTATCGTTGAGAATGCCGATGAACCGCTTGGTCGTGTGGCCGATGTTGTTGAGCGCTTCGAAGGAAATGCCGTTCGTCAACGCCGCGTCGCCAAAAATGCAGACGACGTTTTCGTTGGTGCCGTTTTTATCACGCGCCGCCGCCATGCCGAGCGCGGCGGAAAGCGCCGTGCCCGCGTGACCCGCGCCATAGCAATCGTGCGGGCTTTCATCACGCAACGCGAAGCCGTTCAGACCGTCCGTCTGCCGGATGGTGCGGAAGCGATGCTTGCGATCCGTCAGGATTTTGTGAACGTAAACCTGATGGCTTACGTCCCAGACAAATTTGTCCCGGGGCGTGTTGAAAACGCGATGCAACGCGATGGTCAACTCGACCACGCCGAGATTCGGGCCGAGATGCCCGCCGCTTTTGGCCAGCCCGGCGATTAATTCTTCCCGAATCTCCCCGGCCAGTTCCTGAAGCTGCAACAGCGTAAGTTTCTTCACCTGCGCCGGCCCGTCCACCATGTCGAGATAACGACTCATATATTTGGGGTCTGGGGTCGGGAAATCAACCTTCGGACAAATCCGGTGACAACGGCTTCAATTTCATTTCGCCCGCCGCATTTTTCTCCAATTGCTGGATTTTCAATTCTGCCTCAGCGAGCTTTTCCTGGCAGATTTTCACCAGCCTTGTCCCCTCCTCGTATCTGGCCAGCAGCGTTTCCAGCGGCAGGTCGTCGGACTCCATGGCCGCAACAATGCCTTCAAGTTTTTTCAAAGCCTCTTCAAATGGGAGCCGGGCTTTGGCGGGATTGTTTTGCCCCGCGTTTTTTGACGGATTTGGCACGGGATAAGATTAGAAGGAAACCGGGCGGGCGTCCAGTTCGCAATCAACCGCAAAATGCCGGCTTGCGTTTGCCGTGCAGTATGCATAATTACGACATCATTTTTGCATGCGGTTGATGTTACAAGTCAGACGGTGCACCGGGAAAATCATACTTCTGGGCGGGATCTTCTTTTCAACCCTGGCGTTCGCGCAAAGCAATGTCAACGTCCGGATCATGGCCGCGAACCTGAACGGCAACGCGCAAACCTACCTGCCGTTTGCCATCCGCATTTTTCAGGGACTTAAACCAGACGTCGTTGCCATTCAGGAATTCAATTACACGAGCACAAATGGTCTCGAAGTGAACACACCCGCAGCCTTTCGTGAAATGCTTGATACCGCCTTCGGCACGAACTTTGTTTACTACCGCGAAACCGGTTTCAACATCCCGAACGGCATCATCAGCCGCTGGCCGATCCTCGAAAGCGGTTCCTGGACGGACAGCCTGGTGGGCGACCGCAGCTTCGCTTGGGCGCACATTGATCTGCCCGGCACCAACGACCTCTACGTCGTGAGCGTGCATCTCTACAGCAGCGGCTCGGCCTCCGATCGCAATGCCGAAGCCGCCGCAATCAAGGCCCGAATCCAAGCCAATTTCCCCACCAATGCCTGGGTCATCGTCGCTGGGGATTTCAATACCACCTCCCGCAGCGAATCGGCAATCAGCACTTTCACCACGTTCCTCAGCGACAGACCGATCCCCACCGACTTCAACGGGGATCCCGATACGAATGAGCCGCGCAACAAGCCGTACGATTACGTGCTGCCCAGTTTTTCGCTCACCAATTTTGAAACCGCCACGGTTTTCCCGACGCACACTAATTCCAATGGGTTGGTTTTCGATTCGCGGGTTTACAGTGACCTCAGTGATTTTTATCCGGTGCAATCTGCTGATTCCGGCCAGGCCCAGCATATGGCCGTGATGAAGGATTTTTTGATTCCCGCGGGGAACGATTCGGGCACGAACCCGCCGGTGATCGTTACGCAGCCGCATAGCCAGACAAACGCGGTCGGCGCAACCATTACATTTACCGTCGGGGCCAGTGGCAGCGGCACGCTCGCCTGCCAATGGCAGTTCAACGGCACGAACATTGCCGGCGCAACAGCGAACCCATTTGTACTTGTTAATGCGCAGCTTACGAACAACGGAAATTATTCCGTCATCGTCACAAACCTTTTCGGCAGCGTCACCAGCTCGAACGCCGTGCTGCTGCTGACCAACGCGCCACCCACCATTACCACGCCGCCGCAGAGCCAGGCTGTTCTCATCGGACAAACTGCCACCTTCAGCGTCGCCGCCACCGGCACGCCGCCATTGAATTATCAGTGGCGGTTCAACGGCACGAACCTTGCCGGAGCAACCACCAATCTTTTCATACTGGCCAATGTCCAGCTCACCAACGCGGGAAATTATTCCGTCATCATCACCAACATCGCCGGCAGCGTGACCAGTTCGGCGGCCGCGCTCACGGTGCTGTTTACGAACCCGGTGGTTTTCGCGCAATGGAATATCAACAGCATCACGCCGGATGGCGACACAACCACCGGCACAACCGCGCCATCCGTCGGCAGCGGCACGGCTTCGATGATCGGCGGCGTAACCGCAAATGGAACGGGATTCGCGACCGGCGACAAGACGCTTGACCCTGCCGGTTCGACCGACAACAGCGCGTGGAACACGACAACTTATCCGGCGAGCGGAAACAACAAGACGGCGGGCACGCAATACGCCGTCAGCACGGCGGGCATTCAGAACATCGTCGTAAGCTGGAGCCAGCAATCCAGCAAAACCGGCGGGAAATATTTCCGGCTGCAATTTTCCACCAACAGCGGCGTGAGCTTCGTTGATTTCCCGACAGCGGCGGTCCTGCCGCTGGCGACAAATTTTTATGCTTTCACAAATGATTTGTCAGCGATGCCTGGGGTGAGCAACAACTCGAATTTTGTCTTCCGCATCGTCGCCGAATTTCAGAGCACCGCGACTGGTTCCGGCACCAACGCCTATGTGGCCGCCGGTTCGGGCAGCACTTATGCGTCCAGCGGCACGACGCGCTTTGACATGGTGAGTGTTTCGGGGATTTCCTATATCGCCGCCACGGCGGCCGAGCTGACACAGGTCGGCTTGACGAACAGCCAGTTCAGCTTCGCTGTCAGCGGCAGCGTTGGCGCGAGTTACATCGTTCAAACCTCGACAAATCTGGTGGCGACGAACTGGATTCCGGTTTTCACCAACGTTTCGCCCTACATTTTCACCGACGCCAACCTGACCGCGCCGCAAAAATTCTTCCGGGCCACGGTTCAGCCGTGATTGATTGGCGGCGGTCATAGACCGCCGCTACAGTGCAATCCCGAACCGGCTCACTTCTCCACCCGGCTGGAAATCTCGCCCTCTTTCACGCGTGTCCTTAAATGCTGCCCGGAATTCACGTCCTTCGCGCGACGGATGACGGTTCCCGTTGCCGCGTCCATCGTAATCGAATAGCCGCGCGCCAGCACCTGCTCGGGTCCCAGCAAACGCAGTCGCGCTTCCGTCGCCTCAAAACGATTTCTCCCGTTTCGCACGCAAACGTGCGCCAGTTCGCGCAAACGCCGCCGGCTCATCACCAACAACTCATGCCGCTGCTTCAATAATTGCGCCGGACGAACGCGCAACAGTCGCGTCGCCAAATTCTGCCAAGCCACCTGCCGTTCCTTCGTCCCCTGCCTCGTGCAACGCAACAAACCGGTCTGTAAATCGTCGAGCTGCTGTAAAAGTTCGTTTATGCGCTGGCGCGGATGCGCCCGCGCCATGCGCTGCGTCAAATCCACCACGAACTGCCGGCTGGCGAACACGCCTTCGGTAATGATTTCCGCCGCCGCGCTCGGCGTTGCCGCGCGCACGTCCGCGACGAAATCGCTGATGGTAAAATCAATCTCGTGGCCGACCGCCGACACGACGGGAATGGCCGATTCAAAAATCGCCCGCGCCACAACTTCCTCATTGAACGCCCACAGGTCTTCGAGACTGCCCCCGCCACGGGTGACGAGAATCAGGTCCAATCTATTTGGGGTAGGGCGGGCAGTCCTCTGCCCGCCGCTTAAACCCTTTTGCTCGCCCGGTGCGCAGGGGACTGCGCGCCCTACCTGTAACACAGAAAATTCGTTGAGCAACTTAATCGCCGCCGCGATTTCCTCCGCCGCGCCTTCGCCCTGAACCCGGCAGGGCGCGAGGATGATTTCCAAGCCCGGATTCCGCCGTTGGATGACGTGCAGCACGTCGCGGATCGCCGCGCCGGTGGGCGACGTGACCAAGCCGATGCGTTGCGGGTATTTCGGCAGCGGCCGTTTTCGTTCCGGTGCGAACAAGCCTTCGGCGGCGAGCTTTTGTTTGAGTTTCTCGAACGCGATTTGCAGTGCGCCGACGCCCTGCATCTCCACTGCGTGGACGATGAGCTGGTATTGTCCGCGCGCCTCATAAACCGTCACGTCGCCTTGCAACAAAACCTTCTGACCGTCCTGCAACAGCTCACGACGGGCGATTGCCTCGCCGCGGAATAGCACGCAACTCAATTGGGCCGCCGCGTCCTTGAGCGTAAAATACATATGGCCGGAGGATTGCGTCCGCAGATTGGTGATCTCGCCCGTCACCCAGACCGAGCCGACCGATTTTTCCAGCAACCGCTTGACCTGCGCCGTCAGTTCGCTGACCGATAACACGCGCCGGCCAGTTTCTGTCGGAAACAGTTCACCGAAGTCCCATTGCGATTTGGGTTGCTTGCTCATCAAATTTCCAATTCATTTAGCCACAGATTGAACACGGATGAAACACGGAAATTAAAATTCATCTTATATGGCGTGGAACGATAATTTAACCGAGGAACAGAAAAGCGCGGCTTCACATTTTGGCAAGCACGCACGTCTGTTAGCAGGACCAGGTAATTCACGTCACATGGGTTGAATTTTCCCGTGTTCAATCTGTGGCTAAATTAAATTACTTCGGACACGTGATGAACTTTCACCGCTTTACCATCGCTATTCAATTTTAATTCCAACCGGGCAAGGGTTCGTCGCCCGTCACCGTTTGCGGGAGGCAGGCGCGCGCAGCGAGTTGGCCACGCGGCGGAAGTGGTAACCGAGGATGGCGAGTTCGATGGCGTGCGGGAACTGACGCGGACGCCGGATGAGTGTGCCCAAAAACAGCCGCCAATATCCCACGCGTCCCCGGTGCCACACGCCCAGCACCCAGAGGGATTTCAGGAAGGCAATGCAATCCGCCCGCGACAGGTGCAGTCGCGGACCGGTCGGACGATGGCTCTTGAGGAACGTCCGGATGCGCTGGTAGTAGTTCCGCGGCTCGTAAAGCTTCTTCACCAGTTCGCGGTAGCCGGATTGCAGGAATTCACGGTTCAATTTGGGTTTGAAGTTCAGTGCGGCGTCGGTGTTGTTGCCGGTGCTTTCGGTTTCCAGCCGCCCCTCGCGCTTCAACCGCTGCCACAATCGCGTCTGTGGCAGCGCGTTCAGCAATCCCACCATCGCCGTCGCCACGCCGGAGCGCTGGATGAATTCGAACTGCCGCCTGAAGATGTCGCTCTTGTCGCTGTCGAAGCCCACGATGAATCCGCCCATGACCTCCAGCCCGGCGCGTTGCAACGTTTGCACGGCAGCCACGAGGTCGCGGTTCCGGTTCTGAAGCTTGTGACATTCGTCCAGCGCCTCGACCGAGGGCGTCTCAATACCAACGAAAACCTTTTTGAACCCGGCTTCCACCATTAGCGCGCACAATTCCGGGTCGTCGGCGAGATTCATGGACGCCTCGGTGAAAAATCCGATGCGGGTTCGTGTGCGCCGCCGCCATTCGATCAGCGTGTGCAGCAATGTCTTGGTTCGCTGTTTGTTGCCGATGAAATTGTCGTCCACGACGAACACCATGTCCTTCCATCCGCGCCGGAGCAGCGCGTCCAACTCGGCGATCAATTGCATCGGCGTTTTCGTGCGGGGCACGCGTCCGTTCATCACAATGATGTCGCAAAACTCGCAATCGAACGGGCAGCCGCGCGAGAATTGCACGGCCATCGTCACATAATATCGGAATTTGATGAGGTCCCAGCGCGGCACCGGTGTTTGGGTGATTTCCGGCCGCCTCGTACAGCGATAAACAGGTTGCAACCGGCCGCTTTGCATGTCGGCCACGACCTGGGGCATCACTTCCTCGGCTTCGCCGAGAACGAAGTGCTGGATTTCCGGGAACGCTTCATGGCCGGTGGTGAACAGCGGTCCGCCCGCAATGACGGTTTTGTTCAGTGCCGCGCAACGCGCCATGATTTCGCGAACGGATTCCTTTTGCACCAGCATCGCGCCCAGCAGCACATAATCCGCCCAACGCAGGTCTTCATCCTTGAGCCGTTCCACGTTCAGGTCCACCAACTTGAGCTGCCACTCCGGCGGGAGCATCGCCGCCACCGTCAGCAATCCCAGCGGCGCCATGGACGCCTTTCTGGAAACGAAGCGCACCGCGTGCTTGAAACTCCAGAACGTGTCGGGCGTTCGCGGGCTGATGAGAAGTATTTTCATTAAACAATGGGCAGCAACCGTGTTGAAATTACGTCCGGGCCGAAGATTTACAAGTTAATTTCTGGAGTTTCCAACGAACGGGAGCAACCTGGCACTACCGCCGAAAGCACGGTGTCATTTTTGTTTGGAGTTCCGCCTTCAGGCGGTTTTGGGGGCGCGATCGGCCTGACCGCCTGAAGGCGGGACTCCAAACGCTGGCAGTACCCGATGACGCCCCTAGTAGCAGCCGAGGTAACGAGGCTCAAATTTTCTGGGAAACATTCATTCGTTTAGAGCCTCCTTACGTCGGCTGCTACTTCTTTAACGGGCTGTTAATCAAGTTCGATGCCGACGGGACAGTGATCGGAGCCTTCCACATCGGCACGGATGAAGGCACGTTTGAGTCGCGGGCGCAGCACGGCACTGATGAGGAAGTAGTCAATGCGCCAGCCAACGTTCCGGGAACGCGCGCCGGACATCTGGCTCCACCAGGTATAATGTCCCCCGCCCTTTTCGAATTCGCGGAAGGTGTCGAGAAAACCGGCGCGCACGAAGGCGCCGAACCCGGCGCGTTCCTCGGGTGTGAAGCCGTGGTTGTGGACGTTGGCATTGGGATTGGCGAGGTCAATTTCCGTATGCGCCACATTGAGGTCGCCGCAGAATATCACGGGCTTTTTCTTCTCCAACTTTTTGAGGTAACGAAGAAAATCAGCATCCCATTGCTGGCGGTAGGCGAGCCGTGTGAGTTCGCGTTTGGAGTTGGGCACGTAAACATTGACGAGAAAAAAGTCGGTGAACTCGGCAGTCAGCACGCGGCCTTCCTGGTCGTGCTCGTCCATACCGATGTGCGGCGTGACCTTTAATGGTCGCGTTTTAGTGAAAATGGCGGTGCCGGAATAACCTTTCTTTTGCGCGGTGTTCCAGAACGTCGTGTAGGTTGCCGGCCAGAGCTGCTCAATGTCGTCGGGGCCACATTTGGTTTCCTGAAGACAAAGCACGTCGGGTTTCTCAGCGTCGAGATAATCGAGAAAATTTTTCTTCAACACGGCACGCAAGCCATTGACGTTCCAGGAAATCAGTTTCACGGCGGAAGAATAAACCACTGATGAACACGGATAAACACAGATGTTGGGATGGTGGGGCGAGCGTCCCCGCGAGCCGGTCTTTGCAGTTACTCATCCCGGCTCGTCAGTAGCCTCGCCCCACCAATCCGATACCAAGGCGCTACAACAAAGTTTCCCGACATTTCCAGCTGGTTCACATATTAGCTTCCGGCTGGAACACGATGGCGCTCAGGGGCGGCAGACAAAATTCAGCGGAGTGTAGCTGGTTATGGCAGGGAACATTTTCGGTGGTGACACCACCCAGATTGCCCTGGTTGCTGCCGGCATAAATACCGGCGTCGCTGTTCAACACCTCGCGCCATTTGCCGGCGCGCGGGAGGCCGACGCGATATTTTTGGCGCGGCACCGGCGTGAGATTCAGTATGATGGCCAGCTGGCTCGCGCCATCGGCGGTCTGGCGGACAAACGACATCACGCTGCCGTCCCGGTCAGCGCAGTCAATCCAGTTAAAACCGCCCTGGTCGTAATCACCCTGCCAGAGCGCGGGCGTGGCGGCGTAAAGTTTGTTCAAATCCTCAACGAATTTTTGCAGGCCGCGATGGAATGGCCCGGCGTCGAGCAGCCACCAGTCAAGCTGGCCGTTTTCGTTCCACTCGGCGCGCTGGCCGATTTCGCCGCCCATAAACAACAATTTTTTGCCGGGGAACAGCCATTGATACGCGAGCAGCGTCCGAAGATTTGCAAATTTTTGCCAGTCGTCACCGGGCATCTGGCCCAGCAAAGACGCTTTGCCATGAACCACCTCGTCGTGCGACAGCGGCAGGATGAAATTTTCGCTGTGATGATAGAGCGTCGCGAACGTGAGGTCGTTCTGGTGGTATTTCCGGTAAATGGAATCGCGCCCGAAGTAGCCGAGCGTGTCGTGCATCCAACCCATGTTCCACTTGAATGAAAAGCCCAGCCCGCCGAGATGCGGCGGCCGCGTCACCTGTGGCCAGGCGGTGGATTCCTCGGCGATGGTGACGATGCCGGGGAATTCCGTGTGCGCGGTGTAGTTGAATTTCCTCAGAAACTCGATGGCCTCCAGATTTTCGCGCCCGCCGTACTGGTTGGGAATCCATTCGCCTTGCTTGCGCGAATAGTCGAGGTAAATCATCGAGGCCACGGCGTCCACCCGCAGGCCGTCAATGTGAAAGCGGTCGAGCCAGAACAGCGCGTTGGCGACGAGAAAATTGTTCACCTCATTTCGGCCAAAATTAAAAATGAGTGTGCCCCAATCCTGATGCGCGCCTTTGCGCGGGTCTTCGTGCTCGTAAAGGGCGGTGCCGTCGAAACGCGCCAGCGCCCATTCATCGCGCGGAAAATGCGCGGGCACCCAGTCCACAATCACGCCGACGCCCGCTTCGTGCAGCGCGTTGACGAGGAATTGGAAATCCTCCGGGGTGCCGTAGCGACTGGTGGGCGCGTAAAAGCCGGTGACCTGATAACCCCAGGACGGATAAAATGCGTGCTCGGCCACCGGCAGGAATTCGACGTGCGTGAACCCCATGCGCTGGACGTAAAGCACGAGCGGTTCGGCCAGCTCGCGGTAGCTCCACGATTCGTTCGCCGTTTTTTTCCGCCAGGAACCGACATGGACCTCATAAACACTCATCGGCGAGCGCAGCGCATCGCGTTCGTGGCGCCGCTTCAACCAGGCCCCGTCGTTCCACTTGAATTTGCGCGTGTCCCAGACGATGGCGGCGTTTTTCGGCGGCACCTCGAAGAAAAATCCGCAGGGATCGGTCTTGAGCGAGATGCGACCATGCGCGTCGCGAATTTCAAACTTGTAATGCGCGCCAATGCCGACGCCTGGAATGAAAATTTCCCAGACGCCGGACGCGCCGAGCAATCGCATGGGATGAAATCGTCCGTCCCACTGGTTGAAATCGCCAACGACGCTGATGCGCTGGGCATTGGGGGCCCAGACGGCGAAGCTCGTGCCGGGCACGCCGTCAATCACGCGCAATTGCGCGCCGAGTTTTTCGTAAATGCGGCGTTCGTCGCCCTTGCCGAACAAAAACAAATCCGATTCGCCCAGCGTCGGCAAAAATGAAAAAGCATCGCGGGTGCGGCGGGTCTGGCCTTGATGATTGGTAACCACCAGGTCGTAGGCGTAAACGCGGTTGGCCGATTTCGTAACGCCTTCAAAAAGTCCGCTTTCATGAATGCGCTTGAGCGCGAACCGAGGTTTGTCTTTTTCGTGGACCGGCTGGACTTCGACCTTGGCGGCATCGGGCAGAAACGCGCGAACGACCAGACCCGAACCGCCGCCCAATGGCTGCATTCCCAGCAGCGAGTGCGGCGATTGATGCATCAGCTCAACCAGGCTGTGCAGTTCATCTTTGGTCAGCAACATAACGGGCAAAGGTTAGCAGGGTTTTTTCGACAAGGCACGATATTCATAAACCATCCTGGCTGGGGGCGACTTTGCATTTGGTTTGATTTGGTTGGATTGGGTTTGATTCGGTTTGATCCGACCGGCCTTGCGGCGGACCGGCGGCGGGCGGGCGGGCGGAAGAATTTCCCGTATTCCGCTGTTTTAGCAGCGCAAAAGCATCTCGGAACGCCTGCTGCACGTTCGGCCACTGTCTGGTTTCTTCCAGCACAACTTCCAGCGCGCGCAGTTGGTCCTCCTTGTTTGCTTCCGCAAACCGCTCCAGATCGAACCGCAGCCGCGCCGCGCAATGATCGCCGCGCCGTAATTCCACAATGTCCTGGCAAATCGTCCGCAACGCGCGCGACTTGCGCCGGAACTCGTCGTCCATCTCGCCGTTCCAGCCGGATACCAGCGCCGCATATCGCGCCGAGAGCACTGTGGCCAGATGGTTCGCCAAGGAACCCTCCGACACCTCGGCCAGTTCTCCCGCGTCCGCTGCCACGTCGCGGGCACAGGCCAGTGTTTCCTGCCGCGCAAGCCAGTCCTGATGACCGCCTTGTTTCCACTCGGAAAGATTCTGCTCGCTGATGTCGCGTCCGCCGAAGTCCGCTGCGAGAACCTTTTTGGTTTCCGGTAATGAATTCAGCCATTCGACGAGACGATTGCCCGGTTCACCGTTCTGCAAACGGCGGTTCAACTGCTGGCGGATTTCGCGCGGCAGACGGGCAATTTTGCCGGTTCTAGTCATTGGCTGGCTTTCACCGATACTTGCCGCGAATATTTTTGTTATAATAGGTGCCCTTGGATTCCTCCCGCATGAATTCGTCAAAGACGGACGGAGGCACGCCTGGATGGTCGTAAACGGTATTGCTCGTGTGGAACAGGACGGCCATCGTGTGGCCGTCATAGCTTACGGCGCGGATGGCCGATGAATTGACTGGTTGTAGTTGCATAATGTCGAATGTTTTTGATTCGACCATAGCAACGGATGGCCTGGGAATCCACGGTATGAAATACCGTGGTATTTTAAATCACCCCGCCCGTGTTAATCCTTTGGTGGCCAAGACAAAGGCGGCTCGTTCTTGAGGAACGGAAACAGGCTCTTGAAATAGGCACGGGCTTTCTGTGCGTCCTTCCGCCAGCGCCGATTGGGAGAATTGTAGCGCTTCCACGCCGTGGGGTTCTGTTTGGGCAGATCGGCAAGGCGGAAACGATGCAACAACCGCATGATGCCGAGCCGCTCCAAAGCGACACGATGGCTGATGTATTTGTGACCTTGCTTGCCGGGTTTCTTCAGTTGCTTCGGACGGTTTTTTTTCACCCAATCGCGAAATGATTCGATGATTTGTTCATTGGTAAAATGCTCCCACGCAATTTGCACAATCTTTGATTCGATTCCATCGTCCCAGATTACCGACGCTTTCGGTTCATGCTTCGGATATTTTCCCCATCTTCGCAAAGTCGTTTCGCCGCAGCCGGGATTTGCAGCGTGCGCCTCGTCAACCGCTTTTCGATACTGCTTGGAATATTCTTTGGAGCGCTCCAGCAACGCTTCTGCCGTAGTGATGTCTCCAGCGTGTATGAACGGCACCAGCCCGCAGACCTCAACCTCGCTGCGAATATGCGACCGATATTTTCGTTCGTCTTCGGACAACAATTGCCATGGATCAGGAAAGCTTCGGGTCAACGGCGGATAGTATTGCCGCCATTCGTCGTAACAGAAGCCACGCATAAATACTTCGGCTGCGTAACCGATGGATTCAATCCGTTCCAAATCTTCACCGACAAACTTCCACCATGCTTGCCACGGGTCGTATTCCAAAGAGAGCGGATCGGAGCATCTCCGCCGCACGTCTCGGATGAATGACGATTCGCGTGCATATTCCCAATAGCAGCAGGCGACCAGTTCGTTTTCCGGCACGGCGTCGAAGTTCCAGTCAAACTTGGAAATGTTAGCATTTGTCTTTGGGATAGTCTGCATTTTGGATTCTCCGGCTATTACCAGCGATGGAAATTCCGATTAACCGTGAGGATTGCAAGCCCCTTTTCAATTTCGGTGACGACAAAATTAGCTGCTTTTGGTTTCCAACCCCGATCTTCAATCAAAAACTGCCCAATTTGATACGAGCGGGCATCCGACCCATATCTGAACAATGCGCAGATGAAGACATGAAGCGCTTGTATGTCCCCTGGATGTGAAATTAGAGTTGGCGTATGCAACCACGCTTCAAATAGCTTCCGGCATTTTTCCCCGCGGATGATGTCCGAAAGCTTCTTTTCCGGGCCGCTCATCTTGACCGCGCCGCCATATTTGTTCATCCGTAAGAACTGCCGAAAATTCTTGGCGAATGAAATTCCGATGGCGTTGTATTGATCCATTGTCAGGTGCCAGGAATCTCTTGGAACAATGTTTGGCACCCGAAAGCGATTCAGCTGCTTGGGATCGAGATTTGCGATTGCCACCGCACCCCGCTCCAAGCCCTTCACGGAATCCGAAACTACAAAACCTGCGGGATACCCATGTCCTTTTTGATAATCCAGCGAGTTTTCCAGAGGAAACTCCCAGCCTTTGGTTTTCTCGGCAAATTCGCGGAGAACGTCGTGCAATGTTTTTCCGCCGTCCAGATCGAGGCGGATGTAAATTTCAACGTGTGCTTTCATGAGCGCCGTCGGTTTGTAATTTCCTGATAGCCTACGAAGACAACCACGGGAAAATATATTTCAACATTCCCGTGAACGCATTCCAAATCGCGCTCACAACCTGTTTTGAAAAGCTTAAAGGTTCGCAGGTGAAATCCAAACTGCATTTGCTTTCGCGCTTAAATGAAATTTTCATCTCTATCACATTAGAGTGCAAAAAAAGATTGCGAAGCCTTTTGTATGCGTGAAAAACCCGCACCCGGGCGGGCTTTCGTCACGCAGGCCGCGCCCGCTTCCGCACCATTTGACACACCGTGCTGAGCAGCCGGGATCTGAAAGTCCCCGCACTCTTGACGCCTTTCTGCCGCCAAATCGCTTGCAAAGCTGGTTCCCGGCAGGTTGTCTCGTCGGACCCGGCATCCGACAGCATGATCAGGGGCACCAGCGCGCGTTGGCTCCATTCGCGACTCGTTGCTTTCGTGAGCGCCGGCAGTGTCAACGCCACCCGCAGCACCGCAACGATCTTTGGCCCCGGTTCAGGCTCGTGTTCGCTGCCCCAGCATCGCCGGATCGTTTCCTCATCCGGTTTGGCCTGACCGGGAACTTCTTGCGGACGAAAGCGTATTGACAATCGGAACTCGTGAAGCCGTTTAATCCACTGAGTGAGATAACGCCCCATCACGCTGCCACTGTGAATTCGGGCGCGGGAGCTGGTGTCCAGAGGATAATCGCGGCCCAGTTCAAAAACGTATGAAGCGTTCCGAAAATCCTCGCCAGCTTCCAAGAAAGGCATCGTACTCATCACTGGCCAAGCCAACAGTTGCCGGGCAACATTCTCTGCTTGGGCGGGGTAACGTTTGCACAACTCCGCCAGTCGCCTCACCCGCAGCACCGTATCCCAGGCAAACGATTCAACTGTGGACTCAAGCGCAGGATCGCGCGAATCAACCGCACAACGCTTCGCTCCGGGTCTCTCCGGTTTGGCGCATTTCTTCGGCGTGCCTGCAAGAGGATTGCCGGCCGGTAAGTGTTCTTGATGTCGTTTTTTCATAAATTCAATGTGTGAGGGGAGCATGAAGCCATAATAGAAGGCGAGTTAAAAAGCCTTTCAACGTTTTGATCACCACCTTCAAAAGCCGGGTTGGAGTGGGTTTTAGAAAGGGCGAATGTTCACAAGCCAAGCCGTGCCCCCATTCAATTTCCTCGCTCAACTCAAACTGATTTTGGATTGAATGCACAGTGCCATTGCTTGAATGGCTGATTTGCTTGGAAATCATTCGAAGCCTTCGGCGCTGAAATTGTGTTTTTGTAAGATTCATGGCCTGCTGGCAAATATTGCATTTAACGGGCACAAATTTGATCGCAAGCGGGGGAATTGTCTACGGACGGCGCAGATGATTCGGAGCAATCGGAATATGCGGACGGTGCGGACGGCGCGGCTGGCGCGGCTGGCAGTGAAATCAACAGGAATTAAATTTGTTGTCACGTTGCCATTTTCGGCAGGGCCGAATCAGCTGCAACGAAACTTTTTCGGGAAAAAGCGAATCCGACTTTCCCTAGGCGACTTTGCCAGTCAACTTCTTTCGTTTCAAAGCCTTCCCGCTTCGTTTGTTTGTGCCAGCTATGGTGTGAAGCGCCAACAAAATGTCCTTAAAAATCGCGTGCCGAATTGCACCTGTCTTTGCGCCTCCCTGATAGGTGCGCTTGTGTTCATCCCGGTAGTCTGCCCACTCCGGTCGTGTGTGGAAATCCAGCATCTCTTCCAAAATCATTTCCTTGCCAATGCGCCAGTAGTCGATGGCGTGAGCCGTGTTGAATGGACGACGAAGTTTTTCAAGGCTCTTTGTCCAGCAGGGCAGAATTTGATACCTTCCTTCATATTTGCGCAACTCCTTGCGAATTTTTTCTTCGTCCCATCCCATCGTTTTCGCTGCCGCCTCGTATGTTTCCAAAGGAATCGGATGTCTGACGCCATAACCGTAAATTTCCGACCAAAGCGGTAAATCCTCGCCGTAAGTGTCCAGTGTCAAATCGATCGCATTGATGATGGCGTAGGCATAACGTACGGGCCAGGATTGCCGCGCCAGATGGGCTCGCTTCGGCTCGCGGGCACTGGCCATGTTGTGTTGAGAAAGCCGGGAATTTTCCAGAAACACTTGGTTAAACCGTGGATTGTCTGGATGCCGCGACAGAAAACACGGCAAGAACATCAACTCACCCGCCACTTTCTGAAACAGAGGCAAATCTTCCTTGTAGAAATCCAACAAATTTCCGGTGGCCTGAATCGCATCACGAAACAGTTTCCACGCCTCCCGCTCTTCCTTCGACAGTTTGTCATCGTCAACCGAATCACTGGCACTTCCCACATCAGCGAAAAGCGACGTTTCCAGCCATTTCAAAAAATCCGGTTCGGGAGCACCAAAATCGCCGGCTTCGAGAAGTTGCCCGGCAAATGTGAACACCAGCGATTGAGCTTTACCGTCGAATGAGGAATGGCGGCGCATTGGCTCACAACTCCAGCGCTTTTTGCTCGTGTTGCTTCTTTTTTGACTCCGGCGCTTTCTTGAAGGTTTCGTCGGTGGCGGCGATGGTGGACGGACGTTCGATGCCTTTGCCTTCCATCAATTCTTTCACGGTGCGAAGTTGGAGGCGCGGAAATTTCTGCCGGTTCGTCTTGTGCTCGTAGAATCCGGCGCTGGTGGCTTCGGTTTCCATCGGGCCGGTGGCGGGTTGCAGGGAAATCAAGATGCCAATGGCGGCTTGCTCGCGGTCCAGCACGCCGCGCAAATCGCGCACGTCTTTCACGCCGGTCTTGCCGCCTTTCACTTGGATGATGATTTGCTCCGGCTTGGCGGCTTTGGGGTCGTCGCGGAAATAAATTTTGCCGTCAATGCCGTGGTCCGCACCTTTTTTCTGCTCGATGGGCCGCGCGTTGACCAGGCCGAGCGCCCACCATTGGAATTGGAACTTATCTTCGTCTGCGAGTTTCGAGGCGTCGGCTGGCGTGACTGGTTCGCCAACGGTGATGATTTCGATTTTATCGCCGTAAGTGTCGCGCAGACGATTCTTGATGAGCGAAGTGGCGAGTTGCGTGATGTCTATGCCAATCCATTTGCGGCCGAGTTTCTCGGCGGCGTCAATCGTCGTGCCGCAGCCGCAAAACGGGTCGAGCACCACGTCGCCGGGATTGCTGCTGGCTTGGATGATGCGCTCCAGCAACGCCACGGGCTTTTGCGTCGGGTAGCCGAGACGTTCGGCAGAAGTATTACCAATCCTCTCAACGTCAGTCCAAATGTCGCTAACAGGTTTTCCCTTCTTTTCATCGAGAAAAACTTTTCGTCCGTCGAGCCGGGGCGTCCCATCTTTCTTTTTCAAAATCAATCCCTGTGCCCAGAGCTTTTCCAGCTCTTCGAGCGAAAGACCCCAGCCACGATTGGGCGGCGGTTTCGTGCCTCTCCAATCAAAATTTCGTTCTGGATTGCCGGTCATCGTCAAGTCTTGCCCCGTGCACAAGCGTCCGGTTTCGGGATCAGGAATATAACGGTCCAACTGCTGTGGAGAAAATTCAGCGAATTGATGATTCCATAGGTAGTCTTCAGTTTTCGAATAAAAGAAAATTGTATCGTGAATCCGCGAAAAGTGATTTGAAGCAATGTTATGGGCATTTGTTCGCGGCCAAGTGATTTCGTTTCGGAAGTTTTCTTTTCCCATAATCGCATCGCACAGGAGCTTGAGGTAATGGGAGGCGGTGGGGTCGCAGTGGAGGTAGAGCGAGCCGGTGGATTTGAGAACGCGGCGCAGTTCGACGAGGCGCGAGGACATCATGGTGAGGTAGGCCATCATGTCGTTGCCGCCGAGAAACTGGAAGAAGGCCTGCATCACGTCGGAGACCTTGCCGGGCTGTTCGGTGACGGCGTCGTAGGCTTTTTTGGTCTCGATATCCCAATGCCAAGTGTCCTCGAAGGCGCGAATCTGGCTGGCGGCGTCGGTGCCGTCCTTCTCGTGAAAGAAAGCGTTGTAGTTCTGCGCGGAGTTAAAGGGCGGATCAAGATAAACGAGGTCCACGGTCTCGTCCTTGAGGTAACGCTTGAGGATGTCGAGGTTGTCGCCGTAGTAAAGCGTGCCCATTTGAAAGTTTATGGTTGAGAGATGCGGGTTGAGAGTCAAGCGGCAATGCGGTCGTGCCCAACACAAGCTGACCCAGGCTTCGCCGAGGCGAGAGCTTGAAATCCAACCATCTGCGGACGTGCCGTCCAACGCCAAGTTCACCGTGCGAAGTTGGAGGCGCGGGTAATCAACGAGTTAATGCCCCCCATGCGCCCCCAGAAGCTCAACGATGGCGTATTTATGACGTTGAATCGCCAGACGCATCGGCGTCCGGCCTTCGTTGTCCTTCGCATTGACATCCGCGCCTTTGGCGAGCAGCAGTTCGGCAACGTCTGTTCTGCCGTTGGCTGCTGCATCATGCAATGGCGTGTCGCCCAAACTGGCCTTCGCGTTGATGCCCGCGCCTTTGGCCAGCAGCAGCTCGGCAACGTCTTTGCACCCACTTGCTGCGGCGATGTGCAGCGGCGTCCAGCCTTGGTTGTCCTTCGCATTGATGTCCGCGCCTTTGGCCAGCAGCAGTTCGGCAACGTCTGTTCTGCCGTTGGCTGCTGCATCATGCAATGGCGTGTCGCCCAAACTGCCCTTCGCGTTGATGCCCGCGCCTTTGGCCAGCAGCATCTCGGCAACGTCTTTGTTGCCACTGGCTGCGGCGATGTGCAATGGCGTCGCGCCCAGGCTGTCCATCGCGTTGATGTTCACGCCTTTGGCCAGCAGCAGTTCGGCAACGTCTTTGTGGCCACACTGTATTGCCACACGCAACGGCGCCTCGTTGGAGTCGTTCTTCGCATTTATATCTGCACCTTTGGCCAGCAGCAATTCGGCAACGTCTTTGCGGCCGGTGATTGCTGCCACATGCAACGGCGTCGCGCCTTCGTCGGCCTTCGCATTGACGTTTGCGCCTTTGGCGAGCAAGGTTTTGATTTTATCCAAATCACCCGCCTTCACCGCGTCGTGGATTTCGTCGCACAAAGCAGGGCGGCAAAGCAGTGCAGTTAATAAAAGCAGGGAAAGGATTGTTGTTTTCATGGGTGGAAACAGTCAGGGGTCGGTCCTGGAATCAGGACATTTCAGTCTGTTCGTAACGCCTGAGGATGTCGAGGTTGTCGCCATAATAAAGCGTATCCATTTGAAAGTTAATGTTTGAGAATTGAGGGTTGAAGTCAAGCGGCAATGCGGTCGTGCCCATCGCCGGCTGAATTCCAACTACCTGCGGACAGTGGCGGCGCGGCAGCTCCGATAAATCGCGAGCGGGCACCGCCCTACCAAATGTCAGAGCGCGGCTAAAATCCGTTCGTTGAGAGTCAAGCGGCAATGCGTTTGTGGACTAATACCCATTCTCCGTAACAACCGGAACCGGGGTTGATTTTGTGGAACCCCTCACCCGGTCCCGCGTTGCGTGACCACCCTTTTCCCGCCTGGGCGGGGCGAGGGGGAAACGGCCCCGAATTGCAAGCCCGTTTGTTTTGTTAACAACTCATTTGTTGTTAATAATTAATATTTGTGTTCGAGAAAAATGGGCATAGATTTATCTTTCATTCTACGACCAAATGCCAACACGGGGAAATCAAGCGCGGCGGATTTTGGTGGTGGACGACGAACCTGCCGTCTGCGATGCCATCAAGATGATACTCAAGTTTGACGGGCACGAAGTCCAAACTGCCAATGGCAGCAAAGAAGCTTTGTCCTTGCTTGAAAAGGGCAAGTTTGACCTGATCACCGTGGATTATGCCATGCAGGGAATGCAAGGTGATGAACTGGCCGCCCTCATCAAGCAGCGCCGGCCCCATCAGCCAATCATAATGATTACGGCCTATGCCGAAATGTTGAAGTCTTCCGGCAATCCGCTGACGGGCGTGGACTTCATAATCAGCAAACCATTTTTGCTGGCGGACCTGCGCGAAGCCATTGCCAGGGTATTCCCGGGAAGTTGAAGGTTGGACGGCAATCCCAAGCGCGGTTCGTCATTAAACCATTCGCATTTTTTGCTCCGGCGCTTTGTAAGCGCCGGTGGAATCCATGGCGACGGTCCCGCACAGCGGAACCGCCGCCACAGTGCAAAAGCAAACTGTAGTCAAAGCTTTACGAAAATTCGCTCGAGCTGCTGCGCATGCGCGTCCAGCGCGCCATCGGTCCACACAACGAAATCGGCGCGGGAAATTTTTCGCTCAACCGGCCATTGCGCGGCCAAGCGCTGCCTGATTTGCTCCGGCGTCCACCCCCGACTCAGCAGCCTTTGGCGCTGTATCGGGGCGGAACAGGCGACACAGATGATTTTGTCAAAATGGGATTCGGCCCGGGTTTCGAACAGCAGCGGAATCACAACGACGGCGAGCGCGCGGTTTTCCCTGCGCCAGATTTCAACCTGGGCGAGCCAGCGTTCGCGGATGCGCGGGTGGAGAATGGTTTCGAGTTTCTTGCGCGCGGCGGCATCGGCAAAAACGATTTCCGCCAGTTCATCGCGACGAAGCTGGCCGTCCGGGGCGATGACTTTTTTGCCGAATTCAGCCTGGATTTCCGTGAGCGCGGGCTGGCCGGGTTGAACGAGTTGCCGGGCGAGTTCGTCGGTATCCACCACCTGCGCGCCGCGGGCGTGGAGGAATTGCGCGGCGGTGGACTTGCCCATGCCCACCCCGCCAGTCAGACCGCAAACCTTCATTGGTTTTTGGAAATCAACACACTACGGCCCCGAAACGGCGCGGTAGAAGCGATAGGGGTAACTCGACGCGGTCGAATCGGTGAACGTGAACGAAAACGTGTAGTTGGTGTAAACGGGCATCCAGTTTACCAGGTTGGTGGAGGCCTGAATGATAGTCGAACTGGCCGGGCTTGTAATCGTGAGCCGGAACGTGCCGTCGGATTGCACAACACTGCCAAATTGCAGCGGCTGAGGCACGAACGACGGCAGGTTGACATTGTCAATGAACGCGGCGTCAAGTCCGGAACTGAAGCTGGAATCTTTGACGTAGCTCCATTCCAAAGTATGCTGTCCGGCCGTCAACGGAAATGCAAAGTTGGCCCAACCCACCTCTCCCGACCACTGTTGCTGCAACACATCGTCCACATAGAAGCTGAAGATGTCCCAATGCTCCTCCGAACTGACGAGATAATCAAAGGAGCCGGTGCCCGTCCCGAAGTTGCCAATGAGGATCAAATAACTGCTTTGACTGTCGGTGATAACGCCTGACCTGGCCGCGTACTGGCCCGCTGCGACTACATTGGTTTGCACATACCAACGTGGGGTCCCATTTATACCCGTTATCCATGGGAGGCGCGACAGATCCCCGGTTTCGAAGTCGTCTGAAAACGCCACCGAACTGAAGGAGCCGGTTATGGTCATGTTGCTGGTAATGACAAAGGACAACGGATTAGCCGACGAAGTCACACTGCCAGACCAAGCATTAAACGTGTAATACAAGTTGGGAAACGCTGTCAGAACGACGGTGGAGTTGCTGGCGAAATCGCCGGATGTCCCCGGCATCACCGCAATGCCGCCCCTGGAATTAACGGCGGTCACCTGCACCATGCCGCCCACACCATTGCCGTACGTTGTCAAATGACACAGGTTTGCCGGGACAAAAGAGTTGGACAGAACGACGGTGCCGGAGGCGCCGTCAAAGCCGTCCACGGCGATGTAGTAGGTGCCCGCTTTCACCGCCTGATTAATCAGGCTGAAACCACCCCGCGCGCCAACGTACGCATCATCATTCCCGGCGATAGTGGTAAGATGAGCGACATCCGGACCACTGTACAGTCCCAGGAGCGTGTCGAAGGTGGAGTTGGTCGTGCTGAGGGTAAGGACGCCGTCCACATTGGTGCTGAAGGACCACCAAACGGACTTGCCGCCCGCGTTGCCGGCGTGGTTGGGCTCTCCCGGTTCCTTTGTGGCGCCAGTATTGGTGGCGCTGACCCAGCCCGGGTTGTTGATCAAGGCAATCGCATTGGCAAAAAAATCATTGGGCGGAACCTGGACGATGTAAATGACCTGGATGCCAACCGGCGCGGAAATGTTGCCCGCAACATCTTCAGCAAAAGCGCTGATGTTGTTCAGCCCCGGCTTCACGCCAAAAGTGCTAGACCAATTGGTGGTGCCCGCAGCGGCAAACGTGCATTGGTCATTGAGGTTGATGAATACCTGGCTGATGCCGGAAGCGTTTGGCTGCGGGTCATTGGCTGTGCCGGAAACGGTGATCAAGAAATTGGTCGCCCCAAAACCACTCAGTGGGCTGGTGATGAAAACCACGGGCGCATTGGTGTCAGGTTGTCCCCCGGGCGCCACGCGGAATCGAAGCGAGCCCACCGAACTCGAATTTGCGCTGGCAACAGCGATCTGATACGTCGTGTTCGACACGACATTAAACCTGAGATAGGCTGACGTTCCCGAGCCGGCATTATTTGTGGCAATCACTTGCTGTAAATTGGTCAAAGTGTTGCCGGTATAGACGGCCAGGACGATGTCAATCGCGCTGCCGGTCGTGTCAATCAAAACATTCGTGTTGCCGGTCGGCGTCCAATTCCACCAAAGCGAAGCTCCCACACTGGCGTCTGCATCATGGTCTGGTTCACCCGACTCGATGGTGGCAAATTTGTTGTTCGACAGATACACCGCGCCGGCGTCGGGAACTTTTATCGCGTTGGTAAAGTTGTCGTTTGCGGGGATCGGCGCCACGTTGTAGATGACCACGTTGGTGCTGCTCATCTTGTACACAGTATTGGTGGCGGTGATGAGGAAGCTCAAAGTCAGATTATTCGTGTTATTGGGCACAACCAGGTTCGCGGTGTAAATGTCATCGTTGGCGGTCGCATCGGGGGCAACGCCATTGTTCTTGAAAACGAGATTGGTGCTGCCAATGATGGTCGCGATCACCGTGGCATTCGTCACGGCCAGAGCATCGGTCACTTGCACATAGATTGTTTGATTTGTGCCTTTAAGCAGGGTTGAGCCATTGGCGGGTGTGATATTCACTTCCAGTATGCCATCAGGAGCGCAGGATAATGTGAGGGCATCAATCAGGTTTTGCCCGTTCGGCGTGCCCCAGCCGGTGCAAAGGTCGTAGCCGGAAACGGCGTAGAACTCGGTGGGGCTGCCTGACCACGTATTGTTGCCAACAATGGTATCGTGGAAGTCGGAGGTATAATTCCTCCTCTTGCCGATCGCATAAATGGCCGGGTTGATAAAACCGACCGGTGGCAGACCCAGAGTAGCGGCCTGCTGATTGACCAACGCCATAAAGCCCGCCCACAACGGCGAGGCACAACTGGTGCCGCCCATCCCCCTATATCGGATGCCGCCATCAGCGATGACGAAAACGTTATCCGCAGTCATGGCAACATCGGGAATGTTTCGGAAGGTGGTTGACCCGCCGTTGACGGACATATTAATGCCCCGCTGCCAAATCGGTATTTGATAGAAGCTGCTGATCCCGCCACTGCTGCCAATGCCGCCGCCCCAGTTCCAAACGGTTTCCGAAACCCAGGAACCTCCCGGACCGCTCGTGGTCAACGTTGTCCCGCCGACTTGCGTGATGTATGGACTACTTGATGGTGAGCCGGGATATCCTGGATCGTCAACCTGGCCGGGGAGAAAAGCATCGCTGTCACCGGATGCGTTAAAAAACGACTGGCCTTGGGCCGCCATTTGTTGGAAGTGCTGAGACGTTGTCGCGTCGGGCCCGCCAGTCCATCCCCAAGAACAGCTAATCTGGCTGGCCGCATTGTCATTGGCAATGCTGTTCAGGACGTTGTTGGGATTGAAAAAATTCGGATCCGGATTCCCTTCATAAACATACACTTTGGACAAACCCGGGGCCATGGAGATGACCATCTCGATGTCCAACGACACTTCAACCTCACCACCGTTGCCCGTTGGCTGTCCATCGAATTCATCGAACTGGATGGTTTGCAGTGTGACGTTGGGCAGCCCGGCCATGGTTTCATAGGCGATAATGTCGCTTGCGAGATAACCGTCAAACTGCACCAGCGCAATGGTCTGTCCAGCGCCGGTGAACTTGACATCAGGAGCATACGCTTTTCTGAAGTCGTTTCCCATGTAATTGCCGCCCGGCCCTGAGCCGACGTTTGGTGTCGCATTGGTCGCAAGGTTTGCCGGTTTCAGCTTGTATTTGGGATAGGGGCGGCCGTAGTTGTTGAGACCGCTGATGTCCAGGATCGGCAGCCCGGCCGGGACGGAAGGCTCAACGTCCGGCGCGTAAAAAGTCCGGTTCTCCGTCGGGTGCTGGTAAACCTTCATCCTCACCTGAAAGGCCTTCTCGACATCGGTTGCCGCTCCGTTCACATCCAGCAGCATGCGGTTGGGATGCCTGCCGGTTACGGTGAAGCCATTGGCCTTCGCGAAAGCAACAACCGCCTGATAATCCTGCTCGGTCGGCCCAAACATTTTAGTGAACTGCTCCGGCGTCAGATAGTGATGGTAATTGGTGCTGGCCGGGTCGTAAATCTGCTGGAGGAGGTTGGTGAGCGCCTCCCGGTTCCGCAACGGCAGCCCGATGGCAAGATTCAAGCGCTGCGAGCCTGCAAGGTTTTCAACGGGCTGCAAGCGCGCCACCGCTGCCGGCACGTGACCAGACAGCATTTGCGTCGCCGCCCGGGCGGGCGTTGTGAACGGGAGGGACACGGCCACACAGGCTGCGGCAACAAGTTTTCCGACCCATGGCCGTCCGGCGGTTAAGAATCGAATCTTCATGAATTCTTTCTTTGGCGTAAAGGCATCAAAGCATAATTGCAACCTTCGGCAATTTACTCACGTAATCACTGTTTCTGCGCTGCTTTCCCAACCGTGATCCAACCGTCGTCACGGACAGTAAAGGCGATAAAACCGTTTGGAGGCAACTGTCGGCGCATTGGTATCAAAAACGGTGACTATTTGGTTGGTGGGCGCGTTATTGGTATAGGCCAACAATGGCTGCCAATTCGCCGGCGGCAAATTCGTGGTGAACTGGACATTATAGACGGTGTTGGTAACCGCCAGCCAAGAAAGGGCCAGGACGGATGGCGACGACTGGTTTGTCTGCGTCTCAATCTGGTGTGACATCTGTCCCGCCTGCGACACCAGGGAAGCCTTCAACGTCAGCAGCATCGCGCTGAAAGGAGGCGGCGTGCTGAAAGGATTCGGATCCGCATAATTAGGAATCCCATTGGTATTCGAATCAATGGTGGTGGCAAAACGCAATGCTTTATTGACTTCGTAAGTCTGGCCATTGATGACCACGGCCACAGAACTGTTCGGTCCGGCGAACGTCTTGACCCAGCGCAGGTGCCCGCCGAACTGGCCATCCAGAAATTCCTCCGGCTCCTGTGGCGGCCCGCCGACCACCCTGGGCGGCGGGATAAAGCCGAGCTTCGCGGCGGCATAATAAATCACCAGGCTCGGGTCAATCTGCAGCAGGTGCTGCTGGATGTTGTTCCAGTCGGCCCCCAAGGCGCTGAGGTCGAGCAAATCCACGTAAAGGCCATTGGTGACGCCGCCGCCCGTGGCGCCGGCAAAGAAAAACAGCGGCGGATCCATCACCAGCGATCCTTGCGGGGCCAGCACCAACTGGCCGAGGGCCACGTTGTTGGAATAACCGTTGTTGACCGGGCCGCAGTTTGTGCCCGCCCAGAAATGATAAATTCCGATATAAGGAATGTTCGGCGCCACCGTGCGCATGGTTGTCCCCAGCAAATCTCCCGTCTGCGGTTTGATCCACAAATTAAAACCGTAGTCGCACGTGAAATAATTGCCCGAACCGCCGCCGGTATCGGCCAACGAATTGGCCACGGTAAAGTCCAGTGCGCCGCCGGAGGCCTGGAGCGAGCTTTGATTAAACTTTAAATCATTGGCGGTGAATAGAATGTCGGACCCCGCATTGACCTGGCCATTTTGGAATTTGCCGGATGAGATTGTCACGTAACAACCCACACCGGTATTCAGAGCACCGTCATTTTCAAAGTAATGACTGTTAATCATCTGGCCCCAGGCAGAAATGGACCCGTGGTTGACGAAGGCCAGATAATTGGTCGGTCCATCATCCCCGAAATGCGCGGAGTTGGGGATGGTCAGAGAGCCGTTGTTGGTGAAATAGCGGAGCGTCGGGGCGTTGGTCCAAATCCAGCTTTGCACCCCGTTGGCCAGTTCAACCCTGTTTTGGATGGTAAGGCTCTGCCCGTCCACAAAAAACGAATTGGTAACGATGACGGAGTCGCCAATGACGATGTCGCCACCGACATGATTGACGATATTCGTGGCATGCAGGTGCAAGTCCACAACTTTCACCGGGACCGGCGCCCCCAATTGACTGGCATCCACCACCAGGACATACAGATTTGCCTGGGCTGCATTCGTCTGGGAGAAAGGAAGATCATATAAACTGTCGGCGGGGTTCAATCTATAAGATGTATTATACACTATCAGCAAATTGCTCCAAGTGGCGCTCCAGGCGACGACGTTACCCTGGAAGCGGTTCACAGTGGAAGGCGCCAGATTGGTGAAAATCAAGCTGCCATTGGTCGAGCCAAGATCGAAACTCAGGTTCTGGCAATCCACGACGGCACCGACGCTGTCCACCAAATGTTTGCCCTGAATATCAATCCAGCCTTCACCGCTCATTCGCGTCAGGCCGAGGTTCAAGTTCCCGGCGTTAATCTGCACCCGCCCGCCGGCATGGTCAAGACCCCCGCCCGCCCGCGGCGGCGTGGTGATGTTGTTAATTGAGGTGTCCAGAGCCGCATACCTGGCGGCAACAATGTCATTGGTCCATGGGTTGGGGGCAATAGAATAAAGAAAGTCGGCGGGCGGCAATCCGGTGATGCCGGGAAGGCCATCGCCAAAGGCATAACCCATCCCCGCGTTACGATAGTAGTCCTGCAAAAATAAATCCGACCGGGAGACCAGGTAGTTTTGCGGCTGGTAGGTCGGGTCGGAGCAAGGGACGGTGGCATTCGGAGGAGCATGGAATAAACCCGTGTTGGTCATGGATGCCAGGACATCCACCAGATAGAACGTATTGGCTTGCAACGACAACGTGACCGGATTTGTAACTGTCTGCACCAACCGCACGGCCACGGTGTCGAAAACGTTTGTGGGGTTCGGATTGGGCGTGAACCGGACATCTCCGGTGAAGTTGGCCTGGTTGGGAGGAATGATGAACACCACCTCATTGACGTAGTTTGTAGGATACTGGCCCGGAATCGGGAAGCCATCACCAAAGCGGTTGACCGTCGGGTAACCGGTGTCACGGTTGGTGTAGAAGGTAAAGCTGCTGGACGCATAAAAAAAGAACCCCCCGACAGACCAAATTGTCTGGCAAACTCCCTGCGCCTGGAAAATTGGAATATTAAATCGGAATCCATCCCATAAATCGCTGCTGGCGAAATTCATGTTGGTCTGTGCCCAAAAAACGTAGTTGAAACCCTTGGCCGGCGTGATGTTCGTGGCGGTAAGCGAGGGAGCAGAACCGGATGACGAGGACGTGGCCGGAGCGATTTCCACCGAGCTGCGCGAGAGGTTGACATTTGCGCCATTCAACAGAATCTGGCCGCTCGACCCCGCCTCCAAAGCGCCCAGGTTGACGATGTTCGTGGCGGACACCCACAAATAACTTGCATAATTCGCACCGCTGCTGGTGGTGACCGTTCTGAGATCGTCCGACTGGATGGTCCCATTGCTGGCATTGGTAAAACTGCCCGACACATTTCGCAATGCAGAGCCGCCGCTGCTGGCGGGACCCAGATCAAACTCCCAGCCACCCATTGAATATATCACACCCCGGTTGTAGTAGGTCAGGGTGTGCGCCGTCGCGTAGGGATAGGGAGAGCTAGTAATATGCCAAGTGGCCCGGTTGATGAAATTGGTCGCGTCAATCACCGGCGGCGGGTTGCCAAAATAGGAGCCGTAGTCATTGCTGTCCCAGGTGGTCTGCGCCCCTCCGGCGGCAAATGGGACAAAGAACAAGCCGGACAAAAACAGGAACGCGGACAATCCCCCCATCTGCCGCCAGGCCCGGTTATTAAAAACAGATTTCATGCAACAATCCTCGCTCAGTTGATGGTGATTGAATAGTCCAGATTCAGCGTGTTGACGGACGGGCTGGAGTCGGTCATCTGGATGGTGAAATAAAACGTCCCAATCCTGGTGGGCGTGCCGGAAATCACGCCGTTCGTGCTCAAGCTCAAGCCATCCGGCAACTGTCCCTCAGTCAACGACCAGGTGTAGGGCGATTGGCCGCCGAGCGCCGAAAACGTCGCGCTGTAAACCGTGTTGGAACTGCCGGGGGGCAGGCCGACGTGGGGATCGGGGGAAACCTGGATCAACACCGCGGCCTCCAGCTTCGCAATGCTGGTGGCATCAGGATAAACGATGGGGGTGTTGGTCGTGCCGTCAAATGAACCCAAGAGGAAATAACGGCCATTGTTCGTCCCCTCCAGGTAAGAGGTCCCCTGGTTATAATAAATCGGGCCGATTTTATTATAGACAATGTTAATACCGCGGGGATTGATGACCCCCGGCCCCGCGTTGTTCACGCCATAACCGGTGTCAATGCTGAAAGCCGGCAGTGGTACCTGGAAAGGCAAAATATTGGGTAAATTGTTGACCCCACCGAACGTAATGTCCGCGGCGGAAAAGATGAAATCCGGAGCCGTCACCACGCGCTGGAAGGTTTGCAGGGACGCCTGGCTGTTGGTCACAAAAACCATGGTGTAGGTGTTGGTGATGGGCAGGAAGTATTGGCCGATGAGCGAATCGAAATTGGCCTGCACAAACTGGAGTTTTCCCATGCCCTGATACAAGCCCGTGTAGTTGGTCACCCCGATAGCGCCCCCACCCGCGCAAATGAACGGCGCCGACCAGTAGGCGTGGTTGGTGATATAGGTCACGATGCTTTGGGAATAGAAATAACCCGCCGAGTTGCTGGTCGTCACAATAATGTTGGTCGTCGCCACCACGCTGGCATAGGGCAACTGATAAAAGTTGGTTATGCCGCAGGTATTGGTCAGAATATAAAAATCCCCCGACGGTACGGGCAGGGTGATTGACTGGATCGTGGTATTGGTCACCAACGGGTTGCCCAGAACGCCGCCTTGCGACACCTGGACCGTCACCAACTGGGCGCTGGTATTGGTGGAGTAGGTGTTGGTGATGGGGATGACGTTGGCATAAGTGTTCTGGTAATTCAGCACCACGGTGTCAGTGAAGCCATTTGTCGCGACGACCAGCACCGGCGGGTTGCCCAAAACAAAGCTGTTGGTGAAGTAGGCAACGATGTTTGGCGTGTGAATGACAACCGGGTAGTTTGAGGAACTGGTAACGATCAACCCCGGGTACAAAGCTGCCAGGGCGGCCGGATTATTGGTTAGAGCGAACGATGCAAACGCAGTGTAGTTGGAAGTGTAGAGGACGTACGGCAGGCCAAGGCCTCCTCCACCACTGGAGACGGAGCTGAGCAGGACGCTTCCCGAAGCCGAGGATTCATAATTGATGTTGTTCGTGCTGTAAAGATACCGCAGCCCCTGCACGTCATCGCGGGTCAGGCCGGTGTAATAGCCGCCTTGAAACAAACGTCCATTAGCGCCTCCAAACCCCTCGGGGTCGTCTATTCCCCACCCGGACGCCACCGGGGCGTTCATATATTCCTCCCCCGGGTCTACGTTTTCCGCCAACGCCACCTCCACGAGCGGAGTTGGCGGCCGCGGGGTGATGTTATTGTTGCAGTATTCCAAAATTATGTAGGAGTAAAGCGTGGCGTTGATATAGGGAGAGTAGTATTGAGCGCTGCCGGCGGGCATACCGGTGAGCAGATCAAAATTCCTCGACACCACCAGGTATTGGGTGTTGCTCGGACAAGTGGTGGTGGCGGGCTGGTAACTATCGTGCAACATCCAAGTGTAGCGGATCGCATCCGCCAGCCCGATTTGCTCCATTATCAGCGGCAGCGTTGTTGATTTCATATCGTATAACCCCCAGGATTGCGCCGTGTAATTGATGGCCTGCGACTGTAATGGAAATTCCGACAAATCACTGCTGAAGCTGTCCACATTGGTCAGGTTATTCAGAACAGCAAACGCCTGCTCCACCGCTGTCATCCCGGACATGCCGAAATAGTCGAGGAAGGTTGCGTCACAGGCGTAATACATCACCGGCGCGGTGCACCGGTATTCCTCACCCAGGTTTTTGGGTCCATCGGGCAAGCCCCACCAACTGTTAACCGGATTGTACAGCTCCAGCGGATTGAAGCCGAAGGGCTGTATCTGCCAGCTGCTATCATTGCCAACGCCCACCGGACCGTTCAACGAAAAGGCCCACGAGGCCTGCAGCGAAGCCGCCAGCAGGACCATCCACAAACATCGTTTAATCATTTGCCGCATACGCATCATTTTTACTGGCGCAGGAGCAACACGCGGTAATAACCCGCCGAACCGCCCCCGACAAAAATTGAATCACCGCTCCCCGCCGCAAAACGCGGCGACCCCAGATTGTTCCATGAGATAAAATTCGTTGTTACCTGCACCTGGTAGGTGAATCCCGGCTGGGTATTCCAACTGAGAAATAATAATCCTTGCGACGTCTTGGTCAGCGCCGTTTGCAGCCAGGTGGTGGAATCATACGGATCGCCGCCGCTCAAAAACACCTGAAGCAGGGTCGGGCCGCCGGGAGCCACCAGCGAATTGGCCAACGGCCAGTAATTGGTATGATACGTGCCATTGTAATATCCGCCAAAAAATTCCGCCATCCACTCGTAAGGGATGCCACCCCAGTTTAATCCTTTCCACGTCGAGTTGGTCGTGGCCGCCGACAGCGGCGAGCGCCGGCCGTTCATTGTTGTGTAATCCACCGTGAACCAGTGCGTGCTGTTGGTCGTCAAGCCGTTCGCCGCCGTCATCGTCCAGACGTTGCTCGTGGTCGCACCCATGTTCGTCACCGCGCCGTCCACATAAACTTCATAGTTGGAAACGGAAATTCCCAGCAGCGACGGCCACGACACCACCAACTGCGGCTGATACTTATTGCTGACGATTACAAACGGCGCATACACAAACGGCGCGTCCATTGCAGACAAGTCCGCGTTAACATCGATGTAGCGCTGGGCAAACAAATCAAAATTATACGAGGCGACGTTATAGCCGGTCCAAACCACCAGGAACCGTTCGGCGCCGTCAGATGCCACCGCCGGCTGCATTTGCCGGGCGAGAGTCGTGGTGTTCACGCGAAACTCGCTGTTCACCGGCGTGCCGTCTTCATGCACAAATTGTCCGTACACGCCTTCCAGCGAGCCGTCCTGCCCCACGCTGGTCCACACAATCAAATAATCCAGGCCGATCGCGCGAATTTGTGGAATGTATTGATCGCCCGAAACGGTCGTGTTCACACGCGACACCACACCACCCACACCCGCACTGGAAAACGGCCGCGCACAAACATCCCAACCGCTGGCAGCCAGGTTCGCCTCGTCAAGCACACTCCACGCCACCATGAAAGCGCCATCCGACGCGGCGGCCACGGCGGGGTTGGCGCAGGGATTGGAATTTGAGTTTACCAGAAATTCATTGCCCAACGCCACGCCGTTGCTGCTGTAAAGCCGTGCGTAAATGTCCACGCTGGGAGTCGGGGCCGAGCTGGAAGTGACGAAATAATTGGTATTTTGACTGGCTCCAATGGCGATCTCATTCGTGGATACATAAGCCGCACCCCCTATCGCATAAAAAGAATTGTCAATGCTTGACACAACCGTCCGTTCCTGCTCCGACACCCAGGCCACGACAAACCTGCCGTTTTGCAACGCCGCGACAGCAGGCTTGCGCTGGTTATAGTTGGTGAACTGGTTGATTAAAAAGTTCGTCCCGACCTTCTGACCGGATGGTGAAAGAATCTGGCCATAAACATCTTGAAAACTGTTTGAGCCGGCCTGATTGAAACTGTCCCAAACCACGACCACATTGCTGTTATTCAACACCGTCACGGCCGGATGTATCTGGAAATTTTTCGGGAACGTGCTCACCGCCAGGTCGGTGGTGGTCAGAAACGTGTTGGTGGGAGTGAGAAAACGGGCGTAAATGTGTTCCTGGCTGTTTTTGCCGCCCTGCCACACAAAAACCGCGCCGTTATTTTTCAACATGGCCACGCGGGGATTTTCCTGATCGTTGGTTCCCTGGACATTCACCCGGAACGTGCTCAACGTGCCGGACAACGTGCTGTCCAACCGCCGCGCGCTGATGCCCCAGCCGTCGCCGTCCGTGATGTTGTCCTGCCAGACGACGAAACCGCCGTTGGTCGTCACCGCCACGGCCGGAAAGACCTGATCGCCCGGCAACGAACCAATGATTGCGTATTCTGTTCCGTTGGTTTTGTAATAATTGGTCTGGCCAAAAACGGCGGCGGGAATACCAAGGAACAATCCCCAGCAAAGGCAAATGGCGATCCTGCGGACGGACAATGACAATGACATAAAAGGGTCATAAGAATCTAGACGCAGCCGGGCGTTTTGTCCAAAAATTCTTTCGCCAAAACGCGCGCGCCGCCGCTGAAAAAACAGCCGCGCTCCGCGTTTGACCGCCAACAAACTTTTGCGTTTCAAATTCATTTTCTAAATCAAAACCACCTGCCGTTCGCGCACCGATTCCTCCAGCGCCGCGAGCATTCCCTTGAAACCCCAACGCTGATACAACTCGCGCAGTCTGCCCGCATCCGCCGGTTTTTCCACCAGCGCGCCCGGCGAAAATTCACACGGCAAATCGTCCCGCAACCGCACCAATTCGCAATTGCGCCGCACCGCGTCCGCCGCGTCGTGCACCGCCGCGCGCAACTTTTCCGATTTCACTTCACCCAGCCGCCCATACAGCGCGGCGACCGAGCCGAATTGATTCAGCAATTCAGCGGCGGTTTTCGGCCCGACGCCGGCCACACCCGGAATATTGTCCGCGGTGTCGCCCGTCAAACTCAACCAATCCACAATTTGCGACGGTGCCACGCCGGTTTTGGCGCGCACCTGCCCGTCCGTCCAAACCGTCCCGTTCTTGTCGTTCGGGTTCAACAATCCGACCCGTGCCGACACCAACTGCATAAAATCCTTGTCGGAACTGGCGATGACCACGGTCATGCCCGCATCCGACGCGCGCCGCGCCAGGCACGCGATGTAATCGTCCGCTTCCACGCCTTCGCGGCGAAACGAGGCGACACCCACCGCTTTCAAATAACTGACGATCCCGTCAAGCTGCGACTTCAAATCGTCCGGCATTCCCGGACGCTGCGCCTTGTATTCCGGCAACAGGGCGGTGCGTTCGGCACTCAGGCCGCCGTCCCATACAACAATCAAGTGCGATGGCCCAATGGCCGCCCGCATTTTTGCCAGCATTTTGACGAAGCCATAAATGGCATTCGTAGGCTGGCCACCTGGCGAACGCAACTCGCGAATCGCGTGAAACGCGCGATAAGCGTAAGCGTGTCCATCAATAATCAGCAACCGATCCACAAATTTACCGGGTGCGAGCGCCTTGGTTCCAGTATTTCAAACGGGTTCGTGGTTTTCACAATTTTGTTTCAACCGGAAATTCCACGAACAACGTTGTTCCACGTTTGACCACTTTTTCACCGCGCCGGCACGCGCGTCGCTCCGGCGTTCCCCGGTCGCACCTCCACTCCCGGTTGTTGCGGTGGAATGGTGTTTTGTAAAAACGGCAGTTCGTCGTCCGAATGCACCCGGTTGCCAGCCGGATCAACAATGGTGGCGGTCACAAAAATCATCAGGTTTTTTTTCGCGGAAATTTTTGTCTGGCTTTGAAAGAGCCGCCCCACCAGCGGCAGGTCGCCGAGCATGGGCACCTTGTCCTTTGAGCTCTGGACTGTGGAAGAAATCAATCCGCCGAGCACAACGGTCTGGTTATCCCAGATGTTGACGGTGGTGATGACCTGGCGCACGGTAAAGCGCGGCAGAATGGTGGGCACTTGCACGACGCTGGAAATGCCGACCCCGGGAATTGCCGGCGCCGTGTCGTAGCCGGAGAACTCGGTCAGCGACGGAATCAATGTGAGGTTGATGGTATAACCGTCGGACAAAACGACAGGCAACACGTCCAGCACCGGACCGACTTCCATCTGCTGTTGATTGGGCGTGATGGCGGAGGTTTGCACGGCTTGGTTAAGTATTTGGGCCTGCCCTGGAGGGATAACGCCCAACAGCGCAATGGCCACGCACAAAACAAAACCTTTCACAATTATTTTTGATTTTCGACTGGTCTTCATGGTGCTGGTTGGTGGCTGAAGTTATTATGGGCCGGTCGTCGTACCCGTGGTGGTCGTTCCACCGATTGTGCCTTGTTGGAAGCTGAAACTCGAGATGATGGTTATGATGTCCGTCGCCCGCATCTGGGTTTGACGGCCGCTGAGGGTGGTCGCTTCCGGTTCCGCCAGCTGTTCCGTGCCGGCGCGCTGCTGCAAGGCATGAATCACCATGCGGAAATTGGGATTGGTCAAAATGCCTGTAATGGTGGCAATCGTGGGAATACCCGAGTTGGCATTTACCAGATTGCCGATCACCTGGTCCGATGCCGAACCCACAATTTGGCTGGCAGGCGTCTGGCCGGGGAAAAAACCCGATGAGGTAGGCAATCCATTGTATGTGGGATTTCCATTGTTAAGCGATGGCGAAGTACCGCCGTTGCCCACCACGCCACCCCCCATATTGACCTGTCCCAAATACCAGTCAAAGCCCAACGCCGTGTTGTCGTCCTGTGCCACTTCAATGAACCGGGCTTTGATATGCACCTGCGGCGGCGTCATGTTTAACACCTGAATGGCTTTCTCGATGGTGTCCAAATCCTGCGCTGTCGCATAGACAAACAACACGCCCAACCGGTCGTTAAAGAAAACGCTCTTCGGCGGGTTCAAAGTCAACCCCAGCGTCGTGAAGAAATTTCTGGCTGCAACACTGATGTTCGCTGTTGCATTAGTTGTTGTCACATACGACAATCCACCGCCACCCTGACCGCCGCCGCCACCACCACCACCACCGGCACCGGTGCCAATGGCACCGCCCGATTGACGAGCTCCTGAGGCTCCCGGGAATGCATTGACGATCGCTACCGCGGCGGCGGAGCTTCCGCCTTGACCGCCTTGACCGCCGCCACTGGTGCCACCGGTGCCGCCACCGGTGCTGGTATTATTGGCCGAACCAAAACTTGCCGCCCCCACGCTTTCCAAGCCCTGATAGAAGGTGTTGGGATCCACTTTGAATGTGCGCATTTCCAATTGCATCGTCTCCGGCCCCCTGCCTGAAAAAACGATGGCGTAATCCTCAACGGAGTATTTGATGGGATGATCAGCCACCAACACAATGGCATCCAGCACATCCGCCAACCGCACATCGCTTAATGTCAATTTTACATTGATGGAACTGGCATCCACGGATTCACCGCTAACGGTTGGAGCCGTCACGGGTAATCCCGTGGCTGGATCAATGGTCGTTGTGCCGCCAGCGGGCGTGGTGCCCGCGGGGGCTGCCGCTGAGTTTGGATTAAAAATAAAGTTAATTCCCTTTTTGTCCGGGTCGCGCAGCTTGGCTTGTTCGCTCAGATTGCGAAGAACTTCGATCAACGGCAGTCCTTCGGGCCAGGAAACCGAATCAAGCCGGATGTGGTCAAGCTTGCTGTAAATGGCCTCGCGACCGGCACCGGTGTGGACGAGATTGGTCAAGGCATACGGATTGGGCACGGGCAGCAACCCGCGGCCTACCGGCTTCACCCAGGTATTTTCCACCTGCACCATGCGTTCTTGCGTGCTGACCGTGTGCGCGCGCGTTTCACGGTCGTAACGGGCCTGCTTGACCAAATTCATGTAGTAGAAGGCACTCTCGTTGTCCGGGTCGAGTCTCACGGCCTCTTTCAATTTGACTTCGGCCTCATCGAACTTGCCCATCTCGTAAAGGAGCTTGCCGTCCTGCACCAATGTGCCCGCTTCTATCTTGTCCTTGGCGATATACTGGACTTGTTGCGACGTCGCTTCGTCGGGCATTTTGCCGCGCATGGAAGCAAGTGATTTGTCGTTGTTCTTCTTGAAGGCAAGGGCGGCGGGATTTTGCGGGTCCACTTTCAACACGCGTTTGACCCGTATGTCGGCTTCGTGCAAATCGCCCTGACTTTGTGCCTGACGGGCGAGGGTAAGCCAGGTTGAAGCAAGGCCGGAAATGGTTTGCGCCTTTTCTTCGGGGATGCCGGAGCCGATTTGCCCGACCAGCGTATTGGCGTCTTCGTAAAGTTTGGCGGCACCGGGCAAATCTCCGCGCAGGGCGGTATTTTTGGCCTCCAGGAGTTTTTGGCGCAGGATGATGGTATTGGCCTGACGAAGCACGGCTTCATTGACAGCCACGTCCGTGGGACTGGTTTGCGCCGGCAACATGGCGGCGGCGGCCAGCAATAAAATAAAGCCGAGTGAGAGAGGTGCTGCTTTTGTCATGGTTCGTTTCAGGTTCGTCTTAAATCAAATCAGCGCCAGCGGGCGCCAGTGTTATCGCGACTAAACATCATTCAGAATTTCAAGGACTGGGACTGTATGTCAATGTTGTTTTTTTCTGGTTTGATCTGGCCAACAATATCACTGCGCCTTGGTTGATGGCAACGATTATGTTGTCATCGCCGGCAAATTTTAAATCCGCGCCGATGCGCTGCCCCTGCCATTTTTTCCCTTCAGGATCATATTTCAAATCCGCAGAGTAACCGTCTATTCGGGAAAAAGGTTTGTCTTTGGACAGTGTCACCTTCTCGCTGGTGTCCGTCAGTTGCAAAATCAATTTCAATTGTGCCGGATTTTCCGGCGAACCATTCACACCGACAATGATGAAGGTGTCGATCTTTTCGCCGACCGATGCATAATGCGGCTGCCGGCTGCGCTTCGCGGACAGGGCCGCCGCCTGACGCTCCACGCTGATGCTGTAACGCGCGCCAAGTTCATTGGTCTCTATCGAATCCAGCGTGAGGATAAAACAAAGCGGCGTGATTTTGGTCACCACCGCGGCCTCCGGGCCAATGAGCCCGACCTTGACCGGTACCAGAGTTCCATCAACTCTCTTTTGCCATGGAAGCGGATTGAACAGTTTGTTCGTTGTCGAAAAATCCAGTTTGTAGGGCGATTGCAGCCGCGCCGATACATTCGTTTCCCGTGCCAAATCCACCGGATCCAGAGGTTTGACCGTGTGGCTGATTATGCTCTGGCGGATGGCGGCCAGCCGCTGATGCTCGCTGGGAATCAAGTACAGCATGAACACCAGCACACCCATCAAACCCAGCAACACAACGCTGAGCAGGATTTTCTCGTAATGCTTTTTTACGAAATTCATGAACTTACTTTTTCGGCAACAATTTCACGATCTCGACCACCAGCGTGACGCGCAATAGTTGCTCGTTCAACACCGTCTGTAATCCGCCCCGGCCCGGCGTCACCGTCGGCACGGATGTCGGTGACGGCGACGGCGCGGTTGCATCGGTTGAGGTTGCAGCCGCGGCGCCAGCCGCTTGAACGCTGATGCTCTTGACGATGAACCCGTGTGGCGACGAGGCAAAGCCGGCGAGCACTTGGGCAATCTCCGGACTGAACGAACGGAACGTAATCTGGTAAGGCGTCAGAACGGCCAGATTGTTGGTCGCTGAATTTTCGGCGAAATAATCGGCCTGCGGACCGTTAGCGTCGTCTTCCGAAACGCGGACGCGCTGAATCCCGTCCAGCGAATTGACACGCGCCGCAAAAAGAATTTCTGAAATGGTTTTCACTTCACCAAACTGCGTGGCCAGCGCTCCCAGACTGCCAGGCGCGAATTTCACCAGCGAGCGTTGCGCCTCAAATGAGAAGTTATACTTGGGCGGCAGGGTCACACTGGCGATATCAGCTTCACGTTGCAGCTGGTCAACGGTCCGACGGAGCGCAGCGGCGAACGCTTCGCTCGAAACGACATTGGTGCCCGTGTTGGGAATCGGTGCAATCGGCTGAAAATGATCCGCCGCCTGTCGCATCCAATCTCGAATCTGGCGTTCCTGTTCGCGCGCGGCGGCGATGTTGTCCACCTTGTCGCTACCCGGTGAGGGCTTTTGACCGGTCAAATTCCGCAACGTGCTATAAATCTCGTTCAACTTGTCAAACGCCGTCGAGTTATGACTCCACCCTTTGAAATTATAAAACCCAGCCGCCCCCAGCAGCCCCAAAGCCAGTATGCCGCCAATCACAAAAAACAAGTTTCGCTTGAGCCAGGCCATATTTACAAGTTGAGTGGATTTTTCAGCCCCACGGTTATACCAAACGTAAACGTGCCGGTGACGTCATCAGGAGTGATATCTCCCCTGAGTTGCGTCGTTTTGGGATCAAAAAGCGGATCCTCCTGAAACGCTTTGAGAACCGCATAGGCAATGTCGGTGTTCGCCGCAGAATCAACACTCGACAAATTCACCGCGCGGCAAATCAGGATGATAGTGCTGGCGGCGGGATTTTCCGTGGGCGCGGGATTGGCCGGGGCCGGGGGATTTTCCGGGGCCGGGGGAGCGGGTTTGGCCTTTTGACCGGGTACATCGTCTCCGCCTTCATCCGTATTCCGAACCGGCCCGGGAGTGGGAGTGCTAACGCGGCCGGTGGCAGAAGTTTGCGTGGCACCCATCGTCATCTGCTCAATCCAGATGCCCGCTTCGACGCCGGGTCTTTGCGCTGACAATTTTTTCTTAATGTCGTCCTCGGAACGGATCAGCACGCGCCGCAATTCCGTCAGCACGTCACCCCAGTAATATCGCTTCTCCATCCAGCCCCTGATTTGAGCCGTCTCGTTTTTAGCCTCCCCGAGCCGCGCATAAGCGCGTTTAAACTGATCGGACTTGGCCTGTATTTTTTGAACTTGCGGCTCCAAGTCCTTGATTTCATTTTCCTTCGATTCCGCCAGTTTTTGAAAGAGGAACCCAACCGCGCCCGCCACCGCCACCAGGCTCAACAGCGTGAAGATGAAATACGGTTTCTTTTCATTGAAAGTCCGCCAGCGCAACGTGCTGCTCGGCATCAAATTCATTTCCACCGGGCAATTCGCCAGATTCCGCAATCCCAAGCCGACAACTTCGCCCAGCGAGTGCGCCACGCGCGCCAGTTCCTCCAGATTCACTGCCGGATCAATTTGCACGTTGCGGAACGGATTGAAGTATTCGACCGGCACATTCAGCTTTTCAGCGAAAAATTGCCCCGTGTAAGGCATGATGGACGCGCCGCCGGACAAAAACAGACGCACCGGCTCCGAACCGCCCTGTTGCCCGCGATAAAACTGCTTCGTCTGATTGACCTGGATGTGCAGCTTGGTCATGAACTGCCGCGCGATTTTGGCGATGGCCGCCTGGTACTCACTTTCCGGCTCCTCGTAAGCACCGCCGAGACTGACGAAGCCTTCGGCAATTTTTTTCTGTTCAGCGATTTCAAATTTTAATTTCGCCTCGTTCGCGAAATCCTGGGTGATGGTGTTGGCGCCCAGACCGATGCCGCGGGAAAAGACCTTGCCATTTTCGAAGAAGAGCAGGTTGCTCGTCTTGGCGCCGATGTCCAGCAGCATCGTACAATCCTGCAAATCGCCATAGTTGTAGCGAAAAGCGTTGCACAACGCCGCGGGCGACACGTCGCACAGTTGCAACCGCAGCTTCGCCTCCTCCGCCATGCGAAACAGACCTTCGACCACCTCGGATTTGATCGCCACCAGCAGGACTTCCAGTTCACCACCGGTGCTGGAACCCAAAATTTGATAATCCCACACCACCTCCGCGAGCGGGAATGGCACGTTCTGCTGCGCTTCGTATTGGATGATCTGTGTCACCTTGCCCGCGTCCACCGGCGGGAGCTTGACGAATTTGGAAAACACCTGAAAACCCGGCGCGCAGACGTTGATGTTCCGCGCCTTGGTGCCGGTCTCCTCTAGCACCGCGCGCAATGCCTTGAGCACAGTCGTTTCGCGGGAAGATTCCTGGATGCCTTCAAGGCCGAGCGGTTTGATGGAAAAATTTTTAAGACGCAAACCGCCGGCTTCGTTGATTTCAAACTCCGCCAGCTTGAGGCTGCCCGCCCCGAAATCCACTGCCAGGAATGATTTTGTGTTCAGCATTTCTGTTCGCGCCGCTCGCCACCGTCAACGCCACCAGATTTCCTGGTTTTGGGTTTGAGCTAGCCCGTGCTGATTACGGGAAATTTCCTAAATGGTCAAACAGAAATCTAAAAAAAATGGATGCCCGCTTCTGGCTGCCATTAAAATATTGCATCCGGTGTCCGGCTTTGGCTTCATCCTGCCGTGCCGGGACAGCCGCAAGCCGTCACGTTCGTCATGAATCGCTGTCGTATGCAAATTTTTTATTCAGGCTGTGTGCAGGGTGTCGGTTTTCGCTACACCGCGAAAACCGTCGCCACCGGCTTTGAAGTCACCGGCATCGTCCGCAATTTGCCGGACGGTCGCGTTGAATTGATTGCCGAGGGCGCCCGCGAGGAACTGGAGGCGTTTCATGACGCCATTCGTGGCGCAGGACTTGCTAGCTTTATTCGCGACGAAAGTATAAGTTGGGGGGAAGCAAAAAATGAATTTCACGGTTTTGAAATTGTCCGCTAATCGCAATGAGATACGCCATCATCGCTGACATCCACGGCAACCTGGAAGCGTTCCAAACCGTTTTGGCTGACATCAAAACCCAAAACGCAACGCATATACTCTGCCTCGGCGATGTCGTCGGCTATAACGCCAACCCCAAGGAATGCCTCGCCATCGTCCGGGAAATGAACATCCCCTGTGTGAAGGGCAATCACGACGAATATTGTTCCACCGACGATCCGCTCGAAGGTTTCAATCCCCACGCCGCCGACGCGGTTCACTGGACGCGCGAACAACTTTCCGAGGAGGAGCGCCAGTGGCTGCTCGACCTCAAATACACCCGCATGGCCGCCAACTTCACGATGGTCCACGCCACGCTCGACGCGCCCCAACGCTGGGGTTACGTCTTTGACAAACTCGCGGCCGCCGCCAGTTTTCCGTATCAAAACACGCAACTCTGTTTCTTCGGCCACACCCATGTGCCCGTCGCCTTCATGCGCGACACTGCCGTCCGCGGCGGCACTTATTCAAAATTCAAAATTGATCCCTCCAAAAAATATTTCATCAACGTCGGCGCCGTCGGCCAGCCGCGCGACAACAATCCCCGCGCCGCCTATGTCATATACGACATGGACGCGGGAACGATTGAACTGCGCCGGCTCGATTACGACATCGCTGCCGCCCAGCAAAAGATCCGCGCCGCCGGCCTGCCCGAACGGCTCGCCGAACGGCTGGAATTTGGAAGGTGATCTCAAAGTGACGGGTGACCGGTGACGAGTGACCAGATGCCGGCTCGCGCGCGGTTTGTCATGTCACCGGTCACTCGTCACGTGTCACTTGATTGAAAATTTTAATTCTCAAGCCCAGTTCGCTCGGCGACGTGGTGCAGGCGTTGCCCGTGCTGCGGCTGCTCAAACGTCATCTGCCCGCAAGCGAAATTTTCTGGTGGATTGATTCCGCTCTCGCGCCGCTCCTCGAAGGCGATCCCGACTTGACCGGCGTCGTCCGCTTCGAACGCCAGCGCTGGGCCGCACCGCAGCATTGGCCCGAAATGCTCCGCAGCCTCCGCTGGATGCGCGCGCAAAATTTCGACTGGGTCATTGACCTTCAATGCCTCGCGCGCAGCGGCGCATTCGCCTGGCTCGCCAACGGACAATTTCTCATCGGCCTCGATGAAGTCCGTGAAGGCGCGCGGGGATTTTATGATGTCGCCATCCGCCGCCCATCGTTCCACACCCATGCCGTGGACTGGTATCTCGCCGTGTTGCCGCGACTCGGCGTGCCGGTCCACAGGAATTTTCAATGGCTGCCCGAACGTCCCGCCATCGCCGCCGCCGTCCAATCCAAATGGCAAACGGACGGCGCGCGCTGGATTGCCATCCAGCCCGGCGCACGCTGGGAAAACAAACGCTGGCCGGTGGAGTATTTTGCCGAACTCGTCCGCCTGCTCGCAAAAAAATTCCCCGACACGCGCTTCGCCGTTCTCGGCACCGCCGAAAACCAGTCGCTCGGCGCAGCCATCGCCCGTGCCGAAGCGCAACGCTGCCTGAACCTGTGCGGCCGGGCTTCGTTGCTGGAAATGGTCGAATGGCTGCGACTGTCCAAATTGATGGTCACCAACGACACCGGCCCGATGCACGTGGCCGCCGCGCTCGGCAAGCCGCTCGCTGCCTTGTTCGGCCCGACCGAACCGCGCCGCACCGGCCCGTATGGCCATTTGGAAAATGCGTTGCGGCTGGACCTCCCCTGCTCTCCCTGCCTGAAATCGCACTGCACCTACGAGAAACCGAACGAATGCTTGAAGGCAATTTCGCCCGCGACGGTTTTTGAGCGCGTGTGCCGGCAATTTGTCCCGGCTTAGTCGCAGCCTTGCGCTTTTGCCGCGTGGGTTTAGGCTGAAGGCGGGTGAGCACTTCAACGCAAACCACATCACCGCTGTCCGGTGAAATGGCCCATCGCCAGGTTTTCGTGACCACGCACTGGTCGGTGGTGCTGACGGCGGGCCGCAACGACACCACCCGCGCCCGGGCTGCGCTCGAAAATCTCTGCCAGACCTATTGGCAGCCCCTCTATGCCTATGTGCGGCGGCGTGGTTATTCGTCCGAAGACGCCCAGGACCTCACCCAGGCATTCTTCGCGCGGCTTCTGGAACGCAACGCCGTCGCCGCCGTCGCGCCGGAAAAGGGCCGGTTCCGCTCCTTCCTGCTCGCCAGCCTGAACCATTTCCTCGCCGACGAATGGGACAAGGCACGCGCGCAGAAACGCGGCGGCGGCAAGGTGATTTCACTGGACCTGCAAAGCGCCGAGATGCGGCTGGGCGAAATCCCGGTGGAAAATTTCACGCCGGAAAAGGCGTTTGAACATCGCTGGGCCATCACCCTGCTCGAACAGGTTTACCAGCGATTGGGAGAGGAATATCGCACGCAGGGCAAGGGCACGCTGTTCGACGCCCTGCGAACCACGCTGGCCGGAGCGAGCGACGCCGCACCCTACGCCGAGCTGGCACGGCAACTGAGCCTGACCGAAGGCGCAGTGAAAGTGGCCGTGCACCGGCTGCGCCAGCGTTATCGCGCATTGCTGCGCGAAACCATCGCCGACACCGTGTCCACCCCGGACGAGGTGGAGGATGAACTGCGGTATCTGTTCCGGACACTGGCGGGGTGATTTTGCAACGAAGATGGAGAATAGAGAATGGAGGATGGCCAACGCGACGTTCCATCTTCAAACCTCCATCATCCATCTTCGCTTGAAAATATATGTAACTTTTGGCCAATTCTTCCTTTGTATGGGGTGAAAGCAGAAATTTATGGCTGACGAAAAAACATGCCCGCATTGCGGAAAACCGGTGCCGCCCACGGCGTTGGGCGGCATCTGCCCCGAATGTATGCTCAAGGCCGGCCTCGCCTCGCAAACGGAGGGCCCAGGCGGGGTCGGGCCGCAGGGAACCAAAGTCGTCCAGCCACCACCTTCGCCGGCCGAAATCGCATCACTGTTCCCGCAACTGGAAATCCTCGAATGTCTCGGGCGCGGCGGCATGGGCGTGGTGTACAAGGCGCGGCAACCGCGCTTGAACCGCCTCGTCGCGCTCAAAATCCTGGCACGTGACAAGGAACAGGATGGGCAATTCGCCGAGCGGTTCACGCGCGAAGCCCAGACGCTCGCGCGGTTGAATCATCCGAACATCGTCACCGTCCACGACTTCGGCGAGGCGGGCGGACATTGTTACCTGGTGATGGAATTTGTGGACGGCCTGAATTTGCGCCAGTTGCTGCTGGCCGGAATGATGAAGCCGGAACAGGCGCTGACAATTGTGCCGATGATTTGCGAGGCGCTCCAATACGCCCACGAACAGGGCATCGTCCACCGCGACATCAAGCCGGAGAACATCCTGCTGGAAAAATCGGGCCGGGTGAAAATCGCGGACTTCGGCATCGCGAAGATGCTGGGTGTCGGGGCCGGACACCAGGCGCTCACGGGCTCGAAGGACGTCATGGGCACACCGCATTACATGGCGCCGGAACAGTTGGAAAAGCCGCTGACGGTGGACCATCGCGCGGACATTTATTCGCTCGGCGTCGTGTTCTACGAAATGCTCACGGGCGAACTGCCGCTGGGCAAATTCGCGCCGCCGTCGAAGAAAGTCCAGATTGACGTGCGGCTCGATGAAGTGGTGTTGCACACGTTGGAGAAGGAACCGGCGCGCCGTTACCAGCAAGCAAACCAGCTTAAGACGGACGTGGAAACGATTGCGGGCACTCCTGGCATCACATCGGGCGCCGGCGCGGATGCGGTACGCGCAGGTTGGTTGAGAAGCCAGCTGACGAAGGTGCAAGGGGGACAAACCGTTGTCAACTGGACCGGCGCAAGCAGGTGCTGGTCAAGTCTGTTCGGCATATTGGCTTTCGTCGTAATCTTGGGTTGGTTTGGTACGAAACAGACATTCCCGTTGGCTGGAGCCTTGGGATGTGCTGCGTTCGCGGCATGGGCAGTCGTGACTGTTGGTATCGGACTGATGATAAATCGGTTTTGGATACCAATCACCACCGTTCGCGAAGGGAAAACCGTTTTAGACTGGATGGGAGCATCTTGGGCTTGGGGAGGCATCTTCGGTACTTGGCTCTTCTTTGTGCTCCTTTTTTGGTTCTCCACGGAAAAAGCGTTTCCTTTGGCGGCGACTTTGGTGTCTGGCGCGTTGGCAGCGGCAATTATTGTGGGTCTATGCGCGATGCGGGCAACAAGCCAAGACTTGTCGGGAAAGCGCGCCGCAGCAGCTGTGGCGGGCCAGACTCCAGCGGCGGCAGGCCAGGCGATCAGCGACAAGATCCTTCTGCCAACATTTCTGCTGGCCTTCTTCTTCGGCGTGTTCGGCGCGCACCGGTTCTACATTGGAAAAATCTGGACCGCGTTCCTGCAGTTGGCCGCTTTGGGTGGATGTGCCCTCTTGATCATTGCCTGCGCCACTTTGGGCACGCACGGGCAACCCGTAACCGGAATCTTGCTGGGGTTTTTGAGCTTCGGATGTATCATCTGGGCCACGATTGACTGGATTTTAATCGTCTGTAAGGCGTTCACCGACGGCCAGGGAAGGAGAATCACAAACTGGCTCCACCCGCAAACCAACGAAATGAAAACCGGTTTCAGCCCTTTGACCGGTCCGCCGTCAACCCCGCCATCAACCTCACCCCCAACATCGCCGCCAGGTGGAACCGCTCCTTTAGCCACCGCTCCCGCACCGGCGCCGATGGCACAGAAAAAAATGCCTGCCAATGGCACCGGCAAGATTGTGGCGCCCGCCGTGGGCCTCATGGTTGCCGGCATGCTGAAGTTGTCTTCGGCACTGACCGCCTTGTTTTTCCTTGCCAGTTTAAACACTGGATGGCTGGGAACGATGTTGGAAAATCTTGGAATCGGTCCTTTTTCTCACTGGGAAGTTCTGCCCGGCTTCAGCATCGTGCTCCTTAAGGTGGTTCCGGCGTGTTTGATTCTCTTCGGCGGCCTCCAGATGTTGCAACTCCGGAGTTACGCGTGGGCCATTGCCGCCGGCATCCTGGCCATCGTGTGCTGCAGCCTGGTCGGATTTCCCGTGGGCATCTGGGCGCTGATTATTTTGGCGCGCCAGGATGTGCGGGAGACGTTTGCCAACGCAGCGGCGTCCCCATCGCCAAAGACAGGCAATAAGTGGCCATGGGTCCTGGGCACGGCAGCAGTGGCGAGTGTGATCGCCATCGGGTTGATGATTGCGGTTGTTCTCGCGCTGCGTCCGACCAGTGGAAATCCCAACATGACCGTGCGCGGCACTGTCACCGACGCCGTCACCGGCAAACCCATCGCCGGCGCGCGTGTGGACGACAATCGCTACGGCGCGGACTCCGACCGGACGCCGCAACAGGCTTGGACGGATGTCCACGGCCATTACGAACTGAAAACGTGGTACGAGGAACACACCATCGCCGCCTCCGCTCCCGGTTACGAAAATAAATTGTCTCTCCTGCGCACTAAAGTCCTGGGTTCCGAGCGCGAAAAACGGATGGATTTTAAGTTGCAGCCGCAAGGGGCAACCCCGGCGTATCAAAGGCAGACCGGTACGAATGACTCAGTCTCACCGGCTGCGAACTTGTCGATTCAGACCGACATCCACACCATCGATATCCCGCTCACCAATCATGGTTCCGTCATGACTTCGAACATTTCATCACCGGACGGTCAGGTCGTCATCGAGACCACCAACGGCAGGCTGTCGGCTGACAAAGCTCAACTCCAGGCCGACACCAATGGAGCACCGAATCTGACTGGCCGAAAAATCGAATCTGAGCCGGCGATTGCACCGAAGCCGACCGCCATTGCTCCCGCGGTGCAAAGTGAACCCCATGTGCAACGGATAAAAATCATCGGCAACCTTTTGACGAAGGACGAGTTTCAACAGGATTTCAATCAGACCCTCCCGCTCACCGCCGATGGCCGCCTCAGCCTCAACAATGTCAACGGCAAGGTTGAAATCAGCGGCTGGGACCGGGACGAGGTGGCGATCCAAGCCGTCAAGCATGGCAAGACCAAAGAAAACGCGGAAGAGTTGGAGATCAAGGTGGACGCCCATCCCGATCACATCACCATCCACACCCAGCAGCCTGAGAGTTGGTTTGGCTGGAATAAGGATTCCGTGAATGTGGATTATACCATCCAGGTTCCGCGACACGCGCGGCTGGCAAACATCTCCAGCGTCAACGGGCAAATCGCGATTGATGGCGTCTCCGGCAACATCGAGGCGTCCACCGTCAATGGCCGGCTGCAAATCCAGGGCGCGGTGGGTGACTTGAAACTATCCACCGTCAATGGTCGGATCGAGGCGGAACTGACTTCGCTCGGCGGCAGCCAAACCGTTTCGCTCAAGACGGTCAACGGCCACATTGAGGCCATCCTGCCCGCCAATGCCGACGCGGAAGTCTCGGCCAGCACTGTCAACGGTGGCATGAGCAGCGAATTCTCTTCGTTGATTGTGAAAAAGGAATTTCCGCTGGGCAGACATCTGAAAGGCACGCTCGGCAGCGGCGGCGCCCGCGTCAAAGCCAGCACCGTCAATGGCCGCATCAATTTTCGGAAGGGCAAGGACGTGCAGTGAACCGAACGCGGCCCCGGTCCGCAACTGTTCGGCGATGCCTCCGCATTTACACATTCTTACCATCGTGCTTGACTCCCGCCCGTCAGGACGCGATTTTTTACGGATGAAATCCGCCAACGCGATGCCGCTTTGCGTGAACTGGCAAAATAAACCTAACTCCGCATCAAAACCATTAACAACCTTCACCCAACCAAACCACCCATGAACAAAAAAATCATCATCCTTGCCGTTTCGGGCATCCTCCTTTCCGGCTGCACCACTAAATCCACTGTGTACCAGAACGTGGAGCGAACCAAGATTGAGTTCGAAAACGATGCGGCGGCCCGGCTGTTTTATGAGACGTTGAGCAAAAACTCCGCCAATCAAAAACATTCCGAAAGCACGACCATCGTCCATATTCCCATCATTTATAAGACCGAACGAAAGGTAGTCCTCGGGCCAAATGCGGAATTCAACGAGGCGGTGGCCATTTGCGACACCAACAAGGATGGCCGGATCACCGAAGCCGAAGCCAGGATCTATGCCAACCTGAAGCCCTAAAATGGTTCTGGGGTTCACCGGCGAACGACCCGGGGGCAACCATTCACTCATACCAACATGTCAAGCCTCGCGCTTGACTTGAGGCCGGGACATTACGATTCTCGCGCCATGAAATCCGCCGCCATTTTGTTGGGTCTGGTCTGTACGCTCTCCCAACTCGCTGCCCAGAGCGTCATCACGCCGACGAATCACATCGAGCTTTTCAACGACAAAGATTTTTCTGGCTGGACGTTTTGCATGAGGTCGAACGCCAACCCTGTACTGGCCTGGAACGTCACCAACGGCGTTATTCATTGCTCCGGCAAACCCAGCGGTTACCTCCGCACGACACAGTCATATAGCAATTACGCACTCACGGTTGAATGGCGCTTCGTGAAAGTTGCACCCAAGGCCGACAATACCGGCATCCTCGTCCACATGCAATTGCCGGACAAGGTCTGGTCTCCCTGCGTCCAAGTCCAAGGCAAGCACGACAACCAGGGCGACTTGATATTTATGGCCGGCGCGGAATCCAAGGAGCATCGCGGCATGGATGCCAACGCGCCCGTTCCCAAATGCGGTCCGTCCAATGAAAAACCCGTCGGGGAATGGGACACGGTAAAAACCGTGTGCGATAGCAATGACGTCAAGGCCTACGTCAACGGCAAGTTCATGAATGAAGGCACCGAATGCACCCTTTCCTCAGGCTTCATCGGCTTTCAAAGTGAAGGCGGCGAATTTGAAATCCGCAAAGTGTTTTTGGAGCCGCTGAAATGAACTTCTGTAGCGGTCTATGCCCGCCGCCAACGTTCACAGAGCGCCGCTACAAAAAGCAGTATCGTAACCCAGTGTCACCCGACCGGTTCCGCCGGACGCAACTGCACGAGGGTAGCACCCCAGCCGCCGAACTGCGGATGATCGAGCGTGAAGGACACCACGGCCGGATGTTTGGCCAGAATCGCATGCACCGTCCGCCGCAGGTTGCCGATGCCCTTACCGTGGATGATCCGCACTTGGAGGATGCCGCGCGCCTGACACGCGGCCAAATAGTCCGGCACCAGGTCCTTCACCTCGCGCGGCCGGAACGTGTGCAAATCCAGCACCCCGTCAATCGGCAGTTCAATCGGTTCCTCAGCCATGCGCCAGCCGTTTCTTCGCCCACGCCCTGGCCTGGCGCGGCGTTTTTAGTTCGTCCTGCAACTGTTTTTCGCGGATTTCCGCGAGCAATGCACCCATCGCCGGACCGGGTTTCACGCCCAGCGCAATTAAATCGTCGCCAGTGAGTAACGGCGGTCGAATCGCCGGCTGTTTCTCCAGTTCCGCCGCCTGCTGCACCAGAAATTCGTAATGATCCAGCGCACCGTGCGAGCCGAGGCAGTCGAGCCGGTGCAGTTCGAGTTCGAGCGGAAAAGTCTCGCGCAACAGCAGTTGCCGCAGCGTGGCCTTGCGCATCTGCTTCACGTCCTTGAATTGCATGTGCTGCCGCACGCACGCAACAATTTCCTCGATTTGCTTTTTTGGAAAACGCAACCGCGTCAAAATTCTTTCCGCCAGCACCGCGCCGACTTTTTCGTGGCCATAGAAATGGATATCGCCCGTGGCGGGATCGAGCTCGGCCGTGGCCGGCTTGGCGATGTCATGCAAAATCACCATCCATGGCAGCGATGGATGCGAGTTCGGCGGCAGTTTCTCCAGCATCAGCCGGATGTGCTCGAACACCGTGCCTTCGGGATGAAAATCCGGCGATTGCTCGCACGCAATCGTGGTGACAATTTCGGGCAAAACGCCGGGAAGCAATCCGCTCTTGAGCAACAAAACCAGCCCCCGCGCGGCGGGAGCCATCATTTTCTCCCTCGCCCCGCCCAAGCGGGGAGAGGGATGGGGCGAGGGGCTTTGAATTTTTGCAGCTTCGGCCTCCTCACCCCGCCCCTCTCCTCCGGCGGAGGAGAGGGAGATATTCTTATGTGGCGGCGCGAACAACTTGATCAACTCATCCCGAATCCGCTCGGCGCTGATGAGTCCGATTTTTGGCGCGAGGGCCCTGACTGCGGCGAAGGTTTGCGGCTCGATTTCAAAACCCAATTGCGCGGCAAACCGCACCGCGCGCAGCAAACGCAAATGGTCTTCGGCGAACCGTTCGCCCGGCGAACCGATGGTGCGGATGATTTTCGCGCGCAAATCCTTTTCGCCGCCGACCCAATCGTGGAGCTTTTCCGCGACCGGATCGTAGAAAAGTCCGTTGACCGTGAAATCGCGGCGTTGCGCATCGGCCTCGGCATTGGCAAAGGTGACATGTTCCGGATGCCGGCCATCCTGGTAAACCGCCTCGGCGCGAAACGTGGCGACCTGAAATTGATGCCCGCCTTCGAGGACGACCATCACCCCGAATTTTTTACCGACCGCGACGGTGCGTTTGAACAATTTTTCGATCTGCTCCGGCCGCGCGGAAGTGGCGATGTCGTAATCGCCCGGCTCGCGTCCCAGCAGAAAATCGCGCACACAACCGCCGACCCAGAACGCGCTGAAGCCCGCCGTTTGCAATTGGCGGACGATTTCAACGGCAGTGGCACGCAGTGGCTTGTCAGTCATTTGTGATTTGCGGCTTACGATTTACGATTTACGCGGTGGTTTGGCAAAGCAGAAGATTGCCTGAGCTTGGAGCGCCGAACACCGATTCGGCCCGGTGGTGGTCTTGATGCGGTCCAAGCCGATACGGTGATCGGCGCTCCACTGCCACCTATTTCGCACACGGCGCAAGAATCGCTTCGCTCATGCCGTGGATGATTTTTTTGTCGGCCGGATTGATTGTCGCCAGCACCCCGCCAAGCTGCGGACGCGCCGCGTCGCCTTCACCGGCCACGAAATAATATGGACACAGCCGCACCCGGCCTTTCATCGGCACGACTTCGTTCTTCGCAAAGTCAAACCACTGCGCCTCGACCAGCGCGGGTTTATGATAACGCTGAATGACGCGCGGCGACTGCTCGAAATGTTGAAGGGCATCATCCACCGCCTTTGCCCAGTCTTCCTGCGACAAATCACTGCCGAGAAAGACCCCGCGTGCGCCCCAGGCGTGCTCGGAAAAGCCTGAGACTTTCAAAATCAAATCACGCTCCTTTTGCGACAGGGTTTTGAGCTGCTGCCAGTCCGTCAGATTCAACTCCGGAATCACCGCCTGCGGCGGCAGCGGCGTCGGGTCAACGATCCACGTGTAAGGAACCAGTTTTTTCAAACGCGCCAGGAAGCCTTCACCCAATTCCTGCCGCCAGAAGTCGTGCAGGTGGCGGTTCCACAACAGCGCGAACAGCATTTTTTCCTCGAATACCGGCTTGGGCGGCGGTGTAAGACGGATACGTTTTTCGGCGGCCAACTCAAAAATCCTTTTTGAATTCGGCACGTTGGCCAGATCGAACAACTCGAAAAAGCGATACACCGCGTCGCCGTCGGAAAAGTCGGCGAACCTTGAACCTTGAACCTTGAACCTTGAACCCTGAATTTGATTTGCCAGCCATTCCATTTCCGGCCGATACGTCGCCGCTTCCTCCGATACGATGATGTGAACCGTTTTGGCGTCGCCGAAGATGGATTCAAAGCCACGAAGCATTCCGTCCGCACCGCCTACAATTTCGGATTTCGGATTTCGGATTTCGGATTGATTCTGTGCGCCGGCCATTCCGCAATCCGCATTTCGCAATCCGCAATAGGTTCGATTGAGCCACCCCGTCAGTCCGATGCCACCGGGAACCGAATCCAGTTCCGTAATGCTGATGCCGGTCTCCGTCAGCAAAATGTCGGGCCGGATGACGCGCGGCACTTCGTTTTTGAACGCGGGCGAACGCTGGAGCGCGATGAGTTTCGCCGGCTTGCCAAGGTCGAGCCAGCGGGCGATCCATTCCGGCTGCTTGCCCTCGGCGCTTTTGCGGTAAAGCAGATTGACCGCCCGATAAAACTGCAGCAGCACGCGGCCCAACGACTCGATTTCCTTCGCCAGTTTTTCGTCAAGCAGAAATGGCGCCGGCGAAATGCGCCACTCAAGTCCGGCGAACAAACCGCCCGGCGGGAGCGAGTCGCGGATGAATCTGGCTTGTTCTTGGGGTGAATTCACAAATTTTTAGCCACAGATGAAACACAGATTGAACACAGATAATTTCGTTTCTGAAATCCGTGTTTCATCTGTGTCAATCTGTGGCTGATTAAGTTCTGACCTGCCCGCTGCCGAAGCCAAGCCATTTGTAGCTGGTCAGTTCCTCCAAACCCATCGGGCCGCGCGCGCCGATTTTGTCGGTGCTGATGCCGATCTCCGCACCCATGCCGAACTCACCGCCGTCGGTAAACCGCGTGCTTGCGTTCCAATAGACCGCCGCGGAATCCACCTCGGCCAGAAACTGTTTCGCATGCGCCTCGTTCTTCGTGACGATGCTGTCCGAATGCGCCGAGCCGTATTGATTGATGTGGTCAATCGCCGCTCTCACCCCATCCACAACCCGCACATTCAGGATGTAGTCGTTGTATTCGGTGTAAAAATCCTGCTCCGCGGCAGGCCGGATTGCGGATCGCGGATTGCGGATCGCGGATTGAAGAATGGCGCGGGACTGTTCATCACAGCGCAATTCGACCTTTTTCTCACCAAGCCGCGTTCCGATGAACGGCAGAAATTTCTCCGCGACGGCCTTGTCCACGAGCAGCGTTTCCATCGCATTGCAGACGGCGGGACGCTGGACCTTCGCGTTCAACGCAATTTCTCCGGCCATTTTCAAGTCGGCGTCGGCATCCACAAACACGTGGCAGACACCCTTGTAATGTTTGATGACCGGCACCTTGGAGCACTCGGCCACGGCACGGATGAGCCCTTCGCCACCACGGGGCATGCAAAGGTCAATGTATTGCGTGAGGGAAAGCAAAATGGGAATCGCCTCGCGATCGGCCACGGGCACGACCTGGATCGCGTGTTCGGGAAATTTCGCCAGCGCCTGTTTCCCCGCCTCAATCATGATTCGTGCGATGGCCTGGTTCGAATTCAGTGCCTCCCGGCCGCCGCGCAAAATCACTGCGTTGCCGGATTTGAAACAAAGACTCGCCGCGTCTGCCGTCACGTTGGGACGCGATTCGTAAATGATGACCACCACCCCGATGGGCGTGGATATTTTCTGGAGTTTCAAGCCGTTGGGCCGGACGCGTTCGTCCAGGATCCTTCCCACCGGATCCGCCAGCGCCGCCACTTCGCGCAATCCTTTCGCCATCGCCGCGATGCGTTTGTCATCCAGCTTGAGCCGGTCGAGCATGGCCGATGAGAGGCCGACCTTCGCGGCGGCATCCATGTCGGGCGTGTTGGCCGATTTGATGGCTTCGGCGTTTTTTTCGACCGCAGCCGCCATCGCGAGCAAACACGAATTTTTCTCCGCCGTCGTGAGTTGGGCGAGTTCGCGCGACGCCACCCTGGCCTGTCGGGCCAGTCGCGTCATCTGCTCATTCAAAGTCATGCGGAAAGAAGGTAAGCCAAAAAGCCAAAGTGAAAAGTGCGAAGTTTCCAGCGCTTTTCACAACCCGTGGTTGTTCTTGCTTCATTAACGGCCCGATAAACCGGCCGGATTGATACTGCAATTATTGTTAAGTTGTTGCCAAAAAATGGCGAGCGCATTTCGGCTGGGGCGCGGATGGTCATAATATGATTGCTGGCAGTCATTTGGGGAAACGCCACGTTGAACAAACAATGTCTGCGTCATCTGCCAGCAATCCCCTGCGGATTGCATGGCATGAGGTCAGGTTCCCGGTTCGCATCATCGCCAAATTGCGTGCCGCAATCGAAGCCCGGGCGCCGGTTGGTTATGAGGATGAAACCGGCTTCCATTACAGCCCAAAGGCGTCCGACTGGTTCTTTTCAATTTAAGGTTTGCTGCGCAAAAGCTTTTTGTGCGCGGCGGAGTCAATATGGGTTTTGGATTTTGGTTCGGGCAGACAGTCGTTTTTTCCGCGGGATTCTCCATCCCCACCTCCTTGGCGGCTGTCGCCCGAATCGGTTTTTCTGGGGAGCTTCGACCTCCAACTTTGGACGCGTATCGGGGCCATGAAATGGGGCACAATTCCCGGGAGCGCTAGCGTCTCGCCGGCGAGTTCCGGTTTTCGGCTCCCGACCAGCCGGCGGGACGCCGGCGCTCCCAAGAGTTTCATCGAAAATAATGAGCCTCCTCACGTCGGCTGCTACGAATCAATTTTCACCAATCCAAACCAGCGTGCCGCTGGGTAGCTTGTCGAAGAGCGGAATCAAATCATTGGCGGCAAGGTGGATGCAGCCGCACGACAGGGGCCGGCCAATCGTTGTCTCGTCGCCGGTACCGTGAATGTAAATGTGCCGCGCGTGGGAATCCACGTTACCGCCGCGGTTGAAGCCGGGTTCGAGCCCTTCCAGCCAGAGAATGCGCGTGGTGATTTTCGCGTCCGGCATTCCCTGCCAGGTGTAGCCAATCGGCTTGCGGCCTTTGAAAACCGTTCCCGCCGGCCAGCCGCCCCCGATTTTTTCCACGACACGATGCAATCCAAGCGGCGTGCCGTTCGAGCCGGCGAGTTGGCTGATGCCAAAACGTGAAGTGGAGCAACGCATTATTTTACCGCCAAGTCGCCAAGACGCGGAGTCTTTTTTAAAAAGCAAGACGGTTTGTTCGGCAACGTTCACCGCAAGAACGAAATGACTCAGAACCACACCAAGTTGCTGGCATTTTCGCAGGCAAGAGCTGAACAGGTTCATGGGTGAAATATCACAGTCTGGATTCAGATAATCACCGTCTTCACTCCAAGCAGTTTTTTGAAACTCATCTGAACTGTGATCATTTTGTGACATTAGCGTTTGCGTCAATGTCACTCAGCTTGATGGCCTTTACGTCAACAGAACCATCCGCTTTGATGATGAAATAGAGGGTGAAGCGGTCAAGGCCGGGGGTAACAACGCCTTCGAGTTTATCTTTGACCGCGTGATGCGTACCGTTTTCTTCCCATCGCACTTCTGCCTCCGACGGAATCGGCATCGGAACCCAACCTTCTGTTGCTTTGTCACCTTTTCCCAACCAGCTTGGTTGGGCTACTTTTGTATCACCGTAATAGGCACATACGCCATCCAAGTCATGCCCTGTTTTATTTACAAAACCAATATCATATCTTGTTTTCATTGGTGATCGTGAACAAGCCGGTACTAGCAGAACAAGGCCTGCTACGCCAATCAGACCGATGAGTATCTTCTGACGTAATGTCATTTTAGTTTCTTCACGAGCACCTTCGAGTTGCGTCCGCTCTGCTCGTATTTTTCGCGGCGGGCGGGCGGCAAATCGTCGGGCGTGCCTTCGGCAAAGCCGCCTTTGGACTGAAAATACGTGAACGCCTGGGTCGAAAGCGTGATGAGTTCGCCCAGGCTCATGTCACGCGCCTTGTTTTCCACAAACTGGATCAGCTTTCGCCCGATGCCCTGGTTTTCAAACGACGGGTTGACATAAAGACACGCCAGCTCGCCCTTCTTCTGCTCGGGGTAAACATGCAACGCCACGCACGCGACCGGATTTTTATCAATCTCGAAGAGGTAATAATCGCCCAGGCTTTTTTCGATGCTCGCCCGGGTGCGTTTGACCAGTTCATCCGCCTCGACCGACGCCTTCGTCAGCAATTGGATGGCCCGGATGTCCTTTTTCTTCGCCGGCCGGATTTGCTGATATTCATTGGCATAAACAAGCGTGCCGATGCCGTCATTGGAAAATACTTCCGCGAGCAGGCCCTCATCCACCTTGCCATTGATGATGTGAACGCGCGGAATTCCGGCCAGGCAGGCAAGCGCGGCGTGTTGCGCCTTCGAAAGCGTTTCCGGCGAAAACCCGGCTACATTTTGCTGCAACAGCTTTTGCAAATCCGCCACGAGCATCTGCCGGATGAGCTGGCCGTTGTAACGCAAGCCGTCCTGCGAAGTGATGAAAATCAGTTTGATGGCCTTGAGCGCGTCCGCCACGGCCACCGCCACTCCGTCAGAATTCACCCGATACGTTTTGCCGTCGCCGTCAAACCCGAGCGGCGGGATGACGGGAACGACGCCCTGGTTGAGCAGCGATTGGAGCATTTCCACGTCCACGCGCTCGACTTTGCCGGTGAACAAATGGTCCACGCCCTGGATGATGCCCATGGGATGGGCGATGATGGCATTCGTACTGGTGGCCCGGAGGTCATTGGCCGAAAGCCCTTCGAGAATTTCGTGCGTGAGCCGGTTCGCGGCGGTGAGCGCAAGGTTGAGCGTGGCCGCGTCCGTAACCCCGCCGCCGTAGAGATCGGAGGCTTTGACATTTTGCTCATCGGCCAGCGCCTTGATTTGCGCCGACGCGCCGTGGACGAGCACCACGCGGATGCTCAACGAGCGCAACACCGCCACGTCCAGCAGCAGCGTCGCGAAGTTCTCGTCCGTAACGATCGCCCCATCAATGCTTAGGATGAACGTCTTCTCTCGAAATTGCGGAATGTATTGCAGGATGCCCCGCAGATCGGTCAGTTTCACGTTGGCTCGTTATTTTGTTTCAATGCAAAGAATAAGTATTCGGTTTTTGCCGCGATTCAAATAATTATTTCTGGCCCAAAACGGTTTTCAACGCCTCGAGGCAGCGCTTGTTTTCCTTCGGCGTGCCGATGGAGATGCGCACCCATTCCGGCAGTTGATAGCCGCCCATCGGACGCACGATTACGCCCAGCTTCTGCAATTCCCCGAACACGCGCTGGCCGTCGCCGACGCGCACCAGGATGAAATTCGCCTGCGACGGAACGAATTCCAGCCCGAGCTTGCGGAACGTGCGCGCATAAAGTTTGAGTCCGCGCGAGTTTACCTTGCGCGTCTTCTCGACATGTTTGGTGTCGTCCAGCGCCGCGAGCGCGCCCGCCTGTGCCACCAGGTTGATGTTGAACGGCTGGCGGATTTTTTCCAGCGCGGCAATGAAGTCGGGATGTCCGATGCCGTAGCCGATGCGCAGTCCGGCCAGGCCGTATATCTTTGAGAATGTCCGCATCAAAAGCAGGTTCGGTTTGCTGCCGTTCTGGATTACCGGCAGCAGATCGAGCGGTTCGTTTAGGAACTCGATGTAAGCCTCGTCCAACGCCAGCAGGACGTCGGCGGGCACGGCGTTGACAAAGCGCGCCAGTTCCTCGCGGCTCGCGGTGGTGCCGGTGGGGTTGTTCGGGTTGGCGACGAAAACGATGCGCGTGTTGGGCGTGATGGCAGCCAGCATGGCGTCGAGGTCGTGAGCATGATTTTTTGCCGGCACGATGACGAGTTGCGCGCCGAACAGGGCGGTCACAATGGGATAAACTGCGAAGCAAAATTGCGACACGACGACTTCCGCGCCGGGCGCAAGCAATGCATGCCCGACCATTTCGATGACTTCGTTGGAGCCGTTGCCAAGGATAAGGTTGGCCGGCGTCACGCCGAGTTTGGCGGCCAGTTTTTGCTTCAGATAAAACGCGTTGCCGTCGGGGTAAAGGTTCACCTGCTTGAGCGCCTGGCGTATGGCGGCCAGACCCAGGCGCGACGGGCCGAGCGGGTTTTCGTTCGACGCGAGCTTGATGATGCTGTCGGGGTCCAGACCGAGTTCGCGCGCGACTTCTTCAATCGGGCGGCCAGGTTGATAAACCGGCAAACTGTTGAGGGCGGGATTGATTTTCATGGATTCATTTCTTGACCGGGAACACCGGGCGTTTGCCCGGCTTTCAGGTTTTTTGGTTTTTCATGGCGTCGTCTCCGGGCAGACGGGTGTCGGCGCCCGGGTACAGTTTCTGGTAGTCGGTTGCCTGCACGCCGATGATGGCGGCGACGCCGAGTATGTCGTGTGCGTTCGAGCCGCGCGAGACGTCGGCGGCGGGACGGTTGAGGCCGATGAAGATGTGGCCGTAGGCATTCGCGTGGCCGACGAGCCGGACGAGCTTGCTGGCAATGTTGCCGGAATTGAGTTCGGGAAAAATCAGCACGTTCGCGCGCCCGGCCACTTTGCTGTCGTGCAATTTGCGTTCAGCGATTTCCGGCACGAGCGCGGCGTCCACCTGCAATTCACCGTCGAAGTCGGCTTCCAATAACAACTGTTCCGCTTTGCGTTTGGCCATCGCGGTGGCGGCCTGCACCTTGTCAACGGACGGATGCGACGCGCTGCCCTTGGTCGAAAACGACAGCAACGCCACGCGCGGCCGGACGCCGAGCATGTGGCGCGCAAGCCGCGCGGTCGTCACCGCAATATCGGCGAGTTGATCCACATTCGGATCAGGAACGACGCCGCAATCGGCCATGAACAACACGCCGTTTTCGCCGACGCGAGTGTCCTCAACTTCCATGATCATGCAACTCGACACGGTGGCGATGTCCGGCGCGGCTCTCACAATTTGAAACAGTGGACGCAACACGCCGCCGGTGGTGTGCGACGCGCCGGAAACCAGACCGTCCGCCTGGTGCATCGCCACCATCATCGTGCCGAAATAATTCGGTTGCAGCATCGCCTCGCGCGCCTCGGTGGCGCGAATTCCCTTGTTACGGCGAAGCGAATGGAAACGCTTGGCGAAATTGTCCAGTTCTTCGCTTTCGACGGGGTCAATGATGCGAATGCCCTCGATGGAAGTGTTCAAGCCCTCAGCGATTTCCGTCACTTTTGCCGGATTGCCAAGCACGATGGGGGCGCCCAGCCGCAGCGCGTAAAACTGCCGGGCCGCCAGCAGGATGCGTGGCTCCGTTCCTTCGGGAAACACAACCCGTTTCGGATGCCGCTGCAATTTTTCGATGACGTTGCCAATGAAACGCATGGCGACAAAATAACCGGCAAATGAGGAACTGCAAAATCAATTCGCCATGGAAAATTTTCGCGCGAAATGCGCGCTGGTTGCAAAGTAAAAACCTTTGGGAATGGTTTGATAAAACACCCATGCCACAATACAATCTCGCAGCGAGTCGGTTGAGAAAGGAAATTCAGGCCATGAAAAAAAATATTAAAGCCATAAAAGCCGGGGCTGCTCCCATACTGGGGAAGTATGTAAAACTCATCAAAACCGGGGAAATAATCGAATGGAAAAGCTTTGACCCTAAAAAGCATCTGTTTGAAGTTGAATTGCCGACGGGGGCTGTTTCCATCGTTCATTGGCGCGAAATTGAACGAATTGCACCAAATGAAGAGTTGGAATTTTTGCGCTCACGGAAAAAAAGTTCAAGGTAGGACACTCCAGGTTCGGAAAGCTTAGCTTTCGGCGGCAAGGAGCGGTAAAATGAATATGGCTATCTACACAATTGAAGATGGTCCGCTTTATTGGATAATAATAGTGGACACCGTAATCGTCGCGGTGACGATTGTGATAATTTATTTCGCGGCGAAACGACGATGAAAATTCAAATTAGGGCACTACCCCCTTTCCCGGCGCATTGACTTGAGCGCGGTCAATCGTTACTCTCTTAGGTTTAATGCAGGAGACGATTGAGAAACTTTTGGTTTTACAGGACCGCGACCGCAAAATTAACCGCGTTCAACAAGAACTCGCTCACATCGGCCCTGAACGCGAAACCTTCCGCACCAAAGCCACGGTCACCCAGGCACAACTCGAAACCGCCAAAACCCGCGTCAAACAAATCGAGTCCGACCGCAAACGGCTCGAACTCGACGTCGAAACGAAGAAATCGCAAATCGAGAAATACGCCAACCAGCAGCTTCTGACGCGCAAGAACGAGGAATACCGCACGCTCGCCCATGAGATCGAAACGTGCAAGACCGACATCACGCAGATTGAGGACCGGGAAATCGTTTTGATGGAACAGGCCGAGCAGGTGCAAAAGGAAGCCAGCCGCCTTGCGCGCGAAGCCGACGAAATAAAAAAAACAGCCGAAAGCCAGATCGCGCAACTCGGCCAGCGCGAGGAAAATTTGAAGAAGGAGCTCGCCGAATTGCAGCGGGGCCGGGCTGAACTGGCGGCGGCCGTGGACGAATCCGTCCTCAATCGCTACGAACGGCTGTTCAAGAGCAAGGGCGAAAACGTCGTCGTGGGCGTGCATCACGGCGTTTGCGGCGGCTGCCACATGAAATTGCCCGCGCAAGTTCTTGTTACCTGCCAGGCGCAGAGGGAAATCATGGCCTGCTCGAACTGCGGACGGATTTTGTATTACACGCGCGACATGGCGCTGACCGGGGCGGAGTGAATCAGTGACAAGTGACGGGTGACAAGTGGCAGGAATTTTTCGCTTGTCCGCAGATTTAGTGCGTCCCGATTTGACTGTTGTAGCGTCGGCGCTGTCCACCCTCCGCAGTACTGCTACGGAGGACGGGTGCGGCGATTGCGATCCATAGGCTCGACGCTACAGTAAATTTAGGCACTACCCTGATTTCTTGTCACTTGTCACTTGTCACCTGTCACTTGTCACTTTATAGTATATTGGTTTTGGAAGGGCGGAGAACCGCTTCCGTCCCGTACTGCGGGACGGGAGAGGAAAGTCCGAACACCAAAGGGCGCGATGCCGCGTAACCCAGCTCTTTCTGAAACTTTGGGTCGTTTTTGACGCCGAGAGGAACAATTCAGCTTGGCAGTCGTTGAGTAATCAGAGGTTTAGAAAGAGCTGGGATACACGCGGGCGGACCTCGACATTTTGTCGGGGTTCGACGGACAGTGCCACAGAAAATTAAACCGCCTGCCCCTCTTTGCGGGACGGGTAAGGGTGAAAAGGTGGTGTAAGAGACCACCGCGTCCTGCGTGAGCGGGACGGCACGGAAAACCCCATCGGGTGCAAGGCCAAATAGGGAATCCCGGAGCGGCCCGCTCCAAGTTTCGCGAAAGCGAAACGGATTCCGGGTATCGGCTGCACAGACAAATGGTTCTCTCCCGCCGCCCATGCACGCATGGGCGGGGCAGACAGAATTCGGCTTACAGCCCTTCCAAAACCATTTTTCTTCTCCGGGTGAGAACAGAAAATCGGGGCTCGCATCCTTGTTATTAAAGACGCCCCCATCAAACTTTGTTGATTTAATGGGAGTCGGGGGTTCTGATTGCCGAACACCGCAAGTGCCGGTGTGGGCAACTCGCAGGTCTTACGGCTGTGTCGAATGAGCCGGCTGCATTCCCGGGGAATCCTTCATCCTGAGCATGGCGTTCAAATTGTTGCGTGCATCGGCAAGGTTGGGGTTCAGACGCAGGGCTTGTTGAAACTGGCTGATCGCCTCATCCACCTGCCCTTTCATGCCCAGCGCAACGCCCAGGTTGTTGCGGGCACCGACATCATTCGGCTTCAGTCTGAGTGTTTCCTGAAACTGGCTGATCGCCTCGTCCAACCGCCCTTTCCTGCCCAGCATGAGACCCAGGTTGTTGTGCGCATCGGCGTAATCAGGCTTCAGTCTGAGGACTGCTTGAAACGCGGCGATGGCCTCGTCCAGCCGCCCTTTGCCACTCCAGGAAATGCCCAAGGCATAAAGTACGTTGAAGCTGTTGGGTTCCAGTCTGAGGGCTTCCTGAAACTGGCTGATCGCCTCGTCGAACCGCTCTTTCTTGCCCAAGGCGATTCCCAATTTGTAGTAGGCCGTGCGACTGCCTCCCGTGACCGCGATCTCATGCCGGAAAAGAGTTTCACTGTCCTTCCAATAACCAATTTGTTGACGCGTGAGCAAAATGCACAACAGAACCGCTGCGGTGGCGACCGTGGACAGCACGACCCTCCGGTAACGCCACCGGCCGGTCAATTCGTGAATGCCCCACGTGAAAAGGATGAACAGCCCGATCATTGGCACATACGTGTAGCGGTCCGCCATTGATTGTTCACCCACCTGCACCAGGCCGATGACCGGCACCAATGTCCCCACAAACCAAAACCAGCCCACCGGCAGACAGGGATGTTGCCGCCGCAGTGCAACCACCAAAACCGAGATGCCCAGCAACAGCAACCCTGATAAGAGCACCACCCACGCCGGCCACCGGGCCGGAAGGGGATATAAAACTGCGAGATTCACCGGCCAGAACATTTTGCCAAGGTATCGGCCGTACGAAACCAGGGCATTTCCAATGCGTAAGAACAAGGGCACTTTTTCCATTGCCCCTCCGCTCTGCTGAACCATGAATGTGACCACGCTCGCAATGACGGCGAGCAGAAAGAACGGCGCTTTCTCCGCCACCAACACGCCGGCGCTTTTATTCTTCCAACGTTCCAGCGGCCAGTAGTCCAACAGCAGCAAAACACAAGGCAGGGTCACCAGCATCGGCTTGGACATCAGTCCGCAGGCAAAGAAAATAAGTGCGAGGAAGTAATTAGGTGACAAGTGACACGTGACACGTGACAAGAAGGAATCGGTTCGTGTCACCTGCCACTTGCCTGCCGTGCCGAAGCGTGGCGAAGGCTGGTCACTTGTCACATATCGCGTGTACGCGATAAGGGTGAGCAGCTAGAACAGTGTGCTCAATACATCCTTCCGCTCCGCCACCCAGGCCACGGATTGCACATGAAGCGGATGCAGACCGAACAACGCCGCCACCAACAGGCTCCGCCACGTTGCCCCGGCTTGTGGGGCCGTAGCTCCAATGCTTTTACTGGAGCGAAGCCCCATCATCCTTCTCAAGACCACAAAGAGCAAAAGCACATTGGTCGTGTGAAGCAGCACGCTGGTCAGGTGATGACCCCGCGGCTGCAACCCGTAAAGCTGGCAATCCATCATATGGGACAACCACGTCAGCGGATGCCAGTTGCTGGCGGTGAAACTGCTAAAAGCCCACCCGATGCCTTTCCAGGTCAGGCCCTGTTGCACAGGGATGTTTTCGGTGACGTAGAGACCGTCGTCATAGTTGACAAAATCGTTGTTGATGGCTGGAAAGAACGTCCAGAGCACCACGATTCCGAGCAGCAAGCAAAGGAACGGCATCTTTTCGGTGCCGGAAAAGGCGGATGCTCCTGTCGGAGCGGGGGCGTCCGGGCCGCTGCCGGATCCCAAGCCATCCTTCAGCCGGGATTTTTTACCCGCCACCGGGTTTTTTCGGTTGGAATCGCGCTCTGTCATGTTCAAGGCCTCAAGCCGGCCGACACACTCCGTGTGTTCCCAGCCTCGACTAGTGAACATTTTCAATGGCCTTGCAAACGATAGCCAGTCAAAAGCTTTGGTTCTATCGCCGGACTTTTTCCAACCGGCTGCTTGCAACTCCTCCGAAACTTCTAATTCAAAATCATCATCCCTTTCCCGGTACGCACCGGCTGGGTTTTTTTGATCGCTGCGGGCGAACTCAAATTCCCGGTGCGATCCACCACGCTGACGGCCACCGTCTCCGGCCGGGAATTTTCAAACGTCCGCGTTGTTTGGTTGGCCGGCAAAATTTCCGTCGCCCAAACCTCGTTGGTGCGATACTGCAAAATCCACAGCCACCCCGGTTCGCCGTTCGGTTCCCAACGCACACTCAAACTGGACCGGTTGTTTTCGACAACGATGAGCTTCGGTTTGACCGGCGGCAGGGAAACCAGCCACGGCGACGCCGGCACGAGCGCGGTTTGCGAGTAGGCGGCGCGAACCACGTTGGCCAATGCCGGATTGTCCGTGAGATTCCGCAGGTGATAAAAAATTTCGCCGCGCGCGGCGGATTGGCTGCGCATCACTTTGATTTGGCGGGCAATTTCATCCGGTCCCCACTTTTCCCCGACATTGGCGGCGTCAAGCCCCGGCCAGAGATGCCGGCCCTTGGAATTCTGTTGCACCCACCAGTTGAGCAATGCGGGAAAACTTTGCTCCTTTGGCTCAACCGCCCAGTACAGTTGCGGCGCGAAATAATCCAGCCAGCCGTTGGCCAGCCACAAGCGCGAGTCGGCGTACAGTTTCGCGTAGGCGTCCATGCCCCGGATTTGCGGCGGATTCATTGGCCGCCAGATGCCGAACGGGCTGATGCCAAACTTCACCCACGGTTTCAGCGCCTTGATGGACTGGTAAACACTCTGGATGAATTGATTGACGTTTGCACGCCGCCACTCGTCACGATTGGCAAAACCACTGGACAAACCGAATTTATTCCAGGTCGCACCATCGGGAAATTCCAGTTCACGACCCGTCGCGTCCTTTTCCGGGTAAGGATAAAAATAATCGTCGAACTGCACGCCATCCACGTCGTAGCGCTGCACCACGTCCATGACCACGCGCAAAACATAGGCCCGCACGGACGGTTCGCCGGGGTCAAGCCAGAACTGGTCGCCGTAGTGACGGACCAGTTCCGGATGCGTCCGCGAAATGTGACTCAACGCCACGGGCGATTTGCCCAGCGGATGCAGCGCGCGAAACGGATTGAACCACGCGTGCAATTCGAGTCCGCGCCGGTGCGCCTCCTCAATGGCGAAGGCCAGCGGATCGTAAAACGGCTGCGGCGGCCGGCCCATCGTGCCCGTGAGATATTCCGACCACGGCTCGATGGCCGAGGCATAAACCGCGTCGGACGATGGTCGCACCTGGAAAATGATCGCGTTCAACTTCAACTGTACCGCGCGGTCCAGCAGCGAGATCAACTCGGCCTTTTGCTCCGCCACGCTGAGGCCGGGTTTGGACGGCCAGTCCTTGTTGGCGACGGTCACGAGCCACGCGCCGCGGAACTCTCGCGGCGGCGGCGGCGGCGTCACGGCCACGGGGCGGTAAACCTCGACAGTTTGCGGTGGGGCCGCTGGCGGGACCGGCGTGAAGCCGGGAACCGGTCCTCCCTTGGCAAACAGCAGCACCGGCAGCAAAACGGCCAGCGCCAGCAAAACTCGGGTTCGAAACATATCGCGTCGGGAAATAAGACGCTCTGGCGCGCCCGTTGGCAAAGGTTTTTTTGGGTAAATCGGTCTTAACACTTTCTTAACGTCCACCAGCCATCTCTTGATTAGCCGCTTCGGTCACCGGCATTCATATTTGACCCATGAAAACGAACGCCGGCTTGCCGGCAAGCCGAAGCAAACAGGGTGCATCCGCACACTGCCCCCCAACTCCCTCTCCCCGCCTGAGCGGGGAGAGGGCTGGGGCGAGGGGATTTGATCTGGAAAACAACAGGACTCCTCACCCCGACCCTCTCCTCCTTTGGAGAGGAGAGGGAGTAAAACGGGGCAGTATCCGGATGCGCCCAAACCAAACCTATGATTGACTTTATTTTCATCGCCGTCATTGCGCTCTTTTTTGTGGCGGGCGGGTTGTACGCCTGCTGGTGCGAGAAACTGTAAGGAAATTTATGGAAAACCTTGTCGTCGGTCTGATTGCCCTCGCGTTGTTCGCGTATCTGTTCATCGCGATGGTCTATCCTGAAAAATTTTAACGAAACGCCTATGCAAACTTTCGGCTGGCTGCAACTCGCCCTCTACGTCGCCGCCCTCGCGGCGATTACGAAACCCATGGGCCTTTATCTCACCCAAGTGCTCGACACCAATGGTCGCACTTGGTTCGACCCTGTGCTTCGTCCGCTGGAGCGGCTCACCTATCGCCTCATGGGCGTGCGCGCGGACCAGGAGCACAACTGGCGGCAATATACCTGGGCCATGTTGTTGTTCAGTCTCGTGAGCTGCCTTTTCACCTACGCCATCCTGCGCCTGCAAAATCATCTGCCGCTCAATCCGCAGGGACTCGGCGCGCTCAGCCCGCATCTCGCCTTTAACACCGCGGTCAGTTTCACCACCAACACCAACTGGCAGAGCTACGGTGGTGAATCCACCATGTCCTACCTCTCGCAGATGGTCGCGCTGGCCATCCACAATTTCACCTCCGCTGCCACTGGCATTGCGATTGCCGCAGCCGTGGTCCGCGGCATCGCGCGGCATTCCACCCGGCTGCTCGGGAACTTCTGGGTGGACCTCGTGCGCGTGACCTACTACCTGTTGCTGCCCATTTGCCTCGTGCTGGCGGTTTTCTATGTCTCGCAAGGCATGATTCAAAACTTCCTGCCTTACACCAAGGCGAAGCTCGTGGAATCTTATACCATCCAAGTTCAGAAAACCGATGATAAAGGCCAGCCAGTGACCACGAATGTGGCAGTCATGGTGCAAGCGCCCAAGCTGGATCAAAAAGGACAACCGCTGATGACCAACGGTGTGGCGGTGATGGTGGATGTGCCGCAACTCGATGCGAAAGGCCAGCCGGTCATGACCAACGTGGCCGTCATGGTTGATCAAAAAGTGGAGGAACAAACCATCGTGCAAGGCCCGATGGCTTCGCAGGTCGCGATCAAAATGCTCGGGACGAACGGCGGCGGTTACGTGAATGCCAATGCCGCGCATCCGTTTGAGAACCCCACGCCGCTTTCCAATTTCCTGCAAATGCTCTCCATCTTCGCCATTGGCAGCGGCCTCACCTATTACCTCGGCCGCATGACCAAAAACCAGGCGCACGGCTGGTCGGTCTGGGGCGCGATGATGACGTTGTTCCTCGCCGGAGTGTTGCTTTGCTGGTGGTCTGAGGCGAAAGGCAATCCCATTCATCAGCAACTCGGCATCGCCGCCGCGGACGGCAACATGGAAGGCAAGGAAGTCCGCTTCGGCATTTTCAACTCCGCCCTGTTCGCCACCATCACGACCGACGCCTCGTGCGGCGCGGTCAATTCGATGCACGATTCGTTCACCGCGCTGGGCGGGTTCGTGCCGCTGTTCAATATGCAGCTCGGCGAAATCATCATCGGCGGCGTGGGCGCGGGCCTTTACGGAATGCTCGTGTTCGTCGTGCTCGCGGTGTTCATCGCCGGCCTGATGGTCGGGCGCACCCCGGAATATCTCGGCAAAAAAATCCAATCCTTCGAAGTGAAGATGGCTATGCTGGCGCTGCTGATTCTCGCCATTGACATCCTGGGCTTTTCCGCCTGGGCGGCGGTCAGCCAATGGGGATTGGCCGGGTTGAACAATCAAGGCCCGCACGGCCTGAGCGAAATTCTCTACGCCTTCAGTTCCGGCACCGGCAACAACGGCAGCGCCTTCGCCGGCCTCAACGCCAACACGCCCTGGTACAACACCACCCTCGGCATTGCGATGTTGATCGGCCGTTTCCTGATGATCGTGCCAATCATGGCGATGGCTGGATCCCTCGCGCAAAAGAAACTCATCCCGGCCAGCACCGGCACTTTCCCCGTGTCCGGCGGCACGTTCATCATGCTGCTGCTAGGCACAGTCTTGCTGGTCGGCGCCCTGAACTTCCTGCCCGTGCTGACCCTCGGCCCGGTGGTCGAACACTTCCTCATGCTCCAGGGCAAAATATTTTAACGGAAGGATCGTATGAACCGCACCAGTGAATTGATTACCTTTGACCTTGCGAAATGCCGCCAGGTCTTGGACTGCGCCAGTCCTCTGGCGCTTTCAGAAGGGGCACGCCCGTCCCTTCCACCAACATCCAGAGCGGCAGAGGGCTGCCGCACTCCAAAACGCTTGCGCGTAAACTCGCTGCTTTTATGACTCATCGAGCTCCATCACTTTTCGACTGGAATATCGCCGGCCCGGCGGTGGGCGACGCCTTTAAAAAGCTCGACCCGCGCCTCATGCTCAAAAACCCCGTCATGTTCGTGACCATGGTCGGCGCAGTGCTGACCACCGTCGGGATTTTTACTGCCCATACCGACCGCGGCTTCATCGCGCAACTCGCGCTCTGGCTCTGGTTTACCGTCCTCTTTGCCAATTTCGCCGAGGCCGTCGCCGAAGGCCGGGGCAAGGCCCAGGCCAAGGCGCTGCGCGGGACCCGCGTGAAAACCGTCGCCCATCGCCTCGCCAAAAACGGCCAGGCCGAGGACGTCAGCGCCAACGACCTCCGCAAGGGCGACGTCGTGATCGCGCGCGCCGGGGAAATCATTCCCGCCGACGGCGACGTGATTGAAGGCGCGGCCACCGTGGACGAATCGGCCATCACCGGCGAATCCGCGCCCGTCATTCGCGAAAGCGGCGGCGACCGCAGCGCCGTCACCGGCGGCACCCGCGTGCTCTCGGACGAAATCAAAATCCGCGTCTCCATCAATCCCGGCGAGGGTTTCCTTGACCGCATGATCTCGCTGGTCGAAGGCGCGAAACGCCAAAAGACGCCCAACGAAATCGCGCTCACCATCCTGCTTTCAGCGCTGACGTTCATCTTTCTGCTGGTTTGCGTGACGTTGAAACCGTTCGGCATGTACTCCGCTACGGTGTTCTCCGTGCCGGTGCTGATTGCTCTGCTGGTGTGCTTGATTCCCACCACCATCGGCGGATTGTTGAGCGCCATCGGCATCGCGGGCATGGACCGTTTGCTGCAACACAACGTCCTCGCCATGAGCGGCCGCGCGGTGGAAGCCTCCGGCGACGTGGACGTGCTGCTGCTCGACAAGACCGGCACCATCACGCTCGGCAACCGCCAGGCAACGGAGTTCCTTCCCGCACCACTCGTCACCGTCGAACGTCTGGCCGACGCCGCGCAACTCGCGTCGCTCGCCGACGAAACACCCGAAGGCCGCAGCATCGCCGTGCTCGCGAAGGAAAAGTTCAACCTGCGCGGACGCGAAGTGGCCCAGCCGCACGCCCAATTTGTGCCCTTCACCGCGCAGACCCGCATGAGCGGCGTGGACTTTGCCGCGATTGACGGCCAGCCGGCGCGCTGTATCCGCAAAGGCGCGGCGGAGGCGATGCGCGTTTTCGTGGACCGCCAAGGCGGCCTGTTCCCCAAGGCCGTGGCCGACACCGTGGACAACATTTCCCGTTCGGGCGGTACCCCGCTCGTGGTCGCCGACGGCCGGGAAGTGCTCGGCGTGGCCCATCTCAAGGACATCGTCAAAGGCGGCATCAAGGAACGCTTCGCCCAGCTCCGCAAGATGGGCATCCGCACGGTGATGATCACCGGCGACAACAAACTCACCGCCGCTGCCATCGCCGCCGAGGCGGGCGTGGACGACTTTCTCGCCGAGGCCAAACCGGAGGACAAACTCGCGCTCATCCGCCGGGAACAGGGTGGCGGCCGCATGGTGGCCATGATCGGCGATGGCACCAACGATGCCCCTGCCCTCGCCCAGGCCGACGTGGGTGTGGCCATGAACACCGGCACCCAGGCCGCCAAGGAAGCCGGCAACATGGTGGACCTCGACTCGAACCCGACGAAGCTCATTGAGATCATCGAAATCGGCAAGCAACTGCTCATCACGCGCGGTTCGCTGACGACATTCAGCATCGCCAACGACGTGGCAAAATATTTTGCCATCATTCCGGCCATGCTCATGGCCACGTTCCCCGCCATTGCACCGCTCAACGTCATGCATCTGCACAGTCCCACGAGCGCGATCCTCAGCGCCATCATCTTCAACGCGCTCATCATCGTCGCCTTGATTCCGCTCGCGCTGCGCGGCGTGAAGTTCAAACCCATCGGCGCGCTGGCCATCCTGCAACGCAACCTGCTTATCTACGGTCTGGGCGGCGTCATCATCCCGTTCGTTGGCATCAAGGCCATCGACGTCCTGATCACCACCCTGAAACTGGTCTGAGCCACAGATAAACACAGATGAACACAGATTTTTATGAATCATTCAAAACAGAAACTCAACCCTCCGGTGTTTTATTTGTCCGGATTCCCAGCAAGAAATGCTTTTATTTATCTGAGCACATCTGTGTTCATCTGTGGCTAAACTTATGAAAAATCTTTTTACTGAACTCCGTAGCGCCGTGATGGTCACGCTGATTTTCGCTCTCGTCTGTTGCGGGCTGTATCCACTGATTGTGTTCGGCGTCGCGCAGGTTTTCTTCCCCGACCAGGCCAACGGCAGCCTGATCGTGGACAAGGACGGCACGGTGCATGGCTCAAAGCTCCTCGGCCAGCAATTCACCGCTGACAAATATTTTCAGTCGCGCCCCTCGGCGGCGGGCAACGGCTACGACGCCACCAGTTCCGGCGGCAGCAACCTCGGCCCAACCTCGACGAACCTGGCCACCACCATCGCCCAGCGCATTGCCGATTACCGCGCAAAAAACGGCCTGCCGCGTGGTGAAACTTTACGCGGACTGGCAACCAACGTCCCGGTTCCCGCCGATGCCGTGACCGCGTCCGGCAGCGGCCTCGATCCGCACATCAGCCTGCGCAACGCCGAACTGCAGGCACCCCGCGTCGCTAAAGTCCGCAACGTCAGTGTGGAAAAAGTTTTGGAGCTGGTCCGCGTAAACACCGACCCCGCCAGCCTCGGCTTTCTTGGGGAGCCGGGCGTGAACGTTTTGAAGCTGAATCTGGCTTTGGATCGGTTGGGTTCCCAAACGGCAAATAAAGTAACTGAAAACGACGGATAACACTGTCGTCGGAAAGGAATGCAGACCATGAACGTCAAACGCATTTTAATCCCGGTCAACTTGCTGAAAGATTCTTTTGACGCGCTGCAATTCGCGCAAGGTCTGGCGGACGCAGTCCCGATCCACGTAACACTGCTCAACGTGGTAAATCTGAACGTCGTCACGCTGGAAGGCCGCATTTATGACGAAGTCTGCGCGGAGAGCGAAGCGGCGCTGAAGAAGCTGGCGAAACACTTTTTCGGCGACAGCCCGTCGGTGCGCATCAATGTGCGCGTGGGCCAGCCGCACGAGGAAATCGTCGCCGAAGCCGAAGCGGAATTGTCCGAACTCATCATCATGGCCAGCCCGAAGCCTTCGCGTTGGAAGCAGTTTCTCGGTTTGGGCACGGTCGAGCGTGTGGTCCGCAACGCGCGTTGCCCGACGCTGGTGTTGCCGCGAGTCTGGAAAATCACGCCGGAACAGTACCGGCACGCAATGCGCCCGCGAAGCGACACCCGGTCAAATACGGCCTGGCAGCCGAATGCAGGCTTGCTACATGCATATCCGCATCAAGCCACCGCAATCCTGCTGCAAACCTAAACATTTTGATGCTGAATCTGGCGCGGGGTTCGTTAAGATGAATTCGTGAACGACGGCGACCGCCCCAATCCCGATGCGCTGTTGAGTTCGCTGCAACGCGAGGAAGCCGCAAAGAAACGCGGCAAGCTCAAGGTTTTTCTCGGCATGTGCCCCGGCGTGGGCAAGACCTACGCCATGCTCGAAGCCGCCCGACGCGAACTCGCCGCCGGACGCGACGTGGTCATCGGTTACGTCGAAACGCACGGACGCAAGGAAACGGACGCGCTCACCGAGGGCTTGCCGCAGATTCCCCGCCGCCAACTCGAACATCGCGGCCTCGCCCTCGCCGAATTTGATCTCGACGCCACCCTCGCACGGCATCCGCAACTGGTCCTCGTGGATGAACTTGCGCACACGAACGCCCCTGGCTCGCGTCACCCGAAACGCTGGCAGGACGTGGCCGAATTGCTCGACGCCGGCATGGATGTCATCACTGCGCTCAACGTCCAGCACGTCGAGAGCCGCGCGGACACCGTCCACCAGATCACCGGCGCGGAGATTCGCGAGACGGTACCGGACAGCGTGCTCGACGACGCAGTGTTCGAACTCGTGGACCTCCCGCCTGCCGAACTCATCCAGCGGTTGCACGAAGGCAGGGTGTATGTGCCCGACCGCGCCGCCGCCGCCGTGCAAAACTTTTTCCGCGAAGCCAATCTCACCGCGTTGCGCGAACTGGCCCTGCGGCTCGTGGCGGACCACGTGGGTGTGGACACCCTGGAATTTCGCCGGACGCAAACCGACGCTGGCGCGTGGAAGACGGGGCATTGCCTGCTCGTGGCGGTGGGTCCCGGGCCATTTTCCGAACCGCTCATCCGCTGGACGCGCCGCATGGCCGACGGCCTGCGCTGCCGGTGGCTGGCCGTCCATGTCGAGAATTCGCGTCCGCTGACGGAAGCCGCCCAGGCGCAGCTTGAAAAAAACCTGGCCACCGCCCGCGATCTCGGCGCGGAAGTCGTCGCCACCACGGACGACGACCTCGTGCGCGGGCTGTTGCGCGTGGCCCGCACCCAGAATGCCACGCAAATTATCGTCGGCAAACCGGCCGGCACCGGCTGGCTGGAATGGTTGCGCGGCGACCGTTTGCTGCGACGGCTGGCGCGGGAAAGCGGCGACATTGACCTGCACGTCGTCCGTGCCGAAAAGACCAGCAACGCGCCCGCTTTACGGATCTGGCATCGGGGATTCGCCTCTAATTTTCAGCAATATCTGTTCGCCGCCGGCGCGGTGGCTGCCATGGGCGTCCTTAATCTCGCCCTCGTGAAATTCACCGGCCCGCGGGTGCCGGGACTGGTTTTCCTGCTCGTCGTGGTGCTGCTGGCGCTGAAGGTGGGCCGCGGCCCGGTGCTCCTGGCCGGCGCATTGAGCGCACTGGCCTGGAATTATTTTTTCCTGCCACCCCGCTTCACGTTCATCGTCGCCAACATTGAGGATGGCATTTTATTCGGCCTCTATTTCGTCGTGGCGATTGTGCTCGGCCAGTTGGTGGCGCGCATCCGGCTGCAGGAAGAGGCCGAACGCCGCCGCGAAGAACGCGCCACAGTGCTCTACGAAATGTCGCGCGACCTGGCCGAGGCTGGTTCTCGCGATGAAATCGTCTGGCAACTGGTCTCGCAGATCAACCGCGTCTTTCACACACCCGTCGCCGTTGCATTGCCCGAAAACAACAAACTCTTCGCCCATCCCGACAGTTCCCTGACTCTTTCAGAAAAGGAGTTGAGTGTTGCCGATTGGGCGTTTCGACAACGGAAGGCTGCTGGGCGGTTCACCGACAATCTGCCCGGCGCGGAGGCATTGCATCTGCCGCTGGCCACCGAGCGGAAGGTGTTTGGCATCCTGGCGGTGGGTTTTCCGGACAAGCGCCTGACGCTCGCGCAACGGGATTTGCTCGAGACGTTCGCGCGCCAGGCCGCGCTGGTGCTCGACCGCGTGGAACTCCGCACCGCCGCCGAGCAGGCGCGCCTGCTGGCCGAATCGGAAAAGTTCAGCCGAACGCTTTTGAATTCCATCTCGCACGAATTGCGCACGCCGCTGGCAGCCAGCACCAGCGCTGCCAGCGCGCTCGCCGCCGCCGGAACCGCAACGCCGGAACAGCAGCGCGCGTTGATCGGCGAGATTCAGGAAGCCAATGCCCGGCTCAATCGCGTCGTGGGCAACCTGCTCGACGTGGCGCGGCTCGAATCGGGCCAGGTCCGCCCGCGCCTCGACTGGCACGACGCGCGCGACCTGGTGCAAACGACACTGCGCGAATTGCAGCGCGAACTGGTGGCGCACCCGGTGAAACTGGACCTGCCGGACGCGCCCCTGCTGGTCCGGCTCGACTTTTCTCTCGTGCAACACGCCCTCGCCAACCTGTTGCTCAATGCCGCCAACCACACGCCCCCGAACACACCGATTGAAGTATCGGCGCAACTGGCGAACGACCAGTTGACGTTGAGCGTTGCGGACCGCGGACCCGGCATCCCGCCCGAATGGCTGCCCCGCATCTTTGACAAATTTTTCCGCGCCCCCAGCGCGCCCACCGGCGGCAGCGGACTCGGGCTCACCATCGTCAAGGGTTTCGTCGAGGCGCACGGCGGAACCATCACCGCCACCAACCGTCCGGGCGGTGGCGTGATGTTCACCTTGAATTTTCCGCAACCCGAAAAACCGCCGGTTTATAGCAGTTCCAGTTAACATTGGCACAGTTTGATATGCTCTGGGAAAAGCGGCGGAGGGCCGCCGCACTCCAAAACGCTAGCGCGCTTGACTGCGACCGCTGGTATTCGCGAAGCGTCTTGGACTGCGCCAGCCCTCTGGCGCTTTGCAAGCAGACGAAATGTCCGCGAGGTTTTCACATGAGCTTTTGTGTGCCTATGACAATATGAACTGCCATAGTTGGTCTCTGGCCGGAAACACACGGTTTTGTCTTCGTCCTCGAAACAAATGGGAATTCGAGGACGAGAACGACGACGAGGACGAAGTCATTCACGCGTGGCTGGCTTCATACATCACCTTGCCTTCGCTCAGAATGGAGCGGGTAAAACCGTCTTTCTTGCGCTCTTCAGCCGGCCGCCAGACCAGCAGGTCCATCGGAAACGGGGCTTCCACCCGTCCGCGAATTTCCACCACCTTGTCCGTTGCGGAACCGCGGAAGGACAGGCAGACGACCAGGTCAACATCCGAATCCGGCGAGGCGGAACCGGTCGCGTACGAACCGAAGAGGATGATCTTGCGCGGCCGGAATTCGCGGGCGAGCACGCGGCAATAGGCCTCAATCTGCCCGGCCCCCACACGCCGTGTCCCATTCCAAAGCGGCCCCGGCACGTCGGGATGCCAAAGCCGGCCCGGCGACGCAAGGCTTGCCCGCTGTCTATGCTGGCCATTTCGCTAGCGTTTCATCTTTTGATCGGTTCGCTCGAACACCGAACCTGTAACAGATGGAGCCGTTCCGTAAAAGCCCAAAACTTTGGCCGGCAACCGTTCAACCCCAAATCCGCCATGACGAAACTTTGTCGTATAGTCGGGGTCTTCCTGCCAGCGGCTCGTGCGGACGGTTGAGCCGGTTGCAGCCGGCGCGGCGGCCAGATGCCGGCATCGTTACCAGTTCCCCACCTTCACGGTCCTGTTGCCTTGCCACGACCATCTTGCTAGTCTTGGCGAAGGACAGAAATGGACCACGCAAGAAAATGATTTATGGATGCCAGAGCAAAAACCATCGGAGACATCCTCCACGCAAAGGACCAATATTGGGTGCCATTCTTCCAAAGGTATTATTGCTGGGAACACAAGGACTGGGAGCGTTTGCTGCTCGATCTCCGGCGTTTAATCGAAGAGGGCGGTGAGACTCAGCACTTTCTTGGACCTTTTGTTTGCACGCCTCTGAAGAGCCTCCCTGCTGAACTGCATACCTTCCAAATCATCGACGGACAGCAAAGACTGACCACCTTGATGTTGTTGCTAGCGGCCTTGCGCGATGTCGCCAAGACTCACGGAGTGCCTCACCTACCCGACGAAATCGAGCAAGACTACCTAGTTCACCGATGGATCACGGACTTGCAGCGCTACAAGTTGATTCCGTTGCTGGCTGACCGTGAGGCATTTCGAGCAGTCATCGACGGCAACCCGCACGATGATTATGCTAACAGCGGGATCGTGAAGGCTTGGCGCTTTTTCAAGCAGCGCTGGCAGGCCCTTGCTCAAACTGACCCGCAGACAACACTCAGGCGAGTGTTCTATGCAGCAACTGCACGACTCTCCTTGGTGGTAATCACAATCGACCACGAAAACCCGTATGAAATTTTTGAAAGCCTGAACGGGGCGGGACAACCATTGGAGGAGTCCGGCCTAATCAAGAACTTCCTGTTCATGAATGTCGGTTTGAAAGGACAGACTGCATTTCAAGAGCAGCACTGGGCACGCTTTGAGAGTCTTTTCGCCACTGACGGCGGTGACTCGCCAGATGTGCCGACTCAATTCTATCGTGATTATCTAATGCGGTTGGGAACATACTCAAAAAGGAAGGCTACGTTTGTGGATTTCAAACAGCAGTTCGTCGAGCGCAATGAACGAGGTTTTGCGCCAGGCGACCAAGTGCTGGAGCTGGAAAAATTTGCACAATACGAAATCTGGTTACAGGAGCCTGCCGCTTGTCAGAACGAGCGCATCAGGGAGGAACTCCAAGGAATTCAGATGCTTGACATGACTACAGCTCATCCGCTCCTGCTTAACTTGTTGGACCGTCATCAAGCCAGAGTCCTTTCGGAAGCAGAACTTTTGGCCTGCTTGAAGGACTTGGCCAGCTTCGTTTTGAGGCGAAGTATTTGCGATGAGCAAACCCGAGGCTACGGCCGGTGGTTCGTGGAAGCGATCAAGGCCATTCACGACCGACCTCGTCAGGATTTGAGGGAGTATTGGTTTCGTCGTGGCTGGCCTGACGACCAGACCTTTGTCGCCCGATTGCAGGCATTCGTCCTTTACGGCAGCAAAGGTGGCAAGTGTAGACTCATTTTGAATGGCATTGAGGAGTCTTATGACCACCAAGAGCAAGTGGACCTTGCAGACTCAGAGGTTCAAATCGAGCACGTCATGCCTCAGACGGTTGGCAACGACCAGTCCGGTGATGAATGGAAACGTATGCTTGGACCGGAATGGAACCGTGTCCACAACCAGTTGTTGCATTGCTTGGGGAACTTGACCTTGACCGGCTATAACTTGAATTTGGGCAATAAACCATACAATACCAAGCGCCCCATTTATGAAGACAGCCATTTGTCCCTGAACCGATACTTTGCCAATGTAGAATCTTGGAACGAGCAGGCGATCAAACAGCGGGGCCGGTTATTGGCGGAGAAAGTCGCGCAGATTTGGCCCCGCCCTCCAGGTCCTTACACGCCACACCGTGCCGACCCTGAATTGCCAGAACTTCTTTTGGATGAGGATGAGCCCGCGAACGGCAAAGAAAGGCTCCCGTTGGTTAGAGGCGAGCGAACAAGAATCTTAATCACCATTCATTGGAACGTAATAAACATACCGAAACAAGACGAGGTTCTCGGCCGCAACGAAGCAGCGGCAAATACAATGGCAAGATTCGTGGGCAGGCTGGTTGAGGAGATTGGGGGAAGCATTTTGTCCAAGGCGGAAAGTTTTCGTTTTGGTAATAATCGCAAGCTGGTTTCCACAGATCCGAAAAGAGACTTCCCAATCGGCAACACGGGACGCACCTATCAAAATAAGGAGATTCCGGGTACCCGACATTGGATAATGACCGGCATCGACAATGACCAGAAGAAGATCGTCTTGACGGCTCTGTTGCGGCACCTCGGGCTGGGTGGGGAGATGGGCGGCATCGAGATAATCAACTGAAAGGATATTCTTAACCGCAAGAATGTTTGAAAGCCCTGTGTCGCAGAATTGCTCTTTCCCGTTGATTCGCAACTTACCAGTGGTGGTAATCGCGGATGGATGGCAGTGGGAAGGGCCGATGCGAAGGCCGTTCCCAACTCGTTCTTGGGTCGGAACCGACCCGGAAGGTCAACGGTGGATAGTTAAAATGCGAGGTAGCACTTACGCATATCGTGAGCGCACTTTCGCTGCCTTGGCCCAGCACCTCGGTATCTCATGCCAGTCCTCTATGTTTCTTCGGCTTCCGCCTGACGCACCGCCGCTGTCAGATTGTGATGAACCCACGCAAAATTAGTTGGCGATTTGGTTGCTTAAGAAACACGATTCGCCGCCATGTTCGTCCGATTGCCCTTTGGAGGGGCTCAATGAGCGATTCCGCTCCCTGGAAACGAACCCGGTCGAGGTAATGGCTGGAGTGCGGGTGAAAAACATGCTCGACTGGGCTCGCGGCGAGATACTTGGATATTTGTGCGGTCAATTCGAGCCGAGTGGTCGCGTATTCACCCGGGACCACGAATTCGTGTTGATTGATAATGAACTTATGTGGAGCGAAACCCCTGGGAGTCCTTGGGACTGCCGATGGCTTCACTTCAATGGCAAAGTCTCCGAAGCCGGCGTCAGCCTTGCGAGCGAAGTATGCCAGCATTTCTGCAATTTACCAGATCAGGAGATAGACCGAATCGGCCGTCCACCGACTGATTTCTTGGATGAACCCCACAACGTAAACTACAGAGACCTCAGGGAGAATATTCGGTCGGCAAAGGACGCTGCCAAGGATTTTTTAGATTCGCAGTAAGTCAAAGCAACTTTGCCGATTTTACATCACCGCTTTGGGGCCATCGCTTTTAGCAGCAATTTAGGGTGGCAAATCTGGACGGGTGATAAATCCGCATCTTCAAATTGAACCCGCAGTTCGGCTTCTTCGATGTCCAGCAAGTCGGCATCGCTGTGTGAAGCTGCTTGACCCGGCGGCAGTGCAGCTTTACCCGGCGGCTGCCATTAGCTATCATGCGCCGGTGATGGAAGAAAAAGAATGAGTGACGCCCTCAAACCACTGGTATTGATCGTGGACGACGAGCCTCAAATCCGCCGTCTCCTGCGCGTCACGCTGGAGGTAAATGGCTATCGCGTCTTCGACGCCGCGACCGGATCGGACGGCATCGCCCAGGCCGCCCAGCGCCGGCCCGACGTGGTTTTGCTCGACCTTGGCCTGCCCGATCTTGAAGGCATGGAAGTGCTGAAGCGCCTGCGCGAATGGAGCCGCGTGCCGATCATCATCCTGAGCGTGCGCGACCGCGAGGACGACAAGGTGGCCGCGCTCGACGCGGGCGCGGACGATTACGTGACGAAGCCGTTCAACAGCGCCGAACTGCTCGCGCGCCTTCGCGCCGTGCTGCGGCATGCCCAGCCGCAGGGCGCGGACGCGATTTTCCGCAGCGGCGAGCTGGAGGTGGATTTGTCCGCGCGCGTCGTCCGCAAACACGGCCAGGAAATCAAGCTCACGCCAATTGAGTATTCATTGCTGCGATTGTTCGTGACACATGCCGGCAAGGTTTTGACCCACCGCCAGTTGCTGACGGAAATCTGGGGGCCGAAGGCGGTGGAGCAAACGCATTACCTGCGCGTCCACATCGCGCACTTGCGCGAAAAGATTGAAAAAAAGCCGTCCCATCCGGAACTCATCATCACCGAGTCCGCCGTGGGATACCGGTTGCTGGAACTGGAATAAGGTTTGCGTCCAAAGCGCCGGAGGCGCGTCAGAATTCAGGTGTGAGTGATTTCTCCCGCTCCAGCCGGGCGGATGATGTCGTAAAATGATTTAACCCGGAGCGGTTCCCGCTTTGCGAGATCAACCCCGGGTCAATTGTGTTTGCCCGTTAAGGCAGATCCAGTCATCCGCATTTAGCCTGCGCTTACGCCTGGCTCGGCGGTTTCGAGGAAACCTTGCAGATGGCGCACGCGCGTCGGGTGGCGCAGCTTGCGGAGCGCCTTCGCCTCAATCTGGCGGATGCGTTCGCGCGTGACGTTGTACATTTTGCCGATTTCCTCGAGCGTGCGTTCGTAGCCATCGAGCAAACCGAAACGCATTTCGAGAATTTTGCGTTCGCGCTCGGTCAACGTCGTCAGCACGTCGCTCAGCTTCTCGCGGAGCAGGCTGTAGCTGGTCACTTCCGACGGATTTTCCGCCGTCTTGTCCTCAATGAAATCACCGACACTCACGTCGCCGTCGTCGCCGACGGGCGCGTGGAGCGAAACCGGCTGCTGCGCCATCTTGAGCAGCGCGTGGATGCGCGACACCGGCATGTGCATTTCATCGGCCAGTTCCTCCGGCGTGGGTTCACGGCCCAGTTCCTGGGTGAGCTGCTTTTGCGCGCGCCAGAGTTTGTTCATGATTTCAATCATGTGCACCGGGATGCGGATGGTGCGCGCCTGGTCGGCAATCGAGCGCGTGATGGCCTGGCGAATCCACCAGATGGCGTAGGTGGAAAATTTGTAGCCGCGGCGATACTCGAATTTCTCGACGCCCTTCATCAAACCGATGTTGCCTTCCTGGATCAAATCGAGGAACGACTGGCCGCGGTTCGTGTATTTTTTGGCGACGGAAACGACGAGGCGCAGGTTGGCCTCGGCCATATGCGTCTTGGCTTTCAAACCGCGTTCGGCGGCGGCCCGCAATTCGCTGAACGTCTTGAAAAAAACGTCGCGCGGCATCCGCACAAATTGTTCGAGCGTCTGGATTTTGGCGCGTTCGGCCTCAATCGTCGCGCGGCGCTCGGCGGTCGTGCGCAGCGCCTCGAGTTCCTGGATGTGACGAAGGCTGGCCTGGAATTTTTCGTGGACGTTGCCGGCCACGACGATCATTTCCTCGACGACCTTTTGTTTGTAAAAAAATCTCGTGAAGATTTCCTGCAACTTGAAGCTGAGTTTCTTCAACTCGCGCTGCAATTTTTCCTTGCGCCCCTTTTGCAAAGCCTTCTGCCACAGGAAATATTTTGCGTCTACCTTTTGATCAAAGGCGTGGATCTTTTTGATGAGCTTGCGCAATTCGCGCAAATGGCCTTCGCGATTGGCGATTTTCTTGTCCACGATTACACGGTCGAAGCGCTCCTTCGGCGGCTCGGACAATAATTTTTCCGCGATGGCAATGTGTTCCTTCGCGGTGAAACCGAGGCTGTACACAATGCGTTTCATCTCCAGCTCGGCTTCTTCGATGCGCTTGCAAATCTCGACCTCCTGTTCCCGCGTGAGCAAAGGCACCTTGCCCATCTGGTTCATGTACATTCGGACGGGATCGTCAAGAATCTCCAGGCGCGCGTCCTCGTCCTCTTCCGCCGGCTGCGCCGGCTCGGCCGGTTTGGCCGCGCGTTCGGCCTCGGCCTGGTCCATGACGATTTCCACGTCGAGACTCCGCAGCTTGGTCAACAGCGCGTCAAGGTCTTCGGGACTGAGATTATCCGGCAAAACGTCATTGACGTCATCATAGGTGATGTAGCCGTGCTCCTGCGCCAGATGCAGGAGCGTCCGTACCGTCTCGGTCAGATCCACGGACGATTGAACGGGCGCTGAAGCCGCGGCGTTTACATGGCCATTCTGCGGCGTTTTCGGCGGCGATTTTACCGCGGAAATAATTGCGCCAGTTGTGTGCGGCCTGGTTTTCTGGGGCTTCGAAGCGTCCTTTCGCGCTCTGGAAATGACAAAACGCCGGCGCGTCGGCGCCAGTTTCACTCTGGCGCTTCGTCGGCTGCCACTTCGATGTTTGCGCGCCCCAGTGCCCCGCGCCGTTCTTTTTCGCTTCAACATAAATTATAATTAGACCTGCCACGGCTCATTTCGGTTCAGAAAAACTCACTTATCTGCCCGTGCCCCATGAGCCACGCCGGTTCTGGATACAAATGTGCCCTCACCCATTGAACTTCGGGAGAGCGCCCACACCAGAAGACCGACGCGGTTTCATATTAGCTCCTTTTGGCCAAAACTCAAGAAGAAACCGTTGTCGGGACAAACTTACAACGCTTTGACAATCAATTGCTTGCGATAATTAGCAATTCTGATTACCAGTCTTTTATTGGTCTATTTTGGCTTTCCGGCGGATTCTTTGGTTTTAATTGGAGAAATTGCTCATCGCCCTTTTGGGCATCCAACAACCGTTGCGCTTGTTCCGGCGACATTTCTTGAGCCGCCACAGCCTGGGCCTGCCCGGTTTGGCCATCCGGTTTTTCGTCGGATTGCCCGCCTGCCGATTTTGCCTGCCGCTGCTGTTCCTGCTGTTGTTTGGCATTCTGCCGGCTCGATTGATTTTGCACCTGCTGGTTCTGTTGTTGTTGCTGCTGTTTCGGCTGCGACTGGTTTTGTTGTCCGCCGGAATTCTGCTGCTGCGATTGCTGATTCTTTTGTTGCTGCTGCTGATTTGATTGGTTCTGCTGGCTCTGTTGTTTCTGTTGCGATTGCTGCTGTTGTTGCTGTTGTTGCTGTTTGAGCAGTTCCTCCAGCTTTTTTAATTTCACGTCTTCAGGATAAAGTTTCCGTCCGCCTTCCACTTTTTCCAGCGCCGCCGGAATATTGTTGGAAATATAAAACTGTGCGCCGCCGTTGAAAAATTCTTCAGCGGTTTGCGCGCGCGCGGCCAGTGCGGCCAGCAGCAACAACACGACAAGGTAGGGCGCGCAGTCCCTTGCGCGCCGCAACGCTGAAAAGCATTGCATCAGCCTCAAAACGCCGCGCACGAAGTGATGCGCCCTACCGCGATGGAGTCGCAATGTCATCTATGTCCTTCAACTTTTTGGTGAAGTCTTCAAATTGTTTCGCTGCGATGGTTTTTTGCAGCGGCACCATGATTTCCAACGCCCGGTGAAACTCCGCACGCCGCACGGCCGCATCCGCTTCGTGCTTCGCCCGGCGGATCGCCTCGCGAAACTGCTTGATCTGCTCCACGGCGTTTTTCACAAAGGCCAGATTGAACATGGCATCAGCGTCATTTCTGTCCAGCGTTGCCGCGCGCTCGAAAGTTTTCTCCGCCGTTTCCAACCCTTCCTGCAAGCCGTCCAAATCCTTCGCCGATTTCGCCAGTTGAAATTGCGCGTTGCCGAGGTTGTAAAACGCCTTTTGCTGGAGCTTTAAATCCGGCGACAACGTCACCGGCTGGAAAAGTTTCTGCGCCACGTCAAAATTTGTCGCGCGATACGCCGCGTCGCCCGCGTTGAAGATTAAACGCAAGTCGTTCGTGTTCGCTTGTGCGAGTCGCTCAAATTCCTGCAGGGCACTCGTGTAACAACCTGATTTGTATTCACGCAACGCGCTCGATGGCGACGCAGACGCGGGGCTGGACAAAACGAGCAGCGCCACAACGGCTGCCGTTGCGATTGCGGTTTTGTTTGGAGTTCTGTCCCGCCCCTGCGGGACGGCTTGAGACCGGCTTAAGCCGGAACTCCGAACCTCCAGATCGTTTGTTTTGCGTTTTCGCTCCGGCAAAAATATTTCCGCCAGCAACAGTAAAATCGCCGCCGCCAGCGGCCAGTGAAATTGTTCGTGATATCGTTTGATCAGCCGTTCCTTGCCTTCCGATTTCGGCAGCGGTGCGAGACCGCGTTCGTAAAGCGTGTCAATCGTGTTGGCCCCGTGCAACGGCAGATAAAAACCGCCCGTCGCGCCGGCGATTTGCTGGAGCAACGCTTCGTCGAGGTGCGACTTCACGACATTGCCCCGCTCGTCGCGGACATAATCCGAATTGCCGTTCGCATCCGTCACCCGCAACAAATCGCCCGCGGCCGTGCCGATGCCGATGGAGAAAATTTTCAACCCGGCTTTCGCCGCATTCTGCGCCGCTTCCAGCGCTCCGGTGTCGTTATCCTCGCCGTCGGTGAACAGCACGAGCACCTTGTAATGGTTGTTTTCCTTGAACGCAGTCAAGGCGGTGTTGATGGCGGCGGCGATGGCCGTGCCGCCCTGCGGAATCGCGTTCACATCCAATGCCTGCACGCATTGTTGAAACGCCGTGTTGTCAATCGTCAACGGGCATTCCAAAAACGCGTCGCCGGCGAAAGCGACCAGCCCCATCCGGTCCGTGCCGGCCTTTTGCATCAATTCCAGCGCGGCGAGTTTGGCGCGCGCCAGCCGGTGCGGCGCGATGTCGGTCGCCAGCATGCTCTTGGAAGTGTCCACCGCCACAACGATGTCCAATCCGCGCTGCTCGACTTCCTGCAGATCAAATCCATGCTGCTGCCTGGCCAGCGTGACAACCAGCAATGCCACTGCGAACACCAGACATCCGAACCGGATTTTCTGCCGTGCGGGGGAAATCCCGACGGTCAGCTGCGACAACAGCCGCGACTCGATGAACTGCTCCAGCAGTTTTTGCCGCTGGCGTGACGCCCACCAAAAGAACAGCACAAGTGCCGGTGGAATCACCAGCAACAACCATAAAATTTGTGGATGCTCAAATCTCATACGAAAAATCTTGGACGTCCGTTTGGCGCGACAGCGTCTTGGACTGCGGCAGCCCTCTGCCGCTTTCAAATTTTTTGCGCGCTTGAAAAGCGCCAGAGGACTGACGCATTCCAAGACCTAGCGGGGTTTCAATCGGCAATATCATCACGGCAGCCTTCGGAATACAGTTTGTCCCAGTGCCACTTCAACCAGCAAAATTGCCAGCCCGCATGACACAAACCACGGGAACAATTCGTCGAATTGGGCGAATTTATTGATGACCGCCTCGGTTTTTTCCAGCTTGTCAATTTCCGCGTAAATTTGCTGGAACCGTTCCGCGTTGTCGGCGCGATAGTATTTGCCGCCGGTTTTGTCCGCGATTTTTTGGAGCGTGTCCTCGTCAATGTCCACCGGCATTTGCCGGTAACCGACTTTTTGCCCGTTCATCATCACCGGCATCGGTGCCATCCCGCGCGTCCCAATGCCGATGGTATGGACCTTCACTCCCAGCGCCTGCGCGGCTTCCATGGCCGTGAGCGGGTCCACCTTGCCCGCGTTGTTCTGGCCATCGGTCATCAAAATCACAATTTTGTTTTTCGACTTCAATTCGCGCAGCCGGTTCAACGCCGTGCTCAACGCATCGCCAATGGCAGTCTGATCGGCGTTGATCGTGCCAATTTCCAGCCGATCCAGATTTTCATGCAAAAAATCGTGGTCGAGCGTCAAGGGCATGGCAATGAACGCCTGCGCCGCGAAGACCACCAGCCCGATGCGATCGTTCGGTCGCTGGTCAATGAACTGTTTCAAAACCGCGCACGCCATGTTGAACCGATTCACGCGCCCGCCGCGCACGACGAAATCCTCAGAAATCATGCTGCCCGACATATCGAGCGCGACGACAATGTCCACACCGCTGGCCTTGACCGTGGTGGCGCTTTTCATCAAACGCGGCTGTGCCAGCGCCACAACGAACAACGCCAGCACCAACCAGCGCAGCGCCGCCAGGAATGCACCGGCGCGCGACCGCCGCGCCTGCGTCAATCCTTCCACCAATCGTACCGCCGAATAAAGAAACGCCGGCGGCCGGCCGCGGCGGCCCTTCAGCCACGCCGCCAACGGCAGCAGTAACAGCAGGAGCAACAGATATGGATGGGCGAAGGTCATGCGGGCGCAGGGTCGAGAGTCGAGGGTCGAGAGTCGAGGGCAGGCAATTCCGGCTGCGGTTCGGTTTCTTCAACCAAGCGTACTGCGGAGGAGTGCAGGTCGCGTAGTTCCGGTTCGCGCGGTTCGTATTTGGCGAATTTCACCAGGTCGCAGCTTTCTAAAAATTCGCCGAGTTTTTCCTTCTGCTCCGCCGACAACAAATCCGTGTCGCGCAATTCGTATAGAAATTCCTCGGTTGTGCGCTCCAGCGCACGGAAGCTGAAACGTTCTTCGAGGTAAACACGGATTGTGTCGGAAACCAGAATGCAAAATGGCTTCGGTTGCGCAATCAGCGCGAGCGCCTCCGCCAACTTTTGCTTCGCGCGGAAGTGGGCTGGCACCGGCGGCTCAATCGAAATTTGCGAGCGCCGTTTTTGCCAGTAACGCCAGACCGCAAACAGCAGCGCCGCGACGGCCAGTGCGCCGAGCGTCCACCACAGCCATTCCCAGCCGCTCGGAATTTCCACCGGCGGCTTGATGTCGCGGATGTCGTTGGCGACTGAAGCTGCTGAATTTGTGATCATCGCTGTTTGCTGTCGGTAGCACCCGCGTCTCGCGGGTGGAGTCGGACGTCTCGTCCGACTCTTCCGACTCTTCCGGCGGTTCGCGTTCCACAAAGGTTTCGGCGGGATGCCGAAACCGACCCGCGAGACGCAGGTGCTACCGCAAAAATTTCGCCGCTCATTTTACCCACGCAATCTCCGTTTTTCCCGGTTCTCGAAAAATTTGCCCAAGGCCGCCGAGTAAGGTTCATCCGTGCGGAGTTGAATGGTATCCACGCCGGACGAGCGAAACTGCCGCGCAAGGTCGTTGCGCTGTTTTTCCTGCCGCAACGCAAAGGCATCGCGGCTGCTGGCGTGGCCTGTGTTAAGTTCCACAATTTCGCCCGTTTCGGCGTCCTCCAAAATCAAACGGCCGAGCACGGGCAGTTCAAGTTCGTAGCGGTCCGTGATTTGCACGGCGACGACGTCGTGCTTGCGATTCGCAATCCGCAAAGCGGTTTGGAGTTCAGGCGGCAATGGGTTTTGTGAACGTGCTGCCGACGCGACGCCGGAAGCGCGTTGCGGCGGCGTAATGAAATCTGAAATAACGACGGCGATGGCGCGATGTGGCAAAACGCGACCCATGAATTCCAGCGCGTGGACCAAGTCTGTTCCACGACGTTTCGGCTCGAAGAACAACACCTCACGGATCACACGCAGGACATGCCCGCGGCCTTTGCGCGGCGGGATGAACTTTTCCACTTCATCGGTGAACAGCAGCACGCCGACCTTGTCGTTGTTGCGGATGGCAGAGAAGGCGAGCACCGAAGCAATCTCGGCGGCGAGTTCGCGTTTGGACTGGGCGCGCGAGCCAAACAGGCCGGAGCCGCTCACGTCCACGACCAGCATGAGCGTCAACTCGCGTTCCTCGATGAACTTTTTGATGAACGGATGGTTCATCCGCGCGGTGACGTTCCAGTCAATCGCCCGCACGTCGTCGCCGGGCTGGTATTCGCGCACCTCGTCGAAGTTCATCCCCTGCCCTTTAAAGACGCTGTGGTATTGGCCCGCGAGCGTTTCGGTCACGACACGGTTCGTACGAATCTCGATCTGCCGGATTTTTTTGAGAATCTCGCGGGGAATCATGGTCGGGGTGGATAGTTGCCTAGGTATCTGTTGAATTTTCAGGTAATATCTCAAGCGACAAACAATAATCTGCGTAACCAACTTTCCGCCAAAAAGTGACGCCTCTCGTGTTCGCAGCCAAAACATCCACCGTCAGCCGTTTGGTCTTGGGCCAGACTTGGGAGCGCAAAATCTCTACTACCCGTTGGCCAAGCCCCTGATTGCGACGATGGCGAACGACGAAAAGTTGCCGCAAATAAATCTCTTCCGACTGCTCGCGAAATAGCGCGTAAGCAACCATCTCTCCGCCGTCCTCGTAAATCACCGCCCGATACTCGCTCGAAAGCCAACCGCGCATCCGCTGCTCAAGCTCGGCAACTGTCATGCGGTTGCGATGCCCCTCGTCACGAATGAGTTGGTGATTCAAATCTGCCAGTAGCGGGCAGTCGTCGGTAGTTGCAAATCGGAAGGTCATCGTGGTGAAACAAATTTTCCAATTTAGTTTTGCTTTTGGGAAAAAGCATTCGTTCCAAGCTGGAGCAAACTATGGTCATCCGCCAGATGATAGAATCCGATATGCTCCCAGAACTTCAGACCAGCGACATTGTCATCCAGCACGAAAATGTTGCACTTCTTGATTCCCTGCTCTGAAAGCGCAGCCAGACTTTTCTGCACGAGAAGCCGGGCTATGCCTTGCTTGCGAAATTCTTTCTGAATCGCGAGGTGACGCATGATGCCCCGCCGCCCGTCATGTCCACAAAGGACTGTTCCAATCAGATTCCCGCCTACAAGAGCGACGAAGCACAAGCCTCGATTTCGTTCGAGATACAACGCAATATCTTCTCGATTGTCGTCCTCAACAAGGCTCATGCCTTCGGTCTGTGTCCAAAGACAAGAGACTTTTGGATAGTCTGCTAACGTCATTTGGCGGATCTCGCAGTCCATGATTCGTGGGCTGATTCTAGCTTTTCATCGTTGTTCGTTACTGGTTTTCATGGCACCGGCAGTTCATCAAAAATTTTCTGAACCACTGTTTCGCTGGTCTTTTCCTCGGCCTCGGCTTCGTAGGTGATGGCCACGCGGTGGCGCAGCACGTCCATGCCGATGCTTTTCACGTCCTGCGGCGTGACGTAGCCACGGCCTTTCAGGAACGCGTAGGCCTTGGCCGCCAGCGTCAGATAGATGGTCGCGCGCGGCGACGCGCCGAGCTGGATGAAGTCCTTCACCGCAATCTTGTAGTGGTCCGGATCGCGCGTGGCGCAGACGAGGTCCACGATGTATTCCTTCACCTTGTCGTCCACGTAGATGTCGTTGATGACTTCGCGGGCCTTGAGGATTTGTTTCGACTCGACAACGGCACTCGCAGTGGGCGTACCGCTGGTGCGGGCCATGAGGTCGAGAATCTGCCGTTCCTCGGGACGCGATGGATAGCCGATTTTCAATTTGAGCATGAAGCGGTCAACCTGCGCCTCGGGCAACGGATAGGTGCCTTCCTGCTCGATGGGATTTTGCGTGGCCAGCACCAAGAATGGTTCCTCGAGCTTGAAGGTTTGTTCGCCGATGGTGACCTGTTTTTCCTGCATGGCTTCGAGCAGGGCGCTTTGCACCTTGGCCGGTGCGCGATTGATTTCGTCGGCCAGGATGAGGTTGGCGAAGATGGGGCCTTTGCGCGTGGTGAAGCCGCCGGATTGCGGATTGTAAATCTGCGTGCCGATGACGTCGGCGGGCAGCATGTCGGGCGTGAATTGCAGGCGCGAAAACTTCACGTTGATGGTGGCGGCGAGGGATTTCACGGCGAGGGTCTTGGCGAGGCCGGGCACGCCTTCGAGGAGGACGTGGCCGTTGGCGAGCAGGCCGATGACCAGCCGTTCGGTCAGATAACTCTGGCCTACGATGACCTTGCCGAGTTCGTTAAACAGCGGGCGCGTGAAGGCACCCGCTTCCTTGACTGCGTCGTTGATGGCGCTGATTCCAGTATTCATTTGCAATGATAATTTTGGTGTTTGTACGCGAAATGGACATATAAATCCTGGAAAATGTTCAAGCGAAATTTTTCAAACCGGGTTGGGCTTTAGTACATAATCTGCTATAATTCAGTCATGCATTCGGTTTGGAAACGTTCATGGAACTATTTGTGGCGCATGCGAATCGCCTACTCCCGCTAGGAATCACCGGGCTAAAGCCACGGTGCTAATGAGACGAGCCATACAGGTTATGAAATACCAGGTTAGCGCGGCGCGATCCGCTTTTCCGCCGCTCAGGGTCATCCGGCACGGCGAACCATCGCAATGTCACGCTTGATTTGCTCACGCAACTCCGCCGCCGATGTAAATTTTTTTTCGTCACGCAACCAAGTGCCGATTTCAATTTCCAGTTCCTGGCCGTAAAGGTCGCCAGTAAAATCAAGCAGGTGTGCCTCGACGCGGAGTTGGGGCGCAGCAGACGCAATCGTCGGACGAAAACCAATGTTCAATGCCACGCGCTGGATTTTTTCCTCCACTTTTGTTCGTCCGGCATAAACTCCGTTCGGCGGCAGTACCAAACCGGACACGTTGAGATTTGCGGTCGGAAAACCGAGCTGCTGGCCAATGCGGTCTCCTTCGAGAACCCGGCCGGCAATCGCGTAAGGCCGTCCGAGCATCTGGCTTGCGGCATCGAGATTGCCGGAGCGGATGGCTTCGCGAATGCGCGTGCTGCTGACGATTTGACGGTCGAGCGACACGGCGGCCAGTCCGTGAACGGTGAACCCGAGTTCGCCGCCGAGTTTTTTGAGCAACGCGACGTTGCCGCTGCGTTTGTGGCCAAAAACGAAATCCGCGCCGACACAGAGGCTTTGGATCTTTCCGAGGTCACCCGCCAGGCTGCGAATGAAATTTTCGCCCGTCTGACCGCTGAATTGTTCGTCGAAATGTATCTGCAACAGCGTGTCCGCGCCGAGCGATTCAATCGCATCCAGTTTTTGCGGCAGCGAATAAATCAGCGGCGGCACCTGGTCCGGCGCGACGACGGTGTTCGGATGCCGGTCGAACGTGATCACCAGCGCCATGGCGTCGTGCTGGTGCGCGTCGGCGAGGGTCTGGCGGATGATTTGCTGGTGGCCGAGATGGACGCCGTCAAAAAAGCCGATGGTCAGGCAGACTTTTTTGCTGCCGGGCTTCAACTCGTTTACGGCGTGGATGATTTTCATCAGTTGGGAAAAGCGTTTTGCGTGTTGCGTGTTGCGTCAAGCAACAATTGGATGTTTGACGTGTTTGACGTAATACGCAACACGTATCATGCGCCCACAAGTTTCAGAAAAGGCATCACCCGCCTTCCCAATTCCGCCGGCGTCAATTTTAACACGTCATCCAGCTTCATCGCGTCGGCCACATCAAATTTGCCGGAAACGTTGCGGCGGAGCGCAGCCAGGTGCGCGCCGCAGCCGAGTTTTTGGCCGAGTTCGTGGGCGATGCTGCGGACATAAGTGCCCTTGGTGCAGGCGACTTTAAATTGGCCGAGCGGCGGTTCATAATTCGTGAAACGGAAATTGTAAATGTGAACCAGCCGCGGTTCGCGCTCCACCTCAATGCCTTTGCGGGCGAGCTTGTAAAGTGGCACCCCTTTTACTTTGATGGCCGAAACCATCGGGGGCGTTTGCATCTGGTCGCCCACGAACGCGACGGCGGCCTCGTTCAATTGGTCGAGCGTCAACGGCGGCACCGGCCTAGTTTCGAGGATTTCCCCATCCGCATCGTAACTGTTCGTGGTCTCACCGAATTTGATGGTGCCTTCGTAAACCTTGTCGTCGCCCATCAATTTTTCGGACAGCTTCGTGCCGCGGCCAAGCACGATGATGAGCAGGCCGGTGGCATTGGGGTCGAGCGTGCCGCAGTGGCCGACTTTTTTGATGCCGAACCGCCGGCGGATGACGTCCACCACGTCATGCGAAGTCGGACCGGCGGGCTTGTCAATCAGGATGGCGCCGTCGAGCGGGGAAAATTCTTGCATGAGAAATTATCCGGTGGAACCCAACGCGCGTTTGATGGCGGCAATCACCTTGCGCTGGACGGACAGCGGGTTGCCGGGAATGCGCGCGCCCGCCGCCGCCGGATGGCCGCCGCCGCCAAATTGCGCGGCAATTTCGTTCACATTCACCCGGTCGCTTTTGGAACGGAGACTGATGCGAGTCAGTCCGGGTTCGATTTCCTCAAAGACGCACGCGACGACGACCGGCTCGATGGCGCGGATGTGGTCAATGAGCCCTTCGGTGTCCGCACTTTCCGCGCCGGTGCGGGCGAAATCAGCCTGCTTCAGCCAGAACCACGCAATGCGGTCATTGGCGGCGAGACAGAATTTGCTGTAAATGTGTTTGAGCAGCCGCGCGCGGGAGAGCGGGTAGGATTGGTAAACCTCGTCGCAAATTTTCGCGAGGTTCGCGCCGCGCGTGACGAGTTCCGCCCCGGCGTGAAACGTGCCGGGCCGCGTCGTGGAGTATTGAAACGAGCCGGTATCCGTCGAGATGGCGGTGAACAGGCAATTGGCGATCGGCTTGGTGATCGGCCAGCGCGCAACTTTCAACAGTCGAAAAATCAATTCGCCGGTGGAAGGTTCGCGCGGTGACACCCAATTAACGTCGCCGTAGCGCGTGTTGCTTTCGTGATGGTCAATGTTGATGAAAGTTTTTCGGTGCGCGATACGCCTGCCAGCCTTTCCTAGGCGCTCGAAGCTCGCGCAATCGGTGGCGATGACGCAGTCGAATTTCATGCCGGCTTTTGGCTTTTGCATAAGGCCGTCTCGGTCGAGGAACTTGTATTTCTGCGGCAGGCAGTCCTCGTTCCAGCAAACGACTTTTTTGCCTTCGTTTTGGAGCGCCAGCGTGAGGCCGAGCTGCGAACCCGCGCAATCGCCGTCGGGCCGGATGTGGCCGACAACGCAAAAGGTTTTGCTTTCGCGGACCGCGTCCAGAATGCGATCAATGATTTTCGGATAGCTTTTCACGGTTGAATTTCACCTGCGTCTGCCGGCAGGGTTTTTTCCAGTTCCTCAATGATCTGGAGCACGCGGTTGCCGCGCACTATGGAATCATCGAAGGCAAATTTCAGCTTCGGCGTGTATTTCAGGACGACGGCCTTGCCGATGAACCCCTGGATGCGCACGCGATGTTCGTTGAGCAATTGAAAGCCGCGCTTCTGCTGTTCGGGATTGCCGAGGATGCTGATGAAAACCGTCGCCGACTTGAGGTCACCGGCCAAATCCACGTCGTTGACCGTGATCAGGCCGGCCTCGCTGACGTGAAATTCGCGGCGGACGGCCTCGCCGATTTCGCGCTTCAACAGTTCGCGCACTCGCTGGATTCGGAGGGATGGCATGGGGAATTGGAGTTGGAGTATTGGAGTACTGGAGCACTGGAGGATCGAATCGGGGTGTCATCCCCATCACTCCATTACTCCACCATTCCATTCGTTTTGTTCGTTCATAATTTTGCCGCGACTTTCTCAATCGTGTAACATTCGATGGTGTCGCCCACCTGGAACTCACTGTAACCCTCGATGCGGATGCCGCATTCCATGCCCGCTCGGACCTCGTTGACCTCGTCCTGAAAACGGCGGAGTGATTGCGCGATGCCTTCGTAAATAACGTCCTTGCGCCGGCGCACCCGGACCTTGCCCTTGACGATGCGGCCGCTCGCGACCATGCAACCGGCGACCGGCACGCCCTTGGATAATTCAAAAATCTGCCGCACTTCCGCCGAACCAACGATGCTTTCCTTGACTTCCGGTTCAAGCAATCCGGCCATTGCTTCCTTCACCTGATCAATCAATTCATAAATGATCGCATAAAGCTTGATCTGAACACCTTCATGTTTCGCCTTTTCGGCGGCGGTGCTGTCCAACCGCGCGTGAAAGCCGAGAATGACGGCGGCGGACGCGGACGCCAGGGCCACGTCGTTTTCGGTAATTGTGCCGACGTCGCTGTGAAGAATTTCGAGTGTAACCTTGTCAGACTCGATTTTCTTGAGCGCCTCGACGATGGCCTCGACCGAGCCTTGTGTGTCGGCTTTGACGACGATCTTAAGCGCCTTGCTCTGCGCTGCCGCCAGCGAGGCGAACAGATTTTCCAGCGTGACCTTCGAGCGATTCTCCAAATCCTGTGCCTTGGTTTCGTTGGCGCGCTGCTCGGCCAGTTCGCGCGCGGCCTTTTCATCCTCCACCACGCTGAATTCCAGGCCCGCGTCCGGCACGCCGTTCAAACCCAGAACTCTCACCGCAACCGATGGCCCGGCTTCCTTGAGCCGCTGGCCCTCTTCGTTGATCAGCGCGCGGACGCGTCCGTAAAACTCGCCGCACAGGATGATGTCGCTGACGCGCAACGTGCCTTTGCGCACGAGCACCGTCGCCGTCGGACCGCCCGGCTCAACGCCGGATTCAATGACGTTGCCCTTGGCGCGGCGGTCGGGGTTCGCCTTGAGTTCGAGCAATTCGGCCTGGAGCAGAATCATTTCCAGCAGTTTGTCCACGCCCTGCTTGGTGAGCGCGGAAACATCCACAAAAATCGTGTCACCGCCCCAATCGTCGGGAACCAGCCCCTTGTCCTGTAACTGCTGGCGAACCTTCATCGGGTTCGCGTTGGGATGGTCCATTTTGTTGACCGCGACCAGAATCGGGACTTTGGCGGCTTTCGCGTGGCTCAGCGCTTCGAGCGTTTGCGGCATGACGCCGTCGTTTGCGGCGACAACGAGCACGACGATGTCCGTGACGTTCGCGCCGCGCGCGCGCATGGAACTGAACGCCGCGTGGCCGGGCGTGTCGAGAAAGGTGATTTGCGCCAGTTCGTTTTTGCGTTCCGGGTGCGGCACGGAAATTGTGTAGGCGCCGATGTGTTGCGTGATGCCGCCGGCTTCACCCGCAGCGACGTCTGACTTGCGAATCACATCGAGCAACGTCGTTTTGCCGTGGTCAACGTGCCCCATGATGGTGACGACCGGCGCGCGCGGTTTGAGCTGTTCCAGTTTGTCCTCGACGTCGAGTTCAACTTTTTTGACCGGCGCGTGAACCACCCCGCCGCCGCGCTCGCGTTTTTCCACTTCAAACCGGAAACCGTATTTCGCGCAGAGTTGCTGGGCGATTGTTTCATCAATCGCCTGGTTCACGTTGGCAAAAACGCCCAGTTCCATTAAATCGGCGATGATCTTGAACGGCTTCTGCTTGAGTTGCGTGGCGAGTTCGCGCACGACAATCGGCGGTTTGATGACGATGATTTCGCCGGTTGCGGGCGCGACAAATTTGGGCTGCGGCACGGCGGGTTTGGCGGCTGGTTCGCGAGCCGGCGGCGCGGTTTGACGACCGGCGGGCAGGCGCGGAGCCTGTTTGGTTTCCTTTCTTCCCGCAGCGCCGGGACGCGACGGCGGAGGTTTGGCCGAACCTGCCCTATCGCCGCGCGGCGGCGGGCGTGTCGGTAATTGAATGAACCCGACTTTTTCGCCAACCTTCGGTCCTGCCGGTTTTGGGGGTGGCGGTGGCGGTTTGGGTGCTTCAACGACCGGCGGCGGTTCTTCTTTGACCTCCGGTTTTGGCGGTTCCGGCGGCGGCGCGGTGATGAAAACAACTTTTTCCTCTATGGGAGCGGGTTTGGGCGTCTCGACCACCGGCGGTGCCGCAAATTTGGCGGCAAGTTCGGGGTGATCCTCGAGCAGGTGATTTTCGAGATCCTCGGCGGTGATTTTATCGAGCGAGCTGGACGGGACTCTGGCGGCGGCAATGCCCAGCGCCTTGGCCTTGGCGAGAATTTCCTTGTTCTGCAAGCCAAGTTTTTTCGAGATGTCGTAAATCCGAACGGGCATATATTTCTTTCTTCACCAAACCGTGCCGGTCACCGTACCGGCCAAAATTTTTCCCGGCGGCATTCATCAGGCCACCGCAGTGGCGGAATCATTTCCGCCAAGCTGAATCTTCCGGTTCTCGGCTTCAGCACGCGCGGCTTTCAAAATTTCCGCCGCCTTTTCACCGATTTGCGGAATGTTGCTCAAATCACTTTCATCCGCCGACAACAAATCCTCGATCCGCGTCAAACCGGCATGCACCAGCGCATCGGCCTGTTCGCGTGAAACGCCCGGAATGGCGGCGAGTAATTCAACCGCTTCGGCGACCTTTTCCTCAAATCCCTTGGTGACGACGACTTCGGCGTCAATGTTCACCTCCCAGCCGGTCAGCTTGGCCGTCAATCGCGCATTTTGTCCGCGTTTGCCGATGGCCAGCGATAATTGATCTTCAGCAACCAGAATATGCACACGCCGGCTGGCTTCATCAATTTCAAAGGTTTTGAGCTTCGCGGGCGAAAGCGCGTTGGTGATGAACGTCCGGACATCCGGCGACCATGGGATGACGTCCACTTTTTCGTTGTTCAATTCGCGGACGATGTTTTTCACGCGCTGGCCGCGCATGCCAACGCACGCGCCGACGGGGTCCACTTTGCTGTCGCGCGAATAGACGGCCATCTTCGTGCGAAAACCCGGTTCGCGCGCGACGCCTTTGATTTCAATCGTGCCGTCGTTGATTTCCGAAACTTCAAGTTGAAACAGTTTGATGACAAACCGCGGGTCAGCGCGGGACAAAATAATTTCCGGCCCGTGCGGGCCTTCTTCAACGGCCTTGACGTAGCAACGGATGCGTTCGCCGACCTGGTATTCCTCGGTGGGCACGCGTTCGCGGTTCGGCAGCAGCGCCTCGTATTTGCCCAAATCCAGAATCACGTCCGAACGCTCAAACCGCCGCACCGTGCCGCTGACGATGTCGCCGACACGATCCTTGAATTCGGTGAAAATCAACGCCTTTTCCGCCTGGCGGATTTTTTGCATGAGCGCCTGCTTGGCGTATTGCGACGCGATGCGGCCAAAGCCGGTCGGCGTCACTTCCTTTTCGATTTCGTCACCCACCTGGGCGTCGGGCTTGATGCGGCGGGCATCAAACACGGAGATTTGGTCGTGCTTGGAAAGGACTTTGTCGGAGACAATGAGTTTGGCGAATGCCTTGATGTCGCCGTTTTTTTGGTCAATTTCGACGCGCAACTCCCGTGCCGCGCCGACCGCCTTTTTGGCGGCGGACAACAACGCCTCCTGGACCGCGCCGACGAGGACATCACGATTGATGCCCTTTTCGCGCTCCCAAAATTCCAGAACTGCCAAAAAATCAGCATTCATACGCTCGACGCTGCGTTTGTATCCGGCGAACAAAAAAGTCGGCAGATATGCATCTTCCGACTTTCGCACGCTGGATGAACCAGCAAACTTTACCGTTCTTAAGTCAAGAGTTTAAATTTTTAGCCGGAACCCGTCAAGCGCAAACAAAGCCACGTCAATACAGAGCAAAATTGAGTTCCTGCCCATAAGAAACCGGCGTTTGCTCGTTTCCCAAAGACCGCCTTATACCCGGTCGGAGGTGCGAGTTCTGCGAGTCCCCAGCTAAAACTTCCGGAAAATTCACTCGCCCCGTTTGGAGCCGCCATTAGACTCCGCAGGCAAAAGCCATGCTCGAACGAATCTTTCGCCTGTCGGAAAACCAGACCACGGTGCGCACGGAATTGCTGGCTGGTGCCACCACGTTCCTCACGATGGCCTACATCATCGTCGTCCAACCGGCCGTCCTGTCCGGCGTGATGTTCGGCCAACCCACAGGCATGGACTTCGGTTCTGTCATGACCGCCACGTGTCTCTCGGCGGCGCTGGCCACCGCCATCATGGCGCTTTACGCGCGTTACCCCATCGCCCAGGCGCCCGGCATGGGCGAGAATTTCTTCTTCGTCTTTTCCGCAATCCCGGCGGCGACGGCGGCGGGTTTTGCCAACGGCTGGCAGGTCGCGCTCGGCGCGGTGTTTATTTCCGGCGTGCTGTTTTTGATTCTCTCGCTCGTCGGCCTGCGTGAACTGATTTTCAACGCCGTCAGCCCCAGCCTCAAAAACGGCATCGCCGCCGGTATCGGCCTGTTCATCGCGTTCATCGGCCTGCAAAACGCCGGCCTGATTGTCAAAGACCCCGGCACAGCGGTGAAGCTGAATGCGCATTTCACGTCGCCGGATCTGGTGGTGTTCTTCACCGGTCTGCTGGTCACAGTGGTGCTCCTGGCGCGAAAAGTACGCGGCTCTATCCTCTGGGGCATCGCCTCCGCCACTCTTCTGACCGTGGTCTTGAAACTCGTTTTGCCGCGACTGACCGAACCTATCGCCACGTCGCCGGTGGTGACCGGCTCGCTGCTCATCCAACGATTTGAATTTGCGAAAGCGCTCGTGGCCGCGCCGCCGTCGCTGGCGCCGACTTTCCTGAAAATGGACCTGTTCCACGCGTTGTCGCCCGCGATGTTGCCGTTCGTGTTCGTGTTTCTGTTCATGCTCACCTTTGACGCCATCGGCACGCTGATTGGCGTGTGTGAACAGGCAGGGTTCATGCGCGACAACAAGCTGCCGCGCGCAAAACAGGCTATGGTGTCAGACGCCGTGGGCACGGTGGCCGGCGCGGGACTGGGCACCAGCACGGTGACCAGCTTCATCGAAAGTGCCGCCGGCGTGGAACAGGGCGGGCGCACGGGATTGACCGGGCTGGTGGTGGCCGCGCTGTTCCTGCTGGCGCTGTTTTTCAGCCCATTGATTGCGATGGTCGGCAGCTATCCGCCCATCACCGCACCCGCGCTGGTGATGGTGGGCGCGATGATGCTGCGGAATGTGATAAAGATTAACTGGTACGACGCAACGGAATACGTGCCGGCGTTCCTGACGCTGATTGGCATTCCGCTGTCGTATTCCATCGCCGACGGTCTGGCGCTGGGCTTCATCAGCTACCCGGTCATTAAGCTGTTGAGTGGCCGCGGCCGCGAAGTCGGCTGGCTCACCTATCTGCTGGCGGTGGTGCTCGTGTTGTATTTCGTATTTGTCCGCAGCCGGATGGGGTAAGTGCCAAAATGAAATTGCATACGTCCCCGGAGGGGACATTGTGAAAATAGCCCGGCGATTTATCGCCGGGATTTGTTTTTTCCAATTTTTTCTAGTCCCGTAGGGCCAGCTGAGTTAAACCACCGGCATGGCCAACTCCTACATCAGTTGCTACGTCCATTACATTTTCAGCACCAAACAACGGCAACGGCTCATCACACCCGAAATCAGACCGCGGCTTTGGGCTTACCTTGGCGGTATTGCCCGCGAAAACAAGATGAAGGCCGCGGCTGTAGGTGGCACGGATGATCACGTGCATATCCTGCTTTCGTTGCCTGCCACCGTTACGCTGGCGAAGGCGGCACAATTGATCAAGGGTGGTTCATCCCTTTGGATTCATGAAACGTTTCCCAACCAAAGGAATTTCGCGTGGCAGGAAGGTTACGGCGCGTTCACGGTCAGCGTGTCGCAACTGGACAAAACCATCGCCTACATCAACAACCAGGAAACCCACCACCGAAAGAAAACGTTTCAGGAGGAATATCGGGAATTTCTAGAAAAGCACGGCGTGGAATACGACGAACGGTATCTGTGGGATTAAATCGGATGGATTGCGCAATTCGGGTTCTTCAACCGTCCCTACGGGACTTATCCCTATTGGCCCACGATTCCCGGCGATAAATCGCCGGGCTATTTTCATACGCTCTTGCGGAGTAAACACAATGGGTGTGAAATGGACAAACACTTCATCGGTTCTCACATTCGATCGTGGTTTCAGTGGGAATCACGAAGAAAACCAAGCAAATGCATGTATTTAAAAAGTGTTGACAAGGCAACAAATATGAGTGACACTACACAACACATACAAAGTCACTATTATGAACACGAGCCAAAATTCAATACCAGATACGAATAACTTGAGAAAAGAATTGCTTGATGAAATTGGTGCCGCCGTTCACCGAGGGGATGGCCCCGCGATCTCAGCGGCTGCTGAACGCCTGTGTCGTTTCGATGCCCTTCTGATAGAGGCCCGCCGGTTGGTGAAAGTGGACGGACAAGAAGTGAACCACATGGTCGTCTCGCCTGTCTCAGCCAAGCCAGCGCGCGGCAATTCAAGCTTCAGCCACGAGTCAATCACCGAGCGAAAGCAGAGGGGCGAACGTGTGCGTTCAGAATGGGTGGAAAAACTGTCTCGGCAAGGCATTGCCCTTACCCCGGTTCGCGGGGCGCTTTATAGAAGCAGTGGAGGTGACATCGTCGGAATTGCGTGTGCTAGAGAAAAAGAGCATCGAGGTGGAGTCTGGTGGTCCGGACTTCCGTACGGAAAATTCCAGAGAGCAGCGCTGCTGTGTGAGCCCAACGCAGGTGAACTCTTTGCCGTCTGCCTGCCACGCAGTTTTTTGGAGGCTAATGGCTCTCGGTTGAGTAAAACGCGCGCGGGTCAAACCCACTTTACGGTCGTTAAGCGGGGATCGAAATTCCTCCTCGCTGGTGTTGATGTTACTAGCTATGTCAACAACTACTCGCTTATTGCGTAAGCCAAACTTGAATTATCTGAAACTTTGAGCCAAAGGAGGGGGACAAACTGTCCCCCCTTGAAACTCAACTCACGGTCATGCCGAGCAGGAACTCGATGTTGGTCTTGGTCTTCTTCAGCTTGCCCAGCAGCAGTTCCATCGCCTCGACGGGCGGGACGCCGGTGAGCGCGCGACGCAGCAGGACAATCCGGTCCAGTTCATCCGGGTGGTAGAGCAGTTCCTCTTTGCGCGTGCCGGAGTGTTCGATGTTGATGGAAGGGAAAATGCGGCGGTCCACCAGCGCACGGTCCAGATTCACCTCCATGTTGCCCGTGCCTTTGAACTCTTCAAAAATCACTTCGTCCATGCGGCTGCCGGTGTCCACCAGCGCGGTCGCCATGATGGTGAGCGAGCCGCCCTCTTCGATGTTCCGCGCCGCGCCGAAAAAGCGCTTCGGCTTGTGCAACGCGTTCGCGTCCACACCGCCGGACAAAATTTTGCCGGAGTGCGGCTGGATGGTGTTGTAGGCGCGGGCGAGGCGCGTGATGGAATCTAGCAAAATCACCACGTCGCGCTTGTGTTCGATCATGCGTCGCGCTTTTTCGATGACCATTTCGGCCACCTGCACGTGGCGTTCCGGCGGCTCGTCGAACGTCGAGCTGATGACTTCCGCGCCTTTGCAGGTGCGTTCCATGTCGGTGACTTCCTCCGGACGCTCGTCAATGAGCAGGATGAAGAGGTAGGTCTCCCGATTATTTTTGAGGATGGCGTTGGCGATTTTCTGCATCAGCACCGTTTTACCCGTGCGCGGCGGCGCGACGATGAGGCCGCGCGTGCCTTTGCCGATGGGGCAGACGAGATCGAGTACGCGCGTGCTCAACTCGTCGGCGGCGGTTTCCAGGATGAATCGCTTGTCCGGGAACAGCGGCGTGAGATTGTCGAAAAGGGTTTTTTCCTTCGCCTTGTCCGGGTCTTCACCGTCCACGCCCTCGACTTTGAGCAGCGCGAAAAATTTTTCCTTTTCCTTCGGCGGCCGGATCTGGCCGGCGATCAAATTTCCGGTCTGCAAATCGAACCGGCGGATTTGCGAGGGCGAAACATAAATGTCCTCCGGGCAGGGCAGATAATTAAAGCTCTGGGAACGCAGAAAGCCGAAACCTTCCGGCAGCACTTCGAGCACACCCTCGGAAAACAGCACGCCCGCGCGTTCGGCGTTTTTCTGGAGAATGTGGAAAATGACCTCGTGCTTGCGCATCGTACCGAAATTCTCCACGCCGAGCTCCTTGGCCATGTGATTCAACTCGCTCATCTGCATCGCCTGCAACTTGGCGATGTTCAGCGAGGTGGCGATCTTGTCGCGTTGCGGGCCGCGGCGCTCCTCCGCCCTGGGTTCCTCCACTTTGGGCTCTTCAGCCAGTTCGACCGGCGTGGAGGGCGGCTGCAAGGCGGCGGAACCAGACGGTTCAACTGCGGCGGGCATTTCCGCGACCGGGCTGCCGTTGGTCGATTCCGGCGATTCCACGGCGGGGGTTTCCGCCGGGGCTTCCTCCGCCGGTTTCACTTTGGGTTTTCTTGTTGATACTCTTGGCATAGATAAAATTAATTTGGCTGGATTAACTGGCTTTCAATCGCCGGATGTGACAGGCCGTCACGCATTGGACGCCCTGCGACCGGAATAGTTCAAACTGGGATGACCACCAACCGGAGCGTATTGAAACTATTTTGTCCTCAATACGGCAAGGGAATTTTCGCAGTCAACTTACGCACACCTTGGCGCATCTCGACCGCCTTGTCAAGCCGCCAAACCGGATTTTTCTTGTGCGATTTCCATCCTGGCGGGTGCTATAAATTGAAACATGACGCCAGATTGCGAACTGCTCCATCGCACCGCAGCTTTCAGTACGGCAGCGGAAATTTCGCCGTCAGTTCGCGCACACGTTCACGGACTTTATGCGCGGCATCCACGTTTTTGATGTCCAGCAGCACTTCGGAAATCATGTCCGCGATGGCCGCCATCTCCGTTTCCTTCATGCCGCGCGTTGTTACCGCCGGCGTACCCAGCCGGATGCCACTGGCCTGAAATGGTGAGCGCGTCTCGAATGGAATGGTGTTTTTGTTCACCGTGATGCCGGCTTCGTCGAGCGCAATCTGGCAGTCCTTGCCAGTTACATTCTTCGCGCCCACATCCACGAGCATCAAATGGTTGTCCGTGCCACCGCTGACGAGACGGTAGCCGTTGCGTTTCATGCCGTCGGCCAGCGCCTGCGCGTTTTTCACAATCTGTTCCTGATACGCCTTGAACGATGGCTGCAATGCTTCCTGGAAACAAACCGCCTTGCCGGCGATGACGTGTTCCAGCGGTCCGCCCTGGATGCCGGGGAAAACGGTCGAATCAATTTCCTTCGCGTTTTTTTCGCGGCACAAAATCAATCCGCCGCGCGGCCCGCGCAACGTCTTGTGCGTTGTCGTCGTCACAAAATCCGCGTGCGGAATCGGGCTGGGATGAATTCCCGCCGCGATCAGTCCGGCGATGTGCGCGATGTCGGCGAGCAGATACGCGCCGACTTCGCGGGCGATTTCACCCATGCGTTTGAAGTCAATGATGCGCGGATACGCGCTGGCGCCCACGGTGATCATCTTCGGCTTGTGTTCGCGCGCCATTTGGGCGAGCTGATCGTAATCAATCCGTTCGTCGTCCTTGCGCACACCATAATGGACGATTTCAAAAAATTTGCCGGAGAAATTCGCTTTGTTGCCATGCGTCAGATGTCCGCCGTGGCTCAAATCCATCGTCAGCATCTTGTCGCCGGGCTTCAAGACGGCGAAATAAACAGCCATGTTCGCCTGGCTGCCGGAATGCGGCTGGACATTGGCGTGTTCCGCGCCGAAAAGTTTTTTCGCGCGGTCAATCGCGAGCTGCTCAATCGTGTCAATGTTTTCGCAGCCTCCATACCAGCGCTTCTTCGGCAGGCCCTCGGCGTATTTGTTGGTGAGCATGGAGCCTTGCGCTTCCAGCACCGCCGGGCTGACAAAATTTTCACTGGCGATCAATTCGATGTTTTCCTGCTGGCGCACGCGCTCGTGCTCGATGGATTCGGCCACGGTGGGATCCACGTTGCGCAAACGGAGTTGCGTGGGCGCGAGCCGTACATCCATTTTGTTGAGCCGGCGTTCGTGGCGCCCGCCCTCGAATTTGGCGCCTAAAAACGCGTCGAGAATTTTCCGGCCCAGTTCCGGTGAAGTGGTTTTGCCGCTGAGGCAAATGATGTTCGCATCGTTGTGTTGTCGCACCAGCGCTGCGGTTTGTTCATCGGCGACGAGTGCGGCGCGCGCGCCCGGCACTTTGTTGGCGGTCATGCTCATGCCAATGCCGCTCGTGCAAATGAGCAGGCCGAGTTCCGCCTGTCCCGCGGCAACCGCCTGTGCCACCGGCTGGGCAAAATCGGGATAATCGTCGCCCGGATCCTTCGATTTTGCGCCGAAATCTTCGACGCTCAAGCCGCGCTGATGCAAATATTGTTTCAGCGCTTCCTTCAGCTCAAAACCGCCATGGTCCGCGCCGAGCGCGAAGTTTGTGACCGCCACGGGCTTGGCCGCGTGCGGAGCCGATAAGATTTCGTGTTGTTCCATAAATTTCAAAAGTGAAGCGATGCCCTGTTCGATTTGGTCGCGGCAATTCTTATATACCTCATAGGTGCCGCCGATCGGGTCGCTGATGTCTTTTTCAAATTCTTCGAGCGTGTCATCGAATTCGCGCAGCAAAAAGGTTTTTTCCGCCGCCGGCGGATACAGGAGCGCAATCGCGTCCACGTGGCTGTGCGTCATGCCGAAAATGTAATCTGCCTGCCGCACCAAATCCGTCGTAAGTACCCGGCTGTGCTGTCCGGAAATGTCCATGCCCAGCTCGCGCATCGCTTCCACCGAATGCGCCGTCGGCGGCTGGCCGTCCACCGCGCCAAGTCCCGCCGAAAACACCCGGAATTCCCCGCGTTCGGCCGCCGCCCGCCGGAACAGCGCTTCGGCCATAGGGCTGCGACAGACGTTGCCGGTGCAAATGAACAGAATGGTTTTCATCCCGCGTGAAGGTTCACGATGAGTTGCGAAAAGCGCATCGTCAATCCGAAATCAGGGGCGCGACTGGTGCACGACGGCGAGTCCTTTGATCAAATCCACCGCGCGCGCCAAAACCGGGTCGCGAATCACCGGCTTTTGCGGTTCCGCCACCCGCGCCGGCGCGGAATCTTCATCGCCGGCATTGTCACCGCTTGGCCTGCGGATTAATCTCGGCCCAGGTAAATCCATGTCTCGTGTATGGTACTCGGACGTTCCAATGGTTTTCCCGTCGTGCTGCTTCTGCAGCACCAAATCCGCCTCACGGGTGTGATCCACGAACGACAGCAAATTGTTGGTTGCACCCCCGGGGCGGTTGGTGTTCTGCGCCGGCGACGCGTAGGGATTTTCCCAAAACGCGCGTTCGTCGTCCGCGCTCACGGTCACGGCAATGTCGGGTTGCAAACCGCCGGATGGGATCGCCGCGCCATTGCCTGATTTGACCGGCGTCGTCGCGATGCGCAGCCGTTCGCCGTTGCGCAGGGGGAATTCCTTGAAAGTCGTCACCTCACCTGCTGTCGGGTTGCCGATGATCAGCCCCGCGCCCGCGTGGCGCAATGCCGCCGCCAGCGTTTCCGCCGCGCCGCGCGTTTCGCCGTTCACCAGCACAACCAGTGATCCGGCGACGATCTTTTTTGACGTGAACAAATTCGCCGCGGCCTGCGCCGACGCGGCATCGTCGCCGACGACGAACCGCAAATCCAAAACGATGCCGGCAACTTTATTGGTGGTGGTCAACGCGTGATACGCCACGCTCAATTCGTTCGCGAGGTTTCCCACGACACGGCCGATGCGCAAATAGGCGACGTTGCTTTCGATGACTATGGATTTGGTCAACGTCGTCCCGCCTTGCGGGGCCGCCGACCCGTCCACCGCGCCGCCGATCAATGAAACCTTGCCGGGGAACCGGGACAGCAAGCCTTCGATCGCCGCGCGGTTTAAATTATCGTCCGTTGCGTCCGTGAGATTCGTGCGCAGCAAATCATAGACTTCCTTGAAATCCGGCGCCGGGTTCGTGGTTTCTGCGCCCCGGGCACATGGCGTTGCCAGCCAACCGGTCAGAGCCAGGGTGAAAAGACTCAAAAAACGTCGTGTCATACTGCGCCTAAAATGAGTCATGAATGGCGGGAAGTAAAGTTCAACAATGGCGGACGATGCGGGTAAAAAACCAACCGCGCAAAACTCATCGTCTTGCGCGGTAAAACCTGACTGCGGTTGGAGCCCGGTTTAACGGGTGACCCGGCGGTAGCCGAGCAGGGCCAAGCCGCCGAGACCGAACAACAACAAGTTCGAAGGCTCGGGAACGGGAGCCGGGGTATAAGTGTAAGTCACGGAACCATCCAGAAAGGCATCGGTCACTTGACTGGCCGACGAATTACCGCCACCATTTGACAAGACACTACGGGTCCAAGTGTGCGCATCCAGCAGGATGTCGCCTGTTCCGGTAAATTCGCTCAACACTATAGAACTGGTGTAGGAATGACTGTAAGGATCGTAATTATTACCATCGCTCTGATCACTCATGAGTCCCGAAGTGGTTGAGTCACCGGTGCCCAAGCTATAGGAAAAATCGGAACTCATCATGTCGAATATCTTGCCCCCACTGGCAAAGTTCAGCCCGGCATCATTGACGTAAAATATGATATGTGTGTTCGCCGTTCCACTGGAAGGAGGCGCGTTGAGGTTGGTCACGGTGAGGGTAGTGCTGTAGCCTCCATCGAATGAAAGCAAAACAGAAGTCAGAGTGCCCAAACTTGGATTGAATTGGGTGAACGCGAAAGCATTATTGGTCCAATCCGTCAAGCTGCTTGAGATGGGGTTTGAGACGTCATAGGCGATCGTGTTCGCCTGCGCCAGAGTGCCCGTTGTCAGCAACAATGCAACCGCCAGGGAAATTGTGCCTGTGATTTTTAATGCGAGTTGTTTCATATAATTAGTCTGTTAATTAATCTGTTAATTAATCTGTTAACTAATCTGTTAATAACCTGTTAATAATCTGTTAATAACTGGGAGCAAAACTATCTCTCCCCAAATTGATGTCAACAGAAAATAATTAAAAAAAACGATGTTTTATTTAGGGCAGTCTTGTTTTTGGACAATTTTGTCCAGCTTTTGGACACACAACACCTTGGTTGGGGGAACGTCCTGCAATTGCTCTGGGTCAGCCGGTCTTTTCAAAAGCCGGGCACCGCCAATTTCCTCGGCCGGTCGCAAGTTGGAAACGCCTTCGCCGCGATGTCCCGGCGGAATTGCACGCCATCGAAATGGATTTTTTCAACGGCGGCATAGGCGGCGGCTTGCGCGGCTTTCAAATCTTTTCCCAAAGCCGTTATGCCAAGGACGCGCCCGCCACTGGTGACAACTTCGTTTCCACTTTTGGCTGTCCCAGCGTGGAAAACTTTTACATTCGGCAATTTCGCCGCGGCGTCGAGGCCGGTGATGACCCTGCCTTTTGCGTAGCTGCCGGGATAACCGCCGCTGGCCATCACCACGCACACGCTCGCCAGCGGGCTCCATTTCATTTCGATTTTGCTCAACGTGCCGTTTACGCTGGCGTCGAGCAGTTCGACCAGGTCATTCTCAAGCCGTGTCAGATAAACCTGCGTCTCCGGGTCGCCGAAACGCGCGTTGAATTCCAAAACTTTCGGGCCGGCTTTTGTCAGTATGACGCCCGGATAAAGGATGCCGCGGAAATCAATCCCTTCCGCCGCGCAACCGCGCAACCATGGGTCGAGAATTTGCCCGCCAACCTTTTTCAATTCGGCGTCGGTCAAAAACGGCGTGGGTGAATACGTGCCCATGCCGCCGGTGTTGAGCCCGGCGTCGCCGTCCAGCGCGCGCTTGTGGTCCTGTGAGGTCGGAAACAGCTTTGCCGTCCGGCCATCGCATAATGCGTGCAGCGAAATCTCCACGCCTTCCAGAAATTCCTGGATGACGATTTTTGCGCCCGCCGCGCCGAAGGCCTTGCTGACGAGGATTTCGTCAATCGCTTTGTTCGCCTCGGCTTCGTTGGCGCAAATCAAAACGCCTTTGCCGAGCGCCAGGCCATCGGCCTTGACGGCGCATTTGCCATCCAGCGAAGCCGCGAAGGCCTTTGCAGGCCCTGCTACCGAAAACGTTCCCGCGCGCGCAGTCGGGATGCCGTATTTCTCCATGAACCGCTGCGAGAAAACTTTCGAAGACTCGAACTGCGCGGCTTTTTGGTTCGGTCCCCAGATGCGCAGCCCGTTTTTCTGGAATAAATCCACGATGCCGAGCGCCAGCGGGTTGTCCGGCCCGACGACCGTGAGGTCGGCTTTCTTTTCCTGTGCGAACGCGAGCAGTTTCGGCAAATCCTCCACGCCGATGGGGACACATTCGACCGCCGCGCCATTTTTCGCGAGTCGTTCCTGCGCGATGCCAGCGTTGCCCGGCGCGCACCACATCTGCGTGACGTGCGGCGACTGCGCCAGTTTCCAAACCAGCGCGTGTTCGCGCCCACCCGAACCGATGACGAGTATTCTCATGAAAAAGCTGTCCGCAGATTATGCGGATACCGAAGATTCAAAAAATTTACAAAATCTGCCACTCATTTAAGAGCCTTCCAATTCCCGAGAATAGTTGCTAGAGATAGTGTATCAGTCTGAAAAATGACACAAGCATCTTACCAGCGAATTTTCAATAAACAGACAGACCGGGGGTTTGAGCCGCCCCCTAATCCGCATCAACCGTCACTTTGCTCTGCTTGGCCGTGGCGGTAAAAACCGGTTTGCCATGTATGGGCGATTTTTTGAATTTATCCAAACCGGTGGCATCACCAGCCATGTCTACACGGCCTGGCCGGATGGCATTGATACGCTGGTGCATCTACGCTTGTTTCTTCCTGTCGGGTTTCACTGCGCTGGTCTTTGAGGTGTTGTGGAGTCGCCAGTTTGTGACCGTTTTCGGCAATAGCGCCTACGCCATCAGCATTGTGCTTTGCGCCTACATGACTGGTCTGGGTTTGGGTGGACTGGTAGGTGGACGACTGGCGGATCGCATAACACAATGGATGCCCGCCTATGGCGCGGTCCAAGCTGGAATAGCGATCTGGGCTTTGGTCATTCCGCTGTTGCTGGACCGACTCCGATTACTCATGCCGGCATTGCCTGCATTATCATCGGATTCATTACCCGTCAGTGCGCTAACCCGGTTTGCCCTGTCTTTTGCCATTCTGTTGGTGCCGTGCTTCCTGATGGGAACAACGCTGCCATTGCTGGTGCGGGCGGTGACAAACTCAAATCAGTCAATAGGCACGCGCGTTGGTGCGCTCTATTGTTGGAACACATTGGGCGCCGCCTTCGGGTGTCTGGCTGCGGGTTTTTGGATGATAGGCACACTCGGGCTGCGCCTGACCAACCTGGTGGCCGTCAGTGACGCCTTTCTGATTGCTCTTGCGACATTCGCCCTGTCAAGACCGCTTGCCCGTGCGGCCAACCCCGCCCCGGCAAAGGCGTCTTCCCACGAGCCGATGTGCCTGCCCACCAGGCAAGAGCCCGCCAAACCGGCCTGGCGCTCGGAGATGTTCTTGTTGAGCGTGGCGTTTCTGAACGGTCTGGCGAGCCTTTCGTGCGAGGTATTGTGGTTTCGCTACATGGTTTTCTTGAACGAGGGTGCTTATGTTTTTCCCACCATCCTGTGTGTTTACTTGCTCGGATTGGGGCTCGGCGGGTTGATTTACAGTTTCTTTGCGCGGCGAATCGGACTTTCGACGAAAGCGCTCGGGATTCTGGAGATGCTCCTGGCCATCTCGGTGTTGGCGACATTTGTGACCAGCGCCTTGTTGTTCGCAGCCGATCCGCCGCATCCCCTTGAGCTGAAGGGCATGGTCTTCATCACGGTGTTTCCACCAACCGTTCTAATGGGAATGGTGTTCCCTCTTTTGTGCAGTGTATACGGACAGCAGATGCAGGTGCTCGGCCGGCGCATTGGATTACTCTTTGCCATTAACACAGCGGGCACGGTTTTCGGATCGCTCTTGCCGATATTCGTGCTCGTGCCGGTGCTTGGAATCCAGATGAGCCTGTTGCTCGCGTCTCTGCTCTACGGCGGCATGAGCCTGGCATTGCTGGCGTTCGGAGGGAACGGAAACCGGCGGCTCACATTGCCAACAGCGGTGGTCTATGCGGTGGCGTTGCTGTTGTTCTTTACCATGGTGCCATCGAATCTATGCCAACGAGTGTTTCTGGCCAAGGATTTCAACCTTGCCCGGCACACAGACATCCTCTTTTACCTCGAAGGGCGTACCGGGACATCTATTGTGACATGTGACCGCCTCAACAATTGCAAGACAATTTACATTAATGGTGCCAACGAGGTACCCGCTGACTATAGCGATCGGATATGCTTCAAAATGCTTGGCGACCTGGGCCCGATGCTTCACCCCAAGCCGGACAAAGTGTTGATGATCTGCTTCGGCGGCGGCATAGCTGCGGGAGCAACGACACGTCTCCTGGAGGTAAAATCTCTTACCATTGTGGACTTGGAAAGCAGTGTGGTGGAAGCTGCAAACCTGCTTGTAAAGGAGAACAACATGGTGTTGCGGAATTCCAAAGCCCATATCGTGATTGATGACGGTCGCAACTATCTCATGGGAACACCAAAACGGTGGCCTGTTATTATTTCGGACTCCACACATCCAAAAGCCGGGGATAGCTGGGTGCTTTATACCCAGGAGTTCTATCAATTAGTCCGCAATCATCTGACTGGAGACGGCATCTTCGTCGAGTGGGTGCCAATGCACGATTTGACCACAGCTGAATTCAAAATTATCGTGCGCACATTTCAGTCTGTATTCCCTCACACCAGCCTTTGGGTTACCCATGGTATGGGCGCGAATGGCCATCTCGCAACGTATTCGCTCCTTCTTGCCACATCCAAACCATTGAGTATAGATGTGGCGAAACTACAGGATCGCCTTGGCACCCAACCTGTATGCCGGGATTTGGAACCGTATGGCCTGCACACTGCCGCCGGGTTTCTTGATAGCTTTCTCTGCGGCGAGGACGCACTTCGACGTTGGGCTGGCAATGGGCCGGTCAACACCGACGATTTACCGTACACCCAATATGATACTCCTTATTCAGAGGGCTCGAACCTGGAATTGGCAGAGTTCATCGAGCCAATGGAAAGCATCTGGCCTTGCCTGACTGACACGGGCTCTGGGGAATCAGCAAAGCAACTTCTCGAAGAGCTGACTTTGCGGGCCAAAATCAATCATCTCGCATTCCTGGGGCAGATGGAAGCGGCTTACGCCCTGATGCCGGAAGATATTCGATTCCAACAAATGCGCTTACTTTACAAAGAGGGACCGCAGTATTTCCAGGCGCTTCTGAAGCTCTATTGGGACAATCCGAGCGTTTTGGTTTCCCTGATGAAACCGATTAATGTTACTTCCGAAAATGCGGCAAATATGAAGCGGGTCTATGAACGGGTGTTGGATCTTGATCCGGAGAACGTGCACGCACTAAACGCCCTCGGCACGATACAGGGATTCTCAGGCAATCAAGAAGCAGCGGAGAAATTCCTGATGCGCGCTGTGCAACTGGACCCCAGCTTCGCTCTTGCTCACTACAATCTTGGTTTGGTGTTGGAATCGACCGGGCATCATGCCGAGGCTCTCAAGCAATGGAGAATGGCAGCGATTGGTTCAGATGACCCAATGTTGGTGGACAAGTGGGGAGTTTGTCTGGCGCAGGAAGGCCGAGGAGCGGAAGCCATTCAGTGGTTTGGCCGGGCCATTGAGAAACAGCCGACCTTTGTTTCTGCCAGGTTGCATCTGGGGTATTTGCTGCAGCAGATGGGTCGCACACAAGAAGCCCAATACCATGTTCGCTATGTGCTGAAGATGGATCCGGAGAACGAAGAAGCTTTAAAAATATTGACTGAATTGGAAGGGCGAAGCAAAGCTCACTTCAAGTCATCACTTAAGCCAGCTCCAAACTGCTCGATCTTGTTTTTCCAGACCAGCGCGTGTTCGCGTCCGCCCGAACCGATGATGAGAAGTTTCATGGACGGGCGGATTGAATCAGGAAATCGGGAAAATATTTTTTCACCCTCTTAAAAAGTATTTTCGATTTCGTCTTTTGCCCCCTTGACCGTTTGACGCCATGTCTGCAACTTCAATGCGTATGGATGTCCTGACACTATCCCGCATCCAATTTGGAGCGACCATTGCGTTCCACTATATTTATCCGCCGCTGAGCATCGGGCTGGGCGTCCTGCTCGTGGTCATGGAAGGGTTGTGGCTCAAAACTGACAACCCGATATACCACCAGATGGCGCGGTTCTGGACGAAGGTGTTCGCGCTCACGTTTGCCATCGGCGTGGCGACGGGCATCGTGATGGAATTTGAGTTCGGTACAAACTGGGCCACGTATTCGCGTTACGTGGGCGACGTGTTCGGCAGCGCGCTGGCGGCGGAGGGCATCTTCGCGTTTTTCCTGGAATCCGGTTTTCTGGCGGTGCTGCTGTTCGGCTGGGACAAGGTAGGCCGCAAGCTGCATTTCTTCTCGACGTGCATGGTCTGCCTCGGCGCGCATTTCAGCGCGGTGTGGATCATCGTGGCTAATTCGTGGATGCAAACCCCTGCCGGCTACCACATTGTCGGCGAAGGTTTGAAGGCCCGGGCGGAAATCACAGACTTTTGGGCATTGGTGTTCAATCCATCCTCGATGGACCGTTTGTTCCACACGTTGTGCGGGGCGTGGCAGGCGGGCGCGTTCCTCGTCGTGAGTGTGAGCGCGTGGTATTTGCTCAAAGGCCGGTTCGTCAACTTCGCGCGCACGTCGCTGCGCCTCGGTTTGATCGCCGGGCTGGCGGCGTCGCTCCTGCAGCTCGGCAGCGGCCATAGCAGCGCCCGCGGCGTGGCGAAAAACCAGCCGGAGAAACTCGCCGCGTTTGAAGGGTGCTATGAAACGCGTGCCAACGCCCCGTTCACCCTGCTGGGCTGGGTGGACGAAAAAAACCAACGCTTTCTGTTCAACGTCGAAATCCCGGGCATGCTCAGCTGGCTGGCCCACGGCGACATGAACGCGCCGGTGACGGGCTTGAACGAGTTCAAACCCGAGGATCGGCCGCCGGTCAATCTCAGCTTCCAATTTTTTCACCTGATGGTCGTCGTTGGGTTCGGCATGATTTTAATCGCGGTGCTCGGCCTGTTTTATTTCTGGGAGGATTCGCTGTTTGAAAAGCGCTGGCTGTTGTGGGCGCTGGTGTTGTCCGTGCTCGGCCCGCAAATCGCCAACCAGGCCGGCTGGTTTGCGGCGGAGGTCGGGCGCCAGCCGTGGATTGTCTATCACAAAATGCGCACGTCCGAGGCGCTGTCAGCCGTCGTGCAGGCCAACGTGGTGCTCACGTCGCTGATTCTGTTCACGGTGATTTATTTTCTGCTGTTCGCCGTGTTCATTTACCTGCTCAACGACAAAATCCAGCACGGCCCGGATGACGCTGACCTCGTGCCGTCCGGCAAGCTCGCCTTGCCGACACGAAATTAAATCAACCACGGATGGACACGAATAAACACGAATGCGGAAATGGAGTGTTGGAGTGTTGGAGTGTTGATTCAATTGCTTCGGCATCCCGCCTCTTCATTACTCCATCACTCCATTTTTCCCCGTCATGAACTCCGCCTATCTCGATCTCAACACCATCTGGTTCATCCTCGTCGGTGTCCTGTTCACCGGCTACGCCATGCTCGACGGCTTCGACCTCGGCATCGGCGCGCTGCATTTGTTCACGAAGGACGACAGCGAACGCCGGGTCATGCTCAATTCCATCGGGCCGGTCTGGGACGGCAATGAAGTCTGGCTCGTCACCGGCGGCGGCGCGCTGTTCGCCGCGTTTCCCAACGTCTATGCGACGGTGTTCTCCGGATTTTATCTCGCGCTGATTTTACTGCTGGTATCGCTGATTTTCCGCGCGGTGGCCATCGAGTTTCGCAGCAAACAGCCGATGCGCTGGTGGCGGCAGATGTGGGACGTCGGGTTTTCCATCGGCAGCCTGCTTTCGAGCCTGCTCCTGGGCGTGGCGCTGGGCAACATTGCGTGGGGTATTCCGATTGATGAGCGCGGCGAATTCGCCGGGACCTTCTTTGGCCTGCTGAAACCGTATCCGTTGTTGGTCGGCGTCACCACCTTGGCGTTGTTCATGATGCATGGAGCGATTTACGGCGCGATGAAAACCGAGGGCGTATTGCACGACAAATTTCGCGGCTGGGCAATGAACAGCATCATCTTCTTCGTGATTTGCGCCGCGATGACAATGATGGCCACGCTGCTTTACGTGCCGCACATGACCGCGCGAGTGCGGGAAATTCCGTGGCTGTCCAGCATCGCGCTGGCCAACATGCTGGCCATCGCCAACATCCCGCGCGAATTTCATCACGGCCGCGACTGGCGCGCATTTTTGTCGTCGTGCGCGGCAATCATCACACTCATGGCCCTGTTCGCGCTCAACATTTTCCCGAACCTGGTTTACAGCTCGCCCAAGCCGGAAAACAGCCTGACAATTTACAACGCCGCGTCGTCGCCGAAAACACTGGGTATCATGCTGGTCATTGCGTGCATCGGTGTGCCGGTGGTGGTCGCCTACACCATCTCCATCTACTGGATTTTCAGAGGGAAGGTGAAGCTCGACCGGATGAGCTATTGAAATTCAGTCGCGGAACGACAGAAGACAACGCCCACAGCTTCAGTGGGAAAAACCAGACGGGACCGGAAATTCCTTTGCGCGCGTCACACGCGCACCTGGGTTTATCGCCGTGCCAGCGCCAGGGCGAGCGAGCGCCCAAACTCGCAGCAGAGGAACATGCCAAGCAACATGCCGACGGTCATGCCAGCGAAGGAAACCAAAAAACTTTCGGCCACCATCGGTCCAAGCCATTTCATGAAGACGAAGCCGCCGAAGCTCATCCCACAGATCATGCCGGCGGCGGACAGGAGCCCTAGGGAAAGCCGGCCCAGTCCGAAACGCGGATTGCCCGGCCCAGCCAGCATGGCGGGCAGTCCAAGGAGCAACATGCCCAAATTCATCCAAGGCATGCCGGCGAAGTTCCACAGGTTGAATCCCTGCGCGGCACAGTGTTGGCAGCCCATGTTGACTGGAGCGAAACCGGCGTCAGCCCACCAGCCGAGGATCATTCCCCAATTGCCCGGTCCGAGCATGGCAAAGATCATGTGTGCTGCACCCGCCCAGCCGGGTTTGCGTGGCCGGAAGCAAACGATGAATATTCCCAGACCAAGCATCACCGCCCAGGTCAATGCGGCGGCCGTCGTTCCCAACTGACCGAGGTAAACCAGAAATGGAGCCTGGGTGATGACCAACAATCCGCTTGCGATCTGAAACCATTTTGGGGCGGCACCCTGGCCCTCCGGTGAGGTTGCCTGGTTGAGTGGCACGACGGGGATTACGGCACAACAGTCGTCGGCGCATTCCGCGCTGCGCAGGGCGCGCCAGGATACCGTAAAACTGGAGACGACCATCAGCAGGGCCGAGGCAACCGGATGCAAAAAACCCGTTGCCGCCAACGCCATGCCGATGGTGTTGTAGGCGGCGGCGAAAATCAAATTTGAGCGGATGGAACCGCGAACCTGCCGGGCAAGTGCCACCGCCCAGGGCACCACCCGCAGGTCGCCACCATACAATACTGCATCAGCGCCGACAGTGGTGACTCCCGCCCCGTGAGCCAACGCGATGCCCAGGGAAGCCTCCTGCATGGCGGGCGCGTCATTGATGCCATCGCCCACGAAGCCGGCTTGATGGCCGGCGTTCCTCAAGTTTTTGATTTGGTCCGCCTTGTTCTGTGGAGTCATGCCTCCTTGAACATGGTCCGGTCCCAGAAACTGGGCGGCCCGCTCCGGGCGGTCGCCGGTCATGACGATACATTCAATGCCCTGCGTCTTCAGCGAATGAATCGCTTTGCCGGCCGAATCACGCATGTGTTCGCGCACCGCCGCAATGGCCCGCAACCGGCCGTCCACTTCCACGTAAACCAAATCATCGCCCGGCGCGCGCCGCAGCAACGACAACAACTCCGTCTCATTCATCAGGTTTGACAGCAACTCGCGCCGGCCCACCCGCAAATGGTATTCCGCGCCCTGATCCGACTCGATCCACGCCTCCACGCCACAAGCCGGAACGGTCTTGAGCGATCGCATCCGGAAAACAGATTGCGCCGCCGCTGTGTTCAGCGAGTGAAACGCCCGCGCCACCGGATGCGAAGTGGCATTCTGAACCGCGCACAACTGGTCGGTTATGATTTGCCGTTCTGCAACCGATCCAGTCAGGGCCAGGTCAATCAGCGAACATCGCTCTTCACTAAGCGTGCCGGTCTTGTCGAAGACCATCCGGTCCAAACCAGCCAGGCGTTCGATGGCATCGCCGCTACGCACAACCAGGCCGCGGGCCGCCAGCGATGCGAGCGCGCTCCAGATTGCGATCGGCGTGGCCAGACCCATCGCGCATGGACACGCCACAAGCAGAACGGCCAGCGCGTTGAACAAGCCCGCCGGCCAGCCGGCGCGCCAAGTCCAGAAAATGAAAGTGGCTGCGCTGACCAAGAGCACCAACGGCAGAAACCAGCGGATGATGCGATCCGCCTGCGCCTGAATCCGGCAGGGCCGTTCCCGCGCGGCTTGCAGCGTCGAAAGCAACTCCTCCAAACGGCGCCCGGGTCCGGGGACAGTGGCCAAAATCCGCAGCTCCCCGTCCTCGGAATACGAGCCGGCATAAACCGCGTCGCCCGCCCGGCGCACGACAGGAAACGGCTCGCCGGTGAGCGGCGTTTCGCAGACAAAGGCCTGGCCTTGTGTGACGCGCCCGTCAATCGGAATCGGTTCGCCGGCCAGCACGCGGACTTGATCGCCCGTTTGAATCTCCGCCACGCGGACCGCGACGACGGAACCGGCGCCGGCAATTTTTTGGCAGGTCTCGAAGACGCGCTGGAGGGAGCGGGTTTCGGCCAGGGCGCGAACGCGCGACTGCGCACCCAGTGTCTGGCCGACGGAATAGACCGTGAGCAGGACGGCCACAACTTCGTAGTAAATCGCGCCGACGCCGGAGAACGTGCTGCAGACGGAAGCCCCCAGCGCGCCGCCAATGCCAGCGAGGAAAAGCAGCTCGACCGAGACGCGGCGCCGGCGGACTTCCTCAATGGCGGACTGGAGCAGCGGGCGGCCCAGAATCGCCAAGGCGGCGAAACTGGAAAACATCAGGGCGGCATGGAGCAGCCAGCGCGAGTTGCCGGCAGGCGGTGTGAGATTTACCGCCAACCCCAGCAACATCGCCTGGCCGGCCAGGACGGCGCCCACGGCGATTTTGAACCACGGCGAAATTCTGGTTTCTGTCGGAGCGACAGGTTTTCGGCCCGCTTCACCTAAAACCCGGCAGCCATAGCAGCAATAGTGCGGGGCGAAACCGGACGGCGCGGTTCCCAACCTGTCAGCGGGCAAGGGAGCATCGCAATACGCGCAGCGTTTCTCTTCCGCCCGGGCGGATGCCGCTCCACCTGCCAGCGTGTCACGGCTGCGATTCATGTTCAGGGATGGCCGCCAACTCAGCGGCAGTCCACGGGCCGGTTGCCGGGCGGCTCTTCGTCTTCGCGCGAATCGCGGCAACCTCTTCGGGAGTCACGGGCGAGGCGTTGTGTCCCCAATCCTTTTGCGTCCGGACATAAGTAACGACGGCGGCGATCTGCTGATCGGTCAGCGTGTCGCGCCATGGCGTCATGGTGTTGTTGAAGTCCAATCCCTTCACCTTGACCGGACCTTGAAGCGCGTCCAGAACAATGCGGATCATGCGGGCCGGGCCGGGGGCCAGCGCCCATTCCGAGCCGGCCAGCGGCGGGTATTGGCCGGGCACGCCCTGGCCGTCGGGCTGATGACATTTGGCGCAGGTGTCCGCGAAGAGCCGCTTGCCCAGCGCGTAGGGATCAATTTGCGCCACGGCGTTTGTCTTTGCCGGACCGAGGCCCAAGGCGTTTTCATCGTAAGTCGTGGCGGCATAGCCGCCGCTGTAACGCTGCAGGTAAATCCCGCCCCAAAACATCAAAGCGCCGGCGAAGGTGACCACCCACAACGGCAGCGACAGATGGTCCTCCGTCGGCTCGATCGGCTCGCGGGGATCATTGCACGCAAAGTCCGCGACCCCGGTTGGCGGCGGCAACTCAGGCGAGGCTGGCTGGCTGGCCGCTGAATCAATGGGAGGCTGGCTAAAATCCGGTTTCATTTGGCTTCGGGCAGCGGCGTGTTGGCTTTGAGGCTGAGCAGATATTGAACCAAGGTTTTGCCTTCAGGCCCGGGAACGATTTCGTAACCCGGCTCGGGCGCAAATTCGCCGGAGAGCTTGAGCGCGTCGAGTGACGGCCGCGAACCGATTTTCCGTTTCTCAAACAGGAACGGGAATGGCGGCATGATCGAACCTTTGGAGGGAATTCGCGGGTTGTAAAGATGCGTTGCATGCCACTCGGCGCTGGTCTGGCGCACGCCAATGTTGGCCAGGTCCGGCCCGGTGCGCATCGTGCCCAGCATGACCGGCTTGTCGTTGAGATAATCGCGCGCCACCGTCCGGCGTTGCCCCCAGTTGCGCAAAATATCGGCGCCGAAACCCTCCATCCGGATCTGCTGGCTGTGGCAATAAATGCAGCCGTTGGCGCGATAAACTTCGAAGCCCTGCTGCGCCACGCCCGGCCGCGCCGCCGGGTAGAACTCGCCGGTCTCCTCGATCCTGACGGCCCCCTGCCGACCGATTTGAATTTGAGGCATGAGAACCAGTCCGCACCAGGAGGCGGCCAGCGTGAGGAAAATCCCGAAAAAGATGAGTGGGCCGAATTTCATACGCTTGGGACGGCAGTGGAGGTTTTCGGCCGGCGACCGGCATTCTTCCAGCGAATCAGAATCCAGATGAAACTCATGGCGAACGCCAGATGTCCGATGGCCAGCAACATGCCGGAATGGGATCGGATTTTGAGGTAAGGCAGGGTGAGTGTCACGACGCTGTGTTTGGCCGGGTCGAGAAACGGCACGTCGGGATTGTTCATCGCCAGGCCCTGCATGACTCCGCCAAAGGCCAGCGGGACAACATAAAACAGAATGCCGAGCGCGGCGGCCCAGAAGTGCAGCCGGATCAGGCGTGCCGACGGCCATTCAACCTGAATGAGACGGGGTACGATGTAATAGATGGAACCAAACATGACCATGGCAAAAAACGCATACATGCCAATGTGCGCGTGGGCGATGGTCGAGTGGGTGAAATGCGTCACTTCGCTCACTGAGCGGAGGGCCAGCAACACCCCGTGCAGACTCGCGACGGTGTAGCTCATTCCGCCAAACACCATGAACCGCAACACGGGACTGTCTTTGAGCCGGTGGAAATTGCCCCACATGGTCAGATGATGATTGAGGCCCACCGTCATGACGGGAATGGTCATCATCACGCTGGCGACGATGCTCACGGTAATCAACCACGCCGGCAACGGCCCACCCACGAGGTGGTGCATACCGTTCCAGTTGTAGAAAAGGGCCAGCGACCAGAACCCCAGCAGCGAAAGATAATAACTATGCACCGGCCGCCCGAGCACCTTGGGGATGAAATAGTAGATTGCCGCCAGGCCGATGGGGGTGAGCCAGAGTCCCAGCACATTGTGCGCAAACCACCAGTTGACCGCTGCCTGCACCACGCCGCGCACCGGCTCCATTACCAGCAGCACCTGGGTCATGGAATAGAGCCATGGAAACCAGAACAGCGCCCCCAGCAGATAGAACTGCGAGACGTAAAGATGCGGCTCGCGGCGGTATCGAAACGTGATGATGCTCCAAATCGCGATCAAGGCAAAGGCCGCGAATAAAATCGGCGTGGCGTAAGGCGGGAATTCGAGCCACTCGATGCCCGTGCTGTGGCCGGCGAGAATGCCGACGATGCCGATCGCCACCGCCAGGTTCCAGAAAACCCCGGCCAGGCCGGCCATCCAACCGCAGATCAGCGGCGTGCGGCAAAGACGGCACATCAGCCAGAGCGTGACTGCGACGCCAGCCTGCGAGGCGAATCCATAGACCATCGCGTTCAGGTGGGCTGGCCGCACCCGCCCGAAGGTCAGCCAGGAAATGCCGCCGAGAAAATCCGGCGCGTGCATCTTCCACGAAGCCGCCAGCGCAAACACCGTGCCGATCAGCAGCCACACCAGACTGAAACCGAAAAGGAGCATCACCGGCGTCCGGCAGGACGCGTCAATCTCCGCCAGCAACGCGCGGCTCTTGCTCTCGTCTTCCGCGTCGGCAGGAGACAGCGCCTTCAAAATGGATGGTGAAGACGCGTTCATGACCGAGTACTTTTTTCGTTGGTTGTACTGGCGGGAAAGCTGTCCGTCATCCGTCCGACAGGTTCTTCCTCGTCGAAAATGGAGAGCGCCGTCTTTTGAAGGTTCTCAAACCCGCCTTGGTGCGCCGTCCAGCGCAAGGCCAGCAGCGCCGTGGCCGGCAACACCACCACGCTGCTCACAAATATGATCCAGATGATGATCATGGCTTGTTTGTGCTCACTGACACACTGTTTGTTGGCGGCGTCATGGGCGGCGGTGTCACTCTTTCCAGCCGCCAGAGCAGGTTTGATCGCGCCGCGGCCGGCTGCTGCCATTCGTTGGCCGCCAGTTCCATGGCTCGCGCCACGGGCAGCCGCACCTGGCCTTTCATTTGATCGATCCAGGCGTAATGCTCAAGCACATCCTTCGTCTGCGCGTTCAACTCCGTCAGGTTCTTGCGGCGCTCCGCCATCCGCGCCTCGTCCACCGGCGCCGGGCGGGTATAATGGTACATGACCAGGACCATGCCGAGCATGATCAGCAAAACGCCAATCGTCGCGATGGCGTTGATCGCCACATTCAAAGGTGAAATTCCAGGTTGTTTCATGATTCCACCTCGCGTCCGTGGGCCGCCTCGGCGATGGCCGGCGGCGGCACTTCGTGAAAGGCGAGCGCCTCTTTCAGGCGCGGATCCTTGAGCGGATACAACGGATGCCGGGCCAGGCTGTTCAAAAACACGCAGCCCAACGCCCCGCCAATGAACGCGACGCACGCCGCGTCCATCCAGCGCCACGGAAATTCCTCGAGATGCAGCGGCGGCAAAACATTGTAGGAGATGTCCACGAAATGCATCAGACACGCCCAGACGCACAACGGCACCATCAGCCGCAGTTTCAGCTTGGCATCAATGCGGAGCAACAGCAGAAATGGCAGCAGAAAGTGGCCAAAGACCAGCACCAGGCCGCTCGCCCACCAATATCCTTTTTCACGCATCACGTACCAGAAGGTTTCCTCCGGCAGATTCGCGTTCCAGATGATCAAGTACTGCGAGAAATGGATGTAAGCGTAGAACACGGTGAACACGAGCAACAACACGCCCAAGTCGTGCAGCCGGCGCGGTTGAACCAGCTCTTGGAGCGGCCCGGCGCGCTTCAGCCACGCTGCCGCCAGATAAACCACGGCCACCGTCACCCACGCGCTCCCGGCGAAATAATACACGCCGTACATCGTCGAAAACCACTGCGGCTGCAGCGATTTCATCCAGTCAATCGCCGCCAGCGTCAGCGTGATGGCGAACAGGAAAATGCCGGCGGCGGAAAGTTTCCGCATCCGATAAGTGCATTCGGCGGCGCCGGTCTCGTCCTGTTTCAACGACCAGTGCCGCAGCCGCCACGACAGGAAAATCCACACCGCGAAATAAACCGCTGCCCGCGCGTAGAAGAACGGCGCGTTCAACCAGGCCGCTTTGGACTTGAGCGCATGGCCGGCTTCGACCGGATCCATCCACGGATAAACGCGCGGCGCCAGCAACGCCAGCGGGATGAACAGGACAGCCAGCGCAACTGTAAGAAACGCCAAGTGCTCGGCGATGCGCCGGATGGACACCGACCAACTGGCATCGAACAAGTGATGCATCATTACGAGAAACAGCCCGCCCAAGCTCATGCTCAGGAAGAACATGAAAGCCAGCAGATATGAAAAACCGAGCTGCCTTGGATCCATCGCCAGCCCGACCGCCGCGCCGGCGCCGCCCAGCGCCATCAGCGCCGCCGAAACCTTCGTCCAGCGCGCAACCGCGTTTTTCACATCGGGCAGTTCGGTTTTCATGGCTTGAGACTCGCTCGGATTTCTTCGGGCACGTCGTCCAGCGTGCCCAAACGGGACCGTTCCAGGGCGCGGATGTAGGTGATGACAGCCCAGCGATCCGTCACCGCTACCTGCGGGGCGTACGCCGGCATCTGGTTTTTGCCCGCGCTCACCGTGTGAAACAATTCACCGTCGGCCATCCGGATGAGGCGCGGGTCGTGGAAATTGCCGGCGCGCAACATGCCGTATTTGGTCGTGATGCCGTTGCCATCGCCCACCTCGCCGTGGCAGCGGCTGCAGTAAACGGTGAATCGCTCGCGTCCGCGCGCCAGCAATTCCGCGGTGACCGGCAGCGGGTTGGTTTCCACCCAATTCGTCGTGCCGGTGACGCAACCGGTGTTGACCGGTATGTCCTCGAATGGCACGCCGCGCGCGATTGTGCCCGGCACCGGGAGGCGCGAGCTTCGCGCATCGGCGAAAAACGGGTTCGGTTTTTGCGGTCGCAGCCTGGGCTGGCGCTTCATGTCGGGAAAAATTTCCAGGGGCGGGCGGCGCGAAATCTGGCCGCGGAAGCCAGCCAGGCCCACCACGCCGACCACGGCGAGCAACAATATGACGAGGAAATAGCGCATAACCAGATTATCCCGCCACCATTTCAACGTGTTTGGCGCCCGCCGCTTCCAGCAGCTCGCGCGTTTTGATTTCGGAAAACTTTGGATCGTGGCACTCGATCAGGATGAAAAAGCGGTCATGCGTGGCGCGCAGGAACCTTTCGTTGGCGAAAAGCGGATTGTGCCAGCGGGGCAGCCGGTTGGTGGCGAGCATGCCGAGCAGCGCGCCAATCGAGCCGAGTAGAATTGTCAGTTCGTAACTCACCGGAAAAGCGTACACCGGGCTGAACAGCGGCTTGCCGCCCACCACCAGCGGATAGTCGAACCCGTTCATAAACCAAATCATGAGCATCCCGCTCGAGAATCCGATTGCGCCGCCGACAAACGCGAACCAGCCCACGCGCGACCCGCGCAGCCCCATCGCGTCTTCCAGGCCGTGAATCGGAAACGGCGTGAACGCGTCCCAGTGTTGATACCCGGCGTCGCGCACGCGCATCGCGGCCTGCTTGATCTCCGCAGCCGTCTCGAACTCGGCCAGCAGGCCAAACGGTGTTTTCGCGGCAGGGTTCATGGCAGCATCCGGTTGTGCGCTCATGCGTGCTCTCTTCCTTTCGCGCCGCCCATCGGATGGTCGGGGTCGCCTTGCGGTATGACGCTCTTCACCTCGGCGATGGCGATCAGCGGCACGAACCGCAGGAACAACAGGAACAGCGTCAGGAACAGGCCGAACGTCCCGGCGAACGTCAGGATGTCCACGATGGTCGGTTTGTAATATCCCCAGTTGGCCGGCAGATAGTCGCGGTGCAATGAGGTGACGACGATGACAAACCGCTCGAACCACATGCCGATGTTCACGCAGATTGAGAGGATGAACACGGTGATCATGCTGGTCCGGACTTTCTTGAACCAGAAAAGCTGCGGCGAAATCACGTTGCAGGTCACCATCGTCCAGTAAGCCCACCAGTAAGGGCCGAAGGCGCGATTCTTGAACGCGAACAGTTCATATGGATTGCCCCCATACCACGCGATGAAAAACTCCATCGCATACGCGTAACCCACCATCGAGCCGGTGGCCAGAATCACCTTCCCCATCAGTTCGATGTGCCGCACGGTGATGACTTCCTCCAGATGGCACAGCGTGCGCACCGGAATCAACAGCGTCAGCACCATCCCGAACCCGGAAAAAATCGCGCCCGCCACGAAATACGGCGGAAAGATCGTCGTGTGCCAGCCGGGCAGTTGCGACACCGCAAAGTCGAGCGACACGATGCTATGCACCGACAACACCAGCGGCGTGGACAGGCCGGCCAGCAGCAGATAAGCCTTCTCGTAGTTGTTCCAGTTCCGCACGGAGCCGGTCCAGCCCAGTGCGAACAGGCCGTAGATGAATTTCCGCACTTGCGTCTTCGCCCGGTCGCGCATTGTGGCCATGTCCGGAATCAAACCCATGTACCAGAATATCAGCGACACGGTGAAGTAGGTGGACACCGCAAACACATCCCACATCAGCGGCGACCTGAACTGGGGCCAGATGACATTGGCATTGGGGAGCGGGAACAGCCACCACGCAAACCACGCGCGGCCGAGGTGGATGAGCGGGAAAATTCCCGCGCACATCACCGCGAAAATCGTCATCGCCTCGGCCGCGCGGTTCACCGCCGTGCGCCAGCGCTGGCGCAAGAGGAAGAGGATGGCTGAAATCAGCGTGCCCGCGTGGCCGATGCCGATCCAAAACACGAAGTTGACGATGGCATATCCCCAGGCCACCGGTACATTGACGCCCCACACGCCCACGCCCGTGGAAATCAGATACCCAATCATCACGAAGCACAGCGTCATCAATCCCACGCTGGGAAGGAAGGCCCACCACCACCACGCCGGCGTTTTGCCCTCGGCCACGCCGGCGATCTTGTCGGAAATCCAGGCGAAACTATGCAGGTTCTGAACGAGCGGCTTGCGCTCCAGTTCCGGCGGCGGATCGGGCGCTTGCGCCAGAAGGCTGTTGACATGCGGGGTTGTGGCCATCAGCACCCTCCTTCCACGGTTGCCGCCAAGCTCAACGGCTGCTGAGAATAATCCGGCATGCGCGGATTGGGATTTCGGACGCGCGCCAGATAGGTCGTGTGCGGCCGGGTGTTGAGCAGGCCCAAGACCTCGTAATTGCGCGACTGCTGCTTGATCTGCGACACGCGGCTGTCCGGATCGGAAATGTCGCCAAAAACGAGCGCCCCGGCGGGACAAGCCTGCGCGCAGGCCGGCGTTACCGCGCCGTCGGGCACGTGGACATCGCCCGAATCGCGCGCTTTGATCTTTTGCGCAATTTTGGCCTGCTCGATTCGCTGGACGCAGTAAGTACATTTCTCCATGACGCCCCGCATCCGCACGGTTACGTCTGGATTCTTCAACATCTGGAGCAGATCCGGCATGCCCTTGGGCGCGAGCGGCCCGAGATAGAGCCGATCGAGCGGGCGCTGGTTGAAGTCGAAGAAATTGAACCGCCTGACTTTGTAGGGACAGTTGTTGGAGCAATAGCGCGTGCCGACGCAGCGGTTATAGACCATCAGGTTCAGGCCCTCATCGTCGTGAACCGTCGCGTTCACCGGGCACACGTATTCGCACGGCGCATTCTCGCAGTGCTGGCAGAACATCGGCTGGACGGCGACTTGCGGCTCGCCCAAATCCCCGTCGTCCGGCCTCGTGCTGTAATAGCGGTCCAGGCGAATCCAGTGCATCTCGCGGCCCCGGGCGACTTGGCCCTTGCCAACAATCGGGATGTTGTTCTCGCTTTGGCAGGCGACCACGCAAGCGGCGCAACCCACGCACGCGTTCAAGTCCACAGCCATGCCCCATTGGCGCATCCCTTTTGTTTTCGGATTCTTCGCGTACGGATGCGGATAGAGGGGTCCGGTCTCCGGCTCGTGCGTCTCCTTTCCCATGCTCCGGGCGAAATCCGGATGCTCTCTGAACTGATCGAGATTCGCTTCACGCACGATGGGCCGGCCTTCCATCGCCCCATGGTTCTGCGTGGTGGCGATATGCTGCGTCCGGCCGGCAAGTGTCAGGCGCGCGCCGGACGCAAAGTGAGGGTTGGCCGAGGAACGCAGCCGGTAAGCGTTGTAACCGGATTGCTGCCCCACGCGACCGGTGCGCGTCCGGCCATAACCCAGCGCCAGCCCGATCGTGTAATCCGCCTGGCCCGGCTGCACCCAGACCGGCGCCTCGACGTTTCGCCCGTCCAGTTCAATTTTGACGACAGGAACAAACAACTTGTCCTGCTCCGGGTTCTTGAAGTAAACGCCAAGGTCCCGCGCGGTCTTCGGGCTTAATGTGACAACGTTTTCCCACGTCACGCGAGTGATGGGGTCCGGCAATTCCTGAAGCCAGCCGTTGTTGTTGTAACGCCCGTCGTCAACGCTATAATCCTGATGGAAAATGACTTCGAGCCTGTCCTTGGACGGCTCGCTCAGCGACGCAACGGTGCCGATTGCCCGTTTAACAGCATCCGAATTCAAACTGGCCTCAACAAGCGATGAAGCACCGTCCGCCATAAAACCGTCATGCAAAAATCGCTTCCAGCGCCCTTCAAAATCGCCGTCGGAGACATACGTCCTGAAGGTTTCCCGGACGATTTCGTATGGACTGGTTTTCTCGAAACCCCCGATGCGCGCAAGCATTTCCAGTTCAGTCATGCCGCCGAATAGCGGTTCGATGAGCGGCTGAATGGAAACGAGCGTGCCATCGGCGGTGCGCGCGTCGCCCCACGATTCGAGATAATGCGCCGACGGCAGATGCCAGTCGCAAATCTTCGGGTCCGCCGTTTCGTCTTCGTAATGGCCGAGGCGCAGGACAGCTTTGGCTTTGCGCTGCGCGACGGCCCAGTTCAAGTCCGCCGGCGCGTTGTAGGCCGGGTTGCCGCCGAGAATCACGAGCGTCGAAACTCCGCCTCTGTTCAAAACTTCAGCCAGTTCAACAATCGTTCCATCGCTGCTCACCGGGGCGTCGCGCAGCAAAACCGATTTGCCCGAATTACCCAAAGCTTCATTGAGTGCGTGAGCGAGCACGTGAACAGCCGGAGGCTGGCGATGGCCGGCGATGACGAGCGACTCGCCTTTGTGCGCCAGCAAATCTTTCGCGCATTCGGAAATCCACTTCGGATTTGTGCCGGCGGGCAAGGAGAATGCGATTTCACCTCCCTGCGGAAGAATTTCCGAAGCCAGCGCCGCAGCGATTTGGGCGACGGCGCCGGCAGGAATTCGCAGCCGATGATCGGCATTCGCCCCGGTCAAGGTCATTAACGCTTCGACGACGTAAAGCCGGTTCATTGAATCCTCTGGCTTTTGAATCCTGCGGCCCCGCGCAAAGTCGCGGATGAACCGATGCGCGTTTTCCTCGGGCCCGACGAAATCGCAGTCGAGCGAAAGGATGACCTTCGCCTTATCGAGCAGGAAGAGCGGTGCGACGGATTTGCCGAAGGCCACCGTCGCCGCCTGGCGGTGAACGTCGAAATCCACCGGCTCGTGAACGAACCAGCGCGTCTTGGGAAACCGTTCCGAAATCAGTTTTTGCAGCCGTGCGTGCGAGGGCGAACTGCTGCGTTCCAGGAGGAAGCAAAGCCCTTCGCCGCTGTTGGCCTGCACTGCTTTCGACAACTCACGCAGAAAATCCAGCGCCTCCTCGCGGCCGGTTTCGCTGCCGCTTTTGACAAACCGCGTCGCGCGGTCGGGATCGTAGAGATTTAGAATTGACGCCTGCGCAAAGTGATCCGTGCCGCCGCCATCCGGATGCTGCGGATTGCCTTCGATTTTGATTGGCCGGCCGTCGGTGGACTTGACCAGCAAAGCTTGGGCGCTGCCGCGCACGGGCATCGCCGTGGCGTAAAACTCCGGCAAGCCGTGCACATGGTGCTCGGGCATTTTCGAGAAAGGATAAATGATTTCTTCGGGTCTGCGGCAGCCGGTCAAGCCCAGTCCCGCCAGCAGGAACGAAGCCGACATGATTTTCACGAAATGACGCCGCGATACCGGATCAGACCATTCGGCGGCACCTTGCGGAAATTCGCGCTTCACCCACGACTGAAAGGCAGGCATGTCCGCCAATTCGTCAAGGCTGCTCCAATAGCGAGGACCAGTGGCTGGAGTAGGTGTCGGTAGGGGCTGACTCATCGGTGGCAGGCGGAGCAGTTTTGCGACGATTTGACTTTCCAATCATGAACGAAACGGGTTCCCGACTCGACCTGTCGGGCGGGTTCGTTCGTCCAGTCCAGATTGTAAACTTGGTCAAGCGGCCGGAGGTTGGGCGCCGGGTCGCGGTGGCAATCGAGACAAAAGGCCATGCTGAAGGGCTTCGCATGGCGCACCTCGGCCATCTGGTTGATCTGGCCGTGGCAGGAAACGCAACTCACACCGCGATTCACGTGCACCGCGTGATTGAAAAACTCGAAATCCGGCGTCCGGTGGATTTGCACCCAGGGAACCGGCTGGCCTGACTTGAAACTGTCGCGCACCGGCGCCAAGCGCGAATCGCTGGGCAGCACCTGGCTGTGGCAGTTCATGCAGACCGAGGGCGACGGGATGTTCGCATACCACGAGGTTTCGACGCCGGTGTGACAGTAGCGGCAATCCAGGCCAAGCTGCTCCACGTGCATCTGGTGGGAATATGGCACCGGCTGAATCGGCTGATAGCCGACGCGGGAGTATTTCGGCGTAAGATAATACCACGCCCCGGCGACGGTCACCGATCCGCACACCAGCAGTCCAATCGCAATTTGCAGCGGCAACCGGTTGAACCATTCGGGAAACAGGTTGGCCATAATAACGTTTTGCAGAATTACAATCCGCCGCCCGGGAAAAGGCTAGTCATCTTTTTCAGTCTGCCGTCATGATTGATTCCGCCATCTGTTCGTCTGACAATGACTCTTCTGGTTTCACATTTCACCAAAACGTTACTACTCCATATTAAACCACCCGTGCTTGGCCCCTGCCTTTGACGACTTCACCAACCGGCCGCGCCCTGTGCTTTTGTGCGCGGATGACGGATGGAAAGTCAGTTTTCGGCCGGTGGCTTTGGCGTTCCAGCATTCCGCAATTGCCGCCAGAAATTGGCAAATCCACGCGCGCCAAAAAACAGCCACAACCCAAGCGCAGCTTTCAATAGCGTTCCCATGGCTGACAAAAATATGTGCCGGTTGAATTTTTCATTGGCAGGATATTGGCCTCTGCTGGCGGTTTGATTGAGCGAGGTGAAAAATGCGGAAATGCTGTTGAGCAACTGTGGCAAGGCATCTGCGAAAATCAAAACGCCGGCTACTGCAAACACGAGCATTTGGATTTGCTCGAATGAAACCGCCGTTAAGTTTCCTTCACCAATGTTTTTTGGCGTAAGCTTTTCGCCCCACGATACAGAGCAGACAATCAGCAAAATACCGACGCCTAGCCAAAAGACCGAAAACAAGACGCAAAGAATGAGCGCGGCAGTTCCAAATCCATCATTGCTGCTCCGCGCATAGAAAAGGACGCTGCTGAACAATGGAACCATGGGAACAAACATCATCAGACAATAAATTCCCAACAGTCGCAGAACCAATGTCGCCAGTTGATTCGCTCTCATAGGATTTCCATTTTTTGTTTGTCCGCAGATTACACAGATGCCGCAAATAAAAACAGAAAAGTAATCTGCGAAAATCTGCGAAATCTGCGGATGAAAAGTTAAATCACCCGCGTACGGCCACGGCCTTTCAAGACTTCGCCGATGAGCCAAGCCTTGTGTTTCTGTGCCCGGATGAACTTCAAAACCGCATCCGCCTTGGCCGCCGACACAATCGCCACCATGCCGATGCCCATGTTGAACACCTGGTAAAGTTCGGCGTCCGGCACGCCGCTTTTGGCTTCAATCATTTTGAAGATCGGCAGCATACCCCACGAACCCTTGCGGATGACCACGTCGCAGGTCCTCGGCAGCACACGCGGAATATTGTCCACAAACCCGCCACCGGTGATGTGAGCGAAAGCTTTGATTGGGTAGGGCGCGCTGTCCCCAGCGCGCCGCGGCGCTTTCGGAGAAAGCGCCCTACCATTAAACATCTTCAACAATTTCTGCACCAGCGGGCCGTAGCTGATGTGGACCTTCAACAATTCGTCGCCGATGGTGTTTTTCAACTCCGGCAGGCGGCTCTTCGGCTTGAGCTTCAGTTGCTCGAAGAAGATTTTACGGGCCAGTGAATAGCCGTTCGTGTGCAGGCCGCTTGAAGCGATGCCGATGACGGCGTCCCCTGCCCTCACGGTTTTTTGGCCGTTGAGCATTTTCGATTTTTCGACCACGCCGACAATCGTGCCGCTCACGTCGTATTCGCCCTTTTGGTAAAAACCGGGCATCTGCGCCGTCTCGCCGCCGATGAGCGCACAATGGTTTTCCGCGCAGGCGCGCGCGAAACCTTTGATGATGTCGGTAAAAACGTGCGGCTCCAGCTTGCCCGTGCCGAGATAATCGAGGAAAAACAGCGGCTCAGCGCCGAGCACGGCGATGTCGTTGACGCAATGGTTCACGAGGTCGGCGCCGATGGTGTCGTGCCGGTCCATGGCGAAGGCAATCTTGAGCTTGGTGCCGACACCGTCCACGGACGATACCAGCACCGGCTCGCGGTATTTTTTCAGGTCGAGGGCGAACAAACCGCCAAAGCCGCCGACCTTGCCGAGCACCTCGCGGCGATGAGTGGAGGCGAGCAGTTGCAGCAGCGTCGCCTTGACCCGGTTGCCAAGATCAATATCAACACCGGCGGCGGCGTAGGCTTTTTGTTTCATGCGCACGGAGATTAAACCGGCAAGCAGCCGGTCGGGCGAGAAAATTTCGCGCGAAGAACGTTCAAGGTGAATCCAACTGAACGGAAAGCGCCAGAGGACTGGCGCACTCCAAGATGCTCCGCACCATTCGTGTGCCGACCGGAATTCGCGTCAGCGTCCTGGACTGCGGCGGCCCTCCGCCGCTTTTCCCCGGAGTGCGGCTTGTCCCAAGCCGCAGCACGTCCGCAATCACAAGTTGCCAGACAATTCTCACCACCCGCGAAATCCACGTGCTGCGAGTTGGGACAACTCGCGCTCCGACACAATCGGAATCGAATTGCGCTTCGGCGCGCTTGTTGCAGAATGGGCGGATGAATTTAGACGCGCTTTATTCCGAACTGACACTGAAAATCCCGCCAGGCGGGACCAAGCTCGCGCTCGTCGTGCTCGACGGCCTGGGCGACATCGCCACGAAGGAACAAAATTATCTGACGCCGCTCGAAGCCGCCGCAACACCGAATCTCGACAAAATTGCCAAGGACTCCGCGCAGGGCCGCATGATTCCGGTTGCGCCCGGCATCACGCCCGGCAGCGGACCCGGTCACCTCGGCTTGTTCGGCTATGACCCGCTGGAATTCCAGGTCGGCCGCGGCGTCATCGAGGCGCTCGGTCTGGGCATGGAACTCAAGCATGGCGACGTTTGCGCCCGTGCCAATTTCGCCACGCTCAATCCTAATGGTATCGTCACCGACCGCCGCGCCGGCCGCATCCCGACCGAGACGTGCGAAAAACTTTGCGCCATGCTCGCCGCCAAAATCAAAAAAATCGGCGACACGGAAATCCTCATCAAAGCGGGCAAGGAACACCGCTTCGTCGTCGTGTTCCGCGGCAAGGGGCTCGAAGGCCCGCTTACGGACGCCGACCCGAACCGCGAAGGTTTTGCCATTCCCACCGTCAAGCCGCGCGATGAAAGCAACGCGGGCCAGAAAAAGATGGCCGCGCTCATCGCCGATTTTTACAAGGCCGCGCTGCCAATTATCGGGAAGGAAAAACCGGCGAACGGTTTTCTCATGCGCGGCATCGCACACCAGCCGCACATCCCGCTGTTCGAGGAACGTTACAAATTGAAACCCGCCTGCCTGGCGGTTTATCCGATGTACAAGGGCCTGGCGCAACTTGTGGGCATGAAAAAAATCGAAGGCCCGGCCACCATCGCCGAGCAATTCGAGCGTTATCTCAAGGAATACAACAATTTCGATTTCTTTTTCATCCACTACAAATACACCGACAAGGCGGGTGAGGACGGCAACTTCACGGCGAAGACGAAGGCGATCGAGGATTTTGACGCCGCGCTGCCGATCTTGCTGAGGAAAAAGCCCGACGTGCTGGCCATCACCGGCGACCATTCGACGCCGTGCGCGGTCAAGGGCCATTCCTGGCACCCGCAACCGTTGCTGCTGACCTCGGCGGTGAGCGGTTCGGACAAACTGGAACGTTTCACGGAAACCGGCGCCAACACCGGCTCGCTCGGCGTGTTCGAGGCGAAATATCTCATCCGCCTGATGCAGGCGAACGCGAGGATGTTCGATAAGTTTGGGGCGTGATGAAGCGCTGAAATGGAAAACATCCAACAACCAACATCCAACACCGAACATCCAATGATTTGCTGTTCGCACGCTTTGGGAAATTGGACGTTGGGTGTTCGATGTTGGATGTTCAGTGTTTCATTCCGAAACGCGCGGACAAGCTGTCCTCGTTCCTGAATATGAATCTGCCGAACAAGCTGACGGTGTCACGGTTTGCGCTGACGGTGCTCTTCCTGTGGGCGCTGTTCTCGCCGCTTCCGTTCAATGATACGCTGGCCCTGATTTTTTTCTGCGTGGCGAGTTTTACCGATTATCTGGACGGGAGCATTTCGCGCCGGCGCAATCTTGTCACCAACTTCGGCATCCTGATGGACCCACTGGCGGACAAGGTGCTGGTCTGCTCGGCGTTCATCGCGTTCGTGGAAAGCACGCACCTGAATCCCGGCGCGCCGGTCAAGGTCGCGGCGTGGATGGTCATCATCATCGTCGCGCGCGAACTGACCATCACCGGCATGCGGTTGCTGGCGGCGTCAAAAAAAATCGTTCTCGCCGCGGACAACCTCGGCAAGCTCAAGACCATTCTCCAGATTGTCAGCATCATCGCGCTGCTCATCACCGATGCCAACAACGAGTGGAGTCCGTGGCTGCAAAACCTTTTTCAGCCCTGGGTGGCCGGGTTCACAGAGATCGCGCTATGGGTGGCGGTCGCGCTGACGGCGGTGTCGGGTTTGATTTACCTGTGGCGGAACCGCGAGATTTACTTGAGCGACGCCTGAAGGCAAAGGCAGAAGGAATAAGGCGGAAAAGGAATCCGAGGCCGGCGAAATTCAGGTCATCATTCTGCCTTCCGCCTTCTGCATTTAATGATGCGACGCCAGGGGCAGCGTCTGGCCTGAATTTGCCGATTGATAAACCGCCGGTTGCAAACCCGCCAGCGGGTCACTCCGTTTATGGTGCCGCCAGGCAAAACTGGCGAAGAAAACAACCAAAGCAATTCCCAAAACGGTGGTGCCAGCCACCCCGACCTTCCAATTCAGTTTCGAGAGCAGAAACATCAGGCGGTCGAGCGGCGTGTTTGACACTTCACTCAACGGCGGCGGCTCGCTGAATTTTTCCGTCCGACCCAGCTCGTCGGTGAGCACGGCCATGATTTGCGGCACGTCGAGCTTGAGCAGCGTGGCGTAATTTTTCACCGAGCCGCGAATGTAAATTGGCGCGGAAAACAAATCGAAATTCCCCTCCTCCAGAGCGCGGATGAGGTCGGTGCGGATTTTCGTGACGTCCGCAACCTGTTGGATCGTGAGTTTCCGGGCTTCGCGTGCGACACGGAGTTGTTCGGCGACCGTTGACATGGCCATATTATTCAAAGGTTTAAAGCAATTTAGCAATCCAAATAGCACAAAAGAGGCCAGTTTTTTGATGTTTCCTGAAAACCCGCCGGGTCGGAGTTCGGGGAAAACCAGCCACAGATGAACACAGATTTTCACAGATATTTATTTATCTGTGTTTCATCTGTGAAAATCTGTGGCTCAAACAGATTGGCGGACAAAACTTTTCCCGACCACGGCTCCGACGACCGAGCCGATGATCGCTCCGGCCGCGAAATCCGAGAACCAATGGATGGTCAGGGAGACACCAATGCCGACATAAAAAGCGTAGAGGATCGCCACAAAACCCGGCCACCGTTGTTTCGGACAGAGCGTGAACACCGTCACAGCCATGGCGAAGGCGATGGTGGCATGCGACGACGGCCAACCCCAGAAGACCCCGCCGCGCAGAAAACCGAACTTGAAGACGTTGCTGATGTCCGTGCCGACGACGTGCGCAGGATGGACGCGGCCCGTGAACGCCTTGTAGGCGGCAGCGACCAACGCACCGATTAGTTCCGCCTGACCGATGGCCCAGCCAGTCAAAATGGTTTTGGCACTTCGGGCAATGATGCCGACGGCCAAAAGGAGCAGCGGCAAGGCGAGCGGCAGCAACCCGCCAATCACGACGGCGGGAAACATCCAGGAACGAAGCTCCGGATTGCGGGTGGCGAGGTAATAGTCCCAATCGAAGCCGGACATGACGAGGATGAAAGTGAGAACGATGGCAACGACATGCCAGACGATCCTCCGGCCCTGGAAGCAGCCGATGAGGTTGCGGGGCAACGTGACCAGAAATTGTTTCATGCGGAGATGGTATAAAAAAATCAGCCACAGATGAACACAGATTGGCACAGATGATTTTTTAATCTGTGTTTCATCTGTGAAAATCTGTGGCTTAAACCGCGCTTTGCCCGCCCCCATCCGCCCCTGTGCCGTCCAAATCAATCAAAATATCCCGCGGCTCGGCGCCTTTGCTGGGGCCGACGATGCCGCGGCTTTCCAGTTCGTCCATGATGCGCGCGGCGCGCGTATAGCCGAGGCGCAGGCGCCGTTGCATCAACGAGACGCTCGCCTTTTGTTCGCTGCGAATGACCTCGATGCATTGCTGAATCAATTCCTCGTCCTCGTCTATGCCGGTTTCGTTCCCGAAACCGGCGGCGGGCTGGGAGAGTTGCCGGTGAATTTCCATGTCGTAGTTCGGTTTGCCCTGCTTGGCGATGAACCCGACGATGCTGTTGATTTCCTGGTCGGTGATTAATGTGCCTTGCGCGCGAATCAACTTCGCCGAACCGGGCGGCAAATAAAGCATGTCGCCTTTGCCGAGCAATTTGTCCGCGCCCATCGCGTCGAGTATCGTGCGCGAGTCCACCTTCGCCGCGCACTGAAAGGCGATGCGCGCGGTGATGTTCGCCTTGATGACGCCGGTGATGACGTCCACGCTCGGCCGCTGCGTCGCGACGATGCAATGAATGCCCGCCGCGCGCGCCATTTGCGTGATGCGCGCGATGGCCATTTCCACGTCGGCCGGCGCAACGAGCATCAGGTCGGCCAGCTCGTCAATGATGACGACGATGTAGCTGAGCTTTTCGGGAATGACGATGTCCTCTTCGCGCGGCACGATGATTTCCTCGTCTACCTCGACGGCGAATCCTTCCGCACCCGGCTCGACCTTTTCCCGTTTGGCGGTGAGCGGCAACTCGGGTTCGGTCTCCGCCAACGGTTTGTTTTTCGGACGGGAATTGAACGAGTTGATGTTGCGCACGCCGACGCGCGCGAAAATCTGGTAGCGCTTTTCCATTTCATTCACGACCCAGCGCAACGCGAGGATGACCTTCTTCGGGTCGGTCACGACGGGCACCACCAGGTGCGGCAGCGTGTTGTAATGCTGAAGCTCGACGACCTTGGGATCAATCATCACGAACCGGAGCTGATCCGGCGAGAAGCGATAAAGCAGCGATGTGATGATGGCGTTGATGCAAACGGATTTGCCGGAACCCGTGCTGCCGGCGATGAGCAGATGCGGCATTTCGTCGAGGTCGGCCACGATGGGATGGCCATAAACGTCCTTGCCCAGCGCAATGGGAATCTTTGCCTTGCTGTTGCGCCATTCCTCGGATTCAAACATGTCGCGCACGATGACCTTGGACTTGACCGGATTGGGCACCTCGACGCCGACGGAGCTTTTGCCGGGGACGGGGGCGAGGATGTGAATGCGCTCGGCCTTGACCGCGGCCGCGATGTTGTTCGACAGCGCGGTGATTTTTTCGAGTTTTACGCCCGGCGCGGGATGAAATTCGTAGCGCGTGATGGTCGGGCCCTTGGTGATGTCGCCGAGCGAAACTTCAATCTCGAACTGGGCGAGCGTCTGTTGCATAAGCCGCGCGTTGGCCATCAATTCCTCCTTGGACTCCGTGGGCTTTACGGTCATGTCCGGGTGCTGGAGAAAATCCAGCGGCGGCAACTGATAATTGCCGATGATGGGCGTCGCGGCAACCGTGAGCGGCCTGGGTTTTTTCGGCGCTTTTGGTTTGGCGGCAGGCGGCGCGGCGGAAACCGGCGCGATGTGAACCACCGGTTCGGCTGATTCTTCACCGGATTTCCCCGCTTCAACTTTTTCCGCGACCGGCGTTTCGGTCCTGGCTTCGCCCGGTTTTTCCACGACTTCCGTTTTTTTGCCAAGAATGTCCCCGGTGGTGGCGGCGGCAGCTTCGCGTGGCGGAGCCGGCTCAGCCTCCTTGGCGGCTTCAGTCTCCTTGGACGGTTCGGGCAAGGCGGTTTTGCGCACGCGAGCGGGCGTTGGTTTGGCCTGCGGCACACTCAAATCACGAACGGTCGGCTCCGGCACCGGCAGCATATCCGCGCCCAGACCGGAACGTTGGACTTCCTCCTGTAATTTTTTAGCCTGCTTCTCGAGGTCACGCGCGCGGCGTTCGAGTGCGGTTTCATCGGCGGATTTGGGTTCGACGGCGACGGGTTCTTTTTGAAGGAAACCGCGAATCCATTCGCCGAGTTGAAAATTGGTCAGGAACAACAGGCTGATGAGGCACAGGGTCGCATAAACAATGACGGCGCCGACTTTGCCGAGGAGGCAAAAGCCGTATTCGTAACGCGGCGTCTGCCCGTAAGTCACGAATCCCAGCCAGCCACCGGCGCTTTGCGAGCCGATGGCCTCGCGGAGATTTCCCAGCCAGCCCGCGTTGTCCAACAGGTAAAGCAGGCCAGCGAGCGAAATCACCAGCACCGCAGACCACAGCACCGACCAGTGTAAACGCTCACGCAGGTAACCCAGAAAATTCAGCAGATACGCCACGCCAAACGCCGCAAATAACACGGGCAAAAGGTATCCCACCAAGCCAAATGGAATAAACGAACCCCACGCCACATAGGCGCCCACGGTCCCGATCCAATTATGCACCGGCTTGTTGTGCGGGTCTTTGAAAAACGAAAGGTCGTAACGATCGAACGAAAGCTGCGCGACCAGCAGCAACAACGCGGCGGCCAGCAGCGCGACCCCGATGACATCGTTGAATCCGCGGCCCGAATCCGACGGCGACTTGCGTGACATGGGCACAGCGTAACAATTCGGTGCGCCGACTTCAAAGCGGGAAATTAAATTTCTGGCGTCGGCTCGCGGCAATTCGCGCTTGCCACCGCCCAATGGGATTGTCAGGCTTTAACGTGCGCCGGGGAATCGGTCGAAAGTCCACCGGGTGCGAAGCTATTGAAAAGAATTCCAACCTGACATGAAACGAATCATTTGCTCGATGCCAACTGTGCTGTCCCCGGCGTTATGTGCGTTGGCCATTCTGGTCCTGATCCCGGGTTGCCGGTCGGCTGCGCCAAACCCATCAGCGGTCAAACCAATCAACATCGTCGTTGCCGCTGACGGCAGCGGCCAGTTCACCAATGTGCAGGCGGCAATCATGTCCGTGCCTTCCGGCAGCCGCACCAATCCGGTGGTCATTCACCTCAAACCGGGCACTTACAAGGAACTGATTTATATTCAGCGCGAGAAACGCTTCTTCCGGTTGGTAGGCGAAGACCCGGCCACCACCATGATCACCTATAATTTGTATGCCAACCTCACCAACTTTGACGGCAAAATCCTCAGCACATTCCGCACCCCCTCGGCGGTCATTGACGCGGACGATTTCAGGGCGGAGAACATCACGTTCGAAAATTCCGCCGGCGCGGTCGGGCAGGCGCTGGCCATCCGCGTGGATGGCGACCGCGCGGTGTTCCGCAACTGCCGCTTTCTCGGGTGGCAGGACACGATGCTGTTGAACCGCGGCCGGCAGTATTTTGAAAATTGTTACATTGCCGGTCACGTGGATTTTATTTTCGGCGCGGCAACGGCGTGGTTCGAGAAATGCCGCATTCAATGTCTGGGCGATGGCTACATCACCGCCGCTTCCACACCATTTGACCAGCCGTTTGGATTTGTATTCTCAAATTGCAAAATCACCGGCGACCCGCCCGAAGCGCGAACCTATCTGGGGCGGCCCTGGCGGATTTACGCGAGCACGATCTTCCTGAACACGGAAATGTCCGAAGTCGTCCAGCCGGCAGGCTGGAACGATTGGAAAAAACCCGAGACACACCAGACTGCGCGCTACGCCGAATTCCACAGCACCGGCCCCGGCGGCAGCCCAAAGCAGCGCGTGGACTGGGCAAGGCAATTGACGCAGGCCGCAGCCGCAGCCATTACGCCAAGAAAGGTCCTCGGCGGCGCGGACGGCTGGAACCCCAACGGCCGGTAGGGACGACCTGCTGCAACAGTGCCCGACGGCGGGTGTGAATACCGCCAACTGCTTGTCGTGCCGACTTGTCTCGTCGAAATCCGATGAAGACGGAAGCACAACGAAGGCGGATCAACCCTCAATTATCTGTAACTTTCCAACCGCCATTGCAGTGCCCAAATTTCAAATTCGTTTGCGCAAAAACGATGATGACAAATCTGGTAAACAGGTTAAAATCAGACCATTCGGTAAAATAAGTTCTCAGAGAACCCTAAAAGAAAGTGTAATGTCATGAAACGATTATCCTTGGTTTTCATCGGTGTCGGCTGCTTATTCTTCCAAGCTCAGGCTACATTGCTTTTTTCGGATGGTTTCGATTATAACACGGGAGTTCTTGCCGGGAATATCAATCCTGGCAGTGGGGACAAGTGGGGCCCATCAGCTACTCCTATTACGGTCGCCAGCGGTAGTTTGCCCTATTCGGGTTTGGTGGATCTTCCTGGCGCCAACAAGCTTTCAGATGCTTGGGGTAGCGCCAGCTCTATTACAAACGGTTTCGCGAACACGACCAGTGGTACCATCTATTATTCCTTCCTCCTTGACGTCACCACGGCTCCGGGTGCTAGCAGCTATCTTACGTCGTTGAATCCGGGCACGGTTGCCCCGGGCGGCAGTGGTGATGCCATCACGATGTACTTTCAAACTGTCACTGGTGGTACCACCTTCAAACTCGGTGTGCGCGGCGGGGGTTCTTCGACTGCTTACGCCCCCAGTACCTATTCCTTGAGCACTATCTATCTCATCGTTTTAGGATATGATTTCGGCGCGGCTGATCACAACATGTCTCTGTGGGTTAATCCGACTCCTGGTGGCAGCATGCCGACAGCCACTGTGACTCAAACACCAACCACGAAGGCGACCAGTATTGCCAATGTAGGCTTCAAGGCGCAAGGTACAACAGGCACTTTCTTGATTGATGACCTTCGTATCGGAACGACGTGGGCAGACGTGACTCCCACACCCGAACCCGGCACCTTCGCGCTGGCTGGGTTGGGTATGCTGGGTTTGATTCTCGCGCGCCGGGTGCGGCGTTAATATCGGTTGTTATTTTTTCCATGACAGGCGCTGGTAATTTGCCAGCGCCTGTTTGGTTTTTCAGAGTGACCCAACGGCCAACAACAGGATTGTTCCGCTGGCAAATTAATAATGGCATTCACAAGCGCTGCCGGACAAAATCACCTAGAAACCATGACTGCTCCCAAGCCACCGCCGCCCTCCATAAATTCGGATGGCCAGAGATCAGTTCTTATCGTGTGTTTCTTTCTGGCAGTGGCGGTGTTCGTGGTCTTCGGCCAGACCCTCCGATACCCGTTCGTCAATTTTGATGATGGTTTATATGTGTATGAAAATCCCCGGGTGATACAAGGCCTGACTTTGAGCGGGATCGGGTGGATGTTCAGCCACGAGGCCTGCCGTTTCTACCACCCGCTGACGATGATATCCCTGATGCTGGACAGCCAGGTCCATGGGCTGAATGCGGGCGGATACCACCTGACCAATGTGCTCTTTCATACCGCAACCGCTGTGCTGTTGTTTCTGGTTTTGCAGCGGATGATGGGCCTTCGCTCCGATAAAAGCGTTGCAGCCACGGCCACACCGGCCGGTACACTATGGACCAGCGCCTTTGTGGCGGTGGTGTTTGCCATCCATCCGCTGCGGGTGGAATCGGTGGCGTGGGTGGCGGAGCGCAAGGACGTGTTGAGCGGGCTGTTCTTCATGCTGACGCTGCTGATGTATGCGCGGTATGCGCAGAACAGTGCCAGGATTCAGGTGTCAGGTGTCAGGTGGTTGGGGTCGTGCGACTATTGGCTTGCGGTTCTGTTTTTCGCGCTGGGGCTGATGAGCAAGCCGATGCTGGTGACAGTGCCATTTGTGTTGTTGCTACTCGACTACTGGCCACTTGGGAGATTGCGGATTGCGGATTGCGGATTGCGGAGTCAAAAAAGTCCCGTTTCTCAACTGCCGGGCGCGACGAAGCAAGGCGAAGGCGGTTCAACTCCTTGGCTCGACGAAGCAGAGCGAAGGCGGCTTAACTATTTACTACTGGAAAAGCTGCCGTTCGTTTTGTTGAGCATGGCCCTGTGCGTGGCGACAATCGTCACGCAACAGGAAGCCATCAAGCCGACCATCGCGCTGCCTCTCACCGTGCGGCTCGGCCACGCCTTGATTTCTTGCGTCACCTACGTCGTGCAGATGATCTGGCCGGACAATCTCGCCGTCTTTTATACCTATCGTTTCGATGCGCCGATCTGGCAGGTGGCGGGTGCCGGGGCGCTGTTGCTGGCCATAACGGCACTGACACTCGGGTTGATCCGGAAACTTCCTTGTCTTGTGGTCGGCTGGTTGTGGTATTTGGGAATGCTGGTGCCGGTGATTGGATTTGTGCAAGCGGGCGGCCAGTCACACGCGGACCGTTTCACGTATCTGCCTCAGATAGGACTGTATATCGTCATTGCCTGGGCGATCAAAGATTTGACGGTTTCCTGGCGTTGGCGTCGTCAGATGCTTGGCGGGACGGCATTGATCGTGATTGCCCTGTTGATGGTCTGTGCCTGGAAACAGACCGCATACTGGCGTGACAGCGAAACGTTGTGGAAACACGCTCTCGCCTGCACCACCGGGAATTACACGGCTCAAAATTATCTGGCTGACACACTGGCCGAACAGGGCCGGTCGGTTGAGGCCATCGAGCATTATCAGAAGGCCCTTGAAATCAATCCCCATTACCCGGATGCCAACAACAATCTCGGCACGGTATTCCTCAATCAAGGACGGCTGGATGAGGCGGCTGGGTATTATCACCGGGCCTTGGAAGCCAATCCCAGCTTTGCGGAGGCGCACAATAACCTGGGCATCCTGCTGACCAAACAAGGCCGGACCGCCGAGGCCATCAGGCATTATCAGAAGGCCATCGAACTCAACCCCAACCGTGCAGAGTTTTACAATAACCTGGGCAACCTGCTCGCCACCCAAGGCCGAACCGCCGCGGCCATCGAGCAATTCCAGAAGGCCCTTGAGGTTGAGCCGGACAATGCCAAGGTCCACTACAACCTGGCCAATATACTCATTGCCCAAGGGCGGTGGGACGAGGCCATCGAACATTACCAGCGGGCACTGAAACAGATTCCGGACTCCACCCATGCCCACTATCAACTGGGTCTGGCGCTGCAAAGCCGGGGCAGGTTCACAGCAGCCATCGCGCAGTTTCAAAAGGTTCTCGAACTGGATTCCCACCACGTAACGGCTCAAAACAACCTGGCCTGGTTGCTGGCAACCTGTCCGGACAACTCGTTGCGCAATGGTCAAAAGGCGGTGGCAGTGGCGCAACAGGCCGTGCAACTTTCCGGGGGTAATTCTCCGGAGATTCTGGACACGCTCGCGGCGGCTTATGCCGAAGCCGGAAGATTTCCTGAAGCGATTGAAACGGCCCGGCAGGCGTTGGATCTCAGTGCCACGCAAAACAAAAAACCTCTGGCTGAAGTCATCCAAAACCAGCTCAAGCTCTTTGAAGTGAATGTCCCGTATCATGAAAAACCTTAGCCCGCACCGGCGTTGCGTTGTGAAAGAAGCCAAAAACCGATGAAAGCTGTGAACCAGTCCGGACCGGATCGTTCACAGGAGATGGCCGCACCCCGGCCAAACTCTCGGCGCGCGGTGCTTGGCGTGTGCCTTCTGTTGGCAACGGTTGTCTTCCTGGTTTTTGGCCAGTCGCTGCGGCACGAGTTCGTCAGTTACGATGACGATGGTTATTTTAAGTCCAATCATCAGGTCAAGGCGGGGTTGACTTGGAATGGTGCGCAATGGGCTTTTCGGACGACGTACGCCAGCAACTGGCATCCGGTGACGTGGCTGTCCCTCATGCTCGACGCGCAATTGTTTGGCACCGGTCCGGCGGGGCCGCATTTGATGAACGTGCTGCTGCACGCGGCCAATGCAGTGCTGTTGTTTCTGTTGTTGAGACGGATGATGCGCCTTCGCTCAGAAGCTTCGTCGCCACAGGTGGGCCTTGGCTGCGATAAAAGCGTCGGCACTGTGGCCGCACAGGCTGGCGCGCTGTGGCCCAGCGCGTTCGTGGCGGCGGTGTTTGCCATCCATCCGCTGCGGGTGGAATCGGTGGCGTGGGTGGCGGAACGCAAGGACGTGTTGAGCGGACTGTTCTTCATGCTGACGCTCTGGGCGTATGCGCGGTATGCTCAGACCCGTGCCAGGATTCAGATGTCAGGTGTCAGGTGGTTGGGGTCGTACGACTATTGGCTTGCGGTTCTGTTTTTCGCGTTGGGGCTGATGAGCAAGCCGATGCTGGTGACGGTGCCGTTTGTGATGTTGTTGCTGGATTGGTGGCCGCTGGAACGATTTACGATTTACGATTTGCGATTTACGATTCGACGTTTGATTTGGGAGAAGGTCCCCTTTTTCGGGCTGAGCACCGCCTCGTGCGTGGCGACGGTTCTGGCCCAGCGGGAAGCCATCAAGTCAATGATCGTCTTGCCGCTCACTCTCCGGTTCGGCAATGCCTTGATGGCCTATGTCGCCTACCTTGTGCAGATGGTCTGGCCGGACAATCTGGCCGCATTTTATCCCTATCGTTTCGATGTGCCGTTCTGGCAGATTGCGAGCGCCGGCACTTTGCTGCTCTTCATAACCCTGCTGGCATTCCGGATCGCCCGACGGTTTCCCTATTTTATAACCGGCTGGTTGTGGTATTTGGGAATGCTGGTGCCGGTGATCGGGCTGGTGCAGGTGGGTGATCAGTCGCATGCCGACCGTTACACTTATTTGCCACAGATCGGGCTGTATCTGGTCATGGTCTGGGCGGTGAGGGATTTCACGGCATCCTGGCGTTATCGTCGGCAGGTGCTGGGCGTGGCGGCATTCAGTGTGATTGCCGCCTTGATTGGCTGCACCTGGAAACAAACTGCCTATTGGCGGAATGATGAATCGTTATGGAGACACGCCCTGGCCAGCACGTCCGGGAATTACATCGCCTATGGCAGCCTAGGCGCCACCCTTGTGGATCAGGGCCGATTCGCCGAAGCGATTGGATATTTACAGAAGGCCATCGAATTCAAACCCAACAGCGCCGAGGTATATAACGATTGGGGCAAGGCGCTTATGGGGCAGGGCCAAACGGCTGAAGCCATCAAGCACTTTCAAAAGGCGGTTGAGATTGATCCCGCTTGTGCAGAAGCGTACAACAATCTGGGCAACCTGCTTGGCGCACAGGGTCAGGCAGCCGAGGCCATCGAATATTACCAGAAGGCCATCGAACTCAGGCCCAACCGTGCCGAGATATACAACAACTTCGGCAACCTGCTTGCCGCGCAAAACCGGGTTACCGAGGCCATTGAGCAATTCCAGAAAGCCCTTGAGATCAAACCCGATTACGCCAAGGCCCACTACAACCTGGCCAATATATTCACCGCCCAAGGACGGTGGGACGAGGCCATCGAACATTATCAGCGGGCTTTGGAACAGATGCCGGACTTCACGCATGCCCACTATCAACTGGGCCTCTTGCTGCAAAGCCGGGGCAAGTTCGCAGCGGCCATCGCGCAGTTTCAAAAGGTTCTCGAACTGGATCCCCACCACGTAACGGCTCAAAACAACCTGGCTTGGTTGCTGTCAACCTGTCCGGACAACTCATTGCGCAATGGTCAAAAGGCGGTGGCAGTGGCGCAACAGGCCGTGCAACTTTCCGGGGGCAATTCTCCGGAGATTCTGGACACACTGGCAGCGGCTTATGCCGAAGCTGGAAGATTTCCTGAAGCAATCGAAACGGCCCGCCAGGCGTTGGATCTGAGCACCGCGCAAAATAAAAAACCCCTGGCTGAAGTCATCCAAAACCAGCTCAAGCTTTTTGAAACCCATTCCCCTTACCACGAAAAACCGTAGTGTTCTCCGCGCTGTTCATCCGGGGCGGCCTAATCCGACTATCTGCACTGTTGCATCCCTGAAGAAGCATCGCGTAAGTTGTCCAGCCTGTGACCAAGGCAAATAACCGCCAACGCCCGTTGCGGGTCGGCTTGATTTCGCTCGGCTGCGCCAAAAATCTGGTGGACGCCGAAATCATGCTCGGCGCGCTGCTCAAGGACGGTGTGGAAATCACCAACGATGCCGCGCAGGCCGATGCCGTCATCGTCAACACCTGCTCGTTTATTGACGCCGCACAGGAGGAGAGTGTGGATGCCATCCTCGAATCCGCCGAGGTCCGCGCGGCCAAAAATCGTGGCCAGAGCCTGATTGTTTCGGGCTGCCTGCCGCAACGGTTCCGCGAGGAATTGCCGAAGCTCCTGCCCGAGGTGGACGCGTTCATGGGCATTGACCAGGTCGCGCAGGTCACGGACATCGTCAGACGGGCGGTAGCAAGGCGCGCGGGAAAACTGGCTGCCAACACCCAACCCAAAATAACCGGCGGGAAAAATTCTCGAGTTAAAAGCAACGAACCCCTCACCCGGCCTGCGGCCACCCTCTCCCCGCCGGGCGGGGAGAGGGCCGGGGCGAGGGGCGTGACCAAAGTTGCAGCCAAACTCGCTGAACCCGACAAAACACACACGGTTTCCGGACACGAAAAGGAAGAATCACTTCGTGGCACGGACAAATTTGGCAAAACCAAAACCGTCGTCGCTCCGCAATCCGCAATCCGCAATCCGCAATCGCCAATTCTAAATGTCACCCAGCGTCCCACCTTCATCCCCGACTTCACCACGCCGCGGTTCCGCCTCACTCCCAGGCACTTTGCCTACGTCAAAATCGCCGAGGGCTGCAATCATCCATGCAGTTTCTGCATCATCCCCCGCATGCGCGGCTCGCACCGCAGCCGGCAACAGGCGGACATCGTTGCCGAAGCCAAGGCGCTGATTGCCGACGGCGTGAAGGAGTTGAACCTGATTTCGCAGGACTCGACCTATTACGGTCTCGATTTGCGCCCCAACCACAGCCGCGCGATTTCGTCGCCGGCAAAATTTTCCGCCGCGGCCAAATCACTTTCCGCCGATGCCACGACCATTTGCACGTTGCTGCGTGAATTGAACGCGCTCAAAGGCGATTTCTGGATCCGGCTGTTGTACACCCATCCGGCGCATTGGACGGACGAACTCATCTCGACCATCGCTGAATGCCCGAAGGTCGCGCGGTACGTGGACATCCCCCTCCAGCACATCCACGAAAACATGCTCGAACGGATGCGCCGCGAGACCTCGCGACAATACATCGTGGATCTGCTCCGGAAAATCCGCGCCGGCGTGCCCGGCATCGCGCTGCGGACGACGTTCATCGTCGGCTTTCCCGGCGAGACCGAGGCCAGTTTTGAAACATTGCTCGATTTCATTCGCGAAACAAAATTCGAGCGACTTGGCGTGTTTGCTTATTCGAAGGAAGACGGCACACGCGCCGGCGCAATGACCGGTCAAATTCCCGACAAGGTGAAGCAGCAACGCCGCAAGCTGGCGATGGCCGAACAACACAAAATTGCCCGGCAAGTATCCGAATCCTTCGTCGGCCGCACGCTGAAAGTCCTCGTTGAAGGCCGTGCGAATGAAGAACAACTCCACCAGGCCAACGTCAGTTCATGGGAACACGGCTTGTTGCGCGAACGCGAATCCCGTCACTTGTCACCTGTCACCCGTCACTTTTCCGCCGCCCGCGGCGAAGCTGACGCACCCGACATTGACGGTCGCGTTTACATTCACGTTCCGCAAAGGGGGATGCCAATTGGCGAATTTGCCTGGGTCAAAATAGTCGGACACACGGACTATGATTTGATTGCCGAGGTAATTTGATGAAGTCGGGAAGGAAATTACTTTTTCATCGGTAAAGAGGTCTGCACTTGTGCCTTGCCTGGCCGCGTAACGGCTTTTAACTTCAATCATGGCATTTGACCAGAATTCCAGGGTTTTTGTCGCTGGACATTGCGGGTTGGTGGGCAGCGCCATCTGGCGTGAGTTGCAGCGCCAGGGCTGCACCAACCTCATCGGTCGCAGCCATGCGGAGCTTGACCTGCTGGACGGTGTGGCGGTGACGCAATTTTACGCGGAGACCAAGCCGGAGTTAGTCGTCATTGCGGCGGCGAAGGTGGGCGGCATTCATGCGAACAACACGCAGCCGGCGGAGTTTCTTTTCAACAATTTGCAAATCCAGAACCACCTGATTCACGGCGCGTGGCGGGCGGGCGTGAAAAAACTGCTGTTTCTCGGCAGCTCGTGCATTTATCCCCGGCACGCGCCGCAGCCGATGAAGGAGGAGCATTTGTTGACCGGGCCGCTGGAACCAACGAACGAGTGGTATGCCGTCGCCAAAATCGCCGGCATCAAAATGTGCCAGGCCTACCGGCGGCAGTATGGTTGTGATTTCATCTCCGCCATGCCGACGAACATGTATGGGCCAAACGATAATTACGATCCCTTGGGCTCACACGTCCTGCCGGCGCTCATCCGCAAGTTTCACGAGGCGAAGGTTGCCGGCCGGGCGGAGGTCGTTTGCTGGGGCACGGGCTCGCCGCTGCGGGAGTTTTTATATTCGGATGATCTCGCCGGTGCCTGCGTGTTTCTGCTGCGAAACTACAGCGAGGAGCAATTTATCAACATCGGCAGTGGCAGTGAAACGACCATCCGCGAGCTTTCCAAACTTATCGGACGCATTATTGGTTTCACGGGGAAAATCGTCTGGGATACGTCGAAACCCGACGGCACGCCACGCAAACTCATGGACAGCTCGCGGTTGTTTGCGCTTGGCTGGCGACCCAAGGTGGGGCTGGAAGAGGGCATCCGCCTTGCCTATGCGGATTTTTTGAAACGCTTTGCCAGGTAACGCGCGTCAACCGCGCACCTGGATTTTGCCTTCGCGGTGGCGGCAGAGCAATTCCACATCGGCGTCCACCATCAATTTTACCAGGTCGGCGAACCGGGTCTTTGGTTCCCAGCCAAGCTGCTTTTTCGCCTTGGAATAATCGCCGATGAGCAGGTCCACTTCCGCCGGACGGAAATAGCGCGGGTCAATTTCGACATATTTCTGCCAGTCCAGTCCGACATGACCGAATGCGGCTTCGAGAAATTCACGGACGCTGTGCGTCTCGTTCGTCGCGATGATGTAATCGTCCGGCTTTGGCTGCTGGAGCATCCGCCACATCGCTTCGACGTATTCCTGTGCAAAACCCCAGTCGCGTTTGGCATCGAGGTTGCCCAAGAAAAGTTTTTCCTGCAGGCCGGCCTGGATGTGCGCGACGGCGCGCGTGATTTTGCGCGTCACAAAGGTCTCCCCACGCCGGGGCGACTCGTGGTTGAACAGGATGCCGTTGCTGGCGTGCATGCCGTAGGATTCACGGTAGTTCACCGTGATCCAGTAGGCAAAAACCTTCGCGCAACCGTAGGGGCTGCGCGGATGAAACGGCGTCGTCTCGCGCTGCGGCACCTCCTGCACCTTGCCGAACATTTCACTGGATGAGGCCTGATAAAAGCGCGGTTTGATGCCGGTCTCGCGGATGGCTTCCAGCAAACGCACCGCCCCGGTGGCGGTGACATCGGTCGTGTATTCCGGGCCGTCAAAGCTCACGCGGACATGACTTTGCGCGGCGAGATTATAAATTTCCTCGGGCTGGATTTTGCCGATGAGCCGGGACAGCGCGCTCGCATCGGTCAGGTCGCCATAATGCAGGAACAACCGGCTGTGACTGGAGTGCGGATCCTCGTAAATGGGGTCCAGGCGGCCGGTATTGAACGAACTGGCCCGGCGGATGATGCCGTGGACTTCGTAGCCTTTGCCCAGCAGCAGTTCGGCCAGATACGAGCCGTCCTGCCCGGTGATGCCAGTGATCAGCGCTTTTTTTGACATGCCAGTGGAAACTGCCAGAACCACCCAATTCGGCAAGCAAGATTACGATTTGATTGCCGAGCCGGTGTAATTCTTCTACAACAGGCCAGACGTTTCAAAACAAATGGCCACCATTGTTTTTGACATCGAGACCTCCGCGCTACCGGCGGAAAATTTTGACGAGGCGCAGCAGGAATACTTGTTCCGCGAGGCGGAAAAGCTGGCCGAAGGGCCGGACCGCGAAACCAAACGTGCCGAAATCCGGCAGCAGTTCAATCTCTGGCCATTCACCGCCCAGGTCGTTTGTGTGGCCATGCTCAACGCAGACACGCAGCGCGGCCAGGTGCTGTTTCTCGCCGAGGATTTTGAAGATACCGACACCGAGGCGGGACCGGTCGAATTCATGGCCTGCGCGGATGAATTTGAATTGCTTACCGCGTTCTGGGATGTGGCCAAGCATTATGATTCGGTTGTGACCTTCAATGGACGCGGTTTTGACGTGCCATTCATTTATCTTCGCTCGGCGCTGCTCAACGTGCCCATCTCGAAAAAGAACTGGTTGGGCTATCGGTATGCGGTTGAACCACATTGCGACCTCGCGGAACAATTCACGTTTTACGGCGTGAGCGGCCGCGAAGGCGCGGCGCGACGGTTCAATCTGGATTTTTACTGCAAGGCGTTCGGCATTGAATCGCCCAAAAGCCACGGCGTCACCGGCATGGACGTGAACGCGCTGATGGCCGAGGGCAAATTCCGCGAAATCGCTGAATACTGCCTGCGCGACGTGCGCGCCACAGTGGAACTTTACCGAATTTGGAAGGAAAGATTGGCAGGAATCAAGTAAATGAAGAATGAAGAATGCAGAATGCAGAATGAAAAGAGTGAAATACTTGTTTGCTTTGCGCTGAAGGAAGAAGTCGCGCTGTTTCGGAAAATCACGGCGGACAAACCAAATGTCGCCACGATTGTCACCGGCATCGGGCGGAAGAACGCCGAAAAATCCCTGCGCGAGTTTCTGGCCACTCATTCGCCGGAATTGGTGCTAACCTGCGGTTTTGCCGGCGGATTGAATCCTGATTTGAAACTGGGTGACGTGATTTTTGAAACGGTAAACGCGCCCCTCGCCCCGCCGGGCGGGGAGAGGGTGTCCGGCAGGACCGGAGAGGGGTTGGTTTCCAAATTGGCCGCCGCCGGCGCAAAACCGGCGAAGTTCTTCTGTGCCGACCGCATCGCCACGACGGTCGCCGAAAAGAAAAAATTGCGCGGTGAAACCGGCGCCGACGCAGTGGAAATGGAATCGTGGGCGATTTACACCGTCTGCCGCGAGCGGGGAATTCCCTACGCAACCGTGCGCGTGATTTCGGACACAGCCAACGAGGATTTGCCGCTGGATTTCAACCAGCTGGCCAAATCGGACATGCACCTGCATTACGGCAAACTGGCCTTGGCGATCCTCAAGTCGCCGGGGAAAATCGGCGCGTTGCTGAAGTTGCAGAAACGAACCCGGTTTGCAGCGGAACAATTGGCGAAAGTTCTCGCCAAGATCACCCACCTTTGAAGGTAGGACCGGCTCTTCCACCCTCCGCAGTACCGCTACGGAGGACGGGCCGAGCCGGCCGCGGCGCGTTCGGAGAACGCGCCCTACCGATATCATTTGGCGGCCGAATCCGGTCGGCTGATCGCCGGTGGCGCGGGCTTTTCCTTCACGTGCTGGCTGTAGCTGATGAACGCCGCGCCAATCATGATCAAAATCACACCAATCCAGCGGATTGACGAAACGCGCTCGTCGAGAAACCAAATCGCCGCAAAAGTCGCGAACACGAAGCTCAAGGCGGTCAGCGGCCAGAGAAAACTGATCTCGCTTTTGGACATCAAAATCAGCAGGCAGGCAAAAAACAACGCTTCAAAGAAAACACCCAGAAGGATTTGCGGATTCGTCACACCCGCCTTGCAAACGCGGAAGATTTCGGCGGCCGTCACGCCGTTCATGTCGCCGATCTGGTTCATGCCTTTTTTCAACAGGATGACCCCGGTGGACTCGAAGACGAGACCGATACAAAGAATCAACAACAGTTTTATCATGATTTTGCAGCAGCGGTCTGTGACCGCCGCATTTTTCAAAGCGCGACGCTCACCGGGCGCCGCTACAGTTCCTGGTAGCGAATCAGTTCGATGCCGAGTTTTTTCACCAGTTCCTTTACCCGCGGACTGACGAGCGCGTCGAACTCATGCTTAAATTCGTCGAGTGACGGGTGCGAGTAAAGCTCGGAATCGCCCGGTGGCAGCTCCGGCAGCAGCTTCAAAACGTATGCCTCGTCCACACAGGAATCCTGCAACAGGCCGAACGTGATTTGCACATGCTTGATGCCGCGCTGCCGCAGCGGCTCGCGGGCGCGGCGGGAAAGCCATCGGTAAATCACCGCGTGCGAAACGCGATAAAACCAGCGTCCGCGCGCCAGGCGCCGGCTGCGGGCGAGACAGTCACGGGTGAAGCGCATCCGCTGGATGCCCAGTTTTCCCGCGTCTTCCATCAAAATCCCGAAAACAACCGGATGCAGATGCAGGTGCAAGTGGCCGTTAACGTGGTCGAGCGGCAGGCCGGTGGCGTGGAACCTGGCAAATTGCGCGTGGATTTCCGCCCGCAGTGGCTCGCGCAGGCTGCGATTGAAAAAATAACGAAAACCGGCGCCGACGGGGTTGTTGGGAAATTCGCCACGCGGGTTGACCAGGCCGGGGATTTTTTCCGGCGACAGCGCGGAGTGCGCGCACAGGAGGGAAAGATGCAGGCCGACGCCAAGTTTTGGGTTTTCCTTTGCCAGTTTAACCGCTTCGTCGAAGCCGGGCTCATTCATCATCAGGCTGGCGCTGGTCAAAATGCCTTCACGATGCGCGCGGATGACGGCTTCATTGATGGAACGCGAACGGCCAAAATCGTCCGCGTTGACGATGAGGCGCCGGACGGAATCAGGGCGTGCCATAGTCCGGTTTGGTGGCTCCCATGGCCGAACGGAGCCACGAACGCAGAATTAAAGTCAGTTTTTGGCCCGAATGAAGCCGGACGGGGCTAGGGCCAAAGACGTTGAACCGCTGTTTTTCCAATTTTTGCAGCAGCCGCCAGTAAACCGCGCCCATCAATTCGGCGGCGATCATTGAGTTGCGGTCTTCGGCTGGCAAAGTTGTTTGTGCGAGCCGATAGAAGTTTTTTGCGCAACTGGCGATATGTCCCGCAAGTCTGCAATAACGATCGGAATACCTGGATTGCAAAATTTCCTCAGGCGTAACGTCAAAACTTCTCAATTCGGCAAGTGGTAGATAAATCCTGCCGTGTTCGGCGTCGGTGCGCACGTCGCGCAGGATGTTCGTGAGTTGTAGCGCCTTGCCGAGATAAACGGCGTAATCGCGCGTCGCGGGATTTTTATAGCCGAAAATTTCAATGCTCAAGAGGCCGACGACGGATGCGACGTGATAGCAATACTTTTCCAGCGCCTCAAAATCTTCGTAGCGATTTCTCACCAAATCCATCTCGCAACCTTTGAGCAAATCGTCGAACAGCTCAAAGCGCAGGGCGAATTGCCGGATGACCGGCTGTAATTCGCGGTTCACGGCAAATTGTGGAATTTCATTGGCGCAGGCGAGCTGCACGTCGGCGCGCCAGTCGGCAAGCTGGGCGCGGCGTTTTTCTGTTGGAACGGACTCATTGTCGGCGACATCGTCCACTTCGCGGCAAAAAGCGTAGAGCGCGGACATGGCGTCACGTTTGGCTCGCGGCAACATCACAAAGGCCAGCGCCAGATTTGAGGCGCTCTTGCGAGTAATCGCGCGGCTGTGATGCATTTACATTGGAGGTGTTGGGGGCGGCTGACGGGAAGGTTTTTCTTCACGGCGAATCGGCGGCAGCCCGCCGTTTTGGGCGAGTGTGGGATTCAGCAAACGACGTTCATGGCGACGGCGGTGTTTACGCCGTCGTCGTCCCGGCTTGCGAAGGAATAAGACCCAGATCAGCGCCCCGATCGCCACCAGGGCAAAGACACCGACCATGATGAAAAAATCCACCCATGCCGGTGACATCCGGCCTACAGCTGGCAGTGCGTCATCCATAATGTTAAAATAAAATCAGGTTCTCCAAAAATTGCCGGTTGAAAGTTACGGGCTTTCATCCGGGGTGTTGTCACCGAAGTCCATATTCAGCCGCTGCATCCGGTAACGGAGCGAATGACGGCTTAGCTTGAGCCGTTCGGCAGTGCGCGTCGGGTTAAAATCGTTTTGCTCCAGCACGTTGGTGATTAATTCGCGCTCCAGACGCGCCAGTGCGTCGTCCAGCGATTCGTTGGGTGCGGCTTGTGTGGCCGTGGTTGTGTTTTTTTGCAAACGCGTTTCGACCTGGAAATCCGGCAGGCTGGACGCCTGGATCTCGTGCGTCGTTTCCAGAATCAGCGCACGTTCGATGACGTTGCGCAATTCGCGGACATTGCCGGGCCACGTATGCGAAAGCAGTTTTTGGCGCGCGGCGGGCGTGATGGTGTTTACGTTTTTATTCATCGCCATGCGGAACATTTTCAAAAAATGCCCGGCCAGCAACAAAATATCCTCGCCCCGATCACGCAGCAATGGAAGACGGAATTGCACCACGTTCAGGCGGTGAAACAAGTCCTCGCGAAACTGGCTCTCGGCGATGACTCGCACGATGTCGCGGTTTGTTGCGGCGATAAGGCGGACGTTGACGCGAAGTTCGTGCGTGCCGCCGACACGCGTGAACGTGCCATCCTCCAAAAACCGCAGCAGCTTGGCTTGAAGTGGCTTGCTCATGTCCGCGATTTCATCGAGAAAAATCGTGCCGCCATCGGCCTCCTCAACGCGGCCGGGTTTTTGTTTCAGCGCGCCGGTGAACGCGCCCTTTTCGTGGCCGAACAATTCGCTTTCGAGCAGAGTGTCGGGGATGGCGGCGCAGTTGATGCGGATGTAATTCGCCTCGCGCCGCTGGCTCAATCCGTGCACTGCGCCGGCGACCAGCTCCTTGCCCGTGCCGCTTTCGCCCAGAATGAGCACGCGCGCGTCAGTGGGTGCGACCGTTTGGATCAATTTCCGCAGCTCGCGGATTTTTTGTGATTCACCAACGATCTGGTCAAGGCTGAAAGTTTCATTGGCGCGCGAACGCAGCGCGGCATTTTCCCGCAACAGCCGGTAACGCTCGGCGCAACGGGTGACGGCGTGAAGCAACTCCTCCGGCGCAAATGGCTTGGACACGTAGTCAATTGCACCGGCTTTGATCGCTTCCACGGCGAGTTTTGGCGTGGCGTAGGCGGTGAGCATGAGTACCGGCAGGTCGGGCCATTGGTTGTGGATTTTGGCGAGGAATTCATAGCCGCTCATGCCGCCGAGCCGGGCATCGGTGATCACCATGAAAAATTCCTCGCACGCCAGCAGGGTCAATGCTTCCTCGGCGGATTCGACTGCGCGGGCGGCATAGTCTTCGCCCTGTAGCACCGTCTGCAAGGACAGGCGCATGTTCTTCTCGTCGTCCACGACGAGCACGGGTGGCAACGGTACGTTCATTTGGCCGGGTTCATCAACGCTTTCGCCGGAAAGATTAACGTAAATTTCGCACCTTTTCCAAGCTCGGATTCAACGCGCACATTGCCGCCGTAAAGTTCGACGTTATGTTTCACAATCGCGAGTCCAAGACCCGTGCCGCGTTCTTTTGTGGTGTAGTAAGCCTCGAAAATCTGTTCGATTTTATCGGGCGCAATGCCGGGGCCATCGTCGCGCACGGAAATTTCAATCGAATGATCGCGGTGGCAATCAGCAGTGACAAACACGTTGCCTTTTCCGACCAGCGCTTCGCGTGTATTTTTAAAAAGGTTCACAAGAATCTCGGATAAATGGCCGCGCTGCATCAGTAATGGTGGAAAACCATGGCCGTATTCGCGGTGGACTTGAATGCCCGTCGGCACAACGGACGGGAACACCTGCGCGATGGCGCGGTTGAGTTCCTCGACGACGTTGAGTTTTTCGACATGACCTTCGCTCAATTGCGTGTAGCCCATGATTTGGGTGATGACCTGATCGGCGCGTGCCACTTCCTCCTGAATGATTCCGATTTGCTGCGTGACTTCAGTCCTGGCGTCTCGCAGGGCGCGTTGCAGTGAAAATGCGGTGCTGTTGATGACGGCCAGTGGATTTTTGATTTGATGCGCAAACTCTGCGGCAAGCCGGCCGGCGGAACGCAGTTGTCCTTCACGCGCGGCGAATTCTTCCGCTTCCTCGACTGCCAGCCGCTGACGTTCCAACAGCACCTGTGTGCCGTAGCAGCAAACTGTCGCGAGCAAAAGCACCATCAACCGCAGCACAAACGGCTCGCCCCAATCCTCGCGCGATGCCAAATCCAGCGCGCGTTGCGTGTATTCATCCAGATTGTGGGAAACTGAAATGTCCAGCACGACAACCAGCACGTAGCAAAGGCTGATTGCAAAATTCAAAAACAGTTGCGAAAATCCCAGCGGGACGCTCACCGCATTGCGGACAATCAAGACGACAAACAGCCAGAATAAGATGCTGTCCATGCCCCCGGTGATCAGCATCATTCCTGCGATAAAAAGTCCGTCCACCAAACTGCTCGTGACCACCGTCCATTGCACGACTGCCAGCGGCAGCCGCCCCATATTCAGCAGCAGTGCGGCCAATGCGGCGCTGGCGAGCACGTAAAACCAGAAAATGTATTGAACCGTTTCAACCGTCACGTCCAGCGTACTCAACGTGACTCCGAACCACGGCGTCGAAACAAAAGAATAAAAAATGGCCCCCACGGCGACCGCTCTCACCGGCAGCGTGATATTCCGCTCCATGATTTCGATGCGGCGGAGCAGGCGGGGCGGATCAGGCGCCGGGATTTCCAGCAGCGTGAACAACCGCTTCAACCATTGCCAGGGGCTTGGTTTCATAAGTTCGCGGCCGGCGGGAAAATTTTCAGCGCACCAGTTTCAGCGCGCGCTGGGCAATCGCCTCCACCGGCCACATCCGGCCAATGCCTTCGTAACCGCACGAAAGCATTCCTTCGTCCGGACCGATGAATTCCGCGCCGCGCGCTTTCAGCGTTTTCACATTCTGCTGCGTGGCCGGGTGCAGCCACATTTTGCCATTCATCGCCGGCGCGATTAAAATCTTCGCCTTCGGATTCAACGCCAGCGCAATACACGTCAGCGCGTCGTCCGCCAGACCGTGCGCCAGTTTCGCGATGACATTCGCCGTCGCCGGCGCGACCAGCAAAAGGTGGGCCTCATCTGCCATTTCAATGTGCGTCGGCTTCCAGCCCTCCTCCTCGTCGTAGAGGTCCGTCACCACCGGATGGCGCGAGAGCACCTTGAACGGCAATGGCGTGATGAACCGCTGTGCGTCGGCGGTCATCACCACACGCACGCTGCATTTCTGTTTCGTCAGGAGACTGGCCAGGTCTGCCGCCTTGTGCGCGGCAATCGAGCCGGTTACGCCGAGAATGATGTTTTTATTCATATTCAACCGTGTTGCGTGTTGCGTGCTGCGTCAAGTAATGGCTGCGAACACTGCTTGACGCAACACGGACTACGAAACCCACCCGCTCAAAACTCCGGGGCTTGCGCCCTGGCCGCACGCATTTTCTCCGCTTCAACAATCATCAGCATCCGCCGCAAATCCTCCGGAATCGTCGAGCTGATCAAAAGGTAATCAAAATTTTTCCACTGCGCGATTTCCTTCCGCGCGATGCCCAGCCGCTTTTGGATTTCTCCCGCCGTGTCCGAAGCGCGTTTTTTTAATCGTTTCTCCAGTATTGCGATGGACGGCGGCGTCAGGAATACCGTCACCAGCGCGCGTTTCAATTCCGGCTCGGCCAGTGCCCGGTCGCGGATCGTCGCCGCGCCTTGCACGTCCACGTTCAGCAGCACATCCTTGCCTCGCCGCAACTTGTCCAGCAATTCGGAGCGTAAAATGCCGTAACTGCGGCCAAAAACCGTTGCGTGCTCGATGAACTCGCCTGCTTGCACGCGCCGCTCGAATTCCGGCGATCCAAAAAAATAATAATCCACACCATCCTTTTCACCGGGCCGCAGCGCGCGCGTCGTGCAGGTGATGGCGCGTGTCATGTCCGGCCGGGCGGCGAGCAACTGCTGGCACAACGTCGTCTTCCCGCCGCCGGACGGGGCGGAAATCAGAATCAGCAGCGGTCCACCCACCACAGGCTTATGGGTCTGACTTTCGACTCTCGACTTTTGACTCTCGACTTTCATGTCACTTGTCACCCGCCACTCGTCACTCACTCGACGTTTTGCGCCTGCTCGCGGAACTTTTCCAGTTCCGCCTTCAACGTCACGACGTCGCGCGAAATCAGCGCGTCGTTCGCCTTCGAGCCGATGGTGTTGATTTCACGGTTCATTTCCTGCGCGAGAAAGTCCAGCGTCCGGCCGACCGGCTCCTTCGATTTCCGGCAGTCCTCGAACTGCTGGAAATGGCTTTGCAGCCGCGTCAATTCCTCCGAAATGTCCGAGCGATCGGCGAACAAGACGACTTCCTTCAACAACCGTTCGTCGTCCGGCGCGGGTGATTCCAGCCCCGCGCTTTTTATGCGCTCGACGAGCTGCTGGCGGTAGCGCTCCGCCGTTTGTGGCGCGTGTTTTTGGATTTGTCCGGCGCATTTTTGCAGAACGCCAACGCGCGCGGCCAGATCCTCCGCGAGATGCGCGCCCTCGCGTTCGCGCATTTTCACCAGCGCGGTCAACGCCTGCTTCAGGGCCTTTTCCACAATCGGCCAGACGGTTTCGGCCTCGACCAGTTCCTCGTCCGTCTGAAAAACTCCCGGCGCGCGGACGATTTGATCCAGCGTCACTTCGCCGGGCAGCTTCAATTGTTTGGCCAGGCGGTTGAGCTCAGTCGCGTAAGCTTTGGCGAGCGGCAGATTGATGTGCCTGCGCGCCGACAATTTGCCCTCGGCGGCGTGGATGGAAATCCGCGCCGTCACGCGCCCGCGTGCGATGTGGCGGTTGATCGCGTCGCGCACCGGCGCTTCGAGCATTTCCAGTTCGCGCGGCAGGTTCACGGAAATTTCCGTCTGCCGGCGGTTCACCGCGCTGAGTTCCACGGTGATTTTGAAGCCGTCCCGCGCACATTCGCCGCGCCCGTAGCCCGTCATGGATTTCATCGGGGTGAATATGCAAAAAACCGGCGCGGCAGGCGAATAAAAAAGGTAGGGCGCGGTCTCCGACCGCGCCGTTCGAAATTCAAACCAGCGGCCGGTTGTTTGGCTGATAAATCCAATGCCAATCCCCGGTTCTCTTGCACAATCCCTTCCTCACCGGGTTCATTAGAATGTAACTGCCTTTCTCGTCAAGTTCGTGATGGTCACGCAAACAATGGTCAAAGAAATCCCGCTGCCAGTTGATTTTATGTTGTGTCGCCAGAAACCGTTTCCAGTTGGTCACAACGATTTTTATTCCCGGTTCGCGCGGGAAAGCGATGACTGCATGCAAGTGGTCGGGCATCAGCAACATCAACCGGCAATGCCAGACAAGTTTTTCGTGATAATGCGCCGCGGCGGAAAGCACGGCCTCGCCGGCAATTTCCTGACAAAGCTGATTCTCGAAGCGCGGAACGCAGTTGATGGTGATGAAATAAAAGGCGCCGTCATTCACCCATGAGGGCATTTCGTGGCCAAGTCTTGCCCGTGCTGGCAAATCCATGATCAAGCGTAATGATTTCTAAAACAACCGGACAAGCTTGAAAAACTTGCCTGCGGCGCGCTCGGAGAGCGCGCCCTACCCGAACTAATTTTCAAAACACCGCAACCGCTGAATTGAGAAATCAAACTGGACGCGGCGAAAGTGAAGCATTAGCGTTCTACGCCACGACGCCAGAATATGCGCGCCCCGTTTCAAATCATCTGTTGGGAAATTGCCATTCTGGTGATGATTACTGGTTGTGGCACTACTCCACGATATCAAGGCGACGGCCAGATCAAGAACACTTCATACTTCGCAGATGCTAACTTACTATGTTACACGAGGCAGTATGCAATTCGGTTGGCGTCCTTCGATATGAGCACAAACTTCCAAAAAGAGTTTAACCTCGGAGAGTTAAGTTCTTTCCGCGAGCCAAAAATCACTGTCTGCATACGTTTCAAAGATCGACACAGTTGGTATCACTTAAGGAAGGCGGTCAAGTTTGACTTTCGGGACATAGATGGTCTGAAGAGCCGCTTCGGCTACCGGCTCTCGAACCAATCTAGGACACTTATCGCTCAACCCGAAACACTACTCAAAGATTATACCTGGGGTGGCGGCCAGTCCGATTCAGAAATTGGGTATGAGATTGAGATCAGGAACGACGACCAAATCCGCACCCGAGTTCCGGCAGGAAGCAAGCTGAAGCTTTGGGTCTCTTACACAGGAGATCCATCCATGACCAATCGGGCCGACTTCGTGGTTTTTTGGCAGTGGTAGTAGAATCGGCTTTTCTCAATGACGATGACACGTGTTTCTGGCAATGCCATCACCACCCATTACCTCTTTAGTTTTGTCTCAAATTTTCAGCGCATTTCAAAACGACAGGTAGGGCGCGGTCTCTCCCGCAGGGCGGGACGCCGCGGCCGGCTCGGAGAGCCGGCCCCACCAAATTACCCGAGCCTCAAAAATTTCAGCGCGTCGCGGAAATCCTCCGGCAATGGCGCTTCAAAACTCATTTCCTTTCCCGTGTGCGGATGAATGAACGAAAGCTCGCGCGCGTGCAGCATCACGCGCGGCGCGGCGTAGTTCGTCAATTCCTTTAACCGTGCATTCTGCCGCGCGCCGTAGGTTTCATCGCCGACCAGCGGATGGCCTAGAAATTGAAAGTGGACGCGGATCTGATGCGTACGACCCGTGTGCAACTGCGCCTCAACCAACGTGGCGGAGTTCAATCGTTCGAGCACGCGATAATTCGTGTGTGCGGCGCGGCCGGAATCGTCATCGCGCGCCGCCATGCGCTTGCGGTGCGATGGATGCCGGGCGATGGCGGCGCGGATTTCGCCGGATTCGCGCGCGAGTTCGCCACACACGATCGCATTGTAAATCTTTTCAATCTGCCGCCCGGCGAACTGCGCCGAAAGTGCGAGATGCGTTTCGTCGTTTTTGGCGACTATGAGACAACCACTGGTTTCCTTGTCGAGCCGGTGGACGATGCCGGGCCGCGCGACGCCGCCGATGCCGCTGAGCGAACCCTGGCAGTGATGGAGCAGGGCGTTGACGAGCGTGTGTTCCTCGTGCCCGGCGGCGGGATGCACGACCAGTCCGGCGGGTTTGTTCAGCACCAGCAGCGATTGGTCCTCAAAAAGAATGGTGAGCGGGATTTCCTCCGGTTGGGCTTCGGCGGGTTTTGCCTCCGGCCAATGGACTTCAATCTGTTCGCCGGCGCGCGGACTGTGCGTGGGTTTGACCGTATGACCGTTGACGCGGATATGGCCCTGTTCAATCAGCCGTTGCAACGCGCCGCGCGAGGCGGCGGGAAACTTTTCGCGCAAATAGGTGTCAAGCCGCCCGGACGGGAGCGATTTTTCGACAGTGAATTTTTCCGTGCGCACGGGCATTTTTTTCAGCGTGATAGGTGACCAGCCTTCGCCACGCTTCGGCATGGCAGGCAAGTGGCCGGTGACAAGAAGTGCCGTGCGGGCGGCGGTTGGAAATTGTTCATGTCACTTGTCACACGTCACTGGTCACGTTTTTCGGCGCGTGCTCGGTTTTCCAGGTGATGAGAAAAATCAGCCCCACTCCGGTGCAAATGGCGGTGTCGGCAACGTTGAAAGCGGGGAAATCAATGACGCGACCGCCGCGTTGTTGCAGGTAAAAATAAAGAAAATCCACGACCGCGTGGCGGCCGGGCAACAGGCGGTCAGTGAGGTTGCCGGCGATGCCGCCGAAAATCAAGCCGAAGGCAATCTGGCCGGAGAGCGTGTGCGAACTGAAGTGGTGGCGCGTGAGAAACAGCGCGATGAGCGCGAACAGGGCGACCAGGGCGAGCGCGGCGTTGTTGCCGCTGAAGAGACTCCACGCCGCGCCGGTGTTGCCCCAATGAACCAGTTTGAAGAAGCCGGGAATGACCGTCTTTTCGTCGCTTAGGTCAAGGTTGTGCAGCACCAGCCATTTGGTGAATTGGTCGAGCGCGAACACCACCAGCGCGAGCGCGGCAATGCCGCGATTGGATTTTTGAAAAATGGTATTGGCGACGGCCACAAGGACAGTTTCAAGTTTCAGGTTTCAAGTTTCAAGTCCGAACCAAGTCCAATGCCCAAAGCTGTTCGCGCCCACTTTGGACTTTGGACTTTGGGCTGGAATGACTATGCTACGCACATGGCGTTGGCGCGCATTTTGGTGGACGGCTACAGCCTGCTGCACAACTGGCCGGAACTGGCTCCCGGCCGGCCGCGGCATTCGGCTCGCGTGCGCGAGGAATTGGTTCATGTGCTCACGCGTTATCACGACGCGACGGGCACGCCGGTCACGATTTTCTTCGACGGTTCAGGCACACCGGCGGGAACGCCGCCGCCGGAATCGAATCCGGCGGTCGAGGTTTTGTTTTCGCGCGCCGGGCGGACCGCCGATGACATGATTGAGCGCGCGGCGCACCGGTTCAGCGCCTACGGTGAAGTACTGGCCGTCACGGACGATGTTGCCGAGCGCGACACGGTCACGGGCATGGGTGGCCTGGCGTCGAGTTGTGCGAATTTCATTCGCATGGTTGAAAATGCGCTGACGGAATTGCAGGATGAATTGCAAAATTACAATCGGGCGGAACGGAACCGTTTTAACCGGAGTCACAAGCGCGATTTAAAATGAAGACACCAACGAACCAAAATCAAACGGTCCACCGCCCGTTCATTTTCGCGGCGCTGCTCGCTGGAATTTTTTTGGTTCCGGCGGTGCGTGCGCAACCGGCGGTGCGGAATGTGGACAACCGTTGTCTGCTCATTTTTGACACTTCGTCGGACATGAAGCGGCGCCTGCCGGCGGTGCAAAAGGCGCTCGGCGACATACTGGCCGCCAGCACGAACGGGCAGTTACATTCAGGTGACACCATTGGCGTATGGACGTTCGACCAGGTTTTGCAGACGGGGCAGTTTCCATTGCAACACTGGGGGCCGGAGAACGCGGCCACGATTGTGTCGAACATCAACGCATTCGTCGGCAAACAGCGTTACACAAAAACAACGAGATTTGACGCGTTGCTGCCGTTGTTGAATCAAGTCGTGGGGGGGTCCAAGCGGTTGACGGTGCTGATTTTCTGCGACGGCAACGGAGAAATCCACGGAACACCATACGACGTTGGGATCAATAAAATTTTCCAGGAACGTCAGGGCGAACGGCAGAAGGCGCGGTTGCCAATCGTCATCGGGTTGCGCTCGCAACGCGGCCAATACACCGGTTGCATGGTGAGTTTTCCACCCCAGCCTGTGAGTCTTCCGGCGTTTCCTTCCCTGCCTGAAGCCGTCCCTGCGCCACCAATGGTTACGAATGCGCCCGCACCGCCAGGTCCGTCACGAGCCGGCGCCCCGTCGCTTATTATTGTTGGCACAACCATCACCAATCGTGTGCCCCCACCCGCGCCGAAACCGCCGCCCGTGCCGAAACCGCCGCTGACCAATCCGCCGCCGATGGTCATAACCTCAACGCCCGCACCCGTGGTTACCAACGTGGTGAACCCACCGGCTGTTGTGCCATCGACTCAAACCAGCGCTGTTTCCGTTCAACCCAAGATCGCCGCTGCGCCCCTGACAACGACGAATGCCATCGCCCCGCGATCCGACAATATCGAGATCAGTCGTAAAAGCGCCTTCGCCATGGGCGTGGCATTTCTGGCGGTGGTGGGTGGTCTGGCGGTTTTCATGTTCCGCCGCACCCGCAAGACCGGCGGCGACAACCCCATCGATGGCTCGATGAAAAAGGATTGATTCCGCCCGTGACTTTTGACCGCGTGTCTGGAAAATTCCCGCCTATGAAAGCATGGATTTACATTTACGCCATCGTCTTGGCCGCTGGAATGCCGACGGCTTTGGCTGACGAAACCAACACGCAAACCGGCACAACCACGAGCATTCCCGCCAACACCAACGAAGTTGCCGTCCCACCGCCGATGACCGCAACGTCGGCGCCCGCACCCGTGGTTGGCCACAAGGTGAAACCACCGGTCGTTGTGCCATTGACGCAAACCAGCGCCGTTCCCGCTCAATACAACATCACCGCTGAGTCCCTGACCACATCAACGTCCGCACCCGCAGTTGCCGGCAATGAGTCATTGATGCAAACCAGCGTCGTTCCCGCCCAATCCAATATCACCGCCGCGCCACCGTCCGAGAGTTCCAGGATCGGCCGGAAAGGTGTTTTGGCCCTAATGGCATTTCTGGCGGCGGTGGGCGGTCTGACGGTTTTCATGCTGCGTCGCCCGGGCAACACCGACCACGCCAGCCTCATCACGCGCGCGATGAGCGAGAACAAAGACGAGGACAAAGACCCGGGCAAGCACGAGGAAATGCCTGAGGAGCAGAGCGAGGATAAGAAAGCAACCAGAAAATTTCCGCCGCCGATGACTTGAAATGCCCGATTCCGCGCGTGACTTTTGGCCGCGGGTCTGGAAAATTTTACGCCCATGAAAATATTCAACTTGATTTGCGCCATCGTCTTTGCCGCTGGAATGGTGACGGCTTTGGCTGACGAAACCAAAACGAACACCCCAACCACCGCAACCATGAGCACTCCCGCAAACACCAACGAAGTCGCCGTCATCAATACCACCGAAGGTGAAATGGTCATCGAATTCTGGCCCGAGATCGCGCCCAAGACCGTCGAAAATTTCAAAACGCTCGCCAACAAGGGCTTTTATGACGGCACCTGTTTTCACCGCGTCATCAAAGGGTTTATGATTCAAGGCGGCGACCCGCTGACCAAGGATCCGGGCAAGGAAGACCTGTGGGGCACGGGCGGGCCAGGCTACCAGATCAAGGCCGAGTTCAATGACCGCTCGCACGTTCGCGGCGTCATTTCCATGGCGCGTTCGAACAATCCCGATTCCGCCGGCAGCCAGTTTTTCATCTGTCATGGCAGCCCGACGTTCCTCGACCATCAATACACCACGTTCGGCAAACTGATCAAAGGCGACGACGTTTTGGAAAAAATCGGCACCACACCCACACATCCGCAGGACCGCCCCGACAAACGCATGGGCATCATCAGCATCAAAATTGTTCCGCGCGACACGGTGAAGTAATTTGTGGCCGGGCCGTGTTGCCGCGCGTCCCGGCCATTTTTGTTTGCGGTTCCTGCCTTCATCCATCTTTGCTGTTGCTCCCGTCTTTACTCCCGCCGTCGCTATGGCAGTTCCAGTTAACATTGGCACAGTTTGATATGCCGCGGGAAAAGCGGCGGAGGGCCGCCGCAGTCCAAGACGCTGACGCGAATTTCTGCGACTGCCGGTCAGCGAGAAGCGTTTTGGAGTGCGCCAGTCCTCTGGCGCTTTGCATGAAGACGAGATGTCCGCGATATTTTCGCATGAACTTTTGCGCGCCAGTGACTGCTGCCAGCCCAACCGGCTCCGCGAATCTGATTCAACATCCGGCGCCCTTTCTTCAATAAATTCTTGTAACGCAAAAAAAATTCGGACAAAGTGCCGCGCCAAAACATTTTTGCCATGTTGGAATTTAAAAATAAAATCCTGTTCGTCGGTTACGGGGCCGTCGCGCAATGTGCCCTCCCTATTCTGGTCAAACATCTCAAGACGCCGTACCCAAACATCACCGTCATGGATTTCGAAAACCGCCGTGACGTGCTGGCGCCCTGGTTGAAGCGTGGCGTGAAATTCGTGCACAAACGCGTGACGCGCGAGAACATGGGCGCGCTGCTGGGCAAATATCTGGAGGCGGGCGACGTTCTGATTGACCTGGCGTGGAATATTGACTGTTGCGAAATCCTTCAGTGGTGCCACGACCGCGGCGTGCTCTACGTCAACACGTCGGTCGAGTTGTGGGACCCCTACGAGAACGCCAAGGCCGCAACGCCGCAGCAGATGACCCTTTATTGGCGGCACATGAACATCCGCCGCATGATTTCAAAATGGACTCGGCCCGGCCCAACGGCGGTGCTCGAACACGGCGCAAATCCCGGTCTCATCTCCCATTTCACCAAGCAGGGGTTGATTGACATCGGCAACCGCGTCATCAAGGACAAGAAGGTCACCGGCGGGGCCGACGACGAAATCCGGCAGCTCATCGCGGAACAAAAATTCAATTACCTGGCGATGAAACTCGGCGTGAAGGTGATTCATTGCAGCGAGCGCGACACGCAGATTACGAACAAACCGAAACAGGTGGACGAGTTCGTCAACACCTGGAGCGTGGAGGGCTTCCGCGAGGAAGGCACGACCACCGCCGAGATGGGCTGGGGCACGCATGAGAAGGAGCTGCCGCCGCTGGCGTATGAGCACACCGAAGGTCCGCGCAACCAGATTTGCCTCGCCCGCATGGGCATCAACACCTGGGTCTCGTCCTGGGTGCCGGACTATTGCATCCACGGCATGGTCGTGCGCCATGGCGAAGCGTTTACCATCTCCGACCGGCTGACGGTCTGGAAAAACGGCAAGGCGATCTACCGGCCGACGGTACACTACGCCTACTGCCCGGCCGACGTGGCCATCGTGTCGCTGAACGAACTGCGCGGCTGCGACTACCAACTCCAGAAAAAACAGCGCATCATCAACGACGAAATCACCAGCGGCTCCGACATTCTCGGCGCTTTGTTGATGGGACACGCTTACAACTCGTGGTGGATCGGCAGCGACCTCAGCGTCGGCGAATCGCGCCGGCTGGTGCCACACCAGAACGCCACCACCATGCAGGTCGCCATTTCGGCCATCGCGGCCGTGATGTGGATGATTGAAAATCCGGCCAAAGGCGTCTGCGTGCCGGACGACCTGCCGCACGAGTACATCTTGAAGATTTCCAAGCCGTATCTGGGTAAATGGATTTCCAAGCCGTCCGATTGGACGCCGCTGATGCATTACACCAACGCATTCAACGGGCACAACAACCCGCAGATTGACCGGGACGATCCGTGGCAGTTCAAAAATTTCCTGATCACCGACGGAGACTGAGATGATCCCGCGCCGCACACTGAAAAAACTGGCCGAGCAAAATGGCACGCCGCTGTTCGTGGTGGACCACGACGAATTGCGCCGCAACTACGTCACATTCAAAAAATACCTGCCGCGCATCCAGGCCTACTACGCCGTCAAGGCCAACCCCGATCCCGCCATCATCAAGACGCTGTTCGAAACCGGCGCGAGCTTCGACGTGGCTTCGATGCCGGAATTCCGCATTGTTTACAGGTACATCAAGGACATGCCGGACAAACAGCGGCAGGACTGGATTTGGGACAAAATCATTTACGCCAACCCCATCAAGGCCAACGAAACGCTGCAGGAATTGAACCCGTACAAGCCGCTGGTCACCTACGACAATTACGAGGAAATCCGTAAAATCAAGAAATACGCGCCGCAGGCCGGTCTCGCGTTGCGGCTGAAAGTGCCCAACACCGGCGCGATGGTCGAGCTGTCATCGAAGTTCGGCGCCGCGCCCGGCGAAGCCGTGGATTTGATTCTCGCGGCGGAAAAAATGGGGCTGACCGTGGAAGGCATCAGCTTCCACGTCGGCAGCCAGACGACCAATTTCAAGAATTACGTCGCCGCCATCAATCTGGCTGCCAACATCTTCAAGGAAGCGAAGGACCACGGCTACACCAAGATGAACCTGCTCGACATTGGCGGCGGTTTCCCGGCGCCCTACGACGAGACGGTGAAGCCGTTCCGCGGGCTGGCCAGCATCATCAACCGCGAAATCAACCGGCTGTTCCCGAAGAACATCCAGATACTCGCCGAGCCGGGCCGGTTTCTTTGCGCCACCGCCGCCACCGCCGTCTCCAAAATCATCGGCAAGGCCATGCGCGAAGGCAAACTTTGCTACTACATCAACGATGGCGTCTATCACACCTTCTCCGGCGTCATCTTCGATCATTGCCATTACCACTTGAAATCCTTCAAACGCGGCCCGACGCAGATCTGCGCGGTGTTCGGGCCGACGTGCGATGCGCTGGACGTGGTCTCGCTGGCGGAGGAACTGCCGGGCGACCTGCAACTCGGTGACCTGCTTTACAGCGAACAAATCGGCGCCTACAGCCACGCGTCCTCGACCTGGTTCAACGGCTTCCCGCCCGCGACCGTGGTGCACATCAACCAGTGAAGGCTTAAAACGTCCCGTCATGGCACTCGTTGCACAGCGAGGAGGGGTCAATTTCATCTCCCGGATGCACAAACTTCTGGCCGGCGGGCGTGATCTGTTCGAGTTGAGCGCCGCTGCCCTGCGTCAGGATGGTGTGGCAGGCATTGCAATCGTCGGCTTTGATGGTCCGTTTGTCGTTTTCGGTCTTGTGTCTGCCGTCATGGCAGCGGAAGCAGCCGGGCCAGATCAGGTGGCCGATGTTGTCGGGATAGACTTTCCAGCTGGCTTTCATCTCCGGAAAAAAGTTGTCTTCGTAAATCTGCTGCACGAAGGGGATGGCCTGACGAATGCGTGGATCATTGGGATAGCGTTCGGCGAGCAGGGTGGCGATGCCGTCCCGGGCATCCCTGTCCGTTTTGTAATTGTGTGTCAGGGCGTACACCGCGTTGGTTTTAATCCAGGGCAGGGCCGGGTCTATTTCTCGGAGCGACAGGGCCAGATTGACCGCGCTGTCCGGTGACATGTAACGGTGGGCGGGGCGATTGTGACAGTCCATGCAGTCCATTTTGCGGATTTCATATTGGCTGATGTCGTTAGTGAACTTCGGTTCGCGGAAGACGGTAACAACCCCCTGGAAATCCGTCACCCGCACCCATGGGATCCTCTGGCGTCCGGGGTCCGTCGCGAGATATTCCACCGTGTTGCCGACGGTCATGTGCCAGTGAATGCCACCCACCGGGCCGTGCGTGGGGTCGCCGCCACCCACCTTGATGAGCAAACGCACGGTGTAGGTCGAATTGGTTTCGTCGCCCAAAAAACAGGAATACGTGCGGTCGAGATTGCCGACGAATTTTTTCGGCCAGTGGCATTCCTCACAGGTTTCCTGGGCCGGACGCAGGTTCCTGATCGGCGTCGGAATGGGCCGCGGATATTTGTCAAAGGCGGTGGCATAGACCTGATAGGTGCCGGAAAGTTTGGAGCGGACGAACCAGGTGGCGCCCGGCCCGATATGACATTCAGCGCAGGCCACGCGGGCATGGGGCCCGTGCTGGTAAGTCACCAGTTCCGGTTTCATGACGGTGTGGCACGCCTCCCCGCAGAACTGGACCGATTCGGTAAAATTGTACGTGTGGTAGCTGCCGACCGCCGAGACCAGCAGGAAGGCAACGGCACCCGAAATGAAAAAGCCCATCAACCGGCGGTCGCGCGGACGCGACAGATCAATTTTGATTGCCGACGACGCCGCGCCTCCGGCCCGCGCAATCCGCCAGCGACGCAGCAGCAAACCAAGAATGGCAAGCCCCAATCCCAACATCAGAAATCCAGGCGCGACCAGGTACGTCAACACGCCGATGTAGGGATTGGCAAAGTGCGCCAGCGAATCCAGCACAAACAGCAGCAGGAAGGAGAACAAGCTGCCCAGCGCGATCACCAAGCCGGACAAACTCAGCCAGTTGCGGAGGAGCGAGGGGCGGCTGCTGTTGGGTACCGGATTCTCAGTGCTCATGGAGCAAGCGTATTAAAAAATCAGCCCTGTGCAAATCCAAGCGACGCATTCGCCATCGAACGTGGCAAAGCTTGATCTCAACAGCCGGTCGTGTCGGCCATTTCGCAAAGGGTTTTGTAGTATTCATCCTTGGAAAGTCCCAAGGCGCCCGCGCCGAAAGTTTCGGCGTCGTCCGCCGACGCGAATTCGCCGTAGTTGACCGCCACAAGCTGGTAGAGGACCCAATACGGTATTCGGTCCAGTTGGGTCATGAAGACGGGATGAACGTGGATTGTGAAGCCGTCTTCGGGGCGCTCACCGTTGGGTTCGGGGTGGGCGAATTCGCCCGGCAAGAGCGAATCCGCGCCAAATTCAATCTTGCACGGATAGCGGCAGCAGGTCTTGTCCTCCAAAATTTGCAGCAGTTCCTTCCAACCGATGCGCAGGCCGTATTTCCCGCGAATTTCGGCGCCTTTGGCCGCCACGTGCGCGTTGAGCGGCTGGCGGACATCGTTTGCGGTGAGGCGGGCCGGCATGGTGTGAGGCGTCAAGGGTTTGCCGGCGCGCCCGGGGCGGGGGCCGTGTCGCAGGCGCTGGGCCGGCCCTTCGTTGGCCTTGGAGAGTTTGCCCTGTAGAATCGGCACTGACATGCGTAGGAAGACCGTGTAGCACAACAGGCCGAACGCCCAGATGCCGAAGCACACGAGCGTTTCGTTGAGCGTGGGCGTGTATTCAACCATGGCGCCGAGCGGCGTGGGGATGAAACCGGGGATGACCAGGCCCATGCCTTTTTCAATCCAGATGCCCACGATGCAGAGCACGCAGGTGAGGTTGAGCCACCGCAGACTGCGGCTCACCGGTAGCACGAGCAGCACCATGGCGATGAGATTAAACGCAATGGCCGTCCAGATCCACGGCACGAGGGCATGATACCCCTGCAGGCCGAGATACAGGTATTTGGACGAGGCCACGTGCAGGTTGCCGGAGTAAAATTCCTTGAACACCTCGTTCACCAGCAGGAACACGTTAATCAGCATGGAAACCTGCACGATGCCCCGCAGCGTCAGCAGGGCCTTGTCGGAGATCTGATAGTGCGTTACGCGCCGGATGATCTGCAGCGCCAAGATGATCAGCGCCGGGCCGGCCGTGAACGCCGAGGCGATAAAGCGCGGGCCCACGATGGAAGAGTTCCAAAACGGACGGCCTCCGAGGCCCACATAAAGGAACGCGGTGACAGTGTGAATTGACACCGCCCACACGATTGCGATGAATACGAAGGGGATGTAAAACCACCGGGCCGGTTTCTGGTTCCGGTAGCGGCAATACAGCAAGTAGCCGCAGATGTGAACGTTCAGGAGCAGGTAGCCGTTGAGCACGATCACGTCCCAGCTCAACATGGACGCGGGGAAGTTGAACTGCCCGATTCCGGGAATGAGGTGCCAGAAACGGTCCGGCCGCCCCAGGTCCACCGTCACGAATGCCAGACACATGATGATGGCGGCCACGGCCAGCAACTCGCCAAAGATCACCAGGTCGTGCAGCTCCTCGTTGTCGTAAATGTAAACCGGGATGACCATCATGACCGCCGCCGCCGCCACGCCGACCAGGAAGGTGAAGTTCGCGATGTAAACGCCCCACGAAACCTCGTCGCTCATGCCGGTGACAATCAACCCGTGCGCCAGTTGCCTGGCGTAGGCGTTCAGGCCCAGCAGGCAGATGACGGTCAGCGTTCCCATCCACAGGTAATAACGCCAGTCGCCAACGAACGCGATGCGTCCGCAACGCCAGAGGAACACCCAATAATCCCGAATCGCGTGCTGGATTCTCGTCATCATACGTCGAAGTAGTAAAAGAACCGGGGCGAGGTCCCCAATTCCTCCTTCAATTGGATGAACACACGTTTGTTTTTGAGGATGTAGGAAACCTCGCTGTTCGGGTCGCGAATGTTGCCGAACTTTCGCGCTCCGGTCGGGCAGACTTCGAGACACGCCGGATACCGGCCCACGCGCGTGCGCTGGATGCAGAAATGGCATTTTTCCATCACACCCTGGCGCCGCGGACGGTTGCCGAGATAGGACATGTCCGGATTGATGCGTTCCTTCGGAATCGAAGGTTTGGTGAAATTGAAGCGCCGGGCCCAGTAGGGACACGCGGCTTCACAGTAGCGGCAGCCGATGCACCAGTCGTAGTCAATCACCGTGATGCCGTCGGCATCCTGCCAGGTGGCGTGGACGGGGCAGACCTTGACGCACGGCGGGTTTTCGCACTGCTGGCATTGCACCGGCATGTAGAAATAGCCCTTTTCCGGGACCGATTCGGGCGCGTAAGTGTGTTTGGCCTTTTCAATGTCCAGAGAGCCGTGCGGGAGGCGCAGCACGCGGATGTACTGGATTTCCGGGTTGCGCGACAGGTTGTTTTCCGCCACGCAGGCGTGGACGCATTTGCGGCAGCCGATGCAGCGGGTGAGGTTCAGGCAATAAACGAATTCCACGCCGTCCATTGGTTTGAGGTCGCGCACGTGGGGGCGGACGCCGTATTGCCGTTCCACCTCGTTTTCGATGCGCTTGAGGATCTTCTGCATCTCCTCCGGCGTGAGTTCCTTGTAATACTTCTGCATGAACTGCTCGGCTGTGGGCACATCTTCCAGTTCGAGCAGCGGCTTCAAACTCGCCGCCAAGGCCGCCAGTCCGGTGGTCAGCACCGCCGACGTGCGCAGGAAGCTGCGCCGGTCCATGCCGCCCGCGGGTGCCGCGGGATTGCCGCCGCCGTTGGAATTGGAGGCGCCCCTGTTCATTGACTTTCGTGGTTTTGGTTTGGAGCAGGCTGCTGCCCATGCAATTGATGCGGACCCGGCGCGGGTTTTCGGGATGGGAAACGCGGCGAGTGCGGATCATGGCAGTTCACACACGCCTTCCGGTCGGCAACGCCCAGGCTCCGGTCCCAATAGCCGCTGATTCGCCCGTGCGCGCCCGCTTCCCAGTCACGATACGTCGGGCCGTGGCAACTGCCGCACAGAACCGGGCTGTCGGCGAACTTCACCTCACGGCCATCACGGGTTTGGAATGCCAGCAGATTGTTTTCGTCGTGACAATTGAAACAATTGTCGTTCCGTTTGTGGCGTCCGTGCCCCATCACGATGTCGGCGTGCTCCTTCGGGATGATCAGATTGTGCCCGGCGTCGAATCGCAACGGCGGCGGCTTGCCCTTTTCGTGGCAGGCGTAGCAGTCATAATCGGACAGGTCCTCGCCCGCACGCGCCAGGTCCGCATAGGAACGCCGTACCGTGCTCGTGTCCAGAAAGTTCGTGTCCACGAGGGAAATCGGATAAAGCGGAGACGGACGCCCGAGTGGATCGAGAAGGAAGATCGCCGCCAGCAGGAGAAACACGACGGTCAACGCTCCCAACATCGGGCCGGTTTTTGCCAGTGCGCTCATTGTTGCCATGTTCAGCTTGACACCGATGGACAAATCTTGCTCAACGTCCGTTGTTCAACGCTTTGCATTTTATGCCGTTCGATTTCAACGAAAGGCAATCTCTTTTACGCCAACATTTCGGCCCCCTAGAGTTGACCATTGGAATGTTCGCGGATTCCCGAGCCAGAGCGCTCATTGCTGCCTGCCCGAATGGGCTTGCCCCCAAGGATCCGGCGACCTTCCCTCAAGTCCTCACTCAAAAGAGAAGGCTTCCTGACGACTTGTATGCGAGTGCGCGCTTACTTCTTCAAAGTGCGGACATGGGCAATAAGTGCCTTGATCTCGTCGTCGGAGAGGCCTTCTACCGGTTTCATCAGGGTTTTGCCTTCCTTGTCCTTGATACCTTCCTTGATCGCCTTGAAAGCGGCATCGTCGCTAATTCCCTCCTGCACCTTGGCATCCGACAAGTCCTTGATGCCAAGCTTCTGTCCCATTTTGGTCTGGCCTTTGCCGTCGGCGCCGTGGCACTTGGCGCAGTTTTTGTCCCAAAGCTCCTTTCCATCGGCCGCGGCGGCCCTCCACACCGGAGCAGCGGCAAACACCAGAGCGACAACCAGGATTTTAATCAATGTCTTTGTTTTCATATGATACCCACAATCGGCCTTTCAACGGTTCTGTCAACTTTTAGTCAAAAGCGATACTGCATGCTCGCGAAGATCAGATGGCTGTCGTAATTGTTGTAGCCGCCGGAGGTGTCATCGCGGTTGCGGAAAAATCCGTATTTCAAGCTCAGGCGCAGCGCCCTGTTAATCTGCCGGGTGAGGGTGGCGGTGATGCCCTGTTCCTCGTTGCTGGTCCCGAAAGGCTGACTGTAGGTGGAGTTGTTCACGTAGTTGTCGGCCCGGAAAAAATAATAGGCGATCTGCAGGTCTGTTTTGTCGTTCAGCAAATACCCGACCATGGCGTTCGCCGTCCAATAATTGTCGCTGAGGTTCGGGACGGCGTTGGTGAAGCCGAGAGCGCCCGCAGCGGGGGTTTGGAAGGTGTTGTCAAAGGCGTAGGAGGCGCCGAGTTGCAGGTAAAGCCGGTTCAGCGGCGTCCAGTTGATCGAGCCGCTGATAATCTGGCTGGTGATTTCGGCGCTCTCCTCATCGGACAGGGCGATGCCATCGCTGTTGACGTCTCCGCGCGTGTGGACCGTGGAATACTGGAAATCGTAACGGCCAACCAGGCTCAGCGTGGAGAACGGATGCCAGTGCGCGCGGAAATTCAGGTCGTGCGTGTCGAAATTCTGCGCCCGGATGAACAGCGGATAAAAATCGCTCGTGTTCGTCGTCGGCGACAAATGGTAGAACGCCGGGTCGGACAGGAAATGGTAATCGTATGCGCTTGATTTGTAATAATACTGGCCGCCGAAGTTCAGCTTGCGGAGCGGATACCAGTTGGCGCCGAGGGTGTATTTTTGGACCAGGTGCTGCCAGTCGTTGTTGCGGAAGAAATCAACGGTGTCGGATTCGGACACGGTTTCCATCTGGCTGCCGCAGGTTTCCGACCATTGGCCGCGGGCGTAGAGCGACACGTTGCGGATGCCGGTGTAGCGCACTTCGAGGGCCTCGGTTACTTCGAGGAAATCGCGATCCGCCAGGTTGACCGGCTCTCCGTTCGGGACCACCGGGCCGCCTGCAGTGTTGACAGTGGTTTCGTCGAGTTCGACACGCCCCTCGGTGTCCTGCTTTTCCACGCGCAGCGACGGGACGACCACCAGGTTTTCCACCGGTGTGAACATCAGGTTCAGATTGGCAACATACTGCTCGACGTGGGCGCCGCCCGCCAGGTTGTAGAACCCCTCGTCGCGTTGCTGGCTGCGCAAATAATTGACCGGCGGTTCGGACAGGTCGTAGCTGTTGCCATAAATCCGGCTGCCGCCCACGTCGGTGTCCAGCTTGGTGTAGGAGCCGCCCAGCGTGAGTTTGACCTTGTCGTTGAAGCGCGTTGCGGTGAACCCGTGAATGTTGTAGGAGTCCTCGTCCAGCTTGTCCCTCTGGACCACGTAACGGTCCGCGCTTTGTTGCGCGTTGGCGCCGGTGATTTCTCCCGGACGCCGGTGGATGTTGCGCGTATTGTTGTTGTCCAGCATTTCGTAGCTGGCGCCGACGCCGAAAGCGGTGTTGCCAATGGCATGTTTCAGGTCGAGTGAGAATTTGTCGCGCTTCTCGTCAATGCCCAGAAAGGTCGGGACGAAGTTCCGGGTCGTGGGACTGGTGGCCGTGGGCGGCGGCCAGACTCCGGGAGTGTCGACCACACTGGCATCCCCCCAGATCGTGGAATTTTTTTCCCCGTTGCGGAAGGCATGTTCGTAGCGGAACGTGATGAGCGGCAGGTCCGGCAACGTCAGCCCGGCCTCAAACCAAGCCCGGCCGCGGTCGATCGCCAGCTCGTCATCATACAGGGATTGCCAGCGGTTCGTTCCACCGGGGAAGTAACCGCCGCTGCCATCATACCAGGTGCGGAACTCCTCGAAGCCCCCGCGAACAAATCCCTTGTCCGGCGCGGCCAGCTCCAGGTCCACCAGATAGTCGTGGTTGTCAATTATTCCGCGCCCGTTCGCCTGGAACATCCCCTTTTTGCCCACCTTCTGTTCCAGATGAAAATCTTCAATCCCGCCGAAGGCGCCATTCGGCAACTGTTGTCGCTTCAGGAACTGGCCCCGGTCGCCGTCAACCAGCGTGCCGCCCGCGCCAAGTGTGACCCAGTTGTTGAGGTCCGATGCGGCATCGGAACCCCCGGCCGGCAGAGCGGGCTTGACCGCCGCCGTTTTCACCGCGTTCGTGTCCTCTGCGCGCGTGGCTGGAACAGCGGCCAGCCACATGGCGGCGACAAGGCCTGCGGCAACTGTGAACCACCGGCGCCAGTTTTCGGGTTGGGAGGCTGTATTCACGGGTTGCCTTCGGGGTTGAATCATTTGCGTTCAAAAACGCATGGAGGAACCAATTTGCGAACCATGCACGGCCTCATGACAACCCGCACTCCAGCAGGCGCCGCGCGACAGGCGCGTGGTGTGGTCCTGCCCGCCGATGAATATCTTCCCCGTCGCCGTCTGTTGCTGGAAATGGCACCGGAGGCAGAGGGTGGCATTGCGTGTCACCAGCATTTTTTCATTCACCGACCCGTGCGGCTGATGGCAGGTCGTGCACCCCTCGCGCAACGCCTCGTGTTCAAACACGAACGGTCCGAACTGCACCGAGTGACACTTCGCACAGGTTTCATTCTCCGACATCAACTGCGTGCCGCCGCCGATGACCGTGTCGCCCTTGTGAGGATCGTGGCAGTCGCCGCAACTGATCCTGCCTTCCAACACAGGGTGATGAGTGGGCAGGTGAAATTGCCCCATTTTGTCCAAATGGCATTGAAAACAGGTTTCCGGAGATTTGCGCGGATTGATGATGGTGCCGCGCGCTCCGCCGGATTCGTTGTGCAGGCTGCCGGGGCCGTGACACGATTCGCAGCCGATGTTCTTGGCATTGTCGCCCGGCGCCTTCAGCCACGCGTGAGTGGCCGTCTTGAAATCGCGCACCTTGTCGGCGTGGCACTCGTCGCAGGAAGCCGTGCCGGCAAACGTGGCGCCGGGGATCTGCGGCGGCGCGAGAATAGTGCGGGTGACGGTCCCGCAGGAAATCACCACCACCGCCACAAGCAGCGCGCCGGAAATGAAACACACCCGGCGGCGATGCATCCGCATCCAGGATTTGCCGTCCTGTAAAAGTTTGCTGCTGGTTCCATTCCGATTCATGAGGCCGGCCGGGTTACATATTGCATAGTTTTGCCTTAAGTATGATATTATTTCAACAGAGAATTATAGTTAACATCAGGATATAAAAATGTCTTATAGTATAAATAAATTATACTCAAATACCGCCGCGCGGTGGCCGGCTTGGGTTTGAGAAGGACTGTTCCCCAATTTCGCTGGTGACGGTCCCTGCCCGCAAAGACGGTGGTATGGTGGTCGAATCCGTGTTTTTGCCCTATTTGCGGCTAAAGTTGCTGCCAAGACACCATTCCGCGCGTCGCCAAAAAACGCGGTTCGTCCATGCGTCGTCCGCCGCCACCGCCGTCTCCAAAATCATCGGCAAGGCCATGCGCGAAGGCAAACTTTGCTACTACATCAACGATGGCGTCTATCACACCTTCTCTGGCGTCGTCTTCGATCATTGCCATTACCACTTGAAATCCTTCAAACGCGGGCCGACCCAAATCTGCGCGGTGTTCGGGCCGACGTGCGATGCGCTGGACGTGGTCTCGCTGGCGGAGGAACTGCCGGGCGACCTGCAACTCGGCGATCTGCTTTATAGCGAACAAATCGGCGCCTACAGCCACGCGTCCTCGACCTGGTTCAACGGCTTCCCGCCCGCAAACGTGGTGCACATCAACCAGTGACGATTTGAATCGTCCTCGAATTTATTTAACCGCAGAGAACGCAGAGAACGCAAAGGTAGGGACGCACCGTTCGCCGCGGCATCCGCTTTTTATCCACGAATTAACACGGATTTTATTATCCGCAGATTTCGCTGATCTTCGCCGATTTCTCTGGTAGGGACGCTGCGCCGCGGCGTCCGTATTCCATCAACACCTTGTCCCGTCGTAGCCTTGGCGAAGACAGCTCAACTTTTCCAGAATCCGCCACACGACCCTGTTCCATTCGCCAACCGCGTGAGGCTGAACGCCTTTTACGCGGCCTTCCTTGCCGCGCCGAAATCTGACTTGTCTCGGCGAAGCAACAGCGAAGACGGAGTGAAGGCGGGCGCCTCCAGGTTTTAGCGGGGAGCGTACCGGCGTATCGCCGCCCGCAGGGTCTCAAGTTCGAAAGGCTTGCAGATGAGGGAATCAACGCCACCCAGGGGGCAGTCCGAACACGTAAGTTTTTCAGGAAAAGCTGTGATCATCACGACGGGCTGCTTGGGTGAGCGCTTTTTGATGGCAGCGGCCAGTTGATCGCCTTTCATCTCCGGCATGAAGTAGTCGGTGAAAATCATGTCGAACTTGCCGGGCTCAAACAGGGCAAGCGCCTCGGCGCCGCTTTCGGCCTCATCCACGATATAACCGTCGTCTTCGAGCAGCATCTGGACGGACTGGCGGATGAGAGGTTCGTCGTCCACGACCAGTATGTGTCTTTGCCGGCAAGTGCGTTCGTACATCATGCCCACAAAAGTGCATAATCCGTGCCAGCTCATTTACAGCCGGATTCCCATGCATTTTCAACGCCGAGACGCAGAGACGTGCAAAGAAATCAAACCATCAACCCCTGCTGCGTGAGACAAATGTCTTTTACGCGGCCAAATCCGCACCACCCGCCGGGCTTGCCAGCCAATGGAAATTCATTAACCTGCCGTCATGCCCGAATTGAGCCAAATATTGCCGCAGGGCTGGAAGCCCGAAATATCATTAGCCCATGGTGAAACCGTGGGAATAAGGACATGAATCGGATTGTTTCCGCCGAACCACTGTCGGGCTGCCGGTTGAAGGTCACCTTCAACGACGGGTTGAGCGGCATTTTTACTGTCGAACCCCAGCGACGCGGCGGTGTGTTCCTGAAATTGCTGGATGCAAAAACCTTCAACGCCGTCACCGTCAATCCCGACTTTGGCTGTGTGGAATGGCCGGGTGGAGTTGACCTTTGTCCTGATGCGATGCATCAGGCGATGACCGGGTCTGAATTGGAAAAGGAACGTCCCTTGGCCGCGGCTTTGCATGAAGAAGCCAGGCCGGCGAACAAACCTTCCCGCAAACGGAAGAATTGAACCGCAAAGAACGCAAAGAGCGCAGAGAAACGCTCAACGCTCAACTTTTCCAGAATCCGCTGCACGACCCTGCTTGTTGCTTTCTTCTGACTCCTGACTCCTGACTTCTGGCTCCTTGCTTCCGCCAGTTCGTGCTCCCAAATCCTTACCACCTTCCACCCTGCCCTGCGCAAAGTCGCGGCCCGCCACGTGGCGGCCATGCCGCTATACGTGGTTCACCACCTGGTCGCGGGTTTTGTTGCCCTCAATTTTACGTCGCCACCAAGCCGCGCGGTGCGCTGGCCACGTCGCGTGCTTGGGACAACCGTGCCAGAAAACATTCTTGCTTGAGCGCCAGCCTCAAGGGCAATCTGGCTTAGATTAAAAGCTCACAAATGGGAGACGACTGGTCACGCGAAGAGGTGGAAGCAGCTGTATCGGATTATTTCGATATGCTGGCGATGGAGCTTCGCGGCCAGCCTTTCAACAAGGCGGAGCACAATCGGAATCTCCAGAAATTACTCAAAAACCGCCCGAAGGGTTCAATCGAACGCAAACATCAAAATATTAGCGCCGTCCTTATCGAACTTGGCTATCCCTACATTGACGGCTACAAACCACTCGGAAACCAAAATCAAACGCCTGCGGCGTTGGGGGACCCCGTAGTTCGCCGCGTCTAGAATATCGTAGCTGACCTCGTAACCTAATCTCTGAAGTTCAGAACGCAGTTTTTTGAACCGGCGATTCTTGGCAAGCTTGGGAACGTTTTCAAGCATCACGGCTTTGGGGCGCAAAACCCTGACAAAACGGAGAAACTGAAAAACCAAATCGTTTTGTTCGTCCTGGCCGATACGGCCATTGAGCGTCGTCATCGTGGAAAAACCTTGGCAGGGCGGGCACCCGGCGAGCAAATCAAGCTGGCCACGTTCGATTTTCAGCCGGCGCATGACCTTGGCAGCAGTGAGCTTGCGGATGTCCTGCTTCCATATCACAACATGCTTGTGATTGGCTTCGTATGTCTCAACCGCCAGTGGATCGTTTTCGACCGCGCCAACAACACGAAACCCGGCTTGCGTCAAACCCAGCGTCAGCCCGCCGCAACCTGAAAATAAATCAATGGCTGTAGGCTTCTTCACGCGCCCACTCCTTTGCAGAGTTGATCCACGCTGACGCCAAGTGCGCGGGCGAGGGGATGACAATCTTGATTCCTGGATTGCGGACGCCGCGTTCGATGCCGCTCAGGTAAGTGCGGTCGAGGTCGGCTTTTTCGGCCAGCTTGTCCTGGGAGAGGCCGGCGTCATTTCGCAAATGGGCTATGTTACGCCCGAATTGAACAAGGGTGGAATTGCGTTTAGGCATAACACCCATGTTATGCCAGTTGGCAAGCCCAGCGTCTGTGGACTATCGGCTACAAACTAAACGAAGGCGGGAAGCAGAAAGCGAAAGGCTTCCACCGTCGCCAAGGCTATGGTGGACAGGAAAGGCTAAAGTGAAAACCGGGGGTTCTTTGCGCTCTCTGCGTTCTTTGCGGTTATATCCGCGTTCATTCGTGTCCATCTGTGGTTAAAATTCTCCGTTCCCTTCGTTTCCTTCTGTGAAAACGGGCTGCCCGGCTTTGCGCTCTTTGCGTTCTCTGCGGTTAAAATCCGCGTCCATCCTCCACCTGTCGGCCATGGCTTCCAAGCACCGTTGGCACTCCATCCTCAATTCTCGTCCTTGGTCGCAGCGCGACAGGCTGCGGATGGAACCGGTTTTATCATTTGGGCGGGTAATTCCCAAAATCCAGCCCGAACTGGTGATCGGGCGCGCTGGGCTTGAATTCACGATAGGCATCGCCCTGCCAGACGATCAGTTCCAATTCCGGCGTGTTCTTCAAATTACGGCCATAGGTGTATTGCCTGAAATTGTGCACACGCACGCCGTACACGGCGACAATCACGTCCCCCTTTTTCATGCCGCCGGACTTTAACAGGTCGTTTTCCTGCTTGATCAACACGCCGTCTGCCGGCGGGTCGTGAAAATCGTTCAAAGAAACTTTTTCAATTCCTTTCGGGAACAACTTTCGAATGCGCTTCTGCGCTTCCGGCTCAAAACGCCGGTCGCCGGTTTTCGACAGGTAGCGGGCGCAAAAACCGAGCAGAGGGGCCGGATTGTCATAGCGCTCCTCGATTTTGAGGTACACGCCGTAGGCCTGGTCGTAGTTGGTCGTGGCTTCCAGAAAATACCCCATCGCCTGCAACCCCCGATTGGAATAAACCTCGGCGGCAAAATCCGCAATTTTACGCGCCTTGTCGGTCTGGCCTTTCTTTAAATAATACTTCACCCGCCATTCGGAATTGTTGGCCACGCGGACGCTGTCGGGATCGGTGTCCGCCGCTTTGTCGAAGTATTGCGCGGCCTTGTTCTCATTCGTCTGGCCCAAGGCATAGTCGCCCAGGTCGTAATAGCAGGCCGGATTCAGTTCGGCCGCCTGGAGCATGTATTTTTCATATAACTCGGGTTGCTTGTAAGCCGCACAAGCCACGGTCCGCAACGCAAACACCGAGTACGGCAGCAAGCCGCGATACAAAGTCATCGCCTGGTCGTACGTCGGACAATTGGTGTATTTTTTTGTCAGGATGAAGTTGGCAATGCGGCAATCGTAAGGCGCCAGTTCGTGGAGTTGTTCGAAACGCGCGACGGCATCCGGCCGGTTGGTCAGGCCGGGAGGCGTCAGCCGCGGATTCAAATCGTACACGGTCCCCGGCAGGGGGTTGTGGTTATGCCATTCTGACAGGAAAAGATTGGGAACGGGGTGATACCAATCAGCAAAGGAAACCCGGTACCAAAGCCGATTCCAGCATTCCGCCGGGACCAGATGAGGAGTGGCCACGGTCACCTTGATGCCATCATCCACGGACTTGTGGTACGTCGCTTCATTGGTGCAATTGAAACGGCGAACGAAGGGATACAACCGGAGCCCCCAAAATTTCGCGTCACACTTGGCCGAAAATTCCGCAGCATCATCGGGAACACCCCACCGGTGCATCATAAAATTGTAGTTTTGCTGGACAGCATGGCAGAGGTGCCGCTGCAAAAACATGGCCCATTGACCCCAGCCGATGATGTACACATGAACTTTCCCGTCGGTGGCGGTGGCGAAACAACGTTCCGGCATTTCGTTCAAGGCTTTCACCAACCCGTCCCGCGCCAGTTCCTTGTTGTGCGACAGTTCATACACGCTGCCGATCTCCTGCAGTTCGAGCGGAATGGAAACCCTCAGCAATTGATGTCCCATTTCAACCGAATATCCCTCCTGATTGGCCGCGCGGACGAAATCAATGGTCTGCTGCTGGCTGTCGTTGAGTTTCGGCCAGGCGATGGGAGCGCTGACATAGTCGGCCCAGGCCGAAAACCATTCAACGCCCTCGATTCGGGAAAGGCCGTTCATCTGGTCCAACGTGCGATAATCTCCGGTGTTGCGCGTCCGCAAAGCGCGAACCATCTCCGCCACGGCCACGTCATTGGTGTCCATGCCGTTCAACAGCGCCAGCGCCAGCGCCTGATCCCCCATCAACGTCAGCGATATCGCTTCCGCCATCCGCCCGTTGATCCCGTAAGCGTTGGTGCCGCCCAGGAAACGCACCATGGTCAGATGCGCCGTCAGGCGGGACAGGGGCGAACGGACTTCGTAAAAATTCCCCGAATGCTCGCGCAGCATGAAGGCACCCAGCAATACCGCCGCTTTTTCGTGCAATTCCGGATTGCCAAAATCCTTTTCCAGGGCCGCCGACCATTTCTGGTTTTCCTGCTCGATGGTTTCCGGCGTGCCATCGGTCAGCCGCGACAACAGTGTCGTGTCGTCCGATCGGGTCCCGTTGCCCGCTTTCAACCCCACCGCCCGGGCCAGTTCCTCCGCCACGGCCTGATAAACTGCCGGCGACCAGATTGGTCCGTTGACGTTTACCTCCAGCTTCAGGTCGCTCGATTTCGGGTCCAGACGGATTTGCACCGCATACACGGGCGCATCTTTGGGCGAGCCGGGTTTTTCCGTGGCGGTCACGGAAAAATATTTCCGGTCCGGCAACCGGTGGGACGCAGCGTAAACCATCTGTTCCGCCAGGTCGGCCACCACCGCGTCCACGATGAATTGCGACTCGGTTTGAAACGGGGTCTGAAAATAGGCGGACTGATTTCCCGGCTTCGCGGATGATTTCGGCTTGCAGCCGATGGCAAAACACATTGCCAGCAGGATGCAGGTTAAAATTAAACCGTGGGTTTTGAATACGGTGAGCGGGTTCGATTTGAAAATGCCGCGGAACGAAGGGATGAATTTGCGCATTTCCGCAGGTGACATTTTGCGGGTGGTCATGACGCGATAATGCACCCGTCCATAATCGGAGGCCAGTGTTTTTCGGAGATCCCAGTTGGCAAGCCCGGCGTCTGTGGACTATCGGCTACAAACTGAGGGGCGAAAATCGAGAATGGAGGATTGAAGATGGCGGATGGCCGCGCGGCAGCACGGCCCTACCATGGACAGAAGGAAATCTGCGCCTGTCCTGCATAGCGCAAGACGCGACGAAGGATTCATCTGCCCGTCCTCCGTAGCAGGGTTACTGCGGAGGGTGGACGCCATCTGCGGATAAAACCCGGCGTTCCTGGCGCCTTGGCGGTTAAAAATCTTTGCGCCTTTGCGTGAAAACTAATTAGAGGCTAAACCGCGTAAAGCGGGCCACGCGGTTTGTATCTTGTCACCCGTCACCACGCAGTTTGACCAGCCGGCGCTTCAGTTCGCCCGGATGCGGGTCCACCCGTGGTTCATGGCTTTTCCGTTCCGGGCGCGCCGGGGCGGCGGCTCGGTATCCACGCGTTTGGAAGCCACCCATGGTGCTAGCAAGGGTTTGCCATCGGTACCGGGGCGGAAGGTGCCGCGAAAGTCGTCAATCTGTTTGCAAACCTCGGCGCGGGTGAGCTTTCTAGGGGTGGTCATGTGTCAGCTTGCCGCAGACAGGCTCTGATGGCAAGCAGCATTGTATCGAAAATCGAAGACCCATCGTCACCAAGGCTATGGTGGACAGGGAAGGCTAAATGCTAAAGTGAAAACAAATTCACAAGCTCGTCTCTTTGCGTTCTTTGCGTTCTCTGCGGTTAAAATCCGTTGAGAGTTGAGAGTTGAAGGTTGAGAGAGAAACGGCTCGTCAGGAGCCTCGCCCCACCTTTGCGTTCCTGGCGTCTTGGCGGTTAAAATCCGGTCACTCGAACAAATCCACAAACTGCCATTCTCATTGACTTTTTCCACCAAATAAGATACTAAAATGCCCTGTGCATGTGCTTCGTTCCGCGGTTTCTTTGCTGATGTTGATGGTCATTGGCGGATCCCTCAGCGCTTTGGCCCAAGCCCCGATCATCAAGGTCCAACCGCAGAGCCAGACGGTTCCCGCGGGAGGCCGGGTGCTGTTGAAGGTCGGCGCGACCGGAAGCGCCCCATTGAAATACCAATGGCTTCACGACAGCGTGCCGGTCGGCGGCGCAACGAATGTGTTTCTCCCCATGGACGGCGTCGGGATCAATCAGGCGGGAAGCTACCGGGTGGTCGTGTCCAATTCTCTCGCCAGCGTGACCAGCGCCGTGGCCAGGGTCAGCGTCCCGGCGAGGGGATACGTGGCCACCTGGGGCATGTTCGCGGAATTCCCGTTGCCCGGCGCGAAGACCATCGCCCTGGCCGCCGGCCCGGACCACGGAGTCGGGTTGCGGCGCGACGGAACCGTCATCGCCTGGGGCGACAACTTCCAACGCCAGTGCATGGTGCCTCCGGAACTGCAGGATACGGTGGCCATCAGCGCCGGTGACCTGCACAACTTGGCCTTGACGGGGGACGGGACGGTCGTGGCTTGGGGTGTCATTTACCGTGATTTCAATTTTTACGGCCAAACCACCGTGCCGGGCAATCTGGGCACCTCGATGGCGGTTGCGTGCGGCCAGTATCACAGTCTGGCGCTATCGGTCAACGGCACGGTCCGGGCCTGGGGTATTTCCAATTATGTACCGCCCACGTTGAATGGCGTGGTGGCGATCGCCGCCGGCGGAGCGGGTTACCGGAACCTGGCGTTGCGAAACGATGGCAAGGTGGTGGCGTGGGGAGAGGCAACGAATGTTCCGGCGGGGTTAAACAATGTGAAGGCGATTGCCTGCGGTAACACCCATTACGTGGCCCTGCGAAACGACGGGACGGCGGTCGCGTGGGGCACGGGAGCCGGCACCAATATTCCCGCGGGCTTGACTGGTCTCCAGGCGGTTGCTTGTGGCGGGGCCCACAGCCTGGTCTTGCGGAGCAACGGGACGGTGGTGGCCTGGGGGGACATCGCCACCGTGCCCGCGGGCTTGAGCAACGTCGTGGCCATCGCGTCGGGCTCCGGAAACAACCTGGCGGCGCGCGAGGACGGCACGATCTGGTCGTGGACTGCCAGCGGCAGCGATGTCCTGGGTTTTAATAATGCCACCGCGGTTGCCGTGGGAGAAGGACATGGTTTGGTGTTGAGGAGCAACGCGACGGTATCGGCCTGGGGCGATAATACTTACGGACAGCTTAACGTGCCGTCGAATTTGACCAACGCGGTGGCGATTGTCTGCGGTTGGGACCATAGCCTGGCGTTGCGCCGCGACGGAACGGTGGTGGGTTGGGGTTATAATTACAGCGGGCAAACCAACGTGCCCGCGGGCCTCAGCAATGTCGTGGCGATCAGCGCCGACTTCGACACCTCCATGGCCTTGCGCAACGATGGGAAGGCGTTTTCGTGGGGTGATGTTCCCACAAATACCGAGGTCGGCGAGAGCAATCTCATCGCCATCGCCGTCAGACACGGTCGAACCATCGCATTGCGGAACGACGGAACCGTGGCCGGGGGCAGCGATGTGCCGGCGGGTTTGAGCAATGTGATCGCGATCGCCGTAGGCGGTCAACACAGCCTGGTGTTGTTCAGCAACGGCACCGTCCAGACCTGGGGCGACTACTACTATGGCGATCCGCAGGGCCTGCCGCCGGCGGATGTAACCAATGTGGTGGCCATTGCCTGTGGCCAGGACCACAGCCTGGCTTTGAGAGGTGACGGCTTGGTAGTGGGATGGGGGGCTGGCCTCTACCAATATGGCATTGAACCGAATCTCGGCCAAAGCTGGCCGCCGATCGGCTTGCGAAGCGTCATTGCCATCACAGCCAACCGGTGGCGTTCCGCCGCGCTCTATACGATCGATCCCCAACCGTTCAGCCTGACTGACAGCCAATGGGATCCCGCGGATGGCTTCTCGTTTTTCTTCCGGGGTGAAGCCTGGCAATCCTATCAGATTCAAATCTCGGACAACCTGATCGACTGGATCAATGCACTTGAGGTTTGTTCACCGGACGGCCAGTTCGGCTTGTATGATCCGGATGCCCTTTATTACCCGCGAACGTTCTACCGCGGAATGGCCCAGAATTATCCGGTGATAGCGCCGTAAGGGCTGGACGATGGAATCTGATCAAGTGTCCGTGAACCATCGGCTACCACGTAAAAAACTTCGTTTCACGTGGCAGGCCTGCGTAAAAAACTTCGTTTCACGTGGCAGGCCTGCGTAAAAAACTTCGTTTCACGCGGCAGGCCTCGTAAAAGGCTTCCACCGTCGTCCCGCGTGCGGGATCCCGCCGTCGCTGCGCTTTGGCGCGGCAAGCTGGCGGACATCCAACTTCGCCAAGGCTTCGATGGACAGGGGGAAGGCTAAAGGAAGAAGTCAGGGAAAGTGAACCGCTAATTTTCACTCACCTGTCCTCTCCATCCTCCGTAGCAGTGCTACTGCGGAGGACGGGCGTAGCTTCTTGGCGAAGGATGGATCAGCGCTGACCTGCCGCGACGGGCGCGAGCACGGCGGGTGAGCGGAGATAAGTGGTTTAATTCTTCCGTTTACGGGAAGGCTTGTTCGCCGGCCTGGCTTCTTCATGCAAAGCTGCAGCCAAGGGACGTTCCTTTTCCGATTCAGAACCGGTCATCGCCTGATGCATCACGTCAGGGCAAAGGTCAACGCCGCCCGGCCATTCCACACAGCCAAAGTCGGGATTGACGGTGACGGCGTTGAAGGTGTTTGCGTCCAGCAATTTCAGGAACACGCCGCCGCGTCGCTGGGGTTCGACAGCAAAAATGCCGCTCAACCCGTCGTTGAAGGTCACCTTCAACCGGCAGCCCGACAGTGGTTCGGCGGAAACAATCCGATTCATGTCCTTATTCTACTCCAACGGCGGGATTTTGGAAGGCTCTTGATTGCGACTGGCCAGATCCCACGCCTGTCGCAGTTCCGTGCGATGCAATGCCGCCCATTCAAGGACGAGCGCCTGCGCCCGCCGGCTCATGCCTCCCTCAATGACTTCGAGGGTGTTAATATTCACCTTGATTTCTTCGCCTTGATAAACCGCGTGAAAGTGCGGCGGTGGATGGTCGCCATAAAACATGCGAATGATGATTCCGTAGAAACGGCTCAATTCGGGCATAACGGCAGGTTAATGAATTTCCATCGGCTGGCAAGCCCGGCGGGTGGTGCGGGAGTTGAGCCGCGTAAAAGGCGTCCACCGTCGCCAAGGCTATGATGGACAGGTTGCCTCACGCGGCGAACCGGCGTAAAGCTTCCAACTTCGTTCCGCGTTGCGGGACTTCGATGGACAGGGCGCCACGCGGCAGGCCGCTAATCTTCACTTATTCCTGCTTGATGCGATAAAACTTGGCGGCGGCAACGGCATTGGTATCCGTCACCAAAGCATCAAAACCATTCCCCGAAACGTCGCCGCCGGGCAAATTGCTCCAACTGCCGGGGCTTAGATCGGGGGAATACTCCACCAAATACTGTTGGCCGGAAAAGGTGTGGAAGCGGATTGCCGGGTTGGGGGTTGCCTGCTTAATGGAACTGATTTTAAGATCTATGGTTATCGCCAGACAATGATCATATCCAACCGCAATTGCCACGACGTTACTCAACCCCGCTGGCGGAGTCAGACTCAAACTCCAAGTGGACAGCATACCGTCATTTTTAATGGCAAAAAAGGGCGCAATTGCCACAACATTGCTCAAACCGGCGGGAACGTTCGTCGCTGAACCGGAACCCCAAGCAACCACTGTGCTGTCATTCTTAAGCGCCATACTGCTATTCCCTCCCGCAGCAATAGCCACCACGTTGCTCAAATCGGAGGGAACATTCGTAGCCAAACCCAAACCCCACGCGACCACCGTCCCGTTGCTTGCCAGCGCCAAACTGTGATAATTGCCGGCGGCAATCGCCATGACATCGGTCAACTCTGACGGCATATTTGTGGCCGAACCGGAACCCCACGCCACCACCGTGCCGTCGTTCTTAAGCGCCAAACTGTGAAGCCGGCCGGCGGCGACTGCCACAACATTGTTCAATCCGCTGGGAACGTTTGTTTGGCCGGAAGAGTTGCCGCCCCAGGCGACAACCGTGCCATCGCTTTTTAGTGCGAGAACGTGTACCGGTCCTGCGCTGATGACCACCACGTTGTTGAGACCGGGCGGAACGTTTGTGGGACCGCCCGATCCGCCGACTCCGTTGGCTCCCCAGGTAGTTACCGTCCCACTGCTGGAAAGAGCCACGCTGTAGCCCGCGCCAGTATCAATTCCATTTGCCCCTACGGCCACGACGTTGCTCAAGCCGGCCAGTGCGACTGCTTTGCCGTGGCTATTGTTTCCCCACCCAACGATTCGACCGGGCGTTGTGGTCGCGGCAGGAAGCTGGGGAGAAACGATCAAACCGCCAGCCAGCAGAAGCAAGCATGGCCGGAATAACATCGAACTAACCCAAAGCCCCGGCGAAATGACCTGACACTGTTTCATGCGGATATGAACTATTATTCCCGTTCCTGATTATACGGCTTTTTTTAAACATAAAAATGACGGCGTGTCAAACCTGTTCGAAACCGGGACAAAGTCATGCGCGATAGACCGGCGTAAAGCTGCGCCACGCGGCAGGCTCGCGTAAAAGCTTTCAGCTCACGCGGCAGGCCGCGTCGAATCCTGAGGAACTATGGGTAGAACACCCCATTGCACCGGCGCGGATTCCCCGGTTATGTTGAGTTCCATGATGATAACAGTATTTGTTATTATGTTTTTGTTGGGTTTGTTGACGATTCAAACCTAGTCACTCGCCACGCCACAAGCAGGTGACAGGTGGCGAGTGGCAAGTGACACGAGGGGGTTTGGGTTATCCGTGTTAATCCGTGTCCACCTGCTCGCGATTCATCGGAGTCCGTGGTTGAAAAAGTCTTTCGTGTGGTTCGTGTCTTTCGTGGTTAAAAAAGCGGACGCCCCGGCCCTTCGTCGCCAAGGCTTCCGTCTTCGTCCCGCATTGCGGGACTTCGCCGAGACAAGATGCTGCGGCAGGCGGTGCGTCCCTACCAGAAAATTGGCGGCAATTAGCGCAATTGGTGTAAAAGCGTTTTTTTGTGTTGGCTGATGACCGAATTATTTGCTGCTGTTCGTGGTGATCTGCACTTCCAGTTGGTTGTCCACATTCCCGGCGTGCGCGATCCGATTCGCGATTTCACCGATGAGACGTTTTTCCTCGGCGCTGTTGACCGGCCCGCACAGGATGACCCGGCCATCAATGGCGGTGATCTTCACGTTTTTGGCATTCACGGACATTCTGCTGTCAGCGTTGATTTCCTGACGAATCTGCGCCGCAGTGTTCGCGTTGGCCGGGCGGTTGCCCTGATTAAGCGTGGTCAGCGTGCTGCTGACGCGATCACGAACAATTGGCCGGGTGTTGTCAGCGTCAGTCGTCGCGGTGGTGCTGAAGTAAGGCACAACGTTGTAGGCGTGATAAACTCCGCCGGCATAACCGGGCTGGCTGAAATCGGGCCATCGATTGGCCTTGAAGTGCGGTGAATTGGCCAGCATATCCTTTGAGGCGTCAAGCTGGAGGGTGTCATGTGCCGCATTGAACCGGAGTGCGGTGGGCGGCACGGCGCTCAACTCGTCGCCCAGCCCGATGTATCCGCCGGACGAAATGATGACCGCCACGATGCGGCCCGCCGATACATCCACCATCAAGTTCTCCACCTTGCCAAGTTTCTGGTCCTGCAGGTTCTTCACCGGCGTGCCCATGAGCCGGCTCGCCTTCTGCACATAACCCAGCCGCGACCAGGCATTGTTGGCCCGCCGCTCATTTGAGTAATATTCCCGCGTCCAGGTTCCGTCCGGGTTGCGGGTCGAAATCCAGTTGTTGGTTGCCTCCAAATTGCCGGCTATTGCCACATTATTTGCTTTGTCCATGGTGCGCGCTCCCTCCGTATTGATTGATCCATCCATATTGTGGGGCAAGGTTGCGGCGACCGTTCCATCCAGGTTGGCATTCCTGTATCCGTCATTATCGGCAACGAAGTAAGGTTTTTCACCGTAATAACCATAGACTTCAGTCACCCGATTGGACTGCGTGTCTTTGTCCCACTTCGAGGTGTCAAACTTGAGGGCCGCCGCGAGTTTCGCTTTGCTGGCGTTCAGATGAAGGACTTTATCCGCGGCATCGTGCCGCAAGGCTCCCGGCGGCACCGCAGTGAACGTGTTGCCCATGCCGGGAAATCCACCGGTGGAAAGAATCACCTGGACGATCCGTCCGGACTCCACATCCACAGCGAGGTCTTCCACGTTGCCGAGTCTTTCGTTCTGATAGTTATTGACCGTCATCCCGATGATATCGGTGGCTTTGGCCGCGCCGTTCAGCCGTTCTGAGCGTGCCTGGGTCAGGTGTTGACGAGGGGAGGCGGTTTCATCCGTTTTGGGATTAAGTGTTTCCTGGGCCAACGCCGAGAACGCCAGGAGAGACGCGGCGGACGCGCTGGTAATGATTTGGAATTTCCGTTTCATATAATTTTTTCCGTGTTTATTTAAAGCGGTTTTTTGTCACAGCCTTAACAACAATAGGCGGGGAACCTGACGAGGGCTATGGGGTGTTACCCTACTGAAGATTTCGTGAACTCAGGCAGCAGGTGACAGGTGACGAGTGGCAGGTGACACAAAGGGGATTGGGTTATCCGTGGTTAACCAAAGGACACCGCAGCGCAGCGTCCCTACCTTTGCGTTCTTGGCGCCTTGGCGGTTAATCAATCCGTGTTCATCTGTGTAAATCTGTGGCTAAAAACATGTGGCTTACTTCGCCCCACACCATGGGCTTGAATTCCCACCCGGCCTGCGCCATGCTGCCTGAAATTTATGAAGCCCAATGATTTTTCCGATGCCCGGGTGCTCGTCACCGGCGGCGCGGGCTTTATCGGCAGTGCGCTCGTCTGGGCGCTGAACCGCCGCGGCTGCGACCGCATCGTCGTTTGCGACCGCCTCGGCACGAATGAAAAATGGCGCAATCTCACGCCGCTGCGCTTTGCCGATTACGTCGAGGCCGACGAGCTGCTCCCACGGTTGGAAAGCGGGGCATTGGGCAAATTTGACCTCGTGTTGCATATGGGCGCCTGCTCATCCACGACCGAGCGCGACGCCGGTTTTCTCATCCGCAACAATTACGAATTCACCCGGGACCTCGCCGCCTGGGTGCTCGGGCAAAAAACGCGGTTTGTTTATGCGTCGTCCGCCGCAACTTATGGCAACGGCTCGGCAGGCATGGACGACGATGACAGCAAGCTGGACAGGTTGCGTCCGTTGAACTTGTATGGCTATTCGAAGCACCTTTTTGATTTGCACGCCAAGCGCGCGGGTTTTTTGAACCGCATGGTCGGTTTGAAATACTTCAATGTTTTTGGCCCGAACGAGGCCCACAAGGGTGACATGCGCTCACTCGTGCATAAAAGTTTCGGGCAGGTGCAAACCGAAGGCGTCATCCGGCTGTTCAAAAGTTACCGCTCCGATTTTCGCGACGGTGAACAGAAGCGCGATTTTCTTTACGTGAAAGACGCCGTGGCGATGACCTTGCATCTGGCCGCCAGCAAAAGGGCCGGCGGCCTGTTCAACATCGGCTGCGGCAAGGCGCGGACATGGCTGGACCTGGCGCGCGCCGTTTTTGCCGCGTTGAAACGCAAGCCGAAGATTGAATTCATCGAGATGCCGGAAGCCATTCGCGGCAAATATCAGTATTTCACGGAGGCGAACCTTTCCCGGCTGCGTGCCGCCGGTTACACCGCGCCCGTCACGTCGCTGGAAGATGCCGTGAGCGATTACGTCCGCAATTATCTCGTGCCGGGCAAGCGGCTCGATCCGGCGGTGGCGTAAAGATATAAAGCGCCAAAGGCGCGGCGGAAAATAGCCCGCAGTTTCAACTGCGGGTTGACGTTACAAAATGATGAAGCCCCGAAGGGGCGGCTGAATCAACCGTCCCGCCGGGACGAAAAATTCCACGGTGACGATGTCCCGGCGTTGAAACACCGGGCTATTGTCATTTGCCGCGTTGCGGCAATTTCACCGCCATGTAACTTGCCAGCGGCCGGGTTTTATTGTCATTTTAAGCGGGAGTGAAATTGAAAATTTCCATCCACGTCCTGCTGGTTGCCTTCACCCTGACAGTGGCGCGAGCGGCCGCTTCGTTGGAGAATTTCGACGCGACGACTGAAGTTGTCGGCCGCAATACCAGCGGCTTCGAAACCCCGGTCAATCAACTGGTCACGCCCGCTGGCACCCTCATCGAACTTCCCGGCATGAGACCGCTGGCGCTGGCGCTGAGTCCCGACGGCAAACTGCTCGTGACCGCCGGGCTGACGCGCGAAGTGGTTGTGGTTGATCCGGCAACCGGTAAAATCCTGCAACGCGTTTCCCTCCCGTCGAACCAGGCGCAGGAACCAGTAGCGGTCTCCACCGCAATCCGTTCGCCGGATGAAAAAGCGCAGGTCAGTTTCACCGGTCTCGTCTTTTCACCGGATGGCTCGCGGATTTATCTTTCAAACGTCAACGGCGACATCAAGGTTTTCGGCGTCCAGCCGGGTCACAAAGTCGTTCCGCTGATTTCCATTCCGCTGCCGCCGGCCAATGCGCCGTTGCGCACGTCGGAAATTCCCGCCGGGATTGCGGTTTCACCGGATGGCAAAAAAATCTACGTGGCGTTGAACCTTTCCAATCGCCTGGCCGAACTGGACGCCGCGACCGGCCGCGTGTTGCGGATTTGGGACGTGGGCGTGGCGCCTTATGACGTCGCGCTTGCCGGCCGCAAAATTTATGTCAGCAATTGGGGCGGCCGCCGGCCCGATGCCGACAGTGTCACCGGTCCCGCCGGTGATGGCACCCGTGTGCGGGTGGATTCCCGCTCCATCGCCAGCGAAGGCTCGGTGTCGGTGATTAACCTGGTGGACGCGACGCCTCGTCGCAACGATGTAGACGTGACGCCCTCGTCGCGCAAATCGGACGGCGACGGGGCGTCACCACCACAAACTGAACTTCTCACCGGTCTGCACGCCGGCGCGCTCGCGTTGTCTCCAAACGGACGCTGGCTTGTTGTGGCCAACACCGGCAGCGACACGTTGAGCGTCATTGATACGCGCACGGACCAAATCGTCGAAACGGTTTGCGCACGGCAGAACCCGGGCGATTTGTTCGGCGCGCAGCCGAATGCGCTGGCGTTCGACAAGTCGGGCAAAACGCTTTTTGTTTGCAACGGCACGCAAAACGCCGTCGCCGTTTTCCGGTTCAAACCGGGCGAATCGAAATTGCTCGGCCTGATTCCCGTCGGCTGGTTTCCCGGCGCGATTGCCTTCGATGCATCGCGGAAGGAAATTTACGTGGCGAACATCAAAAGCCTGGGCCGGGGAGGCCTGGACAAATCCAGCCAGACAAGATTTTACTCGAAACAATACGCGGGTTCGCTGTCGCTGGTGCCGCTGCCCGCGAAAAGGGAACTGGCGGCGTTTACGCAAACCGCGCTCGCCGGTTTGCGTTATCCACTGCTGGCCCAGGCCAGGCTGCCGGCGCGCACCAACCAACCCACGCGACCGGTACCGGAGCGCGTCGGCGAGCCGGGCGTGTTCCAACACGTCGTTTACATCATCAAGGAAAACCGGACTTACGATCAGGTGCTCGGCGACGTGAAGGAAGGCAATGGCAACGCCGATTTATGCACCTTCGGCGGGCGCGTCACTCCGAACCAGCACAAGCTGGCGCGCGATTTCGTGCTGTTGGACAACACCTATTGCTGCGGCATTTTGAGCGCCGACGGACACCAGTGGGCGGACACGGCGTTAGCAACAGATTACGTGGAGCGCGAGTTTGCCGATTGGCCGCGCAGCTATCCCAGCGGGGGCAGCGGCCTGGACACCAGGGATGCGCTGGCCTATTCCCCGGCGGGATTCATCTGGAACAACGCTCTCGCACATGGCAAAACGCTGCGCGATTACGGCGAATTCGCCACCGCCGTTACGCGCTGGAAAAATTCCGCGCACAAGGACAAACCGCATTTCACCGATTGTTACCATGAATTCCTCAACGGCACGGACAACCTGGCCATCGGGTGTGAACCGGACATCGAATCGTTGCGGCCTTATCTCGCGACGAACACGGTTGGCTGGAACCTGGATGTGCCGGACGTTTTTCGCGCCGCGCAATTCATCAAGGAACTGAAACAATTTGAGGCCGACGGCAACTTCCCCAACTTCATCATCATCTGGCTGCCGAATGATCATACCAGCGGTGTGAAATTTGGTTCACCGACGCCCGCCGCACAGATGGCAGACAATGACCTGGCGTTCGGCCGGATTGTCGAGGCCGTCAGCCACAGCCGGTTCTGGACGAACACGTGCATTTTTGCCATCGAGGATGATCCGCAAAGCGGGTGGGACCACGTGAGTGGCTACCGCACGACGGCTTACGTCGTCAGCACCTACACCAAACGCGGCGCGGTGGTCAAAACGCAATACAATCAGACCAGCCTGTTGCGCACGATGGAACTCATGCTCGGTCTGCCGCCGATGAATCAGATGGATGCAACGGCCACCCCAATGTTTGACTGTTTTATCCCGCCCGGGGCGGAACCGGATTTCACACCGTTTGATGCCGTGACCAACAATGTGCCGCTCGACGAGATGAACCTGCTGCCAAAATTCATTTCCGACCCGCTTTTGCGCAAGGACGCCTATGCTTCGGCGCGCCTGCCGTTCGACAAGGAGGACCAGTGCCCGGAGGATTTGTTCAACCGCATCCTCTGGCGTGCGACAAAAGGTTCGCAAACCCCTTATCCAGTTTGGGCGGTGAAAGCGGTGGATGATGATTGATTGCCGGCCGGCTTCCGCCCCTGGTGGGAACTGCTTCCGGTCGGACGATTTCAATCCATAAAAAATACCGACATTTCTTGTAACTTTGGCCGGGTTTTGCCTAAGTAGTGGATAGGCACCATTAAAAAATCATGGAACCCATGCTGCCAACCCCTGAACCCGCATCCGCCCCGCCGCCACCCGCCAGCTCGCCGGCTGGACGGCTGCTGAATGTCTTTGCCGCGCCGGGCGACGTTTTCAATGAAGTGAAAACCGCCGGCGTTGCCAACGCCAACTGGCTTATCCCAGCCGTCCTGCTGATCCTCGCCAGTTGGGTGAGCGCGGCACTGATCTTTTCGCAGCCGGCCATCCGACAGCAAATGAGCGAGTTGGCGGACAAGGCCATTGACCAGCAAGTTGAAAAAGGCAAAATGTCGAGCGACCAGGCTGAAAAGGTCAAGCCGACTGCGGAAAAGATGGCCGTGACGGCGGCGGCCATCAGCGCAACGGCCGGCGCGCCCGCGGTTGCGTTCGCCTTGCCGTTCTGGTGGGGATTGATTCTCTGGCTGGGCGGCAAGGTTTTGAATGGAAGCTTTTCGTATATGAAAGCCGTCGAGGTTGCCGGTCTGGCCAACATGATTCTGGTTTTGGATGTGGTGGTGAGGACCTTGCTCATTCTGGTGACGGGCAACGTGTTTGCGTCCCCCAGCCTCGCGCTGGCCGTGAAGGATTTTGACCCGCAGAACACGTTGCACGCGTTGTGCGCACTGGTGAATGTGATGCTGTTCTGGGTATTGGTTGTCCGCTCCATCGGCCTGGCGTGGTTGAGCGGCGCATCTGTCGGCAAAGCCGCGGTGTGGGTTTTCGGAATTTGGGCCGCTTACACGGGCATGTTGATTGGCTTGGGCGCTGCGCTACGAGCCGCTTTTGTACACTAGGATGGAGTTTCTCCTCCGCTGGCATCAGCCACCCATGTTCTGATTTAGTGAAACAAAATTGCGCAAGGCATGTCTTAACAAATAACGATCATGGCAAACTCCAAAAAACGCCGGAAAATCATCATCTTTTCAATCATCGGGCTGGTGCTCATGGCACTGACGCTGGTGGCCGTCTTCAAGGAAAAACAGCCGGTCATCACGGTCCAGACGGAAAAGGTCATACGCACCAACATCATCGAGACGGTCGTGGCCAATGGAAAGATTCAACCGGTGACGCAGGTGGTCATCAGTCCCGAAGTTGCCGGCGAAATCATCGCGCTGCCGGTCAAGGAAGGGGACCGTGTGAAAAAGGGCGACCTGCTGGTGCAGATCAAGCCGGACAATTACGAGGCGAGCCGCAATTCCGCCGAGGCCAACTACAAGTCCGCCCTCGCCAGCATTGACCTGGCACAGGCCGAATTGGAAAAGGCGGAGACCGAATACAAACGCAACCGGGATCTCTTTCAAAACAAACTGGTCTCCGACTCGGTCTTCCTCGATTTCAAAACGGTTTACGAGGTGGCCAAACTGCACCACCAAAACGCCGTGCACCAGGCCGACCAGGCCAAGTTCGGCCTCGACAAGGCGAAGGATGATTTGAGCAAGACCACCATCACATCACCGATAGACGGGATTGTGTCGCGGCTCCAATCGCAACTGGGCGAGCGCGTGCTGGGAACCTCCTTCAACATGGGCACCGAAATCATGACGGTCGCCGATCTCACCGAGATGGAAGCGCGCGTGGACATCGGCGAGGTGGACGTGGTGCTGATTGCGCCCGGCCAGAAAGCGCGGCTGGACGTGGACTCGTTCAAGGACCGCAAGTTTACCGGCACCGTCACGCAAATAGCCAACTCCTCCAAAAGTTCCAGCTCGTCAGGCAGTTCCAGCCAGTCGCAGGAGGCCACCAAGTTCGAGGTGCGCATCCGCATCAGCGAGGTCGAGGCTTTCCGGCCCGGCATGTCCGTCAGCACCGAAATTGAAACCCGCTACCGCACGAATGTGCTCTCGGTCCCCATGGCCAGTGTCACCACCCGGCCACCCAAGCCGCCGGAGAAAAAGGACAAACCCGGCAAGGACACGGCGAAAGCCAGCGGCGCCAAGGCCGCCCCGGCCAGCGCCACCAACGGCGCGTTGTCCGCCACCAGCACCAACAGCACCGGTACCAATCCCGCGTCCGATAAAAAATCCAAGGAAGGGACCAAAACGATCGAGGTTGTCTTCGTCACCGACGGGAACCATGTCAAAATGGTGCCGGTCAAGATTGGCATCTGTGACAACGATTACTGGGAAATTTCCGAGGGCCTGACCGAGGGCCAGGAGGTGGTTTCGGGCGGGTATCGGGCCATCAGCAAGGATTTGGACGACGGCAAGAGGATCAAACGGGGCACGCCGGACAAAGTCGAGACCAAGGAAACGAAATGAAACCATGAGAACAGGGATGGATTGTTGGATTGGTGGATGAATGGATTGTGCCGCTCGCCAACTCAATAATCCACCAATCCATTTATCCAATGATGCTTTTGTGATGAGTTTGATTCGTCTCCAGAATATTTCGCGGCGCTACCAGATGGGCGGGGAGACCGTTCATGCCTTGCGCGAGGTGTCGCTCGAAATCCAGCGTGGCGAATACGTCGCCATCATGGGGCCGTCCGGTTCCGGCAAATCCACCCTGATGAACCTCATCGGCTGTCTCGATACCCCCACGTCCGGCGGCTACGAATTGAACGGCATCAACGTCAGCGAAATGGATGACAATCAGCTGGCGGAAGTCCGGAATCGCGAAATCGGTTTCGTGTTTCAGACCTTCAACCTGCTGCCCCGCTCCAATGCCTTGCACAATGTCGAGTTGCCGTTGATTTACGCCGGCTTGCCCGCCGATGAGCGGCGGAAGATTGCACTGGAAGCGATTTCCCAGGTCGGCCTGGCCGACCGCATGCACCATAAACCCAATGAGCTTTCGGGCGGCCAGCGCCAGCGGGTCGCCGTCGCCCGCGCCCTCGTCAACAAACCATCCATCCTGCTGGCCGACGAGCCGACCGGGAACCTGGACTCCAAAACCGGCGCGGAAATCATGGCGTTGTTCGGGGAGCTTTCGCAAAAAGGCAACACCATCATCGTGGTCACGCACGAGGAAGACATCGCCCGGCTGGCCCACCGGGTCATCCGTCTCCGCGACGGCCTGATTGCCAGTGACGAAAAACAGACTGGATGAATGGATTGTTGGATAATTGGATTTATGGAATATACAAAACGACGAAATTTGAACCGCGGCTACATGAAACTCGAAGCGTGGCAGCGCGGAATGGATTTGTTTGTCATGGCGTTTCGGTTGTCCGCGAATGTGTCGGATCTAAAGCTTAAGTCGCAATTCAGAGATGCCGCGCAGTCCGTTTCCGCAAACATTGCGGAAGGTTATGGCCGGCGTTCACTGCCTGAATACCTGCAATTCCTCTACACGGCCAAAGGTTCCCTTGCCGAAACGCTCACCCGGGCAATTGGATTGCAAAACGTGAAACTCATTTCAAACGATGACTTCGAGGATTTGGACAAACTGCATTATGAAGTGGAGAACAAGCTTCTGCGGCTTATCGAATCGCTGGAAAACAAACGCCGAACAAACGATTGGCAGGACACCTTGCCACCCACCAATCCATAAATCCATTAATCCACCAATCCAATGAAGCTCCTGGCCGAAATCCGCGAAGGCTTCGGCATCTCGTGGAATGCCATCCGCGCCAATAAGATGCGGTCTATATTGACCACGCTCGGCATCGTGATTGGCATCGTCACCGTCACGCTGATGGGCACGGCCATCGAGGGATTAAACCGGTCTTTTCTTAAAAGCATTTCGGCTCTCGGGGCAGATGTATTTTATGTTGACCGTTTCAGTTGGCTCAACACCACCCACGAGGATTGGCTGAAGCAATGGAAGCGTCGCCCGATCCGGCTGGCGGAAGCCCAGGCGCTGGCCAATCAGTTGACGCTCGCCGACGCCGTAGTACCCACCGTGGATATAAACGCTGCTCTCAAATACAAAAATCGCAGCGCCAGCGGTGTGACGGTCATTGGCACCACTGAGGCGTATGTCAACACAAGCGGCGTCGGCGTTGCGCAGGGTCGCTTTCTTTCGGCCGCTGACGCCGAAGGCGGCCGCCCCGTGTGCGTCATCGGCGCGCAGGTTGCGACCAATCTTTTCCAAAAGGAGTCGCCTTTGGGCAACAAAATCAAGATTGAAGCGCAGTCCTATGAAGTCGTCGGCGTGTTGGAAAAACAAGGATCGTTTCTCGGGCTTTTTAGTCTCGATAACCAGGTGATCATTCCCTTGAAACAACTCATCGCCGGGTTTTGGGGCAATCCGGACATTGGAATTCAAGTCAAGGCGAAGCAACTCGTTTTGCTGGATGAAGCCCGCGAGGAACTGCGCCAAGTCATGCGCCGTGTCCGCCGGATCGCGCCAAATCAGCCGGACGACTTTTCCATCAACCAGCAGGATCAGTTCGTCCAGATGTTCGATCGCGTGGCCGGCACGATTGCCATCATCGGTCTGTTTGTCACCGGTTTGTCGCTGTTCGTTGGCGGCATCGGCATCATGAACATCATGTTCGTGTCGGTTGCCGAACGGACGCGCGAAATCGGCATCCGCAAAGCCATCGGCGCCAAGCGGCGGACCATCCTGCTGCAATTCCTGACCGAGGCCGCCTGCATTTGCATGCTCGGCGGGTTGATCGGATTGGCCATCGCCTGGCCATTGACGCTCGTGGTGCAGCGGTTTCTGCCCACGACGATGTCATTGACCGTCGTGGGCATCGCGCTGCTCGTATCGCTGGTGACGGGGGTGGTTTCGGGGTTCGTCCCCGCCTGGCGCGCCGCGCGCATGAACCCGGTGGATGCATTGAGAAGCGAATGATGAAAAACTGGATGAATGGATCATTGGATAAATGGATTATTGGAGACACGGAAAGTTGCGTGCTGAATTCATTTATCCAGCAATCCAGCAATCCAATAATCCAGCCTTTGTGATGACACGACGCTCAAATCTGCTGCTCGGCGAATTGCATGAAAGCTTCTCCATGGCCATGAACGCGCTCGTCGCGCACAAGCTGCGCTCGGCGCTCACGCTGCTCGGCGTGTTGATCGGCGTGTTCTCGATCATCGTCGTGATGACGGCGATGCGGGTGTTGAAGCGCAACATCGAGACGGAATTGAGCCAGTTGGGAGGCCAGACCTTCGCAATCCAGCGATGGCCGGCGGTTTTCATCGGCGGGCCGGAAGCGGCTGAGAAATACCGGCGACGCCAACACATCACCTTCGCCCAGGCGCGGCAGATGCGGGAAAGGGCCACACTCCCGAGCAATGTCGGCATCGAACGCAATTTCTTCAGCGGCCAAGTCGAAACCCGCTACCACAAGACACCACCCACAGTGCAGTTGCTGGGAGAGATGCCGGATAGTTTCCCGGCCCGCAATTGGACCGTCGCCGAAGGTCGCGCCTTGACGGAAACCGACGTGGACAACCTGCGCGATGTTTGCGTGTTGGGCAGCGCCCTGGCCAAAACCGTCTTTCCCTTCGGTTCGCCTGTCGGCGACCGCCTCAAGTTCAATGGCATCAATTACACGGTGGTCGGCGTACTCGCGCCCAAGGGCGGCTCACTCGGTGGCGAGCAGGATAATTTCGTCGTCGTGCCCATCACAACGGGGTTAAACCGCTTTGAACACTGGTCAAAGAGCCTGACGATCCTCGTTCAAGCGCGCGACGCGGAGAGTTATGATGACACCGTCGAACAGGTGCGCGGCATCCTGCGCGTCATCCGCAAAGTCCCGCCCGGAGCGGAAGACGATTTCGAAATCTTTTCGAATGACTCGGTCATCACGCAGTTCAACTCGTTTACCTTCGCGGTGCGCATCGGCGTGGCGGTCGTCAGCTCCATCGCCCTGCTCGCTGCGGGCATCGGCATCATGAACATCATGCTCGTCTCGGTCACGGAGCGGACGCGCGAGATTGGCATCCGCCGCGCCATCGGCGCCAAAAAGCGCAACATCATGACGCAATTCATCATGGAAGCGGTGGTTTTGTGCGAAGTCGGCGGTGTCATCGGCGTGGTGCTCGGCATTCTCGGCGGCAACGCCCTGGCGTGGTATATGAAAACCCCGCCCGCGATACCGGTTGATTGGATCATGCTGGGGCTGGTGATTTGTTCGCTGGTCGGGATTATTTTCGGGACCTACCCGGCCTACAAGGCGGCGAACCTCGATCCAATTGAGTCGCTGCGGTACGAGTAAACGCCAAGATTCGCAGCGGAGCGAGGCCCTGAATCCGCAGATTACGCCGATTGCACAGATTCTTTATCTGCGTCATCCGCGAAATCTGCGGATGAAACTCCGGCATACTTCAATCTTCCGCGAACAAATATTCCAGATCCGTCGTGGTAAGGCTGCGGGCGAAGCCTTCCTCGCCCAGCACGTCGGCAATCGTCTGCGCCTTGCTCTGTTGCAGTTCCCAGATTTTTTCCTCGACCGTGCCGGGCGCGATGAGCCGGTAGGCGTTCACCGTTTGTGTCTGGCCGATGCGATGCGAGCGGTCAATCGCCTGCGCCTCCACTGCCGGGTTCCACCACGGATCGTAAAGCACCACGTAACTGGCGTTGGTGAGATTCAAACCCGTCCCCGCCGCGCGCAGACTCAGCAAAAACACGCCGGGGCTCGTGTCGGCCTGGAACGCGTTGACGACCTGCTGCCGGTCCTTCGTCTGGCCGGTAAGGATATGCGTGGTGATCTGCCGGTCGCGACATTCGATTTCAAGCAGGTGCAGCATCTGCACAAACTGGCTGAAGACCAGGACTTTTTGTCCCTCGGCCACCAGCGGATCGAGCAATTCAAACAACGTCTCGGTCTTGCCGGACGCGGTGTCGCTGCCCACCAGCCGCGGATGGCAGCAAATCTGGCGCAGGCGCGTGAGCGCGGCCAGCACGTGCATCTTGCTCTTGTTGAGGCCCTGTTCGGCAACGGCCTGCATGATCTGGTCGCGGCTGCGGCGCAGTTCGGCCAGGTAAAGCTTCCGCTGCTCGTCGCCGAGCGGACAATCGCGCCGTTGTTCGATGCGGTCGGGCAAATCCTTCGCCACGTGCTTCTTCAGGCGGCGCAGCAACAATGGACGCAGCCGGGCCGAGAGCCGTTTGCGCGCAATGCGCTGGGCGGACTCGGTCTTCTCGCCGCGCGCCGGCTGTTCCGCCGGAGCGGTTTCGTCGCCGACGCTGGCGCGTGGTTCGTAGGTTTCGATAAACTGTTCCTGATTGCCGAGGTAGCCGGGCTGGATGAAATCCACGATGCTCCACAAATCCAGCAGCCGGTTTTCGAGCGGTGTGCCGGTGAGCGCCAGGCGGTATTCGGACTTGAGCTGTTTGACCGATTGCGTGACCTGCGCGCCCGGATTTTTGATGAACTGCGCCTCGTCCAAAATCGCCGCGCGAAACGCGAATTTTTGCAACTCCTCCAAATCGCGCCGCAACAGCGCGTAATTCGTCACAATCAAATCGTGCTGCGGGATTTGCTTCCGCAAATTGTGCCGCGCCGCGCCGCTTTCGAGCACGAGCACTTTCAAACCCGGCGTGAACCGCTCCGCCTCGCGCCGCCAGTTGTGCAGCACGGATGCCGGGCAGATGACCAGCGCCGGCTTGGGATTTTTCGTGTTGCGCTCCTTGAGCCATGCCAGCCACGCGAGCGCCTGCAGCGTTTTGCCGAGTCCCATGTCGTCGGCCAGAATGCCGCCAAGTTTGATTTGCGTGAGGTGGCAGAGAAAATCGAAGCCGTCCTTTTGATACGGACGCAACTCGGCTTGCAAGCCTTTGGGCAAGGCCACGGAGGGAACGCCTTTGAAATCCCGCACGCGTTCGCGCAACGCCTTCGCTTCCGGCGAATCGGCAAAGCGCGTCAACTCGCTTTCGTCCAGATGCGCGACGTGCTCCAGGCCGACTTTTTGCGGCACGGCGATGAGGCCGTCCACGCCCATTTCGGCCATGGCCTCGTGCGCGCCTTGCACGGCGTTGATATCGAGTTCCACCCAGCCGGAGTTCGGCAGCTTGACGAAACGGCTGGTGGCGGCGGCGAGCCGTTCGAGGTCCGCCTTGCTGAGTTTGAGACCTTCGGCCTCCCATTCGGCGGAAACCGCCAGCCAGTCAATGCCGCTGCCTTTGACAATGAGCCGCGGTTTGAGCTGGCGCGGTTGCAGGAACAGGCGGTGAAACGCCGGGTTGCCGAGAAATTCCGCTTCGCCGGGACGTTCCGCCCACACGGCCGCGAGCGTGCCGAGAAAATTTTCGTTCGCGTCGCCAATCCACAAACCGGGTTCGGGCGTGAACCAGTCGAGTTTGCGCAGCCATTGGATCGCGGGTTCCAGGCGCGGGTCGTCGAGGATCTCCGGTTTGTCCCCCGGACGTTTCCTGGATTCGTTGGCGACCCATTCGTGGCCGTTCCAAAACCAGACGCTCTGGTCGCGGAGACTTTTGGCCAGCAACCGCAACCGCACCGTGTCGTCAAGCAGCTCGAAAACGAACTGCGGTTTGGCCGGATGCGCGACGCAAAGCTGCTCCCAATCCACGCCGTGATTCGACTGTGTCTTGCGCAGGTGCAGCAGCAGGCGATGGCTCAGTTTGCGCACCGGCACGGACGGTTTTTGCGCGAGGTATTTCAGCACCGGCGGAGGCGGCGCGTTGCGCAGCAGATAAAACGTGCCGTTGACCAGCGCGAGCGGCGGCTGGCGGTTGAAAAATTTCGCGTCGGCAATGGAATGGTTTTCACCGCCGGGCAATTCGATCCGGTGCGTGAACGACAGTTCCTTGTCGCCGTTGTCGAGGTGCGGTGTAAGCGCGGCGATCTGGCCGTAAAAATGGAGCGGCTGGCCGTCATATTCCAGGCGGGGCGAATGCCCCCAGCGCGCAAGCCATTGGAGCAGTTCGGCGTCGGACAAAACCAGCGTGTCCGCGTCCCGCAATGCGGGATTGCGGTTCGTGTCGGCGAGCCACTGGATGAACTCCCAATCGGCGGGTGAAAACAATTCCTGCTCGTGCGTGGCGCGAACGACGAGGTCAATCAGCTCCCGCAGCGTGCGCGCCTTTTCGCCGGTGCGCGGGCGCAACAAAAGAAATTGCACGGCCAGGCGGTAACGCGACGGCTCTTCGTCGTCCGGTTGCACGCGGCAGACGACGCGCAACGTGGCGCGCGGCGTGTCGAGCAGCGGCAGTGCCGGCGGCGAGAGCCAGTTTTCGAGTTCCTTGACGAGATTTTGCTCCTTCTCGGTTTCCTCGGCCCGGGCAAAACGGTCGAGGCTGGCGTGTACCTGCAATTCGGGCGGCACGGAACGTTTGGCGCGGAGAAACAGGAACGCGAGTTCCTCCAGGCGCGCCTTGCCCTGGGCGTTCAACAAACGCGGCCACCAGTGCGTGTCGGGGAAATCGCGGCGCGAGAGGGACAGTTTTTCAAAATAATCCTCGAGCAACAGCCACGAACGCTGCGAATCGGGGCACGTCGCGAAACTTTTCAGAATGTCCTCGCGCCCGTTGACGGTCGCCCTCGAGTCCGAGAGTTCCCGGCGCAAATCAGCAAACGCGCCGTAGGTCTGCGACAGCACCTTGTGGTGCGCGTCGTATTTCGTCGTGCCCGTTCCGTTTCTGACTGAAATTTTCGACATCTGAAAAAACTTAGACTAGTATTTCGTCATAAGCGCCAAGTCCGGTCAACTGGAAAGCAAAAGAAAATATGTTGCGCGTTTGCTGGAGTGGTTGACGCGAGCCTGGTTTTTGCTATAATTCGCCCTTTTATGAACCGGAATCCACATGTGGCCGTTGTCGGCGCGACCGGCGCTGTCGGCATCGAAATGATTAAAACGCTGGAAAAGAGAAATTTTCCGGCGGGTAAACTGACATTGCTCGCTTCGGCGCGTTCCGCCGGCAAGAAACTCAAATTTCGCGGCACCGACATCACGGTCAAGGAACTCACCAAGGATTCCTTCAGTGGCATTGACATCGCGCTGTTCAGCGCCGGCGGTAGCATCTCGAAGGAATTTGCGCCCATCGCGGCCAAAGCCGGCTGCGTGGTCGTGGACAATTCCAGCGCGTTTCGCATGGACGACGCCGTGCCGCTGGTGGTTCCCGAAATCAACGCCGACGACGTGAAATGGCACAAGGGCATCATCGCCAACCCGAATTGCACCACCATTGTCGCGCTCATGGCGCTGTATCCGCTGCACGCCGCGTTCGGCTGCAAACGCATTTTCGCCTCCAGCTACCAGGCCGTCAGCGGCGCAGGCGCAAAAGCGATGGAAGAATTGAAGCGGCAGGTGGGCGAAATCATTTCCGGCAAACCGGCAACCAGGGCCGTGTTTCCGCACCAGATTGCCTTCAATGTGCTGCCGCATGTGGACGTGTTTTTGCCGAGCGGCTATACGAAGGAGGAAATGAAGATGGAAAACGAAGGCCGCAAAATCATGCATCACCCGGCGTTCAAGGCGAGCGTCACATGCGTACGCGTGCCGGTCTATCGTTCGCACTCCATCGCCGTGAGCGCGGAATTTGAAAAGCCGGTGAGCGTGGAAGCCGCGCGCGCCGTGCTCAAGAAAGCGCCCGGGCTTGATCTCGTGGACGAGCCGGAGAACAAGAAATATCCGATGCCGCTGTTCACCTCGGAAAAATACAACTGCGAAGTCGGCCGCATCCGGCTGGATTGTGCGCTGGACAACGGCTTGTGCTTCTGGGTAAGCGGCGACCAGTTGCTCAAGGGCGCGGCGCTCAACGCAGTGCAGATTGCGGAGGAGTTACTGAAATAAAGTTCAACCGCCAAGCCGCCAAGAGCGCCAAGCACAGATTCAAAGAAAGCAGGAACTCAGGAAACTGATTCCTGCTTTCTTGCTTTCCCATTTCAATCCTGGCGACCTTGGCGTCTTGGCGGTTTCCAATTCACGGCTTGGCCGGTTCCTTGGTATAGGCGACGAGGGATGTGATTTTTGCCTCGGCGGCGGCGTCGCGGATTTTCACGACCTTGCCCCACGGCGCTTTTTCGTCGGCGTTGATGGCCAGCACGAGTTGCGGATTTCTCGCCGCCTGCTTCAGCAGTTCGCTGCGGAACTGTTCGTAGGTCACGGGCAGTTTTTCCAGAAAATAAATTCCATTGTTGTCAATGCTGATGATGAACGGCGGGTTTTCGTTCGCGCCGGATTTTTGCCCCTGCGACGATTCGGGCAGCGTGAGCTTCAAAGCCGACTGCTGCTTGAACGTGGTTGTCACCATCAGAAAAATCAGCAGGACGATGAGCACGTCCACCAGCGCAACGATGATGACCGCCGGCGCGCGCTGCCTTTTGTGAACGAGGAAACGCATGTCAAACGGGTTTTGGCGTCTGGGGTTTGGCGTCCGGGGCGGGATGCGACGCGCGTTCCGGGGCGCGGGACCCCGGAGCCGGGACGCCCGGACCCGATCCGCTGTATTGCCGCCGGATGAAATCGTCGCAGAGCGCCTCCATTTCCACGGCGAGCACCTCGACTTTTTTGCTGAAATAACTCCACGAGATGAGCGACGGAATGGCGATGAGCAGGCCCATCAATGTCGCGTTCAAAATCAGCGCGATGCCCTTGGCCAGCCGCGCGGCGTCGTTCAAGCCGGTCAGGCCGATGTCGCCGAACAGCGTCATCATGCCCGCGATGGTGCCGACCAGGCCGAGCAACGGCGCGATACCGACGATGATTTCGAGCACGACCAGGCCGCGTTCGAGCCGGACGACTTCATGGCGCGCGGCGGTCTGCAGCGCATCCACATTATCCGCCTTCGGCCAGTCGAGATGGTCGGCCGCGAGGAGCAACAGGCGTCCGAGCGGCGACGGCTTTTGTTCGCACACCCGGCGGAGCACTTTCACGTTGTCACGCGATATGCAGGCCGCGAGCGTTTCGGCAATTTGCGGCGGCACGACCTTGCCCCAGCGCAACGCCAGTGCGCGCTCCACGATGAACGCCAATCCGACGACCGAAGTCAGTCCCAGCATGATGTAAACCGGTATTTCCATAAAATTTCCCGTCATTCACCGCCAGCCGCGGTCAATAATAATAAAACGTGAACGTGATTTCGCGATAATTCTCGCTGACGATCCGCCGCATATCGACCGGCCAGGGCGCGAACGGTGCCGGATCCGTCACCGCCTTTTGACAAACATAACCCAGTATGTCACCCACGGTGTTTTCCAGAACCTGCATATCGGCAATGGTCCCGTCGTAATTCAAGTGAAATCGCAGCATCACCTTGCCGCTGCGATCCATGGCGAATTGCCGGCTGTCCAGCAAATCATACCAACGCTGTGTCACCGCTTCAATGAACTTGGAATCGTAATCGCCGAACGGCGTTGCCTTCACGTCAAGCGACGACACCAGCGCCGCACGACGCGTCCCGCCCGCCTGCTTCATCTGCTGGCCGGGCAACTGGTGCGATTGCTGCGCGACCGCCTGTTTGATGGTGCGCGGACGCGGTTGCTCCTGCTGCTGGGAATTCTTTGGCTTGCCCAATGTCAGATCGCCCGGCCGGACCGCCGGTTGCAATTTTTGCTGCGGCGCGGGAGTTGCCGGGTGAAGTTTGTTATAGTCCGGGCGCGGCACGGTCTCGGTTTTGGCGACTTCGGTTTGTTTGCCGTTCAATTGCGGAACGTCCTTGTCCCCTTTCGTCTGTCCGGCGGCGCGGGAATTTTGGCTGGAATAATACTTTGCATTTTGCGGCGCTTCGGTCGTTGGCTGCGTCACCTCCACGAACGTCAGTTGTGCTTCGTTGTTTTGAGGCACCGGCGCCGGCATGATTTTCATGATTGCCAGGCGGGGCAACCACGTTGGCCAATGCCATCGCTGCCACCAGCCGAAATCCTTGCCCGCCGCATAGCCGCCCCACCCCAGCAAATGCACCGTGAGCGACAACGCCAGCGCCAGGCCCAGCCGCCGCAGTTCGGGACTGCTGAGCCGCAAAGAATCGAATCGTGCGCCGACTGCGGTCATGCTTTGAAAGATTGCCTCAGGAATGCGAGGCCGGCAACTGTCTTTACCACGTGGACATCAGATTACATCGTCGCACAACACCCGGTCATGGTTTCGCGGACGGCCGCGGGAACGCATGGATGGTGGCGAGCCCCTGGCAGCTTGATCATTTTTCTTCGGCCGCTCGGCACGGCAGCCCGATGATTTATTTGGCGGAACCTGGCGGCCCCGCAGCGGGGGTATTGGTGGAAACAGTTGCCGCGGCGGGTGTGTTCGTCGAAACCGTCATTGGAGGCGCGTTGGTTTCCCCTGGCATTCCCAGTTGCGAGCGAATGACGGCGCGCGCGGCGTAGGGCAGGCCTTGTTGCGGATCAAGCAATTGGCTGAGCACGGCGCGATTGAGGTCGGCGAATGGGGGCAGGCCGATGCGTTGCAGGTTGCTTTTCCGGTCGGAAATTTCAGCCTGGTAATGCTCATAAACTTTTCCAGCGAGCAGCTTGAATCCGGCATAGCGGTCGTCCTGCCCGATGGCCAGTTCGTAATAGGCGCGGGCGAGAAGGCCTTCAACCGCCGCCGTCGTACGGTCCTGCGACGTGTCCTTGACGTTTGCCTGCACACAAGCAACCGCGTATTGATCAAGCGTGACGTTTCGCGGAAACGAGTTGGTGTCGCCGTCGATGATGATTTTGTTGGGATATTTCCCTCCCAGGTAGCGAAACCATTTCGCCGCCTCGGCAACGCGATTTTCCTGGTAGAGAAAATAAACCGCGGTGCGCAGAAAATTTCGATGGGCGACGGCGGTGTGGTCGCGGTTTTTTTCGTCCTCCCGCATCATCGTTTCATAGGTTTCATTGACTTTGGGAATCAGGCCGAGGTCCGGACCAAGCGCATACGTTTGGCTGAAGGGATTGGCAATGTAACGCCCGTGATAAAACGCCTGGAGCATGGATTGATAAATGTTGCGGCGCACCGTGATCAAATCGTCCGCCTTCACCTTGCCGGGATTTTCCTTCGCCTTTTCCAGACCAACAGCGCCCCAGTAAATCGCGTGCGCTTCGGGCAGCCGCCAGTCGAGCGGGCCGTATTGCGCGTTCAATTTTTCCGCGAACACCGGGTCAATCTTGTATTTTTTGCGAAGCAACACGGCGTTGGTGTTTTGCGGCTGAAGCAATTCAGAGAAATTCGTCCCGTTCGCGCCGAAGAACGGCGTCATTTCCCTGGCCCACTGCTGCTTGTAATACAAATTCGCATCATCGAGGTTTTGACCCATTTTGTGCTGAAAGAACCAGGCCAGTTCGCGGTACATCAGGACATCGTTGGGATTGTAACGCAGGCCATCGTCGCGCAGCAGTTCGATGCCCCGTTCCACCCAGCGCCAGCGGTCGGGAAAATCCTTGAACTTCACCGAAATGTTGTAAGCCATGTTCCACGCCTGAAACAGCCAGACCTGCGAGAAATGCGGCTCCAGGTCCGTGATCCAATCCGCCAGTTGCGCCGCCTCGAAATACTTGTCTTCCAGTTGCAAATCGTTGGAGCGAATCCAGAGATAATTGGAAATCAACCCGCGGAATCCGCCAAGGGCCACGGTGGTGAACGCCAGCATCGGCGGCGCGTTTTCCAGCGTCGCCGCGTGCGTCAAGCCAAGCCGGTCGCGGTCGCGGTTCAACAACTTCTGCACCTGGCCGGAACCGAAGAGCAATGCCGCCGCCAGCAGCAGCCAGAGGATTTTTTTGGCGCGGGCGTTCATTGATTTCCCTGCGCCGTCGCCAGTTCACGCCGGTTGAACAACATGATGCCGATGACGCCGATGATTCCGCCGGGGAGCAGAACGATTCGCCCGAAGGCCGCGCCGAGTTCACTCCACGAAATGCTGCGCCCGCTGCTCAACGAATCAATCGGCGAAAAATTTCCCACCAGCTTGATGACCATCAAGAAACCCTTGAAAAGCGGAATCAACACCGCGTCCACGACCGAATGGCCCATGACGCCGGTTTCCCCGTTGCCGCCCGTGATCGTGCCCGCCCCCACCGCCTCGGCCAGCGTGCCGCTGGAAAGTCCAATCGTCAAAACCGCCAATGAAAAAAATGCCGCGACGGGAAACGTCAAAAAGCTTGCCGCCGTCAATCCCAACGCCGTCAGCAGCGCCAACCAGCAAAAAATAATTCCGAAACCGCGCGCAAAATTCAGCGCAAAGCCGCCTTCGGGATACAACACCTCCATGCCGTCTTCGAGCGGGAACAACAGCGAAGTATCATTCGGATTCACAAAAACGATTGTCAGCACGCCCTTGTCGTCGAACAGATTCGGCGGAATTTGAAATTCGTGGAATGTGTTCGGCGCGAGGCTCATCGGCTCGCTGCGCCAGAACCTGGCCGTTTCCGGCACGCCGGCCTGCCACAAGGCGGCGAACGTGCCGGAGGCACTCGCTTGCGCCGAGTTGAATTTCACGCGCAGTTGCAGCGGCTTGTCGTGCAGGAAATTTTTGGCGAAGCCCAGGTCAATCTGCCACTGGCGCGTATATCCCGGCGGCACAAGTTGAAAATCCGCTTTGATCTGCTCGCGGATCTGTTTGCGCACCTCCGGTAAGTCTACCTTGTCCACCGGGTTGTTTTTCAGACGTCCCTGCAAAATGCGTTCCGTTGCGTCATCAATTTCCGCGTTGAAGTTTTGCTCCCTGGCCGAACCGCGCGCCACCAGCACCTGCTCGCGCAAAACGGTTTGTTCCGCCGCCGGCAATTTCGTCGCCCGCCATTGCAACAAGGCGTAAACGCACGCGCCCGACAACGCCAGCAGCACCGCGTTCAACGACATGATGCCGAGCCATTTGCCCAGCCAGATTTGCCAGCGCGCGATGGGTTTGGTCGCCACGACCTGCATCTGGCATTCCTCGATGTCGCGTGCCAGTGTGCCGCACGCCAGCCAGAGCGTCGAAAAACCGAGCAGCCCGGTGATGACGCTCAACGTGTAAGTCAGCAGAATTTGAGTGAACCCGCGCGCCGTGCCGTCGTCCTGGATCACCATCGGCAAACCCATCACCGACGCCAGCAACAACACTGCAATCACCAGGAACAGCCGGAACCGAAAGGCGGCTTTCCAGGTCAACCAGGCGATGGCGATGATTCGTTGCATTTAAATAGCCACAGATGAACACAGATTCACACAGATAAAACCAATGGTTTGCACTGACCATCTTTTCGCATTTGTGTCCATCTGTGAAAATCTGTGGCTGAACTACTTTTTGTTTGAGAGCAGCGACGACAACTTTTCATCTGCCCTCGATAAATCCACCGGTTTTTCCTCCGCTGCGGGCCTGGGTTTGTCCGGCACGGGCGTCGGTTCGGCGGCTTTTGTCAACGCTTCCAATTTTTTGTCGTCCACCTTCGGCTCGATGGCAACTGGCGCCAGCGGTTTTGGCGGGGCAACGGGTTGGGGGACTTGCGGCAACGCCAGACGTTCAAGAATTTTCTCGGCCGGCGGTCTATCGTCAACGCCCGCACGCAAATAAGCCGCCACACGCGCGCCGGACGTTGCGCCCGAAGTTTCCGACGCGGCCCGGCGCGCTTTTTGCACCACGTCGAGAAAATAGCTCTCCAGGTTCTGTGTTGGCGTATCTATCCTGACCTTGTCACCCGCCACGTCCTTGCGAATGATTTCCAGCACGCGCTCCATGGTTTCGCGCGGCAACGCAGGCGTGGTGATGCAAATCGCGTCCGGCGTGGCAAGCAAATCCTTGAGCGTGCCCATCGCCTGGATTTTGCCGCCGTAATAAATCACCACACGGTCGCAGACGTCTTCCACGTTCGACAACAAATGGCTGCTCAGAATCACCGTCTTGCCGCGCCGCGCCAACGCCAGGATCAAATCCTTCACTTCACGGCAGCCAATGGGATCGAGGCCGGACGTCGGTTCGTCGAGAATGACGAGGTCCGGGTCGTTGATGAGCGCCTGGGCCAGCCCGATGCGGCGCTGCATGCCCTTGGAAAATTCGCCCACGGAACGCATGTGGACCTGGCTCAGGCCGACCATTTCCAGCAGTTGTTCGGCACGGCTGTCGCGTTCGCCCTTGCCGAGATGAAAAAGATTTCCAAAAAAGTCGAGCGTCTCGCGCGAGTTGAGGTAGCGGTAAAGATACGATTCCTCCGGCAGATAACCGATGCGCGACTTCGTCTGCACGTGCCGCGGCGAATGGCCGAAGACCTCGATGTGGCCCTTGGTGGGGTAAAGCAAACCCAGCAACAGTTTCACCGTCGTGGATTTGCCGGAGCCGTTCGGGCCGAGCAGGCCGAAAACCTCGCCGCGCCGCACATCGAAATCCACATTGTCCACCGCACGCGCCTTGGGCCGGTTCCAGAAATCCTTGAACACCTTGGTCAGCCCGCGCACGGACACGACGACCTCGCCGCTGGATTGCGGATTGCGGACACCGACTCCGGTCGCGTGCTCGCGATTTATTGGAGTTGCGGATTGCGGATTTGGTTCGAGAGCGGTCATGGTGCGGCGGCGTTTAATTTTTCCCACTCCTGCAAATAATTGTAACGGGCTTTGTCCGCGTATTTTTGCTCATAGCGTTCAAGAAAATCCTGAAACGTCTTGAAACTAAAATCGCCTGTGTGCATCAACAATGGAATGTTATGGAACGCCTTGGCCAAATCTTTTGCCTGCTGCGTCCGGCCGTCAAGCGCGAGCGCACGCAGATCACAAAAAGCAACATACATCAACCGGGAAAGTCTTTGTCTCTCGGTTTCTGCCGGCATCCTGGCGTCTGCAAATTTCCAATCAGGAATCATTTTGAAAGTTTATTCGAGTTCCCAACCGCCAGCAAGCCGCGAGGCATCAGAGAAAACGCACCTGTCCTCGCATTGAATCGCTGCTTTCTCTTTGCAGCAAGACGAGCAGCCGCCGCAGCGATTCGCCGACAGGCAATTGTTTGGACACGATGATGCCGGCATGTTCGCGGCCTTCGTCAATCCAGCGGTTGTGCAAGCGGACAAAATCGCCGACGTTGAACGTGACCAGGCAGCGATTTTCTTCCGTGGCGAAATTCAATTGGGATTCGTCGGACAGGCCGAGCCGCTTTACTTCGAGCGCGTGAACGGCGGCGTGACCGCGCTTGCGAGGGGCAACGGCCAAAGCCGCGTGGACATCTTCGTCAAGGAAGAGCCGCAGTTTCATTCTTCAAGCGGCGGCAAGCTCGCGAACTTGTCCGCGCCAATGATCTGTGTCGGCGTTGCGTTTCAAGTCGCGGTCAATTTCCTTTTGGTGGTCGAAGTAGTAGGTCAGCGCCGCGTGCAGTTGCGACTGGGTGAGGTGAGGCAGGCTCTGCAGAATCTCATCCGGCGTCATGCCGAGCTGGTAATAGCCGGCAATCGCGCGCACCGCGATGCGCGTGCCTTTGATGACGGGCGCGCCATTCAGAATTCGCGGATTGGACGCGATGTGCGGATATTTGATTCCGTTTGTTTTCACAGGATTAAACTAACCTCAATTCGCCAAGCCAGCAAGCCTGCGCACAGAGAAGACAAACTCGGCGGATTTGGTTCAATGGCTGTCATTGGGCAGTCTAAAAATTGTTATTTGTCTGTGGTTTCCGGCTTAAATTCTTTCTCAATGTAACTGGTGCCCCACCTCAAATCTTTTCGCACAACACCTTTCTCCTTCACTTCGCGCATGATGTCCACGATCTGATCCCAATTCAATGAGATGGTCAATTCAGGAAAATCGGGTTGCCTCATAACTCCGAAGTGGAATTCCACAGCATTATTTGTTCCTTTGAAATATGCGATTGTCGCTGTTTTCAAAAGTTTCGAGAAATCTTCTCCCGATGATTTCGTGCTACGCCATAAAATTTCGTCCGTTATATCCAATGGAAAATCAGGTGCTCTCGCTGCGAATAGTCGTGACTTCATCGGCCATCGTTCACCAGGTTTTGGCTGTTTCCAAGCTTTGTCCGCCTCAAATATGACCACTTCCTTTTTTACAATTTTCCCTCCTGTTGCAGAAGGCCAAATCATAATTTGCCTGCCATTTGGTTTCCGATATTGAAGTGTGATTTGATGCGCATCTGGCTCCATTAAAAGAGAAGTTTGCGTGTAAGTAACCTCTTCATAACCACCGCCCAGCGACTCAACACTGCTGATAGAACCGCATCCGGTTAAACCCACGCAGAGAATTGCGGCTGCGATGAGTGTTAATGTTTGATTCCTGGTCATACGAACAATGCCAGAGCAAAGTTCAGACGCATTCATTATTCACGCCAGCTTCGGCGTCAGTTGGCCGGAAGTTTGGCGCGGCGGTTCTTCTGTTTCAGGATGGAAATGTTCCAGTTTCTCACCTTTGCGCACGAGGCGGGCGCTGTTGAAAATCACGATCAACGAACCCACGTTGTGCAGGATGGCCGCGATAATCGGGTTCAAATAGCCAAACGCCGCCGCCGTCAGGCCGACGATGATAAAAACGACGCCGAACATGAAATTCTGGTTGATGACCGCGCGGGTGCTGCGCGACAGTTTCACCAAAAACGGCAGCCGGCGGAGATCGTTGTTCATCAGCGCAATCGTCGCGCTGTGGATCGCCACTTCGCTGCCCGCCGCGCCCATCGCGATGCCGATATCGCCCGCTGCCAGCGCCGGCGCGTCGTTCACACCGTCGCCGACCACCGCCACGCGATAACCTTTCGCCTTCACGGCGCGTACGAACTCAACCTTGTTCTGCGGCAGGCATTCGCCCTTCGCCTCTTCGCAGCCAATTTCAGCCGCCACGCGGGTCGCCACCGCCTGCCGGTCGCCGGAAACCATCGTGATGCGGCGCACGCCCGCTTCCTTCAACTCGGCCAGTGATTCCTTCGCCTCGGCGCGGGTTTGGTCTTCCAAGCCAACCCACCCGATGCACTTGCCGTCGCGCGCGACGAAAATCAAACTCCAGCCTTCAGTTTCCTTGAGATCAACGGATTTCGCAAAATCCTCGGAAACGCCGTTGTCCTTGAGCCACTGCGCCCGGCCAACCAAAACTTTTGCGCCGCCCACCTCGGCCTTTACGCCGCGACCGGCGGCCTCGGCGAAATTCTGCGGCTCGGCCAGTGGCACACCGGCTTCGCTCGCAATTTGCGCGAGCGCCTTGGCCGTCGGATGGTTGCTGTATTTTTCCGCCGACGCCGCAACCCGCAACAGCTCGGCGGGCTTTATTTCCCCGATGGGCGCAAGCCGGCTGACGGCCAGTTCGCCGGTGGTTAGCGTGCCGGTTTTGTCGAAGACAAAGGCGTTGATTTTGGCCGCGGCTTCGATGTCGGCGACGTTCTTGATCAAAATGCCGAGACGCGCGGCGGCGGACAGCGCGGCGACCATCGCGGTGGGCGTCGCCAAAATGAACGCGCACGGGCAGGAAACGACGAACACGGCGATGACGCGGTTCAAATCGTACGTGAACGCCCAGACGAGCGCGCCAATGATTAGCACGAGCGGCGTGTAAAAGCCCATGTATTGGTCCACAATCTTCATGATCGGGAGCTTGGTTTTCTCGGCCGCCAGGATGAGCTCGCGCACGCGGCCCAGCGTCGTGTCTTCGCCAGCGCGGCTGACCTTGATTTCCAGAACGCCCGTGAGATTTTGTGTGCCGGCAAAAACCTCGTCGCCGGACTTTTTGTCCACCGGCAGTGATTCGCCAGTGATGGTAGCTTGATTGAACGAACCCTGCCCACTGACGATGACGCCGTCCGCTGCGATGTTGTCGCCGGGCCGGATGCGAATCACGTCGCCGATGGCGAGTTCGCTGGCGGCCATTTCCTCCTCACTGCCATCCTTTTTGATGCGGCGCGCCTTGGTGGGTGTGAGTTTGATGAGCGATTCGATGGAAGCGCGGGCGCCCTCGGCGGTGCGGGTCTCGATGATTTCACCGGTAAGCATGAAAAACGCGACGACCCCGGCGGTCTTGTAATCGCCGGACGAGAACGCGGCGAGCACGGCGATGGCAACGAGCTCATTGATGCTAAGCCGACCAACGCGCAAATCCTTGATGGCCGTGACGACGATGGGATAGCCGAGAATGATTGCGCCGATGAACGCGCTGCAACTGGCGACGGTGCCGCCCTGGGCAAACAGCCAGTCCACGATGAAGGCGTTAAGGACGAAGACGACGCCCAGCACGGCCTGCCACAAATGCACGACGGAATGTTCGTGGTCGTGGTCGCAGCCGCATTCCGGCCCGTGCTCGTGATGAGTTAAAAGCGATGTGACTTGCATAACAAATTACGAATGTCGAATCATGGTTGCGTCGCTGTTTTTGGCTGCGGCGGCTCGCGATTCAACATTAGCCGAAGTTCGCGCGGTTTGCCGTCGGCGCGCCCGGGCAAAAAGATTTTGTCCTGCACATTGGTCAGGATCGGCCCCATCATCTGCACCAGGGTTTGCTGCGCGAACAGGCCCGGATTGCTTTCGTATTTCGGCAACAAATCGCTGAAGCGCTTCGCCTCGGCGGTGATGGACTCCACAAAACGCGCACGGTCGGCAGCCGCGGCGTTGGTGATGGACGCAGCCTGCGCCCCGGACTGGCTCAATACCTGGTTTTCGTAACTGTGCGCTTCGTTGAGCAGTTTGTTGCGATTTTCCCGCGCGCTCGTGACCCGGCTGAAAACGTCCTTCAATTGCCGCGGGGGAATGCTCTGGACCTCGCACTGGTCAATGGCGATGCCAAGCTGTTCCTGTTCGGTCAAATTATTGACACGCTGAAGCACGGCATCGCGGAACCCGGCCACGTCGCGCGTGAGGATATCATCCACATTGTAGTGCGCGGCGGTGTAAAGCAGCGCGTTGTTCAGCGCGTTTTGCATGGTGTTGGACGCAGACACGAAATCGAACACAAAGCGGACCGGGTCTTTGATGTGATAGAAAAGCATCGCGCGGGTATGAATGATGTTGCGATCTGCCGTGATCGCGTAACCGTCCACCGCTGGATTCAGCGAAATGCCGGGCGGAGATTCCATACCGCTTAATTCCTGTTCCGGCGTGGTCGCATACCAGCCAACAGTGGAATTGACTTTTTGAATTTCCGTGATCGGAATTTTGACCACTTCATCAATCGGATAAGGATACGCCCAATGCCATCCCGAATTGAGCAAAACCTTTCCGCCTTCACCGACGGGCCGGCCAAAACGCAAAATCACGGCCTTCTGCGCCGGACCGACGGTAAAAAAGCCGGAGCCGAAAAAGGCCAGCACCATGAACAACATCACGAACTTGACAATCGTGAAGCTGCTGTGCAACGCCTCGGCCAGCGCCTGCGAACCGGCGTCGTCCGGTGTCACCGGCGCGGGCGCAGGATACTCATGCGTGTGATGGTGTTCGTGATCGTGACTCATATTTACCGGCTCGGCGCGTTGGTCGGCAGATGTTGGAACAAATCAAACGGCGGCGTGCGCTCGTCGAAAATCAAGGTCGCGCGCTGGTTGAGCGATTGTTGCAGCGCGCTGATGCGCAACAGGAAATTCGCCAGTTGGGGATTTTGTTCAAAAACCGGCAGCACCCGGGCAGCCGCGGCTTCGCCCTCGCCGCGAATGCGCGTGGCCGTGGCATCGGCGTTGGCAATGGTTTCGGCAGCCTGACGGTCGGCGGCGGATTTGATTTTTTGCGCCTCGGCCTCGCCTTCGTACTGGAACCGGCTGATGAGTATTTGGCGCTCGGAGGTCATGCGCTGAAACACGGTTTCCGTCACATTCTCCGGCAAGCCGAGTTTCTTGATGCCGAGAAATGCGATTTCGATGCCGCAATTGTTCGTTTGCAACTGCGATTGGACGGCCTGCTCGACTTCGCTTTCGATGGCGTCGAACTTCAATTGCTTCGCGTCGGCGTTCACAAAATCCGACAGCGGATGCCTGCCAACCACGGCGCTTTTGGCGCTGCGCAACATGCTTTCAAGCATGGTTTGGGCGGCCAGGGTCGAACCGCTTGCGAATTTCGGGAAGAACGCCCTGGCGTCGGAAATCCGCCAGCCAACATAAACCATCACGAGCAGATTATTGTTGTCAGCCGTGAGATTTTGGCTGAACCGGTCCTCGAAATTCTGGACGCGCTGATCAAATTTATAGACTTTCTGGATCGGCCACGGCCATTTGAAATATGCGCCGGGCTGGTCGTAGGGCTGCGCCGTCGGTTTGCCGAACGTCGTGACGACGGCAACCTCGGATCGGCGAACTTGAAAAACAAACAGCAGCAGCGCGAAAATCACAATCAGCACTGCGCCGATGACAATGGTCATTAGGTTACGTTTCATGGCGATGAATTGTTGGGAGATGATGGCACGTTCAAATTCAAAAGGTCTTCGCGGATTTTGTCTTGCAGATCGAAAATCATCACGTCCTGCGTGTTCGTGACGAGCAAAATGTATTTGCGCGCTCCGGCCGTGGCGTCGGCGAATGCCCGGAAATACGCGCGCTGCCGGTAAACCGATGGCGCGGCCTCGAATGCTGGAATCTGGTTGGTGAACAACGCGGCACGCGCATACGCCGAAACCGTGAGCCGCTGCCGCAGCGCATCAGCCACATTGGTGGTCGTGAACGCCCGCGCGCCAGCCAATGCATTCGTGCGGACGGCCCCGGCCCGCGCATCGAGGATTTTGGCCAGCTTCGTTTGCTCCGCACCAACGACCTTTTCATAATCGCCTGCAACGGCCACCGGCGGATGAATGTCCTGCAACCCGACGAAAACGATTTTCGCACCGAGGTGATATGCATCCGCCGCGGCCTGGATTTGTGAATGCAATTCCTGTGCGGCCTCCAGGCGCGCGTGGGACATCACTTCGTTCAAATCCACGCCGGCGAGATAATGAACGACTTCGCGCGTCGCGAGGCCCTGAAGCAGATTTGTCGGGTCGGCGTTGTTGTAAGCCCAATCGCGCACGTTGGTGATTTGAAATTGAACGGGAATGCTGACGCTGATGAGGCTCACCGGCGGCGCTTTGAGCGTTTCATTGGTGTCGGCGTTTTCGTTTTTAATCGCGCCTGATTCGAGGTTGCCGACGAGGAAATTTTCCTCCTTCATGTGGCTCACACTCCACAAGATTGTCTTTGCCTGTTCGCTTTGCGCATCCGGCGTGAAGCCGACATTGAGAGTCTGGATTTGATCCGTGTGATAACGGTAAATCTTGTCCACCGGCCATGGCATTATCAGGTGCGCGCCCGGTTCCAGCACCCCGACTGGCCGGCCGAACCGCTCCAAAACCGCCTGTTCGCCCGCGTCAATGAACACAACCCCGGTGGATAAAAACAGCACTGCCAGCTGTGCCAGCACCAACATGGGCAGATTTTTTTGGAGCAGCTGGAAAAACCAGGTCTCCGAAACTTTGAAACCAAATTGATAATCCAGCGCCTGCGCCGCCGTCGTGAACAAACTTTCCGGTTGCGCGAGCAGGCCGACGAGCCGGCTGTCGTAAATGGGCCGGGCGATTTTGCCTTTCACGCGCGGCCGGTAAATTTCCAGCAACAGCGTGACGAGCATTTCCGCCGCCATCAAACCGAGCAGCGCGCACAATGCGCGCGTGAGCCAGAAATCAACCTTGGGAAATCCCGCCTTGACTCCGGCAATGCCGAGCGCGGTGAAAAAACAGACATAGGCGCCCGCCAGCAGGAAACTCGCGCCGGGCCGCAACAGCCGGTAATTTTCCAGCCGCGCGATGGTCACGGAAAATCGTCCCAGCAAAAACAGCAGCAGCGCAAAAATCCCGAACAGCGACAACGCCGCCATCGCCCGGTCGGGCACAACGCCGTCGGTGGTTTTGGAAATCCAGCGCCAGAGCAGCCACGCGCTGCCCGCTTCGAGCAAAAACAGCAGCACGCCGAAGCCCGGCACAAAAAATTTCTCGAACTGCTCGCGCGCCCGTTGCGCCGGAAAAATCTCCGCGTCCTTCGTTTCAAACAGCGTCGTTTCGCCTTTGGCGCGGGCGAGCTCCTCCACTTCCAGTTTTTCCAGCCGCTCGTTTTCTTCGAGCCGCATCTGGAACCAGCCGGCGAAGGCCACGAGCACACCGAGGCCGAGGAAAATCGAGCACGCCTGGCCCGCCAGCGAATTCACGTAGCACGTCACGACGAACGCGGCGATGAAAATCACCACCGCTGCCACGAGATTCACCAGACCGTTTTTTTGAATGTTGCGTTCCATTCGTCAACTCAATTCCCGTTCCTCGAACAGCGCCGTGCCAACGGCCAGCGCCGCGCCCGCGTAAGCGACCAGGTAGGCAAATGCCTTGCCGACGTAACCCCAGTGGAACGTGCTTTTGCCCATGTCCAGAGCGTCCGCGAACCAGAAAAGCTGCCAGTTTGGAATGAGGGTGTAAAGCGTTGAAGCCCACCACGGCCCGCCGCCGGCCAGCTTGCCGCCCATCTGCGAATAAAAATAATCCGACATCAGCCCGATCAAAAAAAACGCCGAACAAACCGCCAGGGTTGGAATCATGTCCAGCCGCGTCGAACACGCCAGCGCCAGCGCCGCCAGAATCCACAGCGCGAACAAAATCAGGATTCCCGCCGGCACCAGCCGCCAGTCCACCTGCGCCAGGGTGCCCGCGCTTTCCATTTGCCGGGTGAACCGGAAAACGACAAACGCCGCGAGAGTTGCGAAAACCACCAACGCCAGAACCGCGTCGCTCACAAACGGCCGCCGCAGGAAAAAATTACTGAAGCCCGCGAGCGCATAGGCCAGGACGATCCCGGCCGCAAAAATTCCGATGGCCGGCAAATCCGTTTTGCCATAAGCGTCGAACGCCATGCGGCTGGCCAGCAGCACGCCGATGAGATTGACATACGACAACACCGTCAGCGCCGCGGCGAGCCCGGCGTATTTGGCCAGGAAAAATTGTGCGCGCCCAACTGGTTTGGACAGCACCGCCAGCGCCGTGCCCGTCCGGATTTCCCGCGCCAGCGACGCCGACGCGCTCAAAACCGCGCCGAGCAGCCCCGACAGCAGCATCACCGCCAGCGTGCTGTTTCCAACCAGCTTTGGCTCATCACCAAACGCAAAGTAATACGGCACGGCCAGAAAAATCTCGAAAAGCACCGACGCCGTCATCAGCAACAGAAAAACCGGCTGCCGAATCAGCTCCATGAAGGCATTGGTGGCGATGGTTAAAAATTGTCGCATGTCGATTGTGCCGGGAAGTTTAATTCCCCGGCGGCAAATTGTCAGTGGTTATTCCGTCGGAGCACAGGTCATGCTGGATTTTTCAGAGAAATTGAGCGTTCAGCGGGCGGTTTCGTTCAAAATGAAAATCAGGCCATCGCCCGCGCGATGGAATTCCACCAAACGTCATGAAGTTCGGCCACCGGCACGTTGAATTCGCCCGCGGCGGTATTGACTGCCAGTTTGTCGCCGCCAACCTTGCCAATCTGTGCCGCCGGAACACCCATCAACTTCGCGCGCTCGACCACCTTCACTGCGTCGAGCGGTTTGCACGTGATCACCACGCGGCTTTGCGTCTCGCCAAAAAGCAGGGCGTCCACCCGGTAGGGCTCGGTGTCCCCACCGAGCCGCGGCGCGCTGGGGACAGCGCGCCCTACCTCTGTCAAATCCACCGTCGCCCCCATCAACCGCGGCGTCTCGCGCGCCACAAGCTGGCTGATGCAACATTCGGCCAGACAGACCGCCAAACCGCCTTCGCTACAATCATGCGCGCTCTTGACCAGGCCGCTTTGAATCAATCCGAGCAGCGTCGTGTGCAGCGTCTTGGCAGTTTCCAAATCACAGCGCGGCGGCGTGCCGTTTTTTTGACCGTGAACCACCTGCAAATATGCCGAGCCGCCCAGACCGAATAATGGATCGTCCTGGTCCACCGCGTCGCCCAGCAAGATGATTGCATCGCCTTCGTCCTTGAACCACTGCGTCGTGACGTGTTCCGGCTTTTCAATCAGGCCGACCACCACCACGGTGGGCGTCGGGTCAATCGGACCATTCGGGCTTTGATTGTAGAGCGAGCAATTGCCGCCGGTGACGGGCGCATTGAATGCCCGGCACGCGTCGGCCAGGCCGCGCACGGATTCCTTCATCTGCCAGAACAATTCCGGTTTCATCGGGCTGGACATGTTGAGATTGTCCGTGGTGCCCAGTGGCACCGCGCCGGAACAGGCCAGATTGCGACAGGCCTCGGCCATCGCCGCCTTCGCCCCTTCGTAAGGCTCGAGATAAACGTATGCTCCGTTGCAATCCACGGTTAGGGCGATGAGTTTTTCGTTTGTGGCACAGGCCTCCGGCCTGTGATTTTCCGGGTAACACAGGCCCGAGGCCTGTGCCACGTCAGGCAACGAATCCGCCTTGATGCGTAGCACCGCCGCGTCGCTGCCCGGGCAGACCACGGACCCATCGCGCACCATGTGATCGTATTGGCGATAAACCCAATTTTTTGAGGCAATTGTCGGCCACGCTAAAAGCTTCAGGAGATCAGCTTTGGCGTCCGGGGTGTCGGGAATTCCATCCAGCCGGAACGCGCGAATTTCCTTCAAATACTCCGGCTCTTTGGAATCGCGCTGATAAACCGGCGATTCGTCGGCAATCTTTTTCGCCGGAATGTCCGCCACGACTTTGCCGTGCTGTTTTACCACCATGCGGCCGGTGCCGGTGACAAAACCGATTTCCGACCACGGCAAATCCCATTTGTCGAAAATGCGTTTTACTTCCTCCTCCCGGCCCTTGTGGACGATGATGAGCATGCGCTCCTGCGATTCCGAGAGCATGATTTCGTAGCTGCTCATGTTCGGCGCACGCTGCGGTACTTTGTCGAGTTCGATCTCGATGCCCGTGCCCGCGCGGGCTGCGGTCTCGCACGTCGAGCAGGTCAGGCCCGCCGCACCCATGTCCTGGATGCCCGCAACCGCGCCGGTGGCCAGCAGTTCGAGACAGGCTTCGCAGACAAGTTTTTCCATGAACGGATCGCCCACCTGTACCGCGCCGCGTTGTTGCTCGGCGGATTCCTCGGTCAAATCCTGCGACGCGAACGCCGCGCCCGCCAGACCGTCGCGACCGGTCGCCGGGCCGACATAAAACACCGGATTGCCGACGCCTTTGGCCGCGCCGCGCGCGATTTGTTCATGCCGCAGCACGCCGAGGCAAAAGGCGTTCACGAGCGGATTGCCCTCGTAGCTCTTGTCGAAATAAACCTCGCCTGCAATGGTCGGGATGCCGAAGCAATTCCCGTAATGTGCGATGCCGGCCACGACGCCTGCAAACAATCTGCGATTGTTTGCAATTTCAGATTTCGAATTTGAGATTTCAGATTCGCCGCCATTGGTGATTGGCCCGAAACGCAGTGAATTCACCGCGCATATCGGCCGTGCGCCCATCGTGAAAATGTCGCGCACGATGCCGCCGACGCCCGTGGCCGCGCCCTGAAACGGCTCGACCGCGCTCGGATGGTTGTGCGACTCGATCTTGAACGCGATGGCCAGGCCATTGCCAATGTCAATGATGCCGGCGTTTTCCTCGCCCGCACCGACGAGGATTTTTTTTGATTTGGTGGGGAACGTTTTCAGCAGCGGGCGGGTATTTTTGTAGGAGCAATGCTCGCTCCACATCACCGAGAAGATGCCCAGTTCGGTGTAGCTCGGCTCGCGCCCGAGGATTTGCTTCATGTGGGTATATTCTTCCGGCGCGAGGTTGTGTTTGGCAACCAGTTCAAGGGTAATGGCAGGTTCAGTCATCGTGGGAAAAGTCAGTCAGCTTTCGCTGAAAGTTTGTTCTGCAATGCATGAATCATGCTTTCAAAAATCCACTTGCCGTCATCGCTGCCCAGCGCAAGTTCGCAGGCGCGTTCGGGATGCGGCATCAGGCCGGCCACGTTGCGGCGTTCGTTGCACACGCCGGCAATGTTTAGCAATGAGCCGTTCGGGTTCGCTGTGTCGGTCAGATTTCCCTCCGCGTCACAGTATTGCCACAAAATCTGGTCGTTGGCCTTGAGCTTCGCCAAAGTTTCCTCATCGGCAAAATAGCAGCCCTCGCCGTGGGCGATCGGGATGCGGAGGATTTTCCCCGCCGGAACCTTGTTGGTGAACGGGGAATCTGGCGTAGCGGTTTTAAGAAAAATATGTTCGCAGTGAAATTGCAGGTCGCGGTTGCGAACGAGCGCGCCGGGCAGCAGGCCGGCTTCAGTAAGCACTTGAAAGCCGTTGCACGCCCCCAGTACCAGCCCGCCACGGTCGGCAAATTGTTTCACCGCTTGCATCACCGGGCTGAACCGCGCGATCGCGCCGCATCGGAGGTAATCGCCATAGCTGAAGCCGCCGGGCACGATGACGGCGTCGGCATCGCCAAGGGAACTTTCCTTGTGCCAGACGTAGCGCGCGGAATGACCGAGCACGTCACGAAGGGCGTGAATGGCGTCCTGGTCGCAGTTGCTGGCCGGAAACTGGAGAACAGCGAAGTTCATTTTTTTTAAACCGCCAAGACGCCAAGTTTGCCAGGACGACCAAAGGCAGAATTTACAGAATTAACAAAATTCAACTCTGATAATTCGGTCAATTCTGTCAGAACTTCTTTGCGCCTTTGCGCCTTTGCGTGAAAAGAGTTCATTCAATTTCCAAGCGGTAATCCTCGATGATTGGGTTGCTTAAAAATTTATGCGCCGCGTCATTGAGCGCGCGCTGCGCGGCGGCCTGGTCCGTGCCCGGGGCCAGGTCAATCTCAATGTATTTGCCAACGTGGACACCGGTGACGCCCTTGTAGCCCATATGTTCGAGCGCGTTCTGGACGGTTTTGCCCTGCGGGTCCACGACGGCCTTTTTGGGGGTGATGATGATTTTCGCTTTCATGCTTGCGCCCGGGAAGTTTGCGAAAAATCAGCGCGCCGGGCGAGGAATTTCTCGACGCCGGACAAATTTTGAGATGGGTTCGACAAGAAGCGTTGAATTTAGCCGCTGGTTGAGCCATGGTTGGCCCGTGAATAATCCGATTTCATTGGACGATTCGCCGCCGTGCCACATGGGTTCCGAACGCAAGGCACTTGAACCCTGCTCCATCGTCATCTTCGGCGCCAGCGGCGATTTGACCGCGCGCAAACTCATCCCGGCGTTTTACCATCTCTGTAAGGAAAAGCAGATGCCGTCCGCGTTCCGCATCATTGGATTCGCGCGGCGGGAAAAAACGGACGAATCGTGGCGCGCAGAATTGCGCGCCGCGCTCGACCAGTTCTCGCGCACCAAGCCGGTGGATGAAAACGTGTGGCGCGAGTTCGCGGCCAGCTTGTTTTATTGTCAGGGCGACATCACCGACGCGGCGGCGTACAAAAAGCTCGAAGAATTGCTGACCTCGTTCGGCAGCGCGCCGCTGCGGGAGAAGCTCTTGTTTTATCTGGCAACCTTGCCCAGCCAATTCGGCGAAGTCGTGGAGCAAATCCATCGCGCCGGCCTGTTAAACAAGGACGGTTCCGCCTGGCAACGCATCGTCGTTGAGAAACCGTTCGGCCACGACCTGGCCTCCGCCCGCGCGCTGAACCGGGAATTGACCCGTTTCGCACACGAACAACAGGTCTGCCGCATTGACCACTATCTGGGCAAGGAAACCGTGCAGAACATTTTGATGTTCCGCTTTTCCAACTCCGTTTTCGAGCGGCTCTGGGATCGCAACTTGATTGACCATGTGCAAGTCACCGTCAGCGAAAAACCCGGCGTCGGCCAGCGCAGCGGCTATTACGAGGAAACCGGCGCGCTGCGGGACATGGTGCAAAATCACATGCTCCAGGTCCTCTCGCTCGTGGCGATGGAACCGCCCGTGTCGCTCGAAGCCGAATCCATCCGCGACGAAAAGGTGAAACTGCTCAGATCCATCCGCCCGCTGGGTTCCGACGACGTCGCGCGACAGGTTGTGCGCGGACAATACTTTGCCGGCACGGTGAACGGGCTGCCGGTGCCGGGTTACCGGCAGGAACCGAAAGTAAAGCCCGATTCCAACGTCGAAACCTACATCGCCTTGAAGCTGTTCATTGACAACTGGCGCTGGTCGGGCGTGCCGTTTTATCTGCGCACCGGCAAATGCCTGCCGCAAAGCGCGAGCGAAGTGCGGGTTCAATTTCGCCCCACGCCGCATGTGCTGTTTGCCGCGCAATGCGGCCAGAAGCTCGATCCCAACGCCATCGCGCTGCGCCTGCAGCCGAACGAGGGAATTTACCTCCGTTTCAACGGCAAAGTGCCTGGCATGAGCCTCGGCGTGCGGCCGGTGCGAATGAACTTCAGCTATAACGCCGAGTTTGGCGCCTACACGCCCGAAGCCTACGAACGGCTGCTGCTCGAAGCCATCGCCGGCGACGCGACACTGTTCATCCGGCGCGACGAAGTCGAAACCGCGTGGAAAATTGTGGACTCCATCCGCGCCGGTTGGGATGGCAAACCGCTGACGAACCGCGAATTTTACGCCGCCGGCACGTGGGGACCGGTCGCCGCCGAGGATTTGCTCGCGCAAAGCGGCCACGCCTGGCACGAGCCGCAAATGATAACGTGAAAAATTTTGACCTGATTTCCTTCGCCACCGCCGACGAACTGGCCCGCACCGTCGCCGGCAAGTGGCTGGATGAAATCGCCGACGCGAACCGCGCGGGCAAATCATATTGCGTGGCGTTGTCTGGCGGACGCATCGCTCGGAAATTTTTCGCTTCGGTCGTGGAACAAGCCAAGGCACGAAAAATTGGGGACGGCGACACGTCGTCCCTCCCGGCAAACGTGCATTTTTTCTGGGCGGACGAGCGTTGCGTGCCGCCAGACAACACCGAAAGCAATTTTGCCATCGCCCGAAAATTCCTGTTCGCACCGCTGAAAATTGCCGATGCGCAAATTCACCGCATTCGTGGCGAACTGCCGCCGGACAAGGCGGCGGAACTGGCAACGGCGGAAATCCGTCGCGTTACACTGTCTTCTCCCTCTCCTCCCCAAAAGGAGGAGAGGGCCGGGGTGAGGAGGCCGATTGTTTCAAATTCAAATCCCCTCACCCCAACCCTCTCCCCGCTTGGGCGGGGAGAGGGAGTTGATTTCCAGCCAATTTTGGATTTGATTTTTCTCGGCATGGGCAAGGATGGCCATGTGGCGTCGCTTTTTCCCGGCGAATCCGAAAACGCAGCAGCCAGCAAAGCTGTTTATCGCGCGGTAAAAGATTCGCCCAAGCCGCCACAAAATCGTGTCACACTTGGCTACGCCGCCATAGCGGCAGCAAGGCAGGTTTGGGTGCTGGTGTCGGGCACTGGCAAAAAAACAGCGTTACACGAGTCGCTTTTCTGCAAAAACCGCACGCCTTTGGCGCGAGTGACTCAATTCAGGACACAAACAAAAATTTTCAGCGATTTTTCACTGACTTAAACGCGAAAAAATATTTGACAAATTTTTGAACCATTTGCATTATTACTTCGTCTATGCAATTGTAGCGAATGAAGGATTTCGCTGTTCGTTTAGGGTTGGCATAGAGGTTTTGCTCGTGGCGCGGCTCGGACAGCGACCCCAAGTTGGTCGCGCCACCCTTCTGAGCGCCTCGGTGAAGGCGTTTAAACCTCGTCACCGCGGGGGCCGGACGAAAGTCCGGCCTTTTTTTTGCATTGATGGAATTCGCATTGATTGCAGGGCGAAAAACGTTTAATTTTCCCGACGCATGAAACACCAGCTCGATTTCGAGAAGCCGATCATCGAACTGCAAGAAAAGCTGGACGAACTCCGTAAACATCCGGAAACGCATTCGCTGGACATCAGCTTTGAGGAGGAAATCCAGCTCTTCGAAAAAAAACTGGAGGAAGCCCGCCGGCAGATTTATTTCAATCTCAACGCGTGGCAGCGCGTCCAACTGGCACGGCATCCCAAACGTCCCTACACACTGAATTACCTGGAAAAGACGTTCACCGACTTTCATGAACTGCACGGTGACCGGCTGTTTGCCGAAGACCGCGCGATGGTGGGTGGCTTTGCGAAACTGGGCGAATACCGCGTCGTCGTCATCGGCACGCAAAAAGGCCGGGACACGAAGGAAAACATTTTGCGCAATTTCGGCTGCGCCCACCCTGAAGGCTACCGCAAGGCGCTGCGCCTGATGCGGCTCGCCAACAAATTCGGCCTGCCCGTCATCACGCTCATTGACACCGCCGGCGCGTATCCCGGCATCGGCGCGGAGGAACGCCACATCGCCGAGGCCATCGCCGTCAATCTTCGCGAGATGATGCTGTTTGAAGTGCCCATCATTGCCGCGGTCATCGGCGAGGGTGGTTCGGGCGGCGCGCTCGGCATTGGCGTCGCCGACCGCGTGTTGATTTTGGAGAATGCCTATTACTCGGTCATCAGCCCCGAAGGCTGCGCGGCCATTCTTTGGGAAGACCGCGCCGCCGCGCCGAAAGCCGCCGAGGCCCTCAAGATCACCGCCAAGGACCTGCTCGAACTCGGCCTCGTGGACGAAATCATTCCCGAACCGCTGGGCGGCGCGCATAACGACATCGTTGAAGCCGCAGCAAATTTAAAGACCCATCTGCTCAAACATTTGAGCGAACTCGCCGTGATGCCGGTCGCCGACAGACTGAAAAAACGCTACGAGAAATTCCGCGCGCACGGACATTTCATCGAAAATACCGAACCGGCCGTGAACGGCGTTGTTCCCCAGGCATCGGCCGCATAATTCCCAGTGCTTTATCCGCTCACTTTTCAACCGATTTTCAAAACACGCGTTTGGGGCGGACGCGAAATGGAACGGCTCTTCAAAAAGAACCTGCCGGCGGGCAAGCCGATTGGCGAATCGTGGGAAATCAGCGACCGGCCTGGCGACGTCAGCGTCATTGCCAATGGCCCGCTGGCCGGGAAAAATCTGCGCTGGTTGATGGAAAATCATCGGGCCGAATTGCTCGGCAACGTGAAGCCCGCAACCGGGAATCGTTTTCCCTGGCTCTGCAAAATTCTCGACGCGCGCGAAAAATTGTCACTGCAAGTCCATCCGCCCGCAGGCAAGGCCGCTGAACTCAAAGGTGAACCAAAAACTGAAATGTGGTTCATCGCCGACGCTGCGCCCGGCGCGGAATTGTTTGTCGGCTTCAAGCGCGGCGTGACGCGCGCGGAGTTTGAGAAAAAAATCCAGACCGGCAAAGTGGCGAAGTGTTTTCATCGCATTCCCGTTCGGGCGGACGATGTGATGTTTCTTCCGAGTGGACGCGTTCACGCCATCGGTGCGGGCCTGGTGATTTTTGAGATTCAGCAGAACTCGGACACCACTTACCGGGTATTCGATTGGAACCGCGTCGGGCTGGACGGCAAACCGCGTGAGTTGCACGTCGCGCAATCGCTCGCGAGCATTGATTTCAATGACTTCGAGCCGGTGCTCGTTCAAAGCAAATTCAGCGGCGAAGGTCCGATACAAAAACGTCCGCTGGTGCGCGATCCGCTTTTCAAGGTTGAGACCTGGCAGATGAAGACAGTCGCCGGCGTTTCATTAAAACCGCGCACGCTGCAAATCATCGCGGGATTAAGCGGCCGGCTTGAAATTCAAAGCGGTTCGGCTTCGGTAAAAATGTCCGCCGGCCAATTTTGTCTCGTGCCGGCATGCTTGGAGCGAACGGAAGTTTTGGTGAAATCAGACGCGGCTTTATTGCGCGTCGAGGCGAATTAAAGGTAGGGTCGGCGCGCTGCGCCGACCGGACGCCGCAGCGCTGTTCAGTTGTCAAGAGATAGGTAACAGGTGTTTCAGGACATGGGTAACACTTCGCCCGAGACGTGTCGGACTGGGAATACGAAGGGTAAGGTTGTGTTTCCCGGGAGATTCAATTCCCGAATATAC